>Ga0101943_1000327_pt1 | contig 91529 bp, 53 predicted proteins | sample DewCreD2012metaG_5_FD_75244 | JGI IMG/M metagenome (GOLD analysis project Ga0101943, IMG submission 75244) | Hot spring sediment bacterial and archeal communities from British Columbia, Canada, to study Microbial Dark Matter (Phase II) - Dewar... ... | reverse complement strand
CGTGGATCACGGTAACGCGCTGGCAATGACGATGCCCCATATGCGAGAGGCTGCCGACGCTGCACCGGCGAACCGCATCGCAATCACGGTAGCCGCAGCCACGGCAGGCTGACGCCCGCCGCTGCTGATGCTACGTGAACGCGCACCTACTTGTGGTTTGCGATTTTCCTTGCATGTGCGTCGTCGAGCCACGGCGGGCTGACGCCGCTCCTGATGCTGCGTGAACGTTTACCGAAGAATTGCGACTTTTGCGATGCACGAACGCCGCCACGACCAAGAGCGGGGGGGCGTAAGCCCCCCGTGGTTCGGGAACCGCGCCTGCGAGGAAGATTCCGCACACGTTCGCACACGACCACCGGACGCGCGGGACCAAGAGCGGGGGGCGTAAGCCCCCGTTGATCACGGTAACGTGCTCGCAATGACGATGCTCCATATGCGGGAGACTGCCCACGCTGCACCGGCGAACCGCATCGCAATCACGGTAGCCGCAGCCACGGCAGGCTGACGCCCGCCGCTCCTGATCCCGGGCGCGATGACGAGGTGCGAATGTCTGGTGAATCGTCGTTGCAGAGTCGCTGCCGCGACCACGGCGGGCTGACACCGCCGCTCCTGATGCTGCGTGAACGCGCGCCTACTTGCGGTTTGCGATTTTCCTTGCATGTGCGTCGTCGAGCCACGGCGGGCTGACGTGTGCCGTTCCTGTTCCCGGGCACGATGGAGCGTGCGAATGTCTGGTGGATCGTCGTTGCGGAGTCGCTACCGCAACACACGGTGGCCTGACACCCGCCGCTCCTCGTGTGCGACGAGCGCTGGGGGCTGTGTTCTGGCTAGTGCGCTGGCGATGCTAGCCGCGGATGATTGTCTGGCCGCCGGCATGAATGGTTGCGGGACTGGCGACGATATCGGCGGCAACGAGGGCGAGGGCGAAGGCGATGGCGAGATCATCGGCCTGACCTGCGGGAGCGCGGAGTGTGGTGCCTTCGATGCTGGCGAGTTGCTCGAAAGTGCGACGATGGTGCAAGCGACACTGCTGCTGGCGCAAACGTTCCGCCAGGCGCGTCCAGAGTGCGGCTTTGCTAGCGGTCGTGGTCAGCCAACCGGGGCGGCCATCCAGACCCGGCAACAGCGGTGGTAACAGCGAGCCGGGTGCCAATTGGCTGGCTTGTTCCATCCACCAGAGCAACACGGCATGACCGTGCTGATTGCGTTCGACCAGAACAGGAGCCTGGCCATACAGTTTCGCCAGATGGGCCAGGCGTTCGGCAAAGACAGCCGGTTCGGCCCGGCCAGCAAGGACGGCGACTTCCTCATTCGTGGGGAGTTCCAGCACGACTGCGGCGGATTCATCGCTCTGGGGATTGCCCTCGGCCGGGTCGGCACCGATAACGTATCGGCGCTGAGGTAGCGGCCAGCGATAAACCGTCAATAGCGAGCCAAAATCGTCGCAGAACGGCGCCCGGTCGCCCTGGCTGGCATCGAGGGAAATCGGCGGCAGTTCCTGGTAACAGGCCAGCAGCCATTCCAGTGGGAAACGTTTTTCGCGCTGGCGTGGTGCCAGGGCCTCCGCATCGCTGGCCGGGTATTGTTCGTACAGTTCATCCAACGAGCTGGTGCGGGCGAGAATATCGCGCCGGATTGCCGCATACCAGGCCTGGTCCCGATCCGGTCGCGCCTGCCAGGGGAGAAAAATCGCGTGCCAGTCGGTTCGGCCCGTGCGGGCTTCCTGGTAAAGGCGCTGGAAAGTGCTGTGCTCCTGGGACTTGTTGACGCGGGACAGCACCACGATTTGCCCACCGGCATCAATGGTCGGTTTGACACTGCGCAGCAACCGGTCGAGGTCGGGGACGAGGTCGGCTTCGTCGAGAATGGCCAGGGTCGCCGTGTAGCTGTCCCCGGCATTGCTGGGAAACGCCCGGGCGACGGAACCGTTGGCCAGCATCCAGCAGTCGCGCGCCTCGCGCACCGCTTCCGGCAATTGCATCCAGAGAGGAAGTCGGCGAAACATCCCCCGCAGCCGTTCTTCACCGAGCAGGTATTCCGCTTCTTCCTGCCGCCGGGAAAAGATCAGCACCGTCGCTGACGGATGAAAGAGCATCCGCCACAAGGCATATCCAAGCACCAGCCAGGACAGCCCCAGTTGCCGTGCCTTCAGAATCACGATCTGCCGGTAACGGAGCAAATCGCTGGCCACCTGCCATTGCGCCGGCCAGAGGCGAAACCGCAGCCAGTCCCGCTGTACGGCATCGTAAATCCAGGCGTGCTCGCACAGAAAATAGTGCAGCGATTGGCGACATTTCCGTGTTTCTGCCAGGATGCGTTGCTTCATGGGCACCGCCCGATAGTAGTCGCAAGAGCGGCGGGCGTAAGCCCCCGTGCTGTGCGATAATCGCGTTGGCAGGCGAATGCGTCTTCCGACGATGAACGCACGCCGTCAGGAGCGGCGAGCGTGAGCAAAGGGCGAGTAGCGAATCCAGGAGCGGCGAGTGTAAGCCCGCTGTGGACCGCAGCAGCGACTGACGTCATTCCGCGGTGGCCGGAGGCTGATTCCGACGCAGCCAGGATTCGAGCTGTCGGTCGGCGGTCAGAGCCTGCTTTAAGGTCAGGGTAGGCAGTTTCAAGCGCTGTTCTTCTCGCCGCCAGTGCCGCAACAAGCGTTCCCGCTGCCCCAGCAGTTTCAGCAATCGGTCGAGCACGGGCAAATCCCCCTGGACAGCCTGCCGCCAGAGACTGCGAATCAGGCGATCCAGTCGGGATAACTCCAGCCGTTGCAACAGTACCAGTCCTTCCTGCGGTGCCAGTTTCAGAGCCTGTCGCAACAGTTTCCAGACCTGCCAGTTCGAGTCCAGGCCGAGCAACTGGCAAATCTCAGGGTAACCGCATCCGGCCAGGCGCAATTCGAGCACCTGCCGCGCCAGCTGACTGCGATCGCCGGTCGCCCCGCTGGACGTGGCCGCTGGACCGATCGGCGAGGCACGCGGAGTCACCTCTTTGGCAGAGGGATTGTCAGGGCGCTGCTGGAGCTTGCGTGGCGGGCGTTTGGCCATGGTGCTTCTCCTGCTGCCAGGCTGGGCCGACATACAGAAACGTCGCCGTCAATCGTCCGGCACTGTGCGTGGACCAGCGAGCGGCGTGAGCATGACCGAAGCGGAGCAACTTCCAGACTCGGCTGCGCGCACGGTGGCGGATCATCGCCGGATGACTCGTGATCGAGTAAAAACGCCGACCCTGCGCTTTCAACCATCCGCCCAGCCATTCGCTCACGGCGTTGCCAATGCCCAGTCCCTGAAAATCCGGCAGGACGACGGTGCGATGTTCCCGGCAAGCGCCCGCCACTCCGTACATCGGCAGGTAACTGGTGAAAGCGACGGCTTCTTTTTCCCAGCAGGCAACGAAGCAGCGGGCCGAGCGGTGGATCTCCGTGCTCAGATAATGATGCGGGCTAAACACGCCCCAGAGGTCGCGATGGGCGGCGTGGATGGTGAGACGGACTGGTGGGCGACCCCGGCTGGAGCGACGAAAAAATTGCCGACTCCAGGTATCGTAAATCCAATCGGGATCGAGCCAGGGGATGATATCGCGATGGCAAGTCAGGGCGACCAGTTTCGGTCGGCCACGGCGACGCAAGGCCCGGGCCACACTGGCACAACATACCCGCGCCGCTCGACGATCTACCAGACTGCTGAACTCGTCCAGCACCACCACGGGTTTATCTTCGAGCAAAGCCCGCGCCAGGTCGCAGCGAAATTGTTGACCCGCAGAAAGTTCGCGGTAACGCTTCAGCCAGTGCGGCGGCGAGGAAAAACCCACCGCCGATAATGCCTGAACAATTTCGCGGACGCTGTAATGCGGAGGAAAAGCATCCACGATGGCGGCATTGTCCGGCCAGTCGTAACCGGACACATAAGCCTCCTCGCCAAACAGTGCCCGCCCCAGGCTGGTTTTTCCCGATCCCGATGGCCCGACAATCAGCCCGATTTGCCAGGAGAGATTCTCCAGGGGCAAGTCCGCGGCGAATTCCTCGACCCATTCTTCGCGTGCGGGCAAATCAAACATGCCCTGCACCTGGGCCACGCGAAAACTGGCTAGCACAAGACTGCGATGGCATACCCGTACCTGCATGGGCGACCTCCCGTTTCAGAAAGCCAGCACTCGACACCGCCAACCTTCGGCACGCAGACGCTCATAAAGCTGGCGTTGCGTCGGTTCATCGGGACATTCGACAATCACCTCGAAGCGTGCTGCGGGCAGGTTGGCCACCGGCCGGGCCGCTTCCGCCGCGGTCAGGATGTCCGGTGTCAAAGGAAGTTCGTGTTGCCGAGCATACGCCGTCAACGCCTCCGCCAAGGCCGCATCCGGCTCACCCAGCGTACTTAGCAATTCCTGCCAGCCTTGCTGATCCGCCTCCGCCAGGGCCGAAAGCGGGTCGAGCAACGCGAGAATTTTGCGTTCCTGCTCTTGCGACCAAGAACCGACCAGGACGGGCACCTTCTGTCCGCTGGCCAGCTCCTTCCGCAGATGTCCGTCGAGCAGCCGTCCAGTGCGTTCGTTGTACAGCAAAGCCCCGGCCCAGCCGACCTCTCGCAGCAGATGCGCCAGCGCCTGTCGTTGCCGCGACGGATGGCGACGCCAGTTCTCCGGATGGGGCGTCAGCCGATCTGCTTCCCACCACTCCAGCCGTAAGTCCCGCGGCGGTGCCACCGACTCGGCAGAACAGCAGCCCGACGGTTGCCCAAGATGCTCGCCCGGCGGTATGGAATCCCCGGTGCGATCAGCGGGATGGCCCATGCTCGGCTCAGCCTCGATGGTCTGGGCCGGCGACCCCGGAAGGGCCGGTTCCGCTCCCTTCTTTTCCGGGTGGACTTCTCTCATCGCGATATCTCCTGGGGGTTCGGGTGGGGAATTGGCTAAGTGGTCTTTTGTACACTTGACGATAATATGCCACAAGCCCCGTGGACGCGTCAAGACCAATTTAGGGAAATAACATCTTCCCGCAGGCACGACCTGTGTCGTCCTGCCGATAACCACCGCGACTATCCGAACTGTTGCGTACGGGGCAAGGTTCGGGAGTTGCCCGCACCGCAAGCGCCACCGCGTGCAACAACCGATGCGACCAGGGTAGATTCGCAACCGAACCCAGCCGAACTGCTCGCTTTCGCGGGTTCGGCGGCTACTTCATCATGCCGCGACGGCGAGCCAGGTCGAAGAGGAACTGATACCGTTCCTGGATACGCAAATCGCGCTTTTCTTCGGCGCGGTTCATTTCGTCGCGTGCCTCGCCGAGCTCCCGTTCCAGCTCTTCGATGCGCAGGCGTAACAATTCCATGTCGACTTCCACGAGTCGTTTGGCGGCATCGCGTAACTCGGCCTGCAAATTCGGCTTTTCCACGGTGTTGCTGGTGCTCAGTCGCGCCACCAGCACCAGGGCCCGACTTTCGGTCTTCCAACGTTCCAGCTCGAGTTGATAGCGACGTTCGTCATGGGCCCGCAGTTCGGTCAGCGCTTCGCAGAATTGGAAGATTTCGCAAATCTCCTGCTGATACCGTTTCCAGTCGGAACGCCGAACCCGCTCCAAGAGCGGTAGCAAATCGGGATAATTCCGCCGCACAAACGTCAACGCCGCCGCTTCCCGCTCCTCGGTAAATATGGGCAGTTGCGGTTCTGCCGCGGACGATACCGCTGGCTGACCCGCAAGCAGTCCGGAGATCAGGCAGGCACAGGCCAGCAGCGCGTGGACAACAGCCCCACCTGGCCGCCGTCGCCATTGGTCCCGAACCCGGCAGGTCTGGCCCACCTCGGTTCGGAGGCCGGACGGCCCTCGTCGGGGATGGGAACCACCGGGATTCGGCCTGCCTGTAGCCCAATCGGGTCGGCCACCGGGCAACGCCCACACCTGCCTCGAGCCATCCGGTTCGACTAGATAGCGCCCGCGCGAATCGGCAAAATCGCTCCCGCTCATGAGCCAACCCCCTCACATGCCCACTGCCTTATTACTTGGACAAGGCCGGCTGAGGAATTCTAAGAGCGGCCCGTGCGCCGGTGGGGCATGCACCGCACGAGCAGCCTTTTTCTGCCCGTTACTGTGCTGCAATTGGTTGACACGCTCGGCCGTGGTCAAATCCGCGTAAGCGACGGCGGCAAGGTCTTCGTTTTCTTCGGCGGCAACCGGAACCAGGCCGGACGTCTCGCCAGGCGCCGCTGGTCCAGCGAACGGTGCAGCGGCAGGCGGGTGAGCGATGCGGCGAAGCTGGTCAAGCCCGGCCAGCAGTGCCAGGGTCGTGACCGCTCCGACGCAGGCAGCCAGGGCCAGACTCCACCATTGCCAACGCGGAACAGTCGCTGCCCGTGTTTCTGCTGGTGTCTGGCGGCGTAACCGTCGCCGCAGCTGGTCCCGCCAACCGACCGGCGGACTGGGCACCAGCCAGCTCGCCGACAGCTTTTCCATGACACGGACCAGGGCCTCGCGGGCTTCCTGGGACTCGGCGAGTTGCCGTTCAAAGATGGCTGTCTCTTCCGCGGTCAGTTCGCCGACTACGTACAGCACCGCTTGCCGCTGCCAGGATTCGCATGCCTGTGGGGTCATGAGGACACTCCGAGGCTAGTGGGGGGTACAGGTTCGGGATAGCCCGGCAGAAAATCCTTGCTGTCAGCGGAGCGGCTCACTGCCGGGATTCGTGTCTCCGGTCGGAGAGTTTTCCGCTAGCCGCAGTATACGTTTCAAGGCCTGATGCCAGCATGCCAGGGCCGTGCCCAAGGGAAATCCCAGCCGGGCTGCGATTTCCCGAAAGCGAAGTCCTTCGAAAAGCCGCATCCAGACCACTTCCCGTTGCCGCTGGGGCAGCTGCGTCAGCCAGCGTTCGACCTGGTCGGTCAGTTCTTGGCTCTGGAGTTGCTGCCAGGGTTCGGGGGTAGAAGCGGGCAGGGGCAGCTCTTCGACGCGACGTTCTGCCGACCCAAAACGCTTCTGCAGCGCTTGCCGACGCCGTTCCAGCATGGCCTGATGGTAGGCCACCGTGAACAGCCAGCCCCGAAAATGATGCCGATCCACTCCGTCGAGCCGACTCAGGGCCGTGTAAAAGGTCTCCTGTAGGACGTCCTCGGCGCGATGCGGATCGCGGAGCAGACCCAGCACGAACAGGTACACGGGTTTTTCGTATCGGCTCAACAAAGTCTCCAGAGCCCATTCGTCGCCGGTACTCCAGCGCTGGAGCAGTTCCGCGTCGCTGACGGGGGCGTCGAGCTGGGGCGTGGTCGGGATCGACTCCGACTCGGCCGACGGCGTCTGCAACCCGGCTTGCACCGCTCCCGTTTCCGACGAGGAGCTGACTTCCGCCTGAGTGGGGCACGGCGGATTTACGCCCTCCACTCCTGTGCGACCAGCGTCTATCTTGTCGGTGCGCGACGCCGACTTTTTATTGTTTCCCGACATACCGCTCGCTCATTTTTAGGGACACGAAACAATTCCGCTTGCTGCACTGGGTCTGGCCCGATCGCAGCTGAGGGAATTCCTGCGGTGGAGTTCCGATGCACAGGGTTTTTGTAGAGGGGACTGGCATCCTCGCCCACTTCTTAGGCAGACACGGCAGAGTTGCGCTTCCGATTCAGGCCAGGCACTAGCCCTGCATGGCTTCACGGTAAGCCGACACCAGCCCATCTATTTCCTCGCGGCGGCGGGTTTCGGTGACGGCGAGGCTGACGGCCTGCCGCAGATCGGGATACCACCTCCCCAACCAGAGTCCGCCCAGGTAACCGCACTGCAGTAACCTCTGCAGGACGCGTTGCGGTTCGGCTGGTAACAGCAGGGTGAACTCTTTGAAAAAGGGTCGGTCGAACGCCAGCCGCACCCCCGGAACTGCGCATAACCGTTCTGCCAGGTAATGGGCTTTGCGGAGACACAGTTCGGCGGTTTCCCGCAAGCCTTGCGGCCCGAGTGCCGCCAGATAAACGGCGGCACGCAAGGCCATTAGCCCCTGGTTGGTGCAGATGTTAGAGGTGGCCTTTTCCCGCCGAATGTGTTGCTCGCGGGTCTGCAAAGTCAACACCCAGCAGCGCTGCGCATGCCGATCCAGTGTCTGACCCACCAGCCTTCCCGGCATCTTGCGGACATAGGCCTGACGACAGGCAAGGATGCCCAGATACGGCCCGCCAAATTGCATGGGAATGCCTAACGCCTGCCCCTCAGCAACAACAATGTCGGCTCCATAATCTCCAGGTCGGCGGAGCAGTCCCAAGCTGATCGGGTCCACGCTCACGACGAAAAGCGCTCCTTGCCGATGCGTGCGCTCGGCCAGCTCTTCCACTTCCTCCAGATGGCCGAAAAAATTCGGGTGCTGCACCAGTACCGCCGCCGTGTCCTCCGTCAACGCCGCGTTGAGCCTGTCCGGGTCGAGAAAGCCCTGGGGGGTCGGCAAGGTGACCAATTCCGGTTCCAGATGGGCCAGATACGAACGCACGGTCTGGCGGTAATGGGGATGGACGCTTTCAGCCATGAGGATGCGACCGTAGCGGCCAGTCACGCTCAGGGCCATCATCGCGGCTTCGGCCAGGGCACTGCCCCCCTCATACAGACTCGCATTGGCCACCTCCATTCCGGTCAACTGGCAGATCAGCGTCTGGTATTCGAAAAACGCCTGCAAACTCCCCTGACTGGCCTCGGCCTGATACGGCGTGTAGGCAGTGTAAAATTCACTGCGACTGGCGATGGCATCCACCACCGCCGGGATAAAATGGTCGTAGCTGCCTCCACCCAGAAAGCAAACCGCTTCCCGACCCACTCGGTTCCTCGCCGCCAGACTGCTGAGATGTTCCGTCAATTCCTGTTCGGTCAGTGCCGGCAAAACCTGAGGCAGACGCTCCAATCGTGCCGCTGGCGGAATGCATGCAAACAATTCGTCCACCGACTCCAATCCCAGCGACGCCAGCATCTCCTGCTGCTGTTGCGGGGTGTTGCCGATGTAGGCCACTTTTGCACTCCCAGATGGTTATATTTCTTTTGCCCGCGCGATTCCTTTCGTGTCCTGTCATTCCCTTCAGCTAAGCTGGTATGAAACGGTGGCACTGTTGACAATGGCCAGGCGGATGCCGCTCCGGATTCCGAACGAACCAATCGCGGTCAGAGATTCCCGCCGGGCTAACGCCCGCCGCTCTTGATGTTGCACGCGCGTCCTCCTTGCGATTGACCGTTTCCTTTCCGAGTGCGTTACTCGAAGCACGGCTCTTGACGTTGCACGAGCGCGTTTTTCGGGATTGGGCATTCCCTTTGCGAGTGCGTTAGTCGAAGCACGGCGGGATGACACACGCCGCTCTTGGTTGCAGGGCGGACGTTTGCCGGTGAAATTGCGACTTCTGCGATGCACAAACGCACACACAGGAGGGGCGGGCGTCAGCCCGCCGTGGGTTGGGGAATCGCCGCTGCCGAGACATACCGCCTGCATCCCGAGCGGAAACGTGCCCGGACCAGGAGCGGCAGACGTTCGCCCGCCGTGGAGATTGGAAAACCCGCTTGCGAAGCCGATTCGATTATTTCTGTTCAACGGAGACCACCGCAGGAGGGCCGGGACATCAGCCCACGCTGGTGATGACACCGCGACTGCAACGGCGTTCGTCGCTGCAGTGTCGGCAGTCCGCCGCGCCCTCGTGGATGCGCTTGCGCGAGTGCGTTACTCGAACCACGGCGGGCTAACGCCCGCCGCTCTTGATGTTGCACGCGCGTGCTCCTTGCGATTGACCGTTTCCTTTCCGAGTGCGTTACCCGAAGCACGGCGGGTTGACACCCGCTGCTCTTGGTTGCAGGGCAGACGTTTGCCGGTGAAATTGCGACTTCTGCGATGCACAAACGCACACACAGGAGCGGCAGACGTTCGCCCGCCGTGGGGCGATAACGCACAGGCAAGGGGAATGGCGAGTCGCAAACAGGCGCAGATTCACGCAGCACAAGAGCGGCAGGCGTTCGCCCGCCGTGGGGATTGGAAAACCCGCTTGCGAAGCCGATTCGATTATTTCTGTTCAACGGAGACCACCGCAGGAGCGCCGGGACATCAGCCCACGCTGGTGATGACACCGCGACTGCAACGGCCACCCACCGCCCCGGGACCAGGTGGGCGGCGCACCTACATCAGCCCACGGTGGTGATGACACCGCGACTGCAACGGCGTTCGTCGCTGCAGTGTCGGCAGTCCGCCGCGCCTTCGTGGAAGCGCTTGCGCGAGTGCGCTACTCGAAGCACGGCTCTTGACGTTGCACGAGCGCGTTTTTCGGGATTGGGCATTCCCTTTGCGAGTGCGTCACTCGAAGCACGGCGGGTTGACGCCCGCCGCTATTGATGTTGCACGCGCGTGCTCCTTGCGATTGACCGTTTCCTTTCCGAGTGCGTTACTCGAAGCACGGCGGACGTTTGCCGGTGAAATTGCGACTTCTGCGATGCGCAAACGCACATACACAGGAGCCGCAGACGTTCGCCCGCCGTGCGGATTGGAAAACCCGCTTGCGAAGCCGATTCGATTATTTCTGTTCAACGGAGACCACCACAGGAGCACCGGGACATCAGCCCACGCTGGTGATGACACCGCGACTGCAACGGCGTTCGTCGCTGCACCGTCGGGAGTCTGCCGCGCCCTCGTGGATGCGCTCGCGCGAGTGCGTTACTCGAAGCACGGCGGACGTTTGCCGGTGAAATTGCGACTTCTGCGATGCACAAACGCACATACACAGGAGCCGCAGACGTTCGCCCGCCGTGGGAACGATTCGAGTTGCACCGGAGTGGCCAGGCGAAACTGTCAGCCAACACCGCCCGGGTCATCCTCCAAGTGCTTGTGGCGGAGGAGGTGATGGTAGTGCTGGGCGAACCGATGGGCTTCGTCGCGGACATATTGCAACAACCGCAACGCCGCCGAGGCCCGGCTGAGCCGTAGCGGCTCGTCTTCGTCGAGCCGGAAAACCGATTCCTGGCGTTTGGCCAGGGCTAGAAGCACCGGCGGTTGGAGTCCGAGAGCGAGGAAGGCGTCGCGTGCGGCATGGAGCTGCCCTTTGCCGCCATCAATGAGCACGATGTCGGGAAACACGGCTTCCGGATCGGCGAGAAGTCGGCGGTAGCGGCGTGTGACCACTTCGCGGAGAGCGGCGAAGTCATCTACGCCCTGCGCTGTACGGATACGAAAGCGGCGATAGCCCGGTTTGAACGGCAAGCCATCCAGGAAGGTAACCAGCGACCCAACGGCATCGCTGCCGTGCAGATGGGCAATGTCGAAGCCTTCGATGATCCGCGGCGGTTTGGGCAGATGCAACACCTTCTGCAACCCGAGCACGCCACGCTTGGGATTCATGACAAACACTTCGGGCTGGACGTGTTTATCGAGTTCGCCGCGGAGGTTCAGGGCTTGCAAAGCGCGAATGTCGTCACGCAAGCGGGCCGCTTTTTCAAACTGCAACTCGCTGGCCGCCTGGCGCATCTGCCCCTCCAGTTCCTGAATGAGCTGGTCTTTCTTGCCTTCCAGAACCATGCGGAGCTGGCGAATCTGCTCGCGGTAATCCTCGGGGCTGACCCGCAGGTTGCAGGGGGCCGTGCATTGACCGATACTGTGCAAAATACAGGGGCGATACCAGCGCCAGTTGGACTCGCCCGGGTCAATGTCGAGAGAGCAGGTGCGGAATTTGAAGATGCGCTGCAATACCTGAATAGCCGCTCGCAAACCGCGGGCACTGGTAAATGGGCCGTATAGTTTGACACCCCGTTGTCGCGGCGAACGGGTAAACTCCACGCGCGGATACGGCTCGCGGATTCGAATCTGCAGGTAGGGGAAACTCTTGTCGTCCTTGAGTTCGATATTGAAGCGGGGCTGAATATCCTTAATCAGCCTCGCCTCCATCAGCAAGGCATCTACTTCGCTGTCGGCTTCGAGGTAGTCGAAATCCGCCAGTTCGCGCACCAGTTCGGCGGTGCGGCGATCCTCGGCGGCCTGACGGGTGAAATAATGGGCAACGCGGTGGCGCAGATTCTTGGCCTTACCGACGTAAATGACCCGACCGAGGCTGTCCTTCATCAGGTACACGCCCGGGCGTTGCGGCAACTGACGCGCTTTGGCCAGGAGCGGATGCGTGGCCGACTCTTCGGCTTGGTGACTTAGGTTATCCGCGTCGGCAGCACTTTGACCTTCTCCGGCCAGCGTATCTCCACGGGCAAGAGGGTTTTCTTCCTGGCGTGGCATGGCAAAGGTATTTTACTGTCGGCTTCCTTGGTCGATCGGGAGCAAGGGGATTGGCACAACTTGTCGGCCAGGAGTCGGCATCGGTAGATGGTTGGCTTATCTAGCGTTGTCGAGGCGTTTGGCAACCGGATTGCCATTCGTCGGCAACACGGCTCACGGTTTGGCTGGCGGTGCGGGAGTGGTTGGGCCAGATGGTGTTGCCCGCAGCGCTTCTTCCAGGCTGATCAGACCGTCGCCGTCCAAGTCGAGTCGGCGGAATTCTTCATCGCTGCCCACAAACTCGCGGCGGGAGATGTCGCCATCCCCATTGCGATCCATGGCGCGAAACCAGGCAGGGGCATTCGCCGGCTTTCTCGGTTCCGGCTCGCGAAGGAGTGGTGCTGGCACAAAGACGGGCGGTACTCGCAGGAGTTGCGAAAGCGCCCCAGGTACGCCTTGACCACCCGGAGCGATGTCCAGCAAGTAATGGGAAGTCAGCTCCGTCCATTCGAGGACTCCATCGCCGTTGCGGTCCAGGCTGCGCAGGATGTGCGGTGCACGGCGCCAGTCTCGAATACCGAGTTTGCCATCGCCGTTGCTATCTAGCTGTGCAAACAAATGCGGCCCCTGGTGTGTCAGCAACAGCGACAGACCGAGTTCCTGAGTCAGCATCTGCATAGTCAGAATGGGTTCGAGACCGGCCAGGAATTCCTGCTCGACAATTTTGCCATCGCTGTCGCGATCCAGTTCGGCAAAGGAGAACGAAAAGGCGAGTCGTCCCGGCACCAGCTGGGCAAATTCGCGTTGGTCGAGGTAACCATTCTGGTCGCGATCGGCCAGACGGAAAAGTTTCCGCAACATTTCCTTAGCTGCGGCTTCGTCCGATTTCCTGGCGGCGGGCGAAGTCCAGAGCCTCGCGGAGATGCGTAGCCGTGACCGTTCCGTGCCGATCACGACTTTCTCCGGGGAAAGGTGGGCGCGGAGATCATAGCGGGTGCGGGCATTCTCGAAGTGAGCGTGAGGTCGGTTGTTGGCCGCCTGGGATGTGGCCAGGCGGAGCGTGATTTCGACATCGGCGGGACGCCGTACCAGCCCGCGCAGTTCTTCCGCATCGAGCACGCCATCGCCGTTATTGTCGAGCTGGGCGAACAATTGTGGCGGGTAATGCAAGTCTTCGGCCCGTAGCTGGCGGCGAGCGATCGCCTGTTCCTCGCGGCCATAGAACATTTGCACCAGCCGGACGGCCAAGTCGGGTGCAGCTTCGGTTCCGAGGATCAGCAACCGCGATGGCAAACGTGGGTCAGGACGACTAATGTCAGCAGTTCGCTGAGCGGATGCCCGCGACTCGGGCGGCAGCCAGCCGCTGAAAACTTCGTCGGGGGTGACTGTCTCGTCTTCGTCCTGGTCAAGCTGGCGCAGGGTACGCTCAGCCGCAGCGATTTCTTCGCTGTCCAGTTTGCCATCGCCGTTGCGATCCAGCCGATCAAACAGGGCCCGGGCTAGCAGCAGCGGGTCCGCTGTGGGCCGACCGCTCTGCCAGGCGAAGTAACTGGTGTAGGGGCTGCTGCTGAGCAAATAAACGCCGGCTCGCAGCGGCCCATAGTTAACCGCACACAGCCAACGACAGAACTCTTCCAAAGACACAAAGCCGTCGGCATCATAATCGGTGGGAAAACCGGCAGTGTTGGTCAATACCACCCGCCGGCATTCCTCTTGATCGAGCCGACCGTCTCCGTTTCGGTCCAGGAAGCGAAACAGTTTTTCCACCCGATCACGCCAGTGCCTGGCCAGCGGTTGGCCGTCGAGGGAAACATCTAAGGTCAGTAGAATCGGCCGCTCGTCGGTGAAGATCAGGATGGTGGTGCCTTCACCGGTGGTTCCCGATGGGACTGGCTTGGCTGGCTGCTGAGCCGGGGCCAACAGTGCCAGACCGAGCCACAAAGTGGCGGTCACCTGAGGAAGATTTATGCGGCTCACGGCAGCACCTCACGGATAGGCTGGGCGTTGCGTTCGACTAAAGGAATGGGTCGGCCAATGTTGGAGAGATTCTGCTTGAGCGGGTCCACGCCCAGGGCCAGGCAAATAGTGGCGAGGAAATCTGCCGCCGATACTGGTCGATCCAAAATCGTCATGCCGTCAGCGCTGGTTCGACCGATGACCTGTCCGGCGCGCAAACCACCACCCGCCAGCACTGCCGTCCAGCCATTGGCCCAGTGATCGCGACCGGCATTAGCATTGATGCGTGGCGTGCGCCCGAATTCCCCCATCCAGATCACCAGGGTGTCGTTCAGCAGGCCGCGTTCTTTCAGGTCGTCCAGCAAGGTGCTCCAGGCGGCATCTAGGACGCTGCACAGCGACCGCACTGCCGGAAAATTGTTGGTATGTGTGTCCCAGCCCAGACCAGCATTGATGCCGGGCGCCTGGCTCAGCGTTACCTCCACGAACGCCACTCCCCGTTCAATCAGACGCCTCGCCAGCAAACAACCCTGACCGAAGAGGTTCCGGCCATAGGCATCGCGCAGGGCCGGTTTCTCTTCGTCGAGGTCGAATGCACTGGCGGCACGGGATCGCATCAGCCGGATCGCTCGCTGGTAGGCTTCCTGCTGGCTTCGCACCACCGGGTCCGGATGGTCGCGGACGAACTCAGCGCTTTGTTCTGCCAGTAATTGCCACCGGGCTTGCTGGTGCTGTGGGCTAACCGAGACCGCTGGATCGAGGTCAGGCAAGCGGAGCAGTTTTTCGTAATCGCTATCGTTCGGCGTGGCTGGAAAACCGGGGCTGTCGGCGATCAGAAGCGGTGCATGACGCGGTCCGAGAAATCCAGCTCCCACAGCCGTCGGACTCAATAACCGATTCGCCGCGATCGCCACGTAGCTGGGCAACTCCAGCTCGGACTGGCTCAGTTCTTTGGAAAGAAAGGCTCCCAGCGACGGATATTGCACCGGCCCACTCGGCAAGCGACCGGTATGCATCAGAAACATGCCCCGCCCGTGGTCGGCTTCGCGCGTCTGCATGGACCGAACCAGCACCAGTTCCTTCATGCGTTTCGCCAGGCCCGGCAAGGTCTCCGTAATCTGGATGCCGGGCACCGCTGTGGCGATCGCCTGGAACTGCCCGCCGTTGGCGTGGTCGGGCTTGGGGTCGAAAGTATCAATCTGGCTAGGCCCGCCGGCCATCCAGAGCAGGATGCACGCTTTTTTGCGGTTGGGTTCGCGGCTCAGCGCCTGGGCCAGCAGCCCGAACCAGCCGGAAACGCTCGCGCCTATCACCCCCGCACTGCTCAGCCGCAACCACTCCCGCCGCGTCAGACCCATAACACTCCCGCACCTCGCTCGCCGACCCTCGTTCTGCTGTGCTGGCCATCTGTGAACCATGACGCACACTCCCATTCTCACGGTGGCTGACGTCAGCCACTCTTTCTCGCCTGTCGCCCCGTTTTCCAGAACCACGGTGGCTGCCGCCTGCCGCCCGCCGCACCTGTTCCATAGCCCCAGTGGGCTGATGCCAGCCGCTCCGGTTTCTCATGCTGGCCTCGCCTTGCTCGATCCTGTCAATGGTGGCTCAGGAATTCGGGACTGTTCAAAAGTACCCAGAAGACATCCGCCCAGGCCGACTCTCGGGACCCGCAGTTCTTGACATGCCGCAGGAACCGCGCTTGCTCCTCCACCGTCGGTCGTCGGGACAGAGTCGCCAGGAACAATGTCTCCAGCCGACGCCCATCATCCCAACCAGGATAGTCGAGGATGATTTGCAGCATCGGGCTGGACTGAAGTTGCACGATGCTGGCGGTGGTCTCCCCGTTCATCAGGGCCAGGGCTTGCAACACGGAAGTTTCCGACTCAACGGGTCGGTTGACGGCACCGCGGAATTTTTCCAGAAAGGCTCGCCGTTTCTGCCCCAGCGCTGGCATCGCTTGCAGTCCAGACAGGGTCATTTCGATTCGTGCCGCCGAGGGGTCCCAGTACGCCGCCTCTACCAAACTGTCCCACAACTGCGCCGCAGTGAGTCGGCGAACAACCCGGCGAGCGAACCGACGCGGATCGTCCTGGCTGGCATCCGTACGCCGACTGCTCAGTTGATACGTTCGCGACAGGCAGATCGCCTCCAGCAGAAACCGCAGGTCGAAATCCGCATCGGCAAATGCACGCCCCAGCGTTTCCAGCAGCTCGGGATGGCTCGGCGGATTCCCTTCGTGCATGTCATCGGGTGGATCGGTCAATCCGTAGCCGAGTAACTGATACCAGATGCGGTTGGCGGTCGCACGGGCAAAATACGGATTTTCGCGACGGGTCAGCCATTTCGCCAGCACCTCCCGCACAAATTCCCCGGAGTTCCAATCCGGTTCGCTTCCGTCCAGAAAACGTGCTTGTACGGTTATGGACGTGTCGGGAATCCGCAGGGTTCGCGCCTGAGGATTCTCCGCTCCCGTGTAAAAAACCTCCCCATTGCTCCGCGTCTGCTGAAAACCGGCAAAAAAAGCCGCCAGCTGCCAGAACTGTTCCCGTTTCCACTGCGCGAACGGATGATGGTGACACTCCGCACAATCCAGCTGAATACCCAGAAACTGCCGACTGACACTCGTCGCCAGGCTCCGCGGTTGAAACCCGTGCGCCTGATAATACGGCAGCGGCGAGCCGAAATTCGTCGCCTCTGCCGGCCTGACCACCGGCGAGCCCGTGTTAGCGGTCAGCAGTTCGTACACCATTCGCTGATACCCCGTGCCCAACCGCAGATGTTCGCGCAACCAGCGTTGCAACGTCGTCCGATAATAGTCCACCAACGCCCCATCGCTGCCGCTCAACCACATCTCCGCCAGAATCGCACTCCAGTAGTTCAAGAAAGCCGGCGTGTGCAGCAGCTTGCGTACCAGCTCGGCTCGTTTGTTCGGACGGGGGTCGTCCAGAAATGTGCGAACTTCCGACACCGATGGAATGCGGCCAGCCAGGTCAAGGTAAACCCGCCGCACAAACTCTTCGTCCCCCGCCAGTTCTGCCGGCCGAACTTGTTCTTCCTGCCACCGTCGCGCTATCCATGCGTCTATCACTTCCGCCAACTCCGACGCCGACAGCGGGCAACAAGCCCTCGACACCTCGGCTGCGGTTCCACTGCGCGAGCGGGCCTCGGCAAACGGCTTGTCCTGGCCGGACAACCATGCCCTGCCGATCAGAATCAACGAGATCACACCAACCATCACTGCCCACGCCGCATGTCGCATCGCATGCCTCCCCGCTCTCGCCAGCAACGCCTCGCTGCTCTGAAAGACGATCCAATCCCCCCGCGACTCACCGTTTACATGCTAGCAACTTCCGCCCGGACCGAAAAGGGAAACACGTTGATTCGCAAGCTCGTGCCGTCACGGCTACGACGTATCGCACGGGAACGGCAAGGCGAACTATGCGTCGGCCTTCCTGCTGCAACGGTTCCGGAGTGGGAAGCGACCCACGCCTACCCCGTGTTTCCCGCACTTGGCCCACTAGCGCCCGGCATCAGTCACCGCGAACCGTACCGGATGCAGTGCCGCCCACCCGCGGTTGGCCCGCCACTTCCGTTCTGTCCAAGCCACCGCTTCGCCAACTACTGAATCCGCGACCAGTAAATCACACACGGCGGCGGCTCCCCGTTGGGCCCTGGCCGTCTTGGATCGATATCTGTTCGCCCTAACTGCGTCTCGACAGGGATTCCCTTCTGCAGCATCCACTCCGCGATAATCGTGCGGTCCACGATGGCGAAGAAACGATACCGCACTTGCCGACCCACATCCGCATCTATCTCCGGCCCCAGCGTACCTGTATTGGGATCTACCTCAAAGAACCCGACCGTACACCACACCGCAAACACATTACTCCGCGTGGTGATTTTATCATAAAGATCCGCAAACAGATTTGTTGTTTGCTCATGGAGGGGATCAGGGTTGGGATTCGGGAACGCATCCAAAAACACCTGCGAGTTGCGGCCACTATCCATTCGCCACCAGGAATCCTCTCTGCTGAGGCCGTTTGGTAGCGGCGGGGGACTGGCATCGATTCGGCCCGGCGCAAATCCGTAAATGGGTTGAGGCGGCGATGGAGCTTCGCGGCGAATATATATAGCCTGCCAACGTTTGCGCTGGCTAGGGTTCGTAAGTACAAAGAAAACTTCCTCGGGAGTCGCGGTGTTAATATTTACTTTCCCCACCGTGCGATGTGCACTAGTGTTCGCATTCATTAGGCTATCGGGAGTGACCTCCAGAAACTCCAGAGCCCGGTAAATGCGTGCCGTTTGTCCCTGCTCCGGCGGTTCATCGAACCAGGGAGCGTAATGGTAATTGGGATAGCTTGGATCACTCTTCAAAAACCGCTGGGTCAGCAGGTGCTGCTTGAACGCGGATACTCGCAGCAGGTCCATTGTCCTTAGCGCTGCATCCGGATGGTAGAGCAGGGGGGCCTCGGCTTCTGTAGGAGGATTTCGCCTACCAAGCGAATGCCACGTTTTGGTCGGGTTTCCAATCGCAGTAGGGTCGAGATCTTTGTGTTGCTTGTTCCTGGAATCGGCATAGGGGTGGGTGCGCGCCCAAGAGACCGACTCATTCGGTTTCGCATCCTGTGTGCGGTCGCAGAGGCCCTGGTTTTGCTTGACCCAAGTATAATCGTATGTCAGGTAAGGGTTAAACACGAGGGGGTTTTGCTCAGGATCGAAGTCCTCGAGCCAGCGAGGTCCTGCACCTGTGTTGGGAATCACGGTTACGGTAGCAGGCGTGGTGTAAACTTCATCCCGGTTCGTTTGATTGCGTCGCATTTCGGGATAAGCTAGCCGGCGAAGTAACACGAAATACTCCTTGGTCGGCTCGACATTGTTGGCGAACTTCCACTCAGTGCCGCTGCGGTCCAGTGTAAATTTCAAGTTGTCTGACTGAATCCACTTCGGCGGTTTTGTAGCGGCCAGCGTCCCGTCAACTGTATCCCCTGAAGGGCCTATTACCAGCGCCTCATTCGAATTCAGTGTCCACGGGCTAGGTTTTTCGGGAGGTGACCGCTGGAGGAAGTCCGAATCGTTCGTTTGTGTCCGAATGTCCTGTCCAGGGACTAAGCCGAGGACGTTTCCTCCGTTGCTATCACCAGCCAGCTGGTCAACCGCATTGCCGGCATTTCTCGCGTTGACTATTACAATTTGATAACGGGAGAGGTCAACCGCAACCGCACCAGGATTTTCTGCATTCGGGGCATCCGGGCCTAATGTAACACTTACTCCGCTGGCGTTCAAAAGTTCCACCCAGCAGCGCATGTCGAAGGGGCCATTCACGCGCATCTTGTTGTTATTGTCATAAGGTTCTTGATACTCGAAGAGCACTTCATTGATCACCACCCTGGGCTTTTCCGTGCCGAAGACCCAGTATTTCAGATTGCCATTATCATCATCAGGCGCCCATGGATCAGCTAACGGGTAGCCATCCATATCGGTGTAAAAGAGAAAAGGAGTGTTGTAGTCGTCCGAATCGAGGAAATCCACGATATTGACAGCCAGCTGGGCGAGAAAGCGTAATGGCTTCAGCTCTTCGTCGGTTGGATTAGTCGGATCCTGTACGCGTGCGCGGACACCAGTAGGCGGCCAGTTGACATTAAACCTCGGATACAGCTTAAGCACCCAGCTTGGCGGGTCTGAAGTGATTGGCACCGGGTCCTCATCAAGCAGTCCACAAACCAATAGCAAGCGGAAATAAATGTCCCGAGCCAGCTTCTGCCTGGCCGCGATGGCCTGAGCTAGTTGCCGTCGGCTTGGCTCTGGCATGTTGGTCGTCGGGTACAGCCGTTGACTATCGAGGTTGACGACCGCTGGATATGGCGGCAGAGAACTAACCCTGCTTTTCAGGTCGAGCCGTTGCCGGGAGGGGAAATTGGCTGTACCAATGATATTGCCCTGCTGGTCGTAGCGATTGACAAAGGTTGTCGTGCGCCCAGTCCAGGTACCGATCAGCTGGCCGCTTTTTGCTTTGGTGATCTTCGTCAGAAAGTCACCCTGGTTGCGGTAAACGTTGTCGAGTGGCTGCTGAGTGCGTTGGAAGGGGCCAGCCCAGTCCCAGTTCATACTTCGCGAAGTAGGAGGTTCGGTGTCGCCAGGGGGAACCCGGTACTGCATTTGGTAAGCCGGCCAGCGCGGTCCAAGATCGGGGTTATCTTCGGGATAGACGATATTGTTCTTTCGGCTCTTGTCGATCTGGGTCGGCGAACCATCCCAGGGCTCGCGATAGATTTGCGGGACGAAGCCAGCGTAGCGGAGGTCAGCGCTGTGCGTGGTCAGCATGTGTCGGCGACGCAGGTCTTTCATCGTCTGCTGTAGATTTGGATTTGCAAAAAGCAAGGAGGTGAAACTATCCGCCAGGGTGTCGCCGTGGCGTAGAATCGCCTCCATTTCATGGTGTCCATTCAAGCCGCCTGGACGACTTTCGCCGGATGCAAAAATCGGCTCCGGGTTCCAAAAAACTTGGTTCAGGTTAAGTCTTCCGTCCAGGTCGGTGATAAAAAACGCGAACAGGGGTTTATAGGTTCGGCCATCGGGGCCGGTTTGCACCGGGAAACCGAGATCCATCCAGATGCTGTCATTGCCGTAATGTCGCAGCCCGGTATCTGCCAGCTGGCCAGTTTTCGGGTCTGGCCTCAGAACCTTTACCGGGATGCCGGGTGGTAAATTGCGGACATCGCCGCCGATGTCGGCCGGTGGCGGAAACCTCGGGTGCAACAGCGGGTGCGGCCGAAAAACGATCGCCTGGCGCAAAGCAACCGGCATCCCGGGTCTATTCGGCCAGTTCGGATCGTTCCAAAAGCCGATGTTGGCCGGATCATACGGGTCGAAATAGTTGGAAGGCGGCGCAGCTCCGAGGCCGGGAGATCCCGGAACACTTCGCCGGATGAAGGACTGTTCCAGGATTACCACCGGACCAGTCGGGCCATCCGTAGTAATGCGGCCCAGGAAACAATGGTTGAAATCGGGAAAAGTGTAGGGCGGGTTGCAGCTACCATCCCTTGCGGGATCGTATGCGGGATCGTAACTGCGATTTACATAGCAAGTCGCGTAGTATGTGTCGTAATAATAACTGCTGGAATAGTAACTATAATCCCGGCCGTGCAGTCGCCCGGTGCCGGAGAAGGGCTCCAGACCTTCGGAACCGAACAGATTGCGCAGCAAACTGTGAGTGGCAATGTGGCTTTTGAACGGGCCGTCACCTGCTTCGTCGAAAATCAACATGCGCAGGGCATACGCCAGCAGCGCGTCGGGGTCGGGGCGAGTACGGTTCTGGGAGTCGAGAAAGATGCGGCTGGTGGTGGATTCCTGAGTGGCGTAGTAGTAAAAGGCGACGCTGACCACGGCAAACAGCGCCAGCATCGCCACCACCACAAACAAAATCATTCCCCGTCGCGGCAATTCCCCTGGGCACATGGCTCGGCTCCTGGGCGTAAGGGCAAGACCGCTCACCACGCTGTTCCCGCCAGTTCGACCGGACATGGTTTTTCTCCCGCTCGCTGCTCGATCCGGTGTATCGGCGAATCGCACGCTGTCAGGCTCACGACTCCCGCTGGCCGACAGGCTGACCGAATGTCGGCCAAGCGCACGGCGTCGGACTCACCACTCCCGCGCCATCTCCCCACTACAGCGCCTCCACGATCACCAGGTCGCGCATCTGCTGCGTCTTGGGATTGTACACCCGGATGCGTATCCACAGGCCCTGCAGGGGCTGCTTATCCGCCGAGTCGTATGCACGATCGTTAACCGACCCGCCCTGGATCAACTTCACATCGAAGGAAACGACGTTATTGAGAATGACATCCTCACCCTGGCGACCGGAGTAGTAGCTGAGCGGTCCGGGCCAGCCAGGCGGCCAATCACCTTCGTACTTGGTCGGTGTTGTGGGATTGTCGGCGTATTCATTAGGTTCCCAGGGTCGCCCCGCGCGAAACAGGCTCGAATTGTAAAAGCGATTGGACGAATTCATTACGTCCATGGGAGTGTTCACGAGCCATTCCTCGTAAGGTTGGCCAGGCGGTGGTGGTGTGACAATGTTCCGACGCACACTCAAGTCGAAGGCATCCGGGTAGTAAACTGGATTCGGTTGGCCCCATGGGTCGTTTCCCCACGGTTGCGGTGGCTGCAGGGTATGAACGACTATAGCGGGCGTGACATCAAAGTTTTGCTGGCCCTTAGCGAAATGCGAAGGCAACAGCAGGAGCTTCCGGAGATGCAATCGGTACAACCGAGCTGCCGGCGGATTGCTCGGGCTTGGCGAATCGGGATGGGCCGGATGGTCAATCGGTACCGTAGCCGCACGCTTGGTGGGATCATCGGGATCGGGCTGGCGGCTGAGGAAGATCGCAATCTCGGCCCACTGACTGCGGAAAACGTTCGAGTAATTACCCGTGGGCGAGGTAGAAAGAGGCTGGTAACGCGACTCTGGATAACCACCGTTCAATTGCAGCCAGGTCGGCGGTTGCAGTCCCGCAAAGTTGAATCCAGACTGCCGTGAAGCAGTCCAGTTTGGAGGCTGAACCAGGGATGTTTCGAAAAAGTCGGTAGGCGAGTTGCCAACGAGCCGCACCGTGAAGTTCAATCCGTCTTTGACGTAGATTCGTTCAGGCGGCGAGGTAACGCCAGGCGGAAGAGGTTCCTGCTCGCCCTTGATGACTGCGAAAAATCCTGCCTTAGGCTGGCGATTCGAATCGCTGGAGTCAATTTCGCTGACGCGCAGGTCGCTTTCAAAATGCCGCTGGCGAAGGAGGAAACGCAACTGCCGCTCGAAATTGCCGAGATCAGTACTGTCCTCGGCGTAAGCCCGATGCACACGCATGGCCCGGGAGGCCATGTTGAAAGCCATGGCCGTTAGCATGAAAATCAGCAGCGACAAAGCGAGCACCACCAGCATCTCGACCAGCGAGAAAGCCGAGCGTCGCCCTGACATGGATATTCTCCCGCAAAAGCTCACGGCCTTCTCCAGTTGATAATCCCTAAATCGAAGACGCCGACCACCTGCTGCAGCACATAGACCTGGTTGGTATTGGCCCGCACCGGAGGAATGATTTCCCCTGAGGGAGTTACGCGATAGGCAAAACCGTTGGTGGCATCAAGGAGACCAACGGCTCTAGCAGGAGGCAGATTGCCGTTCGGGTCAGGCGGTAGTGGTGCGGGCAGGCTATCCTGACCCTGGCCAAGGGTCCAACCAACAGGGTATGCCGGACGGCTGCTGTCCCACTCAGCGAAAGTAACCACGGTTGCCTCCACGAGTGTATCGTCAATCTTTCGAACAGCGATGGCATAGCTATAACGCGCCGGGTCCGGCGAAGGAACACGATAGCCAGTGTGGACAGGCGACGGATATGCAACACCATCTGAATTCCTGTTTGCGACTTGATAAGGCCCCTCTATGTCCAAAGTAAAGAATAGTTCAGGCGTGCGCAACGGGTTGGGTATGCCAGCAGAACCAATATTCGGCGAGACTCCGGCCTGATAGTACCACTGAAACGAAGCGGTGGGCGGTTGCGAATTCAAGACGAGCCGCACCAGACTATGAGCATTTTCGGAAGTGTACTCTACAGATAAGTCCTGCCCCTGCCGCATCCTTTGGAAAATGCCTGCGGTCATCAGCACCAGCATAGCCAGAAGGCCAAAGGCGAGCAGGAAGAGGGCCATCAGCACCTCAACCAGCGTGTATCCCTTACGCGGCATGGCAGACCCCATCAGGACTTAGCAAGTTACTGTCCCAGACGGACATAGTAGTAGGCGTCGCCGAGACTCGAATCAGTATTTACCGGGAATTGGCGAATTCGGCCGGTTTTTGCGTGAATACATACCAGCGTGCTCTTCTCCGGCTTGATTACCCATTGCCCGCTACCCGGTGGTTGCTCCTCGTAAGGGCCGACCCAGAAGACGATCCAGCCGTTGATCGTTCGTCCACTGAGTTGCCCTTCACTCGGAAAGAGCACCGAGCGATCGTAAGAGAAAATGACCTTGTCTATGTTAGCCGGAACACAACGAGTGCTGTCCACAACCACCGGCTCTTTCAGAAATTCATTGCCCACGTTGCCGATAGGGTTATCTGCGAGAGAGTACAGGGAATAATTGAACGAAGTGAGGCTAATCGGGTTCGGCGGCTGCAAGAACAACGCACTTACTGCGCGTGGCTGCGGTAATTGAGGGGGAGGCGGCCACGGAGCAGCTGGGTCAACTAAATACAGTTGATGCGATTGCAATATCGGCTCCTCACCGGGACGCGACGCAACCCATTGACCGCTCGCTAGGTCGAAAACCATGATGGGCGGGTTTTCGGATGGTACCGGAGTGTCCGGAGTGTTAGCATATGCCGCTGGTGGCGGAAAAGTATAAGGGTCGAGCAACGGGGGAGGCGGATTTGGACTAAGTGGAGGAATGGCTTGCCGGGTTTGACCCTGCCCTGCAAACTCGATAAACAAAGTCAGGTTCGGCCCGTTCGGTGGTTTCAGCCTATGCTCGTAAGCTACCCACTGGTTGCCGCTGGGCACATATAAGCTTGCCACGGCCGGGTGATAAACCGTGCGACCCTGATTAGTTTGAACCAGAGAGGGAAGCATCGCCCACCCACGCGAAATAACCTGCACCTGGCCTGTAGGCATCAAAGCTCTTAGCCTCGACCAACCTAAAGCCAAGCTCGCATCGCGCATAGCAAAATCGTGATAGAGTTCAACGAACTCGACCCTGTTGAACCAACTCGAATTCGGAGGTAGCGGACTATCTGGGCCTGCGTTTCGGCTGAGCTTGATGCCTCTGGGTTGTCGCAGAAGGATAGCTTGAAATTGATTCGAGCCCAGGTACCGAGCTAAGGCGTCAACCTGACCCTGATCGCGATTGGTTCGGCCGAAATACAGGATCAAGGGAACACTGATGGACATCAAAAGCAACATGATGAGTAAAACCGTAATCAATTCCACAAGAGTTATAGCCCTGCGGGCGCAGGTTAGGTGTTGCAGCATAGCACACCCCGTGTTGCGAAATAGCGCACCTGGAGGCCGAAAATGCCCGTAGTTGAGTGGCTGTTGACAATTAGTGCAAAATTCGTGCCCATCGGAGATAGCTTAGCGCCGCATCCGCAAGGGTGACCCTGGGCCGATTTCCCGTTAGGTCCAGCGCCATAGTCGTGGCGCTGAAGGCGAGCGATGTTGCAGGCGACTGCCATCCACCACAGCGGGAATATCCGGCCCATCTGGGGTCGCAGTGATGACGGGCGACCGATCTTTGCAGGGAAGGTCCTGGTCACGAGCCGGGCGAAGCTACCCCTGCTCCGCGTCGCGCGGGCGACACGCTAAAGGTTTGCGGATGTTCGCCAGGCTTAGCCGCCGGCGCCGGCGCTGAGTTTTTCCAGGATGGCCAGCATCGGCATGAACAACGCCACGACAATAAAGCCCACGCAACCACCTAGGAATAAGACCATCACCGGTTCGAGGAGTTTAACCAAACCCTGGACAAGGACATCCACTTCTTCGTCATAGACGTCAGCGATTTTGTTGAGCATTTTGTCGAGTTCGCCGGTCTCTTCGCCGACGTCAATCATGTTGACGACCATGTCGTCCACGAGTCGGCTCTCTTTCATGGGCATGGCGATACTTTCGCCTTCGCGAACCGACTCGAAGACGCGCTGGAACATTTCCTCGAAGACGGCGTTGCCGGCCGTTTCTTTGACGATGGACAACGCCTCCAGGATGGGCACGCCGGAACTTACCAACGTGCCCAGCGTGCGCATAGTGCGAGCGACAATGGTTTTTTCCAATATGCCGCCGATAATCGGCACGTGGAGCCAGACCCAGTCCAGGACGTATCGGCCCCAGTACATCAGGCGGAGCAGGCGACAGAAGATGATCCAGCCGATCAGCACCAACGGCATGATCCAGAAGTAGTTTTTCATGAAGTCGGAGATGTCGAGCAAGGTTTGCGTCATGGCTGGGAGTTTCATATCGAAGGCGGCGAAGATTTCCTTAAACTTCGGGACGATGGCGATCATGATGAAGGAGAGGATGGCGATGGCCGCCAGGATGACCACGACAGGGTAGATCATGGCACCGATCACCTTACGTTTAAGGCTCTGGGCCTTTTCCTTGAAGTCGGCGAGCCGGCGGAGGATGACTTCGAGTGCGCCGCCGACCTCGCCGGCACGCACCATGTTGACGTAGAGACGGTCGAAGACTTTGGGATGTCGCGCTAACGCTTCACTCAGGGCCGAGCCGCTTTCCACGTCGTCCACGACGTCAATCAGGGCGTTTTTGAGCACGCCGGGTTTCATCTGGTTTTTGAGAATCCGGAGACTGCGGAGAACCGGCAGCCCGGCATCCTGGAGAACGGAGAACTGGCGGGTGAACGTGCACAACTGTTTTTGCGAGACGCCGCCGATGGTGAAGGTTTTGCCCTTCTTTTCTTTCTTTTTGCCGGCCTTACCCGCCTTTTTTCGGCCATCGCGCACTTCCTGCAGGCGGGTAACGAAATAGCCCATCTGGCGGATTTTCTGTTGCGCCTCTTCCTCGGAGGCGGCCTCGATCGAATCCTTCACCTCCTCGCCTTTGGCGCTCATCGCCTCGAACTTGTAGGTCGGCATAGTCTCGGCCCCTGATTGCGAAGCCCTAATGCGTTCTCTACCCACCAAGACACAAAGACCGCGGCAAAGGAGTTGAGGTTGTCGCTGTGTATCTTCGTGCCTTTGTGGTTAGTCAAGGTTTCACAGCGGGGTTGTGACCGCCATGACGGAGCGGACCGGCGGAATCCTGCCGAATCGGTTCCGGTACAGGGTACAGGCGTGGTCAGCTTTCGTCCTCGATGGCAGTTTCGCGGACGACCTCTTCGATAGTCGTGATGCCGCTGAACAGCGCCTGCAGTCCCGCTTCGCGTAGCGTTCTCATGCCCATTTTGCGAGCGGCCTGGCGGATGGCATCGGTGGACGCGTTATTGGCCACCAGGTCGCGGATTGGATCGCTCATCACCAGGAGCTCGAAAATCCCGGTGCGTCCTTTGAAGCCGGTGTTGTTGCAGCGTTCACAACCGCGTCCGTAATAGAATTTTTTGCCTTGCACCTGTTCGGGCGTCAGGTTCAGTTCCATGAGCAATTCTTTGCTGGGTTCGTACTCGGTACGGCAGTCAGGACAGATGCGGCGAACCAGTCGCTGTGCCAGCACGCCTTCGAGTGTAGCGGTGATCAGGTACGGTTCAATGCCCATGTCGCGCAAGCGGGTCACCGTGCTGGGAGCATCGTTGGTGTGCAGCGTGCTGAGCACCAGGTGGCCAGTCAAGGCCGCCTGGACGGCGATCTGGGCCGTCTCCAGGTCGCGGATTTCCCCGACCATGATTTTATCCGGGTCGTGCCGCAAGATCGCCCGCAGCACGTTGGCAAACGTTACGCCGATATCCGGATTGATCGGCACCTGGACAATGCCGTCCAAGTCGTACTCGATCGGGTCTTCGGTGGTGATGATTTTTTCCGTAACGTCGTTGAGTTCGTTCAGCGCGGAGTAGAGTGTGGTGGTCTTTCCGGAACCGGTCGGCCCGGTGACGAGGACAATGCCATTGGGCTTGCGGATAAGTTCGCGGAACTTGGAGAGCGTGTCGGGATCCATGCCGAGGCGGTCGAGGTCCAATTGCACCACCGTGCGGTCGAGCACACGGATGACCACACTTTCGCCGAACATGGTCGGCAACACGCTAACGCGCAAGTCCACCGGGTTACCGCCCACGTTGAGTTCAATCCGCCCGTCCTGCGGTAACCGCCGTTCAGCAATATCGAGGTTGGCCATCACCTTGATTCGCGAACTGATCGCCGGCGCCAGGTGTCGCGGGGGCGGCACCAGTTCATACATGACGCCGTCGCAACGATAACGCAGCTTGTACTCTTCCTCGAACGGCTCGAAATGGATGTCGCTGGCGCGGTCTTTGATACCCATCAAGAGCACCATGTTGATGAGCTTACGCACCGGAGCGGCATCCTGCAACTCCTGCAAGCTCTCCAGATCAATGCTGGTTTCGCGGTGATGAACGTATTTGCCGATTTCGGGATCTTTCTCCAGTTGCTGGATAATATCCACAATGGACTCTTCCTTGCCGGCGTAGGCTTTGGGAATAGCCTCTTGCAAGGCGCGTTGGCTGGCCAGCATCGGCACCACCTGTTTGGCGCCGAGGAAGTTCCGCAGATCATCCAAGGCCGCCAGGTTGGCTGGATCCGCCATGGCCACGGTCAGCACGTTGTCGCGGTAAGTCAACGGCAGCACTTTGTACACGCTGGCCATGGTTTCCGGCACGAGCTGGATGGCTTCCGGCTGGGGTTTGACTTCCTGGAGGTTGACAACCTTGAGGTTGAACTGCTCCGCCAGGGCTTGCAACAGTTGCTCTTCGGTGATCAGGCCGCGTGCTAACGCCACCTGGCCGATCGGTTGCTGCGTCGTGCGGGCTTCGTTGAGCAGGTCCCAAAGCTGATCTTCGTCGAGGTAGCCGAGGTCCACCAGGATTTGGCCCAGCTTACGGCGACCGCCGGTGGTTTTGTCCACGGACTTTTTTGGAGGGACTTTATCGGTCTTGGCCTTGGCAGCAGCTGGGGCCGCCGGTTTTGCCGGCGTACCTGCAGGCTTAGCCGGTGTGGCCGACGGCGTGCGTGCCTGTCCAGCGGCCTGGTTAGCCGCAGGACTAACACGCGGTGCTGAACTCACAGCGGGCCGGTTTGCTGCCGCTGCGCTGCTCGTATTGGGAGTTCCCCGGCCTGGAGTGGCTGCATTCTGGCCGACATTGGACCCGCCTACCGCAGGACGTGTTGCCGGCGTTCCAGGCTTCGGCTGGCCAGTTGGGGGATGCGACTCTTTCTGGGACATGGTCTTCCTCGGCCTCGGCGTTCAGGGCAACTGCTAAAGAATCCGCACGGATTTGAGCTGGACGATGGCGGCACTATTCTTCGTCCTCTTCCTCCTCCTCTTCATCATATTCCTCTTCTTCCTCGTATTCCTCTTCGTATTCCTGCTCAATACCTTTTTCGGCCAAGGCGATGCGCTGGGCAAGTTCAGCGGGGCGGTTCGCTCGCAGCAGGACCTCTTCTTTGTCCACCAATCCTTCTTTCCACAGCTGAAAGAGATTGTCGTCGAGCAGGAACATGCCCTCCTTGCGCCCGGTCTGAATGACGGATTCGATGCGGTAGATTTTGTTTTCGCGGATCAGGTTCTGGATAGCGGGAGTAACCACCATCATTTCGAAAGCGGCCACCAGACCGCTCGGTTTGCGAGGCAAAAGGGTTTGCGAAAGCACACCGATCAGTGCCGTGGACAATTGCGTGCGAATCTGGTCCTGCTGTTCCTTGGGGAAGACGTCTACGATGCGGTTCACGGTACTGGCGGCGCCACTGGTGTGCAGTGTGCCGAACACGACGTGGCCGGTTTCGGCAGCCTCGATGGCGGTCTGGATAGTTTCCAGGTCGCGCATTTCACCGACGAGGATCACGTCGGGGTCCTGCCGCAAGGCTCGTCGCAGTGCCTCGGCGAAACTCGGCACATCCACACCGATTTCCCGCTGGGTGATAATCGAGCGTTTGTGATGATGGTAGTATTCGATTGGGTCTTCGATGGTGATGATGTGGCGGTCGTAGTTTTCGTTGAGCCAGTTGATCATGCTGGCCAATGTCGTGGTCTTACCGGAACCGGTCGGGCCGGTCACCAGCAGCAAACCGCGCGGTCGGACAATCAATCGCCGGATCGCCTCCGGCATGCGGATTTGCTCAAACGTCAGGAACTTGCTGGGGATTCGCCGCAGCACGATGCCGACGCGGCCACGTTCCTTGAACACGGAAACGCGGAATCGGCATTTGTCACCGTAGGCAAAACCGAAGTCAGCGCTGCCACGCTCCTGCAACTCCTGCTGGCAACGGTCTGGCGTGATCGCCTTCATCAACGCCTGGGTATCGTCGGGTTCCAGAACTTTGGTCTCCAGTTTTTTCAGCCGACCTTCGTGGCGAATCACCGGGGGCTGACCAACACGAATATGCAGATCGCTGGCATTCAACTGGTAAACGGTCTCCAGGAGTTTTTCCATCAAGACCTGACCGCTCGGCATCGCTGGCCCTCCACCGAGTATTCGCGATTGGGACTCTCACTAGGAAGACAGGGATCCAAGGGCGGCAGGCGTTAGCCCGCCGTGGTGGGCACGGAAAAAGACAAAGCAAATGCTTCGGCGTTATCTTCGAGTCCTGGTGCGTTCGTGGTTAGCATCCCGCGATTCGGGCACGGCATGCCGTGCCTCTACGATTCTTCGCTATTGGCTGCTAAGCATAAGCGCTTTCGTGATGGCAAATGCTGAGCACTTCTTCCAGGGTGGTCATGCCGCGACAGGCTTTCTCCACGCCGTCTTCCAGGAGCGTGCGCATACCGAACATGCGAGCGTAGCGGCGAATGACCTGGGTCGGTTCCCGTTTGAAAGTCAGCTCGCGCAGGGTCGTGTTCATTTTCATAAGTTCGAAGATACCGGTTCGGCCACGGTAACCGGTATGGTGGCAATACTGGCAGCCGCGACCGCGATAGAAGGTGGCGGTTTTGAGTCGTTCGGGGGTCAACCCCGCCGCCTTGATTTCGGCGGCAGTGGGGGTATCCGGCTCGCGACACTTCGGGCAGACCAGCCGCACCAGTCGCTGCGCCATCACGCCGATCACACTCGAAGCAATCAAAAACGGTTGCAGGCCGATGTCCACTAGTCGCGTGATCGCACTGGGGGCATCGTTGGTGTGCAGGGTACTGAAAACCAGGTGGCCGGTCAGCGAGGCCTGAATGGCGGCCTCCGCGGTCTCCTTGTCGCGGATCTCGCCGATCAGCAGAATGTTCGGCGCCTGCCGCAACATGGCTCGGATGATCCGGGCGAAATCCAGGCCGATCTGATGTTTCACTTCCACCTGGTTGACGCCGGGCAGGTAGTATTCGACCGGGTCTTCCGCGGTGATGATCTTGCGGTCCGGGCGGTTGAGTTCGTTGAGGACGGCATAAAGCGTCGTCGTCTTACCCGAACCGGTCGGCCCCGTGACCAGGAATATGCCGTTGGGTCGCTTGATGATTTGCACAAACTTCTGGTAATCGTCCTCGCTGAATCCCAGGTCGCGGATGCTGATTTGCACATTCTGCCGGTCGAGGATGCGCATGACGCAGGCCTGGCCGTGATTGGTCGGCAGAATGCTCACGCGCAGATCGTAATGCTTGCCGTTGAGGACCATTTTGATGCGGCCATCCTGCGGTCGGCGTTTTTCGGCGATGTCCATTTTCGCCATGATCTTGATGCGCGAGATGATCGCCGGCAGCAACCGCTTCGGCGGGCTGTCCCGCTGCACCAGAATGCCGTCTATTCGGTAGCGCACCCGGATATGGTCAGCAAACGGTTCGATGTGGATATCGCTGGCCCGCAAACTCACCGCTTCCTGGATGATCAGGTTGACGAGTTTGACCACCGGGGCGTCGCTGTCCATCATGGCAGCGGCAACGGCGGCGGCAGTTTCGGTTTGCGTGGTGTCAATCGCGGTGTCGGTGAATTCCTGCAACATCGAGTCCACTGACTCGGTTTCGCTCTGGCCGTAATAACGGTTGATCGCCTCAATAATCTGTTCCCGCGGCGCCAGCACGGGCTGAATGTCCTTGTTGAGGATGAATTGCAACTTCTGAATCGTGTCAATGTCCATGGGGTCGCTCATGATGACCTTGAGCGTGCCGTTCTCCTGCGCCAACGGCAAAATCACGTTTTCCCGCGCCACCGATTCGGGAACCAATTCGATCACCGCCGGGGGAATCGTAACCTCGCCGAGGTCCACCGTCTGTAAACCGTGGTGCTCGGCAATGGCCTGCATCACCTCGCTGGGAGTAACGTAGCCCAGTATCACCAAAGCGTCCGCTAACTTGGCACCAGTAGATTGCTGTAACTGCAAGGCCTCGCGGAGTTGATCCGCACTGATGATTTTCTTGCGCAGCAACACATCGGTGAAATCGCCACGCCCTTTGGCCATGGCCAGACCTCCTGCCCGCAGTGTGAGCGGACCCGTGTCAGGCGACGGCAACCGTATCGCCGCGGGGGACTGCCGACCCGCGCTCCTAGAGGGTTGCCCCGACCTTTAGCATTGTGCAGAAGTCGCCCACGTCAGCCCGCCGATCGACAGGCACGACCTGTTCTTCATTCTAGCCGAAAATGATGCACCGAAATGTCGCAGCCAGCGCAACTGACGCCCATTTACCTTGTCCCAGCGCAGTCGCGATGACCGCCGGAGGATAACCCCCGCTCCCGATTCTGAGCCTCTGCTCTGTTCCACTTTCTATGTATTATTGTTCAGCTTATGCGAGAAGAGAATAGTTTGCAAGGAAAAAATCGCGCGGGTTTGGCACAAGCCGAAGCCAGGCCAATTCGGTCGCGGCAATCGCCGGTCTGGTGCAGGACGGATGCAGCGCGCTGGCCAGGCACATAAGCGCAACCAGAAAGGAACGCCTTGCCGGTGCTGTGTTGCCTGCATCTTTGCCAATCTGAGCCGATACAATGCTGGTGCTGCGTCTGTCGGGTGGTGGCTCGGAACGCTTTTCGGCAGCAGGCGCGATCGGTGCCAGGCTGCCGGGAGACAGGAACGGGAGCATGTGTCGGCGAATTGTGCTTCGAGCAGCGGCGGTTTGTCTGGTTGGGTTAGCCGCTTGGCCAGCCTGGGCCAAAGTGCGAATTGCCCAGGTGCAGGTAGGTTTTGTCGAGGCTGGCCGAGGCAACTATGGCCGGTTTGGGCACTGGTTACCGTTGCGCATTACCGTGGAGGCGGACGCGGGCGAAACCCTCCAGGCTCAGGTCTGGGTCGTCACGCCGGACGCCGACGGCATTCTCGCCGAAGTGCAAGCCGAATCGGCGATACAGCTGTCGCCAGAGAGGGCGCGACAAAGCGTGTGGGCCTACGTTCCATGCGGCCATGGGAAGTTGCGCATCGAAGTCCGCGAGGATACCGGTCGGCGATTGGCGAGTTACACTTATCCCGATGAGGCCGGCGGTGGCGAGGTCTGGCAAGTGCTGCCGGCAGGCGTGATGCAAGTGGTTGCTATTGGGGAACCGGCTGGACTGCAAGAGCGGGGCGCGTCCACTCTTTTTGGTCAGGATGGCATGGACGGCGTCGGCAGCAACAGGCGAACATCGGCTGAAAGCGAGTCGGTTCGCGATCCCGGTTACCGCGTAATCCACGTGCGGCGTGTGGAGGATTTGCCCGAGCGATGGTTCGGCTACGACAGCGTGCAGGTGTTGGTGCTGGCTACGGGCGGCGAAAAGGGCCGATGGTGGCTGGAGGAATTCCGTCGCCGGCCACAAATCTATCGTGCGATTCGCCAATGGGTGCAGCAGGGAGGCCATTTAGTGGTCAGCGCTGCGGAGAACGCGTCTTTGCTGGCCTCTTCCGAGCAATTTCCCCTGGTGGACCTGCTTCCGGGCGAGTTGATTGGTGGCCGACGGGTGTACGAAGAGGTGTTGGTGGGCGTGCGCGATGTGACGATGTACCGCTACCGCGAGGCGACCTCTTTGCCGGCGCTGCGGTGTGCCTTTGCCGACTTTCGCAAACGGCCGGGAGCGTTCCAGCGCGCCTTTGGGCCAGAACGCGATAAGCCGGCCGTGCTAGTCTGGCCGTATGGATTGGGACAAGTAACGCTGGTGGCTTTCGACACTAACCTGCCGCCGTTTGACCGCTGGGATGGTCGAACGGCGTTCTGGGAATGGTTGCTGGAGACGGAACCGTTGGCTGCACGGCCAAGCTATCGCACGGCCTTGACCAGCACCGTCGAAGAAGATGCGTTGACCCGCCTGGTGCATCAACTCGAACAAGCCCGCACACCAGAAGCCCCCTTTGCCCTGGTGGCCGCTTTGATGCTGGCCTACCTGCTCCTGGCTGGTCCGTTGGACTATCTTCTTATCGTGCGTTGGTTGCGTCGGCCGGCGCTGGCGTGGCTGACCTTTCCGCTGGTGGTGGCGAGTGTGACCGCCCTGGCCTGGTACTCAGCCAATGCCATTCATGGTGAATCCTTGCAGGTCTATCAGCTTGACGTGTACGATCTGGAATTGGTGCCAACGTCCGGCCTTGGCGTTATCGGCCCGATCTCGCATTCCTCGCGGAAGTGTTGGGCGATCGCCCGCGGGAGTGGCAGTACCTGGCTGGTGATAAAAAGTCCCCGCCTGGCGGCGTTTTCGATCGCACTGAACGCTTCGGCGGAGCCCGGCCACGATTCGTCCTTGCCGACTGACTCACCTCGGTTCAGCGCAGCCGATACGGCGGCGCTACCGCAATTTCCGGAACAAAACGTCGTGTGCCAGGAAGCGGTGCTGAGCTGGGCAATTCGCCCCGATGATGATGCCTTACGCCGTGGCAGCCGCGAGAACCTGGTGCAGGCGCCCATCCGCTTGCAACCGGGGCAAGGGGCAATGGCGAACATCCCCCTGCAAACCTGGTCGTTGAAGGCATTGTTCGGACGCTGGCTTATGCAGTGGCAGCAGCCACCGGTGATCGCGGAACTGGATCTTCACGCTCCCGATCTCAACACGCTGCGAGGTCGGCTCACCTGGCGGGCACCCTGGCCGCTGTATCAAGCCGAACTCGTCTATGGCAACCGCGTATGGCCCATAGGTTTACTGACGCCCGGGCGAACCGTCGTCCTTCGCCGCAACGATTTTGGCCTGCTGGATCGGCATCGCCAGATTCGCGGTATGGGAGATGGCACAGCCCGGCCAGGTGCATCGGGCCAAGACAACAGCGACAACTTTTCCCGCTCCGCGTCCGGGCAAGCCCAGGATGTGCCGCCATCGTCTCCGACCGGGGAGCGGGTACTCGATGCTTCGGCAGTTCAGCTGCTGGACAGTTTGCGGCAACTGACGTTTCAGCGTTTACTTCTGGTCGGGCCAAACCAGCAACCCAGTCCCTATTTGCCATTTCTCGACCAGAGTCGTCGGTTGCGCTACGGTCAGGCGGTGTTGCTGGGCATGATTCCCCCAGCCGAGGTGCCGCTCGAACAATCCCAGCAGCTGCCGGGCCTGGTGGCCAGTTTACGGCGCGTCGAGCCGAACCTGCGGGGCACACTTCGCCGCTCCGTCTTCGTCCGTATTTATCTGTATCCCCCAACCGGGGAATAACTGCCGGGATGTGCCGGTCCCGCTAAGACCGAGCCGTTTTGCTAACCACCGACACACCAAGGTACACAGACAACTACCCAGACTCTCTCTGTGGCTTGGTGCCTGGGTGATTACCGGCCCCGTCGGGCAACGGCAGCCTGATTCCTTCGCGTTACTTGATCCAGCAACGGGCTAAGCCCATACCGGGCTTTTTGTCATGCCCCAGACCGGATCCTGCCTAACGGAAAACGGCGAGTATGCCCCGGCCGAGTTGCAAAAAGGCGTAGACCATGCGAATCAGGCTGCGACAATATCCGCCTCACGAACACTGCCGTATATCCGCGGTCGGCGTCGGGTTAGCCGTGATCGGCCTGGCCGGCGCGTTCCTCTGGCTGGGCCTCATTCCGGGTATTCAGAGCTCACCGTCAACCGGCTCGTTTCGCTCAGGTTCCGCTGGCAGGTCGGCGTACAAGCCCAGTGTGATTCTGACAATGTGGACAAATGAGGCCGGTTGATCTTATCGCAGGCAAAGTGCAAAAGCAGCGACACGGTGCAGGCAAAAATCAATACACTGTAGAAACCGAGTGCCTGCCAACGGGCCCAGCCTTGCAGTAGCGGCCACGAATTACGGGCAGGGAAGGCTTGCACCTACGATAAAAGGGAGTCGGATGGCACTAGGTCGTGCCTCTTCGAAAGCTGGTCGCCGGAGGAACAAGCCGATGCGACGTCTGTTGCTCCTTGTGGTCTTGGTGCTAATCGGGACCGGATGGCTGGTGTCCGATGCTAATCGGGCCACGCCTAGAATGCAGGCTGCGGAAGCAGCACCCGAAGCGGCACCGGATAACAGTGGTCCGGTGGAATTGCTGACGGCATCCTGGTTGGGTGGTCCATTCGACGATGAGCTTCTCGCAGCGGCGATCGCTGCGGATGGTACGATCTGGCTGGCGGGGAACAGTGCCCATCTCGGCTCCCTATCGGAGCGAATGAAGGTCGTGGGACCGGAGGGTAAGTTCGATGCCCTGGCCGCTCCGCCGCCGCCAGACCGGAGCAAAAAGAAACAACCCGAATGGCGCCATCCAAGCACGCATGGGTTTGTGGTGCATCTGAGTGGCGATGGCCGACGCATCTTGGGGGGCACACGCTTCGGCTATGGCTTGGCGACCGTGCGCCGCCTTCGTCTCGATGGGCAAGGCCGACTCTGGCTGCTCGCCCAGGCCACTCAGCCTCTGAACTTGATCTCGAAAGAGCCCGTCCAAGGAACGTTCCTGGCCGTGTTGTCCGCCGATGGTCAGCGCTTGCTCCAATGCCTGTGTCACCCGGAGATGATTGACTTCGCCCTGGATAGCAACGGCGAAGTGGTCGTGTTGGCTCAAGGGAAGTTGACACGCTACGCGCCAGATGGCCGGACCCAACGGTGGGTAGCAGGCTGGAAGGTCTATGGCAGCAATCGCCCCCATGCGCTGGCTGTCGTACCGCAAAGTGGCATCGCCGTGGTAACCGGCTACGGGATGACCCACACTTCCAAGGAGCCGTACAAAGACCCTTACGCTATCGCTTTTGATCGTGAGGGAAAGCAACTTTGGATGCTCTGGCACCCCGATCCGCGGCTGCAGCGAGCCAGCAAATGGGCCACGCCGGCTCTGCCCGCTAATGGCCTGATGGCCGATACTGCGGGCCGATTCCTCTATGCGGGACCAGATGGCCGCATCTACATCATCCTGTTTGCCGACGGCGGCAATTCGATCTGCACCCGCGATCCCCGAGACCCGTTCCGCCCGCTGGATCCACAGGTGTTCGCTGGCGTGTTCCAAGCGACCCCGGGCTTTGGTTTCCGCGGCGCCAGCCGGACTAGCGTCATCTTCCGCCTCGATCCCACCCACGGACGGCTGGAAAAAGGAACCTGGATGTGCGCCTGGCGCGACAAAAGCCATGCCAATTACCTGAGTATGGAGGCGGCGGCGCTCGAAGCCACGGGACTGTTGTTCGTCGTCGGAAACAGTGCCGCCCAGTGCCCCACGCTACACCCTTGGTATGTCTGCCGGCAGGAAGGTTATCCCGGAGGCGGCTTTTTGGCAGTGTTCGACCACAATTTCCATCTGCTGCAGTGCGGCTACTTCCCCGGTGCGAACCTCTCCTGCGTGGCCGTCCACAAAGATGTGGTGGTTGCCGCCGGGCGAGCAAAGCAGTACGAGGATGAAAAGACGCAGACGTTCACGCGCATCTTTCAGGCGCCGCAACAGGCATTCGGCGGCGGCTCCCGCGATGGCTATTTCGTCGTCTTACGCCTACGACCGAACTCGTCCGCACCAAAATAAACTGCCCGGCAACACGTTCTCTGTCGAATTCTGTGTCGAACCGAAAATCCCTCTTCCGGAACAGTCCAGATCCTTTGCTCAGACAGTCCGTACGGAGCTTCAGCCATGAGCGAGCACGGACATTATCCGGCCATCCGTAGCCGGTGGCGGATACAGGAGCCATGCGAAATCGCAGAGCTTTTCTCCGGCGTCATCGGCAACACAATAAAAACAGCGCAGCAGTCGCAGACTTCCTTGCCGATCGGCTAATCTCATGCCGGTGCGATTGACGATCGGCCGACAATCGCAGCAACCGGCAGGGGTCGGTACAGGAGTGGCAACAGTGCCGACAATACCTCCTTTGTCCACCGGAAATAGCGAGATATTGCGAAAGCCAAGACGGTTAGTCCCGGTGATGCTTGCCGCTGGGTTTGCGTTATTCGTGGTTGCTGAACCTGCTACCCGGGCAGTGCTTTCAGGAGCCTTTCGCTTGCCGCCGGGATTTGTTCTGGAGCAATACGCGGATGAAAAGCTCGCCAACGACATCTACGCCATGACCCTCGACGAACAGGGGCGCGTGGTGGTTACCAGTGCCGGTTACATCAAGCGCCTGGAAGACAGTGATGGCGACGGCCGGGCCGATCGAGCGGTGTTGCTGGCCACGCCTCGCAGTGGCGGTATGGGACTATTTTGCGATGGCGAATATCTCTATTATTGTGGCGACGGCTGGCTGTCACGCTATCGCCGTACCGGGCCACATGGCGAACTGGCCTCCGAACCGGAGCGGATCATCCCCCTGGCTTTCGGCGAACATGGCGGGCACGCTATGCGCAAAGGCCCGGATGGGTGGTGGTATGTCATAGCCGGGAACGATGCCCGCGTTACCGCCGCACTGATTAACGATGCCCTTTCTCCGATTCGTCGGCCGGAAGCAGGGTGTATTCTGCGTCTGCGGCCGGCACCGACAAACACGGGCCGTTGGCAGGTGCAAGTGGTGGCTCACGGGTTTCGCAACCCCTACGACTTTGATTTCGGCCCGGGCGGCGAAATATTCACCTACGACAGCGATGTCGAGCGCACCTTTTTGCTGCCGTGGTACGTGCCGACGCGGATATATCACGTGTGCTGGGGCGGCCATCATGGTTGGCGGTTGCCCGGTTACTTGCGAAGCTGGGCACGCTGCGACGACTACCTGGATACTGTGGACATGCTCTGGCCGATTGGTCGCGGCTCGCCGACCGGCGTAGTGTGCTATCGGCACTGGCAATTTCCAGAGCGGTATCGTGGCGGACTGTTTGTCGCCGATTGGACGTTTGGCCGGATTTATTTCGTGCCGCTGACACCGCACGGCTCGACCTATGCTGGCCGTCCCGAAGTCTTCCTGGAACCGATCGGCCAGGAAGGATTCGCCCCGACGGACCTGGCTGTTGGCCGCGATGGCGAACTTTTCGTCTGTATCGGTGGCCGACGCACACGCGGCTCGGTTTATCGGATTCGCTATGTCGGCCAGGCGGGACGCCCGATGAACCACGGGAAGCTGACGCCCTCCGCTCCTGTAGCCGGGACTGAACTCGATCAAGTGCTCCGGGCGCCACAACCGTTGGATGCCTGGTCGCGTGCTGTCTGGGAACCCCTGGCGCGAAAACTCGGCAAAGCTCCGTTCCTGCTGGCGGCACGCGATCCCCGACGCAGCGAAAGCGAACGCGTGCGGGCGGTCGAAGTCGTAACGGAACTGTTCGGTGGACTGGACACGATAACGGCGCAGGCGCTGGCCAACGACGCCTCCGTTGGCGTGCGCGCCGCAGCTGCGTGGGCGCTGGGTTGCCTGGAATCCGGCGATCGGCAGAGTGTCCCAGGCGACGCCCGCGCACGCCCTTCTCAGGCCGAATTGCCCCAGAAGCAATTGTTACGCTTGGCGAGCGACGCGCAACTCCTGGTGCGCCGTCGGGCACTCGAAGCGTTGGCCAGGCAACACGAACAATTTTCCCAGCGCGACCTGGCCTGGGCCGTTGCTGAGAACCTCGACGTCAGCGACAAGCGTGTTCGGCAAGCCGCCGCTCAGCTGGCGAGTTTACTGGAAAGTGCGGCCTGGCAGGAATTGTGGCAGCGAAGGCAGGCGCTGTCGCCACCGGCCCGCATAGCGCTCTGCCTGGCCTATTGCTGGCGACACGGTAGTACGCCGTTCTTGCCGGCAGTGGCTGAACTGGCCAGGGACATCCTCGACAGCCCTACTGCCTCCGCTCAGGATCGCTGGGAGGCTTTGCGACTGGTGATGCTGGCCTGCGGCGACTGGGAGTTGGACAAGCCGCCAGTCGAAATCCTTACTGGTTACACCTTGCGGCATCAGCTACCGGCAGAATTCCGGCAACGGTTATTGGCGGCACTGCACCGTTACTGGCCGAGCCAGGATGCTCGCTGGAATCAGGAGGCCGCACGACTCCTTGCCATGCTCCGCGATGACACGCCTCAGCTTCCCGATAAACTCGCCCGATTCTGGTCGCCTCAATCCGACCCCACCTGGGACGTACATTACCTGATCGTGCTGGCATGCGCGGGGGCTTCCTGGCCGGAAAAGCTCACGCCCCAGGTCGCCGACGTCCTCATCGGATTGCAGGAACGGCTGGAAGGCAAACAGTTACGGGTCAAACTCACCTGGGGCGAACGGTTGGGCGAACTGGTGCAGTTGCTGGTGCAGCGTCAGCCGGCCCTGGCCACACACCTGGCCGATCATCCCGAACTCGTGCAACCGGGCCAGGTGTTTGTAGCCTTGGCCTTACCCCCGCCGCAACGTCATCGCGCTGCACAACGATTCTTGCAAGCGGTCGTCGCTGACCCGAATTTCGCCTGGACACCATCGCTGGTGCAATTGCTTGCCGAACTGCCTCCCGATCAGGCGTTGCCGGCGCTGCGATCCCGGCTGAGTGATCCCGCTCTGCGTCCTGTGGTGCTGAAATTTCTGGCTCGCCATCCTGCCGAAACGGATCGCCGGGCATATCTGGAGGGCCTGGACTCACCCCAGCCTGAAGTGGTGTCGGCTTGTCTGGAAGCGCTGGAACGGTTGCCGGGTTCACGGGAGCCTCAGCATCAAGCCTGGTTGTTGCGCGGGTTACGCTCGCAGCTGAGTGAACCGCGAAGTCAGGAATTGCGTCAGCGAATCGCCCGGCTTTATTGCCAATCCGCTGGCATTGCCCCGCCGCCGAAAGAGACCAAAAGCGCTAGTAAAACGTTGCGAGAAACTTATCGCCCACTCTGGGAAGACTTCCTGCGTCAGCATCCGGAACTGGCAACGGTGGTGCTCGGCGACACCGGGACCGAGGAACAGCAATGGCGCCAACGCCTGGCACGCATAGACTGGTCACGAGGCCAGCCAGCACGCGGCGAGCTGATATTTCGCCAGCGGGGTTGCCTCGCCTGCCACACCGGGACCAGCCGCATTGGGCCCGACCTGGCCGGAGTTACGCGCCGCTTCTCCCGCGAAGACCTGTTCGAGGCGATTTTCTTCCCGAGTCGGGAAGTGGCCCCGGCGTATCGCGTCGAACTGGTGGAAAGGCGTTCCGGTCAAGTGTACGCAGGTATAGTTATTTTCGAGTCGGCAGACGGTCTGATCTTGCAAACCGATGCCACCACAACTATTCGCCTGGCCACTGAGGACATCCTGCACCGCAGCGTCAGTCGGCGTTCGCTGATGCCGGATGGCTTGCTGAAAGACCTTACCGATTCCGACCTGGCCGACCTCTACGCCTTTCTGCAAACGCTCACCCCTGCCACGGTGTTGCCGCGCTAGCCTGCCCGACGCCACTACATCCAAGCGGTGGTCGAGCGTGCAGCCAAAGGTAAGCTGCGGACTCGTCGCCGCAATACCCACGGCGGGTTGACGCCTGCCGCTCCTTCCGAGCGTGCGTTCGTTCATCGCAAAAGGGGCTATTTCACTGGCAAACGTTCGTGACGCGGCGCAAGAGCGGGGGTGTAAGCCCCCGTGATGGTGCTAACGCCCCAACCCCTGACCGCCCCGGTCTGTTTGTCCACGTGGCGGGATTCAGCGGTACAGGCCGACATTACCTCGATCTCCTGATAAGTGTCTGGGGAGTTCCATCGCAGGAAAATCGTGCCACTGACTCCGAGCACGGTTGCCTGCGGTGTGGGTTAGTCCAACGCGGCCAGGGAATCGGCAAGGCGGAGTGCTCCGGCAAGGACATTTCCATCCGGCGGCAGTCGGCTGCCTTGCCCGTCCCAATCGTTCTCCAGATGCCGAAACTGCTCTAGTTGCTTGTGCACCTGTGCCCAATCCTGGCCGGTTTGTCCGCGACTCCCTGACGGATGCTGTGGAGTCCTGAGAGGTTCGAGTACTTTCAGGATTTCCCCCATTAACAAGTTGCGGTTCCACCGACTCCCACGGTGGTTCCGCAGCTGGCATGGAATCGCATGCGATTGCGCGCCATTGCGGCATGGTTCTGTTTTCTGCTTGACTTTTTGCGTTGCCACCCGCGGATAATCTGGGCTAGCTCTGATAGTTATTTCAGCCGAGCCACTGTAAGCCGCGGGATCGCCAGAGGGCGTTCCCATCCGCTTGGCGACGCGCTATGCTATATTCCGGAGAACGCTGGGGCAAATGTTACCCGAACGCCTGGCGTAATATTCCGCGTAACATTCCGGCGGCAGGGGCGACGATGAGCAGGTCCTATGACACTCTCTAGCTCCAGGGGCGGTGCTGGCGGAGCGCAGTGAGAGTGGTCTGGAAATCCTGCGGGACGGGAGCGGCGAATTCCAGTTCGCGTCCGGTAATCGGATGCCGCAACCGCAAGCGATGGGCATGGAGCAATTGCCGGCCAGCCAGTAAGCGATCTTGTGCGGCGGGACACTCGGGCCAGAGTTGACTCAGCCACAGTTCGCCGCGATGGCTGTAGTCCTGGTCGGCCACGATCGGATGACCAATATGTGCCAGATGAACCCGAATCTGATGGGTGCGACCAGTGCGAGGCAGGCAGCGAACATAAGTATAACCGCGAAAACGTTCCAGCACCTCATAGAAGGTGCAGGCGTCCTTGATGTCCTCGTCTTCGTCGGGTTCGTCATAGGTGGCCATGCGCACTCGATGGCGCGGATGTCGGCCGATTGCCGCTTCGATGTAGTCGCTGTCGCGATCCACTTCGCCGTGCACGATGGCCAGGTATTCCTTGTACACTTGACGCCGTTGAAACTGTGCGGACAAATCGCGGTGGGCCTGTTCGTCTTTGGCCACGAGAATCACGCCGCTCGTGTCCCGGTCAAGGCGATGGACAATGCCGGGGCGTGTCGGGCCGTTCAACCCGCTCAACTGGCTGAAATGGTACGCCAAGGCGTTGACCAGTGTCCCTTGCCAATGCCCACGCGCCGGATGAACGACCATGCCTGGCGGTTTGTTGATGGCGGCCAGGTATTCGTCTTCGTAGAGGATGTCGAGCGGGATATTTTCGGGGATGGCTTCCGCGTGCGGTGGTTCGGGCAGCAGTACGCGCAAATGATCCCCTTCGCGGAGCTTGTAACTGGCTTTGACTGGCTGGCCATTGACTGTCACTTCGCCCAGCTCGATGGCGCGCTGTAAAGCCGAGCGGCTAAATCCCGGCAGAGATGCGGCCAGGAATTGGTCCAGCCGACGCACCTCCGGTCGGTGTCGCAAGGTCAATTCCACCACACGCCGACCGTTGATCACGGTGGATTGATGCCCACCACTTGGGCCACGGGGAGATGACGCCCCCCGCTCCTGCCCGTTCTCTTCGCGAAGAACCTCTGCCATAGCCAGCTCGACTTGCCTACGCGGGATTATCCCCCACGTCAGTTGACTTTTGTTCACCAGAAGTTTGCGCTCCGCGTCTTCCTGGTGCAAAGTGCGCGATCGTCGGACGGTTGCCTCTCCGCTGTGATCCGCTCGTGATCATCTTAATCGGCAAAAACCGCGAGGTGAGAAGCGCAGGTCAGCCCGCCGTGGAGATGAAAAGGTGAGCGGCGGAAGTTCGGTGGGCGTGAGAGCTGAGATTAGTCCGACCGCTTACCAGAACAGTGCACAGACACCTCCTTCATATCAGGGCTTTGACTGTGGCGAACCAGACGGCGGGGTAACCGGACTGCTGAGTGGCGGCAGATTTTCCGACCGACGCAGCAGCGTCAGATGGATTACATTTTCATCCTGAAGTTGTCGGATGCGTTCCTGGCATTGCTGGAGCAGCGGATGGGGTTGGCCCTGGGGCGAACGCAATTCCGCCCCCGGTGTTTGTAAAGCTTCCTGATACAACTGCACCACCCTCAGCAAGCGTTGCTTCTGAGCGTGCTCATCGAGTCGGGCTTTGTCGAGCCAGAAGCGAGTCTCGGCGACCTGAGCCAGACCGAGTCGGCAGCGGAGGCGAACTTCCGCAGGCAAAGCGGGCTCGGCCAGCACCAGGCGGAAGAGGGAGTCGGCTTTGTCGAGGTATCGTTCGGCGGCATCGTGCTGGTGAATGTGTCGCTGAGCCAGCTCCAGTTCCGCACAGGCCTGCGCGAACCGGGCGGACGGCACTATGGGCGTTCCCCGTTGCCGATAGGCCAGGTCTTCCATCAGCGTAGCGGTCAGTTGCAGCGTATCGGCAGTCTCGGTATTGGTCCGTGCCAGTTCCTGCCAGGCCAGAGAGACCCGTTGCTGCGCCCGGCGCGGCACTGCCCAGTAACCCAGAAGAAGCAGCCCACTTACCAGCAAGATCGCCAACCAGACAGGCGCGTGCGGGTTCTTGCCTTCGACGAGCCGGTTGATTTGATCGGCCAGGTAATTGGTTTCCAATTCTTTGCGATGTGCCGTCTTCACGGATAGCCTCCTGCGCCGTCGCCGTATGGCCACACCGCTCTCTCCCGGTGATAAATGCGGGCCGGGAGCCGAACGGACGTATGGTCAGCCATTATCCATACGAAAAACTCGGCGATTCTCAAGGTGTACGCCCGTTGTTCGCTATTCTGCGACAAAGCCACGTCCAACGATCCCGCACGGTCGCCACGGCATTGTTGACAGGAGCGGAGGTGTTAGCCCTCAATGGCCAACTCGCAATGAACCGACCTGAGTTAGCCACATCGCCTTGGCCTAATTGCTACACAGACCTCACCCGCAAACTTCCGCCGACCTCGGAGTAACGCCGACCCTGTTGTCCGGGTGAGTTTCGCAATCCCGCCAGAAGAGGCGGTGGGAAATTGCGTTGCCAAGCGTCATAGTTTCAGGATTCCAGGAAGGGTAATCTGGGGCTACAATGGAAATAGCCAGGCCGCGACCGCCCTCGCCCAAGAGCCGGACGGTGCCACCATCTACAGGCGCGGTTCACAAGGGAGATGGGCTGGCGTCGAGGTGTCGGCGTGGCCAGGGCACTACCGTCGGAAGCCCGGCCAGGTGCTGGATCGGCCAGGCGAACGCATGGAATTGGCTGATGCAGGCGCCAGCTAACTGCGCCGGTCCCGGCGAGACCGACTCCGCTAACCACGAAGACACCAGGACACGAAGGCACCAAGTCGAACGTTTGCTTCGTGTCTTGGCGTCTTGGCGGCTGGAGATGGCAAACGGGTGAGCCATGAGCGAACCTGCCAGGGAAAACCAGGCGAAGCTCGGCCAGGAGGGCCAGAGGAACCCAAGCGACCAAGTGGGCGAACCCAGTACGATTTTGCACATCACTGAGCCTGGGGAAGGGTCGCCATCCCGTGGTGGGTCGGCTCCGGGCGTTTGTTCACAGTCTGGCGGTGAGGAGGCTCAATTCTGTTCAGCCACTGGAGCGGAGTCGCTTCCGGTTCCGCCCGGGTCAGTGGATGGCAGCCCGAATTTCGCCGTCTCCGATGATGCGCCGACAATTATCTCCAGGCCGTCAGCTTCGCCTGGCAGTTCGCAGAATCGGGCAACGCCTGCGGTAAACATTCGCGGTCGCCGACTTGCCCATTTCGAGCTGGAAGAGCCGATCGGCGTAGGCGGAATGGCGGCAGTGATTCGGGCACGGGATACTCAACTCGACCGGGTGGTCGCCCTGAAAATCCTGCCACCGCAGTCCGCTGCAGACGCCGATCAGGTTCGCCGCTTCGAACGCGAGGCCCGAGCTGCTGCACGGCTGGATCACGAAAACATCGCTCGCGTCTATTACTATGGCGAGGACCAGGGGCTGCATTTCATCGTTTTCGAGTATGTCGAAGGCGAAAACCTTCGAGATATGATAGCGCGTCGTGGGCGTATTCCGGTGCGGGAAGCGACGGAATATGTCCTGCAGGTAGCGCAAGGACTGGCCCACGCCGCCGATCGCGGCGTAGTGCACCGCGATATCAAGCCCTCGAACATCATTATCACCGCTACCGGTCTGGCCAAGCTGGTGGACATGGGACTGGCACGCACGCTGGACCCAACGGCGGCGGAGTTGACGCAGTCCGGAGCCACTCTCGGCACATTTGATTACATTTCGCCGGAGCAAGCCCTAGACCCGCGTTTGGCCGACATCCGCAGTGATCTCTACTCGCTGGGCTGCACGTTTTACCACATGCTGACTGGTCGGCCACCGGCACCGGAAGGCACTGCCGCTCGCAAGTTGCACTTTCATCAGAGTGAGCGGCCGGTGGACCCGCGCTACTACAATCCGGAAATTCCGCGGGAACTGGTGCTGATCCTCGGCCGAATGCTGGCCAAAGACCCGCACAAGCGTTATCAGCATCCCCGGGAACTGATCCGGGATTTGCAGCAGCTTTTGCAACAATGGTCGTCGAGTCGTTCTCGGAGGGACAGTCTGGCTGCAGGTCGGCAACGAACGGAACAGCGGAGTCGGGGTCGGCTGGCGTGGTTGGTAGCACTCGTGGTGGTTGGCGGCATGGCCGTCGCCAGCTGGCTGGAAAGTAACCGCCGGCCTGCCGTCAACGACATCGGCGGCGCGCCTGCCTCGGACGGTGCCGCTTCGGAGACGGCACCCTCGCGGGGAACTGCTCCGGCGTCGGTAAGCGAATCGCCCAGTGGCGGAACTGAGACCGTCGCGTCGGCTGGCGTGACCAGTGCAGCTCCCGACAGCCAGACCGTGCAGGGGGTCGAGGAGCTGCGCCGAGCTTTTGCCAACGCCGACAGCACTGGCAAGCCGTTGCTGATTTACCTCGCCTCTGGTACCTACGACCTGACGCAGCTGGCAGCACCCGAAGGGGCTTTCCTCAGCTTGCGTCGGGGCCAGGTGATCCTGGAGCCAGCGGACGGGCAATATGCCACGCTGGCGCTGGACCTCACCGCGGGGGAAGTGCCGCGCGGACCGCTGGCGGGACTGCAACTGCAGGGCGGCATTGTGACCCTGCGACGAGTGCGGTTGTGGTTACGCCTGTCGCCGAGCGATGATCCGGTGACGCTGTTTCGCGTGCTCAGCGGCCAGTTGAACCTGGAAAACTGCGTGGTCGTCGTGGAAGATTCGCCGGGAACAGGTCCGGCCAGCGCCTTAGAGATAACGGGCGAAATCGGCCGGACACGCACGGTAGCGTTGCGGCGGAGCATTCTGGTCAGCAGTGTGCCCCTGTTCCGGCTGGAAAGCGTGGCGACGGTGATGCTGGACAATTGTGGACTGGCAACCGCTGCCACACCGGTCATTTTCCAGGCGGCAGAGGCAACTTCCTCCGATTCCACAGGGGGCACGCGTCTTGCCCAATACAAGGAAGCGGCTTCACCCCGGGGCGAAGACGTGGCAGAAGCGGGAAGTGAAAGTCCAACGGAATCAAGCCGGGAGAACTTCAGCCCCTCACCGAACGCGGACACCAAACCACCAGTCGCCGGCAAGTTCTCGATGGAACATTGCACCTGGTGGCTGGAATCGGGGCCGGCGTTGTTGGTACGGGGAGGTTCGGCCTGGAGTTGGCGCTTGAGCCAATGCGTCCTGGCGCAGGCACGTGGCGAGCGGCCCACGGTGATGGTGGATTGGCGCTGTCCAGAATCACGGCCGGATGAGACGCGACTCGATTTGCATTTCTACGCCTGTGCTTTTTACCGCGTCGAACCGTTTGTGATCCGTTCGGCTGAACCACCCAATGTGACCACAGGTGCTTTAGCCTCTTCGCCTCAAGTGCTGTTGCCGCAATTACGCACCTGGCAGGGCGACAGTCTCCAGATTCGGGAAGACCGCTGCGTGCTGCTGGAATCTCCGCCCTGGCCAGAAACGGCGAACGTAAGCTCCCCGTGGCCACGGGACACGGAACCCGGCGGCAAACCCCCGGCGGATCTATTGCAGGCGTTCCGGGTTCGCCCAGATGTTCGGGAGCTGCGTGTGCCAGAGCAGCCCGAGGTTATCCTGGGTGCACACGAACTGCTGGGGCAGAAACTGTACCCGATACTGCCGGCTCCCGAGTCACTGGTGACCATGAGAAAACCCGGTGTACGCGAACTGGTGGTGGATGGTATCGGTGGTAAACCCGGCACCTTCGACACCCTGTCGAGTGCTATGAATTCGGCAGCCGCGGAAGACGAGAAAGTTGTGGTCATCCTGCTGAAAGTCAACGGCCCGCTGCCAATTCGCTCCCTGCTGGATGTAGTCGGCAATCGCCAGGTGACCATTCGCGCTGCCGAAGGTTTCACCCCAGAGTTGATGTTCCACAACGAGCGAATTCCGGAATCGAACCTGGTTTCCGCCCTGTTTCGAGTGCACGATGGCCAGCTGGTGCTGGAAGGATTGCAGCTACGTCTGCAAGTTCTTGCTACAAGCAATCTCCGCTGGCAGGCAGCGATCAATCTCACGGGTTCAGGAAGCTGCCAGTTGCGCGGGTGCAAGATCACGCTGGCAGGCGGCGAGGGGGAACCGAACTTGGCGGTGGTCGTGGTCACCGATCCGACCGGCAGCATGGCGCCAGCACCTGGAAAACCGCCACGCTCGGGCGAACCGCCGCAAGTCCTGCTGGAGAATTGTTACCTTCGCGGCAAGGGGGTCGGAGTGTACGTCCAGGAAAGCCGACCGCTGCGGTTGAGCTGGCAGAACGTTCTGGCGCTTTTACATTCCCCGTTGCTGCGGGTGGACACGCAACGCACGGAGATGTCGGGACCGGCCGGCGAAATGAGCTGTTTTTTGGAACGGGTCAGTGTGTGCAGCAGCCAATCGGTCCTCCACCTCCACGCGGTCAAGGAGCATGCCCAGCCAGTGCCGCTTCGCTGGCAGGCCACCAGTTCGCTCTTTGTTACCCTCACGCCCACTGAGCCGCTCATCCGCGTCGAGGGGCCGCAATCCGAACCAGAGCTTCGCCGCAATTGGTTAAGCTGGAGCGGGCAACCGGATAAGCCCAACGTGTACAACCTGGCCGGGCCGGCTCTACTCTGGCAATCCCTGGAACCGCAGGGGATGATGGCTCGCATACCGGCAGACCGAGCCGAGTGGTGCAATTTCTGGGGCACCAGCTCCGACGAGGTACGCTTCTTGCGCGAGCTGCGCTGGCTGAGCTTTCGTCCCGGCGAGAAGGATTTTCTGGAAATCGAGGCCGGCGAGTTTCAGCCCGATCTCTCAATCCTGCCGGCGGAATTGCGCGGTGTAGGGGCAGATGTGTTGCGGCTGCCGGGAGCTCGCCAAACCCAATTGGAACCACGAAGGCACTGAGGAAAGGCCAGGGAGCTACCCAGCGTTCTTCGTGCCTCGCTGTTTTGATAGCTTGAGTTTGCCTCCTTCGGCTCTACACTTGGGGAGTCGCCGATTGCATCGCGGCGGGCCTGTGCCGGCGCTCCTGTAGCGATGCTTAACCCATGACGCCGTATGCGTAGCCGGTTTTGACCAGATCGCCTTCCGCGAATCGGCTGAGTCGAAAGGCCCGGACATCCACGCTGCGGAATTGACCATCCACGATCAACTCCGCCATCAATTGACCAATCATCGGTGCGAATTTGAACCCGTGCCCGCTGAAACCGACGGCGAGATAGACCCCGGCCGGCTGCGGACAGCGATCCAGGATCGGATGCCAGTCGGGAGTGATGTCGTACAGAGCCGCGTATCCCCCGCGGCCATAGCAGCGGTGCATGGCGGGACAACGCCGGTATAATCGCTGGCGGACGTCCGAGAGCCAGGGGCTGTCAGCGGCTTCGGGGTAATTATCGGGGTCAACGCGGCTATCAGCCTCTTCGCCAGCGATGCTGCCGACATGCAGCAGTTCACCGGCGGCCGGGCGGAAATAAATCTGCCCGATAAAGTCCACACAGGTGGCCAGACGCCGCGCCAGTTCCGGCGGACGGCGGAATAGCGCCACCTGTGTCCGCGATGCCTGCACGGGAATGTCGCAAGCGAGAGCTGGTGCCAGTCGAGTGATCCACGGGCCGACTGCCAGCACCGCGGCGCCGCAGCTAATCCGTCCTTCGTTGGTAACCAGTCCGGCGAGTTTACCATGGTGCACCAGTAGTTCCCGCACCTCCACGCCTTCCTGAATGTCCACTCCTTCACGCCGCGCCGCTTGTGCGTAGGAGGCGAGTACCTGAATAGCGTCCACATAACCGGCTTCCGATTCCCAGGCGGCTATTTCATCGTCAGCGAGGCGTGTGTTGGGGTCGAGTTGAGCCAGCTCTTGCGCAGACACCAGGTGCACGTCAATTCCCAGTCCCTGCTGGAGCTGCAGCGTGGCTTGCAGTGCGGGCAGGTCTTGCTGGCGCACGACGATAGCCAGACCGGTGCGGGTGAATACTGGCGGGCCGCCCACCACCTGGTCGAATTGCTCGTACACGCGCAGGCTCATTTGCGCCAGCCGGGCTGTCAGTCGGTTGGAATAATGCTGGCGGATAATCGCTCCCGACTTGCCGCTACCGCCAGCGCCGAGGTAGGCTTTTTCCAGCAAGGCGATCTTTCCCACTGCTCGACGTGCCAGCGACCAGGCAATGCTCAATCCCATGACCCCGCCGCCCACTACCACCAGGTCATAGCTATGCGCCATGGTTCAGCACCTTCCTATCAGCGATTGGCCCAGGAGTGAAGCCTGTCACCTCGCTGCGACAAACCACGTAGCCAGCGCCATAGCGCCATGGCTAGGCAGGCCCAGAGGGCAATCCCAACGGCCTCACGTCCGCTCAGGTTCTGGAGAAGGAAGACGCGGCTGATTGGTAAAGGCAACCACGCCCCGGCCAGCAGAGCCAGCACAGCCAGAGTCCAAACCAGCAAGGCGCGATTGCTCAGCCAGCCCTGTTGCCGCAATGCAACCCGGTCGGTTCGCAATACCCAGGCCAGCAGCACATGGCCCAGCAGCCAGGCGAGGAAACTCCCCGCCAAGAGCGTTTCGCGCTGTACTGGCCCCGCGACCTGCCGCCAGGAACGCAGGCCGAGAAAGACCAACACCACCACCAGAAACAACGCCAGTGCCGAGCCGAACAAGTCACGCAATACCCCTCCGTGCAGAAACGGCTGCCGTGGATCGCGTGGCGGACGACGCATCAAGTCGCCTTCGGCCGGTTCGCCCACCAAAGCCACTGACGCTCCCAGGTCCATCATCAGCTCCATGAGGATTATTTGTAGTGGGTGGAACGGGATGCCCACGCCCGTGAGCACGCCGGTCAGACAAGCGGCTACGAGGGCGACTTTACAAGCGAGGTAGTAGCGAACGCTCTTGCTGAGGTTGTCAAAAAGTAATCGCCCTTCGCGGATGGCGTGCACCAGGGTGGCGAAATTGTCATCGGCGAGAATCAGATCGGCCGCTTCCCGGGCCACATCGCTGCCCCGCTGTCCCATGGCAATGCCGACATCTGCAGCTCGGAGTGCGGGAGCGTCGTTGATGCCATCTCCGGTTACCGCAACTCGCTCCCCGGCGGACTTCGCCAGTTGTACCAGCCGCAGTTTCTGCGACGGCGTCGCCCGTGCAACAATCAGTGGCCGCCGCAACTGTTCCTGCAAGGTCGCATCGCTCATGCTGTCCAGTTCCGGTCCGGTAATCAGGGGGGTATCCGGTTCAAACCCTACTGCCTGGGCCACATAGCGTGCGGTATGCGGATGATCGCCGGTAATCATCAGCACGCGAATTCCCGCCTGACGACATTCCGCCAGTGCCGGTGCCACTTCGGGTCGAGGTGGGTCGGCCAAGGCCACCAGACCGACAAATACACAACTCGCCTCCGCTTCTTCGACAGACCGGGGCTGGTTCGACGCCCAGCGATACGCGAACGCCAGTACTCGCCAGCCGCGACTCGCCAGCGTTTCGGCTAATCCTTGCCAGACCTGGTGGCGTTGCGGCGTCAGCGGCACGATCCGCTCTCCTGGTGTCGCCGCCACCAGCGCGGGGACAGATGCCAAACCTCCGTGCAGTTCCGTCTGGCCCGGCAGTAACGGCAGGCTAGCCTGGCCCGTGGCAGGTTCCGACGTGGCGGGCGACGAATCTGCAGTGGACTCGAGGTGCGCGCTTGCGGAGGTTGCCAGTTCATTCGTACACAGCGGCAGAACACGCTCCGGAGCACCTTTGACCGCGACCAGGAATTTTTGCCCGGCTGGCCACGAGGGGCTAATGCCCCCCGTTCCCTTTTGCATGTGTGACGTAGGCCAATCACCGTCCACCTGCCAGACAGTGGTCATGCGTTTTCGGCTGGGGTCAAAGGGAAATTCCTGCCGCAATAGCCAGTCTGAGCACAGCGCCGCGGAAGTGATGCCCAGTTGCTCAGCCCTTTCGAGGAGCGCCGCTTCTGTCGGGTCACCCAGCCAGGTGCGCAGATTGGCCAGCGACGCATCTGACCTCTCCGGAACCTCAGTGCGGCTGGCGCTGGTATTTTGCGGCCAGCGATTGGCGTGGATCGTGGTCGCGGTGATAGTTTCGGAGCAAAGGACGGCCAGTTCCAGGCAAAGCCGTTCGTGCTCACGGGGTTCGACCTGGGCCACAGCCATGCGGTTTTCGGTAATGGTGCCGGTTTTATCTGCAGCAATCAGGGTAACGTCACCAAGCGTTTCCACGGCTGCGAGTCGCCTCACTATGGCACGCTGTCTCGCCAACCGCCAGCCGCCCAGAGCCAGCACGATCGTAATGATGATGGGCAATTCTTCGGGGATGGTGGCGAAGGCCAGGGCAAGGGCACTGAGCAGTGCCTGTTGTCCGGTGGCCAGTTGTCGCAGGTAGGCCAACACAGCTGCCAGAGCCGTGAAACCCAGAGCCGCTAGCACCGTCCAGCGGGCCAGTTCGCGCATCGCCAGTTGCAAGGGGGTCTTCTCCGGTCGCGTTTGTGCCGTCTGCCGGGCAATACGCCCCCATTCGGTTTCCGCCCCCGTGGCGATCACCACACCCAGACCCCGTCCTCGCACCACGAGCGTTCCGGCAAAAGCGAGATTCTTGCGTTCACCGAGCGGCACCACTTCGGAGAGGATCGCCTCTGCATCCTTTTCGACCGGCAGGGATTCCCCAGTCAGGATGGATTCGTCCAAGGCCAAGGCGTGGGTTTGCAGCAATCGCACGTCCGCCGGTACCCGGCGACCTGCCAGAAGCAGCACGATGTCTCCCGGAACCAGCTCAGCGACGGGAATTTCCCACCATTGCCCCTGGCGACGCACCACTGCCAGCGGCTGCGACAAGGCACTCAACCCCGCCAATGCCTGCTCGGCCCGCCATTCGTTGTAAACCTCCACACTCACCAACACAGCAATGACGCTAAATACCGTCGCCGTTTCCCAGGTTTCGCCCCAAAACGCGTACAGTACGCCCACCGCCAGCAACAGGAGAATCATCGGCTCGGTAACCGCTTCGAGCAGGACGTGGCCGAGAGTTTCGCCGTGAACCGGCACCAGTTCGTTGCGGCCGAATCCTTCCTGCCGCTGCTGCACTTCCGCCTCACTCAGGCCAAGCTCCGGATCGACGTGCAGGGCCTGCACGGTTTCGCTGACCGACAGGCTATGCCACACACGGCGAATATGCGGCACCACCTTTCATCTCCCTGAATCCCTGGGACGCAGGGACGGCGTCGGAAGCGGATACGTACGCCCATCGTGCTCGGCGCGGGCAGGAGTCGGACCGCTCCTGTGGTCGGCCACGTCGCCGCCGACACGTGTCCATCGCCGGTGCTGATGTTGTACAACGCCGAAGTCGCATTTCCTATGCAGGTCTGGCCTGGGCGCGGACGATAAAGAATGACAAGCCGGCACTTCGCGCGAATCCTGCAAAAGCGGCAGGAGCGGATTCGCGACCCGGCGATACGGCCAGGGCATGGCAGCGACACGTGCTCGACTCGACACAGCCGTCAATTCCAAAACCGGCGCCACAGCAGGATGGCCAACTGTGCATAGTAGCCGGCCGGATGCCCCACTGTGTGCTCCAGCGGAGCGGTAGTCGGCGACAGAATCCGACCTGGACTTGCCACTCCGATTCGGGAGATCCCCAGGGTGAGCAAGGCGGTTTGCGGAAGGCAGAGCGGTCACGGGAGTGTGAATATGAAACGTATCATGGCGGTGGGAATTGCGGGGTTCGGCCTGGCAGTGGGCTTGCTCCGTGCCGAACCACACGGAGGACTGACACCACCCGCTGCGGCGGACGCGGGTTCATCCGGTCGGCCATTACCGGAGTTGGTTGGCAAAGTCCTGACGATCCGCCAGGGCAGCCGACCTCCAGAAAAGTTCATTACGCTGCGTGCCTGGGAACGTCCTGACAAAACGGTGATTCGCTATCTCCGCTCGGAAGAAACGCAAGAGCTGGCCACGCTGGTCGAGCCACCCAACAGTACCCAGGCGCAGTTGTACCGATGGGGTCCGGGACGCCGCCAGCCGCCTCCTGGCGTTCCCACCATTCCCGATGGCGCCGCCGCCAACCAGCCGCAATCTTCTCCGAGCTCGCTTCGCCCAGCCGGTGCTGGAGAAAAACCTTCGGCAACTGTCGCAGGAGGTTGCCGCTCTCCGCTCTCCGCTACTCCAGCAACTGGCTCCAGCTCGGGCTCATGGCAACCGGCAACTCCTGGCACCGCCGCTCCTTCTGTTGTTCGTGCTCCGGACGCCGACAAACACCCTAGTCAAAAAGCCAATTCCGTGCCGAACGGAGGAGTTGCGACTCCCGCTGCGGCTAACTACGGGGAACCTATGCCCCCTGCTAAGAATTCCGCCGACCGCCTGCTGACCGACTCGACAGTGCTGCGGCAACTGAGCCAACTCGACCGCGTCGGCGATGTCATCACGCTTGACCTGCCCGACAAGGGCGTGCAACGGTGCCTGATTCTCCGCAAGATCGTGGCCGCCGATGGTACCGTCACGCTCACCGTGCGTTGCGAGTCCAACGGCGAGTTGATGACTGTGACCACCGCACCGATTGCCGCACCGACGGCCAGCCTGATTGACCCATCGGTGTCATCGGGCGGGAAGAACTCGGGGAACTCCGGAGTTGCGGTTAACTCTTCGGCAAGCGTTGCCGCCACCAACGCGGCGACGTCGCCGCGAACGATTCCGCCTGCAGTGGTTCTCTTGCCGAACTCGCCCCAACGGGAAAGCCTCTGGTCGCGACTAAGCCGACGCCTTTTCGGCACAGGAACGACAGACGCAAGCCCTGGGTGGTCGAGCCGAATGCCAGCCAGTTCGGAACTGGTCGCCCGTGACACGGCAAATATTCCTGTTCCGGCACCGGCGCCGGCACCCCGCGAGGTGAGCGCGCCGCCTACTAGCATTGTTCCGGGAAGCGAAACCCGCATTATCGTTGGGCCGGTTCCCGCCAGCAGCGGGGAGACAAGAACTGGCTCGGCATCGTCGAGGAGCACGGCGACCGTTGGGCAGACCTCGCCGGAATCACGCCAGCCGCTCACGACGGCCACGCCTGGTTCCCGCCCAGTACCGCCCACTCCCTCCGTTTCTTCTTCCGCTACCGCAACGGAAAATGCGGCAGTCCCGGTTAGCAAGCCGGACACCGACTATCGCCGGGGTTTATTCAACCGCTTGTTTCACCGCGATTCCGACCGTAATGCGTCCAGGCCGAATGTTCCTCCTGCATCCTCGGCGTCGCTGTCGCCGGAACAATTGGCAGGCGTGCAGTATCAGTTCGCAGTACTGGCCCAGGCAACGGCAGTGCTGCCGATGGCAGCAACGGGAGGCGTCAGTCCCCCGTGGCCAAAGCGCGTTGTGCCGATTTCATCCGAACCACCGGTGCCGTTTCCGCCATCCCTGCCGGCGCGTCCAACGACCAGCACGACGGCTTCACCGGCTAAACCCGATCCGTTACGCGAGCCGGAAAAGTTCGTCAAACACAACCCCGCACGCCAAGCTGTCACCAATGCCGGACTGATGTCGGCAAATTCGAGCAAACCGCCTTCACCGACATTGCCGGAACCGTCTTCCGCGAGTGTTGCTGCTGCTGCAGCGTCTGGCGTGGTCGGGAAACCGGCAGCGACGCCCGCGGGCAGCAAACCTGCAACTGGACAGCCCGGCACTGGGTCCACCTCGCTGGCACCGGTGCCCATGCCGTTCGTGCCGATGGTAAGTGACAAGCCGCGTCCCGACCTGCCACCGCCACAACCGCCTATCCAGCCGTTCAATACGCTTCAGGTAGCGGCAGTGCAAAATCCGCATCAATTCCCGAATATTGCTCCGCCAGTGGTACCGTCGCAACCGAACGCCGCGGCCACACCGGTGGTCTGGGCGCGTGGCCCACTGATGCCGCCGCAGCAGTCGCCGGTACAATCCCTGGCCGTCCAGGCTAGCAGCACCGGCACGGAAGCGCTGGCCCTGCGGAACACGTTGTTTCTGGTGAATGTGCTGCAAACATCCGGCTCACCGCAACAACGCGAGTGGGCCGCCGCCAAACTCGCTATTATCGAACCCAACCGCTATCCCTTCGCCGTCGAAGCTCTTGTGCAGGCCGCACGCCACGACCCGCACCCAGCCGTCCGCATCAAAGCCATTCAGTCGCTGGCCATATCCCGCGCGGACACCCCGGCAGTTCGACAGACGCTGCAATCAGCTCTCGCCGATGCGGATCCGCGTATCCGGGAGCAGGCCAGCTACGCACTGCAATTGCTCGCTTCCCCGTCCGCGGAAATCACTCCCGCCAGCTACAAGCCGGATAGCAAATGACCCTTTCTGGCAACAGCGGAGCCGTAAACTCCCGTGGCACGCAGGAACGGAGGATAAGCGCACGTGGCCAGCAGCACCGTGGGCCTGAGACCACCGTGGTCAGCGGTGTACAATTTCCCCTGCTCGTCGCCGAACCCCGACGACCCTAAGATAAGCCGGGAGCGGCAATCTCCTGCTTTTGCCTGGCGTTTATTCACACAGCAGGAATGGCGGGTTTCCCGCGCCGTGGGTCGCGGTCTTCCCTACCAGCCGCTCACTTCCTCTGGCAAGGGGTCGGGAAGCGAATAGCGAATGTGCTGATGGAACTACGGCGAACACCGCTTTGACAAGCGGCGACACGACCACCCGTGGGTTTTCCGAGTCCTCGTGCGACGCATTGTAAGAAGCACGAACAGGGCATGGGGCCTGAGGCGCACTGGTGGGACCTCGAACTCCCGCGTGACATGGTGAGGCGAGGCGATGTACGCGTTTTACCACCTCTATTTCGACGACGTGGAGGTGGGCCAGGAATGGGAATCTCCTGGCCGAACCCTTACCGAAGCGGACATCGTGCACTTTGCCGGACTCAGTGGCGATTTCAATCCTATCCACATGGATCACGAATACGCCCGCACCACCCCATTTCGCCGGCCCATCGCCCACGGTCTGCTGACGTTGGCTTTGACCAGCGGACTGAGCGTTCAGTGTCCGCCGATGCGTACCCTCGCGCTGGTCGCGATCCGTGATTGGCAATTCCGTGAACCGGTCTTCATCGGCGACACGCTGCGCGTCCGCTCGAAAGTTCTGGCCAAGGAACCCCGCGGCCGTGGCCGACGCGGACTGATCACCTGGCTGCGACAGATTGTCAATCAGCACGGCCAGGTCGTCCAGGAGGGCGTCACCGTAACCCTGGTGGAGGCCCGTCCGCCGGCTGCCGGTTTAGGGGAATCCGAATCGGCCAACAACTCCGGCTAGGTGGTTGCATTGCCAGCGTCCGTGCCTATGGCCAGTGGTCAGTAGCGAGGGTCGAATTCGCCCCGAGGGCAGTTCCGCCACTGGCTGGGGCCTGAGTGAGAATGACCGACCGGTCCATCGGCCGGCTATTGTCTTGGGAGTTGCTGTCTTCTACAACCCCCTTGCCCACAGCCGCGGGGCTTTGCTACTCGGGACGCTGCGCGGTACACTTTGGATTTTGGATAAAGTTACTCGGGAATACTCACACGGAAGCGGCACAGAGCCGTTACGGAGGGCGAGCTATGACGCGACAGCCAGCAGTGTTCTGGTCGGTCGGAGTCTGCTGGGTGTTGGAGTGCCTGGCTTGCTGCTTCCATTCGTGGTACTGCCTGGCTCAACAACCAGCCGATCCGCCGAGCAAAGAAAGGGTCTTGCAATGTATTGAGGGGCTGAAAAGCAAAAATGCTGTCGAACGTGCCCGTGCTGCCGAGTTACTCGCCCAGGCAGGCAAAGCGGCGGTACCGGCAATCCCAGCCCTGCGAGAAGCTACTCACGATGCGGTTCCAGCAGTGCAAATCGCGGCAGTGCGGGCGCTGGCTCAACTTTCGGCCTTCGACCGCGACGCGGATTCCTTCACCGTGCAAATGCTCGACGGCCCGGATCGCCATTTACGACTGGTCGCGCTGGATGCCTTGGCCGAGGCTGGAAAAGGCTGTATCCTGACCGAAGAAATTTTGCTTCGGCTGTTGCGATTCGCCCGAGAGCCAACCACCAATCAGGGAGAGTTGGCGCTGCAGGTGCTGCAACAGTGTCAGGTTCGCAATTCGCGAAAAAGTGCCGAAATCCTCGCCCAACATCTTCGCCCAGAGCCGGCACTGACCAACGCGGTGATCATCCGGCTTGTGCAACAAGTACCGGCTGGTGGTAGCATAACTGCCGAAGCCTTATGCAAAGCCATGTCCCATCCTGATGTGCAAATCCGAGCAACCGCCACTCAGGCTTTGTTCCACCTGGTCGCCGAGCATAACGAAATCGCCGATTGGGTTCGCCTGAACACGCATTACCAAGACCAGAGGTTGCGAATTGCGCGATTACTTGGCGAATGGAAAAACACTCGGGATCGCAGAACTCTGGAATACCTCCTCGAGCATTGCCAGGACGGCGATCCAGTGGTACGGATGGTCGCCTACGCATATCTGGCCGGCAGTGACTTCAGCCCGGAGGAGAAAATCAAGGTCTTGCTTCGGGGCTTGAAAGACGGGGACAGTCGTGTTCGCCGGAACGTCGCACGACTGGCACTGCAGCACCGCGAGTTGCCCTGGAGAACAGTCCTTGCGGACTTAGAGACACGACTGCGCGATCCAGTCGTCGGGCCTTATCTGGTCCGGCTCGTGGCCGACCTGGACCCGGACGCCGCCGCCAGGGAATTACCTTTCCTGCTAGCTGATCTCTGTTCTCCTCGTCCGGTCGACCAGGGCGCAATTGCCACTGTCGGAGCCTGTGCGATGGAGCTGGCCTCGAAGTCACCGGCGGTGCGCAGGCAAGTATTGCAGGCACTGAAAGAATTGCCTTCTATGAACTGGCTAGCCTGCAGAAATTTTCTCCTTGGCTGCGTGTCCTATCGGGTTCGCATTGCCGACGACGAGATTCGCCAACACCTGGTGGCCCTGGCAAAAGGAGACAAGTCTTTGCTGGCGCCCGTGGCCTTACTGGTTCTGGCCGAACAACCAGATGCGGCCCTGTTGCCGCTGTTTGTCCGTCACCTGGGTAGCAACGACACGCAGCTTGTGGTGCCGGCGATCATCGGGCTGGGTAATCTCGGCCCGGCTGCCAAGGAAGCGTTGCCGCTATTACACAAGCTTGCCGAAGACAAACGCACCCTTACCTACATTGACCCGGTTAACTCGAACCGTTTACTCGCCTACCCCATCGAAAAGCTAGCCACAGAGGCCATCCACAAGATTCAAGAGCAAAAACCCGCAAAACCCCTCGCGCCATCTCCGAAACCTGAGCGAGGTTCCTGAGCCGCTATCGGCAGTGCGATCCGGGGCGTGAGCCCCGTGGCCAGGAGTGGAGAAAATCCTCATGAGGCAGCCAATGCTAGCACTGATCGCCGCCCTCCTGCTTACCATCTGGCCGGCACTGCCTTCACCCGGTCAACCGCCGCAAGAAGTCAAGGTTGCCGGTCAGCCCATTTCGGTGTGGAAACAGAAATTGACCAGTAACGACGCACTAGAAGTTTGCGAGGCCCTGGAAGTGGTGGGACGCACTTCTTTCCAGGAGATAATCGCCGCTTACGCCGAGCGTATGGAGTTCTTTGTGAATCATCCCGACAGTCACGTTCGTGTCAAGGCGATGAATAACTTTGCCGAGGAGTACCTTGTCAACCATCCGATAGTCGCATCGGCAATCCGCCAGCACCTGGCCCTGGTGGAGAAAGCAGCACGAGATGCGGACATGCGAGTTCGGGAATCGGCCTGCCGGTTATTAGGGGAACTGGCGACGCGGTTACGACCACTCCCTCAGGTGCTCTATACTGCCACCGAGGATGACGAACCCCAGGTACGCTGCGCCGCATTAGAGGCTTTGCGCCTCTCGGGGCGGAAATCGCCCAAGGTGCTGAACTGTTTCCGCCGGGCCTGGAACGATGCGGATGCGACCGTGCGGCTGGCGGCCTGGCGTGGCCTGACCTGCTGCCACGAGCATCTCACCGGGGACGACTGGAAAAGGATTCGCGAATTGTTCCGGAAAGAGCGTGGAGAACCGCGTATCCAGGCCGCCTTACTACTGCTGCTGGCCGGCCAAGCCGATGACACCGTGGTCAACTTCCTGACCAATTTGTTGCAGCACGATCAGTTCGACGCCGCGCTTTCCCTGGAAAGCATGTTGCTCCCGGTCCTGCCCGACACCGATTTGACTTACCCCGTAACGAGGGGATCGGCCCTGGCCAGCTATCGCGAATGCGTTTGCAATGCTATGCTGCTGGCTCCGAAGGTTCCCGATCCGCTTATGCAGTCCGTCATCAAGACCGTGACGGAACGTGGGCCTGCGTCGAATACCGAGTTGTTCCTTCTGCTTCGCGCACCACAACTGCCGAAATCGCAACTCGATGCCCTATACCAAGCTGCTGAAAAGCGCCGGGATGCCCGGGGCATTTTGCTGGTGTTGGCTTTGAAGGCTCGCGACGAAAACGATAAGTCGGTTCACGATGAAGTGTTTTCTGCCGTCGAGAAAAAGCTCACGCTGCCCGCGAATATACTGGATTTCTGCAGGGAAGTACGCGAACGCAAGATGAAGGAAGTCGTGCCCCTGTTGCGAATACTCGCTGAGGATAAAGACCCACTTATATCCCGAAGCACTAAGGCCGTCCTTTATTATTTCACCAGGGATGATAAAGTCCTTCAGGCCCTGTTGCAAGAACTTCAAAGCTCGACGCTGGTGGTCTTGCCGTTACCTACGGCCTTGCTGGATCACGAACGCCCGGAAACTCAGATGGCTTTATGGAAATGCCTCGATTCGCTGCTAAACGGCCGCAACTTTAGAGGGCACCCGGTTGTCCATCCCCTGCTTTTCGAGTTGACCAGGATGGAACTTGACCCGCCAGACCAGTTGATGCCGAAGGTGCACGTGCTGTTCTGGACAATCTCGGATCCCGCGCTGCGTATTCTTCTGGCAGAAGTTCTCTATCGAAAAGAAGCATATCCCCCGGCCCGGGCTATGCTCGAAACTCTCGCCAATCAACAGTCGGACACTTATCTGCAACGTGCAGCGCGCGAGTCTCTGGCACGACTGCGGCTCACAGAGAATCAGCCAGTGGCCGCCACAGAGAAACCGAAAACCTTACCGGAACGCTGGCAGGCTATGGAACGCACGCGCGTCCGCCTGACGCGGTACTATCCGCTGGTCTTACTGCCAAACCTCCCCTTGCACCGCCTGCCACCGCCACGGCATCAAGTACGCGTAGATCTGCTGGATCCGCTGCTGGAAGAGATTCGCCAACAGAACCCGACGTTGGCCGGGAAACTCGAAGAGATTGACTGACTCCTGATTATAGTGTTTATGCGTACACTTATCGAGAGCCGGTTCCCAACTCGCCCGGAGAATGTTTGGTGCCTGACCATACCAGTCTTGCTAGTTTGTTCTCCCTATGAGCAAACCATGCTTGATGAAGGGATTGGGAAACGCCATCCGAGCATTGCTCTTGCAAGTGCGTTGCACAATCGCCACGGCGCGCTGACGCCCGCCGCTCTTGGTGCTGCGCGGGACGACCGTGTCCGAATATGTACGTAATCGTGCCGCCACGCGATTACCGGTAGCCACGGCGGGCTTACGCCCGCCGCTCCAGCGCTGCGCGACGTCAGTTTGCGAATGTGTGGAGCATTGCTCCTGCAAGTGCGTTGCACAATCGCCACGGCGTGCTGACGTCAGCCGTCCTTGCTTCCGGGCTGCGTTCGCAGATGCAGGCGGCAGGGATGCGAACTGTGATTGGTCAACCATCGCCTGGGAAGCGGGTCGGGTAGGCACGGCACTGATTTGGGGACCAAAAGAAACCAAGGAATGCGGCGGACGAACTGCGATTCAGGCGTTGGGCGATTCCTCATCGTAGCGTGGAAGGATAGTGCTGAGACGAATATGCTCGGCGACGGAAAGGGCTTCGGCCCGGGAATGCGGATCGAAACCGTGTTGCCGAAGCAGTTGGTCGAGTTGCTCGCGGTTGAGCCGACCCTGGTAAAGCGGTTCGAGGGCACTGCGGAGGTTTTTGCGACGGTGCAGGTAAATGTCACGGACAAGCCGATGGAACCAGGGCAAATCCGGGATGGCAGCCCGCTTGTCGGAGCGGGGCACAATCTTGACCAGTGCCGAATCCACTTTGGGTCTGGGCCAGAACAGTTGCGGTGGCATTCGCCGCAATACCTGCACATCGGCCAAGGCTTGCACGAGGACGCTGACGGCGCTGTAGTCCTTGGTGCCCGGAGACGCTTCTAGCCGTGCTGCTAATTCCCACTGGATGGTGACCAGGAGCATTTCCAGCGGCAGGTCCGTCAGCAGGAAGTTGACGATGACTGGTGTGGCAACGACGAAGGGGAGGTTCGAGACCAGTTTCAAGTGCTGCCACTGCCCCGATTGCCACAGGCGTTGCAGAGGTTGCAACACTTCGGGATTAAGCCGACTCTTTTTCTCCAGGATGTCCGCCAGCAGCAGGGTAACATTGTCGAACTGTTGGGTGTTCTCCTGAGCCAGGGCGAAAAAGCCGGGATCAATTTCGACGCTGAGGACATGGCCGGCCTGTTCGGCGAGTTTTGCGGTGAGGCTGCCGGTTCCACTGCCGACTTCGATCACCAGGTCGGCCCTGGAAAGCTCGGCCTGACGCACCAGAAAATCGAGGAAGTTGAGATCAATCAGGAACGATTGACCGAGTTTGTTCTTCGGGCGCAAACCGTGCGCTTCCAGCAGGCCGCGCAGGTAAGAAAGCGTCTGTCGCGGCGAGCGCGGGTAGGAGCGGGGCGCTTCCGTCCTGCGGGATTCGGCTTGAGACGTAAGCTCCCTCTGGTCTGAAGCCTTGTCGGTCACGGTGGCACCTCACGTCCGATGTGCTGTTGCTGTGCCAGTTCATAAATGCGTGCGGCCACGGCAACGTCGCCCAGGGCTACGCCCACCGACTTGAACAAGGTAATCTGCTCGGGCTTGCGGCGACCGGGATAGCGCCCGATGAGTACCCCGGCCAATTCATAGACATCCGACCAATGCAGCGTGCCGTCTTCCAGCGCTGCTAAAAAATCCCCGGCCTCGCGACGACATTGCTCCTTGCTATCCACAACGATCACATCGGCGCGGCGGACAGTAGCGACATCAATCTCAGCCTTGCTAAGGAAATTCGAGCCGATAATGTTCAAATGCGTTCCCTCGGTCAGCCAATCGCCACGCAGGACTGGATCGCGACTGGTAGTGGCGGTGATGACGATGTCCTTGTCAGCGGCGGCCAGGTCGGGGCGTGAAACCGGGTGCACCTCGACATGCAGCTGCCGACTCATTTCTTCCGCAAAGCGTAGGCGGTGTTCCTCGTGGGGACTGTACACGTGGACGCAGCGCACCGGACGAACGCAGCACACCGCCCACAGTTGCGTCCGCGCCTGCTTACCGCTGCCCAATATCCCGACCTCGCTGGCGTCTGGCCGCGCCAGCAGTTCCGTGGCCACACCGCTCACCGCTCCGGTACGCACCTGGCCAAGGTAATCCGCTTCCAACCAGGCCACCGGCCGCAGCGTCTGCTCCTGATACAGCAGCACATGAAAATGGCCTCCCTGCCGCGTCGTCAGATACGCCTTGAACCCGAGATAACCGCCTGACCTTACACCTCCGGCTCCTACACGCTTGATCGCTGCCGACATCGTGTGCAGCATGGCGTGGTCGGTTTGGCAACGTTCGCGTGGGGTACATTCCGCTTCCTCGAGCCCCCAGGCGCGGAAGGCGTCCCGAACCGCTTCCAGAGCCAGTTCCATGCTCAGGAGTTGTCGCACCTCCGCTTCCGCCAGGTAAAGCATGACGAAGACCTCTAGCTTGGCAATCGCTAACGCCACGGCGTGGCTTACGCCTGCCGCTCCTGACTTATCGTTCGCTCTTGGCCATTCGCCGTTCGCTATTCGCTATTGCCTACCGGTGGGGCACGGGGCGCTTACGCCCCGCGCAGCTGCTGAGGTTCACCGCCTTAAGAAAGCCTCTAAAGCGTCGAGCCCGGCTTCCAGATCGGGTAGCGGACAGGCGAATGACAGGCGAACGTACCCTTCCTTGCCAAAAGCGGACCCCGGCACCAGATTCACGTGAGCGTGTTCGAGGGCGGCCAGACAGAACTGCGCCGAGTTGCTTACGACTTGCCCGTTCCAGCGCCGGCCGAAATGAGCCGACACATCAAAAAATACGAAAAACGCTCCCTGGGGTGGAATCAGACGCACGCCCGGCATTTGCTGCAAACGCTGGCAGACGACTTGCCGACGCTGGTGCAGTTCCCGCCGCATTTGTTCGACACAAGCCTGGTCGCCAGTCAGAGCGGCGAGAGCGGCGTATTGACTGATCGAGCAGGGGTTGCCGGTCTGCTGGCTCTGAATGTTCCCCATAGCGCGGATAGCTTCCGCCGGGCCACACGCCCAACCAATTCGCCAGCCGGTCATCGCGTAGGTCTTGCTCACGCCGCTGACGGTAAAAGTTCGCTTCCGCAGTTCCGGCCGCAGTGTGGCAAAACAGGTGGCCTGGGCATCGTCGTACACCAGCTGCTCGTAAATTTCGTCGCTGAGCACTGCCAGGCGGGATTCGAGCACGACGTCGGCGAGTGCGAGCAATTCGTCGCGCGTGTACACGACACCGGTGGGATTGTTGGGCGAATTCAGCAGCAGCAGGCGGGAGCGTGGCGAGATGGCAGCACGCAGCTGCGGCGGCGTGAGTTTGAAAGCCTGTTGCGCATCGGTCGCTACCAGCACCGGCTGGGCACCGGTCATGCGGACAATGTCGCAATAACTTACCCAGCACGGTGCCGGCATGATCACTTCATCGCCTGGCCCGCACAAAGCTGCCACCACGTTGTAAATCGCGTGTTTGGCCCCGTTGCTGACGATGACTTCCTCGGCAGAGTACCGCAGGCCGTAATGCTGTTCGTACCAGCGAGCGATCGCCGAACGTAATTCCGGTATACCGTTAGCCGGCGTGTAGTGGGTGTAGCCTTTCTGCATCGCTTCGAAAGCGGCCCGGCAAATGTGTTCGGGAGTCGGAAAATCCGGCTCGCCCAGACTGAAGTCGTACACCCTTACGCCCTGGGATCGCAGCTCTTTGGCCTTCACCCCTGCCGCCAGGGTCGCCGATGGCTGAATCTCCTGTGCCAGCCTCGATAGCGATAGACCCATCGTCGCGCCCTCAGTTAGCTGCTTATCATTTGCCTTCGACTATTCACCTGGACCACGGGAGGCTAACGCCCTTTGCTCCTGGTCTGGGTTTATTCCCCCTTCGGCGTGTCTAATCGCAGTCGCGGCAGCTTCTCATTCCGCACGGTGCGCGAAAGAAGCCCAGATTATTTTAGGAACGGTCGGCCCAGGCATGCCCGATTTTCCCGCGAATTGAGGACAGCACGTCGCAATTTTCCGCCCCTGGTTGCGAATGATCCTGGGACAGGCCGCTCCAGCGATCAACTCGGCGGAAAACCACGCAAGGCCAGCCAATTCAGCGACTCCCGAATAGCGAACGGGAAATACCCAGTGGCGAGTGTAGTGAGGCGTAACGCAGCGGCGGGACATGGCCAGTGCCGGGCAGCTTCCCGACTTGCTCGAACACATCGCCAGGCCAATTCTTGACAAATCGGATTTTTGCGACAACATAACAACGTGGTCTTCTGTCCGGGTGGCGCTGCACGCCCGGTGAGCTGGCGGCCTGATTCCTCGCGGAGCCAACCATGAGCGAGAAACCTTCCACTATTCCCGGCGAAATGAACGCGGTGCGTATCTATGGGCATTCGATGATCTTCTATTTCTGGCCGCTTTGGGTCTTCGGCTACGCTTTCGGTATCTACACGTGGTTCAGCGAGACCTATCTGTTGCCGATCAAGTTGCGGGAACTCCGGGAGCACAGCGGCAGGATGGAAGTACGCCTGGTTCAGGAGAATTCCCGTAGCCGCATTGTGGCGCAAATCGGCGATCCCAGGGCTAACGAACCACAAAAGAAGGGACGGGAATTTCTTGTACGCGAGCGAATCGCCGAGGATAAGAGTCCGGGCGTGCTTTACACGATCCTGATATTGCTGGTCATTTTCATTACCAATGTGCCATTGCGCGGTTTGCTTTCGATGGTGGTGCTGTTATTCCTGGTGGTAGTCGGTTTGCTTTTCTCGTTGTTCGGCTGGTGGGACATCATCGCCGACTGGTTTAATCTGCTTTCCATCCACATGAACATGGCCTTTTATATGTTCTTTTCCACGGTGCTGCTGATTCTCTGGGCGGGAGCGTTCTTCATTTACGACCGGCTCAGCTACTGGGAGATCGTCCCCGGGCAGGTGCGGCACATCTGGTGGCTGACCGGCGCGGTGAAATCCTACGATACCACCGGCATGCACTTCGACAAACTCCGCGACGACCTGTTCCGGCACATTATTCTTGGCCTGGGTAGCGGCGACTTGGTCATGACCCCAGGCACACGTCGTCCAGACATCTCGCCCGAAGACCTGACGGTGCGCAACGTCCTGTTTATCGGCCCGAAGTTACGGCGTATCCTGGCGCTGATTTCCGAACGACCGGAATGAATCCTTGGCGACTGCCGGAGTTCGCGGGCCCGATATGGCACGTGGTGACTCGCGGGTAGTCAGCGAGGGATAGCCGCCTCGCCAACTGCTCTGCTAACCGGTGGGCGGCTCTTCCACAATCGGTTCTTTCACTGGCTGCACGAAATAGGGGGATTTTTTCTCGGTGGTGAGTTTCGCCGCCAGCGTCTCTGCTTCCTTTTTCTGCGGATACGGGAAGGTCTGGACGCATTGCACCGAACTGCTGAAAACCCCCCAGACGACCCGCATGCGACTAGGTTTGAGCTTGGCAGTTTTCCGAGGTTTCTTGACTTTTTCCGCGGGCTCCACCACGACCTCTTCGGCTTCCACTTGGGATTCAAGATGGGCTTGCTGTTCGGATTGGGTATCCATTTGCGGCTCCAATTGGGCAGCAGAGCGGTCGGCTCGCTGCCGGGTTCGTTTTTTGGCTTTACTCTGGCTCCTGGTCCTGTCCGATTTCACGGCCGGTTGGCGCCTGCCGCTCTGTGTCCGCCGCGCCATGGCTCGCTCCTTTCGTTGGGCCGCCCGAACCCCCCTCTTCTACTTAGGTTATGCGCCTTTGTTCAGAAAGCAAGCCGAAACTCGACACCGGCCAGGCGTTTTTCCTGTCCAGAACCACTCGCCCCTGGCCGTTCGTTATTTACCATTCGCCCAGGTCAACGCTGGCCAATCACTTTTCTCCCGTAGGGCCGCTTGTACACTAAGGAAGCGGCGATCTTGGCCTGAGCTGGCAGTTCCCCGCTGGCCACTGGCCACTCGCTACTCGCCAGGCTGCGGCAGAACCGAACCCGAGGAGGAACCGACCATGTCGCGGCTGCTGCACGGAATGAGCGTAGGCTCGTGCCTGCTGGCTTTGGCTCTGCCAGGTGCTGCCGAGCCCAATCGGCCTAACGTTTTGGTCATTCTCACGGACGACCAGCGCTGGGATGCGATGAGCTGCGCTGGCCATCCGTTTCTCAAGACCCCTCATATAGACCGTCTCGCTCGCGAAGGAGCCCGGTTTACTAATGCGTTCGTCACCACCTCCTTGTGTTCGCCGAGCCGCGCTTCCCTGCTGAGTGGGCTGTACGCACACCGGCATGGCGTGCTCAACAATTTCACGGACTATCCCAACGACCTGCCCAGTTATCCGCGACGCTTACAAGAACTGGGCTACGAAACTGCCTACATCGGCAAATGGCACATGGGCGAACAGGAAGACCGACCACGCCCGGGCTTCGATTACTGGATGAGCCATAAAGGGCAGGGCAACTACTTCGATAATGAGTTCAACATCAACGGTCGGCGTGAGTTGATTCGGGGGTACTATACCCACGTCCTTACGGACTACGCGGTAGCCTGGTTGCGCCAACCCCGCACGAAACCCTTTTTGTTGATTCTGGGGCATAAGGCGCCGCATGGCGGGCCGATCGTGCCGGAACCGAAATATGAGCATCTCTTCGACCAGCAGCCGATCACTCGACCTGTCACCGCCGACGATTACACAGGTAAGCCCGACTGGCTCAAGCAATGTCGGCTGACCTGGCACGGGATCGGCGGGCCCTTGTACGGCCTGAGGGAATATCCGAAATTCGTCCGCTATTATTTATCCACGCTGGTCTCTGTAGATGATAGTGTCGGGCGTATTTATGAGACCTTGAAAGCCACCGGCCAGCTGGATAATACCTTGATTATTTACACCAGCGATAATGGCTTCGCCCTGGGCGAGCATGGCCGTGTGGATAAGCGGACTATGTATGAAGAGAGCATCCGCGTTCCCTTGCTGGTGCGATATCCGGAACTGGTACGCCCTGGCACAGAAATTTCTCCCATGGTGCTTAATATAGACCTGGCTCCAAGTATCCTAGACATTTGTGGTGCACGACCGCTGGACTATTGTCACGGCCGCTCCTGGAAGCCTTTACTAACCGGTCAATCCGTTTCCTGGCGGACCAGCTGGCTCTATGAGTATAACTACGAAAAAGAGTTTCCCTATACGCCCAACGTTCGTGGTGTGCGTACCGAAGAATGGAAATATATCCGCTATCCACACGGAGATGGCAAAGCTGACCGACATAAAGCGGAATTATATGACCTCAAGAACGATCCCCTAGAACGCAAGAATTTGATTGATGACCCCAAATATGCGGCTAAAGTCGCTGAATTACAGTCGGAGTTAGAACGCCTGCTCAAAGAAACCGACGGTTGGCCTGACAAAATGCCCCTGGACGAGGGAATCAAGAACGTCCTGCCCAAGTATTAGTCCCGATAGGTAAGCTCCTCAGCCACCGGGTTGGAACAGGACCACGCTTGTAAGTTTATGTGCAGAAACCGCATTACGCGGAATTTGTTATAACTATCCCTCGTATAGATTTGGGTGGTCAGGATTTGCTCGCAGTTCAACGTATTTAGTATTGCCGGGATTGTTGTCAGCGGGGTCAGGAGTCGCGGTCGAATAAAAGAATGTCCACAGCACCTAGCGGCAATCGGATCAACACTTGATTGTTTTGCTGTTGCCAGGTAATTCTGGCAGCGCGGACGCTATGCACGCTTTTGATCGGAAAGGGCAAATGCAGACGGAGTTCTAAGTCGTCAATGGGCTCACCGTTCCAGTTAAGCACAGTCACGGCGGCACCTTTTTCCGAGAGGATGATGGGAGTTTCCACCAGGGCGTGATTGCATTCCACCGGGGGAACGATCCCGGCATGCCGCACGGGATAAGTGATCCATTGCCGTAAAACCTCCGAAAAGCCGACCGGCAACCGATCGCGCGTACCGCTGGCCGAACGCCAATACGAAATGCCGGGCAAGAATGCATAGTGTACGTAAGTACCCTTATCGAGCTGTTGCTGCACGATGGCCGGTTGACCATCGGCGAAACGCACCAGCACCTGATAAGTACCGGGTACCAATTCGCCGCGGACGCCATAGACGGCAATCTCGCCAGCAGCGACGCGGAGCTTGTCCGCCACTGCCAGTTGACTGGCGTTGGGGACCAGGAGCCTAGGTCGCGGCTTTTCGGACACCCCTGTGGCTTCGGCGATGCGGGAGCAAGGCTCATCGTAACGATCCGCGCTGGCTGCGTTACTGATCGTCACCAGGGTTCCGCCCGCACGGAGCCAGTCCAGCAAGGCCGACTGGCCCTCGCGAGGAACGTTCGGCTCGGTGACATATACGACACGATAGGGTCGCAGCCCCTCGGCAGAAAGATCGTCCTCGTCAATAAAATCCACAGGAATATTCGCATGTTGCAATGCTAGATACAGGTCGAAGACCTCGGCCAGGTAATCCACGGTGGCGGCGTTTAGGTTGGTATTAGTGGCGTCGCTGATGCCCCGGGCCACTGGCATCTCCTTGCAGTCCCACACCTGAGCGGAGCGGGGCATCAGGACGGCGACCGGGGAGGCTGGGACACGACCGGGAGCCAAGTAATCTTCCGCAGCCGCCAGCAGCGTGTGTGCCTGACGGAGTTTTTTCAGTAGATGTGCTTTCTCCGAGTAACAATTGCCGGGGAAGTTATACTCCGGGCCGAAGACGAAGTACTTGACTGCTTGCCCGCCGTGGCCGAAGATGCAGAGGATTTTCTGCACCAGACCATCTTCCCGATCGCCGGCAGTCCGTGGAATGACGTAGCCACCAAAGCGAATGTTCGACTTCCTTGCCGCACTGCGAAGCTTGGCACAATAGAATGACCATTGATAGGCCTGGGCATCACTGAACCAGTCCTCAGTCCAAAGCATGGTTCCGCCGCGCAGGCGAGCAAATTCGAACCAGTCCTGACCACCCATAGCGGCGTCGGGGTGGTTCTTGTCAGCGTTATTGGCGACGGGCCCCGGCACGTAGAACCGCCCGGCGAAGAAGTTCCAGTTGGTGAACACGGGCAGGTTCGGGTAGAAAGCTTTTTCCAGAGCGCGGACGCAGTCGCTGAAGTGCCGCGCTGACTCCCACGAATAAAAACGCATGCTCCAGTAAAACAGTCGCCGCGAAGCCAGATCGCTGGCCTGACTGCGACCGATGGGAACGACATCTTCCCACGTTTTGGCCCCGACATCGGCTGGCTGTAGGCCCTGTTGCTTCAGATACGCTCGGAATCGCGCCAGTGCCTGTGGCTGTTCCCGTACCGTCTCCAGCATGGCCGGATAATACCAACCGGGTTCGTCGGACATGGCGAACAGGGCCATATCCGTCGGTCCAAATCCGGCCAGACGATAGCTTGCTGCCAGCTGGTCTGCCCAGGCCTGAATACTTTCGGGGGTGATTTTGGGATCGAACGCGAAGGCATAGCCAGGCGGATTATAAACGGCCCAGGAAGTCCTGGTGCTGCCAGTGCGAGCGAGAATATCGCGAATCGGTCGGGAGGGCGGAACCATGAGGGCGCTGAAACCGGCCCGTGCCAGGTGCGCGATGCCTTCTTCCCAGGCTCGCTGGTCATCATCGCCACCGATGTAGCGGTCCACGACCAGCAGTCGGCGCAACTTCGGAGCCGGCTCGACGCTACCGGTTCCAAAGGCCTGCCAGTAACGCTGGTTGTAGTCGGCCTGAGTGGCGACACGGTAACTTCCGGTTTCATCGGGATAGAGCAGCAGGCCCAACCGAGAACCGAACAGACGGGCACGCGTCTGCATCAGCACCTGGCCGTCGGACGAGCGTACCTCCGCCTCCAGGTCCAAAGGATTGTTGCCCGGTTGAACCTGGATGTAGAACACTACGGGGAAGTTCCCCAGGTAGCTGTTGGGATAGGTCTTGAGGATAGCCGCCCAGGCGGAGGTGGGAATGGTGATCGAATCAGACCACTCACCTGCTGCCGCCCTGACTGAGTGGCTTACGCCGGTTACGGAAAAGGTGAATTGGTTCTTGGCTGGGCTGTTGGCAGGGGGCAGGACTCGTGCACGCAGCTGCAGTTGCGGCAAGGTCTTGGAGTCGGGTCGAAGCGGCGCTTTCTGGGCGAAAAGGCCGCTACCCAGCCACGCCATGGCCATCGCCAATCCAACAAGCCAGCCGCATCGGGACATTTCTCGTCTCCTGCACCTTGAGCAAGTTTGCGCGAACACGTATGTCGGCTATTTCAAGCAGAAGCGACAAAATCGGCAAGGTCGCCTCAAGTTCACCTGCAGCGGGGACGATACGGTTCTAGGACAGGAATGGAGGCGTGAGTCCCCCGTGGCACACAAGAGCGGGGGCGTAGGGCCCCGTGGCAAGCGAGTAATGGAAGTACCAGCGGTCAGTGGTGGGCATTCGCCTGTCGAAGAAGCTGGCACGGCGATTCGAACACCTGGCCGGACTTACCGCGCCAATTCAGTCAAGGATGCGAGCATGATACGTGCAAGCCGCACCCTGCTGGCGACGGCAATACTGTGGTGGGCAACGGCACTGGCTAGTTACGCGCAAAGTTATCCCGAACCGGTGCCACTGGCGCGAACCGCTGCCGCTCCGTATAGTCCGCCAAGTATCTGGCCGGGTTTCGGTCCGACCTGTGCACTGCACGGGCCTCCGGGTGCTCCCGGCGTTTATCCGCCAGCGCCGCCGAATATTCCCAACGGTCGGCCTGGCCTGCCTGAATACTGGGAAGACCCCGTCGGTTCCTACGATAAATACGATTACTACCTGAGTGTCGGCTGGCTAGGACTGAAGCGACAGGACAACCCGCGGCGACCGCTGTTGGTGCGCGACCCGGTAACCAGCGACGATGATCGTCCCCCGCCGGCAGATTCTCCGGTGATTGCAACGACGCGGATTCCGACTCCGGATTTCCAGTCGGGAGTGCGGTGGAGTTTCGGTCTGGCCGATCGCGACACCGCCTGGGAGTTTGCCGGTTTCGTCTTGCCCGATCACACCAGTCATGCGACGCTGACGGTGCCGGGGCAGATTTCCGGCTTGTTCGTCAATCCGCCCGCCGGTTTCGAAAACCTCTTCGACAACGCTGACCGTGTGCGTTTCAGTTTTCGCCATCAGCTGTACAACCTGGAGGGCAACTACCATTGGGCCAGTTCCCCCAGCGGTGCTGGCTTCGACTACCTTGTCGGTGTGCGTTACCTGGATTTGCAGGAACGTTATGCCATGCAGGTCGAGGACAACTCCATTCAGGTTGGCCCCGACCCGGCAGAAACGGCGACTTACAGTACACGGACGCATAATCACCTGATCGGTGGCAGCCTAGGCTTGGGCGCACGCATGCCGATCGTGGACTGGTTCGGCGTGTCGTGGTTTGTGCGTGGCAGCTGGTTTGCCAACCGCGCCGATGTGGACGTGGAGTTATTACGGCAGGATGGCTTGTTGGGAACACGCGGCAGCAGTTCCAGCTGGCGTTTCAGCCACATGTACGAAATCCAGGTGTCGGCGGAACTATATTTCGGCGACTTTTGCCGCATCAAAGGCGGCTACAACCTGCTCTGGTTGCTCGACGTCGCGGAAGCGGCCAATCAGGTTTCCCTGGATTTGTCCAATCCGCGCGGCAACCGCTCCTTTGGCGGCGACATTTTCTATCACGGCCCCAGTGTTGAGGTGGAGTTTAACTTTTAGAATCAGCTGGACAATTGCATGGCGAGTGGGCAGAGGCAGGATCAGCTGGCATAAGCCTGCCGTGGGTTGAGCGGCTAGACGCAAGAGGGTAAGCGTAAGTCCGCCGTGGGTTGACCAGCGCGCTGGCCAGGTGCTGGCTGTTTCTGGGAGCGAAGGAACCGACACCAGTGGCGCGGACTGTGTGACTTCCCGTGGTCGGCAGGGCTGGACGCATAACGGTGTGGCGGCCCACGGAAATCCGGTTTTGTCGGGAAAGTGCTTGACGCAGTTCGACTAGCGCTGTAGCATGTCTTTGCCTGCCGAGTCCGGTTCTACGAACCCCGACCGAACAAGGAGAAGTGAACTATGTTGCGTCTGGACGCCAGCCGCGGTGTGCGGTTCTGCGATGGGCTGACCCGCCGAGATTTTCTTCACGTTGGCGCTCTGACCACGTTTGGATTGAGTTTACCGGCGTGGGAGGCCGTGGCTGCGCAGGAAACGGCCCGGTCTAAGGATGTGAATTGTATTCTGCTTTTCCTGGTGGGAGGCCCGAGTCATATCGACACCTGGGACCCCAAGCCCAATGCACCGGCGGAAATTCGTGGCCCGTTCAAACCTATTGCCACCAACGTTCCTGGCATGCAGATCAGCGAAATCTTCCCGAAAATGGCCCGGCATGCCGATAAGTATTCGCTGATCCGTTCGCTGTACCATACGGCAACGGCCGTGCACGACACCGGGCACCAGTTGATGCAAACGGGTCGGTTGTTTACCGGTGGCATTGAACATCCGCACATGGGTTGTGTGCTGGGTTACCTGAAAGGCCAGAAGGGGGAAATGCCGGCGCACGTGCTCATGCCGCGACCCATTGGCCGAACCGGTGGCAACATGCCGCATGGTCAGAATGCCGGATATCTCGGCAAAGCCTACGATCCGTTCGTGCTGAACGCCGACCCCAACGATCCGAAATTCCAGGTGCCCGACCTACTGCCTCCGGATTATCTCGGCATCGTCCGGGCCGGGCGTCGGCAAAAATTGCGAGCGGCAGTGGAAAGCACCTTAGCCGCGTTCGAAAAAAGCCCCCAGGTGCAGCAGATGGAAGAGAGTTTCGAGCGGGCCTATCGCCTGATGAGCAGTGCCAAAGCGCGCGAGGCTTTCGATTTGAATCAGGAACCCGCCAGTTGGCGCGACCGGTATGGGCGCACACGGTTCGGCCAATGCTGTCTGCTGGCACGGCGATTAATCGAGCGTGGCGTGCGCTTTGTTACGGTCAACATGTTCGAGACGGTCTTCGACGAGGTGACCTGGGACATCCATGGTTCCCGACCATTTACGGATATCGAGGAGATGGCGAAGCTGGTGGCGCCGAACTTCGACCAGGCCTTCAGCGCTCTGCTGGAAGATTTGCATGAACGCGGACTGTTGGCCAATACTGTGGTAGCGGCGATGGGCGAATTTGGCCGCACTCCCAAAATCAACCCCGCTGGCGGTCGCGATCACCATCCCGGTGTGTGGACGATTATTCTCGGCGGGGGCCCGATCAAAGGCGGGCGGGTCATCGGCGAATCGGATGAACTCGGCTACGTGCCCAAGACGCGGCCGGTTACGCCCATGGAAGTCACCGCCACCATCTACCACGCCCTGGGTCTCGACATCCACCACGAACTACCCGGACCGCAGAAGCGCCCGATTCCCCTAGTGGACTACACCGTCGAGCCGATACGCGAACTGTTTTAGTTAGCCCACGCCACCGGGCTGCAACAGTTCGAGCGGGCTGGTTGTCCCTGGTGTCATTGGCATAGTCGCAAATGGCACCCCGGCGAAAGGCGAATGGGAAGGGGCTGGTGAATGGCGAATGAGAAGAGGCTAACTCAAGGGGGAAAGATGCGGCTATCGCCGTCGAGGCTGGCATAGGCCATAAAGCGCTGCCCATGGGAGAGCAAAAGGATGACCAACTGGAGCAACCATCGGTTCCTTGCCGGGCTGCTGCTGGTGTGGCTGGCCTGGCCGGTGAAGGCTGAAGAGTACCGTCTGCTGCCCGACAAAATCGAACTCCACGGGCCGCACGATCGCCAACGGGTCGTGCTGGCCATCCTGGAACAGGGAAAAATCGTTGGGCAATGCACTGCCGCCGTGCAGTTTCAAATTCAACCTGCCAATATCGCCAGCATAGACGCAGACGGCGTGGTCTGGCCCCGACAGAACGGTCAGGCCACGCTGATAGCTCAAGTCAAAAACGGCCCGACCTTGCAGGCGCCAATCCGCGTGGGCGATATGGAATCGGCCGGGCCGAGTTTCCGCCACGAAGTCTTGCCAATGTTGACGCGGGCCGGGTGCAATTCCGGAGCTTGTCACGGTGCTCTGGCAGGCAAAGGTGGTTTGAAGCTGTCGCTGCGTGGCTACGATCCGGAGGCGGATTATTATGTGCTGACGCGGCAGGCGTCGGGGCGGCGCCTCGATTTGAGCCAGCCCCATCGCAGCTTGCTGCTACTGAAACCGACCATGACGGTCAGTCACGGCGGCGGTCTGCGTATAGACCTCGACTCGCCGGAATACCGTCTCCTGGCCGACTGGATTGCTAGCGGTGCACCGGGGCCCAACCAGGTGCGTGGCGCGTCAGCGCTGCGTGGTCAAAAGGAGGAGGCAAAACTGGTTCGTATCGAAGTGTTGCCGCCGTTGGTGATTCTGAAACCCGGGGAAAAGTTCCAACTCCTAGTGCGGGCGACTTATAGCGATGGCCGACAGCGCGATGTCACGCATTGGGCCAAGTTTTCCAGTGCGGAGGAAGGTGTGGCCCTCGTCAACGACGACGGGCTAGTGCATGTACGAGGCTATGGCGAGGCCGGGATTGCTGTCTGGTTTTCCAATCTCGTTGCGGTAAGCGAAGTGCTGGTGCCTTTTGCTAATTCCCTGCCGCCGGATACCTTTGCCAGGGCTGAACGTCACAATTTTGTAGACGAACTCGTCCTCAAGAAACTGGAAACGCTGCGGATTCCACCATCACCATTATGTAGCGATGCAGAGTTCCTGCGTCGTGTCTATCTCGACACGATCGGTTTGTTGCCGACACCGGAAGAATTGCAGCAATTCCTCGCGGACACGCAACCGGACAAGCGGGCGCGTTGGATAGACCGCTTGCTGGAGCGGCCGGAATTTGTGGATTACTGGGCTTACAAATGGTCGGACTTGCTGCTGATATCCAGTCGCCGCTTACCGCAACCAGCGGTGTGGGCGTTTTACCAATATGTACGGCAAAGCGTCGCCGACAACAAACCGTGGGATCAGTTTGCGCGGGAAATTCTGACGGCTCGCGGCAGCAATCTGAGTAACGGTGCGGCGAATTATTTCGTCATGCACCGCGACATCTCCGAATTGACCGAGAAAACCACGGTTACCTTTTTGGGATTGTCGCTGACCTGTGCCCGCTGTCACAATCACCCCATCGAAAAGTGGACGCAGGACCAGTACTGGGCGTTGGCCAATCTGTTCAGCCGCGTGGCGCAGAAGAACGGCGACCGACCGGGCGAGGTGATCGTGTACGATCTGCCCAGCGGCGATGTGCCCCATCTGCGCCGCGGCATACCGATGCCGCCGGCTCCACCGGACGGCCCGGCCCTGAATCTGAGCGATCCGCGGAATCGGCGGGAGTACTTTGCCGCCTGGCTCACGGCGCCCGAAAATCCGTACTTCGCCCGGGCCCTGGTGAATCGTGTCTGGCGGCATTTTCTCGGCCGTGGACTGGTCGAACCGGAAGACGACCTCCGCCTGACTAATCCCCCGACCAATCCGGAACTGCTCGAAGCGCTGACCCGCGACTTCACGCAACACCGTTTTGATGTCAAGCACCTGATCCGGACGATTCTGAATTCGGTCACGTATCAACGGTCCTCGCAGACCGTAGCCGAGAACGAAGCCGACGACCGGTTCTATTCGCATTATCTGGTGCGACGGTTACCGGCGGAAGTGGTGTTGGACATTTACTCGCAGGTGACGGAGGTGCCAACCGTCTTTTCGCAGATCAAGGTCGGAACCACGGGTGGCACAGCAAGCACCGATCAATTTCCGCCGGGCACGCGTGCTTTGCAGTTGCCGGATTCGCTGGTGGTTTCTGGTTTTCTCGATAGTTTCGGCAGGCCCGACCGCAGCCAGCCGTGTGCCTGTGAGCGCATGTCGGACGCCTCGATGAGTCAGGCCCTACATCTGAACAACGGCCAGACGCTCAATGACAAGCTGCGTGCCAAGACCGGCCGAATCGAAAAATGGCTTCAGGAAAAAGTGCCGCTCGATGAGGCTTTGAAGCGACTGTATCGTCTTGCCCTGAGCCGCGAACCGACGCCGAAAGAGCGGGAACAGCTTCTCGCCAATTTGCAAGGCGCCAGCTCACGCGAGGCCCTGGAAGACTTGTTCTGGGCCGTGCTCACCAGTCCGGAATTCTTGTTCAATCATTGATGGAAAGTAGCTGCCAGGAGTAGTCGGTATGGCTGTACCACACGCCAACGTGCTGAAGCGATCCTCCAAGAGCGAGTCACCGGCGGATGGGCTTGCCGAGCGTGCAAAACCAGCCCGACAGCAATCGGCAGTGCTGGCACGTAGGCTGGTCGTCGCCTTGCTGGCGTTCGGTGCCGCAGCGATCGTCTGGGGACAGGCAACGAAGCCGGCCGGATCGAACCCTTCGCCCCCGGCGACAACCGCAACGCCATCGCCGAGTTATAGTCGCGAGATTCGCCCGTTTTTCAGTAAATACTGTCTCGAATGCCATAACGCCAGCAAAGCCAGCAGCGGTTTGAACGTGGAGAGTTACAAAACGCTCGTGGAAGGGGGCAATGGCGGCCCGGCTATTGAACCGGGAAAACCCGACGAGAGCCTGTTGCTGCTGCTGGTGGAAAAGAAACAGCAACCGCACATGCCGCCCCGCAATGCCCGATTGCAGCCCAAGCCGGAGGAAATCGCCAAATTGCGGGCGTGGATTGCTGCTGGTGCCAAAGATGATAGCGGTGCGGTACCGATCGCCCTGCCAGAAATCCGCCCGAAACAATCCCGCTGGGCCGCGGTAACAGCGCTGGGATATGACCCGAAAGGACGCTGGCTAGCCGCCGGCGTCGGCAGCGAGGTTCGTCTCTGGACCTTGCCCGAACTCAAACCGCTGGCACGACTGGCCACGCCCCAGGTGAAAATTACCGCCCTGGCGTGGCATCCGAGCGGCAGTTACCTCGCAATCGCGGCGAGTACACCGGGGCAGACCGGCGAGGTCCGCCTCTATTTCGTGCCACCCAGCGGCGTGCCAGCGATGAAACCGGACACGGTCATAACTGCTCACGCCGATCAGGTGCTGGGCCTGGCCTTCAGTCCCGACGGCCAGTTACTTGCCAGCTGCGGATATGACCGGCTGGTGAAATTGTGGAAGGTACCCAGCGGTGAGCCGTTGGCCACGCTCAAAGACCACAGCGACGCGGTGTACGGCGTGGCGTTCGCTTCCGGAGGTCGCTTGCTGGCTTCCGTAGCCGCTGACCGTACCGTCAAAATCTGGGACGTCTCCACGCATCAGCGGCTATATTCTCTCAGCGAGGCTACCGACTGGCTCTACACGGTGGCCTGGCATCCGGATGGTCGCCGACTTGCTGCCGCCGGAGTTGATCGCAGTATCCGCGTTTGGGAAGCGACACCGCAGGGGGGCCGACTTATTCATTCCGTTTTTGCCCACAACGGTGCGGTGCTGCGGCTGGCTTATAGCGCAGACAGCAAGCTGCTTTTCTCGCTCGGCGAAGATCGCGTGATCAAGGTCTGGGACGCGATCCGGATGAGCGAACTGCGCGTGCTTGCCGAGCAGCCCGAAACCGCACTCACCTTAGCACTTCGATCGGACGGCCGACAGCTGGCCCTGGGACGGTTTGACGGTGCATTGGTTCTGCTGGAAAGCGAAACCGGCAAAGCGCAGGCACAGCTTCTGCCGGAAAAACCCCCCGTCCCCAAAGTTTCCCGTGTGATTCCCAATGCCGTTGTTCGCGGGCAAACAACCGTCGTGACTGTCGAGGGGGAAAATCTTGACGCCGTCACCGCAGCGACGCTGAGTCTTCCCGGCAGCCAGGCCGAATTGCAGGCCGCTCCCAATCCCCGGCAGCGGTCGGTCCGGCTAACGATTCCGGCAACTGCTATGGCCGGAGCATATTCCCTCACCTTACAGGCACCGGGCGGTAGTGCAAATGCTACCATGCTGGTGGATTGTTTCCCGACCCTGGCGGAAAGCGAGCCGAACAATTCCGCCCGCACCGCCCCACTGATACCGGTGAATCGCACAGTCACGGGCGTGCTGGATCGTGCCGGCGAGGTGGACTTCTACCGGCTCGAGGTGAAGGCCGGTGAAGAAATCGGTGTACAGGTCGTCGCCGAGCCGGGCGCCACGCTCGAACCCGTCCTATTGCTCACCGACGCCAGTGGCCGGATTTTGCAGGAGAGTTTCGACGGTGTGCTGGCATTCCGCTCTGACAAAACCGCGACCTATGCCGTTGCCCTCCACGATCGGCAATACCGCGGCAATGCGGCGATGCGCTATCGGTTGCACATCGGCCAGGTGCCGGTTCTCAGCGCGGTGTATCCGCTGGGCGGCCAGCGTGGTACCGAGGTCACAGTACACCTCTTCGGAGTCCATCTGGGCGGGCAGCGCAGTGTGCGCGTCGAGCTAAAATCCGACCTGGCGGTCGGCAGTCGCGTCCCGGTGGGGCTGAACACGCCGAACGGCCCGGCTCTGGGTGGTCGCAGTCTCGTGGTCGGCGAATTTCCGGAAGTGACGGCGCCGCTGGCCAAGTTGCAGTCGGCACCGGCTGGTGAAACCGAACTGGGAACGGTCCCCGTCCCCGGCGTCGCCAATGGCTGCCTGTTCCGCCACGAAGACGCCCACCTGTGGAAATTCACGGCCCGGCGTGGCCAGCGGCTGATTATCGAGGTGGAAGCGCGACGGCTGGGTTCGCCTCTCGATTCCGTCATCGAGATTCTCGACGAAAAACGCCAACCGTTACCCCGGGCCGTCCTGCGTTCTGTTGCACGCACCTTCACTACCTTCCGCGATCATGACAACGTAACCCCCGGCATCCGCATCGAGGACTGGCGCGAATTGGCGATCAACGATTACCTCTACGTCAACGGCGAATTGATTCGCATTCAGGCGTTGCCTCGCAATCCCGATGACGATTGCCGGTTCTTCAACGTCAACGGTCAACGCTTGGCCTATCTGGATACCACGCCCGCTTATCACCCGCCGGGCACGCCGATGTACAAAGTGGAAATCCACCCGCCTGGTTCGACTTTCCCGCCGAACGGATATCCGACATTTACGCTCTATTATCGCAACGATGACGGCGGACCTGGCTATGGCAAGGACTCGCGCATCTTCTTCGATCCTCCCGCAGACGGGACCTACTATGTACGCGTGGCCGATGCCCTGGGTCTGACAGCGGCGCTGACTGGTCAAGCCAGCATTGCCACTGCCCCGGGCGAGAGCGTGGTGCTGCCCTATCGGCTGATTATTCGCCCACCGCGCCCGGATTTCCGCATTCGCTTCAGTCCGACGCAGCCGCAAATCGAACGAGGCGGGGCTACGCCGATTACATTCACCGTCGAGCGACTTGACGGCTTCGCCGGTCGCGTGGATGTGCAGCTGGTGGATTTGCCCGCCGGTCTGTCAGCACCAGCAACGCACCTCGGGCCCGAGGAATTCACCACCGCCGTCGCCCTCTACGCCGAGCCCAATGCTCAACTTCCCGAAAAACCAAAGCCGCTGAAAGTGATCGCCCGCGCCCGCGTCGGCGAGCAGGAGGTGGTGCGCGAGGTAACGGGCGGGCTACCCTCGTTGATCGAACCTGGCGACATTCGCACCACCACGGCTCAGTCCAGTATCACCGTTCAGCCGGGTAGCGAAACCAGGCTCACTGTTCGTATCGAACGCCGCAACAATTTCCAGGGCCGGGTGCCGATTGATGTGGTCGGGTTGCCTCACGGTGTACGGGTGCTGGATATCGGCCTGAACGGGATATTGATCACGCCCAACCAGACCGAGCGCACCATCAGCATCTACTGTGAACCGTGGGTGCAGGCGATGGAGCATCCCTTTGTCGTCTTCGCTCGCCGCGAAGGCAAGAACACGGTGCATGCAGCTCCCGCGGTGTTGTTGCGGATCGTTCCTGCTTCTAGCGAGCACCCTCGGGTAGAATCGCCTAGTCGGTAAACGGTAGCAGCGCCTCTACAGCTTGCAGCAGGTCGGCGACTTCCGCCATGCCGCCCACGCCTTCATCGCCGCAAGCTAGTCGCTTGGCGATCGGCCCAACGATACGCAAACGCGGACACGAGCGGTTAATGATGTCCACAATCTCTTCCGGCCGAACCAGGCCCGGGGTTGCACCGGCGGGAGGAGTGTGTCCAGGTACGGTCGGCGTCAGTTCACCGAGATGGCCGGGACTATGATCGGCCAGGAGTAGTTGTAAATGGCGAAGTGTCGCGGGGTGTTCCCACATGAAGGTGTTCATTGCCGGCGCTAGCAGGATCGGCCGTTGGCGATCCCAGGCGCGATATAAACATGTCAGCAGGTTGTCGCAAAGCCCCAGGGCGAATTTCGCCAGGGTGTGCGCGTCCAGTGGTGCCACCACAAGTAAATCGCCCCAGCGTCGCAATTCGATGTGGAGCACCGGATCGCCGGGCTGGTAATGAGCAGCCAGGGGCGGGGAACGTAAGCCCCCCGTGGACTCGAGATGGCGTCGCGGCCATTCATCGGCATCTCGCAACACTGCCTCGACCGGCTGCGAGCGGGCATCGAAGAAGTATTCCGCATGCTCGGTCACCACGACCCGCACCTGGTAACCTCGCTGGGTCAATCCCTGACAAAGCAGCGGCGTACGCGTAGCCGCAACAGATCCGGTTACACCCAGCACGACCCTGGCCATTGACACCTCCAGGACGTTATCATTGGAACCACGAAGACACTCGCATACAAAGGAAAAAGCAATTTAGTTGCTTAGCGTTCTTCGTAGTTTGCTGTCTTGGTGATTCGGGTGTTTACCATCTTCGGCCACGCTGAGCCAGCAGGCTCTCGACAGCATCGAGCAAAGCGTCGGCAAGCTGGGAACGAGACAGTCGGCGATACTGGCCCTGCACCGGGCCGAGCCAGGCAGTCGTGGCGACACTTTCCAGCAAATTGGCCACCATCAGGTCTGCCGCTGAACGCTGCCGCGATTCTTCCGCTCGCGCCAGCAACGTCTCCTCGGCGACGCCACTTTCCAGCTTGAACTTCACCAACACGCCACCAAAACCCCAATCGCGACGCACGCGATCAATCAGTTTGGCTGTGGGTACCAGACGCAGCCAGACTTCCGGATAGCTGCTGGGGAGTTTGCCGAGCACTTCGGTGGTTGGCCACCAGGAAGTGCCGCTGGCGGAAGATGTCGGCCCGCATGATATAGCATGGTCTTGTGGGTTCGATTCCGAATTTGCAGGCGTGGCTTGCGGCGGTGCCGGAGCCGCGGGCGTCAGCTCCCCGTGGAAAGTGGCGTGTCCTGGTGCGGGTACATAAATCCCGGCCACGCGATAGTCGCTGACTGCTGCGGAGTGGATAATCGCGTCGAATCCCGCCGTCGGAACCAATTGCTCTAAGAGCCTTTCCAGTTCCTCGTAGCTGCGGAAAGTGTGCACCTGCCAGGCACTTCGTGAGCTAAGCTGTTCGCCGACCAAGTGCGGTGCGGAAGTGAGCAGGGTAACTGCATGGCCACGACGATTGGCCGCTATTGCTATCCGTGTGCCGGTGCGGCCAGTGAAGATACTGGTGATGGCCCGCACTTTGTCAATCGCTATCTGGGTGACGCCGGCCGTGACCAGAAGGTGCATGACGTCAATCCATCAGAGGTTCATCCCCCGGCTGAACGAAATCTTCACCGACAAACGGAGCAGCAGACGCAGTGTCCCCCTGGCCAGAAGGAGCAGAGGGCGTAAGTCCGCCGTGTTCCGGAGCGGCATGGAACTGGGTTGTGCCCGCATCCTCGCCGCGAAAGAGTGCTCGCCCCATGACGGTATAAACCGGGCCGGTGCGTTCCAGCTGGCTGGCCATGATACAGATTTCCGAGGCCAGCATTTCTCCACCACGGCAGCTACGGTATTCGCGAAGGAGTTCCGGCAAGCGCGGCACTTCCCGGTCCGCCTTGAGCCGACCCAGAGTGATATGGGGCACGTATCGGCGCTCCTCGCGGCGAAAACCGAGATAGTGCAACGGTTTTTCGAGCAGGGCATGCACCCGTTGCAGTTGCTCGGCACCGGTAGTGATACCGGCCCAAAGGACACGTGGCCGACGCCTCTCCGGAAAACAGCCCATTCCCTCCACCAGGACGGGAAAGGGGGCCACCTCCGCCACCGCTTCCTCTACCCGCTGACATACTTCCGCCACTTCCCGATCGGGAACTTCGCCTAGAAACAGCAAGGTGACATGCAGGTTTTCCGGCTCGACCCACTTGACATCGGGGATGGCGGCGGCCAATTTCTCCTGCCAGGCCACCAGTCGCTGGCGGATATTCGCCGTCAATTGCAGAGCGATAAAGGTACGAATTCTTCTCGCCATCGAAGCTGCCCCTGCCGCGTCTCTTTCTGCCTGCTGTTACCGGCATTGTATCGCGGAGCATATAAGTCGGTCATGGCCCGGCCGGCGTTGGCCGCCCCATTCGGTCTAGGTCGGCGTGCGGGCTCGGTCATTTAGAAGGTGATCATGCGGCGATATTCATCGAGTCGGCGTTCGATCTCCTCACGGGTAGCCTTCTTGAGCCGATCCAGGCTGAACCCTTCCACCGTGATGCTGGCGATCACTGTGCCGTAGGCAATGGCGCGACGTAGCCGCCCCGGTGGTGGCGAAGTGTCCGAGGCAAGGTATCCGAGTATGCCACCGGCAAAACTGTCCCCAGCCCCCGTCGGGTCCACGACATTCGGCGTAGGATATCCCGGCAGCACAAAGACGCCATCGCGGCTGAACAGAAATGAACCGTGCTCCCCTTTCTTGATGATAACAAACTTCGGACCCAGCGTGCGGATTTTCAGCCCGGCTCGTACCAGGTTTTCTTCTTCCGCCAGCAAGCGGGCTTCGCTGTCATTGAGCAACAGACCATCCAGCCGCGGGAGCAATTCCAATAGGGCATCGCGCTGGGTTTCGATCCAGAGGTTCATGGTGTCGGCAAGCACCAGTTGCGGCCGCTCCATCTGTTCCAGCACCCGCAATTGCAACTGCGGGCTGGAATTGCCGAGAAACAGGTAGGGCTGGCGGCGATAGTCTGCGGGCAAAACGGGGTTGAAATCGGCCAGGACGTTGAGGTGCACTTCCAGGGTGTCGCGGTTGTTCATGTCGGCGTGATAGCGACCCCGCCAGTAAAAGGTTTTCCCACCGCGGCGAATCTCCAGCCCGGTCAGGTCAATGCCACGCTGCCGAAACTCTTCGATGTGCTCTGCAGGAAAATCCTCGCCCACCACCGCCACCAGATGCACCCGGGTAAAAAAGCTGGCCGCGTAAGAGAAATAAGTAGCCGACCCACCAAGCACCTGATGCACGCTGGCGCTGGGCGTTTCGATCGAATCAATCGCTACCGTACCGACAGCGACGATGGCCATGCTTTCTCTCCTTGTGCCGGGCCGGCCTTCCGCGTCCAGGCAGTCCCCGGTAAGCTGACACCCTCCGCTCCTGGGTTTAACTGGCCGGAGCCAAGACCCGTGTCAGGGCTAGGTTCAATCGCCGCAATGTTTCCTCGCGTCCGAGGATAGCCAGCACGTCAAACAAACCTGGCCCGACCGTAACTCCCGTGGCGCTCACCCGGACGGCATGGATAAGATCGCCCGCTTTGAGATTTTCGCGCTGGCAAAAGTCGCGTAAAACGTTTTCGAGATGCTGCGGTTCCCAGGGCTCGGTTTGCCGCAACGCCTCGGCGAATCGCCTTAAAATCTCCGGCATCCCTGCCTTGGCTACACGCTTTTGCAGAGCCGATTCGTCATACTCCGGATCACGGAAGAAAAAGGCCCCATAGGTGAGGATGTCAGAAAACAATTTCAGCCGGTCGCCGCACGCCTGGACGACCCGGCGAATCTTGTCGCGGGTGGGGTGGTCAATCGGCTCGTGAACCAGTTTCGCCCGCACCAGAAACGGAATCACCCCCGCCACTTTTTCTTCCAGCGGTAGCTGTCGCATGTATTCCCCGGCCATCCAGTAGAGCTTATCGGGATCGAAACTGGCCGGGGCGTCGTTGACCCGTTCCAGGCTGAAATGGCGGATCATTTCCTGCAGCGGGATAATTTCGCTATGGTCGTCCAGACTCCAGCCCAACCGCCCCAGGTAATTGACCAGCGCCTGCGGCAAGTAGCCGAGTTCCCGATAGTAGGCTACTGTGGCCGGGTTGAGATCATCCCGCTGATCGATCTCCTCATCGCTGTAACCGATCGCCCTAAGTTTAGCCCGCACTTCTGCGGTGACAAATTTCTTCATATCGCGTTTGCTGAGTTTCTTCTTGGAGCCGGGTTCGTTGACCACGGGCACATGGGCAAACGCCGGTAGCTTCGCCCCCAGCGCTTCGAAAATGAGTATCTGGATCGGTGTGTTGGACAGATGTTCGGCGGCGCGGATGACATGGGTGATTTGCATGGCCATATCGTCCACCGCAGTAGCGAAGTTGTACAGAGGTCGGCCATCGCCACGCAGAATCACCGGATCACCGAGCAAGTCCGTTTCCCATTCCACGCGCTTGCGGATGAGATCGTCGAGCACGATCTTGCGCCCCAGGGGAACTTTGAAGCGCAGCGGTAAACGTCGCTCCTGCCAGAGTTGCAACGCCTCCGCCGGCGGGAGGTCGCGCCCTTTACCGCGATGGATGTAGGGACGTTTGGCGGCTTCGGCAGCCCGTCGTTCGGCTTCTAACTCTTCCGGTGTGGCCAGACAAGGATACGCCTGGCCACTTTCCACCAGTTGCCGGGCGGCTTGCTGATACAGGGGCAGGCGTTGCGATTGAAAATAAGGAGCGAACGGCCCGCCGACTTCCGGCCCTTCGTCCCACAGGATGCCCAGCCAGCGAAACCCCTCCAGGATCGGTTGCAGCGCTTCCGGTCGGTTCCGTTCCACGTCAGTATCATCAATCCGCAATATAAACTGGCCACCGTGCCGACGGGTGAACAGCCAGTTAAATAAGGCCGTTCGCACTCCTCCAATATGCAAATACCCCGTCGGGCTCGGGGCAAAGCGGGTCCGTACACTCATGGTTCCATTCTCCTGCTAGCCCGTGGCGATTGGCCAACAGGCAGTGTATGGCACGGCCAGCAAGTAGCGGATAGCGATTAGCGAGTCGCCGGCAGCCAGTCTGTGCCCAGGGCGCATGGGCGATCGCAAGCATCCAGGGAAGATTTGGTCCACGTCGGAGCGGACCTGGGCAGCATTTTCGCGGCGAGTCCAGATTTCATGCTAAGCGTGGCATCGGCCGGGTCAACCGGCTGCTGCGCGACTATGATGGTGCAGAGGGCAACCACGCTCCAATTGTCCTGGCGGCGCCTGCCAGCCCGAGACGCTAGCCGAGCCCGGATCGGTGCCACTATTTGTCAATTGCCTGCCCAACCCATACATCGTGTAGCATGAACCGATCCGCTTTTTGTCTGACACCGTATCGTCTGCCGGGCCAACACACCATGGTGCTGACCGGCGAAGACGTCGAGGCGCTATGGAATGGCTATTTGATCCTGTGGCACCCGGCAGTGGTGCGTCAGTGCGGTGCACCACCCCGGCTAGCCTCGCCGTATGATCACGAGCAACCCTGCGGCCCGCACATCTACACCTTGCCCGAGACCCCGCCGTTGTTTCTGCCCGACGACTGGGACGACCGGGTGGGGCAAGCCGGGGCGGTGGCGGTGCGGGTTGGTTTGGAACGCGAGCGTGCCCAGGCTGAGTTGTTGCAAAAGCTCGCCGTCGCCAATCAGCAGAGGGTTGCACCGGCGGAGTTTTACGGGCTGGGACTGGGTTTTGCCCTTCTGGAGGCCCTGTGCGAAGGGATGCAGCATCCGCCGACCCTCTCCGTAGACGATTTCTGGGCAGATGTGCAAGCAGCAGCTACGGCCCAGGACGAGGCGACACAACGCCGGCTGTTGCAGGCGGCAGCGCAACGCTTACGTCAGGCCCGCGAGACGATGTATAGCGGCACGATTTATCTCCTGGCGGTGCTCTTGGCGGAGGACCTCTCGGCTGGTTCAGCGACAGAAGCGTTTCTGCGCCACGATATACCGTGCAATGTCATTGCCAGTGCCCAGACCTGGCAGCGATGGGCGAAAGAAAGCGAAGGACTCTGGCCTTTGCTGTGCGAGCGCGTGCTTCAGGAACGGCTGGAGGCTTGTGCTGCCCCTCTGATGGAACGCCCCGACGCCCTGTTACCGGTGGTGTCGCAGCTATGGAATTTGCGAACGGGTCTGGAACGACTCCAGGGTGTGCTGCGTACCGAGCCGCGGGTGTTCGGGCGACGGGGTTTCGGCTATGTGCCGACATTTCCGGCCTTGCTGCATGCCCTGGGGTTGAGCCGCGCTTTTTTCCTTCCCTTGCAGGAAGGCGTGGTGCCGGAGTTTCGCGCCACGACCATCGAATGGACTGCGCCGGACGGCCACCGCATCGAAGCCATCACCCGTAAGCCGTTGCCCGGCGAGGATCCGCTCACGTATTTCCATCTGGCCTACCACCTGGTGAAAACGATCCGCGAAGATACGGCTCCGAATCTGGTGCTGCTGTTTCCCCAAGGCCGATGTCCCGCTCTGGTGGAGGATTGGCTGGCTTTGCACAGTCTGGCGCCGGTGCTTGGGGAGTTTGTAACGGCGACGCGGCTGATGAACGAAGTGCCGATTGGCGAGTATCCCTCGCCGCCGGGTGCCGACGATTTTCACTCCTGCTATCTGGACGACTTGACGGCCCGGGGCGAACGCGACCCGGTGAGTCGGTTTGCCCGGCATCACCGTCGGCGGCGGTGGTTCGATGCCGTCTGGGCACTGGCCGCACTTTGGCGAGCCCTAATGCCGAAGGAAGCGGACACGGCTTGGCTGAGCCGGTTCGAGCCGCTGGAAGAGGCACTGGAACGCGGCGAAGAAGTGGAATCGGCGCTGGCAGGGCTGGCTCAGGAGACGATGCAACGCCTGGCCGAACGATTATTGATGCGAGCCACCACCACGCAGCCGGGATTCTTGATTTTCAATCCCAGCGCGACAACCCGCCGGGTGGTTGCGGTGCTGGACAACATCACCACGCCATTACCTGCTCCCGCCAGAGCGACGCAACCGCTTGGCGGTGGCAAAGCGGAAGTGGTGGTAGAGGTGCCGGCCCTGGGCTTTGCCTGGCTTCCCAATCAGGTCGCCCCCGGAACTCTGGTGGCCTTGCCCAAAACCCGGCTGGTCGAGGGCCTGGCATTGCGCAATGAGTTTTTCGAGGCGGAAGTGGATGAGCAATCGGGCGGCCTGCGGTCGTTTCGCGATTACAAATGGCGGCATAACCGCATCGGTCAGATCCTCGCTTTTGTTCCGGGCAGCGAAATGCGGGCACAACAGGTCGAGATCGTTTCCACCGGGCCGAGCCGCGGCGAGATCGTCAGTCGCGGCCAGTTGCTGGACGGTCAGCACAATCCGCTGGCACGCTTCGAGCAACGGTTTCGCGTCTGGCGAGGCTATCCGCTTCTGCACTTGGAAATCGCTCTGGAGCCAACGCACGATTGGCTGAACCGAGCCGGAACCTCTGCGGCGAGAGAAAGCCCTTACGGCGTGGATTCACCCTGGCATGCTGCCTACGTCTGCCGCTGGGCGTGGCGGGACACAGCAGCGCGACTGTACCGCAGTGTTGGCGGAACGATTTATCCGACACAGCACACACGGCCGGAAACAGCCGAGTACATCGAAGTGCGTACGCCCTTCAGCCGCACCACCTTGTTTACCGGCGGCTTGCCCTTCCTGCAACGCCACAGCCAGCGCATGCTTGACGTGATCCTGATTTGTCCGGGCGAAACCAGCCGAACCTTCGAACTGGCTCTGGGACTGGAGCTTGACCAACCCGGCCAACTGGCCCTGGACTGGCTGATGCCGACACTTGCCATCCCGGTCGCTAAAGGCCCGCCGCATGTCGGTAGCAGTGGCTGGCTCGCCTGGCTGGACGCCGCCAATGTTGCCTTGCTGTCTTTACGGGTAGCCGCCGACGGCAGCCCAACCTGGTTGCTGCGCCTGCAGGAGACGCAGGGCGTGGCTACCGAATGTCACCTGCGTTGTCCGCGATCCCCCGTCCATGCTTGCGTGGTGGACGAATGGAATCAGCCGCAGCACGACCTTACTATTGACGGCGATGCCGTGCGGCTTTTCCTCGGTGCGGGGGAATTGACGCGCATTCGCGTCGAGTTTGCCTGAACGACTGGGCTGGCGAAAACTCTGCTTGCTGGTTAGATTGCCCAGGGCATGACTCGGCAGCGGGGTAAGCAGGACGGTGAGCATGGCAAATGTGGGGCGTGCTCACCAGGAGCGGGGCGTAAGGCCCTTTCGTCAGCACGTCCCCGCTATTTTGCGGAGAAAACTCATGCTCGGCTGGCATCTCGGTCCACGCGAGTATTTGAAGCGGGTCGGCGAAGAATTGCTCCGGGTAGATGTCCGGCAAATCGAAAAGCTCGCCGATCTGATTTACGATTGCTACCAGCAGGGACGATTCGTCTTCATTTGCGGCAACGGTGGCAGCGGAGCCAACGCTTCTCATTTCTGCGAGGATTTGGGCAAAGGCACCCTCCGCCGCGAGGATTTTGACAACGATCAGCGCAAACGCCTCAAAGTCCTCAGCCTCACCGATAACACCCCGTACATCCTTGCCTGGGCCAACGACGAAGGATTCGACCGCATCTTCGTCGAACAACTGAAGAACCTGGCGAGTCCCGGCGACCTGCTCATTGCCATCAGCGGCTCCGGCAACAGTCCCAACGTGCTCCGGGCAGTCGAATGGGCCAATCGCCACGCTTTGACTACCTTCGCCTGTACCGGTTTCAATGGTGGCAAACTCAAGCAGTTAGCTCACTATCATCTCCATGTCCCGATCGACGACATGGGCATCGTCGAATCTATCCACCTGACCATCTTCCACTGGGTGCTGGACAACCTTTACGCCCGCATCCACGCTCTACCGTAGTGCCATCCGTAAGCTCCCGTTATTTCGCCGGTGAAAATGCGCCCACAAAATTGCGGCCTTTGCGATGCACGAACGCATGTACATAGGGCGGCGGGCGTTAGTAGCCGTGCGATTCGGGACACGCACTTGTAACGGTGTTGCCTAAATGTTCGGGAGACTGCCGACCGGTGTCCTGGCGGCCGCCGCTGCAATCACGTTAGCACTACCACCACGGCGGGCTCACACGCGCCGCTCTTACGTTCGTCGTTCGTTTGCCGGTGGAAAAGCGACTTTCACGGTGTACAAACGCGTGCTGCTGGACCAAAGAACGGGGGGCGTAAGCCCACCGTGGGTCGTGGGACGCGCGTGCAGGCGAACTTGCGAATCGCACGTGAGGGCGGATTCGGCCGTGAGCGGGATCGGTGGGCGTAGCCCACCGTGGTTGGGGTAACGCATCGGCAACGACGCTCGTCGCCGCAATGGTGACAGTCTCCGGACCGATTGCGGTAGCGCTTTTGCAAGCGCGATTCTCGATCGCCACGGCGGGCTGACGTCCGTCGCTCCTGGCGGGGTTCGTTTCCCGGCAGATGTCGCATTTCTCCTGCACACGCGATTCCCGATCGCCACGGCGGGCTCACGCCCGCCGCTCTTGGTGTGTATGCGTGTGTGCATCGTAAAAGTCGTAATTGCGCCGGTGGGCGAACGCTCGCGACAGGAGCGGTGGGCGTAAGCCCACCGTGGTCATCGGGAAAAGCGCGAGCGACTAGGATTCCACGCATGTTCGCATTCGGCCGTCGAGCATCAAGAGCGGTGGGCGTAAGCCCACCGTGGTTACACGAACGCGATTGCAACTAGGGCCGCCAACACGCCGGGCGACAGTCTTCCGAGCGATTGCGGTAGCGCTTTTGCAAGCGCGATTCCCGATCGCCACGGCGGGCCGACATGCGCCGCTCCTCGTTGCGCGACGTGTTGCCGTGATTGTGTTCGGAAATCGCCATTGCAAGCGCGATTCTCGATCGCCACGGCGGGCTGACGTCCGCCGCTCTTGGTGTGTATGCGTTTGTGCATCGTAAAAGTCGTAATTGCGCCGGTGGGCGAACGCTCGCGACAGGAGCGGTGGGCGTAAGCCCACCGTGGGTCGTGGGACGCGCG
>Ga0101943_1000324_pt1 | contig 92305 bp, 82 predicted proteins | sample DewCreD2012metaG_5_FD_75244 | JGI IMG/M metagenome (GOLD analysis project Ga0101943, IMG submission 75244) | Hot spring sediment bacterial and archeal communities from British Columbia, Canada, to study Microbial Dark Matter (Phase II) - Dewar... ... | reverse complement strand
CACGCGGCGTCGCTGGGTCAGGCTTGCGCCCATTGCCCAAGATTCCCAACTGCTGCCTCCCGTAGGAGTCTGGGCCGTGTCTCAGTCCCAGTGTGGCTGACCACCCTCTCAGGCCAGCTACGCGTCATCGCCTTGGTGAGCCGTTACCTCACCAACGAGCTGATACGCCGCGGGCCCATCCTGAAGCGGACCTTGCGGACCTTTCCTCACCAGAGGATGCCCTCCGGTGAGGGTATCGGGTATTAGCCCCGGTTTCCCGAGGTTATCCCCGTCTTCAGGGCAGGTTACCCACGTGTTACTCACCCGTTCGCCGGTAGAGTTGAACCCGGGGGCAAGCCCCCGAGCAACCCTCCCTCGACTTGCATGTTTGAGGCACGCCGCCAGCGTTCGTCCTGAGCCAGGATCAAACTCTCCGTCGGACTCTTCTCCGGCAGCTTCTGGCTGCCACTCAAAGGATCCGAGGCCCGAATGCCCTCTGGCAGGCATCCGGTTCGATGCGGCTCCTTACCACTATGCGGTTGTCAAGGTTCGGGCGGGTTTTCTCCCCCGCAATGGCAACCACTATCTATAGCAGTCGCCCCCAAAAGGTGTCAAGCGACACGAATCCCCGCGCGACCCGCCGCCGAGCTGGGCCGCCGGGGATAGCGCCGCATCGCGCCCTATGGGTTGTTCTGCAGGTCCCGCGTCAGGACCATTACACCACAGGGCGGGGGAGAGGGCAACCGGCGGGGGTGGGCACCGGACCGGATGAGGCCGCCAGGCCCCGGGCCCCGGGGATGGGGCCGCCGGGACAATGCGCGGGGAGCCCAGGAAGCCCGTCCGGGGAGCCCAGGAAGCCCGTCTCGGAGTGCGAATGTTCCCGCGTGCCGCCCTGGGAAGTGGCCGCTGGGTTGGCGGTCGTTGCCGCTGCCCTCGCCGCGCGCCTTCGCCTCCTCACGCCCGGCGGGGCGGTGGCCGCAGCGCTCGTGGGTGCCGTGGTGCTGGGCGCCGGGGGGTGGACTCCCGCCCTGCTGCTCGTGCTCTTCTTCTCGAGCAGCAGCCTCCTCACGCGCCTGGGATGGGCGCGCAAGGGTGGGGCGGAGCGGAGACGCGGGCGGAGGGCGGCCCAGGTGGTGGCCAACGGCGGCCTCCCCGCCGTCCTTGCCGTGGCAGGCGGGCTCCTGGGGGTGGAGTGGGCTCTGCCCGCGCTGGCCGGAGCCCTGGCCGCCACCACAGCGGACACCTGGGCGACGGAGGTCGGCCTGCTCAGCCCGGCGCCGCCGAGGCTCATCACGACGGGTGCAGTGGTCGAGCCGGGCCGGTCGGGGGGCGTCACGCCACTGGGGACGGCGGCGGGGGTGGCGGGGGCCGGAGTCCTGGCGGTGGCGGCCGCGCTGGTGGGCCTGCCCGCTGCCGCGACGCTCCTTGGGGGAGTGGCCGGGCTGGTGGCCGACAGCCTCCTGGGGGCCACCCTGCAGGTCAGCTATCGCTGCCCGGTCTGCGGGCGGACCCTGGAGGAGCCCGCCTGCCCCTGCGGGGGATCGGGCCGCCTTCTCCATGGGCTCCCGGGCATCACCAACGACGTGGTGAACCTGCTGGCCAGCGCGACCGGCGCTGCCGTGGCGGCGCTGGTCGCCTGAGGGGCCGGCCGTCCGGGTCAGTGGCGGAAGTGGCGGACGCCGGTGAGCACCATGGCGATCCCGGCCGCGTCCGCTGCGGCGATGACTTCGCGGTCCCGCACCGACCCGCCGGGCTGGATCACCGCGGTGACGCCGGCTGCGGCGGCCACCTCCACCCCGTCCGGGAAGGGGAAGAAGGCGTCCGAGGCCAGCACGGCCCCGCGGGCCCGCTCCCCCGCCTTCCACGCGGCCAGGCGCACGCTGTCGACCCGGCTCATCTGCCCGGCGCCGATCCCCACGGTCTGGCCGCCGCTCGCCAGCACGATGGCGTTGGAGCGCACGTGCTTGCACACGAGCCAGGCGAAGCGCAGGTCGGCCCACTCCGCTTCCCCCGGCGCCCGCCGCGTGACCACCCGGGTCTCCGCCGGGAGGCCTTCCCGGTCGGCCTCCTGGACCAGCACCCCGCCGGGGAGCCAGCGCATGGCGACCGGCGCTGCGGACGGTGCGGACGAGCCGGCGTCGAGCACGCGCAGGTGGCGCCGGGCGGCCAGGCGGGCCAGCGCGTCCGGCGTCACTTCGGGAGCGATCACCGCCTCCAGGAAGGTCTCCCCGAAGGCCTCGACACCGTGAGTGTCCAGCGGGCGGTTCACCGCCACGATGCCGCCGAAGGCCGACACCGGGTCGGCGGCGAGCGCGCGGCGGATCGCCTCAGGGCCGTCCCGGCCCAGCGCAGCGCCGCAGGGGGTGGCGTGCTTGACCACCACGGCCGCCGGCGCGGCGAACTCCCGCACCGCCTGCCAGGCGGCGTCCAGGTCCACCAGGTTGTTGTAGGAGAGGGCTTTGCCCTGCAGCACGCGCGCCGTCAGGACCTCCCCCGGCGGTGGGGCGTCGGTGAGGTAGAGCGCGCCGCGCTGGTGGGGGTTCTCGCCGTAGCGCAGCTCCTGTGCCCGGCGGTAGGTCAGCACCAGCGGGTCGGGGAAGGCTTCGGGCCCCTCGGCGCCGGCGGCACGCGCGGCGATGGCCGCGTCGTAGGCGGCGGTGAGGGCGAAGGCGCCCGCGGCCAGGCGGCGGCGGGTCTCGGGCGAGAGCGTGCCCGAGGCGCGCAGCTCCGCCGCCACTGCCTCGTACTGGTCGGGGCGGCTCACCACCCCCACCCGCGCCCAGTTCTTGGCGGCGGCCCGCAGCAGCGTCACCCCGCCGATGTCGATCCACTCCACCAGGTCGGCGAAGGGCGGGCGCCCGCCCGCCGCCTCCCGCTCCTGCGCCACGCGCGCGAAGGGGTAGAGCGTGACCACGACCAGGTCGATGGGGGCGATGCCGTAGGCGGCGAGCTCCTCCTCGTCGCCCGGCCGCGCCAGCACCGCGGCGGCGATCGCCGGGTGGAGCGTCTTCACCCGGCCGCCCAGGAGTTCCGGGAAGCCGGTGAGCGCGCTCACCGGCGTGACGCGCAGCCCCTCGGCCTCCAGCGCGGCTGCGGTCCCGCCGGTGGAGATCAGCTCCACGCCGAGCGCGTCGAGGGCGCGGGCGAAGGCCGCGAGCCCGGCCTTGTCCCAGACGCTGAGCAGGGCCCGCCGCACCTTCACGGCGCGCCCCCCCGCAGCGGCGCCGGTGCGCCATCCTGGGCTGAGGGGGCCGGTGGGCGGAGGCCGAGCAGCCGGCCCTCGGCGATCGCCCGCACCACCTGCGGGTAGAGGCGGTGCTCCACCGCTGCCACGCGCTGGGCCAGGCGCTCCGGCGTGTCCTGGGGCAGCACCGGCACGACCGCCCGGGCCAGCACCGGGCCGCCGTCGGGTGTCTCATCGACCAGGTGGACGGTGCACCCGCTCTGCCGGTCCCCGGCGGCGAGCACGGCCTGGTGGACCCGCGGGCCGTACATGCCCCGGCCGCCGAAGCGCGGCAGGAGCGAGGGGTGGATGTTCACGACCCGGCCGCGGAAGCGCTCCACGAACCAGGGGGAGAGGATGCGCAGGAAGCCGGCCAGGCAGACCAGCTCCACCTGCGCCGCCTCCAGCGCCCGGGCGACGTCGACCTCGAAGGCCTGGCGCGGACGGCCGCGGTGGTCGACGGTGCAGGCGGGCACCCCGGCCCGCCGGGCGCGGTCGAGGGCGGGGGCGTCGGGCACGTTGGAGAGGACGAGGACGACGGCATAGGGGGCGCCGGAGGCCGCATCGTCCAGCAGCGCCTGGAGCGTCGTGCCCTGCCCCGAGACGAGCACGCCGACGCGCAGCGGACCTCCGCGCGCCATGGAGGGACATGTGGTCACCCGAAGCGCACCTCCCCCTGCCCCGCCTCCACGTGGCCGATGACCCAGCACCGCTCCCCTGCCGCCTCCAGGTAGTCCCGCGCCGCCGCCGCCCGCTCCGGCGGGACGATGACCGCCATCCCGATCCCCATGTTGAAGACGCGGCGCATCTCCTCCTCGGCCACTGCGCCGCGCCGCTGCAGCCAGCGGAAGACCGGCGGAACCGGCCAGGTGGGGTCGAGGCGCACGGCGACGTCGGGCGGCAGGACCCGCACGAGGTTCCCCGCCAGGCCGCCGCCGGTGATGTGCGCGGCCGCGCGCACCGGGTGGAGGCGGCGCAGGGAGGCGAGGGCGGTCGCGTAGCAGCGGTGGGGCGCGAGGAGGGCGTCCGCGGGCGTGGCCCCCAGCGCCGGGTCGTACCGGTCCAGGTCGACGTCGGCGACGAGGCGGCGGGCCAGGCTGTAGCCGTTCGTGTGCAGCCCGTCCGCGGCCAGCCCCAGGACGACGTCGCCGGGCCGCGGCGGGCCGGCGTGGGGAGGGGCGTCGACCAGGCCGACCATCGTCCCCACGACGTCGTAGGCGTCCTCGCGGTAGGTGTCGGGCATCTCGGCGGTCTCTCCCGCCAGCAGCGGAATGCCGAGGGCGCGGCAGGCCGCGGCCATCCCCTCCACTACGGCCGTCACCACGCGCGCGTCCAGACGGCCCATGGCCAGGTAGTCGGCGAAGAGCAGCGGCCGCGCCCCGGCGGCGGCCAGGTCGTTGGCGCAGTGGTGCACGGCGTCTGTGCCCACCACCCGGTCGCGCCCGCAGCGCCGGGCCAGCAGCGCCTTGGTCCCCACCCCGTCGGTGGTCACGGCCAGGACGAGCCCGGCCGGCAGGCGCAAGGTCCCGGCAAAGGCTCCAAACCCGCCGGCTCCCGCGGGCAGCGTGCTGCGCACGAGCGGACCCAGCGAGCGGAGGAGCGCCGCCTTGCCGTCCAGGTCGACGCCGGCCTCCCGGTACGTCCGACGCGCGATGGCGGAGATGGCCGGTCGGGCCTCGCTCACGCGCCCACCTCGGTGAGGGAGGCCCGGGCCGCCGGGGGAGCGGCCTCGTGGCCTTGGGGTTCCAGGGCGTGGCGTCCGGCCTCGGCCTCGGTCGGGACGCGGGTCGGGTACCGGCCGTCCAGGCAGGCCATGCACAGGTCGCCCGGCGGCAGGTCGAGGGCGGCCACGAGCCCCGCCTGGCTCAGGTACCCGAGCGAGTCGGCGCCGATGGCCGCCCGGATCTCCTCCACGGGGAGGCGTGCGGCCACGAGCTCGCCCCGGCTGCTCGTGTCGATCCCGTAGAAGCAGGGGTGACGGATGGGGGGGCTGCTGATGCGCACGTGCACCTCGCGCGCCCCGGCCTGGCGCAGCAGCGCCACGAGGCGGCCGCTGGTGGTGCCGCGCACGATGGAGTCGTCCACCAGCACCACGCGCCGGCCCGCCACCACCTCGCGCACCGGGTTGAGCTTGATGCGCACCCCGGCCTGCCGCGCCCCCGCGTCCGCCTGGATGAAGGTGCGCCCGACGTAGCGGTTCTTGATCAGGCCCACCTCGAGGGGCAGTCCGGCCGCCTCGGCGTACCCCATCGCCGCCGAGGTCCCCGAGTCGGGCACGGGCACGACGATGTCGGCGGGAGCGGGGTGCTCGCGGGCCAGCTGGCGGCCCATGCGCCGGCGGACCTGGTGGACGTTGCGGTGGTAGAGCGTGGAGTCGGGCCGGGCGAAGTAGATGTACTCGAAGACGCAGTGGGCCCGGCGCGCCGGCGGGAGCGCCCCGATGGTGCGCGGGCCCGCCGGGGTCAGAGCCAGCACCTCGCCGGGCTCCACCTCGCCGAGCGCCACCGCCCCCACCTGGTCGAAGGCGCAGCTCTCGCTGGCCAGGATCCAGAAGCCGGGCCCGCCGCCGAGCAGCAGCGGCCGGATGCCGTGGCGGTCGCGAAACCCCAGCAGCGTGCCGCCCGCCAGGGCCGCCACGGTGAAGGCCCCGTCCAGATGCGGGAGGGCGCGCAGGGCCGCCTCCTCGAGGGAGGCGGCGGCGGTGCGGGCCAGCAGGTGGGCGATGACCTCGGTGTCGCTGGTGGAGGTGAAGCGCGCCCCGTCGGCCTCGAGCGCCCGCCGCAGCGCCGGCGCGTTGATCAGGTTGCCGTTGTGGGCCACGGCCAGGGGCCCCCACGGGGAGGCGACGACGATGGGCTGGGCGTTGGCCACCGTGGCCGAGCCCATGGTGGCGTAGCGCACGTGTCCGACCGCCAGCCACCCGCGCAGGCGCGCCAGCACTGCCGGCGGGAAGACCTGCGCCACCAGCCCCAGGTCGCGGTGGAGCACGACACCGTCGCCGTCGCCGGCGGCGATTCCGGCGCTCTCCTGCCCCCGGTGCTGCAGCGCGTAGAGGGCCAGGTGGACGAGCGGCGCCGCAGGGAGCGACCGGTCGCGGCAGAGCACCCCGGCCACGCCGCACTCCTCTCTCCAGCCAGACGGCGCGTCCGGGAGGAGTGCGGCGGGGGCGGCGGTCACGCCAGCACCTCCGCGAACGCACTGGCGGCGCGGCCGAGCACCTCCAGCGGCAGGTGCACCGCAGGGCTGTCGTCCACGGTCACGGTGAGGGCATCGCCGCCCACGACGCCGAGGGGGCGCACGGGCACCCGGGCCGACGCGGCCAGCGCCTCCAGGGCCGGCACCCGGGAGCCCGGCAGGAGGCACAGCACGCGCGTGCCGCCCTCGCCGAAGAGGGTGAGGGGCCACCCGGCCGCTGCGCCGGATGGGCCGGCCTCCTGGGGCAGCGCCCCCAGGGCGATCCGCGCTCCCCGGTGCAGGGTGAGGCAGGTCTCCGCGAGCGCCGGGAGCAGGCCGCCGTCGGAGACGTCGTGGGCCAGCACGACCAGGCCCTCGCGCACGGCGCAGCGGACCACCTCCAGGGTCCGCACCGCCCGCTCGAACGCGGGGCGGGGGACGGTGCCGCCTGGACGCACCCCCACCGCGCGCGCGCACAGGCTGCCGGCGAGGGTGACCTCGCCGTCGCCGAGCAGCACGAGCACGGGCGGGTCGGCGCCGGCCCCGCGCGTGGAGGCCAGCTGCGCGACGTCGGGGGCGAGCCCCACCATCGCCACCATGGGCGTCGGCAGGATGGGTCCGCGCGGCCCCTCGTTGTAGAAGGAGACGTTGCCTCCGACGACCGGGACGCCGAGCGCCCGGCAGGCGTCGGCGATCCCGTCCACCGCCTGCGCGAAGGCCCAGGCTACCTCGGGCCGCTCCGGGCTGGGGAAGTTCAGGCAGTCGGTCACCGCGAGCGGTTCCGCCCCCACGCAGGCCAGGTTGGCCGCCGCCTCCAGCACCGTGGCGGCCGCCCCGGCGTAGGGGTCGAGCGCGCACCACCGCCCGTTGCCGTCGACGGTGAGGGCCAGGCCCAGCGGAGGGACCTCCGGGAGCCGCAGCACGGCGGCGTCGGCGCCCGGGGGGACGACCGTCCGCACCTGGACCATGTGGTCGTACTGCTCGAAGATGGCCCGCCGGTCGGCGAGTTCGGGCGCGGCCAACAGGCGCAGGAGCAGTACGGCAGGGTCGAGCGGGGGGACAGGTGGGGAGGGAACCACCGGCGGCTGCCGGGGGACGACGTGCCGTTCCGGCGCGCCGGTCAGGAGCGCCACCGGCAGGTCGGCCACCACCGCTCCCTGAACGCGCGCGCGGAAGCGGCCGTCGGCGGTCGCCCGGCCGACCACCGCGGCGGCCAGCCCCCAGCGCTCGTAGTGCGCGGCCAGCGCGGGAGCGTCCTCGGGCGCGCAGGCGACGAGCATGCGCTCCTGCGACTCGGAGAGGAGGATCTCCTCCGGCGCGAGGCCGCCCTCGCGCAGCGGGACGCGGTCGAGGTCGAGGACGGCGCCGCACCCGCCCCGCGCCGCCATCTCCACGGCGGCGCAGGCGAGCCCCCCGGCCCCCATGTCCTGCACGCCGCGCACGCGGCCCGTGGCCAGCGCCGCCAGGGTGGCCTCCACCAGGCACTTGCCGGCGAAGGGGTCGCCGATCTGCACGGCGGCGCGGTCCTCGCGCTCGGCGTGCTCGTCCAGCTCCTCGCTGGCGAAGGCCGCACCCCCCACGCCGTCGCGCCCCGTGCGCGCGCCCGCGTAGAGGAAGACCTGCCCCGGGGCGGCGCGGGCGCGCGCCACCCCGTCGGCGCGCACGAGCCCCAGGCAGGCCACGTTCACCAGCGGGTTGTCGCGGTAGGCGGGGTCGACGGCCAGGTCCCCGCCGACCGTGGGCACGCCGACGCTGTTGCCGTAGCCGGCGATCCCGGCCACCACGCCGGCGAGGAGGCGTCGGCTGCGCGGATCGTCCGGCGGGCCGAAGCGCAGCGCGTCCAGCAGGGCGACGGGCCGCGCCCCCATGGCCAGCACGTCGCGGATGATGCCGCCCACGCCGGTGGCGGCGCCGTTGTAGGGGTCGACGGCGCTGGGGTGGTTGTGGCTTTCCATCTTCAGGACGAGCGCCCACCCGCCGGCCACGGCCACTACGCCGGCGTTCTCCCCGGGGCCCTGCAGGACCCGCGCGCCGGTGGCGGGCAGCCGGCGCAGCACCGTGCGGGAGTGCTTGTAGGCGCAGTGCTCCGACCAGAGCACGCCGAAGCAGCGCAGCTCGACCGCATTGGGCTCGCGCCCCAGCGCGGTGCGGATCGTCGCCGCCTCGGCCGCGGTGAGGCCGACCCGGGCCGGGTCGAGCGCCCCGCGCAGCGCGGTGACCATCACGGGACGCCGGCGGGACGACGGGCGCCCGCAGCGGGAGCGGCGCGGGAGGGCACCGGCGGCCTCCCGGGTTCGGCGGGTGCGGCCGGGCCCGGCGGGGCGGTGGCCGCTTGGAGGAGCACCGACGCGAAGAGCGCCAGCCCGTCCCTCGAGCCCAGGACCGCCTCGGCGGCCCGCTCCGGATGGGGCATCAACCCCACGACGTTGCCCTCCGCGCTGGCCACGCCGGCGATCCCGTGGAGCGAGCCGTTGGGGTTGGCCGCCTCCACCACCCGTCCCTCGGCGTCGCAGTAGCGGAAGACCACCCGCCCCTGCGCCTCCAGCGCCGCCAGGGTCGCCGCGTCGGCGACGTAGCGCCCTTCGGCATGGGCGATGGGCAGGCGCAGCACCTGCCCGGGCCGCAGGCCCCGCGTGAAGGGGGTGTCGGTCCGCTCGACCCGCACCCACACCTGACGGCAGATGAAGCGCAGGCCCCGGTTGCGCACGAGCGCCCCGGGCAGCAGCCGCGCCTCGGTGAGGACCTGGAAGCCGTTGCAGATGCCGAGCACCGGGCGACCCGCCCGGGCGTGGCGGCGCACGGCGTGGAGCACCGGGGAGGTGGCGGCGATCGCCCCGGCCCGCAGGTAGTCCCCGTAGGCAAACCCGCCGGGCAGGACGACCACGTCGAGGCCCGTGAGGTCGCGTGCCTCGTGCCAGACCTCGCGCACGTCCTGCCCGAGGACGTGGCGCAGCACGTGGACGCAGTCTCGGTCGCAGTTGCTGCCGGGGAAGGTGACGACCCCCCAGATCACGCCACCACCCCCGGCAGCACCTCCCAGGTCTCCACCAGCGGGTTGGCCAGGACGGTGCGGCACAGCTCCTCGACGTCCGTGCCGTCCGGGACCTCCAGGTCGACCACCTTGCCCACCCGCACCTCCCCGACGTCGTAGCCGAGCGCCCGCAGCCCCTGCGCCACCGCCTGCCCGGCCGCGTCCAGCATCCCCGGGCGCAGGGTGACCACCACGCGCACGCGCCTCACGGCAGCTCCCGCCCCACCAGCCGGCGGTAGCACTCCCGGTAGCGCTCCCGCGTGACCGCCACCACCTCGGGCGGCAGCGCCGGGGCGGGCGGCTCCCGGTTCCAGCCGATGGCCGTCAGATAGTCGCGCACGTACTGCTTGTCGAACGGCTCCGGACGGCCGGCGGCATAGGCGGCGCGGTCCCAGTAGCGGGAGGAGTCCGGGGTGAGGGCCTCGTCGATGAGGATGAGGTCCCCGCGGGGGCCGAAGCCGAACTCGAACTTGGTGTCGGCCAGGACGAGACCGCGCTCCCAGGCCAGCGCGTGCGCCGCGCGGTAGAGCGCCACGGAGCGCTGGCGCAGGTCGTGGGCAAGCGCCGGGCCGACCAGGTCGACCAGGCGGGCGACGGTGATGGGCTCGTCGTGCCCTGCGGCGGCCTTGGTGGCCGGCGTGAAGAGCGGCTCCGGCAGCCGGTCACCCGGTTGCAGCCCCGCAGGCAGCGCCACGCCGCCCACGGTGCCGCGCTCGCGGTACTCCGCCCAGGCGGAGCCGGCCAGGTAGCCGCGCACCACGCACTCCACGTCGATGCGCCGGGCGCGGCACACCACCATGGCCCGGTCCTGCAGCTCGTCCGGCAGGCCCAGCGGCCGGAGGTCCAGGGTGAGGAGGTGGTTGGGGACGAGGGCGGCCGTGCGCTCGAACCAGAACGCCGAGAGCAGGGTGAGCACGCGGCCCTTGTCGGGGATCGGGGTCGGCAGGACGTGGTCGAAGGCGGAGAGGCGGTCGGTGGCCACGATCAGCAGCCGGTCCTCTCCGAGGGCGTAGACGTCGCGGACCTTCCCCCGCGCCACCAGCGGCAGCGGCAGCGCGGTCTGGCTCAGCACGGCGGTTGCCATCCCCTCCCTCCCCTCGGCACGGTCCTGATGTCCTACGGCGCCACCCCGGGCGGCCTGGCCGCCGCTCCGGCGGGTGTCGGGCGGACGGGCGCGTCCTGGCGCGGCGCGCGGTCGTCGCCGGCGAGCGCGCGGTCGATGATGCGGTCGACGTGGCGCAACGCCCGGGCCAGGTCGAAGCACTGCGCCAGGCGCTCGGGCGGCAGGACCCCGCGGGCCGCCACCAGCTCCCGGAAGCCGCCCCGCCCCTCCAGCGCCTCTGCGGCGGCCTGCTGCACCAGCGCGTAGGCCTCCTCGCGGGACTGGCCCGCCTCCAGCAGCGCCAGCAGCACGGCGTGGCTGAAGACCACGCCGCCGTGGCGCCACAGGTTGCGCGCCATGGCCTCCGGGTGGACGCGCAGCCCGCGCACCACCCGGGTGAGCGTGCGCGTCATGTAGTGCACCAGCGTGGTGGCCTGGGGGAAGAGGACCCGCTCGGCCGAGGAGTGGGAGATGTCCCGCTCGCCCCACAGCGCCTGGTTCTCCAGGGCGCCGACGGCGTGGCCGCGCACGACCCGGGCCAGGCCGCAGATGCGCTCGCACAGGATGGGGTTGCGCTTGTGCGGCATGGCCGACGACCCGGTCTGCCCCTCCGCGAAGGGCTCCTCCACCTCGCCGATCTCGCTGCGCTGCAGGGTGCGCAGGTCGGTGGCGATGCGCTCGAGCGTCCCCGCCAGCACCGCCAGCGCGCACAGGTAGGCGGCGTGGCGGTCGCGCTGCACGATCTGGGAGGAGACGACCTCCGGCTCCAGTCCCAGCCCCCGGCAGACCGCCGCCTCCACCGCCGGGTCGAGGTGGGCGTAGGTGCCGACCTCGCCGGAGACCTTGCCGACGCGCACCGTCTCGCGGGCCTGCTGCAGGCGCTCCCGCCCCCGCCGCACCTCGGTGAACCACAGCGCGGCCTTCAGGCCGAAGGTGATGGGCTCGGCCAGCATGCCGTGGGTGCGGCCGGCCATGGGCGTGGCGCGGTGGCGCTCCGCCAGGGCGCGCAGGGCGGCCAGCAGCTCGTCCAGCGCGGCCAGGATCAGGTCGGCGGCCCGCACCAGCAGCACGGCCTGTGCGGTGTCGACGACATCGGAGGAGCCCAGCCCCCGGTGGAGGTAGCGGGCCACCTCGCCGGTCTGCTCCCGGACCGCACGCAGGAAGGCGACGACGTCGTGGTGGGTCTCGGTGCGCTCGATCTCGGCGATCCGCTCCGGCGTCCCGGGGCGGGCGGTGCGGCGCAGCGTCTCCGCCGCCTCCCGGGGGATCTCGCCCAGCGCCGCCTGCGCCTCCGCCGCCAGCAGCTCGACCTCCAGCCACAGGGCGAAGCGCGTCTCGTCGGCCCACAGGGCGCGCATCTCCGGGGTGGCGTAGCGCTCAAGCACGCCGGCTCACCCCCTGGCGGGCGCGCCCGCCAGCGCGCGACGCGGCCCGGCGCACCAGCAGCGCGCTGCGTGCCTGCCCGGTCCCCACCAGCGTGACCGGGACGCCCACCAGCGCCTCCACCCGGTCGAGGAAGGCGCGCGCGGCCGCCGGCAGGGCCTCCTCGTGCTCGACCGGCCCGGTGGGCGGCCAGCCGGGCAGGTCCTCGTATACCGGCTGGACGCGCGCGAGGGCGGCGTGGTGGGGGACCGTCTGCAGGACGCGCTCGCCGTCCCGGTAGGCCACGCACACCCGCACCGGGTCGAACCCGCCCAGCACGTCCACCTTCATCACCGCCAGCTCCGTGAACCCCGCCACCTGGGCGGCGTAGCGCACGGCCACGGCGTCGAACCAGCCGCAGCGGCGCGGCCGCCCCGTGAGGGTGCCGAACTCGTGGCCCGCCGCGCGCAGGCGGGCCGCGGTCTCGTCGTGCAGCTCGGTGGGGAGCGGCCCCGCGCCCACGGCCGTGGTGTAGGCCTTCACCACCCCGACCACGCGCGTGATGGCTCCGGCGGGCATCCCCGCGCCGCCGCCGGCCCCCGCCGGCAGGCAGGTCGAGGAGGTGACGTAGGGGTAGACGCCCCAGTCCAGGTCGCGCATCACCCCGAGGTGCCCCTCCAGGATGATGCGCGCGTCGCGGCGCAGCGCCTCGCTGACGAGCGGCAGCGCGTCCACCACGTAGGGTGCGAGCGCCTCCCGCCAGGCCTCGCACCGCGCCAGCAGCTCGTCGGCGTCGAGCGTCCGGCCATAGAGCGCCCGGAAGACGGCGCCCTTGCGCGCGGCCAGGTGGCGGATGGCCCCCTCCAGCGCCTGCGGCTCGAAGAGGTCGGCCACGCGGATGCCCATGCGGGCGGCCTTGTCGGCGTACGCCGGCCAGATCCCCTGGCGGGTGGTGCCGTGGGCGGCGGCGCCGCGGGCCTCCTCCTCCAGGGCGTCCTGCTCCAGGTGGTGGGGGAAGACGAGGTGCGCCCGGTCGGCCAGGCGCAGCCCGCTCGTGTCGATCCCGCGGGCGCGCAGGGCGTCAAGCTCCTCCAGCAGCCGGTCCGGGTTCACGACCACGCCCGGGCCGATGAGGCAGAGCACCCCCGGGTGGAAGATCCCCGAGGGGACCAGGTGGAGGCGGAAGGTGCCGCGGTCGAGCACCACGGTGTGCCCGGCGTTGCCGCCCCCGTTGTAGCGGATGACCAGGTCGGCGTCTGCGGCGAGGGTGTCGACGATCTTCCCCTTGCCCTCGTCGCCCCACTGCCCCCCGACCACGGCGGTCACCGGCATGGGCTCACCGCTCCGCTGCGGCGGCGTCCCCGCGGGCGAGGTGCTCGGCCACCCGCGCCGCCTGCTCCTCGACCGACCGGGCCAGGCGGGCCTTGCCCTGGCGGAAGCGCTCGCGCAGCTCGGGATCCGCGGTGGCCAGGATCTGCACGGCGAGCAGGGCGGCGTTGTGCATCCCCCACCCCCCGATGGCCACCGTGGCCACCGGCACCCCCGGAGGCATCTGGACGGTGGCGAGCAGGGCGTCCAGGCCGCGCAGCGCCGTGGCGTCGAGCGGCACGCCGATCACCGGCAGCACCGTCTGCGCCGCCAGCACCCCGGCCAGGTGCGCCGCCCCGCCGGCGGCGGCGATGATCACCTGCCACCCCCGCGCCTCGGCCTCGCCGGCCAGCTGCCGCACCCGCTCGGGAGAGCGGTGCGCGGAGGCGACGGTGACCTCGTAGGGCACGGCGAAGTGGCGCAGCACCGGGAGGGCGTGCTCCTCCACCACCGGCAGGTCGGAGGCGCTGCCCACGATGATGGCCACGCGGGCGGCGGACGGATTGGGCCGCGCCGCGTCCCTTTCCACGGGGCGACCGCGACCGGGGACATCACCGGGTCCGGACCGATCGCGGTCGGGCGCCCCGCCGGCGATGGGGAGCGGACGCAGACGGTCCGGACCCGCAGGTCGGTCGGCTGACAGCGCGGGCGCGGACGCGGCCACCGGACGCCCGCGCCGCTGGCCGATGTCGGGGCGGTAGTGACGGCCGGGGAACCGCACCGCCTCGGCGGCCTGCACAGCGCGCCGACGCGCCGCCTCCACGTCGGATCCCACCGCCACGAGCGTCAGGATGCGGCCGCCGGCGGTCACCAGGCGGCCGTCCGGCCCACGGGCCGTCCCCGCGTGGAAGACCAGGATGTCCGGAGGGATCTCTCCCACGCCCTCGATGGGCGTGCCGTGGTCGGCTGCCTCCGGATAGCGGCCGCCGGCCACCACCACGGCCACCGCCGCCCCCGGCCGCCACCGCACCTGCAGGGTGCCGACACGTCCCTCCACGGTGGCCAGCAGCGCGTCCACCAGGTCGGTGTCGAGCAGCGGGAGGATGGCCTGCGCCTCGGGGTCGCCCAGGCGGCAGTTGAACTCCAGCACGCGCACGCCGCCGGCCGTCTCCATCAGGCCGGCGTAGAGGACCCCCCGGTAGGGCGTGCCGCGGGCGGCCAGCGCCCGGACGGCGCGCCGCAGGATCGCCTCGGCCTGGCCCAGGACACCCGGGCCGATCGGGGCAGGGGCGACCGCGCCCATCCCGCCGGTGTTGGGGCCGCGGTCCCGGGCCAGCAGGCGCTTGTGGTCGCGTGCGGGCGGCAGCAGGGCGACGTCCCGGCCGTCGGTGAGGGCGAGGACGCTCACCTCCTCCCCCTCGAGGGCCTCCTCGACGACCACGCGCCGGCCCGCCTCACCGAAGGCGCCCTGCACCATCAGCCGGTAGACGGCGTCCTCCGCCTCACCCCGCGTGGCGCACACGGTGACGCCCTTGCCGGCAGCCAGCCCGTCCGCCTTGACCACGAGCGGGAGCGGGGCCGTCCGCACGTACGCCAGCGCCGCCTGCGGGTCCTCGAAGACCTGCCAGGGCGCGGTGGGGATGCCGGATTCGGCCATGAGGGCTTTGGCGAAGGCCTTGCTGCTCTCGATCTGCGCCGCGGCCCGGCGCGGGCCGACGATGCGGAACCCGGCCGCCTCGAACCGGTCCACCACTCCGGCGGCCAGCGGCGCCTCGGGCCCGACCACGGTGAGGTCGGGCTCCACGCTTCGGGCGGCGCGGAGGAGGCTGTGGGGGTCGTGCAGGTCGGCGGGTAATGAAGGGCCCAGCGACTCGGTCCCGGCGTTCCCGGGGGCGAAGAACAGGGCTGGACGGGCGGGAGAGGCGGCGAGAGCCCAGCCGATGGCGTGCTCCCGGGCACCACTACCGACGATCAGGATCCGCATGGGACGGTCAGGATCTGCATGGGGCGCTCAGGACCCGCATGGCTGGTACCGATGTGCCGTTTGCAGGATTGTTCGCATTTTTACCCGGAACCGACGCTATTTGCGCCGTATAGACAGTAGCACGGAACCTTATAGACCGCAAGAGGCCGATTTCTGCGGCAAATTGTTCGGCTTTTACTCCTTGCCGCGGCGACGCCAGGGGGTTCGGCGGCGATTCACGACTCCAAGACACAGGCCCCGGCCGGATGGACCGGGGCCTGGTCGCGGGCCGGGTGGGGGGATGGCCCGTTACATCGGCGGGACGCTCGGCGTGGCGCCCTCCTTCTCCTCCTCGGGCTTCTCCACCACCAGCGCCTCGGTGGTCAGCAGCAGCCCCGCCACGCTGGCCGCGTTCTGCAGGGCCGTGCGCACCACCTTGGCCGGGTCGACGATGCCGGCCTTCAGCATGTCGACGAAGCGCCCGGTGAGGACGTCGTAGCCGTACCCCGGCGGCTGCGTGCGCGCCTGCTCGACGATGATGGAGCCCTCCTGGCCGGCGTTGATGGCCAGCTGGCGCATCGGCTCCTCCAGCGCCCGCCGCACGATGCCGGCGCCCATGGCCTCGTCCCCCTCCAGCTTGAGGGCGTCGACGGCCTGCTGGGCCTGCACCAGCACCACCCCGCCGCCGGGGAGGATGCCCTCCTCGACCGCCGACCGGGTCGCCCGCAGGGCGTCCTCGGTGCGGGTCTTGCGGTACTTCAGCTCCGCCTCGCTGGGCGCGCCGACCTTGATCACCGCCACGCCGCCGGAGAGCTTGCCCAGCCGCTCCTGCAGCTTCTCCCGGTCGTAGTCGGACTCGGTCTCCTCGATCTGCTTGCGGATCTGCTGGATGCGCTTCTGGATCTCCTCGGGCTTGCCGGCCCCGCCGACGATGATCGTCTCCTCCTTGCGCACCCGCACTTGCCGGGCCCGGCCGAGCTGGTGGACGGTGGTGTTCTCCAGCTTCAGGCCCACCTCGTCGCTGATCACCTGCCCGCCGGTGAGGATGGCGATGTCCTGGAGGATGGCCTTGCGGCGGTCACCGAAGGCCGGGGCCTTCACCGCCACCGCCGACAGCGTGCCGCGCAGCTTGTTCACCACCAGGGTGGCCAGGGCCTCGCCCTCGACGTCCTCGGCGATGATGAGCAGCGGCCGCCCCAGCTGCACGACCTTCTCCAGCACCGGCAGGAGGTCTTTCACCGCGCTGATCTTCTTGTCGGTGATGAGGATGACCGGCTCCTCGAGGACGGCCTCCATCTTCTCGGGGTCGGTGATGAAGTACGGGGAGATGTAGCCCTTGTCGAACATCATCCCCTCGACGACCTCGACGGTGGTCTCGATCCCCTTGGACTCCTCCACCGTGATGACGCCGTCCTTGCCCACCTTGTCCATGGCGTCGGCGATGAGCTGGCCGATGGAGGGGTCGTTGGCGGAGATGGAGGCGACGTAGGCGATCTCCTCCTTCGTCTCCAGGGGCTTGGCCGCGGCCTTGATCTGCTCGACCACGGCGGCCACGGCCCGGTCGATGCCCCGCTTGAGCGCCATGGGGTTGGCCCCGGCGGCGACGAGCTTCAACCCGTCGCGCATCATCGCCTGGGCCAGGATCGTGGCCGTGGTCGTCCCGTCGCCGGCCACGTCCTCCGTCTTCGTGGCCACCTCGCGCACCAGCTGGGCCCCGGCGTTCTCGAAGGGGTCCTCCAGCTCGATCTCCTTGGCCACGGTGACGCCGTCGTGGGTGATGGTGGGGGACCCGAACTTCTTCTCGATGACGACGTTGCGGCCCTTGGGGCCGAGGGTGATCTTCACGGCGTCGGCGAGCTTGTTCACCCCCCGCTCCATGGCCCGCCGCGCCTCTTCGTTGTACGCCAGGATCTTCGGCATGCTCCGTCACCTCGTGTGGGGCTTTCCGCCTCCGCGATCCGCCGCCGGGGGCCGGCCCGCTAGACCTTCGCCGGCTCCCGCTCGACGACGGCCAGGATGTCGCTCTGCCGCAGGATCAGGTACTCCTGGTCCTCCAGCTTGACCTCGGTGCCCGCGTACTTGGCGAAGAGCACCCGGTCGCCCACCTTGACGTCGAGGGGCAGGCGCCGCTTCCCCTCCTCGTCCCACTCCCCCGGGCCGACGGCGACGACCTCCCCGTGCTGCGGCTTCTCCTTCGCCGTGTCGGGCAGGACGATGCCGCCGCGGGTGCGCTCCTCCTCCTCGAGCGGCTTGACGACCACGCGGTCGCCCAACGGCCGAAGCTGCATGCTCCTCCCTCCTTCGTCCGTGTGGTGTGTGCGGTGGGGCATTAGCACTCTTCCTGGATGAGTGCTAATCCGCCCCCATGTTAGCGAGGGGGTGGCGGCGGGGGCAAGCCCGAACTTGGCGGCGCCCGGCGGCCGGCCCGGGCCCGGCGGTGGCGACCGGTAGGCGGCGGGCAGTGGCGCGGCGGCTGCCGGGCGGTCGGCCGGCGGCTACGGGGGCGCTCCCGGCCTTGCCCACAGCCTGTCCACATTGTCCACAGGGCCGGCTCACCCCCCCTGTGGACGATGTTCAGGACGGGTCAACTTCCCCAGCCTCGTCGAGCGGCAGGTCGGCCGCCGCGCCCAGGCGGAGGTCGTCGCGCTCCCCCTGAGCCAGCCGGACGAGCCCGGCCGCGGCGATCATGGCGGCGTTGTCGGTGCACAGGACCGGCGGGGGGATCAGGACGGGGAGGTCGCGGCGGGACGCCTCCGCGGCCACGCGCCGGCGCAGCAGGGCGTTGGCGGCCACGCCGCCGGCCAGCATGACCGTCCGCGGGCGCAGGCGGTCGACGGCGCGGAAGAGCTTGGTCACGAGCGCCTCCACCACGGCGCGGCGGAACCCTGCGGCGAAGTGCCGGCGGAAGCCCTCGTCGTCCTGGGGGCCCGCCCGCCACAGGCGCAGGGCCGCGGTCTTGAGCCCGCTGAAGGAGAACTCCTCCCCGCCGTCCAGGAAGGCCGGCGGGAAGGGCAGGGCGTCCGGGTCGCCCTCCTCGGCCAGGCGGTCCAGGCGCGGGCCGCCCGGGTAGCCCAGGCCCATCGCCCGGGCGATCTTGTCGAAGGCCTCGCCGGCCGCGTCGTCGCGCGTCCGCCCCAGCACCCGGTAGCGGCGCTCCCCCGGCATGTAGACGAGGTCGGTGTGGGCGCCGGAGACGATCAGGGCCACCGCCGGCAGCTTCCAGGGCGCGCCGGTCAGCCGGTTGGCGTAGACGTGCCCCTCCAGGTGGTTCACGCCCACGAGCGGGCAGCCGCGGGTGTAGGCCAACGCCTTGGCGGCGGCCACGCCCACCGAGAGGCTGCCCACCAGGCCCGGCCCGCACGTCACCGCCACGGCGGTGACGGCGCGCAGGTCGACACCGGCCTGCGCCAGCGCCTCGTCCAGCACCGCCGGCAGCCGCTCGACGTGGTGGCGCGCGGCCAGCTCCGGGACCACGCCGCCGAAGCGCCGGTGCAGGTCGGCCTGGGAGGCGACGACGTTGCTGCGCACGCGGAAGGCGTCGTCCACCACCGCCGCCGCGGTCTCGTCGCAGGAGGTCTCGATCCCCAGGACCAGGGAGGCTATGATCCGAGCTCCCGCCGCAGCCGCTCGAAGCGCTCCTGGTAGTCGGGCTCCCAGATGTTGCCCGTCCACATCACCAGGGCGTCCTCGCCGTTGTCGCTGTAGTAGTGGCGGCGCACGCCCACGTCGCGGAAGCCGTACTTGCGGTAGAGGTTCTGGGCCACCTGGTTGCTGCGGCGCACCTCCAGCTGCACCCAGCGCGCCCGCCGCTCGTAGGCGCGGCTGATCAGCTCCACCAGCAGCCGCTCGCCGATCCCCTCGCCGCGGCGGGCGGGGTCGACGGCGATGGTGGTGATGTGCGCCTCGTCCATCACCACCCACATCCCCGCATACCCGACCACGCGCCCGCCGCTGCGCGCCACCACGTAGACGGCGGTGCGGTTGTGGTCCAGCTCGTGGTGGTAGGCGTCCCGCGGCCAGGGCGTGGCAAAGGAGCGGCGCTCGATCTCCAGCACCTGCGGGATGTCCTCGGGCCGCATCGGCGCGATCTCGACCTGGGCGATCTGCTTCATGGTCCAGCCGTCCGGCGACGTCCTAGATTCTACCGCACCCGCTCGGCTCGCTCCCGCACCGGCGGCGGTGGCCGGCGCCCGCCGGCAGGGTCCGGTCAGGAGGGCGGGGTCTCGACGTAGGGGCGGCGGCCGTAGACCGGGTGGAGGCGGTAGAGGTCGTCCCGCTCGCCCCGCAGCAGCCGCTCCCGGGCCAGCGCCGCCACCCAGGCCGCCCGCGGCGTCCAAGTCACCGGCGGCAGCACCACCGCCGACGGCAGCGTCCGGCTGATGATCTCCCGGTAGCGCACCAGGGCGTCCCCCAGCAGGAGGAGCGGCGCCGCGTCTGGCGGGACGAGGGTGCTCAGGTCTTCGGGCGGCAGCAGGGTGTCGTCGAGGAGGCGCACGAGGGAGAGCCCGGCCGCCTCGCCGGGCCTGGGCGGAGCGGCCTCCGCGCGGAAGAGGGCTGCGGCCACCTCCCCCCGCCGCGCGTCCAGCAGGGCGAGGACGCGGCCGGGGGCCCCGGCCGCCGCGGCCAGCGCCTCCAGGGTAGGGACGCCGACCACGGGGCACCCCGCGCTGCGGGCCCAGGCCTGGGCCGTGGCGATCCCGATGCGCAGCCCGGTGAACCCTCCCGGACCGCGCGAGACCCCCACACCCTCCACGGCGTCCCGCCCCAGCCCCAGGTCGGCCAGGAGACGGTCGATCGCCGGGAGGAGCCACTCCAGGTGGCGCATCGGCACCTGCGCCGTCACCTCGCCCAGCAACCCCTCCGGGCCCACCAGGGCCACGCTGCCCGCGGGGGTGGCGGTCTCGATGCCCAGCACGCGCATAGGGGGCTACTCGGTGGGGACGGCCTCCAGGCTGGCCAGCGCCGCCTCCGGGCCGCGGCCCCGGGCCTCCAGGGTGAGCACGCGCTCCTCCGGGGCGTCGCCAAACGCCAGGTGGACGCGCAGCAGCGGCGGGCGCAGGAACGCCTCCGCCTTCTCCGCCCACTCGATCACCGTGATCCCGGCCTCCAGCACCTCCTCCAGGCCGAGCGTGGCCAGGTCCGCCGGGTCGAGCCGGTAAAGGTCGACGTGGAAGACCGGGACGCGCCCCCGGTACTCCCGGATGAGGGTGAAGGTGGGACTGGCCACGTAGCCGCGCGCGCCGGCCCCCTGGGCGATGCCGCGCGCCAGCGCCGTCTTCCCCGTCCCCAGGTCACCGACGAGGGCGACCACGTCGCCCGCCTGGAGGGCCGCGCCGAGGCGCCGGCCCAGCGCCACCGTCTCCGCTTCGCTGTGCGTGGTCACCGTGAACCGCACCGGCGTGCCCTCAACGCTCGCCGCGCGGCGTGGCCCGGCGCCCATGCCCGCCCTCCGCACGCGCTACCGCCGCGTCTCCGGCTCGACGTACAGCCGCAGCCCCTCCCGCCCGACCACGCGCACCCGCTGCCCCGCGGGGATCGTCCCGTCCACGGCCACCGCACTCCACTCCTCCCCGGCCACGTGCACCGTCCCCGCGGGGGCCAGGTCGGAGCGGGCCACGCCCACCTGCCCCACCACCTCCAGCCCCACCATGGCCGGGGCGCGGCGCTGCGCCCGCAGCCCGGCCCCCAGGGCGAAGAGGGAGAAGGCCGCCATGGCCAGTGCCACGGCCACGATGAGCTGCAGCGAGATGCGCAGGAAGGGGGCCTGCCGCTCCGTGAGGAGGATGGCGCCGAAGATGAAGGCCACCACGCCGCCCACCGTCAGCACGCCGTGCCCCGGGACCTTGATGTCGGCGATGAAGAGCAGCACGGCGAGCGCGATGAGCAGCAGCCCGGCGACGTTCACCTCCAGGATGGCGAAGGAGGCCAGCCCCAGGATCAGGGCGATCCCGCCGACGACCCCCGGGAGGATCGCGCCGGGGTTGTAGAGCTCGGCCAGGATGCCGACGATGCCGATGTTCAGCAGGATGAAGCCGACGTTGGGGTCGCTGAGCAGGCTGAGGAACTGCTCGGTGACGTCCATGCCCACCGCCACGACGCGCGCGTCCGCCGTGCGCAGCCGCCGCGGGCCGAGGGCGGTCTCCACGGTGCGGCCGTGGACGCGGCGCAGGAGGTGGTCGACCGTAGGCGCGACCAGGTCGACGACGTCCAGGCGCACCGCCTCGTCGGCCGTCGCCGAGACCGACTGGCGCACCGCCCGCTCCGCCCAGGCGGCGTTGCGGCCGCGCCGCCGGGCGATGGCCTGCAGGCTGGCCACGGCGTCGTTGGTGACCTTCTCCATGAGGGTGCGGTCCTGCTCGCCCTGCCCCTGGCCCACGCCCACCGGGTGGGCGGCGCCGATGCGGGTGGCCGGGGCCATGGCGGCGATGTGGGCCGCGTAGGTCACCCACACGCCCGCCGAGGCGGCGCGGGCCCCTTCCGGCCCCACCCAGACGATCAGCGGGACCCCGGCGTTGAGCATCGCCTTGGTGATGTCGTCCATGGACTTCAGCAGCCCGCCGGGGGTGTCGAGCCGGATGAGGAGCGCCTCCGCCCGCTCCTGCTCGGCCTGGCGCACGGCGCGGGCGATGTAGCGTGCCGTGGCCGGGGCGATCACGCCGTCCACGTCGATGCGCAGGACGCGGGGCGGCCCCGCGGGCGGGGCCGCCGCGCCGCCGACGGGCAGCGGGGCGACGGCGGCGAGCGCCAGGGCCAGCAGGGCGAAGCCGAGGACGGCGCGGGGCGTCGGCATGGACCCAGGTCCATTCTACGCCCTGCCGTGGTGGCGCGGTGGAGCCGGCGCGGTCCCGCGCGAGCCGCGGGCTCCCCGGACCGCGAGGCGCCTCGCAGAGCACGAGCGCTCGCTGAGCCCGGCGGTCTCCGTGCCGGCCTAGGCGCGGGCGCGGGCCCGTGGGGCCCCCTCCCCCCGCACGAGCTGGCGCTCGTAGAGGCGGCGGACGTCCTCCAGGGTGCTGATCTGCGCGGGGCTGAGGTCGGGGCGCAGGCGCTTGATGCGGGGGAAGCGCAGGGCGTAGCCGGAGTCGTGGCGGTCGCTGCGCGTGATGGCGTCGAAGGCCACCTCCAGGACCACCTGCGGCTCCACGACCTTCACCCGGCCCAGGTCGCGCACCGTGTGCGCCTGGAACCAGCGGGTGAGCTCGGCGATCTCCTGGTCGGTGAGGCCGGAGTAGGCCTTGCCGATGGTGCGCAGCCGCTCCCCGTCGCGCACGGCGAAGGTGACGTCGGAGAGGACCGCCGCCCGGCGGCCGTGGCCGTGCTCCGCCGCCACCACGACGACGTCCAAGGTGGCCAGCTCCTCCTTGAGCTTCATCCAGTGGCGGCCGCGCCGCCCGGGCAGGTAGGGGCTCTGGAGGCGCTTCACCACCACCCCTTCGTTGCCGCGGTCGCGCGCCTCGCGGAAGCGGCGGGCCAGCGCCGCCGCGTCGGCCACCGGCCCCGCATGCGAGGGACGGACGCGCCCGCCCACGGGCAGCCCCTCGAGCAGCCGCCGCCGCTCCGCCAACGGCCGGTCGAGCAGGTCGGTGCCGTCGAGGTGGAGGAGGTCGAAGGCGAAGAAGACCACCGGGGCCTCGTGGACCAGCGGACCCGGGTCCTTGCGGCGCAGCCGCTGCTGCAGCAGACCGAAGCCGAGCGGCCGCTCCCCGCGCCAGACCAGGATCTCGCCGTCGGCGATGCAGGTGCGGGCGAGACCCTGCAGGTCGGGCACGAGGTCGGGGAAGCTGGCGGTGACCTCGTCGAGGGTGCGCGTGAAGATGGCCACCCGGCCCGGGGCCACGTGGACCTGGGCGCGGATGCCGTCGTACTTGTCCTCGGCCAGCAGCGCGCCTGCCGCGGCGTCGGCGAAGGCCTCCTCCGGCGCGAAGATCGTCTCGGCCAGCATGAAGTGCACCGGCCGGAAGAGGACCAAGCGGGCCTCGCTCAGGCGGCCGTGGCGCGCCAGCACCGCCACCTCGCCGATCTGGCTCTGCAGCATGTGGGCGTGGCGCACCAGCGGCAGCAGGGCCCGCCGCCCGGCCAGGCCGCCCGGGGCGAAGGCGGCGGCCACCGCCTCCTCCAGCAGCCCCGTGCGCAGCCCCACGCGCATGTCCGAGGTCATCACCTTCACCAGGTACTTGGCCTCGCGCGGCGTGGCCGCGCGGAAGAGGTCGCGCAGGGCCGCCACCTTGGCCGCGCGCGAGCCGCGCCCCTCCGCCGCCGCGATGGCCTCGAAGGCCTGGCGCACCTGCTGCAGCGTGAGCGGCCCGGTGGGGCGGACGTCGAAGAGCCCCTCACCCGGCCGGAGGGGGGAGCGGCCGAGGACCCCCTCGGCCACCTCGCCCAGGTCCCCGTGGCGGAGGTAGGCGTCGTGCAGGGTGGCGTCGTCGACGCCGGTGAGGTCCTGGAGCGCCTCGACCAGCGCCGACCACCCCACCTGCAGCCGGCGCGGGTCGCCCGTGGGGAAGGGCGCGCCGGTGAGGAAGGTGGCGGCGGTGCGCAGGTCCTCGTCGTCGAGGTCCTGGAAGGCCCGGGCCAGCAGCGCGATCTTCTCCAGCTTGCGCGGCGTGGCCCGGACCTGCTCCAGCAGGTCGGCCAGCGCCCCGAACGGCAGGCTCATCGGGGCATCGGCACCGCCGCCTCAGGGGTTCACGCCCGGGGCCTGGCCGCCGCCGACGCCCCCGCAGGCCGGGCAGGCGCCGTCGGGCTGGCTGCTCAGCACCAGGTCCTCCTTGCCCAGCCGCAGGCTGCGCAGCCGGAAGGTCACCGGCCAGGTGCGCTGGGTGAGGATGGGGTTGATCTGCTGCTCCAGGCGCCGGACGAGCGGCGTGGGCACGGGGAGGCCGTTCACGTGGGCGGTCTCGATGTAGAAGTAGACCTCGGTGGAGCCGTCCACGGCGAAGAAGCCGCGCAGCCGCACGCGCGTGGGGATGCCGTTGACGGGCACGGTACCGCTGCCCACCAGGTAGCCGTCCTCGGCGGTCAGGCGGATGTCGCTGCGCGGGTTGCCCCCGGCGAAGTGCTCCTCCAGGCTGCGCAGGCTGATGCGCAGGTGGAGGCTGCTGTCGCGCACGCTCTCGACCCGGAAGTGCCCGGCGCGCAGCTCGCGCGGGTTGAGCGTGGCCCCCACCAGGCGCACCCAGGCCTCGTCGATGCGCAGCCCGCCCTCGGCCAGGCGCGCCCCGCGGGCGTAGATGCTGATGCGGGCGTACCCGCCCTCGTAGAGGTCCGGCACCGCCTCCACCCGCAGCGCACTGGCGTCGCGCAGGAACGTCGCCAGCGCCCGGCGCAGGAGCGCCTCGTCCTCATCCGGCGGCGCCGCGCCCGCAGCCGGCGCGCGCCCGGCCCACGCCGGGGCCAGGACCACCGCCACCACCATCACCACCGCCAGCCGCATCGGGCCTCCCTCGTGCACGCGGGATCAGTCGGGCGCCGCCAGGCGCGCGGCGTGGGCAAAGAGGGCCGGCTGCCCGCCGGTGTGCCAGAAGAGCACGGTCTGGCCCCGCGTGAAGCTGCCCCGCCGGACCAGGTCGATCAGCCCCGCCATCCCCTTCCCAGTGTAAACCGGATCGAGCAGGACGCCCTCGGTGCGGGCGACGAGCTTGATGGCCTCCACCGTCGCGGGGGTGGGAAGGCCGTAGCCCTCCCCCACGTAGGCGTCGTGCACCACCACGTCCTCCCCCTGCACCGCCAGGTCCGCGCGCAGCAGGTCGGCCAGCTCGCGGACGATGGCGCTCACGCGCCGGGCCACCGTCTCCGCCGGCGGCCCGGCGCTGATGCCGACCACAGGGATGCCGGCGTGGGCGAAGCGGGTGGCGGCCAGCAGCCCGGCGTGCGTCCCCCCCGAGGTGCTGGTGGTGACGATGGCGTCCAGGCGCACGCCCAGCGCGTTGAGCTGCGCGAACGCCTCCATCCCCGCCTCCAGGTAGGCCACCGCCCCGAGCCCGGTGGAGCCGCCGCGGGGGATGACGTAGGGGTGGCGGCCGCGGCCGCGCAGCTCCCGCGCCAGGTCCTCCACCACCCCCATGAGGATGTAGTCGTCCGTGCTCTGGATCAGGCGCACCTCCGCCCCGAACAGGTGGTCGAGCAGGAGGTTGCCCTGCACCTCCTCGGGGGGATCGCCGCCCAGCACCAGGTAGGCCTCCAGCCCGAGCAGCCGGCAGGCGGCGGCGGTCATGCGGGCGTGGTTCGACTGCGGAGCCCCCACGGTGATGACCGCGTCGGCGCCGCGCGCCCGGGCCTCCCCCAGCAGGAACTCCAGCTTGCGCGCCTTGTTGCCCCCCAGCGCGAGCCCCGTGAGGTCGTCGCGCTTGATCAGGATGCGCGGCCCGTCCAGGTAGGCGCTGAGGCGCGGGGCCTCCTGCAGCGGCGTGGGCCGCACCGCCAGGGGGACGCGCGGGAGGTGGCCGAGGTGCACGGTCAGCCGCTGGGCGGGTAGGAGCCCAGGACGCGCAGGAAGGTCGTCACGCCGCGCAGCTCCTCGAGCGCCTCGCGCAGCGGCGAGGTGGCGGCGTGCGCCTCCACGTCCACGTAGAAGACGTACTCCCAGGCCGGCGTGGTCTCCGAGGGCTGCAGGGCGCGGTCCCGGGCCGGCCGCGACTCCAGCTTCGTCAGGTTCAGGCCGCGGGTGGAGAGGGCCCCCAGCGCCCGGTAGAGCGCGCCGGGGACGTTGGCCGTGCCGAAGACGATGGAGGTCTTGGCCGGCTCGCGCACCGGCGCGGGGGTGCGGCCGACGACGATGAAGCGGGTGAAGTTGGCCGGTGCCGACTGGATCGACTCGGCCAGGATCTCGAGCCCGTAGAGGGCCGCGGCGCGGCGCCCGGCGATGGCGGCGGTGTGGCGCAGCCGCTCTTCGGCCACGCGGCGGGCGCTGCCGGCGGTGTCGGTCTCCGGCACCGGGAGGAGGTCGTGCCGGCGCAGGAAGTGCTCGCACTGCGCCAGGGCCTGCGGGTGGGAGAGGACGCGGCGCACCGTCTCCAGCCGCTCCCCGGGCAGGGCCAGCAGGCAGTGGTCGACGCGGTGGGTCACCTCGCCCACGATGTGCAGGGGGAAGGCCAGCAGCAGGTCGTAGGTCTCGTTGATGCTGCCGGCGTAGGAGTTCTCGATGGGGACGATCCCCGCGCCGGCCGTCCCGTCGGCCACGGCCTCGAAGACGCGGCGCAGGGTGGGGCAGGGGAGCCGCTCCACCTCGCCCAGGGCGCGGGTCAGGGCCTCGTCGCTGTAGGCTCCCGGTTCCCCCTGGAAGGCCACCGGCCCGGTGATCTCCAGGGGACCGAAGGCGCCCGCTGCGGCCGGACCCGCGCCCGGCTGCGGCGCTCTCGTCACGACCCTCCCCCCTCGCCGGCAGGCCGGTAGATGCGGCGCACGCGCGGCCCCAGGCGCGTCACGACCTCGTAGGCGATCGTCCCGGCCGCCTCGGCCACCTCCTCGGCCGGCAGCTCCGGCCCAAAGACCAGCGCGGCGTCCCCGGGCTGCACCGCGGCGCCGGAGGGGACCGCGACGATGGTGTAGTCCATGCAGACCCGGCCCACCACCGGCGCCCGGCGGCCGTCGAGGAGCATGGCGCCGCGGTTGCTGAGCGACCGCAGGTAGCCGTCCCCGTAGCCGATGGCCACCGTGGCCAGGCGCGTCGGGCCCGTGGTGCGGTAGGTCCGGCCGTAGCTCACGTCGACGCCGGCCGGCACCTCCCGGACCTGCACCACGCGCGCCCACAGGCGCATCGCCGGCCGCAGCGCCACCGGCGAGGTGAAGCCTGCGGCCGGTCGGCAGCCGTACAGCCCGATCCCCAGGCGCACCAGGTCGAGGCGGGCCTCGGGAAGCGTCAGCAGCGCCGCGGTGGCCGCAGCGTGGCGCAGGGCACGGGGGAAGCGGGCGCGCACCGCCTGGGCGGCCGGCGCGAAGCGGCGCAGCTGCTCGGCGGTGAAGGCGGGGTCGCTGTCGGCGGCGGCCAGGTGGGTGAAGACGCCCTCCACCGCCACGCCTGCGGCGGCCAGCGTCTCCGCCGCCTTCGGCACGGCCTCCGGCCAGAATCCCAGGCGGGTCATCCCCGTGTCCACCTTCAGGTGGACGCGGACGCGCCGACGGCCGGGGGAGAGGTGCCGCGCCGCCGTCACGGCGCGGTGGAGGCTTGTCGGGTCCGCCACGGTCAGCGCGAGGTCGTGGGCCACCGCCTCCTCCGCCGGCTCGTCGGGGCCGAGGACCAGGATCGGCGCCAGGAGACCGCCCTCACGGAGCGCGAGCCCCTCCTCGATCGTCGCCACCCCGAGCCAGGCCGCGCCGGCCCGCACGGCGGCACGGGCCACGGGCAGGGCGCCGTGGCCGTACCCGTCCGCCTTCACCACCGCCATCACGGGGGTGGCGCCCAGGAGACCCCGCACCGCCTGCACGTTGGCGGCGATGGCCTCCAGGTCCACCTCCGCCCAGGCGCGGCCGTGGAGGGCCGGGACGGTCCGCGTGGAGGTGCCCGTCATGGTGACCCCCGTCGTGTGCAGCCGGTCCGCGTCACTGCAGGACCTCCAGAGGGCCGGGGTGCCCTTCCAGTACCGCCCGCCGCGCCAGCGGCAGGGCGTCGGCCACCTCGCGGGCCAGCAGCCCGGCCTGCCCCAGCCGCTCCGCCACCAGGTCGCCCGCCAGACCGTGCAGGTAGGCCCCCGCCCAGGCGGCCGCCAGTGGAGCCACCCCCTGGGCCACGAGGCCGGCGATGACCCCGGTGAGGACGTCCCCCATCCCCCCGGTGGCCATGCCGGCGTTGCCTGTAGGGACGATGTAGGCCTCCCCCTCAGGCCCGGCCACCACCGTGCGCGCGCCCTTCAGGACCACCACCGAGCGCAGGCGCCGGGCCGCCTCGCGGGCCACCGCCAACCGGTCCTCCTGGATCCGCGCGGTAGGGAGCCCCAGCAGGCGGCTCATCTCCCCGGGATGCGGGGTGACCACGGTGGATGCGCGGGCCCGGGCCAGGGCGTCCGGGTCCTCCGCCAGCACGTTGAGCGCATCCGCGTCCAGGACCAGCGGCAGCGGACTCTCCGCCAGCATCGCCCGGACCAGCCGCGCCACGGGCGGGCGCCGCGAGAGCCCGGGCCCCGCGGCGATCACCTCCGCCCCCGCGGCCAGGTCCCGCACCCGTTCCCAGGCCCCCTCCCCGATGGCCCCGTCGTCGCCCGGCAGGGGGGAGGGCATGGCCTCCACCTCCCGCGCGGCCACGATGGGGTAGACCGCCTCGGGCACGGCCAGGGTGACGAGCCCCACCCCGACCCGCAGCGCCCCCAGCGCGCACAGCGAGGGGGCGCCGGTGAAGCCCACCGACCCGGCGACCACTACCACGCGCCCAAAGGTGCCCTTGTGGGCGTCGGGGGGGCGCGCGGGCAGCTGGGCCGCCACCATCGCCGGGGTGACGACCCGGGTGCGCAGGCCGGGATCCTCCAGCAGAGGGCGCGGGTAGCCGATGTCGGCCACGACGACGCGGCCCGCCCGGCCCGCCCCCGGGTAGAGGAGCAGGCCCACCTTGGGCAGCCCTATCGTCACGGTGGTCCGGGCGGTGATCGCCGGCCCACGCACCGCCCCCGTGTCCGCATCCACGCCCGAGGGGATGTCCAGGGCGACGATCGGGGCCGGAGCGGCGTTGGCCGCTTCCACCAGCCGGGCGGCGATCCCGACGAGCGTCCCGCGGAAGCCGGTCCCGAAGAGCGCGTCCAGGATGACGTCGGCCGTGCTCAGGAGGGCCTCCGCGCCGGCGAGGGCCGGACTCGTCACCGGCATGACCTCGACCCCGGCGGCGCGCGCCCGGGTGAGGGTTTGGCGGATGTCGGGCCCCAGCTCCTCTTCGCGCGCGGCCAGCAGCACCTCCACGCGCCACCCCGCCGCGGCCAGGTGGCGGGAGGCCACCAGCCCGTCCCCGCCGTTGCGCCCCTTGCCGGCCAGCACGACGCACCGGCGGGCCGCGGGGACTTCCCGCCGCACGACCTCCGCGGCCCGGCGCCCCGCCTGCTCCATGAGGACGGCTCCGGGGAGCCCGTACTCCTCCTCGGCGCGGCGGTCGATCTCGCGGATCTCGGCGGCGGTGGCGACGCGCATGGTCAGGCGGCCCGCCTCCTCCCGGCGGTCTCCCCGGACGCCTGCGGAGACCGGCGGGCAGGAGGGACTCCCCTGCTCTTTCGCCTCACCCCCCTCCACTCCTCGGCGGGACGGCGTGCGGACGTCGCCTCCCCGGCGACGGCGCACAGACCCGGCCTCCCCGGCGGGACGGCGTGCGGATGTCACCGGCGGCGAGCGGTGCCGTCCGTGCCTGCGCCGCTGTGCCTGCCGCACGGGGTGCACACTGCCCACAGAATCCACAGCGCGCGAACGGAGAATCGGGATTGACGCGTCGTGGGCCCGCCGATAGTGTCACTGGCAGAGGGGCGCGAGCCCGTCGGCGAAGTAGCCGATTCAAACGCCGCGCACGTGGACGCCGAGAGCCCCACAGGTCTTCTCGGGGGGTAACTCCCGAGATCAGCCTCGAGGCGGTAGGCACCGGCGGCGCGCGCCGAAGACGGTGAAAAGCCGGCAGGGTTTGCGCCCCTCTTCGCCCGTCCCTGCTGTGTCCATCCCCGCTGTTCAGTCCCGCCCGTCGCGAAGGGCCCCTGGGCAGTCCCGCCGCGCCGGTCTGTGTCGCCAGGCCGGTCCGCTGACCTGGAGGTCAGGGTGTCGGGGCTGAGCGCGCCAGGGCCACCGCCTGGGCCGCGGCCAGGTGGTCGGTGTGGCTCAGGGAGACGAGGACCTCCCCCACCCCCAACCGCTCGGCCAGGGCCCGGGCCTCCCCGGAGAGGACCACGGTGGGCCGCCCGGTGGGGTCGGTGCGGATCTCGATCTCCCGCCACCGCACCGCCTGCCATCCCACCCCGAGCGCCTTCATCACCGCCTCCTTGGCGGCGAAGCGGGCGGCCAGGCGGGCCTGGGCGTGCGCGCCGCGGGCCCGCGCCAGCTCCGCCTCGGTGAAGAGGCGGCGCAGCAGGCGCTCCCCCCACCGCCGGGCGGCGCGGTGGACGCGCGCAACCTCGACGACGTCGAGGCCGACGCCCACCACGGCGCCGCACGGCCTCACGGCAGTTCCGCTTCCTCGACCAGGAGGTGGGGGATGCCGTCCCGGATGGGGTAGCGGCGGCCGCACTGGGTGCAGACCAGCCGGTCCTCGCGCAGCTCCAGCGGGGCCTTGTCGGCGGGGCAGGCCAGGATCTCCAGGACCCACGGTTCCAGCATGGCGCTCACTCCACCGTCACGCTCTTGGCCAGGTTGCGCGGCTGGTCGATGTCGTGGCCGCGCTCCCGGGCCACGTAGTAGGCGAAGAGCTGCAGGGGGACGATGGCCACCAGCGGCGCCAGCAGGTCGGGCACCCGCGGCAGGCGGATGACGTGGTCCGCGTGGCGGGCGATCTGCTCGTCGTCCTCGTAGGCCACGGCGATGACCTCGGCCCCGCGCGCCTTCACCTCCATGATGTTCGACACCGTCTTCTCGTACACATGCCCCTGCGTCACCAGGGCGACGACGGGGACGCCGGGGACCACCAGGGCCAGCGTGCCGTGCTTCAGCTCGCCGGCGGCCAGGGCCTCGGAGTGGACGTAGGAGATCTCCTTGAGCTTCAGCGACCCCTCCATGGCCACCGCGTAGTCGAGCCCGCGGCCGATGAAGAAGACGTGCTCGACGTCGCGGTAGCGGCGCGCCAGCTCGGCCACCGCCGCCTCGCCCTCCAGCACCGCCTGCACCTTGGCCGGGAGCGCGCGCAGCCCGGCCAGCAGGACCTCCGCCCGGGCGGGGTCCAGGGTGCCGCGGCGCCGGCCCAGGTCCAGCGCCAGCATGACCAGCGTCGCCAGCATGGTCAGGTAGGCCTTGGTGGAGGCCACGGCGATCTCGGGGCCGGCGCGGATGTAGAGGACGTCGTCCGCCTCGCGGGTGAGCGCCGAGCCCACGACGTTGGTGATGGCCAGGATGCGCGAGCCGCGCCGCCGCGCCTCCCGCACCGCCGCCAGCGTGTCGGCCGTCTCCCCCGACTGGCTGATGGCCACGGTCCAGGTGCGCCCCTGGATGAGCGGGTCGCGGTAGCGCAGCTCGCTGGCCAGGTCGGCCTCCACCGGGACGCGGGCCAGGTGCTCGATCAGCCAGCGCCCGGCCAGCCCGGCGTGGTAGGCCGTGCCGCAGGCGGTGATCCAGACGCGGTCGAGGCTGCGGACGAAGTCGTCGGTGGCGTGCACCCCGTCCAGCTCGACGCGGCCGGCGGCGTCCAGCCGGCCCATCAGCGTGTCCATGAGCACGCGGGGCTGCTCGTGGATCTCCTTGAGCATGAAGTGCGGGTAGCCGCCCTTCTCCGCCATCTCCGCGTCCCAGTCGACGTGGATGGGCGAGCGCGGGCGCGGCCGGCCCTCCAGGTCGGTGATGAGGACGCGGTCGGCCCACAGCACCGCCATCTCCCCGTCCTCGATCACCAGCACGTCCCGGGTGTAGGGCAGCAGCGCGGGGATCCCCGAGGCCAGGATCGTGGCCCCGTCGGCCTGGCCGACGATGAGCGGGCTGATCTGCCGCACGGCGATGATGCGGTCGGGGTGCTGGCGGGCCATGACCACGATGGCGTAGGCCCCGGTGGTCTGCCGCAGCGCCGCCCGCACCGCCGCCTCGAAGCGCTCCGGCCCGGGGGGCAGGGCGGCGTAGGCCTCCTCGATCAGGTGGGCGATGACCTCGGTGTCGGTGTCGGAGCGGAAGCGGTGGCCGCGGGCGGTGAGGGCCTCGCGCAGGGGGAGGAAGTTCTCGATGATGCCGTTGTGGATGACGACGATGTCCCCCGCGCAGTCGGTGTGGGGGTGGGCGTTCTCGTCGGTGGGCACCCCGTGCGTGGCCCAGCGGGTGTGGCCGATGCCCACGGTCCCGGGCAGCGGCTCGCGCGCGGTGAGCGCCTCCAGGCGGGCGAGCTTGCCCGCCGCCTTGCGCACGGCGATGTGGCCGTTGCTCAGCACGGCCACGCCCGCCGAGTCGTAGCCGCGGTACTCCAGGCGTCGCAGCCCGTCCAGGAGCACCGGGAGGGCTTCCCGCTGCCCCACGTAGCCGATGATGCCGCACATGCGTCTCCCTCCAACAGGGCCGCCAGGCGCCGCCACAGGGCGCGGGCCGCCTGCGGGGCCCACAAGGTTCTGCCCAGCTGTCCGCCGTTGGTGTCCCGGGTCCCGGTTGTCCCGGCGTCGCCGCCGGGCTTTGTCGGTCCCCTTCCCTCCGAGCTCCGCGGCGTCATGGAGTGGAGGCCGTGCAGGCCCGGACCAGGCCTAGGGTCACCCGCCGAGGCCGGCCGCCGTCCGTGCAGGGCCCGGCGGCCGCTCGAGATCCCCTCCCTCGTCGACCCCGCCGCCGGTCAGGCTGCGCGGGGTCCAGGCGCTGCGGCACGCTCCCGAATCCTTTGCGACTCTCACCTCCCCCGGGGCCCGGCCCTCTCCTCTTCGGCGGCCGCGCCGGCCACCTCCTGCCCGGCCGGGGCCTCCCCGCCCCACCCCGGGCCCTCCCCGCCGGCCGCACCGGCGGCCGCACCTTTCCGGCGCAGGCGGCGCACCCGCTCCCGCAGGGCCACCACGAAGAGCGGGGGGATCGTGCGGACCACGCTCCACCGCCACGGCTCGCGCACCAGGCGGTAGAGCCACTCCAGTCCCAGCGCCTGCATCCACCGCGGGGCCCGCCTGACCCGCCCGGCCAGCACGTCCAGCGTCCCGCCCACCCCCATCACCACCGGGACCCCCAGCGCCGGGGCGTGGCGGTGGAGCCACCGCTCCTGGCGCGGGGCGCCCAGGGCCACCAGGAGGATGTCCGGGCGGGCCGCGCGGATGCGGGCCAGCACCGCCGCCTCGTCCTCGGGCCCGAAGTAGCCGTGGTCGGTCCCGGCCACGACGAAGCCGGGGTAGCGCTCGCGCAGGCGCGACGCGGCCGCCTCGGCCACCCCCGGGGCCGCCCCCAGCAGGTAGACGCGGTAGCCGTGCCGCGCGGCCTCGCGGCAGAGCGCCTCCGCCACGTCCACCCCGGCCACCCGCCGGCGCACGGGGACGTCGAGGATGCGCCCGGCCAGCACCGTGCCGACCCCGTCGGGGATGACGAGCCCGGCGGCGCGGATGACCGCGGCCAGGTCGGGCTCGCGCAGCGCCTGCATCACGAGCGCCCCGTTGAGGGAGACGACGTGCACCGGCGCCGAGCGCGCGGCCACCGCGCGGAGCAGCCGCTGCACCGCCTCCTCCAGGGTGACCGGGTGGACCGGCAGCCCGAGCAGGACCGCCGGGCGCAGCGCGGGGAGCGCGGTGAGGGTCTCGCTCATCCGCCCCCCTCCCCGGCACCGTGGGGGGCGCGCTCCGCGCCGCAGCGGCGGGCGATCACCGCCGCCAGCTCCGCCGCCAGCGTCTGCGCCTCCTGGGCCTCCTCCGCCTCCACCATCACCCGCACGAGCGGCTCCGTCCCCGACGCGCGCACGAGCAGCCGCCCCCGCCCGCGCAGCCGCTGCTCCGCCCCCAGGACGGCGGCCTGGACGTGCGGGTCGCGCGTCCAGGCCTCCCGGTCGCGCACCGGCACGTTCAGCAGCACCTGCGGGAGGCGCTCCAGCCCCGGGGCCAGCTCGGAGAGGCGGCGGCCGGTGCGGGCCATGATGTGCACCAGGTGCAGCGCCGTCACCAGCCCGTCGCCCGTCGTGGCCACGTCCAGGAAGATAATGTGCCCGCTCTGCTCGCCGCCCAGCACCCCGCCCAGCTCCCGCAGCCGCTCCAGGACGTAGCGGTCGCCCACCCGGGTGCGCTCCAGGCGCACCCCGCGGGCCTGCAGGTAGCGCTCCAGCCCCAGGTTGCTCATCACCGTGGCCACCACGGTGCGGCCGCGCAGGCGCCCGGTCTCCAGCAGGAAGTCGGCGGCGATGGCCATGGTGCGGTCGCCGTCCACCACCTCGCCCCGCTCGTCCACCGCGATCAGGCGGTCGGCGTCGCCGTCGTGGGCAAACCCGACGTCGGCGCCGTGGCGGCGCACCTCCGCCTGCAACACCTCCGGGGCGGTGGAGCCGCACCCCACGTTGATGCGCGTGCCGTCGGGCTCGGCGTGCAGCGCCACCACCTGCGCCCCCACCGCCGCCCACAGGCGCGGGGCGACGCGCCAGGCGGCGCCGTAGGCGCAGTCCACCGCCACCCGCAGCCCCGCCGGCGGGCGCAGCCCCAGCCCGAGGAGGTAGGCCAGGTAGTCGTCCTCGGCCTCCGGCCGCACCCGCGCCGCTCCCACCCCGGTGCCGGTGGGGCGGGGCAGGTCGGCGGCCTCCAGCGCCGCCTCCAGGCGGGCCTCCACCTCGTCGGGGAGCTTGAACCCGTCCGGCCCGAAGACCTTGATGCCGTTGTCCTCGATGGGGTTGTGGGAGGCGGAGAGCGCCACCCCGGCGCGGTGCGCGCGCAGCCGCGCCAGCGCCGCCACCGCCGGCGTGGGGAGGATGCCGCCGAGCTCGACGTCGGCGCCGGCGGAGCAGAGGCCGGCCACCAGGGCCGCCTCCAGCATCGGCCCCGACAGCCGCGTGTCGCGTCCCAGCAGCACCGGCCCCGACCCCTGCAGCCGCCCGCCCACGGCGCGGCCCACGGCCAGGGCCAGCTCGGGGGTGAGCTCCCGGTTGGCCACGCCGCGGATCCCGTCGGTGCCAAACAGGCGCGTCACGGCCGGCGCACCGTCACGGAGAGGGTGGGCGGGTGGAGCGCCCGGACCTGCACGCGCGGAGGGCTCCGCCGCACCTGCGGCCGGACGGTGTGGGGGGTGCCGGGCGCGAGCCCCGCCACGTCGGCGACCACGCGGAAGTCGGCGGGGCCCAGCGTGGCCAGCGCCGCGGGCGGGCCCTCCACCTCCACCGTCACCTGCGGCGGGGCCACGGTCACCTGCGCGGCGGCCACGGCGCCCACGACCTCCACCGGGACGTCGGGGACGAGCGCCCGCACCACCAGCCGGTCGATCCCCACGCGCACCGTCACCCCGCCGCTCGTCCACACGCCCGGCGGGACGCGCAGGTCCACCGTCTCCACCACGTCCCGGGTGGCCCCGTCGATGCGCACGGTGGCGGTCGGCACCACGTCGATCCCCTCCACCACACCCGCCGGGCCGGCGATGGTGACGGTGGAGGGGTTCACCTCGATGGCGCGCACGGCGAACCCCTCCGCCGGGGCCCCGGCCACCGTCGGCACGACGGGCACGGTCTTCACGCCGGATCCGGGGCGGCCGGGGATGGTCACCTGCCGGGCCGACTCCCGGACGAAGAGCCACAGCACGGTGGCGATGAGGAAGGCCAGCAGGAAGATGAGCGTCCGCTCCCCCAGCTGCCGGCGCAGCCACTCGGTCACGAGGGGGCCTCCCCGCCGGCTTGCCGGCTCACTTCTGCCGGTCGGCGGCGCCCACCACCCGCTCGGCGCGCCCGCCTACCGTCCCCACCCGCCGCCAGGGCCACCAGGACGGCTGGGCGGCGGCCGCGCCGAAGAGCCCGAGCAGGTAGACCTTCAGCTCCTCCTCCGAGAGGCCCCGCGACAGCTCCCCGTCGCGGGCCACCGAGATGACGCCGGTCTCCTCGCTGACCACCACCGCCACGGCGTCGGTCTCCTCGGTGATGCCGATGGCGGCGCGGTGGCGGGTGCCCAGGGTCTTGCTGAGCGTGGGGTTCTCGCTGAGCGGCAGCAGGCAGGCCGCGGCCAGCACCCGGTTCCCCCGGATGATCACCGCCCCGTCGTGGAGGGGGGTGTTGGGGAAGAAGATCGTCAGCAGGAGCTGGACGCTCACCTGCGCGTCGACCTTGATCCCCGTCTCCACCACGTCCACGAGCCCCGTGGAGCGCTCCAGGACGATGAGCGCCCCGATCTTGCGGATGGAGAGGACGCGCGCCGCCCGGGCGATGTCGCTGACCAGGCGGATCGCCTCCTCCCGCCCCAGCGGGACCCCGAAGCCGCTGACGATCGGGGCGCCCCGCCCGAGCTGCTCGAGCAGGCGGCGCAGCTCCGGCTGGAAGAGGATGAGGAAGGCGATGGGGATGACCAGCCCGACGTAGGAGAGGAGCCAGTTCAGCGTGCGCAGGCCCAGCAGCCGGCTCACCGCGTAGACCACGAAGAGGATGCCGAGCCCGATGGCCAGCTGCACCGCCCGGGTCCCCCGGATGAGGGTCAGGATGGTGTAGACCACCAGCGTCACGGCCAGGATGTCGGCCAGGTCGCGGATGGTGAGGTCGAACGGCATCGGTCCCTGCGCGGCCCGCGGCCCCCCGGGACTACGCCACCACCATGGCCAGCAGCGCCTTCTGGGCGTGCAGCCGGTTCTCCGCCTGGTCGAAGACCACGCTCTGCTCCCCGTCCAGCACCTCGTCGGTGATCTCCTCGCCGCGGTGCGCCGGCAGGCAGTGCAGGACCACCGCGGTGGGCTTGGCCCGGGCCAGGAGCTGGGCGTTCACCTGGTAGGGGCGGAAGATGCGGGCCCGCTCCTCCCGCTCCGCCTCCTGCCCCATGCTGGCCCAGACGTCGGTGTAGATGGCGTCCACCCCCGCCACCGCCTCGCGGGGGTCTTCCACGATGGTGAGCGCCGCCCCGGTCTCCCGCCCTACCGCGCGCGCCCGCTCGACGATGCCGGCGTTGGGGCGGAAGCCCGGCGGGGTGGCCACCACCAGGTTCAGCCCGACCTTGGCCGCCCCCAGCATCAGGGAGTGGCAGACGTTGTTGCCGTCCCCCACCCAGGCCACGGTGATGTCGCGGAAGCCGCCGAAGCGCTCGTAGAGGGTGAGGAGGTCGGCCAGCGTCTGGCAGGGGTGCTCCAGGTCGGAGAGGCCGTTGATCACCGGGACGCGCGCCCACCGGGCCAGCTCGACCACCGTGGCGTGCGCGAAGGTGCGGGCCATGATCACGTCCACCCAGCGCTCCAGGTTGCGGGCCGCGTCCGGGATGGTCTCCCGGGTGCCCAGCTGCGCGTCCTGCGGCGCCAGGTAGATGCTCGTCCCTCCCAGCTGCGCCATCCCCACCTCGAAGGTCACGCGGGTGCGCAGCGAGGGTTTCTCGAAGATCATCGCCAGGACCTTGCCCCGCAGCGGCCGGGTCTCCTCCCCGGCGTGGGTGCGCCGCTTCAGGTCGCGGGCGTGGTCGAGCACCGCCCACACCTCCGCCGGGGTCAGGTCGTCCATCGAGATCAGGTCGCGGCCGCGCAGGCCGATCATGCCTCCACCTCCCCACCCGTCATCGCGGTCAGCTCCCGGCCGGCGCGGACGCCGCCCGGGCCCGGCCGCCCCTGGCCAGCCAGTCCCCCACCACCTCGCGCAGGCCGGGGCGCGTCCGCTCCTCCAGCTCGTAGGTCACCCGCACCGCCGGCCGGTCCAGGCGCAGCAGCCGGCGCAGGTCCACCGGGGTGCCGATGACGACCGCCTCGGCCGGCGTCCGCCGGATCGTCTCCTCCAGCTCCCGCACCTGCTCCTCCCCGTAGCCCATCGCCGGCACCACCCGCTCCAGGTGCGGATAGCGGGCGAAGGCTTCGCGGATGGCGCCCACGGCGTGCGGGCGCGGGTCGACCACCTCCGCCCCCAGCGACCGCGCGGCCAGGTAGCCGGCGCCGTAGGGCATCTCCCCGTGGGTGACGGTGGGGCCGTCCTCGACGACCACCACCCGCCGCCCCCGGATCGCCTCCGGGTCGCTCACCGTGATGGGCGAGGCCGCCTCCACCACGGTGGCGCCGGGCGCCAGTTGCGCCACGTTCCGCCGCACCGTCTCCAGGCCCTCCGGCGGCGCGGTGTCTACCTTGTTGATCACCACGACGTCGGCCATGCGCAGGTTGGCCTCCCCCGGGTGGTAGCGCAGCTCGTGGCCGGGGCGGTGGGGGTCGACGACGACGACGTGCAGGTCGGGGCGGATGAAGGGGAAGTCGTTGTTGCCGCCGTCCCAGAGGATGACGTCCGCCTCCCGCTCCGCCTGCCGCAGGAGCGGTTCGTAGTCCACGCCGGCGTAGACCACCGTCCCCCGGCTGATGTGCGGCTCGAACTCCTCCCGCTCCTCCAGGGTCAGCCCTTCCCGGTCCAGGTCCTCCGCCGTGGCGAAGCGCTGCACCGCCTGCCGGGCCAGGTCGCGGTAGGCCATGGGGTGGCGGATGACCACCACCCGGCGCCCCGCCTCGCGCAGGATCGCCGCCAGCCGGCGCGCCGTCTGGCTCTTGCCGCTCCCGGTGCGCACCGCCCCCACGCTCACCACGGGGACGGCCGCCTCGAGCATCGTCTCCCGCGGCCCCAGCAGCCGGTACCCCGCCCCCGCGGCCAGGGCCTGGGAGCCCAGGTGCATGACGTGCTCGTGGGTGACGTCGCTGTAGGCGAAGACCACCTGGTCCACCGCCCCGTCCCGCAGCAGGGCGGCCAGCCGCTCCTCCGGGACGATGGGGATGCCGTCGGGGTAGCGCGGCCCGGCCAGCGCCGGGGGGTAGACACGGTCGGCGATCTCCGGGATCTGGGTGGCGGTGAAGGCCACGACCCGGTAGGTCGGGCGGGGGCGGAAGTAGACGTTGAAGTTGTGGAAGTCCCGTCCCCCCGCTCCCAGGATGACGACGCGGATCTCGTCCATGCGCGTGCTCACGTCCCCAGCATGAAAGAAGGGTGGACGAGCGTCCACCCTCCTCCCGGCCGGGCCCGGCGCCCGGTCAGCGCTTGCTGTACTGGAACCCCTTGCGCGCCCGCTTCCGGCCGTACTTCTTGCGCTCCTTCATGCGCGGGTCGCGGGTGAGGAGGCCCTGGGCGCGCAGGACGGGGCGCAGCCCCGCATCCATGGCGGCCAGGGCGCGGGCGAGGGCGTGGCGCACCGCCTCGGCCTGCCCGTGGATCCCCCCGCCGCGCACGGCGGCGGTCACGTCCATCCGCCCCTCCAGGTTGGCGATGCGCAACGGCTGCAGCACCGTCTGGCGCAACAGGTCGGTGGGGAAGTAGGCCTCGAAGGGCCGGTCGTTCACCACGATCTGGCCCGTCCCGGGGCGCAGCCAGACCCGGGCCGTCGCCTCCTTGCGGCTCCCCGACGCGTGCAGCGTCGGGGCGGTCACCACGCTCATCCGTCCTGCCTCCTCCTCGGCTCCCTCGCCCGTCGCCCCCGGTGTTGCGGGCCCGCTAGCGCTTCGGCAGCGCCACCGGCTCCGGCCGCTGGGCGGCGTGGGGGTGCTCCGGGCCGGCGTAGACCTTCAGCTTGCGCAGCAGGCGCTGCCCCAGCGGGGACTTGGGGAGCATCCCCCGGACGGCCTCGGTGATCACCCGCTCGGGGTGGCGGGCCAGCAGCTCGGCGGCCGTCATGGCGCGGAGCCCGCCCGGGTAGCCGGAGTGGCGGTAGTAGCGCTTCTGCTGGAGCTTCCGGCCGGTGAGCCGCACCTTGGCGGCGTTCACCACGACCACGAAGGCCCCCTCGTCCCGGTGGGGGGCGAAGGTGGGACGGTCCTTGCCGCGGAGCAGGGTGGCCACCCGGGTGGCCAGGCGGCCCAGCACCTGCCCCTCGGCGTCCACCACCCGCCAGCGGCGGGGATCCTGCGGTCCGGACTTGCGCGACGGCATCACGTCACTCCACTCCCTGGCATGGCCTTCCGGCCGGGCGGGCCGGCACCCCTGCGGGCAGACCGCGCGTCATTGTAGCACATCCTCCTCCAGCTCTCGCGGGCGCATCTGGCGACCCCCTCCCGGGTCACGAGACGAGTTCCACCAGGTCGGAGTACTTGACCAACTGGCGGTCCACTGTAAGCAAGCGGGCGGGCTCCTGCAGGGCCTGAGCCACGAGCAGGCGGTCGAGCGGGTCCCGGTGGAGCGGCGGAAGCGTCGCCGTGGCCGCTGCGTGAGTGGCCCGGACCGGCAGCTCTTCGAAACCAGCGTGTGCCGCCGCATCGGCGACCTCGAGGACGGAGAGCGGCAGCTGCAGTCGACCGATCTGCTCCTTGATCGCCACTTCCCAGATGCTCGCCGCACTGTAGAGCACCTGGTGTTCAGGCGACTCCAGGCGCCTCCGGACGGGCCGGGGAATGCGCTGAGGCTCGGAGAGGGCCCACAGGAGCAGGTGGGTGTCGAGGAGGTATCGCATTTCACGACCCTCGCTCGAAGTCCTCGAGCACGGCGGGGGGGAGCGGGGCGTCAAAGTCCTCAGGCACGCTGAGGCGCCCGGCCAGGATCCCCAGCCGGCGCTTCCGCGTCCGGTGAAAGGGCACGAGGCGAGCGACGGGCTTGCCCGCTCTGGCCAGCACAATCTCCTGGCCGGCACTGACCTCCTCGATGAGGCGCGAGAGATGGGTCTTGGCCGCGTGAATGTTCACGGTGCGCACCTTCGGCCCTCCTGAAAAGCAGATGGGGCAGCGACGCGGCGGCGAGCGTGGCCACGACGGCGACCGCCAGCAGCCCCATGAGCACGGCCGGCCAGCGGTCCGGGGAGAGGTCGGCAGCCGACGGCGGCACGAGGGGAGCGTCAATACTGCACCACGGCGAAGAACTCGGCGTCGTCCAGCAGCTGGCGCCCCTGGAGGGCGGTCAGCTCGATGAGACAGGCCACCCCGGCAACCACCGCGCCGAGCCGCTCCACCAGCCGTCGGGTGGCCGCGAGCGTCCCGCCCGTGGCGATGACGTCGTCCACCACGACGACCCGCTGCCCGGGCCGGAGCGCGTCCTCGTGGACCTCCAGCGCGGTGACGCCGTACTCCAGCGTGACCTCCTCGCGCAGCGTCCGCCAGGGGAGCTTGCCGGGCTTGCGGGCGGGGACGAAGCCCACCCCCAGCCGGTCGGCCAGCGGTGCGGCCAGGATGTAGCCGCGCGCCTCGATGGCCACCAGGACGTCGGGGCGGCAGCCGCGGACGAAGGGCTCCAGGGCGTCCAGGGCCCGGCCGAAGGCCTGCGGGTCGCGCAGCAGCGGGGTGATGTCGCGGAAGATGATGCCGGGGATGGGGAAGTCCGGCACGTCGCGGATCCACGCCTTGAGGTCGACCATCCCCACCCCCCCCCGCCTCGCCCGCGCCGCTCCAGGGCCGCTACAGGGCGACCTGGGTGTGGTCGCCCACGTTGAGCCGGCTCGCCCGCCCGATGACGCGCGCCCGCTCCCCGATCACCGCGCCGGCGACCACCGCGTCCTCGATCACCGCCTCCGGGTGGACGATGCTGTCCCGCACCACCGCGCCCACCACTTCGGCGCCCTCGGCGATGGAGGCGTACGGCCCCACGACGCACCGGCTCAGCCGCGCCCCCGGGCTGACCGCCGACGGCGGGAGGACCACCGCGTCGCTGAGGACGGGGACCGGCGGGGCGTCCAGGTCGAGGAGCTCGCGGTTGGCCAGCAGCAGCGCCTCGACCGTGCCGCAGTCGTACCAGTGGTCGATGGGGAAGGGCCGCATCCGCTCGCCGGCGTCCAGCATGAGCTGCAGGGCGTCGGCCAGCCAGTACTCCCCGCGGACCATGCGCCGCTCCCGGACCATGCGCTCCAGCGCCTCCCGCAGCCGGGCGGGGCGCTGGATGAGGTAGAGGCCCACCACGGCCAGCCGGCTCACCGGCTCCTCGGGCTTCTCCACCAGCTGGCGCACGTAGCCGTCGTCGTCGAGGACGGCCACGCCGAAGCGGCGCGGGTCGGCCACCTCGCGCACCCCGGCCACGCTCTCGCGGTGCCTGAGCAGCTCGGGCAGGTGGGCCCGCACGATGGTGTCGCCGAAGACGATGAGGGCGGGCTCCTCGTCGGTGAGGTACTCCCGGGCGACGTAGACGGCGTGGCCGTTGCCCAGCGGTTCGGTCTGCTCCACGAAGTGGACGTCCAGGGCGTAGTGGCGGCGGACGTAGGTGATGAGCTGCTCGCCGTGGTGGCCGATGACCAGCACCACCTGGCGCACCCTGTTGGCCACCAGCTCGTCCAGGATGTGGGCCAGGATGGGCTTGCCGGCCACGTGGAGGAGGGGCTTGGGGTGGGTGAGGGTGTGGGGCCGCAGGCGGGTGCCCAGCCCGGCGCAGGGGATGATGGCCTTCACGCTCTCCAGTGTACCCGGGCGGGGCCAGCGGCCGGGGCTACCGTCCGGCAAAGCGGAGGACGTGCCCGACCGTCCGGGCCAGGATGACCAGGTCCAGCCACAGGTTGGCGTGCTTGATGTAGTAGAGGTCGTACTGGAGTTTGATCAGCGCATCCTCGACGGAGTCCCCGTACTCGTAGTTCACCTGCGCCCACCCGGTGACCCCGGGCCGGACGGCGTGCCGGGCGCGGTAGAAGGGGATCTGCTTCTCCAGGTGGGCGACGAACTCGGGCCGCTCCGGCCGCGGGCCGATGAACGACATGTCGCCCCTGAGGATGTTGATGGCCTGGGGGAGCTCGTCGAGGTGGAGGCGGCGGAGGACGCGGCCCACGCGCGTCACGCGGTCGTCGTCCTCCTGGGTCCACCGGGGTCCGTCGGTTTCGGCGTCCGGAATCATTGTCCGATACTTCAGAAGCATAAACTCCCGGCCTCCGCGGCCGACACGCCGCTGCCGGTAGAAGATGGGACCTGGGCTGTCCAGGGCCTGCCCGAAGGCGACCAGGGGCAAGAGGCTAAGCATCAGGATCGTACCAACCAGACCGATGACGACATCCATGAATCGTTTTACCATCAGGTAACCCCGGGCGATTGCGCGGTCGCCAGGGAGGACGACGTGCAGGGCTTGCCCGGCATGCTCCACGGGTACGCGTCCGGTCAGCCGCTCGTACAGCGCCGGCATTAGTGTCACCTGAATGCCCTGCTCATGGCACGTTAGGCAGGCCTTCAGCAGAGCGCTGCTCATCGTTTCCTGATGACTGATGGCGAGAATCAGCTCAGACACGCGATATCGATTGATCACCCGTCGAAGATCGCGGTGCGTGCCCAGTACGGGAATCTCCGCAAGGATAGTCCCTACCTTGGCAGGGTCATCGTCGATGAATCCCACCAGGTCGTACTCAGTAGCAGCATACTCCCGAATGGCCTGTACGACCGTCTGCCCGGTCCATCCCGCGCCAACGATAACGGCACGATGGCGAAACGTGGGTTGCACGAGTAAGGCTGCGTAAGCCGCACGAAGCGCCCCCACGAACACGACCGCTGTCCCCAGGAAGGCTGCCGCGGTAAGCCGTGACGTATGGAGTGGAGGAGTGACATAGGGAATCGCGAGGTAGAAGAGTGCGGCCACAGCCGCAGTCCCCGCGCCTGTGATCATTCCTGTCTGAATTCGTGAGGCGTGCTGCAGGTTGTATGTGTCGAGGAGCAGCGCGGCAACGGCCCAGATCCCGACGAGGAGAAGGAACCACTGTGGATGAGAAGCGAGTGTAGGCCACCCGAAGGGCAGGTCAAAGCGCCAAGCGAGCACAACGAGCAGGGCAGTCAACACCGCAATGGTGTCAGTGAAGTAGAGAAGAATCTTGCGCTCGGAGAAGCGGAGCGGGAGGGTTATTTGATGTACGCTTCCCCGAAAGCGGGCAGCAATGTGTTCAACGAGTGCCGAGGCAGTGCGCAAAATGATCATCGTGTTGCTCGCCGGTGTACGAACCGCTCGTGCCTTCTACGACGTCATGGCCTACCTGCGGAGGAATGCGACGCCAGGGAGGATTTTCCTCCCCATCGACCTTGCAGTATCTACCGTTCCTCTTCCCCACGGGGCCAGCGCTTCAGGCCCTTGACCTTCTCTCCCCATCGCAGTGATGGGAGCTAAGATTGGATGACTTCATGTTCCAACAGAAGGTCGCTCACTCCGCAACGGTATCCGCGCACCATGCCCGAGCAACTCCGCGTAGAGATGATCCGTTTCCTGCACCATCCGTGGAAGGCTGAAGAACCGAAGCGCCCGATCACGTCCGGCCATTCCCATGGCCCGGCGCTGTTCCGGATCCGCGACCAAGCGGGCGAGCGCCTCGGCGAGTGCGGCAGGAGACCGGGGCGGGACCAGCAGGCCACTCACCCCCTCCTCCACCAGTTCTGGGAGGCCGCCTACGCGGGTAGCCACGACGGGGAGGTGCGCCATCATCGCCTCGATGACCACCGTGGGGAGCCCCTCCCACCACGATGAGAGGACAAAGATATCGGACGCGCGGAGTAGCTCCGGTATGTCGGATCGAAACCCGGTGAGCGTTACTCGCTCCGTCATGCCCAGTCGTCGTGCGAACTCAATGATCTTCGCACGCAGCGGACCATCTCCCGCAATCACGACGCGTACCTGGGGCAGCCGACGGGCAGCTTGCAGCAACGTCCAGGGGTCCTTGGGCGGAGCGAGACGAGCGACCATGGTGACGATCACGGGGCTCCCACCGTCCTGCCACTTGACCCGTGTGGTCTGAGGCGGGGGCGGCGGGGCGAGATAACGGACTGGGTCGACTCCATTGCGAATGACCACCAACCGCTCAGCTGGAGCGATGTTGTAGCGCAGGGCAAGTTGGCGGTCATAGTCGCAGACGCAGATGATACGTGTGGTGATCGAGGCAACTGCACTCTCACCGATGGCAAGGAGTCGCCGCAACCAGCGGGGCCGGCCTTCAGTGAAAGCCCAGCCGTGCGCGGTGAAGATGATTACGGGCACGCCCGCCACACGGGCAGCGAGGCGCGCGAGGAGACCCACTTTCGTGCTGTTGGCATGCACGATGTCGAAGCTGCCGGTCCGAATCACCCTGGAGATCGCCACGAGAGCCTGACCGTCACGCCAGGGGTGCAAGTGCCTACGGAGTCCACTCACCTCCACGACCCGTACCCCTGCCTCTCTGGCGCGGAGGGGGAGAACTCCTCCCGGCCCGCAGAGCACAGTAATGTCGTAGCGGTCGCGCAGGCCGGAGGCGAGCGCGTAGACGTAGGCCTGGGCACCCCCCCACTCGCCCAGCGTGACAGCGAGCAACAGCCGCGGCCGACTCACGTCCGAACGATCCGCCCGCGGCGCCGCTGCCATGACCTGAGTGATCGCCGGAGCGATGCGGGGAGCACAAGCATCAGCACGGGACGGATCAAGTATGGCAAGGCCGTAATCGGGTACATACCCATCCGGATCGCCCGCCAGCGGATAGCCAACGCATGCCGTACCTGCTCTCGCTCATGGCGGACGGAGTGACTCCCACCGTACTCGGTCCTACGCTTAAGCAGGACCTCCTGCAAGTTCGCGAGGCGTGTGTGCCGCGCAAGACGCATCCACAGATCATAGTCCTCGGCCCAACGCATCTCCTCAGAATAGAGCCCTACCTGTTCTAGAACACTCCGCCGAATCATGACACTCGAATGAAAAAAAGGATTGAATTTGATCAGTGCACGTCGTAGCTGTTCGTCGTTTCCAGGCATCGTGAAGACGGCTCGTGGGCGTCCATCCGGATCGACTTCACAAACAGCCGTTCCCAGCAAACCGACGTCCGGGTGCGTTTCCATGAAGGCAACCTGCCGCGCAAGGCGCTCACGAAGGGCAACATCATCGGCGTCCATGCGTGCTATGTACTTCCCGCGTGCCGCGCTAATTGCCCGGTTAAGCGCCTCACTGAGCCCTTGGGGTGCCTGGCTGAGGACGCGTACGCGGCAATCGCGGCGGGCGTAGTCTTCCAGGATATCGGGTGTCCTGTCCGTCGAGCCATCATCTACGACGATCAGTTCGAAGTCGGCCAGGGTTTGCGACAGGATGCTGTCCATGGCGTCCCGCAGATAGGCCTGGCCGTTCCGGACCGCCATAACCACGCTAACCATCGGGGCATCTGGGATCCGCGTCAAGAGATCTCCCGTCGATAGAGTCTTAGCAGATCGATGGAGGCAAGCCCTTCCGACACACATACAGCATCATATGTCCAGCGAACCAGCGAAGGAAATGGGTGCGGAAGAGCCAGCGTCCCACACGCCACCCCAGTCGTTGACCCCGAGAGTGGTTGAAGGACGAGGGCACGCAGCTAGGCAACGATGAGGTTTGTCCTCGCCGGTAGAAGCGGTCATAGGCCGTGTTGAGGAGAGAAAGCTCGCTGCGCAACCCTAGCAGGGAATCATACGGGATCATCTCCATCACGCTAAAACCAGCTTGGTTGAGGAGCCCGATGAACTCAACCGGGGCGTAAGCGTACTGGTAGAAGAGGAGACCTGGAGGAGGCTTGTCGGGATAACGACCGAGAGCCGCCTTGAGGCGGCGGAGCGGTCCGAGGTGAGGCACCGAGAGCATCAGCGTCCCTCCTGGCATTAACACACGCCCCAACTCTCGCAGGAGCTCGCCAGGACCTTCGGGGAGGTGCTCGGCCACCCCCAGGCAGATGATGGCCGCGTATGTGCCATCCGACCGCTCCAGCCGCATGATGTCGCCTACTGAGAGCGGGAGGTCGGGCCTCGTAGCGAGGGCAGCCTCCACGGCGGGAGCGCTCCACTCCACCCCTTCCACGTTATAGCCCAAGTCCCGTAGGATCTCTACCCACTGTCCCAATCCCGCGCCCGCCTCGAGGATCCGTCCATGCCGTGGGAGGTGACGCAGGAAGGCACCGCGTAACACCACGTCACGCTGTGCCTGCCTCAGGAGCTTTGCTCGATCGGTATGCCGCCACTGTTCCGTCCAGAAGGCGGAGTCCGCCGACGCGCCATACATAGCCAGACGTCCGCTTTGCCGCACCCAGCTCATGACGGCGGACTGGTGCTCTGCCCGTCTCGTTTGAAAGCGACTACAAAGAAGCCCGTAGTGAAGCTGGACAGCATCGGTGAACCCACCGTTGCCGGTAACGAATCCAGTCGGGTCAGAATTCCCGTCAGCACCATAAGCAGAGGCGTGAGGAGAACCTTGGCCCAGCGTGGGCCTGCCCCGGCCGCCTGGTGGAGCATGTCGGCGAGAACGAGGAAGAAAGCCCCCTGGCGCCGCAGCTCGATGATGTCAAATTTCAGCCGATCCAGCATAGCTCGCAAGCGCACGTCGGTGAGGCGCTGAAAGTCCTGGGGATCACCGTGGAGACGGTACAGGAAGGGCGTAGAGAGGATAAGAACGCCACCCGGACGCAGGACGCGCGCAATCTCCGCCAGAGCCGAATCCGGGTCGGCCAAGTGCTCCAGCAGTTCGCTGCACACCACCACGTCAACGGTGGCATCTCTCAGCGCTACCGCTGCCGCATCGCAGACTAGGTCTGGCCCCGTGCCCGGATCCAGGTTGGCCACGATCAAGCGAACCGACCCGTTCTCTGGGGGACGGAAGACGCCGCGCCGCCCGATGCGCTCACCTCCCAAGTCGAGGACGACCCCTCGCATCAGCGAGCGAACCCGCTCTAGATCCGCATCCACCAGCCGCCGCCGGAAGGTCCTACGGTAGTACCACATCATGCTCCGTGCCGTAGCAGCCACCAGCCGTACACCGAGTACCAGGTGCGGACGAGCCCCTTGACTGCGGCAACCCCCACAAGTCCCCAGCGGACTGCCAGCGCAAGTCCCAAGGCTTCGAACAGGAGGGCTGAGGCGGCGATCTGGTACTGGGCCCGGGTCCGCGCGCGTGCCGCGAAGTAGTTGTTGATCTGACTGCCTGGGTACGAGAGGATGGTCCCCGCGATCAGCAGCTGAGCGGCCGGAATTCCCTCTCGGTAAGTCTCGGTGAAGACCAGCGGAAGTAGCCACGGGAGGAGGGCAGCCGCAGCGAAACCTACTGCAAGCAGCGGCAGAAAACCGCGGACGATGCCTCGGTTCAGGAGCCGAGATGCCTCGGCGTCCGAGGCCCCGGCCAGGCGGGGAAAGAGCTGCACATTCAGAATCTGCATTACCTGCTTGAAGAGTTCAGCCCAGAGCATCGCCACCGCGAAGCTGGCGAGCGGAGCAGGCCCCAACACTGTACCGACTACCAGGCCGGCGAGGTGCGCGTGTCCCAGGCCGATGATGTAAACACCCGAGATGCGCCGACCGTAGCGCACGGCCTCCAGATCGTCTGGGTCTCGCGTCGCGGAGTGACCGCTCGTCGTAAGACGCATAAGCGCAAGGTTCAGAAACGCTGTGGCCCCAAGAGCCGCCAAGAGAGTGACGGCTAGTCCGGCTCTGAGGAGGAGGGCGGCAGCCACGAGTGTCACGGGCAGGAGCGCTAGGGCGGTTTGGGCTACCGCCAGCGCACAGAAGCGAGCCTTCCCGTTCAGGTACGCGAGCGGACCGTCAAGCGCCGCGACCAGGGGGAAGAGCACTGCGGCGATCAGCACGCCCTGAGCGAGGCTGGGTTTCCCTCGAAGGGCGAAGACGACCGCGATGCCCAACAAGACCACGACGCCCAGGACGGAGCTCCGGAGCCGCACGGCCGTACAGTGCAGGAGGATGGCGTCGTGCCCCCGCGCCGCCGCCCGGGCAATGGCCACGCTCATGCCAGGGAGAGCGAAGATCCCCGCCGCGCCGAGCAGCGACATTACGTACTGGTACTCGCCGAAGACTCTGGGAGTAGACAGTCGGGCGAATAGCAGTCCGGTTGCAACGCTCGCGACGAAACCAGCGCCACGAGCCGCCACCAGCACCAAGCTTGCGGCAGCATGCGGAAGGCTGGCGGTCAGGTCGGCCGCCCACGTCTGAAGACGGGAGTCCCCTCGAATCCCTTGCACCATCATGGCCGCCTGCGAACAGGGCGCCGGCAAAGGGCCACGAGCTTGTGGCTGAGCGGATAGGCCAGAGGATGCCTGCCTTCTCGCGCCTTCTGCAGCGCACGAACGCGCGACTCCCCAGGTACATAAGTAGGCCAGAGATCCACCGAGCCGAAGAACTCGCCCAAAAGCCGGTCGAGGCGTCCGAAGGTCATGGGAGAGAAGTGGGTTGGGTCGTCGCGCCATGAGGGCCGCGTCCCTCGCAGGTAAGCCAGGACGTCATAGACACGCTTGATGGGGTAGTTGGGGGTGCTGAGCACGAGCAGTCCCTCGGGCTGGAGGACACGCGCCACCTCCTCCAGGACCCGGCCCGGTTCGGGAAGGTGTTCGATCACCTCGATCATCAGGACGGCCGCGGCGCTTTCGGGACGGAAGGGCAACCTCTCCGCCTCGGCCCGCACGACCAGGAAACCCTGGCCGCGGACTCGACGGGCCCGCTCGTGGCTGATCTCCACGCCGACCAACCGGGCACCGGACGCATGCCCGATCACCTCGAACCTCAACGATGCTAACTCACGCAGCATCCGACCATCCCCGCAACCGACGTCGATAATCCATCCTGCCCCGACAACCTGCCTGAGAACCTGACGCAACAGACAGGGGACGGCCCCATCCATCGGATGCGTCTGCGCATAGCGCTCAAAGATCCGCACACGTTCTCGAGCAGACGGTATGCTCACTGTAATCAACTCCTACGCATACGGACGGTGCTCACGGGCGATCGGCTCCAACAAGTGCTCAAGGGAATTCACAGACAACGACCGCGTCGCAACTCCGAACATGGAACAGGAGAAGATCTGCGGTCGGTCGGAGACAGCGATAGCGGGCACCGCGTGCCGCAAATTCGGCCAGATCCATCCGGAGGCCGTCAAGGGAGAGGTCAATGCCGACCACCCTCGCGCCCGTGCAGGCTAGCATGTAGCTCAATGCCCCATCGCTGCAGCCTCGACCCGCTGTCCCCATTCCACGAGGCGGGGGACACACCAGGCGCGGGAGGGCTCGTCCATTGGTTAAGTGCAGCCAACACTCGCTGATCCTCCGAACGCACGCCAGCGCGCGTTGTCCTCAACCAGTGAGCTCCTTCCCAGTCGGTTTGCTGGACGCAGACCACTGCCCGCGAAGCATGGTCTTTTGTATTACCGCTACCTCGCGCCGAAGCAGGAGGTGTAAGTCATATTGCTTGAGCACCTGCATGCGAGCAGCCTGCCCAAGTCGCTGGCGTAGCGAACTATCGTTGAGTACCAAACGGATCGCACTCTCGAGCGCAGTCGGGTTCCCCGGTTCGACGAGCAGGCCTGTTACCCGATCCGTTATGAGGCTTCGATTCCCTTCAACATCCGAGACCACGCAGGCTAGACCGGCGCTCATCGCCTCCAACAGGGCTTTGGGGTGACCTTCCCACTGCGAGGGGAGTACGAACACGTCAGCGTGAGCAAAGAATTTGGGAAGATCTTCATGCCGCACCACTCCGGTGAATTCGACGGGCAAGTGCCTTGCGGCAACCACGGCTCGGAGCTTCTGCTCCTCGGGCCCAGCACCGATCACAGTCAGATTGACCTGACAATCGGTCATCAAACGCTCCAAAGCCGCAAGCAGAATTGTGAGGTTCTTCTGACGCGCGAGACGTCCTACGAACAGCAGGCGAGGGACTCTGTTCTCGCCAGGCAGGTCGCCTTTGCCGGGAACGAATCGCGTGGTATCGACACCGTTTGGCACCAGATGGACCTTCTGGGGAGGGACCCAACGGGCGAGATGCTGCGCAAGGGCCGGGGTCGTGACGATGATCCCTTCCGCCGCTCGGACACCCAACCACTCAAGGAGCCGGATCCCTGCCAGCTTCATTAGTGTCGCCCTAGCGCTCCGACCTGCGGCCAGGTAGTCGTATCCATACGTCGTCACATACGGGATGTGATAGATGCGCCGCGACAGCACGGCCGGAAGGGCGCCTGTGGCTTGGAAGACGCGAAGGATGTTACACGTGCGGATAGCCTCTCTGGCCAGCAGGGGCAGGCCCACGGCGTACAGGAGAGGTGGCCATCCTTTCCGAGGTGCGTGGATCCTCACTCGTGTCCGAAGGGTCTGACTGTCGGTGTAATCTTCCAGCCGTTCCTGAAAATAGCTGAAAAAGATGATGCGGTCAAATACCTCAAGATAGGCAGGAAAGTAGTAATCTAAGAGACGGTTCACCTGTCCAGTTTCAGCTAGGTCGCGCAGGCCCCCTCCGATCGGGGGGATCACTCCCAGAACTCTATCTCCCACTGTTCTCCTCGCTGGATGCGGAGTGCCGGCTGACGCTGGACTTTGCGTAAAGACGAAGCAACGCCGAAACTGCCCTCGTCTCGCTGAAGCGTTCGCCCAGCCGGGCCTGAGCCTCACGGCCCATGGCACGCCGGCGCGCATCATCCTGGAGGAGAGCCACGATGGCTGCTGCCAGCGCCTCCGGGTCGCCGCGCGGAACGAGCAAGCCCGTTTCTCCATGCGTAACGATCTCGCGCGTGCCACCGACATCCGTGGCCACGCAGGGTTTGCCGAAGGCGGCAGATTCGAGAAGCACCCGGCTCAACGGTTCCGGCCAGATCGACGGCACGACCACCACATCGGCCATTGTGTAGAGATGAAAGAGCTCCGACTGAGGGAGACTCCCAAGGACGCGCACGCGAGGGGGAAGCGAAGTGCCGGCGAGGCGACCCTTTCCTGCCAGCAGAAACGTCGCTGTCGGTACGGTCGATACGACGGTCTCGGCCGCTCTCAGCAGTACACCGATCCCCTTCCCGTAGGAGAGCTTCCCGGCGTATAGCACGACCTGCTCATTTTCACTCAGTCCCCATCGCTCACGTTGCTCGCGGAGGCTTTCCAGGGTATCGGAGGCTGGAGTGGGAGGGATTGCGTAAGCCACCACGCCACGGTCCGCCCAAATCCGGCCAGCCTGCCTGTACACGTTCAGGATCCCCTCGCTCACGCCCACTACCCGGGCATGGCTGAGAAGGCGGTTCTTGATCCAGACGTCGGCCCAACGCAGGGGAAGGAGGGCACGCCTGCCCTTTCGCCGTTCCGATTCTGGAGCGTACAGAGGGTAGTACGCTCTGACGCAGTGGCGGATCAGCTTGCGGAGCGAACAGTCGGAGGGAACGTGGGAGTGGCCAAGAAGGCAGCCTCCTCCTATGGGACACAGAAGGCCAGTATCGCGCACAGTATACACGAGGGGGAGACCCATCAGCCGCGCCACGGCCGCGGCCGGCGGCAGCGCATTGGGGTGATGGGCATGAATCACTGCGGGGCGTTCTCCCCTGGCAGCAACCAGCAGGTGCCAGGCAAATACGAGATAGAACAGCGGGTTGGTCGTCCAGAGGGCATCGACTTGATGCTGGCCTGGACGGGTCCGGGCCCAAAAGGGGAAGCGTCTGACAACGACCCCGTCCAGCAACTCGACCCGGGGGGCTCCGTAGTTGGGAGTGACCACAGTCACTCTGTGGCCCGCGCGAACCAGCGCCCTGGCCAGCAGAAGATTACTAGCCTCAGCGCCGCCGGGCGTGAACGGAACGAAATACTCGCAAGCGAAGAAGATCTTCACGAGGACAAGCCGACGGACTCGGGCTTTGTCCACACAGCGCGAAACCCTGTCGTGTCCTCGGGGCGCCGCTCGGCCATGGCGATCTTCCACCGCAGGAGCCGCCGATAGAGCCGGAGGGAGATGCCCCCCGAAAGGTCAATCATCCCCGCCCAGATCGTGTCATAGACGGCGGGCCGCAGGCAGCCAGTCAGAACGAACCCAAGACGGGCGAGCTGGCCCCGGAGATCTTCGGGCGTGAACTCAACCTTGTGATCGCGATCCGCCAAAGAAGGAATCCCAGCGGCTCGAAATCGTCGCTTCCATCCCGTGTTCGCGTTCGGAACCGAGAGCAGCAGCGTCCCTCCTGGCCGGAGAACCCGGTACACCTCCTCGAGTGCGCGATCTCGGTCGACAAGGTGCTCAAGAACATCCAGGAAGAGTACACGGTCAAAGGTGGCGTCCGGAAACGGTAGAGGGCTCTGAGCGCTTGCCTTAAGGAAAAGGACGTTTCGGACTCTACGGCAGCGGCGTAGATCCTCGGCGACCCGCAACTGTCGTTCGTCCAAGTCGAACCCGACGACGTACCGGCATCGCCCGGCGGCTCGAAGAGTATGAAACCCATTGCCGCAGCCGATGTCAAGCACGCGATCGTAGCCGACCAGCTCGGTCATGTACCAGTCAGCTCCCACCGTATGCCCGACGAGATGCTTCGGGTGGACGTAGTAGGGAGCCTTCCGGGTCCACTTCACCAAGCGGATGGAGAGAGCGCTCGCCGCGTAATTGGCCCACCGAATCAAGCGGAGCAGCGTGGCCAGGGGACTCCCCTCCTTGCCCTCGTTCGGTCTCGCGTCACCTCTTCATACAATCGCCTCACCGCACTGGCGGCCCGGGGCCATCGGAACAACCGATCAATACGCTCCCGGGCCGCTCCAGCCAGCTGCATGCGCCGGCTGTCATTGCAGAGGAGCTCTACCAGGCAACGCACGAACCCTTCTCGATCCCCCGGTTGGACCAGGAGGCCGGTCACCCCATCCTCCACGAGTTCTGGAATCGGTCCTGTCCTGAAGGCGACTACCGGCTTCCTACAGGACATCGCCTCTCCCACTACCAGCCCGAACCCTTCCAGCCTGGAGGTAAAGGCGAACACGTCGGCCAAGTTATAGTAGTCGACCTTTTCGGCCTCAGGGATGAAACCTGGAAAGAGAACGAACCCCTCGAGCCCGAGAGCTCTCGCCTTGACTTTCAGGTTACCCAGCTGGGGGCCCGTTCCGCCGATGATCAGCCGAACGGTGTCCCCGGTCACCTTGAGCAGGTCAGCAAAGATCTCCAGCAGGGCATCAAGATCCTTTCGGCTCACCAACTTCGCCAGCGTGAAGACAACACGCTTTCCTTCTAGACCCCATCTGTATTTCAGCGCCGAAGAGGGAGGACCAGGAGCAAACACCGAGTCGATTCCTGGAGGGACAGCCTCGATGCGAGATGGGTCCAGACCCAGCCTGCGAACGAGCACCCTTCGAGAGTGCTCACTGGAAGCAATGACGAGGTCGGAGGCTGCAAGAACTTGCCGCTCGAGGGCCGGCCATATCCCACGCTCCGCTTCGAGATGGTGATGGTGAACAACCACGGGTACCGGGAGTCCGTATCGCCGTCTGGCCCACAGGACCAGCGGGCCCACAAACCGCACCGAGTGAGCGCGCAGCAGGTCAAACGGGTCCCTCGCGTAGAGGCGGGCAATAACAGGCGGAAACAGGAGGACGGAGGTCACCTTGCGGAACGGCCGCCTACCAGGTAGGTACGTCATGTGCCATCCGGGGACCTGCTCGTGACGCTTCCCTCGCGCCAGAATCACCTGCACAGTCACTCCTTGCTCAGCCAGCGCCCGAAGGAGGTTACGTTCGTACACTTCTCCGCCGGCATTGGAAACAGGATCAAGGCCCAGGTGTGGGGAGCAAACTTTCATGTGACTCTTTTCGTCATCCCTATTCCAATGCCTGGCCGTCCGTCACGGGATCAACTCCTCAAATCTCCGAGGAGCCTGCTCCTCAACAAGGAGACTGGTTGACACCTTCCGGAAGGCACAAGGCCGGAAGAGCAATCCCGACGATACGCCCAGGATTCCTCCTAACACCACACCTAAGGGGAGACTGAGACCACGGTCAATTACTCCGACCCGGACCGCCGTCAGAGTCATCGTGCCGCCGAAAGCCAGGAATAGGAGCCCCCACAGTGGTGCACTCCAGCATAGAACCTGACGCACGAGCCGATCCTGGCCAACCAGCGCACCAATCGCATGAGCCATGGGCGCACCGATGAGGCTGATTCCGGCAAGAACAACCACAGTCGTAAGCGCTTCGATCAAGAATCCTCGCTCTTGAAAGGACGATCCGAAGATGAGAGGCAGGAGGTCAGGGAGCGGCGTCCGCAAAGCGAGCTCGATCGAGTAGACCTCCGGATCCACCATGACGTTCCAAAGGTTGACCAACGCCCACGCCGAGGAGACGAGGGGAAGAGCCACGGTGAAGGGTCCGAGCGAGTTCTGCTTGGCCGCCCGCGCGGCCTCGTGTAGCATAGCAGCCACGAATACGCAGATTAAGGGCCAGACCAGTTGGAGGATCCGTCCGCTTTCGATCGGCAATCCGAAGAAGGACAGAGCGCTAAAACTGACAGCTACAATCACCATTCCTCCTGCAATATGCCACGCGAGACGACAGGGCGCAGAAACAGGCCGTACGGTTAACATCGCAATCAGTGTCACGGCGCCTGACGCAAAAGCCAGCAACTGACCAAGCCACCCAAAAGGGCCGATCCTGGTCAAGCGTTCGGGCGTCCGCAGGCCCGCGAAGATCGCAGATTCACGCAGCGATGCAGCCCATGGCCACCGAACCGCCAGAGCCTCCATCAGGGCGAGAACCTGGGGTACACCGACGGCTAGCATGATCGGAAACAAAAGCCAACCCGCGCTCTGGGTACGTCTCTCCAGATACCACGCTCCGAGCCCAGACGGGATGAGTAACATGGGCGTCATGAACAGAAACAACCTGTGCCCTAGTGCGGCCCCAACCAAGCCCAGCACCAAGGAGAGCGCAACGGGTCTTCGACCCAGTGAGCCCTCCGAGAGGGCGAGAAAGAAGAGGGCAAGGAAGGCGTACCAGAACGCTTGGCCAGTTCCTTGCTTGAATTGGACAGCAAGGCTGTCCCAAAACTCGATAAAGGATGTCACGAATAGCGTTGCCGCCAGCAAGGCAATGCGCTTTGAGCGGCTGAGAGCAAGAGCCAACACGAAGACGAAGAACAGGTTGGTCAATCCCAACAAGATTCGCAGGAGTTTGGCCGCAAGTGGAGGAGGGAGCAGGGCAAGAGAGCTCAAGTAGTGCAGCAGCAGATAGGAGAGCGGTTGTGCTTCAAACCATGGAACAGGAGCCGGATAATCGACGATTGGTAATTGTCCGAGCTCGACTCGGCGCAAGTATTCGAAATGGAGGCTACTATTGATCTCGACCTCCTCGTAATGGAAGAACACAGTCCTGTAGACGAGTACAGTCATGCAGAGCACAATCAATCCAATCGCCGTCCTACGCTCGCTCAACACGGCGATGAAGGCAGTGGTGCCAATGAGCAACGGGAAGAAGAGACCGGCAAGAGGGAAGGCGGGCACAATCCCGCCGACCAGAGCTCCAAGGATCAGGCAAGCGTTCAGCGAAGTCCAGTGTCGCCTAAACGCTGAATTGGCCCGGATCAAGCTCATGGGTTAAGGCACTCAGCACGGCGCGATGGCATGTGAACATCGAGTGTCGTCCTCGGTCAGCGCTCGACAGCCTGACGTCGCTGAAGGCTCCGCTGAATATTGTTGCCACTCGAGGCTGCGCCTTCAGCAAGAGCCATCGCGTCCAACTGGACAGAGCAACCTTGCCCAGCTCTACGCCTCTGCCGATGATTCGGTCGACCGCACAGGGATCCGGGAGCCTTGTTCCACCTCAGCCTCCTGCATCGTCCCGGCGAGAAGGATGCCTATTGTCGCCACCATGAACCCTACCACGGCTGCCATCAGGGCATTCAGCGCAGGTCGCGGAGAAACGGGTCGGTCCGGTATGTAAGGAACCTGCACCAGCATGGGAGGCTCCAAAACCGTCAGCTCCTGGCGAAGTTGCTCACGACGCTCCAATAGGCCGTTATAGGTACCCTCCAAGAGGCCCAACAGGCCTAACGCAAGCGATCGAGCGAGCCCGCTCTGGCTGGAGGTGGACCCGTCTGCCGCCTGCAGCCGCTGCAGGTAGGCGCGGGTCGCCCGCAGCGTTTGCTCGACGGTCGCGAGCTGGGCGGAGACCTCGCGGAGCCGCAGCTCGGCCAGGCGCCGTCGCTGCTCCACCCGCCCGCGAGCGGAGTGGAGAAAGGCTTCCACCACCGCATCGGTCAACCGCTGCAGACGTCGCGGGTCCCGGTCGCGAATGCGTACCTGGACCATGTCCGTGCCCCGCACCGGATCCACCCTGACCATTCCCTCCACCTGGCGGACGTCGCGAATCCCGTGCTGCTGAGCGATCGGGCGCAGGAAGGAGAGGCTGGTCAAGACCCTGGCCGCCGCCTGCGGCGTGGCGTACGCTGGCGCGCTCTGCCGGCTGACCTGGATGAGAGTGCGAGACTCGTACACCGGCGGGAGGACGAACAGACTGAGCCCAGCCGCGACGAGGGCGGCGACGAGGGTGACGCCGGCGATGGTCCAGCGGGCGCGCCACAGCGCCCGGACCAGCTCGCCAAGATCGAGCCCGTCGTCGGAAACCGGCTCCTGCGGTGCCATCATCGTCCCTCCCCGGGCCGGCTCATCGGGTCGCGAACGGGGACGCGCGGGAGGAACCGCTTCGCCTCCCGCCCCTCATGCCCACTCGCGCGGAGGTTCGACGCCGGCGGCCTGCCGCAACGCCTTGGCGATCTCCGCCTTGTAGGCCTCAAGGAGCTCGTCCGTCGTGGCCTCGACGCGGAGGACGAGCGCAGGCTGTGTGTTGCTCGCCCGCACCAGTCCCCACCCCTCCGGGAAGAGAACCCGCACCCCGTCGACGGTAACGACCGGGTAGCGCGCACGGAAGTAGTCGGTCACCCGCTGGACCACGGCGAACTTCAGCGCGTCCGGCACGTCGACGTGGACTTCCGGCGTCACGGCGTACCGGGGGATGCTCCCTCGGAGCTGCGACAGAGGGGCCTCCGCATGGGATAGCGTTCGGATCAACCGCCCGCCCGCGTACACGGCATCGTCGAACCCATAGTACTCATCCGCGAAGAACATATGTCCCGACATTTCCCCCGTGAAGACCGCCCCGAGCTCCTTCATCTTCGCCTTGATGAGCGAGTGGCCCGTCCGGTAGAAGATGGGTTTGCCTCCCAGCCGTTCGACCTCCTCCACCAGGGCCTGGGAGCACTTCACCTCGATGATGACCGGCGTGCCGGGATACTTCGGCAGGATCTCCCGCCAGAAGAGGATCATGAGGATGTCGCCCCAGACGATCTCTCCCCGGTCGTCCACCACCCCGATCCGGTCGCCGTCCCCGTCGAAGCCGATGCCCAGGTCGCACCGCTCCCGGCGCACGAGCTCGATGAGGTCCTGCACGTTCTCGGGCTTGACCGGGTTCGGCTGGTGGTGGGGGAAGGTCGGATCGGAGTCGCAGTGCTGCCGGAGGACCTCCACGCCCCAGGATTCGATGACGTCGGGCGCCACCAGGCTGGCCGTCCCGTTCCCGCAGTCCACCGCCACCTTCAGCCGGCGCGGGCCGAGGCGGATCTTCTCCCGGAGCATGGCCTTGTAGGCAGGCACGACGTCGCGCTCCTCCACCCGGCCGCGACCGCTGACGAAGGCCCCGTCCTCCACCAGCCGGCGCACCGCCTGGATCTCCTCGCCGTAGAGGGTGGCGTGGCCGTGGGCCAGCTTGACCCCGTTGTACTCCGGCGGGTTGTGGCTCGCGGTGATCATCATCCCGCCGTCGATCCCGTAGTGGATCCGGGCGAAGTAGAAGGCCGGGGTGATGACGGTCCCGAGGTCCACCACGTCGAACCCGCCGTCGCGCAGCCCCTCGATGGCCGCCCGGGCCAGTTCGGGGGAGTGGAGGCGGTTGTCCCGCCCCACCAGGGCTCGCCGCTCGGCGCCCCGGGCCACGAGGAAGGTGGCGAAGGCCCGGGCGATGGTGTACATCCCCTCCGGGGTGACGTCCTCGCCCACCACGCCCCGGATGTCGTACTCCCGAAAGATGTGGGCGGGAATCGTCGTGACGAGTCTCATCGAGCTCTGATTGCCGCGCGTGGCGCTTCCGCGCCCACGGGCTACGGTTCCGCCGTTCGCTGGAACGCCACGGCCGGCGACGGCACCAGGTTCACCTCGACCCACACCTCCCGCCGCACCGGCCGGTACCGGAGAGCGGCGGCCACACAGTCGCACCGATACGCCAGCGTGTAGTCCAGGTCCTCCAGGCCCCGGGTCGTCAGGTTGACGACCGCGGCCACTCCCAGAGAGAAGTTCGGGCCCAGGGGGGCGCTGACCTCCCCGAAAAGTTTCGTCTCCGGGCCGATGAAGTTGTGCGAGAGGGCCAGGGATGCCCGGATCGGGGGGAGGTGGTGGATCAGACCCAGGGCGACGGTGTTGGCCGGCAGGATCCGGTCATACAGGAACGGGGTAGCGCCGCTGACGGCGGCCAGGTCGTAGCGGAGGGAGAGGCTCGTGCGCGGGCCCAGCGAGGCCTCGGTGGCCGCAACGAGGCCCAGGACCGCGCGCTGGCCGGCGGCTCCATAGGCGGTATAGCGCGCGGAGAAGCCCGTCTGGACCGCCAAATCCGGGCCCAACCGCACGGCCCGAGGGCTGAGCGTGACCAGGGCGTCCATTCGGGGGGCGGAGACGCCCGAGTCCGCCTCGGCGGCCCAGCCTGCGGAGAGGTGCGCGGACCAGGACAGGCCGCCGGTCAGCGGTCGGTTCGGAAGGGCGAGGACCGCCTCCGCCAGGGTGACCCGGCGGCTCACGCCATCGACGTCTCCGATCTGGGTGCGGCCGGTCCGCAGTGTCGCTGACCAGTCAGGACGCTCGTACCGGAGCGTATTGAGGACGAAGAAGCCGGCCCGCGTCGTGTACCGGGTGTTCAGCTCACCCGCCACCTGCCCGAGCCGGTAGGCGTGGGGGTAGGCGACCCAGAACCCGTCGACGGTGTTGTAGCCCACGCTGGGGAGATTCCGACCTTGCTCTCCCGGCCTGAGCGACTGCCGGTAGGTCCCAAGGGTCACCACCCGGATGGATCCCAGCCACAGGGAGGCCTGGTGGGCGACGAGTTCCTCCCCCGGGCGGACCTCCACCCGCCGGGCCGTGACGCGGACGGGCGGTCTGCGCGGGTCGCAGAGCGTCGCCATGGCGTCCTGCACCTCGATCCGCTCGGGCGAGGCGTCGACCCGGGCGCCCCGGAGGTAGACCTGGCTGACGATGGTCTCCGCGTCGAGGACTATGGCCCGCTCCCGGCGCACGTCGAGCACGAGCCGTTCCCCGCGGAGCTCGCGGCCGGTCTCGTCGATGAGGCGCACGCCTCCCTCAGCCGTGAGGAGCTCGGCCCGGAGGTCGTACGTGATCCGCCCGGCCAGCAGGCGGAATCGGGGGTGGGTGACGCGGACGCGGCCCGAGGCCGTGACCGTCTCCGTGGCGGCGTCGTAGGCGATCTCCTCGGCCTCGATGACGGCCGAACCGGAGAGCACCGGGGCCGGCTGGGCGACCGGGCCGGGCGAGACCCGGGCGCGCTGGGCCGCGGGCGTGGTGAGCGCCGGCGATGTCTGAACAGCCGACCCGGAGGGCGATGACGACAGGGGCGTGGCCCGGGCGGGTGAGGCCAGCAGTCCCGGGAAGGTGAGGGCGCCCGCGAGAAGGGCGGCGACCGGGAGACGGATCACTACTCCTCCACGGTGAAGCACCGCCTCACCAGGCGTACCGCCATGGGGACCTCCTCACGGGGCCTGTGGGCCTCTGGGCGCGTTTTTGCCCCGGTCTCTTCACTATAATGGACAGGTGTATTTGCTGACGGAGCCGACCGTCGCGCTCGTGGGCAACGGCCCGGGAGAAGTCGGCGGCTGGGTGCTGCCGGTGGCGCGGGCTCTGCGGGCGCGCGCGCCCTCGACCCGCCTGGTCCTCTTCCTCCCCCCCACGCAGTTCGCCGGCGGGCACGAGGAGGCCCTGGCTCGCCGCTCCGGCCTCTTCTCCCTGGTCGTCCCGCCGGGGCGGACCGTGGCCACAACCCTGGGACTGGCCTCCCCCTCCCCGGTTCGTGGCGCGTACCGACGGGCGGGCGCGGTGCGGGATGGGCACGGGGCAGGCCAGCCGGCTGGCGGCGCCTTACTGCACCTGGGGGGCGACCTGTGGGTGAGCGTACGTCTGGCCCGGCGGCTGGGATTCCAGGCCTATGCCTTTGTCGAGACCCCGCTCGTCGCCCGGTATGCGCGCGCCTTCCGCGCCATCTTCGTGGGCAGCCACACCCACGCCCGGATGCTCGCGGCGGCCGGCGTCCCGGGCGAGGTGATCGAGGTCGTCGGGGACCCGCGCCTGGATGCGGTCCCTCCCAGGGCGCAGCGGGGGTCCCACGGGGTGGTGGGCGAGCGGCCCACGGTGATCTTCCTGGCCGGCAGCCGGCCGCACTTCCTCCGCTACCTCCTCCCGCTCTGGAGCGAGGCGGCCCTGGAGGTGCGCCGCCGTGACGGCCGGGCGCGCATCCTCCTCGGTGTCTCCCCGCTGCTCGACGAAGGGGCGGTGGAGCGCTACCTGCAGCCGTGGCGGCCCCGCCTGGCCGCCGCAGGGGTCGAGGTGGCGCGCCGGCCGGCCGCCGACCTGCTGGCCGAGGCGGACCTGGTCGTGACGATTCCGGGCACCACCACCCTGGAGGTGGCCGCCGTGCCCGTGGCCGCGCTCGTCGTCCTGCCGCTCCACCTGATCGGGGTGGCCCCGCTGGAAGGGCTGGCCCACTACGTGGCCCGCCTGCCGCTCCTGGGGCCGCGCCTCATCCGCCGCCGCGCCGCCGTGGTGCTGGCCCGGGAGCGCTTCGTCTCGCTGCCGAACCGCCTGGCGGGGCGGGTGGTGCTGCCGGAACTGGTCGGGGAGGTCACCCCTGCGCAGGTGGCGGAGACGGCCGCAGCCCTGGTGGCCGACGCGGCACGCCTGCGGGAGATCGAGGCGGCGTTGCGGGAGGTTGCCGGGCCGCGCGGCGCCTCGGACCGTCTCGCCGCCCGGATCCTGGCCGACATGACCGGCGCGGAGGGCGCGGTCGCCACAGCACCGGTCCGGCCTGAGGTGCCGGCATGACGGCGGGGACACCGGAGGGGACGACTCCCCCGGCCCGGGAGGTGCGGGCGCCGACGCCGACCCCGCAGGAGATCGCGGTACCGATGCCGACTCCGCAGGGAGCCGAGCCGACACCGGGCACGTCCGGCCGCAACTGGGCCGACCTGGCGCGCATCCTCGCCTACCTGCGCCCCTACCGGCTGCACCTGCTCGGCGCCCTCCTCTCGCTGGGCCTCGTGACCGTCACCCAGCTGGCCGTGCCGCGCTACGCCGGGGCCACCGTGGACGAGGTGATCCGCACCCGTTCCTACGCCGTGCTCGACCGGGCCGCGCTCGGGCTGCTGGCCTTGCTGGCCGCCCGCAGCGCCTTCCTCTACCTGCAGGTCTACCTGGCCTTCGCGCTCGCCACGCGCACGGTGACCGACCTGCGCCGGGACCTCTTCGCCCAGATCCAGCGCTGGTCGCTGGACCGCTTCCGCACCTGGCAGAGCGGCGACGCCATCAGCCGCATCCTGCAGGACACGCAGGTGCTGCACACCCACCTGCTGGTCGGTGCCGTGGACTTCGTCGCCACCGTCCTCATGCTGCTCGGCGTGGCCGTCATGCTCGTCGTCCTGGAGTGGCGCTTGACGCTGCTGGTGGCCGTGGCCATCCCCGCGATCTTCGCGCTCACCCGCCTCTTCGGGCGCGAGGTGCAGCGGGTGGCGGCGCGCGCGCAGGAGCACCTGGGCGGGCTCGCCGGCATCGTGCGGGAGGCCTTCGGCGGCGCCATGGTGATCCGCGCCTTCGCCCAGGAGGGGCGGGAGCGCGCGCGCTTCCAGCGCGAGAACGACCGGGTGGCGCAGGCCCACCTGCGCATCGCCCGGCTGGTGGCCACGCAGGTGCCGGTGGTCTCCTTCCTCACCGCGCTGGGGCTGGTCGTGGTGGTGTGGGTGGGCGGGCGGATGGTGGCCGGCGGGACGCTCTCCACCGGGGCGCTGCTGGCCTTCCTCGTCTACGTGGCCCTGGCGGTGGAGCCGGCGGCCGGCGCCACCCGCCACTACGCCGAGCTGCGCCAGGCGCTGGGGGCCTTCGGGCGCATCCGGGCGATGCTCGACGAGGAACCGGCGGTGCGCGAGGCTCCGGACGCGGTGGACCTGGGGCGCATCCAGGGGCACGTCACCTTCCGCAACGTCTCCTTCCGCTACGACGCCCACGGCCCGTGGGCGCTGCGGGGGGTGCGGCTGGAGGTGGCGCCGGGGGAGCGCGTCGCCCTGGTGGGGCTCTCGGGGGCGGGGAAGACCTCGCTGGTCTACCTGGTGGCCCGCTTCTACGACCCCACCGAAGGCGCGGTGCTCGTCGACGGGGTGGACCTGCGGCGGGTGCGCCTCCGCTCGCTGCGGCGGCAGATCGGCTTCGTTCCCCAGGAGACGGTGCTCTTCCGGGGGACCGTGCGCGAGAACATCGCCTACGGCCGGCCGGACGCCACGGCCGAGGAGGTGGAGGCGGTGGCGCGGCTGGCCAACGCCCACGACTTCATCGTGGCGCTGCCGCAGGGCTACGACACCCCGGTCGGCGAGGACGGGCTGGGGCTGTCGGGCGGGCAGCGCCAGCGGCTGGCCATCGCCCGGGCGCTGCTGACCGACCCGCGCATCCTGATCCTCGACGAGGCCACCTCGGCGCTGGACAGCGAGTCGGAGGCGCTGCTGCAGCAGGCGGTGGAGCGGGCGACGCAGGGACGCACCACCATCACCATCGCCCACCGCCTCTCCACCGTGCGCCGGGCCGACCGCATCGTGGTCCTGGAGGAGGGGCGCATCGTGGAGGAGGGGACGCATGAGACCCTCATGCGGCGCGGCGGGGTCTACGCCCGGCTGGCCCGGCTGCAGTGGGGCGATGCCCCCGACGCCCTCCCCGAGGCCGTCCGGGAGCCGTGAGTCCGCACCGCCCGGCTTTGAGCGTCGTGGTGCCGGCCTTCAACCGCGCCGGGCTCGTCCGGGCGTGCCTGGAGGCGCTGCGGCGCCAGACGCTCCCGCCCGACCGCTACGAGGTCGTGGTCGTGGACGACGCCAGCACCGACGAGACGCCCGAGGTGGTCGCGCGCCTGGCGGACGGGGAGCGGGTGCGGCTGGTCCGCCAGCCGCAGAACCGCGGACGGGCCGCCGCGCGCAACCGCGGCGTCCGCGAGGCGCGCGCCCCCCTCGTCGTCTTCGTGGACAGCGACGTGCTGGTGCGGCCGGACTTCCTGGCCCACCACCTCGACGCGCACACGCGGGCGGGGCGCCCGGTGCTCGTGCGCGGCCCCGTGGCCGTGATCCCCCGCGTCCCGCCAGGAGCGGGGAACGGGTGGCTGCCGCTGCCCCCGCGCCTCCTCGCCCCGTCCCCCGCCTACCTGGACACCGCCAACGCCTCGCTCCCGCGCGAGGAGCTGCTGGCGGCCGGGCTCTTCGACGAGGGGTTCCGCGCCTACGGGTGGGAGGACGTCGACCTGGGCTTCCGGCTGCAGCGGCGCGGGCTGCCCCGGGTCTTTCGGCGGGAGGCCGTGGCCTACCACGTGCAGCCGGCCCCCACGCCGGAGCGCTTTGCCGAGATGGCGCGCAAGGAAGAGGAGCGGGCGGCCAGCGCCCTGCGCCTGCTGCGCAAGTACCCCGGCTGGCGCACCCGGTTCCTGGTGCAGCAGACCCCCCTCCACCGCCTCGCCTACTTCCTGCTGGCCGGCGGCGGAATCCTCAACGAGGCGACGGCACCGGCGCTGGCGGCGTGGCTCCACCGACTGGGTCTGACCACGCTGGAGCACCTGGTGCTGCGCGCCGCGCTCAACCGGCACTACCTGGCCGCCCTCGACCGGCCCGCCCGGCCGGCCATTCGCGTGGACGCCGGGTGATGCGCGCGGCGCGGCTCGACCGCCTGCGGCGCGGGGCGTTGCTGCTGCTGGCCGCCCTCTTCCCTGCGGGACATGCCCTGGGGGGCGCGGCCGCGGCCCTGGTCACCGGGGCGTTCCTCGCCGGTCGCTCCCGCCCGCGGTCCATCGTGGATGCGGGCGTGGCGGCGTTCCTCCTGGCCTTCCTCATTGCCGCCCTGACCACGCCCTTCCCCCGGGTGGCCTGGCCCTCCACGCTGCTCGTGCCGCTGGGGATCCTGACGAGCTACGCGCCCTTCCGCCGGGTGGTGGCAGCGGACGCCGGGTTCGCGCGGGCGGTGCTGTGGGCGCTGGGAGCGGGGACGGCCCTCACCGCCGCCGTCTGGAGCGTGCTGGCGCTGCGGCAGGGCCCGCAGGCCTCCACCGGCAGCCTGCAGTACAACGCGGTGGGGACGACGATGGCGATGGGCCTCGTGGTCCTGCTGGGGCTCGCCGCCTGCGCCATCGGGCGCGTGCGCGCCGCCCTGGTGGTGGCCGCCGCCGTCACGGCGGTGACGCTCGCGCTCACCTTCAGCCGCGGGGCGTGGCTGGCGGCCCTGGTCGGCGTGCTCCTGCTCCTGGCGCTGGTGCCGGGGCGGGTGCGGGGGACGGTCCCGCTGGTGGCTATCGCCGTCGTGCTGGCGGGGGCCGTGCTGGTCCAGTGGTCTGACCGGTTGGAGGCCGAGGCCCGCAGCATCTTCAGCCTCACCACCAACCGCAACCGCATGGTGCTCTGGCGGATTGCCTGGACGATGGTGCTGGACCGGCCGCTGACGGGCAGCGGGCTCAACACCTTCGCGGTCCTCTACCCGCGCTACCGGACTCCCGACGCCGTCGATGAGGCCCCGCCCTTCTCCCACAACATCTTCCTCAACATGGCCGTGGAGGGCGGCGTGCTGGGCGCGCTGGGGTTTGCGGCGATGGTCGGGGCGGGCCTGGTGGCGGGGTGGCGCTGGCTGCGCCGTCCGGGGCCGGTCGGGCGCACGGTCCCGGCCACGCTGCTCGCGACCTTCCTCGCCCTGATGGTCCACCAGCAGGTGGACGGGACCGCCATCTCCTTCCACATCGGGGCCGGGCTGTGGATGCTGCTGGGCATCTTCGCCGGCGCCGACCCGGGCGTGGGCCAGGCCTCCCCCGGTGGCGGCGCCGGCGGTGTCGCCCGCGACGCCGATGCGGGGAGCCCGCCACCGTGAGCGCGGCCACCCCCGCCCTCAGCGTCGTCATCCCCGCCTACAACAGCCGGGACCTGCTGCGCGAGTCCCTGCGGGCCTTCGCCCGTCAGGAGGCCGCCGACCCCTTCGAGGTCGTGGTCGTGGACGACGGCTCCAGTGACGGCACCGGTGACATGGTGGCGGCGCTCCAGGCGGAGGGGCCGTTCGCCGAGGGGCGACCGGGCCTGCATCTGGTCCGCACAGCGAACCGGGGCCGGTCGGGAGCGCGCAACCTGGGGGCGGGCGAGGCCCGCGCCCCCGTGCTGCTCTTCATGGACGCCGACGTGCGCCCCACGCCGGGGCTCGTGGCCGCGCACCTGCGCCACCACGCCCGGGGCGGACGCGTGGGGGTGCAGGGGCGCACCCTGCAGCACCCCTCGACCCTCGTCACCCCCTTCATGCGCGCCCCCTACCTGCTGCCCGACCTGACCGTGCGGCGCCGCCGGCGCCTCTCCCCGCTGCACGTCGTCACCCGCAACTTCTCGGTGTCGGCGGACGCCTTCCGGCAGGTGGGCGGCTTCGACGAGGCCTTCACCGGCTACGGGTGGGAAGACATCGAGCTGGGACTGCGGCTGGCGCAGGCGGGGACGGCGCTCCACTACGAGCCCGACGCGCTGGCCTACCACTACCACATCCAGACGCTCGACGACGTCCTGCCCAAGCTGCGCCAGGCCGGCGCGGGGGCGGTCTACTTCTGGCGCAAGCACGGGCGCCCGCTGTGGCTGGGGCTCTTCCTGGAGATCCACCCGGCCCTGCTGCCGCTGAAGTGGCTGATCTTCCGCACGGAGCTGGTGACCCCGCTCATCCGCCGGCTGCTGCCCTGGGCGGAGCGCCGCGAGCTCCTGCCCCTGTGCAACGAGTGCTACACCCACCTGCTCTGGAAGGCGTACTACGCGGGCGTGTGGGAGGCGATGGCGGCGGAGCGGGCGCGCCCGGGCCGCGCGGAGGAGGCGCGCACGTGAGGGCGGCGGAGGTGCGCATGTGAGCGGGGACGGCCCCGCGCTGTCCACCCGTCAGGCGTCGGCGCAGGACAGGCGACGCCAGCCGCGCCTGCTGGTGGTGAGCAACGGCACCGGCGAGGACCTGATCGCCGCGCGCATCCTGCGGGAAGTGCCGGGCGTCGAGGTCACCGCCTTCCCGCTCGTGGGCGCGGGGCGGGCCTACCCGCCCGAGGTGCCGCGCCTGGGACCGCAGGCCGACCTGCCGAGCGGGGGGTTCGGCTTCCGCGACGACCTGCGGGGCGTGTGGGGGGATCTGCGGGCCGGGGCGCTGGGGCTGGTGCGGGCGCAGCGCCGGGCGCTGCGTGCGGCCGGCAGGGGGGACGGCGCTGGTGCGCGCGCGGGGGCGGATCTGGTCCTGGCGGTGGGAGACATCTACGCGCTGTGGATGGCGCTGGCCGTCGGTACACCGGTGGCGCTGGTGGCCACGGCGGACACGGTGCTGGCCCGGCGGCCCTCGCTGCTCCACCTGGTGCTGCTGCGCCGCGCCCGCCACGTCTTCGCCCGGGACGAGGCCACGGCGGGGTGGCTGGCGGCCCGCGGCGTGGCCGCCTCGGCGCCGGGGAACGTCATGGTGGACTGCCTGGAGGAGGCGCCGGCGGACTTCACGCTGCCCCCGGAGGTCCCGGTCGTGGCGCTGCTCCCGGGGAGCCGGAAGGACGCCGCGGGCAACGCGGCGCTACTCGCGCGCGTGACGGCCCGGGTGGCCGGCGCGCGACCGGAGGTGCACTTCCTGCTGGCGCTGGCGCCGACCGTGGACGCCGATGCCGTCCTGGCCGGGCTCGAGGCGGGGCTGGGGCTGAGCAACCTCGGCGTCCCCGGTCAGGGCGCCGCTGCGGCCGGGGCGCCCCGGCCCGCCCGCATCCAGCTCACCCGGACGTTCACCGCGGCGGCGGCGCGGGCGGAGGTGGTAGTGGGCCTCGCCGGGACGGCCAACGAGCAGGCCGCGGCCCTCGGCCGGCCCGTGGTGGCCTTCCCCGGATCTGGCGCGCAGTACACGCCGCGGTTCATGGCGCTGCAGTCCCGCGTCCTGGGGGAGGCCCTCGTCCCCACATCCTCGCCCGAAGCGGCAGCAGCGGCGGTGCTGCGCCTGCTCGGCGACCCGGAGGAGCGCGCCCGGCGCGGCGAGGCGGGGCGGCACCGGATGGGTCCGCCGGGGGCGGCGCCCCGGATTGCCGCCTGGCTGAGGGAGAGGCTCTTGGGATCAAAGCCCTAGAGGACTGGGCCAGCGGCAGGGATGACGCTCAGGCGCCCCGAGCCGAAGACACGCTACTGGCGCGGTGTGATTAGGGCGGTGGCCGGGGAATACCGCGGTGTGGCCACGGTGACGGCCTTCCTTCGGGAGAAGGTCAGGGGCGGCCGATGCTCACGTAGGTGAAGCCCGCCGCGCGCACGGCGGCCGGGTCGAGCAGGTTGGTCGCGTCCACGATGTTGGGGGCGCGCATCGTCTGGCGCAGCCGCGCCAGGTCGAGGGCGGCGAACTGCGGCCAGGCGGTCAGGATGAGGAGGAGGTCGGCGTCGGCGGCGGCCGCGTAGGGGTCGCCCACCACCTCCCCCGGGACCCCCGGAGCCCCGTCCACCATCGGGTCGTAGACGCGCACCCGCGCCCCCCGCCGCTCCAGGTAGTCGATGATCTCCGGGGCGGCGGAGTTGCGCACGTCGTCCGTCCCCGGCTTGAAGGCCAGGCCCAGCGCCCCGATGCGCCGCCCCACCAGGGAGGCGCCCAGCAGGTCGGCCACCTTGCGCAGCACCTGGCGGCGCTGGTGCTGGTTCTTCTCCAGGATGGCCCGCAGGAAGAAGGGCTCGTAGCCGGCGTCCTCCGCCAGGCGGATGAGGCCTTCCAGGTCCTTGGGCAGGCAGGGGCCGCTGAAGCCGAGCCCCGGCTGCAGGTAGGCGTGGCCGATGCGCCGGTCGTAGCCCAACCCGCGCGCCACCGTCTCCACGTTGGCCCCCACGCGCTCGCAGACGTTGGCGATCTCGTTGATGAAGGAGACGCGCATGGCCAGGAAGGCGTTGGCCGCGTACTTGATCATCTGCGCGTCCTCGATGCCCGTCTCCAGGATGGGGGCCCCCAGCGGCGCGAAGAGCTCCCGGATGAGGGCCACCGCCCGGGGGCTCGTCCCGCCGATGACGACGCGGTCCGGGTAGAAGAAGTCGTGCACGGCGTGCCCCTCGCGCAGGAACTCGGGGTTGGCCACCAGGTCGTAGTCGCTGCCCTCGTGGCGGCCGAACTGCTCCAGCACCCGGCGGATGGTCAGGTGGGAGCCCACGGGGGCGGTGCTCTTCACGGCGATGACGGCGTGGCGGTGCAGGTGGCGCCCCAGCCCCTGGGCCACCTGGATGATGTGGGAGAGGTCGGCCTCGCCGTTGTCCCGGCGCGGGGTGTTCACCGCCACGAAGACCGCCTCGGCGTCGGCCAGGGCCGCGGGCAGCTCGGTGGTGAGGCGCAGCCGCCCGGCCTCCAGCGCCCGGCGCAGCAGCGCCTCCAGCCCCGGCTCGTGGAACGGCGCCTCGCCGCGGGCCATCCGGCGCACCCGCTCTTCGTTGATGTCCACGGCGGTCACCCGGTGGCCCATGTGCGCCAGGCCTACGCCCGTCACCCCACCCACGTAGCCGGCCCCGCCGATCACGACGATGGCGCGCGGGGGGTCGGCCACCCCCGCGAAGCGCTCGAGCGCCCCCTCCGTGCCCTGCTGCTCCTGCCGGTGTCCCTCCGTCATCGCTCACGATCCTCCTGCCCTCCGGGCGCCCCTCCCGCTCGCGGTCGGCGGGCGGCCGCACCGCCAGACGGCGGGCCGGCTCCCCGCCCGCTCCCCGCCGGGGTGGCCGCGGAGGCGGCGAGGGCCTCCTGGCGCATCGCCTCGACGGTCCGCCGCAGCCCCTCGTCGAAGGCGACGCGGGGCGCATAGCCGATGAGCCGGCGCGCCAGCGCGATGTCCGCCTCGGTGTGGCGCACGTCGCCCGGGCGGGGCGGCCCGTGCACCACCTGCGGGGTCTGCCCCAGCACCCGGCCGATCGCCGCCACCAGATCGAGGAGGGTATGGCGGGCGCCCGCCCCGATGTTCACCACCGCCCCGTCGGCCTCCGCCCCGGCGGCGGCGGCCTGGAGGTTGGCCTCGACGACGTCGTCGATGTAGGTGAAGTCCCGCGACTGCAGCCCGTCCCCGTGCACCGGGAGCGGCTGCCCCTCCAGGGCCAGGCGGATGAACTTGGGGATGACCGCCGCGTACTCGGAGGCCGGGTCCTGCCAGGGGCCGAAGACGTTGAAGTAGCGCAGCCCCACCGTGGAGAGGGCGAAGGCGCGGGTGTAGGCCTGGCTGTAGACCTCGGTGGCGAGCTTGCTGGCCGCGTAGGGGGACTTGGGCCGGGGCGGCTGCCCCTCGTGCTTGGGCAGCGGCGTGTCGCCGTACACCGAGGACGAGGAGGCGTAGACCACGCGCCGCACGCCGGCCCGGCGCGCCGCCTCGAGCAGCCGCACCGTCCCCGTGGCGTTCACGTCGTGCGTCTCCACCGGGTGCGCCATGGACCGCGGCACGGAGCGCAGCGCCGCCTGGTGGAAGACCACCTCCACCCCGGCACAGGCCAGGTCGAGGACTCCCGGGTCCCGGATGTCCCCCACGATCGCCTCGCAGGCCGAGGTCAAGCGGACGGGCCGCCCGTCCGCGTCGGCCAGCGCGCGGCGCACCATCGGCGGGGCGAGGTCGAGCGCCCGGGCCAGGTTCTCCGGCGTCCCCGTGACCAGGTTGTCGAGGATCCGCACCGCCTCCCCGCGGCCGACCAGCGCCCGGACGAGGTGGGCGCCGATGAACCCTGCCCCGCCGGTGACCAGCACCGTCATCGCTCAGCTCCTCTCCGGCTCCGGCGCCTCCAGCCAGAACGGCTGTGACCAGACCCGCCCGGTGTGTCCATCTTCTGCCTCCACGCGGACGAACTCCTCGTCGCCCGTGGGGTGGTACCGCCCCTCCGGCCCGGGCACCTCCGCCCGCACCCGCCCCTGCCGGTCGAGGAAGCGGATGCGCGTCACCTCGCCGGCGCAGCGTACCGCTCCGTCCGTCACGCCCAGGTCCACGGCGGGACCGGTCGTGGCGTAGAAGGCGTGGGCCCGGAGCGCCTCCCGGAGGGCCTCCGGGCGCACGGCCGCCACCTTGACCACCACCCACCCGCGGCCGACCTGGTGGGGGCCGTGGGCGTCGTCCCCCGCCACCGCCCCGGGGGCTGCGGCGCGCGGCCGCTCCCGCAGCAGCGCCGTCCAGCGCCGCACGTCCTCCGCCGTGTCGGAGTGCGGGTTCACGATCTCCACCAGAAACGGGCCCCGCAGGCGGCGCATCGCCTCCAGCGACCACTCCCCGGTCCAGAAGTTGCCCCGCCAGGAGGGGTGGTGCAGCACCGGGACCCCGCCCGCGCGGCGGGTGGCCTCGACCCGCTCCTCCACCGACCCGCGCCCCAGCCGGTCGCGCACGAAGAGGCGGCCCAGGTGGGGGCCGAGCGGGTAGACGCCGCGCACGACGGTCTCCTCGATCCCCGGGACGGCCACGAACTCCGGCCCGTCCAGCGCATCACAGAGGGTCACGCGGTCGTGGTCGGTGAGGCAGACGAACGCGAACCCCAGGTCCCGGTAGCGGGCCAGGGCCTCCTCCGGCGTCATCCGACCGTCGGAGCGCGTGGTGTGGACGTGCAGCTGCGCCTTCCGGAACGTCCCGGGGACGGCGTATGGATCGTGGATGCGCACGGCTGCAGAGGAGGGGAGTTCGGCGCCGGGGCGACTGGGCCCTCTGCCGGTCCGCGGGCGCCCTGGGGGGACTTCCGGGGAGGATGGCGGGAAGGTGCGCAGCCCGGCTCAGAGGAGCGCGCGCGGCCGCGTCCACGCCTGGTAGCCCATCGTCCGCAGCTGTGTGCGCACGCGCTGGATGCGGTCGGCGAGCGCCGGGTGGGTGCGGAAGAAGACCTCGAACTGGGAGGGATCGCGCCCCTCGGCGGCGCGCAACCGCTCCAGGAAGCGCAGGGCGGCGGGCGGGGCGAAGCCGGCGCGCTGCACCAGCCCGAGCCCCACGCGGTCGGCCTCGAACTCCGCCTCGCGGCTGAAGCCCCGCTGGAGCAGGAAGCGCACGAAGGTGGCCACCGACGCCGCGGTGGGGTCGCCGCCGAAGAGCAAGGTGATGACGATGCTGAAGAGGAAGTGCCGCTCGAGGAGCTGGACGTGGTGGCGGCGGTCGACGTGCGCCACCTCGTGCGCCAGGACGAAGGCCAGTTCGTCGTCCGACGTGACGAAGCCCAGCAGCCCCCGGGTGACGTAGATGAAGCCGCCGGGCAGGGAGACCGCGTTCACCTCGCCCGCGTCGAGGACCTTGAAGGTCCAGGGCAGGTCCGGGCGCGTCGAGCGCGCGGCCAGGCGCCCGCCCAGGGCCGCCACCCGCGCCGTCTGGGCGGGGTCGCGCACGACGCCGACCTCGGCCTCCAGCTCCCTGGCCGCGTCCCGGCCGATCTGCACCTCCTGCGCCGTCCCGATCAGGGCGGCGGCGGCCGGACGGACCGGGAGGGCGACGAGGGCCAGGGTCAGGAGGAGGGCCAGCAGCCGGAACGGAGCGTGCACGCGCATCACCTCACTGGGACGGGCCACGTCGGCGGCGCGCCGTCCGGTCGTCGCAGCGGCGCAGCGTCCCCGCCCAGGTTTTCCCCGCCACGACCCCCTCCCCGTGGAGCGGCCGGAGCGGCCGGTGGAGCGGCCGGAGCGGCCGGTGGAGCCGGCTGGAGCGCCGGCGCCCGACGCCCCCATGCCGCGGCAGCCGCCCGCCATGGCGGCCGGGGAGCGCGGGGGGCTACAATACACCACGGTCTCATGCGCGTCGCCGTTCGCACCTTCGCCGCCTACCGCGAGGCCATCGGCCGGGAACAGGTCGAGGTCGAGGCGCCGGAACCGCTCACCGCGGGCGAGGTCTGGACGCTGCTCGCCGAGCGGTTTCCGGGCCTGCGGCGCTACGCCCCGCCCGCCCGGTTTGCCGTGAACGACGAGTTCGTCTCGCCCGACCACCGCCTGCGCGACGCGGACGAGGTGGCCCTCATCCCGCCGGTAAGCGGCGGTGCCGGGGGCGAGCCGGGAGGGGCCTCGCCGCGCATCGTCGTGCGGCTCACGGCGGAGCCGATCCGGCCGGAAGCGCTCGTGGCCGCGGTGGCCGATCCGTCCGCCGGGGCGGTCGTGCTCTTCTGCGGGACGGTGCGGGAAGGGTCGCGGGGCCGCCGCATCGAGCACCTGGAGTACGAGGCCTACGCCGCGCTGGCCGAGCGGGAGATGCGCCGCATCGCCGAGGAGGCCGTTCAGCGGTGGCCGCTCCGCGCCGTCGCCCTGGTCCACCGCACGGGGCGGCTGCGCGTCGGCGAGGTGAGCGTCGGCGTCGCCGCCGCCAGCGCCCACCGCGCCGAGGCCTTTGCCGCGGCGCACTTCCTCATCGACACGCTGAAGCAGGTCGTCCCCATCTGGAAGAAGGAGGTCTGGGCTGGGGGCGGAGCGTGGGTGGGCGCCGCCCCCACCGCCGAGGTCGCCGCAATTGCTGCTCCGCCGGAGCCCGCAGCCTCGCCCGGCGGTGCGCGCACCGGGGACATCCCGGGGGACGCCACCGGGGAGGGATGATGGCACAGAGACCGGATCCGCTCGGCGCCCGCGCCGAGCTCGACGTCGGCGGCCGGCGCGTCACCTACTACCGGCTCGAGGCGCTGGCCGGGGCGCTCGCGCTGCCCCTGGAGCGCCTGCCCATGACGGTGAAGGTCCTCCTGGAGAACCTCGTCCGCCACGCCGGGCGCGGGCCCTTCACCGTCGAGGACGCGCTGATGGTGGCCCGCTGGGCCCCGGGGGCGGCCATGCCGCGTGAGTTCCCCTTCCTCCCCGCGCGCGTCCTCCTGCAGGACTTCACCGGCGTGCCGGCGGTGGTGGACCTGGCGGCCATGCGCTCGGCCGTGGCCCGCCTGGGCGGGGACCCCCGGCGCATCAACCCGCTGGTGCCGGCGGACCTCGTCATCGACCACTCGGTGCAGGTGGACGCCTTCGGCTCCGCGGCCGCCTTCGCCACCAACGTCCAGCGCGAGTACGAGCGCAACGCCGAGCGCTACGCCCTGCTGCGCTGGGCGCAGCAGGCCTTCCGCAACTTCCGCGTCGTCCCGCCGGGGAGGGGGATCGTCCACCAGGTCAACCTGGAGTACCTGGCCAGGGTGGTGTGGAGCGAGGAGCAGGACGGCCAGGTCGTGGCCTACCCGGACACGGTGGTGGGGACCGACTCCCACACCCCCATGGTGAACGGCATCGGCGTGCTCGGCTGGGGCGTGGGCGGGATCGAGGCCGAGGCCGTCCTCCTGGGCCAGCCGATCACGCTGCTCCGCCCCGACGTCGTGGGGGTGCGGCTGGAGGGCGAGCTGCGCGAGGGCGTCACCGCCACCGACCTCGTCCTCACCATCACCGAGCTGCTGCGCCGCCACGGCGTGGTGGGCCGCTTCGTCGAGTACACCGGCCCGGGGCTGCGCCACCTGCCCGTCCCCGACCGCGCCACCATCGGCAACATGGCCCCGGAGTACGGCGCCACCGCCGGCCTCTTCCCCGTGGACGACGAGACGCTGCGCTACCTGCGCCTGACCGGCCGGCCGCCGGAGCTGGTCGACCTGGTCGAGCGCTACACCAAGGCGCAGGGGCTCTTCCGCACGCCGGGGGGGCCCGAGCCCGTCTTCGACGAGCTGCTCACCCTGGACCTGGGGACCGTCGAGCCCAGCGTGGCCGGGCCCCGCCGCCCCCAGGACCGCGTCCCCCTGGCCCTGATCGGCGAGGCCTTCCGCAAGGCCTTCACCGGGCAGCTCCCCGACGGCGCCCGGGACCCCGCCGCGGTGGCCGCCACCGCCGCCGTGGCCGACACCTTCCCGGCGAGCGACCCCCTGCCGCCGCAGACGCCGCGGCCGGGCGGCACGACGAACGACGAGCAGGAACTGGGCCGGGCGACGGCGCCCCAGCCCGTGCGCGGCGAGGTCCTGGACGCCCCGCCCACCCGGAAGCCCATCGACACCGAGACGGTCTCGGTCGGGCACGGCTCCGTGGTCATCGCCGCCATCACGAGCTGCACGAACACGAGCAACCCGTCGGTGATGCTGGCGGCGGGGCTGCTGGCCCGCAAGGCGGTCGAGCGCGGCCTGCGCACGCCGCCCCACGTGAAGACCAGCCTGGCGCCGGGCTCGCCGGCCGTGACCGAGTACTACCGGCGGGCGGGGCTCATGCCCTATCTGGAGCAGCTCGGCTTCCACCTGGTCGGCTACGGCTGCACCACCTGCATCGGCAACAGCGGCCCGCTCATCCCGGCGGTGGCCGAGGCGGTGGAGGAGGGCAACCTGGTGGTGGCCGCCGTGCTGAGCGGCAACCGCAACTTCGAGGGGCGCATCCACCCGCAGGTGCGGGCCAGCTTCCTGGCCTCGCCCCCGCTGGTCGTGGCCTTCGCCCTGGCCGGGCGCGTCGACATCGACCTGACACGGGAACCGCTGGGCACCGACCGGGAGGGGCGCCCCGTCTACCTGCGCGACCTCTGGCCCTCCACGCAGGAGGTGGCGGCGCTGGTGGCCGAGGCGGTGGGGCCGGAGGTCTTCCGCCGCCGCTACCGGGACGTCTTCACGGGGGACGAGCGCTGGGCCGCGCTCCCCGTCCCCGCCGGCGACCTCTACGCCTGGGACCCCGACTCGACCTACGTGCAGGAGCCGCCCTTCTTCCAGGACCTCGCTCCCGAGCCCCCGCCGGTGCGCGACATCCTGGGGGCGCGGGTGCTGGCGCTGCTGGGCGACTCGGTGACCACGGACCACATCTCCCCCGCCGGCAGCATCCCGGTGCAGAGCCCGGCCGGGCAGTACCTGATCGCCCGCGGGGTGAAGCCCGCCGACTTCAACTCCTACGGGGCCCGCCGCGGCAACCACGAGGTGATGGTGCGCGGCACCTTCGCCAACATCCGGCTGCGCAACCGGCTAGCCGGCGGCCGGGAGGGCGGGTGGACGACCCACCTCCCCAGCGGTGAGCTCATGACGATCTACGACGCCGCCGTCCGCTACCAGGCCGACGGGGTCCCCCTCATCGTCATCGGCGGGAAGGAGTACGGGTCCGGGTCCTCACGCGACTGGGCGGCCAAGGGGCCGCTCCTGCAGGGGGTGCGGGCGGTGCTCGCGGAGTCGTACGAGCGCATCCACCGCAGCAACCTGGTGGGGATGGGGATCCTGCCGCTGGAGTTCCTCCCCGGCGAGGGCGCGGACGCCCTGGGCCTGACCGGGCGGGAGGTCTACGACATCACCGGGGTGGCGGGCGGCCCGGTCCCCGGCGGCCTGGTGACGGTGCGGGCGCGCGGCGAGGCGGGGGAGCGGGTCTTCCAGGCGCGCGTGCGGGTCGACAACCCCACGGAGGCGGAATACTACCGGCACGGGGGCATCCTCCCCATGGTGCTGCGGGCCCTGGCCCGCTGAGCTCCCGTTCCCCTGGGTTTCCCCCGAAGTCCCCCCCGAGGCGTCAGTTAAACGGTACGAGTAGTTGACAAAAATTGTCAACAAGTTGTATCGTTACTGTAACCAGAGGGTCCTATGCGTCCGCCCGAGCTCAGACCAGTTCAACTCATCGAGTTCTTCCACCTCGCCTTCCTGGAGGTCCTCAGGCTACGCCTGAAGCCCATCCACTACGTGCTCAAGGGCGGTGCCAGCATGCGCTTCTTCTACGGGAGCCCCCGATACTCGGAAGATATGGACTTCGACGTTGACGGGGTGCCCCGACACCGGCTCGAGCGACGCGTTGACGACGTCCTGACCTCCCGCCCCCTCCGGTTCATCCTGGCCTCCCAGAGCCTCCGCATCGAAAGCGTCAGCAAACCGAAGCAGACCGAGACCACCCAGCGCTGGAAGATCTCCCTGGCGCGGGAAGCCGGAGACCAGGTGCGCACACGGGTGGAATTCTCACGCCGCGGGGTCGACCCCCGACACAGGCTGGAGCAGATCCCCGCCGAGCGGACCGCACCTTATGGCCTCCCCCCGCCGACCGTCCAGCGCTACCTCCCGGAAGCGCTCATCGAGCAAAAGGTCCGAGCCCTGGCCTCGCGTCTGGAGACGCAGGCGCGAGACATCTTTGATCTCGATCTCCTGTTTCGAGCGGCTCCGGAGGCGTTGCCCAACACATCGCTCGACACGCGGACCCTGCACCTGGCCGCGGAGCGGATCCTGGATTTGAGCTTCGAGGCCTACCAGGCTCAGGTCGTCGCCTTCCTCGACCCCGATGTGCTCGAGCTCTACGATCACCCGGAGGCATGGGAACGACTTCGAGCCCACGTCTTGCAGGAACTGACGACGTATGAGCGCCGCTCGCGCCTACGCTGAGCTCCGCACCCTGCCCTCGCCGCTGGTCACCACGCGTGATGCGGCCGCCCGCCTCCGTCTGTCGCTCTCCGCAGCCAGCCGCCTCCTGCGGCACCTGGCCGGGGTGGGGCTCGTGACGCGGATCCGACGGGGCCTCTGGGCGCTCACCGAGGTGTCCCCATATGCCGTCGTCCCGTACCTCACCGCGCCATACCCTGCCTACGTGTCCCTCTGGACAGCGCTCTACGAGCACGGCATGATCGCCCAGGTTCCGCGGGTGATCTATGCCGCCTCCCTCGACCGGTCGAAGCGAGTGGTCACCGCGCTGGGGACCTACCGGATCCACCACCTCGCCCCCAGGCTCTTCGGTGGCTTCGACCACACGCCCAGGGGGCCGATCGCTCGGGCCCCCAAGGCCCTCTTCGATACGGTGTACATCATGGGGACGTACGCGGGGCGCAGGATGGGCCTGCCCGAAATCGAGATTCCCAGGGGATTCGATCGATCGGAGATCGACGTCTGGGTGAATCGCATCACATCGCCCAGACGGAGAGTCTTCGTCGCACGGCGTCTGGACACGATCCTGAAGCGCGGGCGCCCCGGCGGTGCAGCGAGCGGTCGACGACGGTCCGGGTAGCGCGCGGCTCTCAGGCGATGCGCAGCACGACCTTCCCGAAGTGCTCGGAGGCCTCCAGGAGCCGGTGGGCCTCGGCGGCCTGCTCCAGGGGCAGGACGGCGTGGACGACGGGGCGCAGCCGGCCGCGCTCCACGAGGGCCATCACCTGGCGCATCTCCCCCTTCGTCCCCATCCAGGTGCCGTGGATGCTGAGGCGACGGCCGAAGATGTAGCGGATGTCGGTGGGCGCCACCGGGCCCGTGGTGGCGCCGCAGACCGCCAGGCGCCCGCCGTGGGCCAGCGCCTTGAGGCTGGTCTCCCAGGTGGCGGCGCCCACGTGGTCGACGACCACGTCCACCCCGCGCCGGTCGGTGGCCTGGCGCACCGCCTCCAGCACGTCCTGCCCACGGTGGTCGATGACCACCTCGGCGCCCAACGCCCGCGCCCGCTCCAGCTTCCAGGCCGCCCCCGCCGTGGCCAGCACCCGCGCCTCGAAGACACGGGCGATCTGGATGGCCGCACTGCCCACACCGCTCCCCGCGCCCCACACCAGCACCGTCTCCCCGAAGCGCAGCCGGGCGTTGGTCACGAGCATGTTCCAGGCGGTGAGCATGACCAGCGGCAGCGCCGCCGCCTCCTCGAAGACCAGCGCCGCCGGCTTGCGCAGCAGGTTGGCCTGGGGGACGACGACGTACTCGGCGTAGCCGCCGGGGACGTGCTCGCCCAGGATGGCGTAGTGGCGGCACAGGTTGTCCTGCCCGGCGGTGCAGGCCGGGCAGTGGCCGCAGGAGACGCCGGGGTGGACCATCACCGCATCGCCGGGCGTCCACCCCTCCACGCCGGGGCCGACCGCCGCCACCTCGCCGGCGACGTCCGCCCCCAGGAGGTGCGGGAAGCGCAGGCGCAGCCGCGGCAGGCCCTTCCGCACCCACAGGTCGATGTGGTTGAGCGCCACGGCGCGCACGCGCACGAGGACCTGGCCGGGGCCGGGTTCGGGGGTCGGCCACTCGGCGGGCTGCAGGACCTCCGGGCCGCCGTGCTCGCGGATCTCGACGACTCTCAGCGCCCTCCCCCCTCTCGCGGCTCCGCCGCCGCCCACGCCGATGTCATCGCCTGCGTGACGGTGGCCAGTGCAGCCTCCGCCGGGGCTGGCAGCCATGGGGCGGCGAGGCGCAGGAAGGCGTGGACGGCCTGCCCCACCAGCATCTCCCTGCCCGGGATGGTCCGCAGCCCGGCCCAGCGGGCGTGCTTGAGCAGGACCGTCTCCTCCGGGACGTAGACCAGGTCCCAGACGGTGCACGCGGCGGGCAGGGCGAGGGTCCGGCGCAGGGCGCGCTCCAGGTTGCCGACGACGGCGGGCCAGGCGGCGGCCCACCATGCGGGAGGTGGGGTCGGGCCGGGTGGCCTGAGGTGAGGGCCGTCGTCGTGGCCGCCGGGATGCGGCGGAGGGTCGGCCGGGGCCAGGGGGCTGAAGGGCTCGAGCCAGGTCACGCCGCCGGCAACAGGCACCCGACCGGCCATGCCGACCGGCGTGGCGTTCACCAGCAGGTCGGTCTGCGCGAGGATCCCATCCAGGTCGTCGAGGGCCACCACCCGCGTCTCGACGGGTCGGCCGGCCCCGGCGAGCATCCGGGCGGCCTCCTGAGGCCGGCGGGCCGCGACGATCACCTCGGGCATCGAGCGAGGCGTCGTGGCCAGCGCGAGGAGCACGGCGCGTGCGGCGCCGCCGCTGCCCAGCAGGAGGACCCGGCGCGCGTCCAGGCGCGCCACGATGTCGCGCGCCGCCGCCACGTCCGTGTTGGCCCCCCACAGCGTCCCCTCGGGGGTCCGCCCCACCGTGTTCACCGCGCCGGCCCCGCGGGCGTCGGCGTCGAGCGTGTCGAGGTGCGGCACCACCGCCCCCTTGTGCGGGACCGTCACGTTCAGCCCCAGGAGCCCGCCGGCCTGGCGACAGGCCGCCAGGAAGGCGCCCAACCGTTCCGGCGGGACGTCGAAGGCCAGGTAGACGGCCGGGAGGCGGAGCGCCGCAAAGGCGGCGTTCCACAGGCGCGGGCTGGCCGAGTACGCGGAGGGCCGGTCCCCCACCACCCCGGCCACCCAGCGCCGGCCCACGGCCGGTAGCCGATTGGCGACGTGGGGACGCAGCGCTTCCAGGGGGTCGGCAGGGAGTGCGGCGGGGTCCCGCGTGGCGGTGCTCGAGCGCGTGGCCGGCGAGGGATCGGGACTGGCCACGGTCAGGGCTCCGGCACCTCCCCGCCCAGGCGCAGCCGCGTGGGGCCGTCGGCCACGACCCGGCGCTCCTCGTAGTAGACCGTCACCCGCGGGCTCCACAGCTCCCGCGTCCCCTGCCGCACGTAGACGTCGCCCGCGAGCACGGCGACGCGCTCGCGAGCCCGCAGGTGCAGGATCTGGCCGCGCGCGGTGATCCCGCTGAACTGCGCCACCACCCCGCCGCTCAGCGTGGCCTCCTCCACGCCCTCCCGTCCCTCCAGGCGCGCCCCCGTGACGACGCCCTGGGCGGTGGCCAGCCGCACCGGGCCCTCCAGGACCAGACGGCCGCTCCCGCGCGCGTACGTGAGCGCCGACCCCGTGGCCACGAGGTCCGGCGGCGAGGTGACCCGCACGCGGCCGGAGGCGGTCAGGGCTTCGCTCCCCGGGACCAGCGTGATCACCTCGGCGCGCACCGTCCCCCGACGCAGGCCGAGCGCGGCACCTCCCCGGGCCACGATGCGGGTGAGGCGGGTGGCGGTGAAGTGCGCCTCCACCTCGCGGGCGCTCAACGTCCCCTCGGGGCTGTGCACGCGGGCCGGCGAGCCGGTGAGCTGCGCTCGCCCCCGCGCCCGGTCGAGGACGATGCGGTCCCCCTCCGCCTCCGTGGTGCCGTCGGAGAGCCGCACCCCGCCGTCCCCCACCACGAGACCGGTGGCCTCGTCGCTGGTGACCGTCCCCTGCACGGTGATGGTGAGCCCCGGACCCGGCGACGGTGCGGCGGCGCCGGGAGGCGGGAGGAGGGCGGGGAGCAGGAAGACGAGGGCGGGAGCGAGGACGCGGGTCAGGAGCGCGACCACCACAGGCAGCGTCGCGCGCCCCGGGAGACGCCGGTCGGGGAGGATGGCGCTCAGTCCTTGTCGATCTGGGCCCGCTGCAGCCGGCCGCTGTAGTCGATGTAGACCGCCTTCCACTCGCTGAAGACGTCCAGCACCTGCAGCCCGCCCTCGCGGTGCCCGTTGCCCGTGTCCTTGGTCCCGCCGAAGGGGAGGTGCACCTCGGCGCCGATGGTCCCGTGGTTCACGTAGACGATGCCGGTGTCGATCTCGTCGATCGCCCGCATGGCCGTGTTCACGTCCCGGGTGAAGATCGAGGCGGACAGGCCGTAGCGCACCCCGTTCAGGATGGCGATGGCCTCCTCCAGCGAGGCGGCCTCGATGAGGTCGGTGACCGGACCGAAGATCTCCTCCTGGGCGATGCGCATCTCGGGGCGCACCTGGTCGAAGATGGTGGGCGCGTAGAAATGCCCCCGGGCGAGGGCGCCGTCCGTGACCCGTCGCCCGCCCGTCAGTAACCTGGCGCCCTCGCCCGTGCCGACCTCCACGTACCGGTGCACGCGCTCCAGCTGCGCGGCGCTCACCAGCGGCCCCACGTCGGTGTCGGGGGCCAGCCCGTCCCCCAGGCGCAGCGCCTCCGCCCGCGCCACCAGCCGCTCGGTCAGCGCCTCCCGGACCTCGCGGTGGACGATGATGCGCGAGCAGGCGGTGCAGCGCTGCCCGGTCGTGCCGAAGGCGCTCCAGATGAGCGCGTCGGTGGCCAGGCCCAGGTCGGCGTCGGGGAGCACGATGGCGGCGTTCTTGCCGCCCATCTCCAGGGAGACGCGCTTGCCCAGCCGCCCGCACTTCTCCGCCAGACGGAGCCCTGTCTCCGTGGAGCCGGTGAAGGAGACCACCCGCACCTGCGGGTGCTCCACCAGGGCGTCCCCGACCGCCTCGCCCGGCCCGGTGACGACGTTGAGCACACCGGGGGGCAGCCCCGCCTCGGCGAAGAGCTCGACGAACTTCAGGCCCAGCAGCGGCGTGTAGGAGGCCGGTTTGAAGACCACCGTGTTGCCGCACACCAGTGCCGGGACGATCTTCCAGGAGGGGATGGCCATGGGGAAGTTCCACGGGGTGATGACCGCCACCACCCCGAGCGGCGCCCGCACGCAGTAGGCGGCCTTGTGCGGCATCTCGCTGGGGGTGGTGTAGCCGTGCAGGCGGCGCCCCTCGCCGGCGATGAAGTAGGTCATGTCGATGGCTTCCTGGACGTCGCCGCGCGCCTCGGTGAGGACCTTGCCCATCTCCTGGGTCATCAGGCGGGCCAGCTCCTCCTTGCGCCGCACCAGCAGCTCGGCCACCCGGAAGAGGATCTCGGCGCGCCGCGGCGCCGGCGTGCGCCGCCAGGCCGGGTAGGCGCGGGCGGCCGCTTCCACGGCGTCGGCCACGTCCTCGGGGCCGGAGCGCGGCACCACCCCCAGGACCTCGCCGGTGGCCGGGTTGCGCACCTCGGTGGTCGCCCCCGAGCGCGCCGGAACCCAGCGCCCGCCGATGTAGTTGCCGTAGACGCCCACCTCGACCGCCATGCTCTCCACCCCCACGCGCCGTGCCCCGCGTCAGGCGACGCGCGCCGGGAGGCGCTCGGCCAGCCGCGCCGCCACCTGGCGGAAGGCCTGTGCCGCCGGGCCGTCCGGCGCCGCCAGCACGAGCGGCGTCCCCCGGTCCCCGGCCTCGCGGATGGCCGGGTCCAGGGGGATCTGCGCCAGCAGCGGCACCTCGAGCAGGTCGGCCAGTCGCTGCCCGCCCCCGCTGCCGAAGATCTCCACCGGCGGCGCCCCCGGGGCGGGGACGAACCCCGCCATGTTCTCGATGACCCCCAGCACCTCCATGTTCACCTTGGCCGCCATCTTCGCCGCGCGCTGCGCCACCTCCACGGCGGCCGGCTGGGGCGTAGTGACGATGAGCATGTGGCTGCGGGGCAGGATCTGGGCGATGCTGATGGCCACGTCCCCCGTCCCCGGCGGCAGGTCGATGAGCAGGTAGGCCAGGTCGTCGCCCCAGTGGACCTCCTGGATGAAGGTCTGCAGCGCCTTGTGCAGCATCGGGCCGCGCCAGATCACCGCGTCGTCGGCGTGGGGGAGCATGAAGCCGATGGAGATGACGCGGATGCCGTCGCGCTCCAGCGGCACGATCACCTGGTCGATGACGGTGGGGCGCCCGGTCACGCCGAGCATGCGCGGGATGGAGAAGCCGTAGACGTCGGCGTCGATCACGCCCACCGTGAAGCCGGCCAGGCGCAGCGCCGCCGCCAGGTTCACGGTGACGGTGGACTTGCCCACTCCGCCCTTGCCGCTGGCCACGGCGATCACCTGGGTGGGGCTGTCCGGGGTGAGGAAGGGCGACCGCCGCCCGCCCGCCGCCGGCCCGCCGCGCAGCTTGCCGATGAGGGCCTGGCGCTCCTCCGGGGTCATCACCCCCAGGGAGACCTCCACCTCCCGCACGCCGGGGAGCGCCTGGAGGCGCGAGCGGATGCGCTCGACGATGGTCTCGCGCAGGGGACAGGCGCCGATGGTCAGCACGGCCGAGACCTCCACCCGGCCGTCGCGCACCCGCACGTCCCGCACCATGTCCAAGTCGACGATGGACCTGTGGAGCTCGGGATCCTCGACGTCGCGCAGCGCCGCCAGGACCTGGCCGCGGTCGATGGCCTGCGGTGACCGGAACATCGTCCTCCTCGGCGGTGATGGCGTCCAGGCTCAGTCTAGCACAGGGCCCGCTCCGCCCCCGCGCCCCGCGGCGCGGGCACGGCAGGCCTCGCACTCGCACAGCACCTCCCGCAGCAGCGGGAAGGGGTAGATGCCGGTGCGGTGGCCGTCCGGCCAGACGAAGCGCAGGGCGTAGGCGCCGACGCGCTCCACCTGCATCGGCCGCAGGGCCGGCAGGGGGTCCGGCAGGGGCCGGGGCGGATGGCCGCCGCGCTGCACGCAGACGGCGCAGGGGCAGTTGGCCCGCAGCGCCCCCCACCGGTAGGTGGAGCGGTGGCCGTCGGACCAGACGATGGTGCACTCTGGCGCGGTGATGCTGCCGACCTCCACCGGCGTGGCCATCCTAGCCGGCACGGCTGCTCCCTCCGCCCCCGCCGCCGCCTCCACCGCCGCTGAAGCCGCCCCCGCTGCGCGTCGACGAGGAGAGCGCGCGCGAGAGGCTCTGGAGGTTCTGGAAGGAGCGCGCCAGCCGGGTGAGCGAGGCGAGCCCGTCCGTCCCCGCGCCGAGCCGGCCGGGGCCGCCACCGCCGGTGTACCAGCGCGGCCCGCCCACCGGCCGGGCCGTCGCCCGGGCGACGAGCGTCAGCGTGCGCAGGAACTCCTCGGCCACCCCCAGCGCCGCGGCGTAGACCAGGTAGCGCTCCCACAGCGGCAGGACCCGCGCGCTCGCCTCCTTCAGCATCGAGAAGTCCGTGAGGAAGCGGCGGAAGGCGCCCCAGCGGCGGACCTCCAGCGCGGCCTCCGGGGTGCGGCGGGAGAGGGTGACGGCAGCCAGCACGCCCACCACGATGCCGACGGGCAGCGCGAAGAGCACGGAGATCACGAAGCCCACAAGGACGGCGACCACGGTGGTCAGCACGGTGACCGTCAGGAAGACCCGGCGGGCCCGCTCGCTCGTCGGGTCGTCCAGGCGGAAGACGCGCTGCTCGAACCACCCCCGCAGCTGCGGCCCCCACCGCTCCACGAAGCGGAGGAAGTTGCTCTTCTGCCCGTTCATCCGCCGGCCCCACGCCTCGATCTGCTCGTCGGTGACGCTCTGCCCGTTGCCCGCCCGCCGGAAGACCACCCGCAGCACCTCGACCTCGAAGGGCTCGAGCTCCCGCTCCCGCTGGGGGCCCGGGCGGCCGTCGCGCTCGCGGGCGTCGCCGCGCCGCCCCCCAGGCTCGTCCGCACGGTCGCCCAGCAGCGCCCGCCCGCGCGGGGTGAGGCGGTAGGTGAGGTCGGTGTCGCGGAAGAGGCCCGTCCCCAACACCCCCTCGTCCTGGTGCTCCTCCACCTCCACGTAGCCGAGGCGGGCGGCCTCCAGGAGGGTCGCGGCGAACCCCTGCGGCAGGAGGCGGCGGTCCACGCCGCGCTGCGGCAGGATGGCCGGGACCACGGCGGGCGGCAGGTCGCGCGGCGGCTCCCGCTCGTAGTCGGCGTCGTAGGGCACCTGGGGCTCGCGCCCGTAGCGCAGGTAGGTCCACAGGTAGGCGGCGACCAGCCCGAGCATCAGCCCCGCGGAGAGGACCAGCCCGCCGACCATCGCCCTGTGGATCAGCACCTCCCGGCGCGCCTGCCGCCGCTCGTCGGCCAGCAGGCTCTCGTGGGTCTCGCCCCGGCGCAGTGGCGCCTGGCCGAAGAGGGCCGGGTCGAGCAGCACGCGCACCTCGACGAAGCTCGTCTCCGGGATGGCCGCCTGCCTCACCACGGCCCGGCTCCCGTCCGGGGCGATCTCCAGCGTCCCGGGCGCGGCGCGGCTGTGGACGAAGACCTTGAAGAGCGCGGGACTGGGGCGCGGCGGGATGACGGTGATGTGGACCCGCGCGATGGGCGCGTGCTCGTCCTCGATGGCCTTCCAGTAGAACTGGGCCACGTCGGGGTAGCGCTGGACGGCGCCGCGGATGCGGTAGCGCAGGCGGAAGCGGCGGGTGGTGTCCTGGGCCTGGTACGACCAGCGCAGGACGCGCTCCGGGCCGTCGCGGCGGCGCTCCGTGCGCAGCGGCTCGCCCGTGTCGGCGTCGGTGACGGAGAGGTCCTCGATGTCGTAGGTGCCGTACCGCCCCGTGGTGCGCAGCCGCAGCTCGGCCCAGGTGAAGGCGCCGCGGAAGCGGAAGGCGCGCACCTCCTCGACCAGGGCGTCGCCGGTGGGGAGCAGGGTGAAGACCTGGCGGATCTCCGGGTGGTCGTAGGACTTGGCCTGGGCGCCGACGGACGGGGCGAGGGCGAGCGGCAGGACGCCAGGGAGCAGGAGGACCAGGAGCAGCGTCCTCATGCCGGCGCCCCGTCCGGTGACCCTCCGGTCGGCCCGCCCTGCCCCCCGCCCGGGCGCGGCGGGCGCCGGCGCCGCCTGCGACGCCGCCGCCCCCTCGGCGCCCTCACCGCTCCTGCGGCCGCCGGCGTCTCCCCTCGACCCACGGCCTCTCCGCCCTGGGCCTCTCCGGCCTGTGCCTCTGCGCCCCCGACCGCTGCGCTCTGGACCGTGCTTTCCCCGGCCGGCGGGACGGCTCCGGCCGGTTCGGCCGCCCACACCGACTCTGCGCCCGCGGGGAGCTCCGGCGCCCTGCGTGCGTCCTCCTCCTCGCCCGGCGTCTCCTCCCCGCGTGCCCGCGCCGCTTCGCGCCGGGCCGGGACGAGGCGCGGCAGGTCCCGCTCCGCGGCGTCCTTGACCTTCGCCAGCATGCGGTCGAGCGCCCGGCCCATCACCAGGCGGGCCGTCGTCTCCCCCAGCAGCGGGATGCCGGTCTCCACCTCCACGCGGGCCCGCACCACGCTCTCGGCGCCCTCGGAGGCGACCGTGTACTCCCCCTCCAGGTGGCGGAAAGTGCCGCGGACCTGCCGGAACTCCACGCGCGCGGGAGGCCGCAGGCGGATCACCTGGACCGACTCCACCGGCATGCCGCCGAAGTAGCCGCGCAGCTCGGCCGTGACCTGCTGGCTCCCCCGCTCCAGGATGTCGGCGACCAGCCACAGGTCGGTGAACCAGCGGGGCAGGCTCTCCACCCGGCTGAGGAGCTGGTAGACCCGCTGCTGCGGGGCGCGGATGCGCCGCTCCCGCTCGACGCGCACGGGACGGGGCGCGGTGCGGCGCAGCCGTCCGGCACCGCCGGATGTCCTCACCGCCGTCCTCCTGCCGCTCCGCCTCCCCCCGCCTCGTGGGGGCCTCCCACGATCCCGGCGCCTCCCCCCGCCTCGTGGGGATCTCCCACGAATCCGGCGCCACCGGCGCTCCCGTCACGGGCCGGCCCGGCCCGCTCGCCGGCGGCGGCCCGCACCGCCTCGGCCAGGCGGATCACCCGGTCGTACCGCCCGAAGGCCGGGATCAGGTAGACGCCCTGCACCCGCGACCGGATGGCCGCGATCAAGTCAAAGGCCAGCTGCAGCCCCACCTCGCGGGCGTCGCCGCCGGCCGCGCGCAGCCGCTCCCGCACCGCCTCCGGGACGACCATCCCCGGGACCTCGTTGTGGAGGAACTCGGCGTGGCGGGCGCTGTGCAGCGGCAGCACCCCGGCGATCACCGGCACCGGCAGCCGCCCCACCCGGGCCAGGAAGCGGTCGAGGGTCTCGGGGTCGAAGAGCGGCATGGTGCACAGGAAGTCGCACCCCGCCGCCAGCTTCTGCTCCAGGACGCGCAGCTCGCGGTCGAGGCGGCGCGCCCCCATGTTCAGCGCCGCGCCGACGACGAAGGCGGTGGGCTGGCCCAGGTCGTTGCCCGGCAGGTCCCGCCCCTGGTTGAACTGCTTCACCAGCCGGATCAGCCCCGTGGGGGTGACGTCGGAGACGGCCGTGGCCGTGGGGTAGTCCCCCAGCTGCGGCGGGTCGCCGCGCAGCACCAGCAGGTGGCGGATCCCCAGGGCGTGCAGGGCCAGCAGGTCCGACTGGACGCGCATGAGGTTGCGGTCGCGGGTGGTGAAGTGGAGGATCGTGGGCAGCCCCACCTCCTGCTCGATGCGCAGGGCCATCCCCCAGGGACTCATGCGCAACCGGGCCATGGGGTTGTCGGGGACGTTCACCGCGTCGACGCCGGCCTGGCGCAGCAGGCGGCAGGTGCCGAGCTCCGGGCCCTCCTGGGTCCCCCGGGGCGGCGCCACCTCGACGGTGACGACGAAGCCGCGGCGCAGCCGCTCGGCCAGGGTCGTGGGCGGCGGCGGGGGCGCGGCCGGCTGGGGCGCGGCCGCCGGGGCCACGGTCAGCCGCGGCGGGCGCCGCCACGCCACGGTGGCGATGGCCTCGCCCATGGCGCGGATGTGCTGCGGCGTGGTCCCGCAGCACCCGCCCACGATGGCCACCCCGAGCTCGACCAGCTGCCGCGCGTAGTCGGCCATGTAGGCGGGCGTGGAGGCGTAGATCACCCGCCCGCCCACGTACGAGGGGAAGCCGGCGTTGGGCATGGCCGAGAGCGGCAGCCGCGTGAGCAGGACGAGCTGCTCCATCACCTGCAGGATGCCCTGGGCGCCCACGCTGCAGTTGGCCCCCAGCGCCGCCACCCCCAGCGGCTCGAGCCGCGCCACGATGTCGGCGGGGGTGTGGCCCAGCAGCGTGCGCCCCTCGTGGGTGAAGGTCATCTGGGCCACGATGGGGAGCGCCGTGGCCGCCCGGGCGGCGGCCACCCCGGCGGCGAGCTCGGCCAGGTCGGTGAAGGTCTCGAAGAGGAGGAGGTCTACCCCGCCCTCGGCCAGGGCCGCGGCCTGCTCGGCGAAGGCCTCCCCCACCTCCTCAGGGGTGACCGCCCCCAGCGGCGCCAGCGGCCGGCCGATCGGCCCGATCGACCCGGCCACCCACACCCGCCGTCCGGCCGCGGCGGCGACCTCGCGGGCCAGCCGGGCCCCGGCCACGTTCAGCTCGCGCACGCGCCCCTCCAGGCCGTGCGCGGCCAGCTTGAAGCGGTTGGCCCCGAAGGTGTTGGTCTCCAGCAGCTCGGCGCCCGCCTCCACGTACTCCCGGTGGATCGCCCGCACCAGGCCGGGCTGCTCGGCGTTGAGGGCGTCGAAGCACTGGTCGAAGGGGACGCCGCGGGCGTAGAGCATCGTGCCCATGGCCCCGTCGGCCAGCAGGGGCCCGCGCGCCAGCCGCTCCAGGAACTCCACTCAGCCCGCCTCCAGCACCGACCTGGCGATGATGATGCGCTGGATCTCGGAGGTGCCCTCGCCGATCTCCGTCAGCTTCACGTCCCGGTAGATGCGCTCCACCACCGCCCCCTTGATGAACCCGTACCCGCCGTGGATCTGCACCGCCCGCGTGGCCGCGCGCGCCGCCGCCTCCGAGGCGTAGAGCTTGGCCATGGAGGCCTCGCGCCGGAAGGGGCGCCCCCGGTCGGCGGCCGCCGCGGCCCGCGCCACGAGCAGCCAGGCCGCGTCCAGCTCGGCCGCCATGTCGGCGATCATGAAGGCGATGGCCTGGTGCTCGGCCAGCGGCTTCCCGAAGGCGCGCCGCTGCTGGGCGTACTCCACGCTCGCCTCCAGCGCCGCGCGCCCCAGCCCCACCGCCATCGCCGCGATCCCGATGCGCCCGCCCTCCAGGACGCGCATCGCCTGGGCGTAGCCCTCCCCCTCCTCGCCGATGCGCTGCGAAGCCGGGACCTCCGCGTCCTCGAAGATCACCTCGGCGGTGTCGCTGGTGCGCACGCCCAGCTTGTCCTCGTGCTTGCCGATGCGCAGCCCCGGGGTGTCCCGCTCCAGGACGAAGGCGGTGATGCCGCGCTTCCCCGCCCCGGGGGCGGTCACGGCCATGACGACGTAGACGCCGCCGAGGCTCCCCTGGGTGACGAAGACCTTGGTGCCGTTCAGCACGTAGACGTCCCCGCGGCGCTCGGCGCGCGTCTGGATGGCCGCCGCGTCGCTGCCCGCCCCCGGCTCGGTCAGGCACCAGGCGCCCAGCGCCTCCCCGGAGGCCAGCCGGGGCAGGAAGCGGCGCTTCTGCTCCTCGCTGCCGAAGCGCACCAGGTGGCCCGTGCACAGCGAGTTGTGGGAGGCGACGGTGAGGGCCACCCCGCCGTCGGCCCAGGCCAGGGCCTCGATGGCCAGCGCCAGGCTCACCGTGTCGAGCCCGGCCCCGCCGTAGGCGGCCGGGACCGTCATCCCCCACAGCCCCAGGGCGGCCAGCTTGGGGATGAGCGCGGTGGGGAAGCGCCCCTCGCGGTCCCAGGCCGCGGCGTACGGCCGCACCTCGCGCGCGGCGAAGTCGCGCACCGTGCGCTGGATGAGGCGCTGCTCCTCGGTCAGCGCGAAGTCCACGCCCGCCTCCCCGCCACCGCCCCAGGGCCGCAGGCGCGGACCGCCGACCGCCCCGGCCGCCTCACCCCTTCACCACGCCGATGGGGCGCTGCCGGGTCACCCGCCGGCTCAGCCCGGCGGCGTGGCAGACCTCGACGACGCCGGCCACGTCCTTGTAGGCGTCGGGGGCCTCCTCGGCCAGCAGCGAGCGGTCCTGGGCCCGCACGATGATGCCCTGGGCCCGCAGCCGCGCGGCCACGTCCACCCCGGCGAGCTGCCGCACCGCCGCCCGCCGCCCCAGCACCCGCCCCGCCCCGTGGCAGGTGGAGCCGAAGGAGCGCTGCATTGCCGTCTCGGTCCCCACCATGACGAAGGAGTAGCGGCCCATGTCCCCCGGCACGAGCACCGGCTGGCCGATGGCGCGGTAGCGCTCCGGGACCTCGGGGTGCCCCGGCGGGAAGGCGCGCGTGGCGCCCTTGCGGTGGACGCACACCGTCACCCGGCGGCCGTCCACCTCGTAGGGCTCGACCTTGGCGATGTTGTGGGCCACGTCGTACACCAGGTCCATGCCCAGCGCCCGGGCGTCCCGGCCGAAGACCTTGGCGAAGGCCTCGCGGGCCCAGTGGGTGATGAGCTGCCGGTTGGCCCAGGCGAAGTTGGCGGCGGCGCACATGGCCGCGAAGTAGTCCTGCCCTTCCCGGGAGCGGAAGGGGACACAGGCGAGCTGCCGGTCCACCAGGCGGATGTGGTACTGGCGCTCGGCGGCCCGCTCGGCCACCCGCAGGTAGTCGGTGCAGACCTGGTGCCCCAGCCCGCGCGACCCGCAGTGGATGAAGACCACCACCTGGCCGGGGAAGAGGCCCAGCACCTCGGCGGCCCGGGCATCGTAGACCTGGTCGACCACCTGCACCTCCAGGAAGTGGTTGCCGGAGCCGAGCGTGCCCACCTGGGCGCGGCCGCGCTTCTTCGCCTCCGGGCTGACCTTGTCCGGGTCGGCCTGCTCCAGGGCCCCGCGGGCCTCGATCACCTCCACGTCCTCCGGCCAGCCGAACCCCTCCGCCACGGCCCACTGCGCCCCGCGCGCCAGCGCGCGGTCCATGCGGGGGCCGTCCAGGCGCACCCGCCCGGTGCCCCCCACCCCCGCCGGCACGGCGCGGAAGAGCTCCTCCACCAGGGCCTCCAGGTGCGGCCGCACGTCGGCCTCGGTCAGGGTGGTGCGGATGAGCCGCACCCCGCAGTCGATGTCGAACCCGATGCCGCCCGGCGAGATGACCCCCTCGTCGAGGTCGAAGGCCGCCACCCCTCCCACCGGGAAGCCGTAGCCCCAGTGGATGTCCGGCATGGCCAGGGACCAGCCGACGATGCCGGGCAGCGTGGCCACGTTGGCCACCTGCTCGAGGGCCTGCTCCTCCCCGATCTGCCGCAGCAGGCGCTCGTCGGCGAAGACGAGCCCGGGCACCCGCATCCCGGGTTTGTAGGTCGTGGGGATCTCCCAGCGGTAGTCGTCGATCTTGCGCAGGATGCGTGTCCAGGGTGTGGCCGTCCGCGTCTCCATCGCCTCTCCCCCCTCACGCTCCCGACGAAAAACGCCCCCCATGACGCCGCATGAGGGGCGGACGGCGCAGCGGCGCGCCGGGCAGCGCCGCGCCTAGAACGGGATGGCCTCGACCGCCTTGATCTCCGGGACCTGTTCCTTGAGCATGCGCTCGATGCCCGCCTGCAGGGTCATCATCGAGTACATGCAGCCCACGCAGGCGCCGGCCAGGCGGATCTGGACGATGTCCTCCACGATGTCGACCAGCTCGATGTCCCCGCCGTCCGCCTGGACGTAGGGCCGGATCATCTCCAGGACGGCCTCGACGCGCTCCCGCGTCCCGGCCCCGGTCGCCGGCGTCCCGACCTCCGTCGCCGGCGTCCCGGCCCCGGCCGCCGGCCCGTTGCTCGTCACGGTCTCCGCCATCCGTCGCTCCTCGTCAGCAGATCGTGGCCAGGCGTCGTCCGCCCCGCCGCCCGGGCCGGTCAGCAGCCGCGCCCGTCCTCCCCGCAGGGTTCCGCCTGCCCGGGGTCCTCCGCCGTGGTGAAGGAGTGACCGCACCCGCAGGTGGCCACCGCATTGGGGTTGCGCACGGCAAACCCCTCGCCCATCACCGAGCGGTGGTAGTCGATCTCGGCACCCCGCAGCAGCCGCGCCGCCAGCGGGTCCACCAGCAGGCGGACGCCGTGCTGCTCGACCACCTGGTCGCCGGGCTGGACCTCGGTGTCGAGCGTCATCCCGTAAGCGTAGCCCGAGCAGCCGCCCCGGGTGACGAAGAGCCGCAGCGCCGTCCCGGGCGCCTCCTGGGCCAAGAGGTCCCGCAGCCGCTCGGCGGCGGCGGGCGTCAGCGTGATCGGATCCTGGGTGATGGCCATGACAGGACCATTCTGGCACCCGGGGCAGGGGGTGTCAATTTACTGTATGGCCTCAGTAGATCCGAGACACTTTGCCTCCCTCATCGGTGATCGGCCTGGCAGCGCGCGAGGAACTCATTCGGGGTGAGGTAGCCCAGCGCCTGGTGGGGCCGCAGCCCGTTGTAGACCGCCTCGTGCTCTCGCAGGAGGGCGTTGTGCAGCCCCAGGTCCTCGGGGACCTCGATCAGCTCGTAGAACTCCTCCTGGTGGGTCCGCTGAGCCCGCTCCACGTGCCCATTCCCCTGCGGCCGCCGCGGCGGCAGGACGAAGAGCAGGCTCCCCAACTC
>Ga0101943_1000317_pt1 | contig 94511 bp, 93 predicted proteins | sample DewCreD2012metaG_5_FD_75244 | JGI IMG/M metagenome (GOLD analysis project Ga0101943, IMG submission 75244) | Hot spring sediment bacterial and archeal communities from British Columbia, Canada, to study Microbial Dark Matter (Phase II) - Dewar... ... | reverse complement strand
TACTTCATCAACGGCATCCTGGCCCGCGCCCGTTACGGCGACGCCGACAAGATGAACTTCGAACAACCGCTCACCAACCTGGTCTGGATCACCTCGCTGCTGTCGATCGCGCTCACCTATGTCGTCAGCTACCTGATGATTCCCGAGCTGAAGGGCGACACGACGCTGTGGTGGAAGCTGGCAACGGTGATCAGTTGCGGCACGCTGGCCGGCGCGCTGATCCCCGAGTTCGTGAAGGTCTTCACCTCCACCGGCTCGCGCCATGTGCGCGAGATCGTGAAAGCCAGCGAGGAGGGCGGCTCGTCGCTCAACATCCTGTCCGGCTTCATCGCCGGCAACTTCTCCGCCTACTGGCTCGGCTTCGCCATTCTGCTGCTGATGTCGATCGCTTACTGGATGTCCACCATGGGCCTGGCCTCGCTGATGATGGCTCCGGCGGTCTTCGCGCTCGGCCTGGTGGCCTTCGGCTTTCTCGGCATGGGCCCGGTGACGATCGCGGTGGACTCCTACGGCCCGGTCACCGACAACGCGCAGTCCGTCTACGAGCTGTCCACCATCGAGCAGCTCCCGGGCATCGAGAGCGAGATCGAAAGCCAGTTCGGCTTCCGCCCGCAGTTTGAGAAAGCCAAGGACAACCTCGAAGAGAACGACGGCGCGGGCAACACGTTCAAGGCGACGTCGAAGCCGGTGCTGATCGGCACGGCCGTCGTCGGCGCGACGACGATGATCTTCTCGATCATCGTGGCCCTCACCGACGGCCTTTCGCCGGACCGCGTCGGCTACCTGTCCATCCTCCATGCGCCCTTCTTCTTCGGCCTCATCGCCGGCGGCGCGATGATCTACTGGTTCACCGGCGCCAGCTCGCAGGCCGTCTCCACCGGCGCCTACCGCGCGGTGGAGTTCATCAAGCGCAACATCAAGCTGGAAGGCACCACCAAGGCCAGCGTGTCCGACTCGAAGAAGGTGGTCGAGATCTGCACCCAATACGCCCAGCGCGGCATGTTCAACATCTTCATCGCCGTCTTCTTCGGGACGCTCGCCTTTGCCTTCATGGAGGAGTTCTTCTTCATCGGTTACCTGATCGCCATCGCGATCTTCGGCCTGTTCCAGGCCATCTTCATGGCCAACGCCGGCGGCGCCTGGGACAACGCCAAGAAGATCGTCGAGACCGAGATGAAGGCCAAGGGCACCGAACTGCATGCGGCCACAGTGGTCGGCGACACGGTGGGAGACCCGTTCAAGGACACCTCCTCGGTGGCGATGAACCCGACCATCAAGTTCACCACGCTGTTCGGCCTGCTCGCGGTGGAGCTCGCCGTCAGCCTGCGCAATCAGGGCCAGTCGGCGCTGACTCACGCCCTCGCCGTTGTCTTCCTCCTCATCTCGATGACGTTCGTCTACCGCTCGTTCTACGCGATGCGGATTGAGAAATAACCGCTCCTTCCTTACCCACCATGGAGGGCGGCCCGTGACGGCCGCCCTCCGCTTTTTTGGGGCAGCAAAACGCGCTGGAGCCGCTTGCCGCTGATGCCCTGGAACGCTTCCGTCCATGCGGCGCAGCCTGAGTCTGCCGCCGCGCGTGCGCTTCCCTGGCGGACTCTCGCCATACTCTGGGGAACTGTTCGGCCGCCACTCCGGCCGACGCCGCGCCCGCTATGCGAGCGCGAGATTCGCCTGCGCTTTCAGTGAGAAATCATCGAATTCGCCGCGCTCAAACTTCGGCCATGCCGCCGCGGCGATCATCGCCGCGTTGTCTGTGGAAAGATGCGGCGTGGGGAAATAAGCCGGCGCGGGCAGCCGCCCGCTGCGGGCCGCGCGCCGCAGCTCTGCATTGCAGGCAACTCCGCCGGAGACGATCACGCTGCGCGCGCCGGTCTCTTCCAGCGCCTTCTCGACGCGCTTCAGCAGTTCCTCCACCACCACGCGCTGGAACGCGGCCACCACGTTGCGCGTAGCCTGCGGCGTCACCGCCAGCCACTCTTCCAGGGTCGGACGCGGATTCCGCTTCAGCAGCTCGCGACGCGCCGCAATCTCGGCCTCCATCTCCCGGGACTGGACCCACCGGAGCACCGCCGTTTTCAGTCCGCTGAAGCTGAAGTCCAGCGCGTTGCCCTTCATCCTGGCCATGGGAAGCGGAACCGCTTCCGGATCGCCGTAGGGTGCAATCCGGTCCAGCACCGGCCCGCCCGGATAGCCGAAGCCGAGCAGTTTCGCCACCTTGTCAAATGCCTCTCCGGCCGCATCATCGCGCGTCCTGCCAAGCAATTGGTACTGTTCTCCGCCCGGCCAGTAGAACAGGTGCGTGTGGCCGCCGCTGGCCACCAGCGCCAGCGCCGGCAATTCAATCTCTTCGCCCGACCTCTTCGCATCCAGCACGACCGCGTGGATGTGCCCTTCCAGATGATTGACGCCAATCAGCGGCAGCCGCCGCACGGCACAAATCGCCTTCGCAAACGTCAAACCCACCAGGAGGGATCCCACGAGACCAGGCCCGGCGGTGGCAGCCACGGCGCCGAGGTCCGCCCATGAGGCGTGAGCGTCCTGCATCGCCTGCCGCACCACAGGCACGATGGCGCGCAGATGCTCCCGCGAGGCCAGCTCCGGCACGACGCCGCCATATCTGCCGTGAACGTCCAACTGGCTGGCCACAACGCTCGACAGCACCTCGCCGTCGCGCGCCACCACCGCCGCGGCGGTCTCATCGCAGGAGGTTTCGATTCCGAGGATAAACGGCATGCGTCCCCAACCGGGTATATTGTGAGAGTGGCTCACGCCCGCGCGAGCCATGTGGTACAGTTCCGATGCAGCTCTCTGACTTCGATTATCGCCTTCCGGATGAACTGATTGCACAGGCGCCGCTGGCCGACCGCGCCGCCTCGCGCATGCTCGTCGTGGACCGCGCCTCGGGCCGTTTCGAGGACCGGCATTTCCGCGACCTGCCCCGGTTTCTTCGCCCGGGCGATTGCCTCGTCATCAACGACACGCGCGTCATCCCGTCCCGTCTCTACGGGCGCAAGGAAGGCTATTCGCGCGAGGTTGAAATCTTCCTTCTCACGCCCCAGAATCCGGAGCGCACGCTGTGGACGGCGCTGGTCCGCCCGGGCCGCCACCTCCACGAAGGGGCGCGGGTCCGGATCTCGGAGCGGCTGTCGGTGGAGATCCTGGAGACGCGCGTGCGGGGCGAGCGTCTGGTGCGGGTCCACTGCGAAGGCGACCTGGATGAAGAGATCGAACGCATCGGGCATGTGCCGCTGCCGCCCTATATCCATCGTCCGGACGAGCGCCTGGACCGCGAGCGATACCAGACGGTGTTCGCCCGCCAGCGCGGATCCGCCGCCGCGCCGACCGCGGGCCTCCACTTCACGCCCGAAGTGCTGGACGCCTGCCGCGCTGCCGGAGCTGAAATCGCTCCGGTGACGCTCCACGTGGGGCTAGGCACGTTCCAGCCGCTGCTCAGCAACACAGTCGAAGACAACCGCCTGCACAGCGAGCGCTATTCCATCCCGCCGGAAACCGCGGCGAAGCTGGCCGCGGCCCAACGGCGCATCGCCGTCGGCACGACAGTCGTGCGTACGCTCGAATCGGCCGTCCGCAACGGCGGAATGGTCCCGCAGGAGGGGGAAACCGACCTGTTCATTTATCCGGGCTTCGAATTCCGCGCCGTAGACGCGATGCTGACCAATTTCCACCTGCCGAAGTCCAGCCTGCTGCTGCTCGTCTGCGCCTTCGGCGGCAAGGATCTGATCCTCTCCGCTTACCGGCACGCGGTGGAACAGCGCTACCGTTTCTTCAGCTACGGCGACTGCATGCTGATCCTATAAGCCGGATGTGGCCGGAAATCCTGCGGGATTTTCAGCCTGCGGAAAGCGAAAATGCCACCGCTTCCGGTGGCATTTCGCAACCTGAAATCGGGTGTTTTCAGGGTGCTTACCGCAGCAGCGGCGCGCTGGCCATCGCATAATCCAGAACGAGCGAGGGCGCGACGCCCAGCACGAATGTGCCCGCCACCGAGGCGGCCAGCGCCCAGCGGACGCCGGGCGCCGCCGCAGGCAGCTCGGGCAGGCCCTGCGAGGGCTCCTGCATGTACATCACGACAATGATCCGCAGGTAGTAATACGCGGCCACCGCGCTGTTCAGCAGGCCGAGAACCGCCAGCCAGACCAGATTGGAATCAAGCGCCGCCTTGAAGATGTAGAACTTCCCGAAAAATCCCGCGGTCAGCGGCACGCCGGTGAGCGAGAGCAGGAAGATGGAGAGGACCGCCGCCATGGCCGGGGAGCGGCGGCTGAGGCCGGCGAGGTCGGCGAGCTCGACGTGCCGTTCGCCCTGCCCGGCCACATGGGTCACCACCGCGAAGGCGCCGATATTCATCAACGCGTAAGCGGCCAGGTAGAACATGGCAGCCGCCGCGCCTGCGTCGGACATCGCCGTCAGCGCCACGGTGACATAACCCGCGTGGGCGACGGAACTGTAGGCCAGCAGACGCTTCACGTTCGTCTGCCAGAGTGCGGCGAAGTTTCCGATGATCATCGTGGCCAGGGCCACGGCCCAGAGCACCGGCTCCCACTTGTCGCGGAAGGGGACAAAAACGGTCATCAGGATCCGCAGGAACATCGCAAACGCGGCGGCCTTCGGCCCCACGCTCAGGAAGGCGGCCACCGGCGCCGGTGCGCCCTGGTACACGTCAGGCGCCCACATCTGGAATGGCGCCGCCGAGACCTTGAAGGCCAGCCCGACCAGCAGCAGCGCCGCGGCGGCGGAAACAACCGTCGCATTCACGCCGGACTGAGGATCCAGCAGCAGGCGGCGGATCTCGCTCAGATACGTTGTGCCGGCCGCGCCCCACAGCCATGCAATCCCATACAGAAAAAACGCCGCCGCAAAAGATCCGAGCAGGAAATACTTCAGCGCCGCCTCGTTGTTGCGCCGGTCGTCCCGCAGGTAGCCCGCCAGGACGTATGTGGCGATCGAAGAGCACTCCAGCCCGATGAAAAGCATGATCAGCTCATTGGCCGAGGCCATCAGGCACTGACCGGCGATGGAGAACAGCACCAGCGCATAATACTCGCCGGAGTCATGCCCTTCCCTCTTCAGGTAATTCGAGCTGATCAGCACCACCAGCATGCCGGCGGCGCAGACAAGGACCCGGAAAAAGGTCGAAAAACCGTCCACAACCAGAAGGCTGGAAAAGGCCGGCCCGGGGTCTGACGCTGCCACGGCGCTCAGCCCGATGGCCGCCGCCAGGGCGATGAAAGCCAGCGCGGCCAACCGCGTTCGGCTGCCGGGCCGCATGAGGGCCTCGGCCAGCATCAAAGCCGTCGCCGTCAGCGTGAGCAGGATTTCCGGCGAAAAGCGCAATAATTCCTGCGGAGAAGGCACAAAACTAACGGGCATGAGCAACTTCCTGGGCAGATTTCTGTGCGGCCGGCTTTTCGAGCACGATCTCCAGCGTCTGCCGGCTCTGCTGGCTGATGGGAGGCAGGAAGGACTGCGGGCCGACGCCCATCCACACCATCATCACGATGAGCGGCATCACCAGCGCCCACTCCCGGCCGTTCATGTCCGTCACATGATGGCGCACGGCGTCCGGCGCCGGCCCATAGAAGGCCCGCTGAACCAGCCACAGCATGTAGACGGCAGAGAGGATGACGCCCGTGCCGGCCAGCACCGCGTAAAGGAACCTCGCCTGTGCCGCTCCCAGCAGCACCAGAAACTCGCCGACGAAGTTGTTCAGCATCGGCAGACCGACGCTCGCCAGCGCCGCCACCACCAACGCCGTGGACCATAGTGGTAGTGACGTCGCCAAGCCCCCGTAGTCGGCAATCCGGTACGTGTGCCGACGCTCGTACAGCATGCCGAGCAGAAAGAAGAGCATCGGCGTCGACAGCCCATGGGCCAGCATCAGCACCACGGCGCCCTGCACGGACTCCGTCGTCAGCGCGAACAACCCGACCACCGCGTAACCCAAGTGCGCCACCGAGGTGTAGGCCACCAACCGCTTGGCATCCTCCTGAACCGCCGCCACCCACGCCCCGTAGATCACCCCCACCACACCAAGCCCCAACAGCACCATCACCACGACCGGGTGCGTGGCCGCGTCCGGGAAGTACGGCAACGCGAAACGCAGGAGTCCGTACACGCCCATCTTCAGCAGCACCCCCGCCAGGACGACGGAACCCGCGGTGGGCGCCTGCCAGTGCGCCGCCGGCAACCACGTGTGGAAGGGAACGATCGGCACTTTGATCGCGAACGCCAGCGCGAACGCCGCAAACAGCCACAGCTGCTGCTCAAGCGTCAGCGGCGTGTGCAGCAAATCGAAGTAGTGAAAGCTGAGCACACCGGTGGCGCGCCACGTCCGATGCACCAACACGAGGATCGCCACCAGCATGAGGAGCGACCCGAACGTCGTGTACAGGAAAAACTTCACCGCTGCATAGATCCGCCGCTCCCCACCCCAGATCCCAATGAGGAAGTACATCGGGATGAGCATCATCTCCCAAAAGACGTAGAACAGGAAGAGATCGAAGGCCACGAACACACCGATGACCCCGGTCGTCAAAAGGAGCAGCATCGCGTAGAACGTGCGCTGCCGGCGCTGGATGTACGTCCACGATCCGAGCACCATGAGCGGCAGCAGCCCCACGGCCAGGAGAACGAGCACGAGCGAGAGCCCGTCCAAGCCCACGCGATAGAAAATGCCCCAATCGGGCAGCCACGGAATGGCGGTACAGTTGGCGAGGGGCACCACCTTGGGACCCCACGCCAGCGGCCCCAGAATCCCCGGCACCCGGCACGTCGCCGTGGGCGAGACCGTCCAGAACAGCGGGATCGCCAATCCCAGCTCCAGCAAGGAGACGATCAAGGCAACGACCCGCGCCCGTGTCTCGGGCACCAGGAATACCAACGCGCTCCCGAGGACAGGCAGCGCCAGCAGGGTCGTCACGATCCAATGCGACGTATAGAACCCGTCCATCCCCCTACCCCTGGAGGAAGCCCAGCGCCATGCCCACGAGCACGAGCAACGCCCCGGCGGTGAGCACGAAGGCGTAGGTGTTGACTTGACCGCTCTGAAGGCGGCCCACCAGCAACCCCAATCCTTGCGCAAAGCGGGCGCTACCGTCCACCAGACCGTCGATGAGCCGATTGTCGATCAACCGGTCGCCAAGCCTCGCCAACGCGACCACAGGCCGCACCACCAGGGCATCGTAGATCTCATCAACGAACCACGTCCGGTAGAGCACCCGCGCCAAGCCACGCTCCTCGGGAGCCTCCGCCGCCGGCCGCAAGCCATCCGGGCGCAAAAGGCCGAAGGCCAACGCCAACCCCACGATGCCGATGGCCACCGCGAGGACCACCGGTACGGCCGTGGGATGGGCCTCCGGCACGGGCGCGGTCAGCGCCTGGGCAGGCGCAAAGACCGGTGCCAGCCAATGATGCAACGCCGCCGGTCCCCCGATCGCCAGAGCCCGAAACCAACCCACGACCGGCACCTCGGGCTCGACGTTGAGCAGACCGCCCACCACGGAGAGGCCACCCAGCACCGCCAGCGGCCAGCGCATGCTCGGCCCCACTTCGTGGAGGTGCGGCTCCAAGCCCAAGCGGTTGCGTCCGAAAAAGGTGTAGAGCAGCAGCCGGCCCATGTAAAACGCCGTCAACAGCGAGGCGAGCGACAAGGTGCCCCAGATGAAACCGAGCCACACCCGGCCCGGCACCCCGAACAACTCTCCCCGCGAGAGCGGCAGCTCACCGTGCGCCCCGAGCCAGGCAGCGCCGACGATCTCGTCCTTCGAGAAGAAACCTGCAAAGGGCGGAATCCCTGCGATGGCCAGCGTCGCCACGAGCATCACCGCGACGGTGACCGGCATGGCGCGACGCAACCCGCCCATGTTCCGCATGTCCTGCGCGTCCTCGTGGCGATGCACCGCATGCAGCGCCTCGTGCATCGCGTGAATGACGGCCCCGCTGCCCAGGAAGAGCGCTGCCTTGAAAAAGGCGTGCGTCGTCAGGTGGAACATCCCAGCCACGTACGCGCCCATGCCCACCGCCGCCACCATGAAGCCGAGCTGCGACACGGTGGAGTAGGCCAACACGCGCTTGATGTCCCACTGTTTGGTGCCAATGGTGGCGGCAAAGAAGGCGGTCAGCGCCCCGACGAGAGCCACCACCAGCGAGGCCGCCGGCGCCAACGTGTACAGCGTCGCGTTCCGCGCGATCATGTAGACGCCGGCGGTCACCATCGTGGCCGCGTGGATCAGCGCCGACACCGGCGTGGGCCCGGCCATGGCGTCGGGCAACCACACGTACAACGGGATTTGCGCGCTCTTGCCCGTGGCCCCAAGGAACAGGAAGAGCGCAATCGCGGTGATCGCCGGCGCACCGACCGCGAAGATTTGCGGTGCCCGTTGCGCGACTTCCACGAAGTCCAACGTGCCCAAATGGGCGAACAGCAGCGCCATGCCAACGAGGAAGCCGACGTCGCCGATGCGATTGACGACGAACGCCTTGCGCCCAGCGTCCGCGTTCGCCTTCTCCGTGAACCAGAAACCAATGAGCAAGTAGGAGCAGAGCCCCACCCCTTCCCAGCCCACGAACAGGACTGGGAACGACGCCCCCAACACCAGCACCAGCATAAAGAAGACGAAGAGGTTGAGGTACGCCATGTAGCGAGGGTAGCCGGGATCGTGCCCCATGTACCCGATGGAGAAGACGTGAATCAGCGCGCCCACCCCGGTAACCACCAGGGTCATGAGCAACGAGAGCGGGTCGATGAGCGCCGCGGCGTCCACCCGGAGTTCCCCCACCGGCATCCAGGCGAAGTATCGAAGGATCACGGGACCGTGCAGATCGGCGCGGGCGTAGCGGACCGCTTGCAGCACCGCCAGCACGAACGCCGCCGCCACCACCCCCGGGCCCACCCAAGAGGGAAGGCGGTACGTCCAGTGTCGAAAGTCGGGGGCTTCGCCCCGCCGGGCCCGCTGCCCGGTCCCGATCGCCGCCGCCCCGTTGAGGAGGAAGCCGACCAGGGGCAGCAGCACGATCGCTGCAACCCAGCTTGCGGACACCGCCTCCGCCGTCCCCGCCACCATCGTCGCCATCTCTCCCCTTTCACCAGCGCAGCAACCGGAAGTTTTCCAGATCCACCGACAAGGCGTGCCGGAACACGGCGATGATGAGCGCCAGCCCCACCGCCGCTTCGGCCGCCGCCACGGCGATCACGAAGAACACGATCACCTGCCCCTCGAAACCCGCATGCGGGGCCAACCCGACGAAGGCCAGGTTCACCGCGTTGAGCATCAACTCGATGCACGCGAACACAATGATCGCGTTGCGGCGCACCAGCACACCCCCGGCGCCGATGGCAAACAGCAGCCCGCTGAGCGTCAGGACCACCGGCAGGGGCACCACGTCCGTCACCATGCGACCCCTCTCCTCCGCCTCAGAAGTCTCGCTTGGCCAGCACGATGGCCCCTACGATCGCCACCAACAGGAGCAGTCCCGTAATCTGCAAGGGCACGGCGAAATCCGTGTACATGGCCACACCGACCGCACCGACCACGCCTTGCTGCTCCAACCGGGCCAGCAGCGCTTGCAGCCCGGCTTGCCGGCCCAGCGGCAGGCGCAGGTCCAGGATCGCCAATCCCAGGACGAGCGCCAGCGCCACAGCCGCGGCCAACCCGATCCCTCGCCACGTGGGGCCGCGGAAGTCCCGCGGGTCGTTCGGATGACCGAGGTTGAGCAGCATGATCACGAACAGGAACAGCACCATGATCGCGCCGGCGTAGACGAGCACCTGGATGACACCCACGAAGTAGGCGTGCAAGAGCGTGTAGATGCCCGCCAAGCCGAAAAACGACGCCACCAACCACAGCACCGCCGCGACCGGGTTGGCCCGCGTGACCATCATCAAGGCGCCGAGCAAGGCCAACCCGGCGAAGACGTAGAAGAGGACCGTGGCCATGTCACTCGCTCGCCGGGTCGGAGGGATCCCACAGGAGCGTGGACGGATGCTCCTGGGCCATGAGGCGCGGCAGATCGTACACGAATCGCTCCCGGGTGTACTCGGCGTTTTCGTAGTGAACCCCCACGTGGATCGCTTCCACCGGGCAGACCTCCTGGCACATCCCGCAGAAAATGCAACGAAATTCGTCGATTTCGTAGACGATGGGATAACGGTTGCCCTGGTCGTCCTCACCGGGCACCAGCCGGATGCAGTTGGCCGGGCAGATGGTCGGGCAGAGACCGCAAGCGACGCACTTGGGCCGTCCGTCGGCGTGTTTTTCCATCACGTGGGTGCCGCGCCAGCGCGGGCTGATGGCCCACCGCTCCTCGGGGTACTGAATCGTCACCTCCGAACGGTCGCCGGCGGAGCGCAGCAAGTGCCGGAAGGTCAGTGCCATTCCGCGCACCGTGGCGCGGAAGTAGGACACCTGCTGCTCCGGTCGCCGCATCACCTTGACGCCGATGGCCATCGCTTCCTCCTCACGCTGCCGCGGCCGCCCGCCGGGCCCGGGCCTTGGCCTGCGCCGCCAGTCTCCGCTGTTGCAAGGAACCCGTGCCGGTGAGCACACGGCCCCGGTCCAGCCCCCAGAGCACCAGCGCCAGCAGGGGCAGATTGATCGCCGTCAACATCAAACCGTACCCAAGCCCATACGGCACCCGCAGGCGCTCCAACAACAAAACGGCTCCCCCGTTGACCGCCACCGAGACGAGGGAGACGGGCAGCATCACCTTCCAACCCAGGTCCATCACCTGATCGTAGCGGAACCGTGGTAGCGTCCAACGCACGATCATGAACAGGCCGACGAAGAAGCCCGTCTTGAGCAGGAAGCTGAAGTGGGTAAGCACCGTCTTCCACCACGCCGGCGCCGCTCCGGCCACCACGCCGTCGGCCACCACCCACATGTTGTCACCCTGCCAGAGGGGTATGTCCCAACCGCCGAGGAACACCGTGGCCATGATCATGGACACGGTCAGCACGTGGGCGTATTCCGCGATGAAGAACATGCTGAACTTCATCGACGAGTACTCGGTGTGGTAGCCCGTGATGAGTTCGGACTCCGCCTCCGGCAGGTCGAAGGGCAAACGGTTCGTCTCCGCAAAGGAAGCCACCCAGAAGAGGAAGAACGGCAGGCACAGCGGCAAGGCAAACCACAAATGCATCTGTTGCTGCCGCGCCACCATCTCGGAAAGGGTCACGTCGCCGACCACGAGGAAGACCGGCAGCAAGCTCATACCGAGGGAGACTTCGTACGAAATGAGCTGTGCCGCCGCCCGCAGCCCGCCCAGAAAGGCGTACTTGTTGGCGCTGGCCCAACCGGCCAGGGTGATGCCGTAAACCCCGAGGGAGGAAAGGGCCAACACGAACAGGATGCCCACCGGCACCTCGGCCACGCTCATCTCGACCAGGCCCAAGGGCGTGGGCAACGGCGCCGCCAGCGGCACGACAGCGAAGAGCACCAGCGCGGGCATGATCGCCAGCATGGGCGCCAGGGTGAAGAAGCCGCGCGCCGCTTCGGCGGGTTGCGTTTCCTCCTTCAGAAGGTTCTTGAGACCGTCGGCCACCGGTTGCAGGAGGCCGCCGGGCCCCACCCGGTTGGGGCCGATGCGATCCTGAATCCAGGCACTGAGTTTCCGTTCGAGGAGAGTAAGGAGCGCCACGGTGATCATCACCGCCGTGAAGACAACGAGGATCTTCCCCAGGGCGAAGATCCAGTAGGCGGTGGGTCCAAGCGCTCCGACGCGATGCAGCGGCATCGGGGTATCCATGGATCGCTCACGCTTCGATGGCCGCGGGCTGCGGCAAAATCCGTCCCCACGGGCCGAGGTCGTCGTAGCGGAAGCCGGCGAAGTCCCGGCAGACGTCGCCGAGGAGGGCAAAGGCGTCGGCCGCGCTAGCGGGCACCGGCGCCCCAATCAGGCCGGCGAGCAGCACGCCGAGGATCTGCCAGCTCGGTCGCGCCATGCCTGGCGGCACGAGCGCGGGCCAAAAGCGCTGCACCCGCCCTTCCGCGTTGGTGAACGTGCCCTCCATCTCGGCGAAGGTGGTCGCCGGCAACGCGAAGTCCACACGCTGACGCAGGGGCGCCGAGAGGACCGGACCGACAACGATGACGAGCTCGGCCTGCGGGGCCCAGGCGACGTCGGCGTCCCCAAGTTCATCGCCGACGATCACCACCACCGGGCCTTGAAGTCGCTCGAGCCCACCGCGGCCGTCCGCGCCACCCCAGCGGACGAAGCCTAAACGCCGCGCGCCCTCGACATTCGCCGCGCGCTCCCGCCGCAGCTTCAGCTTGGACCAACCGGGAAGGGCCTCTTCCGGTCCTTCGGCCACGCGGAAGCCGAGGGCCTGGAACCCGAGCGCGTCGGCCAGGCGCCGCGCCGCCCCAAGGTCTTCGTTGCTGAGCAACGGCGAGACGAGCATCGCCCCGCCCCGGCGCCCCCGCAGGCGCTCCACCAGGTCGTTCAACGCCACGCTCCACGTGGTCGCCAGCAGTCGCTCGCCCTGACGCACCAACGGGGCTTCCAAGCGATCTTGACGGTTGAGCCAGCGATAGTTGAACCGACCCACGTCGCACATCCAGTAGCTGTTGACCTCCGGGTTGGGCCGAGGCTTGAGCCGCATGACCTGATTGTCCCGCACCTCCAGACGGATGTTGCAGCCATGGCTGCAGGAGGGGCAGACGGAGGGCACGCGATCGAGATCCCAAGCGCGTGCCTTGTGGAGAAAGTCCTTCGACAACAAGGCGCCCACGGGGCAGATGTCGACCACGTTGCCCGCCCAGAGGCTGCCTTCGAGGCCCCGGTCGAAGAACGTGTCGATCGTGTTGCGATCGCCTCGCTGCACCACGGCCAGCCGCTCGTCCCGGGCGATCTCGCGCATAAAGCGAACGCAGCGGGTGCAAAGGATGCATCGGTCGCCCTCGAACAGCACGTCGCCACCAAAATCGTCGCGTCCGATGACGCGCTTGGGCTCCTTGAGGCGACCGAACTTGCGTCCCTCCTCGTACGCGTAGTCCTGCAAACCACACTCGCCCGACTGGTCGCAGACCGGACAGTCGAGCGGGTGGTTGATCAGCAGGAACTCCATGACACCCTTGCGCGCCGCGAGCGCCGCGTCGCTCTCGGTGCGCACCACGGCCCCGTCAGCGACCGCCGTCACGCAGGCCGGGACGAGCTTGGCCACGCCTTCGACCTCGACGAGGCAGATGCGACACTGCGCCGGTGCCGACAACGCCGGATGGTAACAGTAGTGCGGCACGTCGATGCCGGCCCGCGCCGCCGCTTCGAGGATCGTCGTGCCCTTGGGCACCTCCACGGTCAGCCCGTCGATCGTGCAGCGCACCGTGTCGCTCATCGGCTACGCTCCCGCCCCGGCCAGGGTCGGCCGGCGCATGTAGGCCAGGTAATCCTCCCGGAACTTCTGGATCGAGGAGACGATGGGCGCCGCCGCGCTGTCGCTGAGCACGCAGATCGTCCGCCCCGTCATGTTCTCGCTCACGTCCAGCAGCGTCTGCAGGTCGTCTTCCGTGCCCTCGCCCCGCTCGATGCGGCGCAGGATCTTGGCCGCCCAAGCCGTCCCCTCCCGGCAGGGTGTGCATTGCCCACAGGACTCGTGGGCGTAGAACTCCACCATCCGACGCACCGGGGGCACGAGGTTCGTGCGCGCGTCCATCACGATGACGCTGCCCGCGCCCAGCATGGAGCCCGCCGCCGCGATGGACTCGTAGTCCATCCCGATGTCCAACTCCTCGGCCGCCAGGATGGGCACGGACGAGCCCCCCGGGATGACGGCCTTGATCGGCGCACCGCTCGGTGTGCCTCCGCAGACCTCCTCAACGAACTTCCGGAACGGATAGCCGAGCGGCATTTCGTAGTTGCCCGGTCGCCGCACGTGCCCCGAAACGCAGAATAGCTTCGTGCCGGGCGATTTCTCCGTGCCCCACTGACGGTACCACTCCCCGCCGTGGAGGACGATGTGCGGCACGTTGGCCAGCGTTTCCACGTTGTTGATCGTCGTTGGGCAGCCGAAGTACCCGGCCACGGCCGGGTAGGGGGGTTTGACCCGCGGCTCCCCCCGCCGCCCCTCCAAGGAGTTCATCAACCCCGTTTCCTCGCCGCAGATGTACGCACCCGCGCCGAGGTGGAGCGTTAGATGGACCGTCACGCCGCTGCCCAGCACATTCTCGCCCGCCAGCCCCGCCTCGTAGACCTCCTCGATGGCCCGCGCCAGGATCTGCGCGACTTCCATGTACTCGCCGCGAATGTAGATGTAGCAGTGCTGCGCACGGATGGCGTAAGCGCCCAGGAGGCAGCCCTCGAGCACCTGGTGGGGTGTCCAGCGTATGAGCTCCCGGTCCTTGAAGGTGCCGGGCTCGCTCTCGTCGGCATTGCACAGCAAGTAGTGCGGCTTCGTCGGCTTCTGCGGCATGAAGGACCACTTTACCCCCGTGGGAAACCCCGCGCCCCCGCGACCCCGCAGACCCGATTTCTTGACCTCCTCGACGATCTGCGCCGGATCCATGCCGAGCGCTTTTTCCCACGCCCGGTAGCCGCCGCGGCGGCGCCAGCCCTCCAGGGTGCGCGCCTCCGGATCGCCAAAGTACTCGGACAGCAGCCGCACTTCGTCCGGATGACGGTAGGGATACGCCATGACTCTCTAGCGCAAGCTGGCGAGGATCGTCGGCACGTCCTCCGGGCGGACACTCTCCCAGTAGCGGTCGTTGATCTGGACCGCCGTGGGGAAGCCGCAGGCTCCAAGACACTCGACCTCGATGACCGTGAAACGCCCGTCGGCCGACGTCTCGCCCAGCTCCGTACCCGTGTGCTCCAAAAAGGCCCGCAGCACGTCGTACGCGCCGCACAGCATGCAGGAGATGTTCGTGCAGACCTGAATCAGGTACCGGCCGACGGGCCGCAGGTTGTACATCGTGTAGAAGGTTGCCACCCCGCGAACGTACGCCGGAGACAGCCCCAGCACGTCCGCCACTTCGGCCATCGTCTCCGGCGACAGGTACCCACGTCGCTCGTGCGCTAGATGGAGCACCGGCAACAGCGCCGCCTGCTTGTCCGGGTAGCGGCGAAGAATCTTTTCCAGCCGCTCCCGGTAGGGACCGTCGAACAGCGGCGCCTGCGGATCCGTGTCGGCCCGAAGAAACGGCACCGTACCCGCCACCGCTGGATGACCCCCGTCGGGCGAGCGCACGCCCGCGTAGGCTGTACCACGAATGTCTTCCTCCGTCAGATGGACGAACTCGCCCGTCTCCCCGGCGAACCCCGGATTGCGCCGCTCGGGCACCTCCGCGCTCATCCTCGACCCCCTAGCGATCGATTTCGCCCAACACGATGTCCAACGATGCGTTGATGGCGATCACGTCGGCCAACAGCGCGCCCTCCACGAGCTTCGGCAGGACGGAGATGTTGAGGAACGACGGCGCCCGCACCCGCCAACGCACCGGCTTGCTGCCGCCGTCGGAGACGACGTACATGCCGAGCTCACCCTTCGACCCTTCGACGCTCAACCAACTTTCGCCCACCGGCGCGCGCACCCCCTCCATGACCACCTTGAAATGGTGAATCATGGCCTCCATGTCGCTCATCGCCTTCGACTTGGGCGGCAGGATGACGCGCGGATTGTCCACGTTGATGGGGCCGTCCGGTAGGCGGTCGAGCGCCTGCCACAGGATGCGCGCGCTCTGGCGCATCTCCTCCATGCGGACCAGGTAGCGGTCGTAGACGTCCCCGTTCTCTCCCACGGGCACGTCCCAATCGTAGAGATCGTAGTCGTAGTACGGCTTGTCCTTGCGCACGTCGTACGGAACGCCGGATGCCCGTAGGTTCGGCCCAGAGAAACCGTAGTTGATCGCCTCTTCGGGCCCGATGACGCCGACGCCCTGCGTTCGGCCGACCCAGATGGCGTTGGTCGTCAGCAAGGTCTCCACTTCGTCAAGCGTGCGGGGGAACTCGCGCAACCACTCGCGCACGCCTTCCACCCATCCCGGCGGTAGGTCCGCCATCATCCCGCCGATGCGGGTGGCGCTGGTGGTGATTCGCGCGCCGGTGTAGGCCTCGTGAAAGGTGTAGATCTTCTCGCGCTGCTGGAACGTCCACAGGAAGACGGTGAAGGCGCCGATGTCGATGGCCGTCGTCCCCAGCCACAGCAGATGGCTGAAGATGCGGTCCATTTCCATCAGGATGACGCGTACCACCTTACACCGCTCCGTCACCTCGATCCCCATGAGCTTTTCGACCGCCATGGCGTAGGCGCAGTTGTAGATGAGCGGCGCCAGGTAGTCCATGCGGTCGGTCAAGGGGATGATCTGATTCCAAGTACGGTACTCGCCAAGCTTTTCGAAGCCCGAGTGGAGGTAACCGATGTGGGGGATGCAGCGCACCACCGTTTCGCCGTCGAGCTCGAGGACCAGGCGCAGCACGCCGTGGGTCGCGGGGTGCTGCGGCCCGATGTTGATGAGCATATGCTCGCCGTGAATGGCCTCGCGGTATTCCGCCGGTAGCTCGGCCTCGACGGGCACGACCGGCGCATGCACCAAGGAACCGTCGGGCGCCAGCTCGGGGGTGCGGGTGACCTCGTAAACGACGGTTCTACGCGCCATCGCCCTCCTCCCCGCGCGCCTCGCGCGCGAAGTCGCGCCCCTCCAACATCTCGGCAAAGATTTCCGGCAACGGCTGCCCCAGGCGGCGCGCCAGGTCGAGTTCGTAGGGGCTGTAGTAGTCCTCCACCGTCATCGCCAAGGCGCGCCGCGTCTGTTCGGCCCGAGAAAAGCGCCCACGCAAGGGGAAATCCTTCCGCAGCGGATGCCCTTCGGCGTAGTTGTACGGCATAAGAATACGGCGCAGGTCCGGATGGCCGCGGAAGATGACGCCGAACATGTCGTAGACTTCGCGCTCGAGCCAATTGGCCGAGTTCCAAATGGCCACCACGGAATCGATCTCCAGGCGATCCAGGGGCAACTCCGCCTTGACCCGCAGCGCCCGCTTGTGCGGGATCGACCATAGCTGGTAGACGACCTGAATCGGCCGCCCACCGCCGTAGTCGACCGCGGTCAAATCGGCGAGGTAGTCGTATCGTTGCGCCGGATCACCGTGGAGCCAGCGAAGGATCTCGACGTTGCGATCGGGCTCGATATAGACGATGTGCTCGTCCCCGCTCACGACCTCGTGCCGCAGGATCGCCGCGCCAAATCGCGCCCGAAGAGCGGTCACCGACGGGTGCTCCGGTACCTCTCGTTCGAGTGGCGGAACATGCGGTGCCGGCGCCACCGTGGATGCCGGGCCGTGTTCCACTTGCTCAAGCGCGCGCCGAAAGGCGTCCTCGGTCATCGGGCGTCCTCACGGTTGGCGGTCACCCACTCGCACCACCGCCGCAGTCGAGACGAACCCGCTAATGCGGTTCTGTTGGGTGGAGTTCCCGAAGGGCGCCGCCACCAAGTTGACCCGCTCGGTCGGCATCGCCGGCAGCCCGGGCGGCAAGGCGTCACGCTCCGGCTCCACCCATTCGCGCAGGGGCCGCGAGCGCCGGATCTTCTCTTGGATCAGAAGAATGCCGTAGAGCAGCCCCTCCGGGCGCGGCGGACAGCCCGGGACGTAGACGTCCACCGGGATCACGGTGTCGATCCCCTGGACCATCGTGTAGGTGTCAAACACCCCACCGCTGGAAGCGCAGGCGCCCATGGAGATGCACCACTTCGGCTGCGGCATCTGCTCCCAGATTTTCCGGAGGACCGAGGCCATCTTGTAGCTCACCCGGCCGGCGCAGATGAACAGGTCCGCCTGGCGCGGACTGAAGCTCATCCGCTCCATGCCAAAGCGGGCCAAGTCGTAATGGGAGGCCGCCGTGGCCATCATCTCGATGGCGCAACAGGCCGTGCCAAAGGGCATCGGCCACAGCGAGTTGGCCCGCGCCCAGTTGATCACCGCCTCCAAGCGCGTGGTCAGAAACGTGGGTGCACCGCTAAACAGCCCCCCCAACGTTGTGCTGCGTTGCAAGCGCTCCTCCGACCGGGGCGAGGACCGCGTCGTCATGTCCATTCCAGCGCTCCTTTCTTCCATTCGTACACCAGCCCCACGGTCAGGATGAGCAGGAAGACGAGGGCGGCACCGAAACCGACCCCGCCCACCGCCCGCGCCGCCACCGCCCACGGCACCAGCAGCACCGTCTCCACGTCGAAGACAATGAACAGGAGGGCCACGAGGTAGAAATGAATCGACTGCCGCTCGCGCGTCGTGCCCAGCGGCACAATCCCGCTCTCGTACGGCGAGAGCTTGACCGGGGTGCGCACCGTCGGGCTGAGCACGGTGGAGAGGACGACCAGCAGGACCGCGTTGAGAACGGACACCAGCAGCAGCACCAGCAGCGGGCCGTAGGGTCGGAGCATGCGCGGTCGCTCGTGAAATTTTTCACATGCTAGCCCTTGCAAGCTAGCCGCGCCCCGCCATGCCTGTCAAGCAACGACGCGCTTGCTCCGCCCTCGCGACCCTCCTACCTTGCCCGCTCATGGAACGCGCACCTGCCCCCCAGCGATGAGCCTGAAGCCCGACCGCTGGATCCGCTTCATGGCCGAAACGCACCGCATGATCGAGCCCTTCGAGCCGAACCAGGTGCGCCGCGGGACGATCTCCTTCGGCGTCTCCTCCTACGGCTACGACATGCGTGTGGCTCGGGAATTCAAGATCTTCACGAACGTCAACAACGCGATTGTCGACCCCAAGGCGTTCGATGCTCGTTCCTTCGTCGATTTTGAGGGCGACGTTTGCATCATTCCGCCGAATTCGTTCGCCTTGGCGAGGTCCGTGGAGTACTTCCGCATCCCGCGCAACGTTCTTGTCCTCTGCGTGGGCAAATCGACCTACGCTCGTTGCGGCATCATTACGAACGTCACGCCGCTGGAACCGGAGTGGGAGGGGCATGTGACCCTCGAGATTTCGAACACCACGCCGCTTCCCGCGAAGATCTATGCGGGCGAAGGGATCGCGCAGCTGCTGTTCTTCGAAGCGGACGAGCCCTGCGCCGAAAGCTACGCGGATCGGCGCGGAAAGTATCAGGGGCAAACCGGGGTCACCCCGCCACGGTTGTGAAGGAGGGAACCGTGCGTCCGGATCGATCGGTGCATCCGCGGCAGCTCGACGCGCTGCGGGAGGTGGTCAGCATCGGCGCGGGCCGCGCGGCTACGAACCTGTCGTCGTTGACGGGCTTCCGGGTGATGATCTCCATCCCACGGATGCAGTGGGTGGAACGGAGCGAGCAAGCCGACCTTGGGTTTCCGCCGGGAGACCGGCTCGTCATGGTGACGGTGCGGGTGCTGGCGCGGCACGCGAATCCCAAGGAGCGGGCGTCGCTGATCTTGGCGCGGGAGACGGCCGCGCGGATGGTCGGTCTGCTGTTGCGACGTGCGCCGCGGGCAGACAGCGAAGATTTCGACCATATGGAGAAGTCGACGCTCAAGGAGTTGGGCAATATCGTCTGCGCCTCGTACGTCGGTGTTCTGGGCACCTTCCTAGGCCACAGCGTGATGATCGACACGCCGGAGTTGGAGGACGGCCCGCGCCAGGAGATTGCCCGGCGGACGCGAAGCGGGTTGCTGATCGAAACCGACTTCCATTTCTCGGAAGCGAGCTTCGAAGGCGTCTTCGTTCTGAGCCACGCCGAAATTTCCTTTCAGGCCTTGCTGGACGCGCTGGGGCTGGCGGACCTGTCGTGACCGATCCGGCGACGCGGGGATCGGAGGCTTGGGCGGCGCTCGGCCGCGAGCGCTGAGAGTTGCTCGTCGTCGGGGGTGGGACCACCGGCGCCGGGGTGGCGGTCGACGCGGCAGCGCGGGGATTGCGCGTTGCGTTGATCGAAGCCGCGGACTTCGGCGCGGGCGCCAGCAGTCGTTCTTCGCGTCTCGCTCACGGCGGCTTGCGCTACCTCGAGCAGGGGGCCATCCGCCTGGTGCGCGAGTCGAGCCGCGAGCGCGCTTGGCTGTTGGCGCACGCCGCCCATCTCGTTCGTCCGCTGCCGTTCCTCTTCCCGTTGTGGCAAGGGGACCGGGTGGGGCCTGGGCGCCTGCGCACCGGGCTCTGGTTGTACGACCGCCTGGCCACCCGGCCCTGGCCCCGGCACCGCTGGCTTCGCCCCACCGCCATCGCCGGCGCGGAACCGGCGCTGCGCCCGGTGGGTTTACGGGGCGCGGGCCTCTACTGGGACGCCCAGGTCGACGACGCTCGCCTCACCTACGAGCTCGTTCGCGCCGCGCGCGCCTTCGGCGCCGTGGTGCTGTCCTACGCGAGCTTGGACGGGCTGACCGGCGAAACCGGGCGTTGGACGGCCGCCGTCCGCGACGTTCCCACCGGCGCAGTGCAGGAAGTCGGCGCCCGGGTCGTCCTCAACGCGACCGGCGCTTGGGTCGATCGCGTCCGCCGCCTGCGCGACCCCGACGCGCCCTCGCGCCTGCGGCCCACGCGCGGCTTGCATCTCGTCTTTCCCGCCGACCGCGTGGGTCTCCGGACGGCCGTCGCGTTCCTCCACCCCGTCGACGGGCGCGTTCTCTTCGCCCTGCCCTGGGATGGGCTCACCTACGTCGGCACCACCGACGTGGACCATCCGGACGATCCGGCCGCTGCGGCTGTGACGGAGGAAGAACGGGACTATTTGCTCGCTGCATTGAACGCGCTCGTCCCCAGGGCACACCTCGCCGTCCGTGACGCCTGGGCAGCCTGGAGCGGCGTGCGACCACTGCTCGCCCGATCCGACACCCGACACCCGAGCGCCATCCCGCGCGAGCACGACGTGTGGGCCGATCCTTCCGGGCTGCTCTCCATCGCCGGGGGCAAACTGACCACCTACCGGCGGATGGCCGCCGACGCCGTCGACGTCGCCGCCCGGCAGCTGGCGCGCTTGGGCCGGGCGGTCGGCGCCTCGCCGACCGCGAACCTTCCGTTGCCCGGCCATCCGCCGGCGGGGTGGGACGCGCTTTGCCGCGCGGTAGAGGCCGCGGCGCAGGCACTTGGCCTCGGCCCCGCCGCCGGCGAGCACCTCGCTCGCCGCTACGGCACCGGAGCCTTCGGCCTTCTCCAGCGCGTGGCCGCCAGACCCGACCTCGCTGCGCCCTTGGTTGCCGGGCGACCCGACCTCGGGGTCGAGGCGGAGCACGCACTCCTCGAGGAAGACGTGCTCACCTTGGACGATCTTTTCGCTCGTCGGCTTCACCTCCTGGTTGAGACGGCCGACGGGGCGGTGGCGGCCGCCGCCGCCTGGGCGCCGCGCCTGGCGGCGCTTTGGGGTGGAACGCCCGCCACGGCCCGGGCCGCGTACCAGGTGGCGGTCGCACGGACGCGGCCCTTGCGGCCGTCTTTTAACACAGATTAAAATTGAACCGCGATTCAACCGGCCCGCACCTCGGCCGGCCGCGCGGACACCCATGCGCCGCTTCGCTCCGTTCGTGCTGGCGTTCGCCGCCTGCGCTCGGCCCGCAGCCGTCGAGGACGGCCGGCCGCGCGTGTTGGCCACCACCACCATGATCGCCGACGCGGCGCGGGCGGTGGGCGAACCGTGCGTACGCGTCGTCGGGCTGCTGCCAATCGGCGGCGACCCGCACATCTACGAGCCGACACCTCGCGATCTGCGCGAGGCGGCCGAGGCGGACCTCGTCTTGGCCAATGGCCTCGGGCTCGAAGGGTGGCTGGAGAAGCTGGTGCGTCACGCCGGCGGCCGGCGACCGATCGTGGCCGTGGCGGACGGACTGCCGCCGCTCTACGCACGCGGACGCGAGGGCTTCGACCCCGATCCGCACATGTGGGGGGATCCCCGTCTCTTTCTGCGGTACGTCGACCGAATCGAGGCGGCGTTGGCGCGGCTGGCGCCCAGCTGCACCGCGGACATTCATCGGCGGGCCGAGGCGTACCGGCGTCGACTGCGGGCGCTCGACCAGTGGATCCGCGCCGCGATCGCCACGGTGCCGCCGTCGGCACGGATTCTCGTCACGTCGCACGACGCCTTCGCCTACTACGCCCGCGCCTACGGGCTGACCGTTCGCTCACCCATTGGGGTGTCCACCGACGAGGAAGCCTCCGCGCGAACGATGGTTGGGCTCACGAGGTTGCTGCGCGAGGTGCGGGTACCGGCCGTCTTCGTCGAGACGACCGTGAACCCGAGTTTGGTGCGGCAGTTGGCGCGCGAGGCGAGGGCGCAGGTGGCCGGACCGTTGTACTCCGATTCGCTCGGACCGCCGGGTTCGGGCGCCGACACCTACCTGGGAATGATGATTCACAACACCCGGACCATCGTGGCGGCCTTGGGGGGCCAGGTGCCGCCCTTGCCACCGGAGCTGGCGGAGGTGGTGCGATGAGCACCCCGGCCTTGCGACTCGAACGGTTGAGCGTGGCGTACGACCATCGGCCCGTGCTGCGCGGCGTCAGTCTGACGGTGGAACCGGGCGAGCGCGTGGCCATCGTCGGCCCGAACGGGGCCGGCAAAAGCACGCTGCTGCGCGCCGTCCTCGGCCTCGTCCCGGCGGACGACGGCCGGGTGGAGGTGTTCGGTGCCCCCATCGATCGCGTGCGGCGCCGCGTCGCGTACGTGCCGCAGCGCTCGGCGGTGGATTGGGATTTTCCCGTGACCGCCTTCGACGTCGTGCTCATGGGCCGCTACGTGCACCTAGGCTGGCTGCGGCGCCCCGGGCCGAACGATCACGTCCGCGCCCGCGATGCATTGGCCCGACTTGGCATCGGCAACCTGGCCAATCGCCAGATCGGCCAGCTCTCTGGGGGCCAGCAGCAGCGGGTCTTCCTGGCGCGAGCCCTCGCGCAAGATGCGGACTTGTTCTTGCTCGACGAACCGTTCGTGGGGGTCGATGCGGCCACCGAGGAGGCGATCTACCGCCTGCTCGAGGAACTGCGGCGCGAGGGGCGCACAACCGTCGTCGTCTTGCACGACTTGGTGGCGGCGCGTCGTCATTTCGATCGCGTGGTGTTGTTGAATGGCCGGGTTGTCGCCGCGGGGCCGCCGCGCCAGGTGCTTACGCCGTCGTTGCTGCGCCAAACGTACGGCGGCCGGTTGACCGCTCTGGCGCTGCTCGAACAGTGGGGAAGCGAGGACCATTGACATGCTTGAGGGGCTCCTGGAGCCGTGGCGCTACCTGTTCATGCAGCGGGCGCTGCTGGCGGCCCTGCTGGTGGCGATCGTTTGCGGAACGCTGGGCTGCTTCGTCGTTCTTCGCCGCATGGCTCTCATCGGCGATGCGCTCTCGCATGCCGTCCTGCCCGGAGCCGCGGTCGCCTTCCTCCTGGGAACGCGCCAATTCTTCTGGGGTGCGGCCGTCGCTGGGGTGTTGACGGCCCTGCTCATCGGTTGGGTGACGAGCCATTCGCGGCTGAAGGAGGACGCGGCCATCGGCGTCGTCTTCACCGCGGCGTTCGCCTTGGGGATCGTGCTTATTTCCGCGATTCAGTCCCGCAGCGTCGATCTCATGCACATGCTGGTCGGCAACGTCTTGGGGGTGGAGAACCGGGACCTTGGGCTGACCGCTGGGGTGGCGGCGTTGGTCCTCCTTGTTGTGAGCCTGCTTTACAAGGAGTGGGTGCTCCACGCCTTCGACCCCGAGTACGCCGCCGCCATCGGATTGCCGGTGCGGCGGCTTCACTACCTGCAGATGCTGCTCTTGTCGCTCGGGGTCGTGGCGTCGTTGCAAACCGTTGGCTTGGTGCTCGTGGTCGCCATGCTGGTGACGCCGGCGTCGACCGCCTTCCTGTTGGTGCACCGCTTCGCCCGGATGTGGGCGGTGTCGGTCGCGGTGGCGGCGCTGGCCGCTGTGGGGGGTCTGTACCTCAGCTACTACGCCAACGTCTCGAGCGGCGGGACGATGGTCCTGGTGGCCACGGGGTTGTTCTTCCTGGCGTTTCTCGGCGCCCCGCGTCGGGGTCTGCTGGCGCGACTCTGGCTGCGGCGGCAGCGCCAGCGGCAGCGCTGGGAGGAGGATGCGCTCAAGCACGCCTTGCGGCTCGAGGAGGAAGGAGCACGGGTGGATCCCGACGCCGTGGGCGCGCGCCTTGGCGCCGACCGCCATCGAGCACGACGTTTGTGGCGGCGTTTGGAGCGCGCTGGTTGGGTCGACGCACAGGGTTTGACGGCCGGTGGGCGGGAACGGGCGGCCCAGCTCGTCCGGGCGCACCGTCTCTGGGAGCGCTACTTGGTCGAGCGCGAAGGCATGGACGAAGCGACGGTGCACGAGGAAGCGGAACGCTTGGAACATGTTCGGCCCGAGACGATCGGGCCCGCGCTCGACGAGGATCTCGGCCACCCCGCGCGGGACCCGCACGGTCGCCCGATTCCGCGCGGGGACGCGAAAGAGCGCCCCGTCTAACGCCGGGCCGGCGGACGACCGGTGTCCGGTCGCGGCGGAGGCGGGGGCAATGGCGACGGGGGCTGCTGCCCGGGAGGGCGCGCGGTGTCGCGTCGTGGCGGGGTGGTGTCGACGGGCGGCGTCGGAGGACGCGCCGTGTCGCGCGGCCGCAAGGTGTCACGACCCGGTGGGGCGGGTGGGCGGACCCGTGGCGGACGCGAAGGCGCCGCCCGTTCCAGCGGTCTCGGCGGCCCGACCGGCGCCGGTGCCCCGATGGTTGCCCGAGGTGGCGTCACGACGGGAGTCGTCACCGTCTCGGCCGTCGGGCGCCGGAACGGCGGTCCGGAAGGACCCGCACGCACGAACGCCGCCGCCGTTCCGGCGGGCCAGGGCGTGGCCGTCGGCCAAGTGGTCAAGCGGATCCATAGCGTATCCCGCCGGATGTCGCCGGCGAGCACAACCACCGCGCCATCCGGCCGCCAAGCGACCATCGCCACCGTCGCATCGCGACGCACCTCGCCGGAGACGCGCCAACGGGCGCTATCGGCATCGACGTACAGCCCACCGATCGAGTCGAACCGCTGCGTGTCGAGCTGCAACGATCCCCACAGTACGTTCGGCGCTTGGGCCGTACCGGTCAGCCGCCAACCTACGAAGCGCCAGGTGCCCGTCGCGCGTGGCAGATGAAGCTCCTCTTCGAGCGCCTCACCCCCAGCCGTGACCGGCTGCAGACGCAGAGGCGGCGGACCCTCGCACCCCAACACGGCGATTCCGATCGAGAGCAGCGCGCAGGCGCAGGGGCGCACCGCGTAGAGGGAAACGCTATTCCGGCGATTCCGACCGGGCATCGACGGTCGTCCCGACGAATCGACGTTCACCGCCCGCCGTCGGGCAAGGGGTCACGACGCCCGCCACCTCCGCCGCCGGCACGGTTGCCGCCACCGCACCGAACGGATCGCGCGGATGCGCACGGGCCAACGCGACGAGAGCGGCAATCTTGGCACGCGCATCGCCGGACTGACGGCGCCACCACGCCTCCAACAACGGCAGACGTTCGTGGTAGAGGGCCCGGGCCAGCACGGTGGCGTTGTTCAACGGCCCGCGAAGGAAGCCCTCGTACCGCGCCACCCGAAGGCAGGGCTGCACCGCGTTCCGGAACCGCGCCCGCGTCGCGGCGAACACCTCCTCTCGCCGCCGAAGCTTGGCGGAACGATCCAGATCAGACCGGTCGTAGAGCCGGCGCAACTCCTCGACCAGCGCCTCGTGGAACGCGCCGAAACGGATCTGATCCCACCACGCTAGGCGCGCTTCGTCGCACCGCGGGCTATCGGGTGCGCGCCCGCAAAAGAACGCGATCGCGCCTTGGGCGCCCACCAGTTCCGCCGCGCTCTCGTTGAAGCCGACCTGCCCAGGAAGGAACAAGGTGTTGTGGAACGTTTCGTGGACGATCGTGGCCACCAAGGCGACGCTATCCGCCCGCAACAAGGGCGACGGCAGCGGGTCCGGCAGCCATCCGAGGGTGCTGAAGGCGACCGTCGGCCGTAGGTAGGTGTCGTAGCCGCGACGCTCCAGCGCGGCCGCGGCACGCTCCGCGTCAAGGCGACGGAAGAACCCTTTGTAGGGCACGCGCCCGACGATGGGGAACCACCACCGGTAGGGCTCAAACCGGTCCTTCCGTACTGCCGAGAGCACGAGCGCCAGCGTATCGCGCCGCAGGAACGCGACGCTGGTGTAGGCCCGCCCCACCCGCAGCCCCAAAGCGCTGTCGGCAAAGGCCCGCGCGTCGAGCACGAGCGCGAGCTTGGCCCGCGTGACCGAGTCCAGCGAACGATCGTGCAATGCGGCGGCGATGGGCCGGCGCGCCCGGAGAAGTTGCCATTCCGCCCAGCCGGCGCGAAGAACATAGGTTGGGGAACACGCCGGCCCGAGCAGCGCCGCCACCAAACCGATTCCGACCAGGCGCCTCATGCACCGACCCGTGCTTCCAGCAGCTGAAGGGCCGCACGACGCCCCGATTCGACGGCGCTGTCGAGCGTGCCGTTGTGGCCCCACGGGCAGGTGGCCTCCCCCGCGAACGCGAGGGTGCCAGCCACGGGTTCGGCCAGAGCCGCCTGGGCCTCGCGCCCGCCCGCAATCACGTAGCTGTATGCGCCGCGGGCGAAGGGATCGGCGTCCCAGTCGTGCTGGAACCAGGCTTGCACCTGGTGGCGTACGAACGCCCGATCGAGATCGAGTCCGACGGCCAAGGAATGGACGGCCGCCTCGAACCGTTCCCCCGGATCGAGGCGCTGCAAGGCGCGCGCGGCGCCGGCACCGGCCCAGCCAACGAGCAGCGGGGCGCGAAGGGGGGCCCAAGTCCACCAGGTCGGGACGGGCACGTCGTCGAAGTAAAGGAAACGCGCCGTGGCCCACTGCTCCGGCGCTGCGGTGACGATGTCCTCCCAAAATCGATCGCGGCACAACAAGAGAATCTTGAAGGCCGAACCCAAGGCCACCCGTTCGCGGGCCTGGCGCACCGCCTCGGGCTCTGGGTCGAGCCGCAAGGCGCCGGGCTCGTGCGCGGGGGCGCTCACCAGGCTCCAAGGTAGGGCGACAATGGCCGCCCCCGCCGCGACGCTCTCCCAGGCCCCGCTGTCCTGCCGTCGCATTCGGATCTCAACCCGCCCGGGCCGCCAACGAAGGTCCCGCGCCACGACGCCCAGGCGGATTGCGTCGCGCGGCAGGGCAGCTACCAGCGCCGCCACCACCCGACCCAGGCCGCCGACAACGACTCGGTAATCCTCCCCGTCCTCGCTGCGCTCCGCGTCGGCCAGCCAACGCAAGCTGACGCGCTCCGGGTCGGCCGCGTGGTAGCCTTCGACGTAGCGGCGCAGCCACGCCCAACGTTCGGTGGGGTGCCTACCCCAACGCCGCTGGGCGTCGCCGAGGGCAAGATCGCCGCCGTCCAAACGACGTTCGAGCTCGAAAATCCATTCGGCCATGCGCCACCGTCCCGGCGGAACGGGCGTCAGATGCCCGTCCCGACGCTGCCACGCCGGCCCGCGCGCTGGGCCGAGCGCCACGCCCGCCGTGCGGGCCAAGTCCCACAGCGGTCCACGGGGGCCGCGGACGAACTCCGCGCCCAACTCGATCGGCAGCGCCACCCCCTCGACGTGATGCGTCCATACACGACCGCCCAGGCGGGTGCGTGCTTCGAGGAGGACAACGTCCCACCCGGCCTGCGTCAGCTCGACAGCGGCCGCCAAGCCCGCCAGGCCACCGCCCACGACGACGGCGTCAGGCATCCGCTCCGTACTTCAACCCAGAACCGGTCAGGAAGACGACCACTTCGTCGCGTCCGTCGAGGAGACCGACGTCGCGCAACCGCGGCACCGCGGCCACGGCGGCGGCGCCCTCCCACGAGGTGTATACGCCGGTGGCCGCTCCGAGGCGTCCAACCCAATCGCGCATGTCGACCTCGCCAACGGCGATCGCCGCGCCCTCCGATTGGCGCAGCACGCGCAACACCAGCGCGTCGCCGAGACTACGTGGCACGCGCAAGCCCCAGGCGGCCGTGCGCGGTTGCGGCCACGGCTCGACGTGCGAAAGCCCAAGCTCCCACGCGCGAACGAACGGTGCGCATCCCGCCGCCTGCACTGCGAACAGCCGCGGTCGGGGCCCGCGGACCCAGCCGAGCCGTTCCGCCTCCTCGCAGGCCTTCCAGAGCGCCACAAGCCCCAACCCGCCGCCCGTAGGATAGACGATGGCATCGGGCCACCGCCAGCCGAGCTGTTCGGCCAACTCGAAGCCCATCGTCTTCTTGCCTTCCAGGCGATAGGGTTCTTTGAACGTGGCCATCTCGAACCAGCCGTGCGTGCGAGCCAAGGCAGCGATTTTGGCGCCGCAGGCGTCGATCAGGCCGTCGACTTCGAGGACGTGAGCGCCGAGGGCCTGCAGTTCGGCCCGTAGGTTGGCCGGCGTATCCCGAGGAATCGCTACGTGGATCGGCAGTCCGGCGGCGGCGGCGTAGGCGGCCGCGGCGCTGCCCGCGTTCCCCGCCGATGGAAGGGCGAGGGCAGCGGCGCCCAACTCCCAGGCGCGCGAGACGGCGACGCAGGCCCCCCGCGCCTTGAACGACGCCGTCGGATTGCGGCTCTCGTCCTTGAGCCAAAGCCGGCGCACGCCGAGCGCCTGGGCCAGGCGTGGCGCGGGAAGCAAGGGGGTGGCGCCCTCGCCAAGCGTCAATCGCCGCTCCGCGTGCTGCACCGGCAGCGCCTCGGCGTAGCGCCACAGACCGGGCCGGCGACGCTGCAGCCGCTCGCGCGGCAGCGTGGCCGCGACTCGGTCGAGATCGTACCGTGCCAACAGCGGTGCCTGGCAGCAGGGCGAAAGGTTGTGCAACCGCCCGGCTTCGTGCGTGGCGCCACAACGGCTGCACTCGAGGTACGCCAGCGCCATCGCTCACCTCCGCGGCGGCCGGATCGCAAGCCGTACGTCCACCGGCCCGCCGCAGTGGGGACACCGTTCCTGTGGGCCCTCGGCCCAACGCTGGCACGCCGCGCACAGGCTCACCAAGGGCCCCGCGTCCGGGTCCGCCTGCTCCGGCAGAAAGAACACGTGCCCGCCGTCTTCGGCCACCACCCGCAAGGCGGGCCCGGCGTAGCGTTCGCGCAAGAGGGTCGGCAGGTCGGCCTCGCCGGGCTCGGCGATTCGGTCCTCGCGGGTGACGGTGGCGTGGCCGCGCCAGCGGGATCGCTCCGCGGCCCAGACCCGCTCCACCCCCGGCGCCACCTCCCAGCGCAGCACCAGACCACGGCTTTCCAAGCGCGCCGGCACCGCCAGGCGTCGGCGCAGGTCGGCGACCGCGCGCTCCAGCGACGGGCCGGGCGCGAGGGCCTGACGGTTGGCCGGATGCACCGAGGGGTCGCCGAAGATTTCTGCGCGTGCTTGCGACCAGAACGCCGCCCGCAGCACACCGACATCCGTGACCACGGCAGCCACCAGGTCGTACGGGCGCCCAGGCGGTCCCCACTCGACGCGCGCCTCCTCCACCTCCGCCCGATCGCTCAGCGCCGCCGCCAGCGCTTCCTGCAAGCAGCGGCGCCGCGTCGCCTCGTCGGCGGCTTCCCAACGCAGCGGGTCCGTGAGCACGGCGCGGCAATCCATGGTCCGCGCTGAGGATGGTGGCGCCACGATGCTCTTGTCAACGCGAACCCAGCGGCAGAAGGGCCCGGGCGGCCTCCTGCCCGGAGCGAACGGCGCCGTCGATCGAGGGATGGACGAGGTAGTCGCCCGCCAACCGCACCCGCGGGCCGAGCTCGGGCGTCAACTCCGCCCCAGCACGCCGATGGGCGAAGTAACCCGGCCGGAAGCGTACGCCGCCTTCGGCCCAGCGGAATACCTGAACGTCCACCACGCCCTGCCGCGCTCGCGGCTCCCAATCCTCCACGGTAGGCCGAATCCGATCCCAGACCGTCTCCGCGGCCGCGTCGACGAGCTCCCGGGCCGCTTCCGGCGCCAAGATCGCCACCAGACCGGCCGTCCCATTGCCCTTGCCGTCGAGGTACAGCAGCGCTGCCAACGGGCCCCGCTCGCCGCGCGGGGCCGAGAGCGCGAAGTGCGCGGGGCGCAACGGCGTCGCCACTCGAAGCCAAACCGAGATCGCCGGCACGGGGTCGAACCCGCGCAACCACTGCGCCACCCGCGGCGCCCAGGCATCGAGCCACGGAGCCGCCACGGCCGGCGGCACGGCCACCACAGCCGCTTCCGCTTCGTCCTCGCCGCCCTCCCAGGTCACCCGTACGCGATCGCCATCGACCTGCACGCCGACCACCGCGCGACCCCGGACGATCCGCCCGCCGCGGGCCTCGATTCCGCCGCAGACCGCAGCCCATGCCGCCGACCAGCCGCTGTCGACCGTTACTGGGCGGGCGTGGTGCGCCCGCCACGCGAGCAGATGAAACATCGCCGCGGTGGTCTCTTCCGGTAGCGACGCGAGGTAGGTCCCCAGCACGGGGGCCGCCACCACGTCGACGAACTCTTCACCGAATTCGCGAGCACCCCAATCGGCCACGGTCTCCGCGTCCCAGGCGGTATGGGCCAAGCGGTCGCCGTCGCCGTTCTCCCAGAGGTCGCGATTCCGTTGCAGCAGGGGGAGGTACTTCGTGCCGAGTTTCCACTTCAAGGACCAGGAGAGCGCCCCGCTGGCCAGCAGTCGCGCCACAGATCCGTACTCCAGCGCGTGAACGCGGCCCCGCCGCCGCAGGGCGTCATGCCCCGAAAACGGGCGCCAACCGATGCCGGCGCGTCCGAGCCAGGCCTTGGCCGCAGCGTCCGCATCGGCAAGGAACTGGGCAAGGAGGTCCGCCCGTGCGCCGCGCGACTCGACGCCCGCCGCTCGGCCGCCCAGACGGTCGCGCCGCTCAATCACCGTCACCGCGTGGCCCGCCTCGCTGAGCCGCCAGGCCGCGGCCAGCCCCGCGGGGCCGCCCCCGATCACGAGCACGCGCATGCCAACCGCTCCCAAAAACGAGCCAACCGCGCCGCCGCCACGTCGAAATCTCCGATCGCCCGCCAACCCGGCCGATGCCAATCCGAGCCCCCAGTGACCACCAATCCGTCGGAAAGGGCCCACCGCGCCATTCGCTCGGCCCACCCAGGATCCACCTCGGGCCGCCAGACCTCCACTCCCGCCAACCCCCACGCGCGGTAGCGTCGCCATCGTGGCACGAGGCCTTCGAGCGGTGGATGCGCCCACACCGCCAACCCGTTCGCTGCCCGGATCGCCGCGATGGCTTCCGCTACGGACGGAAACGCTCCCGCGACGAACGCCGGCCGCCCTTCGCCCAAGTACCGCGCGAACGCCTCGTCCACCGTGGGCACCCACCCGGCTGCGACCATCGCCCGCGCCACGTGCGGGCGCCCCACGGACACCGCACCGCCGGCGGCCGCCGCCACGGCTTCCCAGGTCACGGGGCAACCCAAGGCCTCCAAGCGGTCGAGCATGGCCGTCACCCGCGCCCGCCGTGCTTGCGCGGCCCTCTCCTCCAATGCGCGCAACGCCGGGGCGTCCAGGTCGACCCCGTAGCCGAGGAGGTGCACCTCGAGCGAACCGTCGCGGGCCGTCACTTCAAGGGCCGGAATCACCTCCACGCCGCAGCGCGCCCCGGCCGCCTGGGCCTCTCGCACACCGGCGGTCGTGTCGTGGTCCGCAACGGCCAGGACGGTCAACCCCGCCGCCGCGGCGGCGCGAACCACCGCCGTGGGTGACCAGGCTCCGTCGGAGGCGGTGGAGTGAACGTGCAAATCCACCCGCCCCGCGGCCCGCCGTTCTCGACCGAGTGCCATCCGGATCGCGTCCCCAGGGCAGACCGTCCCGCGGTCGCGCCCCGACCCTTAGCGGCGCACCGCGAACCCAACCCCCCACGCCGCGGTGGGGTCGCCCAAGCCGAAACCGATTCGAAGGACGAAGCCGCGGGTGAATTCAACGTCCACCCCGAGATCGGCCAGGAGATCCAGATCCGCATCGCCGGGGCCGATCGGATCCACCAGGCCAATGCGCACGTTCCCGTACGGCACCAAAGCGAAGTTGCTGAATGGCAACCGTGCCCCGAGCCCGGCGCCCCCGTGCGCACCGACACCGGTGTGGTCGCCAAGCACGGCTTGCGCTCCCGCCAAGGCGTTCACCTCGAGCGGGGCGACGGTGGTGAGGGGAGTTGTGAACTCGATTCCGGCGATGAGCGCCGCGTTGCCCACGTCCGCCAGGCCGACGCGCGCCCCCAAACCGTAGCCACCGAAATTCCGACGCAGCACACCCTCGACGGCAAAGTCCCCGGGGCCGGAACTGAGGTACACGCCCAGGTCGCTGCGCTTGAAAGGCGATTGGAACGTCGGTGTGAACACTTGCGCCGGTGCCGGCAGGGCCGCCGCCAGGATCGACAATCCCACAAACGTCCACCTCCGCATGCGCCTCCTCCGGTTGCGTCGGATCGCGGCCAAGTTCGTTCAAAATCCAGGCCAAGAAGGCCGCGAGGGCCCCGGCGTCGTCGCGTTCCCGGGGCCCTCGCGCGCGGCACTCGCCCCTCACCAGGGCCCGGCGCCTTCCGTGTTCGATCGGCGCAATGCTTGGGCCGGCCCGATGCGCTCCGCCGCTCCGGTCTGGGGATGCTCACTCACCACGGTCACCACATCGTCCACCACCTGGAGCACTCCTCCGTCGATGGCGAAGTGCTCCACCCGGTCGCCGCGCCGCACCTTCACCTCCCCGCGTCGCAGCAACGCCACCAGGGGCGCGTGGCCACGCAGCACCCCGAGCTCGCCCTCCCATGCCGGGACGACGACACCGTCCGCCTCTCCCTCGTAGAGCACCCGCTCCGGCGAGACGATGCGGACCCGCAACGCGGACGCGGCCATCAGCGGCCCTCCAGCTCCTTTGCCTTAGCGATCGCTTCCTCGATGCCACCCACCATGTAGAAGGCCTGCTCCGGCAAGTGATCGAACTCGCCGGACACCACCCGCTCGAAGGACTCGATCGTCTCTTCGAGCTTGACGTACTTGCCCGGCCGCCCGGTGAACTGCTCCGCCACGTGAAACGGCTGGCTGAGGAAGCGCTGGATCCGCCGCGCCCGCCCCACGATGACTTTGTCCTCCTCGGTGAGCTCCTCCATGCCGAGGATCGCGATGATGTCTTGCAGCTCCTTGTAACGCTGCAAGATCCGCTGCACCTCGGTGGCCACCCGGTAGTGGCGCTCCCCCACGTACTGCGGATCAAGAATGCGGCTGGTCGATTCCAGTGGATCGACCGCCGGGTAGATCCCCAATTCCGCAATCTGACGCGAAAGCACCGTGGTGGCATCCAGGTGCGCGAACGCCGCCGCCGGCGCCGGGTCGGTGATGTCGTCCGCCGGCACGTAGATCGCCTGCACGGAGGTGATGGAGCCGTCGCGCGTGGAGGTGATGCGCTCCTGAAGCTGGCCCATTTCCGTGGCCAAGGTCGGCTGGTAGCCCACGGCGGAGGGCATGCGGCCGAGCAGCGCCGACACCTCGGACCCGGCCTGCGTGAAGCGGAAGATGTTATCGATGAAAAGGAGCACGTCTTGCTTTTCGACGTCGCGGAAGTATTCGGCGATCGTCAGGCCCGTCAGCGCCACGCGCAGACGCGCGCCTGGCGGCTCGTTCATCTGACCGTAGACCAACGCCACGGACGACTCCTCCAGCTTGTCGTCCTTGATCACGCCAGCGGCGCGCATCTCCAGCCACAGGTCGTTGCCCTCGCGGGTACGCTCGCCCACGCCGGCAAACACCGAGCGCCCGCCGTGGCCCTTGGCAATGTTGTTGATGAGCTCCATGATGATGACCGTCTTGCCGACGCCCGCGCCGCCGAAGAGACCGATCTTGCCGCCCTTGACGTACGGGGTCAGCAAATCGATCACTTTGATCCCCGTCTCCAGGATCTCCGTCTTCGGCTCGAGGTCGACGAACTTCGGCGCCGGCCGGTGGATGGGCCAGCGCGGCGCGTCGGCCGGAATCGGCCCGCGTTCGTCGGTGGGCTCGCCCAGCACGTTCAGGATCCGCCCCAACGGCGCCTTGCCCACCGGCACGGTGATCGGCGCCCCGGTGTCGACGACCTCCATGCCCCGCACCAGGCCGTCGGTGGAACTCATCGCCACGGCCCGCACCTGGTGGCGCCCCAGGTGCTGCTGCACCTCCAGCGTGAGCGCGACGGCCGGCCGCCCGTCGACTTCGGGCTGCTCGACGCGCAGCGCGTGGTAGATCTCCGGCAGCTCGCCGGAGGGGAACTCGACGTCGACCACGGGCCCGATGACCTGCACGATTCGCCCGACGTTTTTCGCGACGGCGGGGGTGGTTGTCGCCACCGCCGCGTCCGGTGCCACCGTTGCCATCCCTTTCGCTCCTCGGTTCGTACCTCGTCAATCCAACGCCGCGGCGCCGCCGACGATCTCCGCGATCTCCTGGGTGATCTGCGCCTGGCGCGCCCGGTTGTACGTGCGCACCAGCAGGCGCAGCAGCTCGTCGGCGTTGTCCGTGGCGTTTTTCATGGCGATGCGCCGGGCCGCTTGCTCGGCGGCCGCCGTCTCGACCAGCGCCAGGAAGATCTGGTTGCGCACGTAGAGCGGCAGCAGCCGATCGAGAATCGCGCGCGCGTCCGGCTCCAAAAGGTACTCCCGCGGCACGGCGCCGCCCTCCGGCGGCGACACGGGGAGAATGGGCCGCGTCTGCGGCGGCGTGGCAAGCAGGCTCTTCAGGTGAGCCTGGACCACGTAGACCGCGTCGACGTCCCCGCGCCCGTACGCCTCGATGAGCGGATCGGCCAAGCCAATGGCGTCGTCCGGCGTGGGCCGGTCCCCGATGTCCACCCGGGCCGTGGCCATGGGCTCGCCACGGAAGCGGAAGAAGTTGACCCCCTTCTTGCCAACCACGTGGAGCTCGACCTCGAGCCCTTCGCCGCGCAATCGATCGATCAACGCCCGCGCCTCGCGGATGAGGTTCGTGTTGAAGGCCCCTGCCAGGCCGCGGTTCGACGTCAACAGGAGCACCGCCGCCCGGCGACGCGCCTGGGGTTGCCGCAGCAACGGATGCTGCTCGACGAGCTCCGGGGTCAACAGCCGACCGATCGTCTCCGCCAGTGCCCGCGCGTACGGCCGCGCCGCTTCGAGGCGATCCTGCGCCCGCTTCAGGCGCGAGGTCGCCACCATTTCCATGGTTTTCGTGATCTTGCGCGTGTTCTGCACCGCCCGGATGCGGCGTCGTAGCTCCCGTGGCTTGGGCATGGCTCCGCCTCAGTAGCTCTGCCGGGCGCTGGGCGCGTTCGCCTCCGGGCGCTGCGCCAGACGCAGCTGCTCCTCGCTCATCCGCCGGTCCGCCTCGGTCTCCTGGAGGATCGGCGAGCGGTGGTAGTCCTCCGTGCCCACGGGCGAGTCCGGCGACACAAACAGTTCGCGGAAGCGTTCGATCGCGGACTTTAGCCGCGCCTCGTTCTCCTCCGTCAGGTCCTTCGTGCGCCGGATGTCCTCCAAAATGTCCGGATGTTCCGTCCGCAAATAGACGTGGAAGTCGCGCTCCCAGGCCTTGATTCGGTCGATCGGCACGTCGTCCAGATAGCCGTTCGTCACGGCGTAGATGATGCACACCTGGTGCTCGACCGGCATGGGCGCGTATTGCGGCTGTTTGAGGATCTCCACCGTCCGCCGTCCGCGCTCGATCTGCCGAAGGGTGACCGGGTCAAGCTCGGAGCCGAACTGCGCGAACGCCTCGAGCTCGCGATACTGGGCCAGGTCCAGCTTGAGGCGCCCGGCCACTTTTTTCATCGCCTTGATTTGCGCCGCCCCGCCCACGCGGGACACGGAGATGCCCACGTTGAGCGCGGGCCGGACGCCAGCGTAAAAGAGGCCGCTCTCCAGGTAGATCTGCCCGTCGGTGATGGAGATCACGTTCGTCGGAATGTAGGCCGACACGTCGCCCGCCTGGGTCTCCACGATGGGCAACGCCGTCAAGGAGCCGCCGCCGACCTCGTCGGCAAGTTTCGCCGCCCGCTCCAGGAGACGGGAATGCAGGTAGAAGATGTCGCCTGGGTAAGCCTCGCGCCCCGGCGGCCGCCGGAGAATCAACGAAATTTCGCGGTAGGCTTGGGCCTGCTTCGACAGGTCGTCGTAGACGACGAGCGTATGCTTGCCCTGCCACATGAAGTGCTCCGCCAAGGCGCAGGCGGCGTACGGAGCGATGTACTGGAGCGGCGCCGGGTCGCTGGCGTTGGCCGCAACCACGATGGTGTAGTCCATCGCCCCATGGCGCTTGAGGGTATCGACCACGGCCGCCACCTTGCCGGCGCGTTGCCCCACAGCGCAGTACACGCAGATGACATCGCCGCCGCGCTGGTTGATGATCGTATCGATCGCCACGGCGGTCTTGCCGGTACCCCGGTCGCCGATGATCAGCTCGCGCTGACCCCGGCCGATGGGGATGAGGGCATCGATGGCTTTGAGGCCCGTTTGCAACGGCTCCTTCACCGGCTGCCGCTTGACGATGCCCGGCGCCACGATGTCGATTTTGCGGCGACCCTCGGCGGCGATAGGGCCGAGGCCGTCGATCGGCTCGCCCAATGGATTGACCACGCGCCCGAGGAACCCTGCGCCCACGGGGATGTCGAGCACGCGACCGGTGCGCCGGACCTCGTTGCCCTCCTCGACGCCCGTCCAGTCGCCCAGGATGACGGCGCCGATGTTGTCCTCTTCGAGGTTGAGCGCGACCGCGGTCACGGTGGCGCCGTCGGTCGTCTGGATCTCCAGCATCTCGCTGGCCATGGTCTCCCGAAGACCGTAGATCCGGACGACGCCGTCCTTGACCTCGAGGACCTGACCGACCTCGGCGACGTCCACGGCGCCCTCGAAGCGCTCGATCTCCCGCTGCAGCAACTCCTTGATTTCGCTGGCCCGCAACTGCGTTTCCACCGTCGCCATGGCTTCCTCACAGGCTTAACGTGCCCCCGGGGCCGACGCCGCCGCGGTTTGCAGTCGGCGCCGCAATTCCTGCAACCGCCGCCGCACTGAGGCGTCCCACCGGCGGTCACCTACGCGCACCACCACGCCCCCAAGCACCCGCGGATCGATGCGAACGATCGGAGCCACGGGGTGGCCCAGGCGCTCTTCCAAGCGACGCCGGAGCGCCTCGACGCTCCCCTCGTCCGGCGGCGCGGCGAAGACAAGCTCCACGGGTTGACGCCCGCGCCGGGCCTCGACGAGGCGCCGGAATGTGCGCGCCAGGTCCGGCAGGGCTGCCAACCGCCCTTTCAACGCCAGCAAGCGCAGGAAAGCGCCGAACCATGCCGGCGCTCCGGGGACGGCGGCCTCGAGCGCCGCCCGTTTCGCGTCCGCCTCGATCGTGGGCGCCCTCAGAAAGGCGCGCACCTTGGGGTCCGCCGCGGCGTCCGCCAGCGCGTCGAGCCACGCGGCCGCGTCCTCGGCCGCATCGAGGCCGCCGTGCTTCTCCGCCACCTGGAGCAGCGTCTCCGCGTAGAGCCGCGCGACCGCCCTCGGGTTCGCCATCGTTCTACCGCGTGTTGGCTCCGTTTGTCGACGCCAATGCGGCCTCGGCCAGGCGCAACGTGTCGTCCCGATTGACGGTGCGCCCCAGCACGCGTTCCGCGGCCTCGACCACGAGGTCGGCCGCCTCGCGGCGCAGCTCTTCCCAAAGCGCCTGGCGCTCGGCCCGCATCTCCTGCCGCGCCCGCTCGAGGAGCGCTCGACTCTCCTCCTGCGCGCGCTGGAGAATCTCCTGTCGCAAGTCTTCGGCCGCACGCCGCGCGTCGGCCACCAGCGCCTGCGCGTGGCGCCGCGCCTCCTCGAGCTCACGTCGTTGCTGCGCAAGCAACGCTTGCGCCTCGGCACGGTCGCGTTCGGCGGCCGCGACCAACTCCTCGATGTACCGCTCGCGCGCCTCGACCGCTCCCAGGATCTTTGGATAGGCGAACTTCCAAAGCACCGCCAGGACGATGAGGAAGATGACCACCGTCCAGACGGCAAGGCCGAGGTTGACGTCCAACAAAGTGCCTTCGGCCGCAGCCGCCGGTCGCGTCGCCAGCGCCAACCCCACGACCGTCGCGATCGCCCGTGTGCGCATTCCTCGCTCCATCATCGACGACAGGGTGGGGGCCGAAGCGGCCCCCACCGGCGCGCGCGCCTCAGCCACCGCGCGCGATGCCCAACACGCCTGTCTGCACCAAGAAGGCCACCACCACAGCGAAGAGGGCCACGCCTTCGACCAGCGCGGAAAGAATGAGCGCCGCCGTTTGAATTCGGCCGGCCACCTCGGGCTGCCGTGCCATGCCCTCCATCGCCTTCGAACCGATCAAGCCGATGCCGAGACCAGCGCCGATGACCGCGATCCCCGCGCCCAGCGCCGCCCCCAGCAAGCCGCCGCTCAGGAATGTCTGAGCTTGCAACATTGCCCACAGCAACATCGTCCCGTCGCTCTCCGTCCCGCAACGTTCCTCGGGCGTCGCCCCTACGCGGCCCCGCGGGCCGCAGGCGCCAACCGGCCACAAGGGGCCGCGCGCCTTCCCCGGGGTGCCCAGCCCCGGGTACGCGGCGGGGGAGGGGCACCAACCCCGCCGGCGCGGCGAATCCGGCCACCGCGCACGCCGTCGTCGCCCACCGTCAATGGTGGTGCGTAATCAGCCCGATGAAAACGCTCGTCAACAGGCTGAAAATGTACGCCTGCAAAAAGGCCACAAAGATCTCCAAGAACGTGATCGCCACCGCCATGCCGACCGGTGCGATCGCCAGCGAAATACCGAACGTGAGAATCAGGGAAACCACGGCGAGCAGCACAATGTGGCCCGCCGTCATGTTCGCCATCAAGCGAATGGCCAACGCGAACGGCTTGGTGAGCTTGCCCACGAACTCGATCGGCGCCAAGGCGATGGCCAGCAACCACCCTCCGATCGGTCCCATGCCGGGCGGTCGGTGGAAGATGGTGCCCAAGTAACCCGCTGGCCCCAGCTTGACCAGGCCGCTGCCTTCGATGACCAGAAACGCCAGCGCCGCCAGGGCAGCGGTGACGGAAATGTTCGCCGTCGCGGTTGCGCCCCACGGGACCAGACCGAGCAAGTTGGCGAAGAGAATGAAGAAGAAAAGCGTGACCACAAACGGCGCGTACTTCTCGCCACCGCGCCCGATGTTCGCCATCACGACATCGTTGCGCAGGAACAGAACCAGCGCCTCCAGCGCCCCGTGCGCCTTGCCGCCCAGCCGGCCGGCGCGTGCACGCTCCGCTTGGCGCGCCGCGAGCATCACCACGAGGATGACAAGCAGCCCGGACAGCGCCAGGAAGAGGGTGTGCTTGGTCGGCGTGAGATCAACCGGGCCGACTTGCCACGTGCCGGGTGGAGGAAAATGCACGGTTCCAAATGGCGTTTCCCACTCGCGGCTATCGAGAATGTGATGCAGGAAGTCGATCGGCCCTTCCTGCCCCGCCGGAGCCGCAGCCGCCAGCGACAGCATCGGTCGTCTCGCCTCGCCACACGATCGGTTCGATGACAAGCGTCGTCACAAACGCCACCGTCACGTACGTCACCAACGCCGGGGCCAACGCCCACCGAAACGTCGGGGCGAACCCCCAGCCCACCGCGCCCACGCCCAGGAGCCGGAGGGTCATGCCCATGCCCCAGCCCCAAAGCCACCGCCGCGGCCCCAACGCGGCCGCGACGGCCAACCACAAGCCCTGAAGGGCGACCGCGGCGGCGGCTCCCCCCCGGACGGCGCGCGCTGCCTCATCCCCAACGGCGGGCGCCAGCGCCATGGCCCCGACGCCCGCCCCCGCGAGCAGCGCGAACGCAATCGCCCACCGCCGCCTACATGCCCCCATTTCCCCGCATCCGACGCGCGAGCAGCGCCAGCCCACCGGCGAAACCCAGCCCCACCCCAAGCAGCTGCAACCAGGGGCGGGTGCCCCAGCGCGCGTCCAGCCAACCCCCGAGGGCCAACCCCCCGAGCAGAAGCACGAGGAACTGCACGCCCAGGCCCGCCAATTCCCAACCCGTGCGCGGCGGTGGCGAGGTCATGGGCGAACGACGCGGCCGAATATACGGGCTTGGGAAAAATTTCACAAGCCTCCGCCCTGGACGCGGTCGGCCCTCGACCGTAGGGTTGTCGTTCGGTGTCTTCCGATGGAAACCGACACGCAGGCCCTGCTCGAGCCGGAGCCGCGCGACATGGCCACGCTGGCGGCGCGCCTGGGCACCTCGCCGGAGGCGGCGGCGGCGTGGCTGCGCCAGCTAGCGGCCCGTGGGGCCCCGGTCTGCGTCGCCGACGGACGCGCCTGGCGGGCGGAGCGGATCGAGCGTCGGCCCGGCGCGCCTCTGGGCGCCGAGGTGCGATGGTTTCGCGTTGTCGGCAGCACGCAGGACGTGCTCCGGACGTGGGCGGACGCCGGGGCGCCGCACGGCGCGGTGGTCGTCGCCCGTCAACAGACGGCGGGTCGCGGCCGCCAGGGGCGGACATGGGTGAGCCCGCCCGACAGCGGCGTCTATTTGTCCGTGCTCCTGCGGCGCGTGCCGCTGGTGCACAGCGGCCTTCTTCCCCTGGCCGCTGGCCTAGCCGTCGCGGACGCCCTCGGCATCGGGCAGCTCAAATGGCCCAACGACGTACTGGCGCCCGACGGCCGCAAGTTGGCGGGTGTCCTGGCGGAAAGCGACGTCGTCGACGTGGCGCACGCGCGAGTCCGGCTGGGCGTTGGTGTCAATTTCCGCCGCGCGGGCTTGCCGGCGGAGGCAGCGGCTTTGGAGGAATGGGCCGCGCCTCCGACGCCGGAACGATGGCTCGACGCGCTGCTGGAGCATCTCGCTCGCCGGTTGGATCGGCTGGCGTCGCCGGCGCCGCTCCTCGACGCCTGGCGTGCCCGGGCCGCGTGGTTGGGGGAGATCGTCGAGGTGCGCCAAGGCCCCCAGGTCTGGCGCGGCGCTTTCCTCGACGTCGATCCGTCGGGCGCACTGCTCTTGCGAGGTGTCGACGGGATCGTGCGCCGCTTCGTGGCCGGCGACCTCCACCTGCGTCGCGTTCCCTAGGCCATGCGTTGCCCGTCCGTACGGCGGATCGCAAATTGGCAGCGGCACAGGACGAACCGATGGCCCACATCTATCCCTTCGAGGGCCACTGGCCCGAGATCCATCCCACGGCCTTCGTGGCGCCCACCGCCACGATCGTCGGACGCGTGGTGATCGAGGAGGAAGCCAGCATCTGGTTCGGTGCCGTGCTGCGAGGCGACGAACCCGCCCACGAAATCCGCATCGGGGCGCGGACCAGCGTGCAGGACAACGTGGTCGTCCATGTGAGCGCCCGCGGCCCCACGATCGTCGGGCCGGAAGTCACGCTGGGCCATGGCGCCGTGCTGGAAAGTTGCCGCATCGGCCGCCGCGCCGTCGTCGGCATGGGCGCGATCGTGTTGCAGGAGGCAGAGGTCGGGGAGGAGGCGCTGGTGGCCGCTGGGGCGGTGGTCGGCGTCGGGCAGCGGGTGCCGCCGCGGCATTTGGTGGCTGGCGTGCCGGCGCAGGTGAAGCGCGAGCTGTCCGGTGAGGCGTTGGCCTGGGTGCTTCACAGCGCCGACCATTACGTCGACTTGGCGCGGCGCTACCGCGCTCAAGGGCTCGCCACCGTCGTGTCTGGATGAGGCCCGTTGATTTGGCCGTCGTCGGGGGTGGTGTCCTTGGTTTGGCCATCGCCCATCGGGCGGCGCGCGAGGGCTTGGCCGTGGCCGTCTTCGAACGCGACGCCTTGGGCGCGGCGGCCAGCTGGGCCGCCGCGGGCATGCTTTGCGCCGCCGCCGAGGCGGACACGCCCGGGCCGTTCTTCGATTTGCTTCGTTCCGCCGCGCGGCGGTACGGTGACTGGGTGGCCGAGGTGGAAGCGGACGGCGGTCTGGCGGTCGACTATGTTCGCTGCGGCACCTGGGTGGTCGCTCGAACGCAGAAGGAGGCGGCCCGAGTCGAAGATCGTATTCGTTGGCAAACGGCCGCCGGCGTACGCTTGGAACGCATCGAGGTGGCCGAAGCACGGCGACTCGAACCCCTGTTGGCCGAGGACCTGGTGGCCACCTGGCTGTACCCGGACGACCATCAAGTCGACAATCGGCGCCTGGTGCGGGCCTTGGCGGCGGCCGCGGCCCGGGTGGGCGCGCGGCTGCTGGCGTCGGCCGCGGTCGAGCGCGTGGAGCTCGGCGAGGATGTCGCTCTGCATCTCCCGGATCGGCGCGTGACCGCGCGCCGGATCGTCGTGGCGACCGGCGCCTGGCCGCTCCGGGGCCTGCCACGGCCGCTGCCGGTCCGCCCGGTTCGCGGTCAACTGTTGGCCGTGGAGCGGGTGCCTCCCGCGCTGCACCGCATCGTCGTCGGCAGCGCGGGCTACCTGGTGCCGCGGCCCGACGGCCGCGTCCTCCTCGGCACCACCGTCGAAGAGGCGGGATATCGACTCGGTGTCACCCCGACTGGTTTGGCGACGATTCTCCGCGGCGCCCTATCCCTCGCTCCCGCGCTCGCGGACGCCCCCGTCGTGGAGACCTGGAGCGGTTTGCGACCCGGTTCGCCGGACGGATGGCCCATCCTCGGCCCCGATCCGTCGGACCCTCGCGTGTTCTACGCGGCGGGCGCGTTCCGCAACGGGATCCTCTTGGCCCCCCTGGTTGCCGAGCTCGGCGCCACCTGGGCGGCGGAGCGACCCGTGCCCCTGGATCTCGAGCCGTTCCGGATCGAACGGTTCGCCTCAGGGTCCACCCCCTAACGGCCCCGAGCGCGGAACAAGCGGAAACATCGCCGATGCTTACCCGTCGACGCCCCAATCGAATTGGTCTGACCACGGCGCTCGTGCTCGTCCCGGCCTTCGCCGACGGGCAGCTCCGTTATGAAACGCCGCCCGACCCGATCCCTCGCATCGTGGCCGCGCCGCCGTTGCCGACGGCGCTGGTCGCGCCGGATGGCCGGCGACTCGCCCTCCTCGAACGCGACGCCCTGCCGCGTTTGGCGGACCTGGCCCGCCCGGAGTTGGGCTTGGCCGGCGTGCGGATCGACCCGGACCGTCACGGCCCGAGTCGGGTTCGCCCCTTCGTGGGGTTGGTGATTCGCTCGCTCGACGGCCGCACGGAGGTGCGCGCTCAGCTGCCTTCGGGTACGCGCTTCCTTTACCCGACCTGGGCGCCGGACGGCCGTGCGCTTGCGCTCGTGGCCGTCGAAGAACGCGGCCTCGCCCTGTGGGTGGTCGACGCCGCTAGCGGACGCAGCCAGCGCCTCACCGGCGCCGAGGTGAACGGGGCCATGCCCGGCGTGCCTTACGCCTGGGCACCGGACGGGCAGAGTCTCTGGTTCCTCCGGGTTCCGCCCGACCGAGGCCCACCACCTGCGCCTGGTCTCCCCTTGGGCCCGATTGTCCAGGAAACGCGTGGCCGCGCCGCCGGCGCCCGTACGTACCAGGACTTGCTCCGCAGCCCGGACGACGAACGACGCTTCGACTACTACTTCACCAGCGCGATCGCCCGCGTCGGGCGCGACGGCGGACCGGTTCGATCCGTCGGTGAGCCCGCGCTGTGGCGGCGCGTGCGTCCCTCGCCCGACGGGCGCTTCCTGCTGGTCGAGCGCGTCGTGCCGCCGTTTTCCTACACGGTGCCCCTCAACCGATTCGGCTACGAGCTCTGGGTTTGGACGGTCGAGGGGCGACCGGTGCGCCGGTTGGCCGCGGAGCCGGTGGCGGACGCGGTCCCGATCGGCTTCGACGCCGTCCCGCCGGGCCCGCGCCAGGCGGATTGGCGGGCCGACGCGCCGGCGACGGTCGTGTGGGTGGAAGCCCTCGATGGCGGCGATCCCCGTCGCCCGTCCACGGTGCGGGACCGGTTGGTCGCGTGGACTGCTCCGTTCGAGGGCCAGCCGGCGATCTGGGCCGAGACTCCCCACCGCATCGTTCGGGTGCTCTGGGGCCATGACTCCTTGGCCGTGGTGATCACCCACTGGAATGCCACCCGCACAGAACGACGCTACTGGCTCCGACCGGATCGGCCCGGCTCCCTGGCGCTGTGGCTCGAACGTTCCACCGAGGATCGCTACGGCGACCCCGGCGTCCCTCTCCCCCTCCCCGGCGACAGCGACCGCCTGCGCCTTGGCCCCAACGGGCAAACCCTCTATCTAGCGGGCGAGGGCGCCTCACCCGCCGGCGTGTTCCCCTTCCTCGATCGGGTGGACCGGCGCACCGGCGAGCGGCGTCGACTCTGGCAGGCGCGAGCGCCTTACTACGAAGAGGTGGTCGCCGTATTGGACCCGGCGGCCCGCCGCGTGGTCACCCGGCGCGAATCCACTAACGAACCGCCGAACTACATGCTGCGGGAGCTCCCCGTCAACCGCGTGGTGCCGCTGACGAACTTCCCGGATCCAGCCCCTGAGTTCCGCGGTGTGCAACGTCGGTTGCTTACCGACCGCCGCGCCGACGGCTTGACCCTCTCGGGAACCCTGTACCTTCCGCCGAGCTACGACCCGCACCGCGACGGACCGCTGCCGCTGCTCATGTGGGCCTACCCACGCGAGTACCTGGATCCGCGGGCGGCTGCCCAGGTCGCCGAGTCCCCGTACCGATTCAGCCGACCCAGCGGCGCCTCCCACTTGTTCCTGCTTCTGCGGGGCTACGCCATTCTGGACGGTCCCGCCATGCCGATCGTCGCGCAAAACGGGCGCCAACCCAACGACACGTACATCGAACAACTCGTCGCCAACGCGAAAGCCGCCGTCGACGAGGTCGTCCGCCTGGGCGTCGCCGATCCCCAGCGCATCGCCATCGGGGGCCATTCGTATGGCGCGTTCATGACGGCCAACCTCCTCGCCCACTCCGACCTGTTCCGGACGGGCATCGCACGCTCCGGGGCCTACAATCGGACGCTTACGCCTTTTGGATTCCAGAACGAGGAACGGAGCTACTGGCAGGCGCGGGACGTCTACCACCGCATGAGCCCGTTCACATACGCCGATCGCATCAACGAACCCATTCTTCTCATCCACGGGCAGGCGGACGAGAACCCAGGCACCTTTCCCATTCAGAGCGAGCGCCTTTACGCGGCGTTGCAAGGTCTCGGCGGCACGGCGCGTTTGGTGCTTCTGCCGTACGAAGGACACGGCTACCAAGCGCGGGAGTCCGTGCTGCACGTGCTGTGGGAAATGATCGCTTGGCTGGACCGCTGGATGCGGTCCTCATCAGGCCAAACCGCGCAAAAGATCGACAACCTCCCTCAGCGCCCAGCGCCATAGGTCGGCGTCGATCGCCAGGGGCGGTGAGAGAGTGATCACGTTGCGGTGCACCCCGCCACCGAGCAGGATGAGGCCACGGTGCAACCCTTCCACCACTGCGCGGCCGACACGCTCGGGGGCGGGAAGCCGCTGCGCCCGGTCGCGCACCAGCTCGATGCCGAGCAGCAAACCCAGACCACGCACGTCACCGACCACGGGACAATCGGCCAGCGCCGTGCGGAGGAAACCCAGCGCTTCGGCGCCGAGCTCGGCCGCCCGCTCGGGCAACCGCTCCCGCTGCAGCGTGTCAATCTCTGCCAAGGCTGCGGCACAGCCGAGCGGATGGCCCAGGAATGTGGACGTGTGAAGGGCCTCGCCATTGGAGGGCGGCCAGGCGTCCATGACGCGCGCGGTCCCCAGCACCGCCGATAAGGGAAGGCCACCGGTCAGGGCCTTGCCGAGGACCAGCAGATCCGGCACGACGCCGGCCTGCTCGCAGGCGAACCAGCGGCCGGTGCGACCAAAACCCGTATAGATCTCATCGAGAATGAGGAGGGCACCGCTGGCGTCACACAGCGCGCGCAACCCACGCAGGAACGAGGGCGGTGGCACCACCACCCCTCCGCGTGCCTGCACCGGCTCCACCAGCACGGCGCCAATCCCCTCGCCGGCGGCCCCGGGGTCGAAAAGACGTTGCTCCACCTCCCGGAGCGCCACCGCGGCCACCGCCTCGGGATCGTCCAGGCCCCACGGGTTGCGGTACGGGTTCGGGAACGGCACGAACACCGCCGTCGGGGCCAACTGCGCCGTGAAAGGCGCACGGAAATCGCGCCGCCCGCTGACCGCGAGGGCCCCGTAGGTAAGCCCGTGGTACCCGCCGCTGAACGCCAGTACCCGCGGCCGGCCCGTGGCCAAGGCGGCCGTCTTGAGCGCGGTCTCCACCGCCTCCGCCCCGGTGTTCGCCAAAAACACGCGCTCCAACCCGCTCGGCGCCACCTCGACCAGCCTTCGGAGAAGCTCCACCTTAACGGCGGGCGGGTGGACGTCGCCCATGCCGTGGAGCAACTGGGCTGCCTGGGCTTGCACCGCGGCCACCACGGGCGCAGCGGTGTGCCCAGCCGCCGCGACGCCAAAGGCCGCCGTCAGGTCGACGTACTCGTTGCCGTCGACGTCGCGCACGTTGGCCCCGTAGGCCGCTTGCCAAAACACAGGGAAGTCGACGCCCATGTAGGTCACGTTGCGGCACTCCCATCGCGCCAACTCCGCCGCCAGCGCGCGCGACCGCGGTCCGGGGGGCGCCACGCGGATCGACGGTCGTCGCCGTCCCCAGTCCTCCGTCGTCGTCTGTCCCGCTTCTCCCGACATGGTGCACTCCCCCACCTGACTGACAACCTCTCGTTCACGAGCCATTTTTCGGGTCGACCCGGCGCGCCTAGCGCCGCCCCTTGGGGCGTACTATAGTACCGCCGGCGACGACCGGAATTCGAACCTGCGACCAAGAGACCGCATGGCAACGCGTGCTCTGCGCGCCCGCGCCTGGGCCCCGGCCGCGGCCGCCGCGCTGTTGACAGCCTGCTCCGAGTACTTTCCGCAGACCACGCTCGATCCTAAGAGCGATTTCGCTCGCGAGATCGACGGCCTCTACCGGCTCGTGCTATACCTCGGCCTGGGCGTCGCGGTGCTCGTCTTCGTCGTGCTGACGATCGCCCTGGTGCGCTTCCGCTATCGGCCCGGCGGGCCGCCGCCCTCCGACGTGGCCGGCAACGCCCGCCTCGAGATCGCCTGGACGCTCATCCCGAGCGTCCTCCTGGCGATCGTCGCCGTGCCAACCGTGCGCACCATTTTCGCCAGTTACGCTCCCGCCCCCGCCAACGCCCTCAAGATCGACGTCTACGGCTGGCAGTGGTGGTGGGAGTTCCGTTACGTCGTCGGCAAGGATACGATCCGCACAGCGAACGAGGTTCATGTGCCCGTGGGCCGTCCGGTGGAGTTGCGCCTGCACGGCGGCGACGTGCTTCACTCCTTCTGGATCCCGAAAATGGGCGGCAAGCGGGACGTGATCCCCAACCGCGTCAACCGCATCGTGTTCACCGCCGAGGAACCCGGGGTCTACCTCGGTCAGTGCGCCGAATTCTGCGGCGACTCCCACGCGCTGATGAAGATGCGCCTAATCGCGCATACCCCGGAAAACTTTGAGCGGTGGTTGCGCCACGAGGCGAGCCCGGCGTTGCCCGTGCAGGACTCGGCCATCGCCATCGGCCAGCAGATCTTCCTGCAGCGCTGCATCGCCTGCCACATGGTCCGGGGCACTCAAGCGAGCATTGGTCGCGTCGGTCCGGACCTGACCCACGTGGCCAGCCGGGGCACCATTGCCGCCGGTGTGCTCGAAAACAACGCCGCCAACCTGGTGCGCTGGATCGACAACCCGCAGGCGGTCAAGCCCGGCGCCAAGATGCCGCGTCTGGGCCTCACCCCCCAGGAGCTGCGGTTCGTGGTCGCGTACTTGCAGACGCTCTACTGAGTGAGGAGGAACCATGGCCACTCAGCCCCTCGCCATCCCCGCCCCGGTCGCCGTCGAACGGCCGAGCCGCTGGCGCGCCTTGGGAAGCTGGATCACCACCGTCGACCACAAGCGGATCGGCATCCTCTACGGCGTGACCTCGATTTTCTTCTTCCTCGTGGGTGGCCTGGAGGCGCTGCTGATTCGCATCCAGCTGGCCAAGCCCCTTAGCACCTTCGTGAGCGCGCAGACCTACAACGAGTTGTTCACCATGCACGCGCTCACGATGATCTTCCTCGCGCTGATGCCGCTCACGGCAGCGCTGTTCAACTTCATCGTGCCGTTGCAGATCGGGGCCCGGGACGTCGCCTTTCCGCGCCTCAACGCCCTGAGCTACTGGCTCTACTTCTTCGGCGGCCTCCTCCTCAACATCAGCTGGTTCGTTGGCCAGGCGCCCAACGCCGGTTGGTTCGCCTACGCGCCCATCACGATCAAGCAGTACAATCCGGGCCTGCACATGGACTTCTACGTCCTGAGTCTGCAGGTCCTGGGCATCTCTTCCATTTTGTCGGCGCTCAACTTCATCATTACGATCATCAACCTGCGGGCCCCCGGTATGCGCCTCATGCGCATGCCGCTGTTCACCTGGATGACCCTCATCACCGCCGTGCTATTGGCCACGGCCATGGCGGTGCTCACGGTGGCGCTCTCGCAGCTGATGTTCGATCGGCTCTTCGGCACCCCCATCTACGAGCCGGCCAAGGGCGCGGACCCGTTGCTTTGGCAGCACCTCTTCTGGATGTTCGGCCATCCCGAGGTCTACATTCTCATCCTGCCGATCTTCGGGATCATCTCCGAGGTCCTGCCCACCTTCGCACGCAAGCCGCTCTTCGGCTACAACGTGATGGTGTTCTCGGGGATCCTCATCGGCTGGCTCGGCTGGGGCGTGTGGAGCCACCACATGTTCGCCACCGGCTTGGGGCCGATCGCCGATAGCTTTTTCGCCGTGAGCACCATGCTCATTGGCATCCCCACGGGGATTAAGGTGTTCAACTGGCTCGCCACGCTGTGGGGCGGCTCGATCCGCTTCACCACGGCGAACCTTTTCGCCATCGCCTTCATCCCGATGTTCACAATTGGCGGGATCAGCGGCATCATGCACGCCACCGCGCCCGTCGACTTGCAACAGACGGACACCTACTTCGTGGTTGCGCACATTCACTACGTCTTCTTCGGCGGAACGGTGCTCGGCCTGCTGGCCGGCGTGTACTATTGGTTCCCCAAGGTCTTTGGTCGTCTCCTCGACGAGCGCCTGGGACGCTGGCACTTCTGGCTGACGATCGTCGGGGCGAACCTGGCGTTCTTCCCGATGCACTTCCTTGGTATGCACGGAATGCCGCGCCGGACGTGGACCTACCTACCTGGGCTCGGCTTTGACCGGCTGAACCTCCTCGAAACGGTCGGCGCCTTCATCATGGCCGCCGGCGCCTTGGTGTTCGTTGTCAATCTGGTGCGTTCGGCGCGCCGTGGTGCCATTGCCGGCCCGAACCCGTGGGGTGCGGCCACGCTCGAGTGGTCGATCCCCTCGCCGCCACCGCCGTACAACTTCCGCGAGATCCCGATTGTCCATAGCCGCCTGCCGCTGTGGGAGAAGGATCCGCAGTTGCGCTTCGGCATTCCGCAGGGCCGCGCCGAAGAGGATGTGCAGCAGGTCACCATGGGCGGGCAGACGGTCGGCACGTTTGCGTATCCCGACGACGAGAGCAAGATGAGCCCCCACGATCTGGGCATTCACTTGCCTCCGCCGTCCTTCTGGCCCGTCGTGATGGCCTTCTTTATCACGCTGTTCTTCGGGGGGTGGATGATCCACTGGGTCGTGCCCGCCGTGGCAGCCTTGGGCGTGGCGGCCACGATCTACTTCATGGCCTTCGAGCCCGGGCATAGTCATTGACACGTTGGAGCGACGCGACGCACGATGGCTTCCGTTCCCGCCGTTCCGGCCCACGCTTCGAGCCCGCACCACTTGGACACGAGCACCGGGCTCGACAGCCGCAAAATGGCGTTCTGGTGCTTCATCGGCGCCGAAAGCCTCCTCTTTGCGGCCTTGATCGGGAGTTATTTGGCCTACAAAGGCGCCAGCCTGACACCGCCGTTCCCGCACGACACGGTGCTGCCGAACGGCCAGGTGGTAAAGGGGATTCTCAACATTCCCTTGACGAGCGTGAGCACGTTCGTGCTGCTGACGTCAAGCTACTTCATGGTGCTGGCGTTGGCGGCCATTCAACGCGGCGACCAACGCTGGGGGACGGTTTGGCTCTTCGCCACCGCGTTGGCAGGTTCCGTCTTCCTCGGCTTTCAGGCGTACGAGTTCACCCACTTCGTCCGAGAAGGTCTCACGCTGCGCAGCAACCTTTTCGGCGCCACGTTCTACATGCTCACCGGCTGCCACGGTCTGCACGTGCTGGTCGGTGTTATCTACCTGTTGACGCTTGGCGTTCTCGGGATGCGCGGTCGACTGGGGCCCGAAAAATCCCTCAACGTCGAAATTGCGGGTTTGTATTGGCACTTCGTCGATATCGTCTGGGTGATCATCTTCCCCGTGGTGTATCTCATCCCGTGAGGTCCAAATGACGAGCGAGGCGGCGGAAATTCTGCACGATCAACACGCCCACCCGGGTCCGCGCACCTACACGAAGGTTGCGCTGTGGCTGACGGTGGTCACGATTCTCGAGATCCTGGCGTACGTGTTCGAAAAGCAGCTGGCAGGCTTCGTGGCACCGGTCATCCTCTTCCTGTCGGGACTGAAGTTCGCCGGCGTGGCGATGTGGTACATGCACCTGAAGTTCGACAGTCGCATCTTCAGCGGAATTTTCCTCTTCCCCCTATCGCTGGCGGCGCTTGTCATCTTCGGGCTGCTGTTGCTGTACCACGCGCTCCATCCCCTACCCTGGGTGGGGTAGCCGCGCGATGTGGGCGCCGCTCCACGCGGTGGGACCGTTCGACCCGGGGGCGTGGCGGCTGTATCCGAGCTTTCTAAGCGGTTGGTTGCTGGTGCTCGGGCTTTACCTTTGGGCGGTGGGGCCCGGACGCCGCTTGGTTCCGGGCAGTGCCCCGGTGCCCGGCCGGCAGGTGGCGTCCTTTCTCGCCGGCATGGGGCTGCTGTTGGTCGCGTTGCAGGGGCCGCTGCACGATCTGTCCGACACGTACCTCTTCAGTGCCCACATGCTGCAGCACCTGCTGGTGACGCTGCCGGCGCCTCCCCTGTTGCTCTACGGCACGCCGCAGTGGCTTGCGCGGCCGCTGTTGCGTATTCCGGTCGTTGGCGGAGCGCTGCGCCGGTTGACGCACCCGCTGGTGGCCTTTCTGTTGAACCATGCGGTCTGGGCCTTCTGGCACGTGCCCGGTCCGTACGACCTCATGATGCGCCACCATGACGTCCACGTGGTCGTGCATCTGTTGATCCTGGCGACGGGATTGCTGCTGTGGTGGCCCGTCGCCGGCCCGTTGCCTGACCTGCGACGCTTGAGCCTCCCGCTGCAGATGGTCTACTTGTTCGTCGCCGGCATCCCGATGATGCTGGTGGCGGCATTCATTACCCTGAGCGAGAGCGTTCTCTACCCGTGGTACCAGCTCGCACCGCGCACCTTCGGTTTGGACCCGCTGGACGACCAGCGTCTCGGCGGTGTGCTCATGTGGGTGCCAGGGACGCTCGCCCTCTGGGTCGGTATCGCCGTCCTCTTTGCTCGGTGGCTTCGGGAGGAGCGGCGATTCGACCGCGCCGCGCCCGGCTCGCTGGCCGCCGCTGCTTGACGGCCCGACGGACAACGGCGTAGCTTGCCCTTTCCGATGACGGACCTCCGCGACGTTCTCGAGGGCCTGCGGCGCCATCCCGGCGTCGAGCACGTCGTGGTGCTCGGGCGCGACGGTTTGCTCGTGCACCACGTGGGTGCGGCCACGCTGGACGCCGATGCGGTGGCCGCCATGGTGCCGCAGCTCGTGGGTGCCGCCACCGACGTCGGCCGCGCCGCGGGTTATGGCTCCGGGCGCACGGTCGTGGTCGAGCTCGACCGCGGGGTGGCGATCGCTTTGCCGTTGACGGGTGACACCCTTCTAGCGGTGCTGCTGCGTGCAGGCGTGGGGTTTGCTCCGCTTTTGCGCGAGCTGCGGGCCCACCGCGACGCCTGGGCGGCGCTGGTGTAGGCCGCCAACGCTGTGAGGAGCGAGCGTGCCACGGGTTCGGCGGGTGCTGGTAGCCGACGACGAACCGCACATCGGACGGGTGCTGCAGGTGCGCCTCGAAGCGAATCACTTCGTCGTCAAGGTGGCGCGGGACGGCGAAGAAGCGCTTGCGATCTTGCGTAGCGACCAGCCGCTCGACCTCGTGCTGCTCGACCTCATGATGCCGGGCCGTTCCGGCCTCGACGTCCTCGCCGAGCTACGGCGGCTGCCCGCGCGCAAGGGTTTGCCGGTCATTGTGCTCACGGCCAAGGGCGAAGAACGCGATCGCGCCCGCGCGCTCGCCCTCGGCGCTACGGACTTCATCACCAAGCCATTCAGCCCAAAGAAGCTCGCGGCGCGGATCGATGAGCTCGTCCCCTAGCCCCTCGCTCTGGGCGGTGATCCTCGCCGGCGGCGTGGGTTCCCGCTTCTGGCCCGTCAGCCGCCCTGATCGTCCCAAGCAGTTGCTGCCGTTGGCCTCGGAGCGCCCGTTGCTGCGGGATGCCGTGCTGCGGCTTGCGGGCCTGGTGCCACCGGAGCGGTTGCGGGTGATTACCGGCCCGTCCTTGGTGGAGCCCATCCTCACCGCGGTCCCGGAACTGGCTCGGGACCAACTCTGGGTGGAGCCCCGCGCCGCCGGTACCGCGCCGGCGCTCCTGTGGGCCGCGGCGGAGATCGCTCGTTGCGACCCCGGCGCCGTGTTCGCCTCCTTCCATGCCGACCACGCCATCCATCCGGCCGAAACGATGCGGGCTCAAGTGCGCCGCGCGGCGGAGTTGGCGGTGCGGCATCGGCGGCTGTTTACGCTCGGCGCGCCGCCCACGCGGCCGGAAACCGGCTACGGGTACATTCGCTTGGGTCCCCAACTCGACGGAGAGGAGGACGCGTACACCGTGGAACGCTTCGTCGAAAAGCCCGACCGTGTCACCGCCGAGGCCTTTTTACGAGAAGGCAACGTCCTGTGGAACACGGGGCTTTTCGTTTGGCGGGTCGAGGATCTGCTTGACGAAGCCGAGCGGCACGCACCCGAACTGCCAATCGCCGCCCTGCGCGCAGGTGACGTGGCGGGTTTCTTCGCCACTGCCCCGACGATGGCCATCGACCACGCCGTGCTTGAACGTTCCACCCGGGTCGCCGTGCTGCGCTCGCGCTTTGCGTGGGACGACGTCGGCGCGTGGGATGCCCTCTACCGCACCCGCCCGCCAGACACCGACGGCAACGTGACCGTCGGCCAGGCGTGCGCCGTCGACTGTCGCGGAACCGCTCTCTACGCGGAAGAGGGTCGTCTAGTGGCGTTCGGTCTCGACAACGTGATCGCCGTTCGAGCGCGCGACCTGACGCTCGTGCTCGCGCGCGAGCGCGCCGCCGATCTCAAGGCCCTGCTGGCGAAGCTACCGCCGGAGTGGCGTCCCGAACGATGAGCCGGCCGCTGGTCTTGGTCCTCGTCGACGATGCGGCCACCGCCGCGTGGGAGCCGTTTGCGCTCACCCGCCCCGCCAGCGAACTCCTGTTCGGCGCGCTGACCTTCCGTCGGCGGGCCGAGCTCGTTTTCGGCGTGCCGGCGGCGGCGGTCGTCGCACCGGCCCACCTGGTGGCCTTCAGCGAAGACGGGGCCCCGCCGGTCCGGACGGAGGTCCCGACCGTCGAAACCGATCGGCTGCTGTGGCGTAGCCGGGCGGTGCCCGACTGGAGCCTGCGCGATCGCTGGCTCCGCGAGCGCCCGACCGAACCGACGGCCCTCGTCGCCGGCGACACGGTCGTCGGCCTCCTGCTTCCCGCCGGGGCGGCAACGCCGCCGTGGCGAGGCGGTTGGGACGACGCGGACTCCACCTGGGCCGCTTGGCCCCGGCAGGTGATTCCGGCGCGCACCGTCGACCACGTCTGGCAGCTCGTGCTCGATACACCGGCGCAACTGGCCGTCGACATCGTCGCCCTTCACCCCGAAGCCGGGCCACCGCCGTTGCCGGCCGGGGTGGTGCGCCGGGGGAGCCACCCGGTAGTCTTGGGCCGCGATGTCGACCTTGAACCCCCCGTCGTGCTCGACACCCGCCACGGACCCATCTGGTTGGACGACGGCGTCGAAGTGCGCGCCTTCACCCGCGTGGTCGGCCCACTCTACGCGGGGCCCGGCACGATCCTGCTCGGCGGCCCCATCGGGCCCGCCGCCCTGGGGCCCGTTTGTCGCGTCCGCGGCGAGTTTGCCGAGAGCGTAGCCCTGGGCTACGTGAACAAGCAACACGACGGCCACATCGGTCACGCCTACCTGGGTCGGTGGGTCAACCTCGGCGCCGGCACCACGAACAGCGACCTCAAAAACACCTACGGACCGGTGCGACTACGGACCGCCCGAGGCGAGGTCGACACGGGCGCCCTCAAGCTTGGCTGCTTCCTTGGGGATCACGTTCGCACCGCCATCGGCACCCTGCTTAACACCGGCACGATTGTTGGAGCGGCAAGCAATCTTTTCGGCGTGGGCATGCCCCCGAAGCGCGTACCTCCCTTTGCGTGGGGGTTCGGGCCGGCGGCGACGACCATGCGACTCGACGCGTTTCTCGACACCGCTCGGCGCGTGATGGCGCGCCGCGGCATCCCCTGGACCGCCCCGTTGCAGGCCCATTGGACGCGCGTTTGGCAGGAGGCCCAACGGGCATGCGCGTCGTGATCTTGGCTAGCAGCAGCGCCGGCAACGCCATTCTCGTCGAAGCGCGCAACACGGCTGTGCTCATCGACGCTGGGCTCAGCGCGCGTGAGCTGGAACGCCGCCTCTTCGAAGTCGGCCGACGGCCACAGGATCTGGCCGCCCTCGTCCTGACCCACGAGCACGGCGACCATGTCCGCGGCGCGGGCGCGTTCGCCCGCCGCTGGCGCGTGCCGACCTGGGCGACCGCGGGAACCTTGGCCGCCTGCGCCGATCGGTTCGATGGCTCCGAGGAACGCCGTTGCCTTACGCCGGGTACGGCCCTGCGTCTGGGCGACCTCGTGCTCGAAGCCTGGCCCACCGTTCACGACGCTGCCGAGCCCGTGGCACTCGTGGTCGAAGATCCTGCCAGCGATCGACGAATCGGCGTTGCCACCGACCTGGGCCGTCCCACCCAGGCCGTGCGCGCCGCCTTGGCCCGCTGCCAGGGCTTGGTGCTGGAGGCCAACCACGACGAAGAATTGCTCCGCCGCAGTCCCTATCCCCCGTCGGTGCAGCAGCGGATCGCGGGACCGTTCGGGCATTTATCGAACGACGCTGCGGCCGACCTGCTCCGGGACCTCGCTGGCGCCCAGCTGCACTGGGTGGCACTGGCGCATCTCAGCGAACGTGCCAACGACCCCGATCGCGCCTTCGAGGCTGCGCGCCGGGCGTTGGCCCAGCGTCGCTGGAACGGCCAACTTGCAGTGGTGCCGCCGCGTCGCTGCGTCGAGGCGCCCAGGTGGCGTGACACCGCCACGCAGCTCTCCCTGTGGTAACCAAAACGCGGCGCCCAGCCCCGACGCCAGGAGGGCTGGGCGCCCCTTCGCTCCACGTCGCTCCGCCCCTACGCCGCCTCTTCTTGCAACTTGCACTGCAGGCAATACCGGACGTGGGGCAATGCTTCGAGGCGTTCAAAGGGAATGGGCTGACCGCAGCCTTGGCACAGCCCAAATCGCTCCGGCTCGTTGTACAGCCGCCGCAACGCCTCTTCGATGCGGTAGAGATACCGACCTTCCTTGCTGGCCATCAGGTAGGCCTGCTCGCGCTCCATGGCGTCCGTCCCTTGGTCGGCCATGTGCATCGAATACGCCGTGAGGTCGGCGTCGGCCACGTCGCGCGACAGCTTGCGCAGCTCCTGGAAGCGCCCCAGCGCCCGCAGGGTACGTTCCCGCTCCTTGCGCAGGCGCTCTTCCAAAATCCGCAATTGGGCCTCGGTGAGCACCGCAACCCTCCGGCTCGGGTGGATCGCCAACTCGGACCTTCGAACCTCGATCCGAGAAGCAAAAAAATCTACTCGTGCGATTCGGCGGGCACAACCTCAACCGAAAAGGCGCGCCAAGTCGTTCGCGAAGGCCAGGAGCATGAGCAGGATCACGAAGGCCATGCCAACCTGCGTCCAGCGAAGCCGTTGACGAGCCGATACCGGCCGTCCCCGCAGTGCCTCAATGCCCAAGAACAGCAGATGGCCGCCATCGAGGACCGGTATCGGCAACAGGTTGAGGACCGCGAGGTTCACGGAAATGAACCCCAAAAACCGCAGAAACGCCTCGAGTCCGAAGCGCGCCGCCTCGCCCGAGAGCTGACCGATGGCAATGGGGCCGCCGAGATGATGCAGCGACGCCTGGCCGGTGACGAGATCCGCCAGGAACTTCGCCACGGCTCCGATCGTCGCCGCGGTCGCTTCAGCCGCGCGTGCCGCTCCCTCGACCGGGCCAATGGCTCGGCGCTGGAGACCGACGGCCGCCACTACGCCCAGGCGTCCGATGACGACGCGCTCGAGGTTCGGTCCGGTTTCGCGCTCCACGCGCGGCACCGCCTGCAATCGCAACGTGTCCGAACCGCGTTGAACGACCAGCGCCAGTGGACGTCCCGGATGCGCCCGCACGATGCGCTCGAAATCGGCCCAGGCGTGCACGGGTTGCTCCGCGGCCATCAGGATCCGGTCGCCAGGCCGCAGACCGGCGCGGGCCGCAGGGCTACCCGGCTGCACGGCACCCACCACCGGTTCGTGAAGAGGCTGCAGCGCCTGAAGCAGGCGGAGCCGGGCGGAGCGTTCGCGGGGCAGCACCACGCGCACGGGTGGGGCGTCGGCAAAGCGCAACTCCACCGGCCCGGCCGGGGCCTCGAGCCAGCCGGCTACGACATCGTTCCACGAGTGCACCGGCCGCCCGGCCACGGACACCAGCCGCGCCCCGTCGGGCACGCTGCGTAGCGCTGTTGCCCCCGGCACGGTGTCGGCCCCCACGATCCGAACCCGCGTGGTCGGGTCCACCGGCTCCCCGAACGCCACCAAGGCGACGAAGAACACCAGAAAGGCGAAAGCAAGGTTCATCAGCACCCCGGCCGACACGACCCAGGCGCGCGCCCATAGCGGCTTCGCGTCGAAGTCCCGCGGCGAGGGAGCGCGGTCCCGATCGCGCCCGCCTTCCAACAGTTCCGCCTCGTCCAGGCCAGCCATCCTCACGTAGCCGCCAAGTGGAAGGGCGGAGAGGACGTACTCCGTCTCGCCCCGCCGGAAACCCCAAACTTTCGGCCCCAAACCGAGGGAGAACCGCTCGACAGCGATGCCCACGCTCTTGGCTGCCAGGAAATGCCCCAGCTCGTGCACAAAGATGAGCACGCCGAGGACGATCAACGTCGCCAGCAACGTCAGACCCACAGCGACCGCTCCTGTTCGATCATTCGCATCGCTTCTTCGCGCGCCCAAGCATCGATCGCCCGCACCTCCTCGAGCGATCGCGGCGGCGGACCCGTCCATCGGGCCAGCACGCGTTCCAGAACGGCCGGGATGCCAACGAACCGAAGACGGCGTTCCAGAAACGCCGTGACGGCCACTTCGTTCGCCGCGTTAAACACGATGGGCGACCCGCCGCCCGCGCGCCCGGCCTCGACACCCAGACGAAACGCCGGGAAGCACTCCTGCCGCAGGGGTTCGAACGTCAATGCGCCGACGGTCACGGGATCGAACACCGGGGCCGTGTGCGGCCAGCGCTCCGGGTAGCTCAAGGCGTAAAGAATCGGCCCCACCATCGACGGTAGACCGAGCTGCGCCAGCACCGCGCCGTCCACGAACTCCACGAAGGAATGCACGATGGACTGTGGGTGCACGACCACCTCGATGGCCTCGTACGGCAATCCGAAGAGGTGGTGCGCCTCGATCACCTCGAGGGCCTTGTTCACGAGGGTCGCGGAATCCACCGTGATCTTGGCGCCCATCCGCCAAGTGGGATGCTGCAGCGCCTGTTCGACCGTGGCGCTGGCCAGCGCCTCCGGCGTCCAGTTTCGAAACGGACCACCGGAAGCCGTGAGCACGACGCGCCGCACCCCGTGCGCCGACCGACCGGTCAGGCATTGCCAAATGGCGCTGTGCTCGCTGTCGACGGGCACCAGTTCACCACCGCCGCGGCTTGCCGCTTCGCGGACCAAGGGACCTCCGCAGACCAACGACTCCTTGTTGGCCAGCGCCACGCGCTTGCCCGATTCCAACGCGGCCAGCGTCGGCTCCAGGCCGGCGGCACCCACCAGCGCGTTCAGGACCACATCGACGCGTGGGTCCCGCACCAGATCGAGCAGCGCGGCCCAACCCTGCCGCCAAACGACGCCCGCCGGCGCATCGGCCGGGGGAGCGGCTTCCACCAGGACGGCTACGTCCGGTCGGTGTTCCTCCACCAACCGCGCCATCGCCTCGACGTTGCGCGCCGCCGTTACGCCCACGAGTCGGTAGCGATCGCGGTGCTGCACCAACACCTCGAGCGCGGTGCGGCCGATGGAACCGGTCGCCCCAAGAATCGCGATCCCTTTCACCGGCCGATCCCCCATCGCAGCAACAGATACGCCACGGGCAAGACGAACAGCAGAGAGTCCACGCGATCCAACAGCCCACCGTGCCCGGGCAGCAAGCGACCCGAGTCTTTTACCCCGGCTTGGCGCTTAAGGAGTGACTCGGCCAAATCGCCGAGCGGGGCCAAGCCGCCGATGGCCAGGCCGAGCCCGACCACGAGCCCCCAAGGCGCTCGCAGGCCCAGGGGGGTCAACACGAGGGCTTCATAGAGAACCGCGCCGGCCACAGCGCCAATGATCCCTGCAACCACACCCTCCACGGTTTTGCCGGGGCTGACCTGCGGGGCGAATCGTCGCCGACCCCAACGTCGCCCGACGAACCACGCGGCCGTGTCGCACGCCCATGTCGTCGCCAGCGGCAGGAAAACCCAGGCCGCGCCCGCGACCGGCGTTGGACCGAGCTGGCGCAGCCACACCGCCGCCACCAAGGCACCCGGATAGATCGTCTGCAAGAGGGCCAGTCCGGTCGCCTGCAAGGGCCCATGCTCGGGGCCGCGTCGCAAAGCCAAGACCAACGCCCCCAGCGCCACCACGAGCGCGGTCCCGCCCAGGGCCGCCGGCGTCACCGCCCCGACCACCACCCACGCCCCCACCCCAAGAACACCCCACACCGGCAGCGGCCGCGCCCCGGCCGCGGCCGCCAACCGCTCCAATTCCACGGCCGCTCCCACGGCGACCAGCGCCACCGTGGCCACCCACGCCCAACCACCCAGAAAGGCTACGGTGGCGACCGTCGGAATCCCCACGGCCGCCACGGCGACGCGCCGCCTCGTGTCGCTCATCGGCGGCGCTACACCTCCATGACCTCCGCCTCCTTGCGCTCGAGGAGCTCGTCGATTTTCTCGATGTACCGATCGGTCAGTTTCTGCACCTCGTCGAACAGCCGCCGCGCGTCGTCCTCGGAGAGCTGTCGTTCCTTCTGCAACCGCTTGATCTCCTCGTTGGCGTCGTGCCGCACCCGACGCACCGCGACCCGCCCCTCCTCCGCCATCTTGTGGAGCACCCGCGCCAGCTCCCGCCGCCGCTCCTCCGTCAATGGCGGCACCGGCACCCGGATCACCTTGCCGTCGTTCATCGGATTGAGCCCGAGGTCGGACTCCCGAATCGCTCTCTCGATCGCCCCAATGAGCCCGCGATCGAAGGGCTGGACGACGAGCAGCCGCGGTTCCGGCGCCGTTACCTGCGCCACCTGCTGGATCGGCAATGTCGTCCCGTACGCCTCCACCTTGACGACATCCAGCAGCGTGGGCGTCGCCTTGCCCGTTCGCACCGTAGCGAATTCCTGACGCACGACCTCGACGGCCTTTTCCATCCGCTGCCGCACGGCCTTCAGATCCACCATCGCCGCTTCCTCCTCACGGATGCACCAGCGACCCCACTCGCTCTCCTTGGACCAACCGGGCCACGGCCCCCGGTTCGTAAATATCGAGCACCACGACCGGCAGGCGGTTTTCTTTGCAGAGCGAGATCGCAGCCGCGTCCATCACCTTGAGATCCCGAGCCAACACGTCCCAAAGAGAGATTTCCGGGATGAACTCCGCCGATGGGTCGGTGGCCGGGTCAGCCGTGTAGACACCGGGTACCTTCGTGGCTTTTACGATCACCTCGGCGCCCATCTCGATGCCACGGAGCACGGCCGCCGTATCGGTGGAAAAGTAGGGATTGCCCGTGCCGGCGGCGAAGATCACGACCCGGCCCTTCTCCAAATGCCGCAGCGCACGACGGCGAATGTAGGGTTCCGCCACCTGCTCGACCCGCAGCGCGCTCAGCACCCGCGTCGGCACGCCCACCTTCTCCAGCGCATCCTGTACCGCCAGACTGTTAAGCACCGTGGCCAACATCCCCATGTAGTCGGCCACCACCCGATCGAGACCGAGTTGCGCGGCGGCGTTGCCACGAATGATGTTGCCGCCGCCGATGACCAAGCCCAAATCAACACCCAGGGCATGCACCTGACGGATCTCGTCGGTAAGCCGACGGAGCATATCGGCCGACAGGCCGAATCCCTGCTCGCCGGCCAACGCCTCGCCGGACAGCTTGAGAAGGATCCGCCGATAGCGCAGCATTAGGCGCCGAGGACGAAGCGCGCGAAGCGCCGCACCTCGATCTTTTCACCCGTCTTCGCGGACACCTCTTGGACGAGCTCGCCCACGGTCCGCTCGGGGTCGCGGATGAAGGGTTGCTCCAGCAGCACCTTCTCCGCGTAGAACTTCGTCAGCTTCCCCTCGATGATCCGATCCCACATGGCTTCGGGTTTGCCGGCGGTGCGCAGTTCCTGCCGATAGGCCTGCACCTCGGCCTCGAGGACGTCCGCCGGTACCTCCTCGCGGCGCACCGCGATCGGCGCGGCTGCGGCGATGTGCATGGCCAGGTCGCGGACAAGACGCTGGAATTCCTCCGTGCGAGCGACGAAGTCCGTTTCGCAGTTGACCTCAACCAGCACCCCGATCCGGCCGCCGTGGTGCACGTAGGCGCCGACGGCGCCTTCCTTTGCCACCCGATCCGCGCGCTTGGCCGCCTTGGCCGCTCCTCGGGCGCGCAGCAGCTCCGCCGCGGCTTCCAGATCGCCGCCCGTTTCCTCGAGCGCACGCTTGCACTCCATCATGCCTGCGCCCGTGCGTTCCCGAAGTTCCTTGACCACTTGCGCCGAAATCGTCGCCATTCTCGCTTTATCGCTTGTTTCGGTGACGGATATACGTTGGGGCCAGCGGCGATGCCTCTGGCCCCAACCCGCCCGCCGCCGCGGCTCAGCCCTCCGCGGCGCGGTCTGCCTCCTCGTCCGCGGTGCCTTCGGGCCCACTGCCTTCGCCCGCTGGCGGTTCGTCGGTGCTGGCCAACTCCGCCAGAGCCTCCACCCGCGGCCGACGCCGGCGCCGCGGCCGGCGCTTGCGTCGCGGCTCGGCTTCGACCGCCTTCGTCTCCCCCAGCTCGCTGCTGTAGACCGTCGTCTCGGCTTCGTCGGCCCGCCGCCGCTCCTCGGGCGGTAGCGCCGCCCGGGCCTCCACGATGGCGTCGGCCAACACCCGGGTGATCAGCGCCACCGACCGGATGGCGTCGTCGTTGCCCGCGATCGGCACCGTCAACAAATCAGGATCCGCGTTCGTATCTGCGATCGCCACTACCGGAATGCCGAGCTTGTTCGCCTCCCGGACCGCGATGTGCTCCTTCTTCGGATCAACCGCGTAAAGAGCCCCCGGGAGGCGCGTCATGTCCTTCACCCCGGCCAGATACTTGGCCAGCTTCTGCCGTTCGCGCTCGAACAGCAACCGCTCCTTCTTCGTGTAACCCTCGAAGGAGCCCTCCTCGCTGCCGCGCTCCAGCTCTCGCAGTCGGCGGATCTGGCGCTTGATGGTGGCGAAGTTCGTCAGCATGCCACCAAGCCACCGCTCCGTCACGTACCAAGAGTGGGAGCGTTCGGCTTCCTGCTCGATGATCGAGCGCAGCTGCGGCTTCGTGCAAACGAAAAGAACGCGATGACCTTGGAGCACGACCTGCCGGAGAAGCTCCTTGGCCAGCTCGATCTGCCGCAACGTTTTGTTGAGGTCGATGATGTGGATGCCATTGCGCTCGGTCAGAATGAACCGGCGCATCTTAGGGTTCCATCGACTCGTCTGGTGTCCGAAGTGGACCCCGGCTTCGAGGAGGTCTTGCAGCGTCAACTCCGCCATCCGTTCGTCCTGGCTGATGGGGCGCCGCTCCCGGCGCGGCGCCCCGGGGTTGCTCCTCCTCGGCCTTCGCCTGCGCCGCCCACCGCCGCCCGGCGGCACCCCGACGACGCATCCGGCCGAGTGCGAACTCGCACGCTAGCGCTTGGAGAACTGGAAGCGCTTGCGCGCCTTCGGTTGCCCGTACTTCTTGCGCTCGACTTCCCGCGGGTCGCGCGTGAGCAACCCCGCGGCCCGAAGCCGCGGGCGAAAGTCCGGGTCGACCAGCAAGAGCGCCCGCGCGACGCCCAGCTTAATCGCGTCGGCCTGCCCCGTGAGACCGCCTCCGGTCACGTTGACCTTGATATCGAAGCGGCCGGCGGTGCCGGTCACCTCGAACGGCTGTTGCACCGCCTTTTGCAGCAACAACCGGGGGAAGTACTCTTCCAAGGCACGCCCGTTGATGAACCACCGTCCGCGGCCAGGCCGCAGGAACACCCGCGCCACCGCCCGTTTGCGCCGACCCACGGCGTGGAATTGCACCCGGGTCGGGGCCGGCGCCTCAGCGCCCGCCGCGCCCGGCGGAGAAACGTCGCTTTCGTGCGTCGCCATCGCCTCTACCACTGCAACGGTTCGGGCCGCTGGGCCTCGTGGGGATGCGACGGCCCGGCGTACACCTTCAGCTTCTTGCGCATCCGCCGTCCCAGGGCGTTCTTCGGCAGCATCCCCTTGACCGCCAACTCGATCACCCGCTCCGGGTGCGTGGCCAGCATCCGCTGGAAGGGAATGAACTTCTCCCCACCCATGTAACCCGAGTGCCGGAAGTACGCCTTCGTCTCCGCCTTCCGGCCCGTCAGCCGCACCTTCTCCGCGTTGATCACCACCACGTAGTCGCCGGTGTCCAAGTGCGGGCTATAGATCGGCTTGTGCTTGCCGCGCAGGATCTGGGCGATGCGGCTGGCCAGGCGGCCGAGTACCTGCCCGTCGGCGTTGACGACGTACCAACGCCGCTCAATGTCCTTGGCCTTGACCGCGTAGGTTTTCATCGTCGGCGTTCGCTCGAGACAGCCTCCAAGAGTAGCGTGCCCGACCCCCCGGGTCAAGGTGAGGGTTCAACGCACCCGCCGCCCGAGCCGCTCCCAGCGAATCGCGGTCAGCCAAGGCACGGGGCGGCGCGGATCCCGATCGAACGAGAAATACACAAACCAGGCCCGCCCGACCAACCGCTCCCGCGGAACGAAGCCCCAATACCGGGAGTCGTCGGAGTTGTCACGGTTGTCACCGAGCACGAAGTAGCGCCCCGGCGGGACGACCAGCGGGCCCCAATCGTCGCGCGTCGGCCCCCGGATCGCTGCCGTGGCGGCCGTCACGGCGTACCGGCGCTGCCAGCTCAGGCGGGTGTCGGTCGGGGCGGGGAGGACATCGATCGTCCGCGCGTAGGGCTCGACCACCGGGTGTCCGTTGCGGTAGAGCACCTTGTCGCGCATGGCCAGCGTGTCCCCCGGCACGCCAACGATGCGCTTGACGTAAACCCGCACCGGATCGTGGAGCGGACGGAAGACGACCACGTCACCACGCGCCGGCTCCCGCCAGCCGGGCCACGGCCAGCCGAGGAGGGGTAGGGTTCGGCCGTAAGCTGTCTTGTCGACCCACAAGAAGTCCCCCGGCAGCAGCGTGGGCGCCATGGACGGCGTGGGAATCGTGAACGCCTCGACCACGAACGTGCGCAGCACCCAAAACAAGGCCAGCCCCCCAAGAAGGACGCGCCCGGCGTCGGCGAGCGCGGCCCGCCACCCCCCATTACTCCACCGGCACTTGCCCGGTGTCGATCTGGGCACGCTGAAGGCGGCCGGAGAAGTCGACATAGATCGTCTTCGTCTCCGAATAGAAGTCGTACACCGCCCAGCCCCCTTCCCGATGGCCGTTGCCCGTCTGCTTCACACCGCCGAACGGCAAATGCGCCTCCGCCCCGATGGTCGGAGCGTTCACGTAGGTGATGCCGGCCTCCAGGCGTTCCATCGCCGCGAAGGCCACACGCACATCGCGCGTGTAGATCGAGCTTGACAAGCCGTACGAAACCTCGTTGTGAATCGCCACCGCCTCGTCGAAGTCGTCGAAGGCCATGACGGCCAGGACCGGTCCGAAAATTTCTTCCGTCGCTAGTCGTGACCCGGGTCGAACGCGAACGAACACCGTCGGCTCGAAGAACCAGCCTTCCTCCAGCCCGGGCCCGGTCGCGCGCTGTCCGCCGAGGACGAGCTCCGCGCCCTCCTCGCGTCCGATCTCGACGTAGTATTCCACCTTGCGCAACGCGGCTTCGTGGATCAGCGGCCCCATGTCCGTCGCCGGGTCGAGGCCGTCGCCGATGCGCAACTTCTTCGCCCGCGCCACCAATTGCTCCACGAAGGCATCGTGGATCGAGCAATGCAGCAGCAGCCGGCTCGTCGCCGTGCAACGCTGCCCGGTGGTGCCGAAGGCGCCCCAGAGGACGCCTTCGAGCGCCAAATCCATGTCCGCGTCGGGCATTACGATGACGGCGTTCTTGCCGCCCATCTCCAGGGACAGCCGCTTGTGCATATCGCCGCAGACGCGACCCACCACTCGCCCCGTTTCCGTCGAACCGGTGAAAGAGATCACCGGCACGTCGGGATGGGCCACCAGCGCCGCCCCGACCTCCTCGCCGTACCCATGGACCAGGTTGACAACGCCCGGCGGCACCCCCGCTTCCTCGAGAATCTGCACCAACAGCGTGGCCGTGTGCGGTACGTCCTCCGCGGGCTTGAGCACGACCGTGTTCCCACAAAGCAGCGCCGGAAACATCTTCCACGTGGGGATGGCCAACGGAAAGTTGAACGGCGTGATGAGACCGGCCACCCCGATGGGCCGGCGCACGGTCAGGGCCCACTTCTGTGGCAGCTCGGAGGGTACGGTGCGTCCGAACCAGCGGCGTCCCTCGCCGGCGGCGTAGTAGGCCGTATCGATGCCTTCTTGCACGTCGCCGCGCGTTTCCAGAAGGATCTTGCCCATTTCGCGCGTGGCCGCGCGCGCGATCTCCTCCTTTCGTTCGACGAGAAGATCCCCCACCCGCTGCAGCAGGCGGCCGCGTTCCGGCACGGGCAGGCGCGACCAAGCCGGAAACGCCTCCCGCGCCGCGGCCACCGCAGCCTCCACGTCGTCGGGGCCGGAACGGGGCCAGAGGCCAACGAGATCGGACCACCGCGCCGGGTTGCGGTTCTCGAAGTAGTCGCCCGTCGCCGCGGGGACCCAACGCCCGCCAATGTAGTTGTTGAACCGTTCCGCCATGGCTCCTCGTCCACGCCAATCTAGCCCGAGCGCTCCTCCCGGGCCAGCTGGTAGCGCTCGATCTTCTTGTAGAGGTTGGACCGGGGCATGCGCAGAGCGCGGGCCGTTTCCGCCACGTTCCACCGGTGCTCTCGCAGTTTGCGCAACAAGTAGACCCGCTCCGCCGCGCGCTTAAACTCGGCGAAAGTCGGTGCGGCCAAGAACTCCTCCTCGTCGGCAGGGCGCGGGCCGGAACCCAGGTGACGACGCACGTCGGCTTCGTCGATCTCGTCGCCCGGCACGAGGATCAACAGCCGTTCCACCATGTTCTTGAGCTCGCGTACGTTCCCCGGCCAGTCGTGGCGGGCGAGGGCCTCGAGCGCCCGCGGCGTGAATCGCTTGCGCCGCAGCCCGCCTTCGTCGACGGCACGGCGCACGAAGTGCTCGACCAGCAGCGGAATGTCCTCCTTGCGCGCCCGCAACGGCGGCAGTTCGATGGTCACGACATTGAGACGGTAGAAGAGGTCGTCACGGAACCGCCCGGCCCGAATGTCCGCCTCCAGGTCCTTGTTCGTGGCGGCGATGACGCGCACGTCGACGCGGACGGGCCGGTTCTCGCCGACGCGCGTGATCACCCCCTCCTCGAGGGCGCGGAGCATCTTCGCCTGGGCCGGCAAGCCGAGATCGCCCACCTCGTCGAGGAACAGGGTGCCGCCATGGGCCTCCTCGAACTTGCCGATCCGGTCTTCGAACGCGCCGGTGAAGGATCCCTTGCGGTGGCCAAACAATTCCGACTCGATGAGCTCCGTGGGGATGGCGGCGCAGTTGACGTCGATGAATGGGCCCTGCGCCCGTTGGGAGTGCCGGTGAATGGCGCGAGCCACGAGTTCTTTGCCCGTACCCGGTTCGCCGCGGATGAGGACGCGCGCGTCCGTTATGGCGACGCGCTCGATGCGCTCGAACACCTCGCGCAACGCCGCGCTACGGCCAACCAGTTCGAAGCGCGCCTCGATCGACTGGCGCAACCGCGCGTTCTCCTCTTCCAGCCCGCGCTGCTGCAAGGCGTTGCGCACCACGAGGAGGAGCCGATCCGTGTCGAGCGGCTTCTCGAGGAAGTCGAACGCGCCGCGTCGCGTGGCCTCAACCGCGGTGTCGATCGTGCCGTGGCCGCTGATCATGACCACGGCAGCCCGGGGGTCGAGCGTGCGGAGGCGGGCCAGGACCTCGAGCCCATCCATCCGCGCCATCTTCACATCGAGGAGCGTGAGATGGGGACGGAAGTCCGAATACAGGGCCAAGGCGTCCGCGCCGCCGGCGGCCGTGCGCACCTCGTGGCCTTCGTACTCGAGAACCTGGGCGAGGATTTTTCGGATCCCCTCCTCGTCGTCGACGACCAGGATTCGCGCCATCGTCACGGTGTGACGGTCGAGGTTGCCGGGTAGAGGTAGAGCGAGTCGCGGGCGGAGCGCGCCGCCCCCACGCCCGGTGGCAATCGCACCGGGTACGCCGTGGACGGCAAATCGGTTCGAGGTGGACGCCCCAACCGAGCGAGCCCCTCGGGCACCCACGCCCGGGGTACGCTGACGCCCGCCACGCGCGCCGCGACGATGTCGAACGCCGCTTCGTTGGGGCCCGCTGGGACGATTCGACCACGGATTTCGATCTCCGCGGTATCGGACAGCACCGCCCGCGCCGCGTCGATGTCTCGCGACCGCGGCAACGCCGCCATGGGCAGCCGGGCTCGCAGCTGCACGGTGTCACCCCGCAGTTGGACCTCGGCGCTGTCGAGCGGCAGCGGCAGCCGGGGCGCTAGCCGGTAGCGCAGCAGGCTCGTCAGCTCCGCGGCCGACAGCGCCACCGTGTCACCGGCGGTGCGAACGCGTTCCAACTTCGCTTCCGCCTGGGCCGCCGTCGCGGGTGACACGGTAGCCGCGGCAGACGTCTCGCCACGCCACCGAGCCGCGAGGCGTTGGAGATCGTCGCCCCAGCGCCACCACACCACCGCCGCCACGGCGAGCAATCCCAGCAGCACGATCGCGCCCTCCAGCCGTCGCATGCAGCCCCGCATTAGGCATCCTCCTCTCCACCCTCGTTCCCGCGCATCGCGATCGCCGCTACGGCCGCGACGGCCCGGGTCACCTCGAGCGGCGTCGTCCGCCAGCCAAGGGAAAACCGCACCGCACCCGTGCGTAGGGTGCCAAGCAAGGCGTGCGTCTCCGGGGCGCAGTGCAACCCGGCGCGGACAAGCACGCCGAACTCTCGATCGAGCGCCCGGGCCACCGACTCGGACGACCGACCCGGCAAGGCGATGGTCACGATCGGCGCTCCGTGGACCGACGGTGGTGGGCTGAGGACGTGTACGCCGGGCAACGCTTCCAACGCGTTGAACAGTTGCACCGCCAGCGCGTGGACGCGCGCACGCGTCGCTGGAGCGTGCTGCGCATGCCACGACAAGGCGGCGTCGAGCCCGACAAGGCCCGCGGCGTTCAGCGTTCCCGCCTCCAAACGATCGGGCAGGCAGGCCGGCATGGCGACACGCCAACTGTCGGCTCCGGTGCCCCCACGCACCAGCGGGCGCGCGGGCACGCCCTCGCGCAGCCACAGAACACCGACACCCGGTGGGCCGAGCAACCCTTTGTGGCCCGAAAACGCCACCGCGTCAACGCCGAGGGCGGTCACGTCCACATCGATGTGCCCGACGCTCTGCGCCGCGTCCAGGAGCACGAAGGCACCGGCGGCTCGGGCACGCTCCGCCAGGGCACGAACCGGCAGCGCCACGCCGAGAACGTTGGAGACGTGGGGCAGCACGAGCAACCGCGCCCCCGCAAGCAGGCGTTCCGCGGCGGTCAGGTCGACGCTGCCGTCGCGGGCGACGGGCAGCCGTCGCACCTCGAGGCGGCGATGCCGAGCCCAACGCTCCAGCGGTCGACGCACCGCGTTGTGGTCGAGATCGGTCCGCACGACCCGATCCCCGGGCCGTACGAGGCTTCGCAGCGCGACGTTGAGCGCGGCGGTTGCATTCGCGTGGAAAGTGATGCGCCCCGGGTCACCCGGAGCCCGGAGCAGTTCAGCGAGGCGCTGGCGCACTCGCAGCACAAGCCGGCCGACCTCGATCGCCCACCGATGGGTGCCCCGGCCGGGTACGGCGCCGCAGTCGCGGAGGTAGGCGGCCACGGCGTCCACGACTTCCGGCGGCCGCGGGCCGGCGCTGGCCGCGTAATCGAAGTAGGCTACCTCACGCATCGGTGGTATCGACGGCCACGAAGCGCACCCCGCCGCGGCACAACGCGGCCACCAACCCGCCCCCGGTCTCCACCAACCGCAGGAACGCCGCCGCGGGGGCCCGCACCCACGCCACGTCTCGCGCGGCGCCCCGCAGGACGACCTCCGCCCCCGTGGTCGCCAGCATGGCTACGCCGTCGGCCGCCGCCCCGGCGCGTGCACCGCGGTAGCCGAGCGGGTCAAGGCCAACCGCGCAATCGGGCGCCGCCGTACGCAATGCTGCACGCACGCGGGGCCAAGCGGCGGCGGCGGCAGTCACCTCCTCGGGCGGTACCTCGAGGCGAAGCAGGTTGCCGTGGTGACGCACCCGAAGGTCTCGCCAGCCATCGCGCCGCAGAGCCCTCTCGGCCAGCTCGATCTGCTGCAATCGCCCCGGGGTCACCGCCAGCCCGTGAACGACCCGGGACGCCAAGCACGGGGAGGCGGGCGCATCCCAGGTGGGCAGGCCCAAGTCGCGCGACCAGCGGCGCACCTCGGCCTTCGTCAACCCCGCCTCCCGCAACGGCGAGCGCACGCCCCAACGCTGCCCAGCGGCCCAACCCGGCCGCTCGGCCAGGGCATCGTCGGCGTTGGTGCCGTCGACCACCGTGCGCAGGCCGCGCTCCGCGGCGAGCGCCGTGAGCTTACCCCAAAGTTCGTTCTTGCAGTAAAAGCATCGGTCCGGCGCATTGGCTGCGTAGCGCGGGTCCGCTAGCTCGTTTGTGTCGATCTCCACCCACGGCACCCCAAGGCGTCGCGCCACCTCGCGCGCCGTCGCCTCCATCCACCCCGCCAGGCTGGCACTCCGGCCGGTCACGGCCAAGACCCGCTCCGGTCCGAGCTCCGCCAAGGCCACCGCCGCCACCAGGACGCTGTCCACCCCCCCGCTGTAGCCCACAAGAACGGATTCGTACTGGCGGAGCAGGCTGCGCAGGCGGTCGCGTTTGGCCCGTTCGCTTGCCGTCGTCGTCATCGCTCGCTTATAGTCCAGCCATGGTTCGGACGTTCGAGGCATCCGCGGACGTGGGCGCACGCTCGCGCGCTTGGTTCGATCGAGCGTGCGAACTTCTGCCCGGCGGTGTCAACTCGCCCGTTCGATCCTTCCGGGCCGTCGGCGGGTCGCCGCCCTTTATCGAACGCGGCGAGGGCGCGTACCTGGTCGACGTCGACGGGCGGCGGTACCTGGATTTCGTGCTCTCCTGGGGGGCGCTGCTGCTGGGCCACGACGCTCCGGAAGTGCGCGAGGCCCTGCTGGATCAACTCGCTCGGGGCACCTCGTACGGCTTGCCTACACCGCCGGAGGTCGAGCTGGCGGAAACGATCCGGGCATTCTTCCCGAGCCTCGAGCGGCTTCGCTTCACGGTAAGCGGCACCGAGGCGACGATGAGCGCCGTCCGGCTGGCGCGGGCCGCCACCGGGCGACCGCTGCTGGTCAAATTCGAGGGCTGCTACCATGGGCACGCCGACACGTTCCTGGTCCGATCCGGGTCGGGCGTGGCCACCCTCGGCCTGCCCGACTCGCCCGGCGTTCCGCCCGAATTGTCGGCGCTGACGCGGGTGGTCCCCTTCAACGACCTCGACGCCGTCGAGGACGAATTCCGCCGCCACGGGGATCGGATCGCCGCGGTCATCGTCGAACCGGTCGTAGGCAACGCCGGCCTGATCCTGCCGAAGCCCGGCTTCCTCGAGGGTCTCCGGCGCCTAACCGAAGACGCCGGCGCCCTCCTCATCTTCGACGAAGTGATGACGGGCTTTCGCGTGGCGCCGGGCGGAGCGCAGGAACGTTTCGGCGTCCGGCCGGACCTGACCACGTTGGGCAAGGTCATCGGGGGCGGGCTGCCCGTGGGTGCCTTCGGGGGACGGCGGGATCTGATGGAACGGGTCGCTCCGCTGGGGCCCGTGTACCAAGCGGGCACCCTGGCGGGCAACCCGTTGGCCATGCGGGCCGGCCTGGCCCAACTGGAGGCGTTGCGGCGTCGTTGGCCGTTCCCCGACCTCGAGGCGCGGGCCACGCGCCTGGCGCAAGGCCTGGCGCACGCGGCGGCCGCGGCCGGCGTGCCGCTGCAGACAGTGGCCATCGGATCCATGTGGGGCCTGTTCTTCCGCGGCGAGCCGGTTCGGTCCTTCGCCGACGCGCGCGCCAGCGACACAGGGGCCTTTCGCCGCTTTTTCCACGGCCTGCGCCGGCGTGGCGTCCTCCTGCCACCGTCGCCGTTCGAGGCCGCGTTTCTCAGCACCGCCCATACGGACGCGGACATCGATGCCGCGCTGGCCGCTGCCGCTGAAGCCTTGGCCGAGTTGGGTTGCTAGCGCCCTGACGTTCCTAGCCAGCTGCGCCCCTGGGATGCGGCTCGACCCAGCGTTGCCGCGCCGGGAGCCATGGGTGTTCGTGCTGCTGCGGGAGGACACCGGCACGATCGCTCTCGAAGCGCCCGACGGCGCTGCGCTCCTCGAGGGTCGACGGGGCGACACCCTCGCCATTTGGCCGCCCGGCACTCGCGTCCGTTGGGCGGTGGACAGTCTGGGCCGCTGGCGCTCAGCAGACACGGCTTTGGCCCCGACGGCCCCGCGGCTCGTCGTGCGGCCACCGGCCGACCGCCCGGTGCGCGTCGACGGGCGGCAGGTACGCGGCGCCGTCGTGCTCGAGGCCAACCGGACACGCCCGCGCGTGGTCAACGCGCTCCCCTTGGAAGCCTACCTTCGCGGTGTGGTGCCGCGCGAGATTGGCCGCCTGAGCGACACCCTCCTGGCGGCTGCCCAAGCGCAAGCCGTTGCCGCGCGCACCTACGCACTGGTGCGCCTAGGGGCGCGCGCGACGCAGGGGTTCGACCTCTACGCCACCGTACAGGACCAAGCCTACGGTGGCGTGGATGCCGAACTCCCCACCACCGACCGAGCGGTCGCCACCACCGCGGGCGAGGTCCTTGTTTTCGGCGGTTGGCCCATCGACGCGTACTACCATTCCACCTGCGGCGGACGAACCGCCGCCGTCGAGGAGGTGTGGCCGTGGCATCCGCCCCGCCCCTACCTCGTCTCCGTCCCTGACATCGACCCCCACACCGGCCAGGCGTTCGACCGCGCCTCGCGCTACTTCCGCTGGACCGTGCGCTGGACGGCCGCCCAGCTGGATTCCATCCTCCGCACCACCTTGCAGGACTCCCTGCCCGTCGGGGTCGCAACGGTCGGACCGCTTCGCGATCTGGTGCTGCGCGACACTACGCCCTCGGGCCGGGTGCGCACCCTCGACATCGTCACCACGACCGCGACGTTTCGGGTCGGCGGCGACCGCGTGCGGTGGATCCTGCGCCGACCCGACGGCCAGCCGCTCTACTCCAGCGCCTTTCGGTTGCGGCTTGAACGGGATGCAAGCGGCAAGCTGCAGGCGGTCCTCGCGGAGGGTCGCGGCTGGGGGCATGGGGTCGGTCTTTGTCAGGTCGGTGCCATCGGCCGCGCCGGCGCCGGCCGATCGTACCGCGACATTTTGCGTGCCTACTATCCCGGGGCACGCCTGGTGGACCTTTACGAGTAACCCTGAATCCATGGGTCGACCATGGCGCGCTCTCGCGGCGGCGCTGCTGGCTGCGCCCGCGCTGCTGGCCGCGCAGCCGCCGACGCCTCGCGGCTTCGGCATCGACAAGCTTGCACTCGAGGCCGTCGGCCTGGGCGTCGGGGGGCTGTCGTTCGCCCGTGTGCGTGGCGCACCCGTTATCGAAGCGCGCGCCTCCTTGGGGTTGCTCGCGCCACGGGTCGAATTGCAAGGTGCCCTCGGATTCTGGTCGTCGCGTTTTCGGGAACCGGAAACGACTCGCTTGTCCCAACGGATCCAGCTGCTGTGCTTGCGGCAGCAGCCGCCGGAGCGCTGCCCCGCCTTGAACCTGGGTACCGTGCGGCTCAGCGACCTCAGCCTCGCCCTTGAGGCTCGCTACCGCGTCGCGCAGGTCGCCGGTGGCCACGCGTACGCCGGCGCGGGTGTCGCGTTGCACTTCTTTAACGGTCAGGGTGACGTTATCGACGACACCTTTGTCGAGGACTTCCTCGACGGCGTCGCTCCGGGATTGACCCTGCTGGCCGGCACCGCCGCCGACATCGTCAAGCCGCTGCGCCTCTTCGGCGAACTGCGGGCCGTGCTCGTACCCGACGTGCCCCACGTGGCGGGCCTCGTCGGTGTGCTTTGGCGCTTGCCGACGCCGCTGGTGCCGCCTTGACAGACGCCACCACGTGAATTACCCTTGGCGTGCTGCCAACGCGATGGCCGCGGCCAGGTAGCTCAGTTGGTAGAGCACACGACTGAAAATCGTGGTGTCGGGGGTTCGATTCCCTCCCTGGCCACATGCGAAGGCCAGTAGCTCAATCGGTAGAGCACCGGTCTCCAAAACCGGGGGTTGGGGGTTCGAGTCCCTCCTGGCCTGTGACGAGGGAGTCGCGGTCCGCTATCGGCCAGGGGTCGAGGACGCCGCGCCGTCGCGGCGGAAATCCGGGTTCGAATCCCGATAGCGGTACGCGGCGCCGTGGGCTCACGTAGCTCAGGTGGTAGAGCACTTCCTTGGTAAGGAAGAGGTCACGGGTTCGAGTCCCGTCGTGAGCTTCGGCTCCCATCGTCTAGTGGTTAGGACGCCACTCTTTCAAGGTGGAAACCGGGGTTCGACTCCCCGTGGGAGCATCCGGGGCTGTAGCTCAGATGGTTAGAGTGCCGGTCTGTCACACCGGAGGTCGCGGGTTCGAGTCCCGTCAGCCCCGCCTGATTTGACAAGGGGGGTGCTGCCCCCAGCGGACGCGCGCCGACGCGTTGGGGCCGTAGCTCAGTTGGGAGAGCGCTGCAATCGCACTGCAGAGGTCAGGGGTTCGAATCCCCTCGGCTCCATGGAACCGGCGTGACTTTGCGCCCGTAGCTCAATTGGACAGAGCATCGGACTTCGGATCCGAGGGTTGGGAGTTCGAGTCTCTCCGGGCGCATCGTTGGTGGGGTGCCGGAGCGGTCAAACGGAGCAGACTGTAAATCTGCCGGCCTTCGCGCCTACGGAGGTTCGAATCCTCCCCCCACCACTGACGGCCGGTCGCCGGGAGTTGCGGGCGGTTAGCTCAGCTGGTAGAGCGCCACGTTGACATCGTGGAGGTCACACGTTCGAGTCGTGTACCGCCCACTGTGGGGCCGTAGCTCAGTTGGGAGAGCGCGTGAATGGCATTCACGAGGTCAGGGGTTCGAATCCCCTCGGCTCCACGTCTCGCCACCGTAGCTCAGGGGTAGAGCACTCGATTCGTAATCGAGTGGTCGTCGGTTCGAATCCGACCGGTGGCTTGCTCGGAGCTTCGCGGGCAATTACATTGTCGAGCGGAGTGCGGGCGTAGCTCAGTTGGTAGAGCATCAGCTTCCCAAGCTGAGGGTCGCGGGTTCGACTCCCGTCGCCCGCTCTGGCTCCCCGCCCGTGGAGCGATAGACCCGGTAATCGGGAACGGGCCTCGCTGCCCCCTGGTGTAATTGGCAACACGCCTGACTCTGGATCAGGAGATTCCAGGTTCGAACCCTGGGGGGGCAACTTGCCTTCCCCTTCTCCCTCGTTGGGGCGTAGCTGAGCTGGCAAAGCGCCCGGCTGTTAACCGGGAGATCGCAGGTTCGAATCCTGCCGCCCCAGCCTCCGTCGCACGCCCGCCATCCATCGCCATCGACACTTGACGGCGCGCGATGACCGCTCTACTCTTCGACTGCCGCGTTCGAGGAGAGGTGGCCGAGAGGCTTAAGGCGACGGTTTGCTAAACCGTTGGGGCCAAAAGCCCCGCGCGGGTTCGAATCCCGCCCTCTCCGTTCCGGATTCGGACGGGTGTCCGAGCTGGCCTAAGGAGCACGATTGGAAATCGTGTGGGGCGACAAGCCCTCGTGGGTTCGAATCCCACCCCGTCCGCTGGAACGCTTCGGGGAGTAGCTCAGCCCGGTAGAGCACTGCGTTCGGGACGCAGGGGTCGCTGGTTCAAATCCAGTCTCCCCGACTGCCACGGGGCAGCCCTGAGGCTGCCCCGTTGGCTTGGAGGCGTAGCCTAACTGGTAAGGCACCGCACTCGAAATGCGGCGGGCGTAAGCCCTTGGGGGTTCGAGTCCCTCCGCCTCCGTTCCCTTCCTGTTGCGTCTGGCTCCGACGAGGAACGATACGCCGTCCTATAGGCGCGGCGGCCGTCGGGCTCTCCGTCCTTCTTTTTCGACCTGGGTCGCCCGAGGCCAACGACAGCCAACGGCACGCCCTCGGCTGCGGTACTCTTGAGCGAACTGCACCGATGTCACGATCCATGAGGGTTCGCGCGTTTTGGCGCTGGATCGCCGCGGCCATGGTCGTTTCGCTGGGGTCCGCGACTTCGTTCGCCCAAGCTCCAGCCCCAGGGGCAACGGCGCCGCCGCAAGCGGCGCTCGAAGCCGCCGCCCGCTACAGCGCTGACCACGGCGGCGAGGCATTGTTGGTGCTGCACGACGGCCGCGTGATTGTCGAGCGATACGATCGAGCCGGGGGACCGGATCGGCCGCACTGGTTGGCCAGCGGAAGCAAGAGCTTCGTTGGGTTGGCGGCCGTCGCCGCCGCCCAGGAGGGTCGTCTGCGTCTCGACGATCCCGCAAGCGAGGTTCTCGAAGAGTGGCGGAACGATCCCAACAAGGCACGAATCACCTACCGACAGCTGCTCACGATGACGAGCGGCCTTCAGCCGGGCGAGCGAGGGGGCGCGTTGCGCGCACCCGCGTGGACGGCCATGGCCGCGGCACCGCTCATCGCGCCGCCGGGCTCTCGGTTTCTCTACGGCCCCTTCCATCTAAATGTGTTTGCTCTGGCGCTGGAGCGGAAACTTCGCCCGGAAACCTTCGAGGCGTACCTTCAACGGCGGGTGCTCGACCCCCTTGGTGTCCGCGTGGAGTGGCGCATCCGATGCGCTGACGGGCATCCGCAGGTGGCGAGCGGTGCATTCATGACGGCCCGGGATTGGGCCAAGGTTGGCGAACTAGTACGGCGCCGGGGGGAGTGGAACGGTCGCCGCCTCTTCGAACCGCGCTGGATTGACGAGCTGTTCCGTGGCACCGACGCCAACCCCGCGTACGGTCTGACCTGGTGGCTGAAGCGGCCCGTAGCGCCGGCGCTGGTTCGCTCCGTCCCGCTTCTACGACGGCTCTGGGGTCCGGTGGCGAACGCGCCCGACCTCCCCGCGGACCTGGTGGCCGCGGCCGGTGCGGGCGGTCAGCGCCTTTACGTCGTACCGTCGCGACGCCTTGTCGTCGTGCGGTTTGGGGATCTTCGAGGCGAGGGGCGCGGGTTCCGCGACGTGGAATTTTTGCGACTGTTGCTTGGTCCGCCAACAGCGCACCCCTAACCGACCCGTGCCGGGGGGCTACAGTGGAGCACCCCACCCGCCACCCCCCGGCGTTTCGAGGCCGAGGCGATCGCCGGGTTGGACCTGCAGGTGCGTTTTTCCCGGCAGGGCGTCGATTGTTCCGTCGGCGTGACGGAGCCAGTTTCGGCCCGGTTGGCCGTCCTCGCCGCCGGCCAGGCCCCACGGGGCCAGCCGACGCCGGTCGGTCAGCAGGGTCACCTCGGCCGGGGCGAGAAACTCGAGCTGGCGCACCAAGCCGTCGCCGCCACGGTGGCGGCCTCGCCCGCCGGATCCTTCGCGGAGCGCGTAGCGAACCACCCGCACCGGAAGGGCGTGCTCCAAGGCTTCCACGGGCGTGTTGCGCGTGTTGCTCATGTGTACGTGCACGCCGGACAATCCGTCGCCGAACACACTCGCTCCCATACCCCCGCCGATCGTCTCGTAGTACGCAAACGGTCGACCATGACGTGGATCCACGCCGCCGAAGGCCACGTTGTTCATTGTCCCCTGGCTGGCGGCAGGAATGAGGTCGGGCACGGCTTGCGCCAGCGCCCCCAGGACCGCGTCCACGATTCGTTGAGACGTCTCGACGTTGCCGCCGGCCACAGCGCGAGGCGGACGCGCGTGGACCACCGACCCCTCCGGAGCGCGCACCCGCACCGGTGCAAATACGCCGGCGTTCGTCGGCGCATCGTCGGGCAGCAGACAGCGTACTACGTAGTAGACAGCGGATTTCGTTACCGAGAGGACGGTGTTCACGCTCCCGATCCGCTCGGGCGAGGTACCGGAGAAATCGACCTCCAGCTCGCCGCCACCGATGCGAACCGTGGCCACGATAGGAACGGGGTCCGACCCCACACCGTCGTCGTCCAGGGCGTCCTCGAAGCGGAACTCACCCGGAGGCAAGCGCGCCAAGGCGGCCCGAGCCAGGCGCTCGCCGTAGGCGAGGAGCGCCGTCGCCCGCCGGCGAAACGCTAACAAGCCGTGGGCGTCGATCCACTCCTGCAGTCGCACGGCGCCGACGTGGTTCGCGGCGCGCTGGGCCAGCAGGTCGCCACGTCGCTCCTCGGGCGTGCGCACGTTGGCCAAAATCAAAGACCAGGCGGCCTCGTTGCGGCGTCCGCCCTCCCACAACTTGAGCGGTGGAATCCGCAGCCCCTCCTGGAAGATTTCCGTCGCAACGGGCATCGACCCCGGTACCATCCCGCCGACGTCGGCATGATGCGCACGATTGGCCACGAACCCGATCAGGCGCGGGCGACGACGCCCGGACCGAAACACCGGGGTCACCATGGTCACGTCGGGCAGGTGGTTGCCCCCACGATAGGGATCGTTGAGCACCACCACGTCTCCCGGCGCAAGCGAAGGGAAGCCGGCCCGCGCCGCCGCCACCGCGTCGGGCATGGAGCCCAAATGGACGGGAATGTGCGCTGCTTGGGCCAGCAAGCGTCCCTCGCTGTCGAACAAGGCGCAGGAGAAGTCGAGCCGCTCTTTGATGTTCGGCGAGAAGGCCGAGCGCTGCAAAGCCGCGCCCATCTCTTCCGCAATCGCCTCCATCGCGCGCCGGAACAGCTCGAGTTCGACCGGATCGAAGACAACCGCCTTCATGGCGCCGCGCGTTCGAGGATGAGATCGCCGAACCCGTCGACCCGACCGGCCCACCCGGGCGGCACAACGGTGGTTGCGTCGTATTGGACAACGATCGCCGGCCCCTCCAGCGCGGCACCCGGGCCGAGGTCCGTTCGCTGGTAAATCGGTGTGAGCAGGGAGGCGTCGCGTGCGCCGGCCGAAAAGACGACCGGCCAATGGTCGTGGGGCGTGGGGCACCAAGCCGCAGGAACCTCGACGGATCGAAGCTCGGGATGGGGCACGGTACCGACCGCGACCAGACGCGCGTTGACGATCTCCACCGGCGCCCCAGGATCGGCGTAGCCGTAGCTGCGAGCATGCTCCTGGTGAAACGCGTCCACCGCCGCGCGAAGGTCGCCACGGCACGGGACGGCGAGTTCAAACGACTGGCCGCGGTAGCGAATCTCGAGGTAGTGCAGGTCCCGCCGGTCGACGGGCGGCGGAGCCTCGACGTCGAAGTCGGCGTCCGCCTGGGCCGCCAGCTCCGCGAAAGCACGCGCAACGACGGGCGCCGCTTCGGGTCGTCCGGGCACCAGAAGGGTGCGGACGTAGTCGCGCACGATGTCGGCCAGCAGCAGGCCGAGCGCCGAGAGCACGCCCGGTGCCGGCGGGACAAGAACGCGTCGGATGCCCAGTCGCTCCGCGAGCTCACAGGCGTGGAGAGGCCCCGCGCCGCCGAACGCGACAAGGGTCGCGCGCCGCGGGTCCCGCCCGCGTTCCACGGATACGACGCGAACCGCGCCCTCCATGGCCGCCAAGACCACCCGGAGCACGCCCCGCGCCGCCGCCCGCACGTCGCCGCCCCACGGCGCGGCGATGGCGGCGAATGCGGCCTCGGCGCGCCCGGGATCCAAGCGCAACGCCCCGCCAAGGACAGCGTCCGGCGGCAAGCGCCCCAAGAGCACGTGGGCGTCGCTGACCGTCGGTTCGATGCCGCCACGACCGTAGCATGCGGGGCCGGGATCGGCCCCGGCGGAACGAGGCCCCACTCGCAACGCGCCGCCGCTGTCGAGCCAGGCAACGGATCCGCCGCCCGCGCCAATGGTGTGGATTTCCAGCATCGGGACGCGCACGACGTAGCCGCCGACCCGACCCTCGGAGCGCCACTGAGGCGCACCGGCGATCCAGGCGACGTCCGTGGAGGTGCCGCCCATGTCGAACGACAGAACCTGATCGAAGCCGGCGGCCCGCGCCAGCGCCGCGGCGCCCATCGCCCCGGCCGCCGGCCCCGACAGCAGGGTGCGCACGGCCCACCGCCCCGCTGCCCCGGCGCTCAACACACCGCCGTTCGATTGCATGACGCGAAGGATCGTGCCCGAGGGCAATACCGTCGCCAACCGACCCAGGTAGCCCTCGACCAGCGGGCCCACGTAGGCGTTGAGCACGGTGGTGCTGGTGCGCTCAAATTCCCGGAATTCCCCGGCGACTTCGTGCGACGCGCTCACCCACAGGCCCGCGGCCCGGGCAAGCCGCGCGGCCACGGCTTCGTGGGCGTGGTTCGCGTAGCTGTGCAGCAGACAAATCGCGAGGCTGGTCACACCATCGTGGCGGAGGGCTGCGACCGCCGCGGTCACCTCCCGCTCGTCGAGCGGGCGAAGAACCCGACCCCGTTCGTCAAGCCGCTCGTTGAGCTCGAGCCGCCAGGCGCGGGGAACCAGAGCCGGGGGCTTCGTCTGCCAAAGAGCGTACAACCGCGGCCGATCCTGCCGGCCAATCTCTAGTACGTCTCGAAACCCTGCCGTAGTCAGCAGCCCGGTGCGAGCACCCCGTCCCTCCAACAGCGCGTTCGTGGCCACGGTCGTACCGTGGACGAGAACGTCGAGGATTTCGCATCCCAGGGCCCGCAAACCATCGACGACCGCGCGCGCCGGGTCGTCCGGGGTGGAGAGTGCCTTGTGGATTCGCAGGTTGCCTTCGTCCACCACGACGAAGTCGGTGAATGTGCCGCCCGTGTCGACGCCAACGATGCGCATGGGATTCCGGGCCAGATTGCGGCCTCGGCGGTCCCCTGGCAAGCTTGCCACGCCGGAGCGCGGTGCGTAGTGTGGCCCGGCATCGGTCGCGCTCGGATGACCTTGGCAACCGCGGCGGACACCACGGCCTCGCGCGGCTGGTACGCTTCCCTGGGCCCCGAAGGTCGTCGCGCTTTCTGGGCCGCCTTCCTCGGCTGGGGCCTCGACGCCTTCGACTTCATGGTGTTTCCTTTTGCCCTCAGCGCGATCGCGACCACGTTCGCGCTCACCGCGCGGGAAGCGGGGGCCCTGGTGACGGTCACGTTGTTGGTTTCGGCGGTCGGTGGCGTGCTGGCCGGCTGGCTCGCCGATCGGATCGGCCGGGCCCGCACGCTCCAGCTCACCGTCCTTGGTTATGCGGTTTGCACTTTCGCCGCGGGGTGGGCCCGGACGTACGAGCAACTCCTCGTCTTCCGCGCGGCGCAGGGGTTCGGGTTTGGCGGCGAATGGGCGGCCGGGGCGCTCCTGGTCGCGGAAACGGTGCGGCCCGAACACCGCGGTCGTGTGCTCGGCATTGTGCAAAGCGCATGGGCCGTGGGATGGGCTGCGGCAGCGGTGGCCTACACCGCGATTTTCTCGTTTCTGGAGATCGTTTTGGCCTGGCGCGTCCTCCTCTGGTTGGGGTTGACGCCGGCACTCCTCGCGCTGTACGTGCGGCGCGCGGTGCACGAGCCCCCGGTCTTCCGCGCGCAGGGCCATGGTACGGGCGGCGGATGGCTGGCCCTGTTCCGGCGGCCGTGGGCCCGCACCACCGTCTTTGCGGCGCTCCTCGCGATCGGTGCCCAGGGAGGCTACTACAGCGCGTTCACGTGGCTGCCCACGTACCTACGCCGCGCGCACGGTCTGAGCGTCCTCGACACGGGCGCCTACACCGGCGTTGTCATCCTGGGCTCCTTTCTCGGCTACGTGACCGGCGGCTACCTGCACGATCGGCTCGGGCGGCGCGCAACGTTCGCATTGTTCGCCCTGGGGAGCGGGGGGTTGTTGCCTCTGTACGCCCTGGCGCCGCCCCGCGGCCACCTGGCCCTGCTCGTCCTCGGCCTACCGCTCGGCTTCTGCGCGTCCGGGATGTTCAGCGGCTTCGGTAGCTACCTGGCCGAGCTCTACCCCACCGCCATCCGCGGCGCCGGCCAGGGCTTCGTCTACAACGTCGGCCGAGGCATCGGCGCGTTGTTCCCCACGCTTGTGGGTGCCCTGGCCGGTCGATTGGGGCTGCCGGGAGCTTTGGCCTTTGGCGCCGTCGCCTACGCCCTTTGCCTCCTCGCCCTGCGCTACCTTCCCGAGACCCGCGGCGTCGCCCTCGGGTCCGCCCCGCCGGCTGTCACACCCGGCGGCTAGGTTGCGTGCCGAAGCAACATCCCCTGCCCGACCGAGATCGGATCCATGACCCCGCGCCATCGGCCGCATCCAATCGCGAAATTGCAGCGATGGTTGGACCTGGTGATCTTCCTTCTCGGGCGACCGCACCCCGTGCCCATCGACGAGATTCTCCGCTCGGTCGGCTACGTCAAGGACGAAGCCGACGAGCGGGACCTTGAAAGCGCCCGGCGCATGTTCGAACGCGACAAAGAAGAACTTCGCGCAATGGGCATCCCCATTCGTTTTGACCGTCAGGCGATTCACTTCGGACGCGAAATCGTGGAGGGCTATCGGATCGACGACCGCGAGGCCTATCTACCGTATCTGCGGGCGCTGGAGCACATGGCGACGTCGGGTTCGCCAAAAGACCGTGGCGCCTCGCTTCCCGAAGCCCGTCTGACCTTGAACGACGTGCGCGAAGCGGTCCTTGCGCTTCAGGATTTGGCCACGAACCCGACCCACCCCTTCGCCGCTGAAGCCTTGCGCGTGCTCCGAAAAATGGCCTTCGACGTCGACCTGGATCGTTGGGCTGGGGCGCCGGCCGCGGTGGTGGACACCGAGGCGTCGACGACGCGCTCAACGCTTTTGAAACTTGCCCATGCGCTGCGAGAACGGCAGACCGTGTCGTTTCGGTACCACGGCGCCGCCCGAGGCCAGACGACCCAACGCCGGGTCCAGCCGTACGGCCTTGGCTACCGGCACGGTCAATGGTACCTCGTAGGTTGGGATCCGGATCGCGACGCCATTCGCACATTCCACGTCGGACGCATGGCCCATCTCCGACTGATCGGTCCCGCGCGAGCCTTCACGATCCCACCCGGCTTTCGGGTCGCCGACTACCTGCGGCGTCACCCGTGGGAACTCGGCGATGGCCCGCCGCGTCAGGTCGACGTCCTGTTTCCCCCTTGAGCTCGCCGCTTGGCTGGAACGCAACCACTACGGCGAACCGGTCCACGCCACAGAGCACGGGGTTCGGCGCCGCTTCCAGGTCCGTTCGATCGAGCCGCTTTTGCGGTGGCTGCTCGGGCTCGACCGACCGGTTCGCATCGAAGCGCCGGATGACGTGGCGGCGGCTTTTCGAGCCCTCTCGGAATCCACCTTGTCACGCTATGCTGATCCCGCCGACACGACCCGCCCCGGAGGTGCCTCGTCGTGAGCGACCGCGCCGCCGATGCCCTTTCCCAACTTTTCCTCCTCATCACTTACCTTCATCATCGCGACACGGACGTGCCACTCCAAGACGCGGCCGCGTTCTTGGGGTGTTCGGTCGACGAGATCGAGCGCCTTCTGTTCGCGGTGCGCGACCGACCGGCAGAGCTGCCCAGCGGCTACGACGACCGCATTCAGATCGATTACGAGCCGCGCGACGAGGACAACGTAGACGGGGTTACCGTGTACCTGCACACCACAGGGCCGCTGCGCCGACCCCTTCGATTCGCACCGGATGAAGCGCTCGCCCTCGCCTTTGCCCTGCGCTGGCGCGCGTTGGCGGACCCCGACCGCGCTCCCGCATGGCAAGAGCTCGCACGCCGTTTCGAGCTGCTCGTGGCGCGGACCGTCTCCGGCGACGGGGATGCACCGGCCGAAGGGGTTGATGTGGACGTGCAGCCGAGCGAAGGGTCCGGCCCCATCCTGGCGTCGCTGCGCGCATTCGTCGAGGAGCGTTGTGCCTGCCGACTGCAGTACTTGAAACCTGCGCCGAGCGCCCCACCCGAATGGCGCACGGTCCACCCCTATCGGCTGGTGCACGCCCGCGGTCGCTGGTACCTCATCGCCTGGTGCGAACTTCGGCAGGATCTACGATCCTTTCGGGTCGATCGCGTCCTTGACGTCGAGCGCACCAACGTCGCCTTCCATCCCCCACCGAGCGACTTCGACCCACATGCCCTGATCGACCGCTTCGGTCGCTTGCTCGACACCGAGGCACCCGGGTTCTCGGCCAAGGTGCGCTACAGTGCCCCGATCGCTCAATGGATCCAGGAACGTTGGCCCGCGGAGAAGGACTCGTCGGGTGCCGTGATCGTCGAGCATCGCGTTCTGGACCTTCATTGGCTGGTGCGGCACGTCATTCAGTACGGCCCCGAAGCCGAAGTGCTTGAACCCGATTGGTGTCGGCAACTGATCCGCCAGTGTCTCGAGTTCCTGATCGAACACCTCGAATTGGCGCCGTCGTCATGAGCACGCCCCCGCCCGGCCCGTTGCATCTCTTGGGGGTGTGGAACCCCTCCTACGCCGACGATCCGTTGGACGCCCACGTGCGCCTTTTGCTCGACTGGCTCGACGCCGCGCGCCAGAGCGAAGCCCCAACCGATGCCGTCTACGTTTGGTGGGGTCGCCTGCGCTCGCCCCACCGCCGCGGGCCGATTCCTCATCTCGATCAGATCGTGCAAATCCACCAGCAGATCGACCGGAACGTCGAGACGCATCTCTACCTGACCGATTATCGATCGCTCGTGGTGGCCGAAATCGATCGCGTTTCGGAGCGCCTTGACCTGCAAGCGGAACGGGACCACGTGCCCGACTACTACCGGGACCACGCGGTCGATGTGTGGTTCCGCGTCCGCGATTTTCGCCGCCTCGTCAGCAACGATACCCTTGGCGTCATCGACGAGGTGAGGAAACTGCGCAACATCCGCTACCACCACGCGCCGGTGTCCCTTTACGGCGGCATGATGGACCTGCCGCTGCTCGTCACCCACGACGACCGTCCTCGGTGGTTTGCGCATCGGGAATCCTTGCTGGAACCGGGGCGTCTATGGGCGGAACGGGACGATCGGCGGCAGGATGTGGAAACCCTCAGCGCCGAACTGCGCGATCACTTGTTCGGTCGGCGCATCTGGAACGCGCTTACCCTGACCGCTCGGTCGTTCCTCGCGTCGGCCGAGGCGGTCTACCGCAGCCGACGTTTTGACCCCGCCTTTGACTTTTCCGGCGTCGTCCTGGAGTACATGAAGGCGTTGGAGGTTGAACTTCACGATGTTCTTTTCGTTCAACCGCGCGACGCCGTTCAACGTCTCTCTCCGGAACGACGGCGTCTTCGACTCGACCATGGCACGATCGACCCGCTCGACTTGGTCACGAAAAGCCCACTGACGTTGGGCGATGTGGCTCGTGCCCTGGGCGCGTCCTCCGACTGGACGCAGGCGTTAGGACGATTCTACGATGGCTTCGAGGCGTTGCGGCGCGAGTGGCCCGCGCAGCTACGCCATTGGGCGGACAAGCGCAACCAGGCCGCACATAAGGAACGCATGACGCTGCAAGACGCCGAGGACACGCGGGAACGGTTCCTCGGGATTGGTTGCGATGGCTGGCTCGCGCAGCTCGGGCGTCTCAAAGAGCGCGCCGTCAGTCACGCGGCTCCGGCACGAGCCAGTCGAAAACCGTCGCCACGAGGCTGACGACGATCGAGCCGAGAAAAGCTGCCCAAAGGTTATCCACCACGAAACCCGCTCCGAACCGCTGAGCGATCCATCCGGCCAGCCAAAAAAGGAGCGCGTTGAGCACGAGGTAGAACAACCCCAGCGTCACGACGATCAGGCCGCACGAGAGGGCCACCAACAGCGGGCGCACCAACGCGTTCAATAGACCCAGCACAGCGGCCACCACCAACACGGCCGTCGCGCCGCCCGGCGCCCGCAACCCCGGGACGAGCCCGGTGGCCACTGCCACCGCGACCGTAGTCACGAGCCAACGCAGCAGGAGGCGCATCGCCGTCCTACGTTGGCGACGCGCCTCCCTACGCGCCAGGGGGTCACTCCACGTGGATGGCCGTCACCATTCCGAACATCCCCTGCGGCCCCTCGGCATGGCTCAAGATGTGGCAATGGAAAGCCCACACCCCCGGCGCGTTGCAGTCGACGATGACGTCCCACCGCTCGCCTGGCGCGATGTTGAGGGTGTCGCACACAAACGGCGCCGGCAAGGGATGCCCATCGCGCGCGAACACGCGCATGGGCAGTCCATGCAAGTGCATCGGGTGGATCAACAACCCTTCGTTCATAAAGCGGATACGGAGTCGCCGACCACGACGAATGCGGTACAACTCCGTCGCGGGAAAGCTTTTGCCGTTGAGGGTAAACCCGAGGGGCCCGTCGTTGAGGATGATCGTCCACTCCTCGTCGTAGGGTGGGTCGACCGCGCGATTCCGCGGCTCCACGATGAAGGCACCAAGCAGCCCCTGCGTGACTTGGATGGCCGCGTTGTAGTGCGAATGGTACATGTGCGAGCCGAACGGCCGGGCCTCGAACTCGTAAACGAAGGTTTCGCCAGGGCGGATCGGTGGCTGGGTGACGTACGGGACCCCGTCCATCGCGTTCGGCACCTGCAGCGAGTGCCAATGCACGGCCGTGGGTTCGGGCAGTTCATTATGCACGATTACCCGGACACGCTCCCCTTCCCGGACCCGAATTTCCGGCCCGGGCACGACGCCGTTGTACGTCCACGCTCGAACCACACGACCGGGTTCGACCTCCCAATCCACAACCTTGCAGACGAGCTCGAACTGCCGTGCACCCCGCACGATTCGGCTCTCCAGCCGCTGTCCCCCGCGGCCTCGCGTCGGCGCGGGAAACGCCTTGACCCGGGCTTCGTGCGTCGCCTCCATGGCGCCGGCCCCGCCAGACACCGGCGTAGCATGGGACTCGGTGTCGTGGGGTGACGCCCCCGAGGCGGCCCCACGGCCGACGGAAGCCGTGTCTTCGCGACGGCAAGCGCCCACCACCCAGGCGGCGCCACCGCCGAGGAAGGCGGCGCGGAGAAACGCGCGCCGCGTCGGATCGAACGCGTTCGTGCGACGCATCGTGGTTGCCTCCCGTTGTCCGAGGGTGGACCCCTCCACCCATCGGAAACCTGCACCGACCGCCCTCGGCGGGTCTGTGACGAACGTCACATCACTGCCGTGGCGCGGCGCAACGCAACGACGTCGCGAATCTCGCAAGCGCCTCGACGCCGACGAATCGCGCCGCGGCGCTCCAACGCGGCCAACGCCCGGGCGACGCTCTCGCGAGTGGTGCCCAGGCGAACGGCCAAATCCTCCTGCCGCCGCAAGGGAACGCGCTGACCCACGAAGGGTGGTCCTTGGCGCACGGCCTCTCGCCAGAGCCAGGTGGCCACCCGCGCCCTCACGCGCGGGATCGAAAGAAACCAGACTTGCTCGACAAGCTCGCGCAGCCGCCCCCCGAGCACTCGAATGAGCGCGGCCGCCCAGTTCGGATGATGAGGCAGGAAGCGGGCGAAGGCGGTAACCGGCACGACGAGGAGTTCGCAGTCTTCGACCGCTACGGCGCTCGTCGGGTACGGCCCGCCGTCAAGCAGCGGCAGCTCCGCCAACCCTTGGCCGGGGCCCCGCCGATGCACTTCTGCGTCCCGGCCGTCCGGTAGGGATCGGTAGACCCGCACGGCACCCCGACGGACAAGCATCATCCCGAAGGCTGGTTCGCCCTCACGGAAAAGCATGGTGCCCGCCCGCACGCGCTTGACTCGGCATCGCTCCACGAGGTCGTCGAGCGCCTGGGCCGGGGCCTCGGCAAAAAAAGGGTGACCGCGCAAGAGCGCGACCCACGCGTCGCGATCGGCGGGCGCACCGTACGCTGAGCCAGCCATGCTTCAGGGCGTTCCCGGCCTAACCAAGCGGGCGGTGGTCACCAAAACGAGGAGTCCGATCAGCGCCAAGGCCCGACCGGTCCAACGACCGAAGCGACCGCCGTGCGGCCGGGCGCGGGCTTACGCCGTTGGGGCACCCTCGCCAGTCAGCGCAAGCAGCTCCGCTTCGCTAAAAAAGAACGCGATTTCGCGGGCGGCGTTCGCGTCGGAGTCGGAAGCGTGGATGGCGTTGCGCCCTTTCGACTGCGCGTAGAGACGCCGGATGGTGCCCGGCGCCGCCTCGGCTGGATCGGTGGCGCCGATCACCTCCCGCAGACGAGCTACGGCGTCGTCCCCCTCCAGCACCATGGGCACCACGGGGCCGGAGGTCATGAATTCGACCAGCTCCGTGTAAAACGGCCTCCCTCGGTGCACTTCGTAGAAGGCCTCCGCTTGCACGCGCGTCAGGCGCTGCATGCGCAGGGCCACGATGCGAAAACCCGCGCCTTCCAGATGGGCCAGAATCTTGCCTAGATGTCCCGACTCGACGGCGTCGGGCTTGACGATCGCCAACGTTCGTGCGCTCATTGCCTCTCGGTCTTTCTCTCCTAGCGCAGCACCCGCCGAATGACGTCGCCGCCGGTGAGGAAGCCCACCAAGCGGCCATCACGGAGCACGGGAACGCGTTCGATTCCTTTGTTGATCATGAGGGACACCACCTCCGCCAACGCTTGGTCGTCCGAAACGGCCAAGACCGCGCGGGTCATGACGTTGCGCACGGGGGTGTCGCGGAGGCCGGTGTCCGCGCGGTCCAGCGCTTCCCGTGGCTCGACACCGCCGGCGCGGACCAACGCGGGCAAGAAATGCCGCAGCAGGTCCCGTTCGGTGACCAAGCCGAGGCATTCGCCTTCGGGCCCCACGACCGGCAGCGCCCCCACGCGTCGCGCGGCGAACAACGCCATCGCCTCGCCAACCGGACGGTCCGGCGCGATCGTCACGACATCCGTGGTCATCACGTCGCGCACGCGCAGCCCAGGCCCGATGTTCGTGCCGGCCAGCGCCGCCGCCGCCAGCACCTCGTCCACGGAGCGGGCAGCAAGGAGACGCTCGGCCACCTCCGGCGTGCGGAAGGCTTGCGCGAGCGCCTGCACCATCGCCAGGTACGGGTGCACCGCCGACGGCGGTGCGAGGATGAGGACCACCGCGCGCCCCGAACGCTCGGGCGTGTCGGGATCCACACCTATCGCGATCTGCACCTGGCTGACGGCCTCGGTTCGCGCGTGGACGACCTGCACGGCGTCGCCGATGCGGAGCAGATCGCGACGACGATCCTCCACCAGCCGGCGCCGAAGGTCTTCGCTAGGCGCCACGGCGCCGCTGGCCTCCAGCCGAGCGAGCAGCGTGAGCAACGCCCCGCCCAGATCGTCCACCGCGAGCGGGACGACCACGTGCTCCGGCCGGAGCAACTCCACCAGCCGCATCGTCTACGCGGCCGACGCTGCGCCCCGCAACGTCTCGGCCACGAGCTCCGCCACCTCCGCCGGCCGTCGCGCCACCGCGATGCCGTGGTCGCGAAAGGCCCGCATTTTCTCCTCGGCGGTACCCGACGACCCCGACACGATCGCGCCGGCGTGGCCCATCCGACGCCCCGGCGGCGCCGTCTGGCCGGCCACGAATCCGACCACCGGTTTGCTCACGTGCGCGGCCACGAACCGCGCCGCCTCTTGCTCGTCCGTGCCGCCGATCTCGCCAATCAGAACAATGGCTCGGGTCTGCGGATCGGCCTCGAACGCGGCCAGCACATCGAGAAAGCCCGTGCCGTGGATGGGATCGCCACCGATGCCGACGCACGTGCTCGTCCCCAACCCACGGTTCCGTAGCTGATGCACCACTTCGTACGTCAACGTGCCGGAGCGGGAGACCACCCCCACCGGGCCGGGCTCCGTGATCTGCCCCGGCATGATCCCCACCTTGCACTTGCCCGCGGCCAGCAGGCCCGGGCAGTTGGGCCCCACCAGCCGCGCCCCTTTCTCCCGGACGTACGGCACGACCCGCGTCATGTCCATCACGGGAATGCCCTCGGTGATACACACGATCAGCCGGATACCGGCGTCGGCGGCCTCGTAGATCGCGTCCGGCGCGAACGCCGGCGGCACGAAGATCACGGACGTGTCCGCCTCGGTCTCCCGCACCGCCTGTTCCACCGTGTGGTAAATGGGCACGACGTCGTCGAATCGCTGCCCGCCCTTGCCCGGCGTGACCCCGGCCACCACTTGGGTGCCGTAGGCGCGCATCTGGCGTGCGTGAAACGACCCGTCGCGCCCGGTGATCCCCTGCACGACCACGCGCGTGGTCTCGTCGATGAAGACGCTCACGGCTCCCCCCTTGCCAAAGCCACGGCTCGTTGCACCGCTTCGTCCATATCCGTCAACGCGGCGAAGCCTGCCTCCTGCAGCATCCGCGTGGCGATCTCCTCGTTCGTTCCCGTCAGTCGAATGACCAACGGAATCGCCAGCGGGCTCTGCCGCGTCGCCGTCAGGATTCCCTGGGCCACATCATCGCAACGGGTGATCCCTCCAAAAATGTTGAAAAGGATCACCCGCACCCGCGGATCGCTCGTGATGATGCGCAACGCCGTCACGACCTTTTCCGGGTTCGAGGATCCCCCGATGTCGAGGAAGTTCGCCGGCTCGCCCCCGTAGTACTTGATGAGGTCCATCGTGGCCATGGCGAGACCGGCACCGTTGACGCAGCAACCGACGTTGCCCTCGAGTTTGATAAAGCTCAAGCCCGCACGCCGTGCCTCGACCTCGGCGGGATCCTCGGCACTTTCGTCACGCAACGCCTCGATCTCCGGATGTCGGAAGAGCTCGTTGTCGTCGATGTTGATCTTGGCATCGAGCGCCCAGAGCTCGCCGCGCGGGTTCGTGGCCAACGGGTTGATTTCCGCCAGCGACGCCCCCACGCGCACGAAGACGTCGTAGAGTTGCCGGAAGATCGTCGCCGCGGCTCGCTGCCGGGCGGGATCGTCGTAGAGGTGCGTCGCCAGCCAGTAGGCCTGGTGCGGCAACAAGCCGTAGCGAGGATCGATCGCCAGTTTGTAGATCGCCTCCGGATTCGTGGCGGCGACCTCCTCGATGTCGACCCCGCCCTGCGCGGACACCATGAACACCGGCCGTTGCGAGGCACGGTCGATCACGATCCCGGCGTAGGCCTCGTGTGCGATCTCCTGCGCCGGGGCCACGAGCACCTTGTGCACGGTCAGTCCCTTGATCGTCATACCAAGGATGCGCTCGGCGTGCGCTCGGGCCTCGTGGGGGCTTCGGGCTAACTTGACGCCGCCCGCCTTGCCTCGACCCCCCGCGTGAACTTGGGCTTTGATCACCACCGGCGCACCGAACGCCCAGGCGGCATTCTCCGCCTCCTCGGGGGTGGTGGCCACCCGCCCCGGCGGAACCGGAATGCCGGCCTGCGCGAGGAGCTCGCGCGCTTGGTATTCGTGAAGGTTCATCCGTCGTTGTCAGGCACGATTTCCGTTCCGTCCTCGCCTTCCACCGCGGCCCAGCCACGGTCCAGCCGCGCAATCAGCGCCCGTCGACCGCCGTGACGCACGAAGTCGATCGCCGCCTCCACCTTCGGCGCCATGCTACCGGCCCCGAACTGACCGACACGCAACCGTGTTTCCGCCTCCCGCGCGGTGAGGCGCCGCAGCAGTCGCGCCTGCGGCGAGCCGAAGTTCTCGTAGACGCCATCGACGTCGGTGAGGATGAGAAGCACATCGGCGTCGAGCTCGCGGCCGAGCACCGCCGCAGCCCGGTCCTTGTCGACGACCGCATCGACCCCCTCCCAACCAAGCTGCGGATCACGGTAAACGGGAATCCCACCACCGCCGGCGGCGATGACAAGGTGCCCTTCGACCACGAGGGTTCGAATCATGTCCCGTTCGACGATCCCGCGCGGGAGGGGGGAGGGCACCACCCGGCGCCAGCCGCCGGGCACCGGAACCAACGTCCAACCGAACTCGGCCGCCAACTGTTTCGCCGTCGCTTCCTCCATGACCCGGCCGATCGGCTTCGACGGCTGGGCCAGCGCCGGGTCCTCCGGGTCGACGATCACCTGCGTGATCAGGGTGACGACCTGCCGCGCCACGCCCGCCCGAGCCAACGCGTTCTGCAGGGACTGCTGGATCATGTAGCCGATCCAGCCTGCGGTGGCGGCCACGAGCACCCCCAACGGCAACGGCGGCACGAGGTGGCGGGCCACCTCCTGCTGAATGAGCATGTTGCCCACTTGCGGACCGTTGCCGTGCACCAACGCCAGCCGCCAGCCCTGCCTCGCCAAGGCGACGACCGCGCCGAGGCTTTCGCGCGTGTGGCGGAATTGCTCCGTGATCGTCCCCTCCTCGCCCGCCGGCGCCAGCGCGTTGCCGCCAAGAGCCACCACAGCGGTCTTCATCCGTGCTCCCGCGGGCCCGCGATGCCCTGCGCGCGCAACCACCCTTCCACTTCCTCGCGGATCCGCTGCAACGCTGCCTCCGAGGTTGCTTCAAAACGACCGACCAAAACGGGCTCCGTATTCGAAGCGCGCACCAGGCCCCAGCCGTCTGGAAACAGGATCCGCACCCCGTCGACGTCGACCACCGGGTAACGCGCGCGGAAGTGTTCCACCGCGCGCTGAACGATGGTCCATTTCGCCTCCTCCGTCGTCGGGTACCGCAATTCCGGAGTGGCCACCATTCGGGGCAGGGAATCCACCCACGCCGACAGGGGCCCCTCCATCTGAGAGACCAGACTCACCAGGTAGCACGCCGCGTACAGCGCGTCGTCGAACCCATAGTAGTTCTCCCCGAACATCAAATGGCCCGACAACTCGCCGGCCAGCAGCGCACCCTCCTGGCGCATCCGCTCCTTGATCACCGAATGACCGGTCGGGGCCATGATCGGCCGACCGCCGGCGCGTTCGATCCCATCCACCAGCACTTGGGAGCACTTGACGTCAAAGACGACCGGCTCACCGGGATGACGCCGCAGCAGATCCTGCGCGAATAACAGCAACAGCATGTCCCCGCGCACGATCCGGCCGCGATCGTCGACCGCGCCGATGCGGTCCGCATCGCCGTCGAAGGCCACCCCGACGTCGGCTCGTGTGCGCTCCACCGTGGCGATGAGATCGCGCAGGTTCGCGTCGACCACGGGATCCGGGTGGTGGTTCGGGAAGGTACCGTCGGATTCGCAATAGAGCGGGACCACGTCGACGTTCGAACCCAACGCGCGCAACAGATCGACCGCCACCAAGCCACCCACACCGTTGCCACAATCGACCACGACCTTCACCGGTTTGACGACGCGAAAACGCGGAGCCACTTCACGAATGTAGGGAACGATGGCGTCGCGCGTCTCCACCGAACCGGCGCCGGTCTCGAAGTCTCCGCTTTCGACGAGCGACCGGATCCGCTGAATGGCTGGGCCAAACAGCGACCGCCCCGCGAGCGACAGCTTGAATCCGTTGTACTGGGGCGGGTTGTGGGAGCCGGTCACCTGCACGCCACCGTCCGCGGACCAACGCACGGTGGCGAAGCTGTGAACCGGTGTTGGCACGAGACCAATGTCCGTCACCCGCGCGCCGGCCGCCAACAGCCCGCGGAGCAGCGCCGCCGCCAGCTCGTTCGAGCTGGGACGATTGTCGCGGCCGAGGACGATGCGCGGAGCGTCGACACCAAGCTCCCGGCGAACGTAGGTCGCGAACGCGTGACCCACCACTTCCGCGACCTCCGGGGTCAAATCCTCGCCGACCACGCCGCGGATGTCGTACTGACGAAAGATGTGGGGCCGGATGGCACCGGGAGTCGTCGCCATCACTTGCCTTCCGGCCGTGGCACCATGGCCACCGCTTCGATCTCCACCGCCGCACCGCGCGGCAATCGTGCCGCCTGCACCGTGGAACGCGCCGGCCGATGGCCCGCGAAGATCCGCTCGTAGACCTCGTTCATGGCGGCAAAGTCATCCATGTTCGCCAAAAAGACCGTGGTCTTGACGACATGGTGCAGGGACGACCCGGCCGCAACCAACACCGCTTCAAGGTTGCGCAACACTCGATCGGTCTGGGCGCGAATGTCGCCCCCGACCATCTCGCCCGTGACCGGATCGAGCGGGATCTGACCGGCGGTGAACACCCATCCGTTGCAGACGATCGCCTGGCTGTATGGGCCGACGGCCGCCGGAGCCGCCGATGTGTGCACGGGGCGCAAATCGCTCATCGCTCTTCCGCTCCAATCCAAGGTTCTCCCGAGGGGTGCTCCTCCCACCACTCGACCGCGCGGACCGCGTGACGAACCTCGTCGGCCGACACTGGGCAAACACCTGGCTTGCCCACCTCCACCGCGGCGGCCACGTTGGCGATCCAAGCTGCTTCTTCCACACGCGCCCCAGCCGCTAAGCAGACGGCCAAGCACGCGGTCACGGTATCGCCGGCCCCGGAGACGTCGTAGACCTGCCGCGCCAGGGCCGGGATTCGGTGGACCTCGCCGACCGGATCCCGCAGCACCATGCCCTCCTCGCCGAGGGTGACGAGCAAGTACTCGCAGCCCAACCGCCGATGGGCGGCCGCCAGCCACTCCGGCTGGTGGTGGCGCGCGTCCGTCCCAAAAGCCGCGGCGATCTCGGCCGCGTTCGGCTTGAACACCGTCGCCCCGGCGTACGCAAAAAAATGGCGGAACTTCGGATCGACGACGACGGGGCGCGCGTACCGCCGCGCCAGATCCAGCGCCGCCGCGATCACCTCCGGCGTAAGCACCCCTTTGTTGTAGTCCTCCAACACGAGGACGTCGGCCACGGCCACAGCCGGCGCGAGCCCCTCCAGCAAGACCGCGACGTCGGGAGCTCGCAGTTCCGCCTCGCTTTCACGATCGAACCGGACGATCTGATGACTGCGGGCCATGACCCGCGTCTTGACGGTCGTGGGTCGGTCGTCGACGGCCAGCAGGCCGCCGTCGATGCCGGCCGCGGCCACGGCCGCTCGAAGGCGCCGACCGGCGTCGTCTTGGCCCACGACCCCCAGCAACGTGCAACGAGCTCCCAACGCGACCACGTTGGCCGCCACGTTCGCGGCGCCCCCCAAAGCGTCGTGCTCGTCGACGATGCGAACCACCGGCACCGGCGCCTCCGGCGAAATCCGCGTGGCCGTACCCACCAAGTAGACATCGAGCATCACGTCGCCGAGAACGGCCACGCGACACTCTCGTGCCCGCTGCAGGAGGGCGTCGATGCGATCCCACGAAGGTCGAGCGGTCACGCGCGCCAATGTAGGCGGGATATCGGAAACTGTAAAGCGCGGCCGGGTCGCGTCGCGCGCGGTAGACGTCAAGGCACTTGCCCTGCCGCTCGGGGTATAGCCGAAGGCAGGCAATGGCGGAAGGGCGCGTTCGGGGTCGGCTGACGTCTCAACGGTGAGGAATTGCGATGCGTTCGTTTGTCGAATTGAAGCGAATTCTCGATCAGGTCAACGCGGCGCTGGCCGAGTACGATCCGGTGCTGAAGCCGAAGGCGGCAGAACTGCTTTTGGAAGCGGCCCTTGGCACTAACGGTGGCCGGACGGGCGTGTCGTGGACGGAAGAGGAGGCCTCGTTGGGTGCGTTGCTGCAGCGGTGGCGTCCGTCGCGCGCTTCCGACCGCGCGCTCCTCGCGGGCTACTACCTCCAGCGGATTCGTGGGCAGGAGGTCCTGACGAGTCAGGCGATCAACGCTGAGCTCAAGCGCTACAACCTTGGGGTTGCAAACATCACCCGCGCCATCGAGACGAATTTGCGCACGGGTCGGATGGAGCAATTGCGCAAGCTGGGGGTCACCAAGCAAGCCCGCAAAGAGTATCGGTTGACGCCCGAGGGGATTCGGCGGGTGGAGGAGCGGTTGGGTTTTGGGGGCTAAAGCGAGCGGGGGCGCGACCGGATTCGGTCACGCCCCCGGGAGTCGGCCGGAGGGTCGGCGGCACGTACTCTCCCACCGGGTCGCCCCGGCAGTACCATCCGCGCGCTGGGGGGGCACGACCGAGTTCGGAATGGGATCGGGTGTTTCCCCCAGGCGATCGCC
>Ga0101943_1000316_pt1 | contig 95058 bp, 90 predicted proteins | sample DewCreD2012metaG_5_FD_75244 | JGI IMG/M metagenome (GOLD analysis project Ga0101943, IMG submission 75244) | Hot spring sediment bacterial and archeal communities from British Columbia, Canada, to study Microbial Dark Matter (Phase II) - Dewar... ... | reverse complement strand
GCCGGTGCCGCTTCCGCACTCGGCAAGAAGCCCGGTCGGTGCTGTTCGCCTACCTGGAGGGGTTCTATAACCGGAGGAGGCGGCACTCTGCCCTGGGGTACCTCTCCCCGGAGGAGTTCGAGAGGAGGTGGTCAGCGAATCCTGAGTCTGTCAGCGTTACCCTGTCCACTAAAGCGGGGTAAGTCCACAGGGCCTCCAGGTACGCGAGCCCCCACCAGCCGTACCGGCGCGTCAGGCGCCAGAAGCGTTCTGTGATCCCCGAATCGAGGCGGTGTGCTGGGGGAGAGGTCGTCCGGGCCTCGGGATGGAGCCTGATCTCGGTCCCCGACAGAGCCCCGGAGACCTCCGGAGGCGAGGGATCCACCGCCACCGGCGCGAAGGGCCGGCCATGGCCGTGGTGACTGCCGACAAGGTGCAGGACGAGGTCTGCCAGCGCGTCGTCCGCAGGGAGCTCGGCGAACCGTCGGGCGAGCTCAACCGAGAGCATCTCGTGGCGGAAGCCTTCCGGTAGGCCGCTGGCTTCGCGGATCGCGCGGCGCCGGGCAGGAGACATGGGTACGGTGGCTGACTTCGCGATGGGCTCTGTGGCGGCGGCCGCGGCCACTTCGTCCCCCTGGCGGAGAAGGACCTGGAAGCGTGGGTCGAGCTTCCCCGCGTCGTGCCAGAGGGCCGCGAGGGCGAACGCGCCGTGGAGGCTCCCCGGGAGGCACCGTTCCGCGATCTTCGCCGCAGCCCGCCGCACCAACTGCGAGTGCTGCTCAGGAGACACCTCGCGGTCCCCAGCGGACGCCAGATCGTCGTCGTCGGCGAAGAGGTCTGGCTCGGCTGCGCGACGCCTGGTGGCCGAGCGACAAGGATCAGGCCGCCGGCAGGGTGCTCCACCATCCGCCCGCCGCGGGCTTTGTCGAGCAGCTCCAGCCACCACTCAGGGGGCGACGGAGGGGACTCCTCGCCTTGCTGTCGGTACTCCAGGACCGCCTGGATCGCGTCGTCGATCTCCTCCCGGTCGGGAGCCGGCGCGGTGGCCAACCCGACCAGGTCCTTGAGTGGCGGACAGTCGAGCCAGGGGGCCAGCACCGCCTGGTTGAGGCGGACGGCAGCAGGGTGTCCTGCGGCTACCCGCGCTGCCTCCCAGAGGTCGAGCCGATCGCTACCCAGACCTTGTTCGCCCGTCGCCTGACCCAGCGGCTCGATCCCGTAAGCGGCCGGGACCACGAGGACGTCCCCCGGCTGAATCTCGGCGGCCCTTTCCACCACGCGGGAGCGGTCGCGGCCCCGCCAAACGACGCACGGGCGGATCCTGCCCCGAGCCTGTTCTTGCTCCTCCCCCAGACCCTCCACGTCCGGGGAGTCGTCCACCGCGGGCTCCTCCGCGAGCCACGCCCGCACCCGTCAGAGCGGCGCCTGCAGCATTTCGCCGCTCACGGGCGGGCACAGCGCAACGATCTCGACCCACTGTCGGGTGTCAGCCGCCGGGAGGTCGGAGCGCCACACCACCGAGACCTCCGGGGGGCCGGGTCGGCCGTGCAGGTACAGGGCGACGTCCGGTTCCGGATGAGCAGGCGGTGCGGTCTGGCAGAGGAGGTCGAGGTGGGCAGGCAGGAGGATTGGGGCGTCCGGACTGGGCGCCAGGAGCGACCGGAGGTCTTCGACCTCCCGCACCCGCCCCTCGAGGGCCTCCACCCCCATGTCGATGACCAGGCGTCCCTGCGCGTCGGTCGTCGCCTGCTCCTGGAGCCACTTCCAGGTGTTGGCGAGGGCGAGGCCGTACACGGGGTCCGGCTCGCTCGGCTCGATGTCGTCCTGCCTGATCAGGATAGCCGCAGGGGCGGCTTCATCGGAGCCCAGCCGGGCCAGGCGTCCGAAGCGCTGGCGGAGCGCGTCCAGGCTCGCGCACTCCGTAACGAGGGCGTCGAAGCTGAAGTCAGCGCCGACCTCCAGGCACTGCGTGGCGACCACCACGATGGGCCGCTCGGGCTCCTCAGGTGCGTTCGCTCTCAGGTACCGGCTCCAGCGCTCCACGACGCCGTCGCGCTCGAAGGGGCGGATCCGCCCGGTGAACAGGACGACGTGCGCCTGCTCGGCCAGGGCGCTCTGGAGCCCAGCCGCTGCCTCCATGGCCGTGCGCACCCGGTTCACCATGACCGCGACGCGGCGCCTACCGTCCCGGACGAACCCCGCGGCGCGCTGGACGGCGTCGGTGACGAGGGGGTCAGCTTCGGCGTCCCCTCGGTGGCTGAGGAGGACGAGTTCGGCCGGCTTCGAGGTCCGGAGCCTGCGGCGCAGCTCCGGATGGTCCAGGGCTCGGTCGCGCAGGCAGCCAGGGAATACGGACACCGCAGGTAGTCCTCGGGGCGGGGTAGCCGACATGACGACGAAGCCGAAGGGGCTCGGAAGTGTCTCCTCAGCCCACTCCGGCCCACGGTAGCGCCGGATCGCCTCCAGGGTCTGCATGAACGGTACCGCGCAGTGGGCTTCGTCGAGGATGATGAGGCTGTCGTTGGCCGCCAGGCCGGCGAAGATGGGTGCGGTAAGGATGCTGTGCCCGTAGCCGCGGAACAAGAGCCGGGACCCGAACTGGTCCACCGTGGCGGTGATGACCGCCGGCTGGGAGGGGATGCGTGCCCACCCGTCGTCGCGGAGGATCCCCCCTCGGAGCCGGCCCACGGCCAGGGGGCGCTCGGTACCCGAAAGGTCCCGCAGGCGGTCGGCGACCTCCTTGAGGGGGCCGGTGGTTGCCCGCGCGAGCTTGTCTGCGATGCGGCTTGCGCGCTCGAAGGCCTCGTCCACCACGATGCGCCGGTCCACCACGAACCAGACGCGCCGAGGTGCCGTGCGCTCCGCGAGCGGCCGCTGGGCCTGCGCAGCCAGGGCGTACACGGCGATGTCGATGCAGGCCGTCTTACCGGAGGCCGTCGGTACGTCGAGGGCGCGAGGCCACTCCCCCGTTGCCACCCGCTCCGCGAGCATATGCTGCCAGGGGAAAGGCTCACGACCCCAGAGGGCGCGGAAGTACTCCCCGAAGTCAGGCGGTGAGCTCATATTGAGCACCCTCGCCCAGACATCCTGCTTTCACCCTGTGTCCAGCGAACTTCGCCGGCGCGTGCCAGGATGGCGGAGTGTGCCTGCCGCGTTGCGGAAACAGCAAGACAGCTCATCCAACGCCTTCCGCTGCGGTCTCGACCGGCTGGCCAGGAACGACGAGCGTCCACAGTCCTGACTCCTCGATCCGCCACCGGAGCGGCCTGGGCGCCGCCGATCCGGGCCGCCAACACGGCTGAGCGTCGGGAGCGGCCTGTAGCTGCCCCACGTCCCACCATGCCAGCGCCTCCAGGTCCCCGCACAGTGTCGCCCCTTCGTCGGGCACGCTGGCGTGGGCGAGGACCCGCTCCGTGGTCAGACACGGGTATGCCCCGTCGAGATCCGGAACGATCCTGAACACCTGGGACGCGGGCTGCCATGCGACGCGGCGCACCCGACCCAGCCCGTAGCGCGTGTCGCCACCGAGGAAGAGTCGCTGAATTTCCTCAAGCGTCTCTTGGATCTGGGAGCCGTCGCGCACGAACAGGTAGCCAACAAGGCCGACCGGTTTCACCTCGCCCGTCGCTGTCCGCCAGTACTGGCCGATGCACTCGTTCTCGCGGAGGCTGCCCTCTGCGGCTGCGTCCGAGACCGGGTCGATGGCGGTGCTGGGGCGCGCCACGAGCAACCGCGACCGCATCACTCGGTCAGCGAGGCTATCGTGATCCCGGTCGTCTTCCCTCTGCCAGACCAGACCCCAGTCGGGCTTGTACCGCGGGAGCCACGCGCACCAGTCGCCCCCGGTCTCCTCGGCCGGGTAGAGGTAGGTGAGTCGTGCCTCCCGCCGGATGGCCTCCCCGACCTCCGCGTAGGAGGGGAAGCCGGTGCTCCTACATCGGGCCACCTCCGCGGTGAGAGCGCCCCAGAGGGTGCGTGCCGGCACGTAGAGGCGGCAGCGATTGAGGCTCCCCGACGGCGGCATACCCACATGAACGGGTGCCTCAAGCTTCCAAACCCACCGGAGAAGTCTCCAGCTCACCCACGCCCTCCCGTTGAAGCACCTCGAGCTTTGACGTGATAGCGCCCGTAGACCAGGGCCTGCCGCAGGAGCTCCCGGGCGAACAGGAGCTCGTCGAGGTTGTCGCTCAGCTTCTGGAGGGAGGCGAACACGTCGCCGCCACCGAGGAGAGGTGATCCTTGCGGCACCCTGCGCAGGAACTCGGCGCACGTGGCGCTGACGTGATTCACGCCTTCTCTTCCGCGCGCCTTGAGATAGAGGAAGAAGGCGTACACCCCCTGCTCCTCCAGCACGGCCAACGCCTCGTTCAGCAGCTTCTCGTCAACCCCGTCCCCCTCCGCCATCTGCTGACCGAGCTTCGCACACTCGAAATCCAGGTTCACTACCATCACTTCACCTCCCCGGTTGTGGCCGACGGCCGAGGTTGCGCGCGGAGAACTCGCAGCCTCCCCATCCCGCGCGTCCCCATGCCGCCGATTCCTAGGTGTTCGAGGTGCGGGTGCGCACTCTTGACGACGGCATGGATGTCGTCCGTCCCCACTTGTTGCCCCGCACCGTCGAAGGCCACCTCCGACGATCCGACCCGGAAGTGGGCGGGGTTTTTGCAGGTGACCTCCCAGTAAAGCACGGTGGCGCGGGGAAGGGCCTCGTACGAGAACAGTGCCCCCTCCTGTGCCGCCCCAGTTGCTGGGTCGATTGCGACGGACGTCCGCACTTCCAGGTTACTGTTGACCACGTGGGCGAAGAGCTTGTCGGGTACGACACCCAGGCGCCGACAGATCTCAGGAGGGACACCCAGGTTCGTGAGAACGAGCTGAACCTGTTCCCAGGTCGAAAGCGCCCTAACCGGCAAGAGCAACCAGCCCAGGTTGAGCGGGCGGCCGCCATCCTGGCCGCGGAATACGGCGTCGTCGCCGACGTCCGCGACGCTCATGCCAGCCGCCTGAAGCGCCATCGGACACGTAACCCAAATTGGCCCTTCCCGCGTCGCCACGGGGAAGAGGAGCACCTGGGCGTCGCTGAAGGCGGCGAGCCCGGCGAAGCCTCCCGAGTTGTCCTGCCCGCGAGCGAAGCCGAAGACGGTGCAGATGGAGCAGCTCGCCTGGCCACAGTGTCCACCCTTCCCAGCCTCGTCCGGTTGACCTTGCCCGGCGCAATCGGGGTAGTAGGGCTTGCTGCGGGCGCCCGGGCCCTTTTTCTGTCTCTGTTCTTCTTGCGCCATGGCAGCGTACGCCCGGTACACGCCCGCCAGGCTCGACCCGGGGATTTTCGGGATGCGTGTGACCGGGTCACGCACGATCGTCAGGTCCACTCGACCCAGCCGGGCACCACCGGTCCCCACGTGGATCGGGTCAAGGGCCATCCCTACGTGCTGAAAGGTTCTGAAGCTCTCAACCATATTGCACCTCACCCACCGTCTCTTTGAGCACCGACAGATGCCACTCCAAGGCCCACTCCAGAAGTCCGTTGCTCGCTGCCTCGACCACGCTGCGCAGGGCTGCCCCCTCAAGACCCAGTTGGTCGGCCAGGACCGCTTCGGCTAGCTTCCGCCAGGTCTCCTCCCCCTCTGCACCCCAACGACCGTCTGGGCCTTGCCAGGCCTCGCGGCGCCTCATGAGTTCCGCGCGGACGGCGTGCAGGGCCGCCGTGCTGGGTGCCGCCCGGCGCACCAGGTCCCACCTCGCACGCATCTCGCTCCAGTGGGCGAGCGGTCTAACGGGACCCAATTCGAAGCATTGTGCCGTGCTGTCCAGGAATACCGCCGCCACCAAGGCCGGTCGCACCCAGGCCTCGTCCCCGGGGCCCAGGTCTAGGGCATGACGGTAAACCTGTCCGTCCGGAAGGCGGAAATCCAGCGGGAAGCGGAGCTGCGTGTCTCCCACCGCCAGGTACGGGTAGAAGACGTCCAGGCGGCCATCGGGCAGCATGACCGGGATGTCCCGGAGTTCTCTGCCGCCGTCCGGCCGCAGAAAGGCCAGGGAGACCACGCCGCTTCGCTGATCACGATGGCGCACCTGCCACGTTTCGGGCCCCGCGTCCGCGAGCTCGTGTTCGATGGTACGCGCAGCCTCGATCACGGCCTGGAAGGGAAGTTTCTGCGGGAACCCGACGACGCCGGCCCGCAGCGGCAGACGATCCCAGACACGCGCGAACTCGTCGTTCCACAGTTCGATCGCGCGGTCGAGACAGGCAGACGCAGCCTCGAGAGGCACGAGGGCACGGAAGCGAAGCGGGCTGAGTTCCAGCAGGACGAAGGGATAGTAGCACCCGAGCAGCCCGGCCTCTTTTTCTTTGACCTTTGCGATCCGCAAGGTGCGTCGGATTCGGTCCTCTCCCCTGAGCTGGATCTCTCGTCCCTCGAGCTCATCGCCCGTCGCATGCGCCGGTAGAAGGCGCGCCAGGTTGGACGTTGTCAGGAACCGTCCGTCGCTCTGCTGGTAAAGGACATTTACCAACGTGCCCTCCAGGTGCCCTTCGTAGATCTCCCTGTCCACCCAGCCCGCCGCGGCCGAGGCCGCATCAGGCTCAAGGACGAGGCGGCGCACGCGCCAGCGGTTCGGGCTCTTAGCGGCGAGCTGGCGGAACTCGTCGGCGAGGGCGGTGAAAAACTCCTCCGCCTGGCGCCAGAAGCGGTAGACGCGGCCCGGTGAGGGGAGTTTGGTGAAGAGCTGGTGGACGATCCAGTGGGCGCGGGCGTTCTCGTCCAGCTTGTTCCAGCTCGGCGCCTCTGAGCGGTCCTCCACGATCTTGGCGAAGAAGCTCTCCCAGTCGCGTTCGTACCGATAGCGCTCTTGGAGGCTCCCGAGTACCGGATCGTCTTTGTCATACGCGCCGAGTTTGCCCCTCACGTACTGGACGAGGCTGTCGTGGGGCCGCCCGGGATCGACGGGGTTGGCCCTGCCACCTAGCGTCGGGTTGAACTTTCGCCACTCACTGATCGCCTGCGTTCGCAGGCTGTCCACACACCGACCCTCAAGCCAAGGTTCGAGGTCGAGGCTGAGGGTGAGGAGGGCGAGACGGCCGTTGGCATCGGCGACTTCGCTGACCCAGATGGTGTCCGCCCCCAGCTCCCCACGAAGCCAAGCGTCCAGTCGGCCCCGCCGACGCCTCTCGCAGACGGCGCAGGGACGTCCCTTGTCATCGGGCTGCCCGTTCAGGCGCACCTGGCAGACGGGACACACGTGGCCGCCGTCCTCATCGTTCTTCATGCGCCAGTTCCGGTGGACCGGCACGGCGAGGCAGGAGCGGGCCTGCCGCGTTTCCCGGACGATGGGAACCAAGCTGCGGGTCGGCCCGCTGATGCGGCAGATCGGCTGGGTCTCCAGGTCCAGGTCCCCCGCGATCCGTTCCACCTCGCCCGGCAGCCACGCTTCCCAAGCAGACACTCCAAGGTCGGCCCCGGTGGATCGCTCGCCGGGGAAGGAGAACACTTCCACGCTGGTGTCGGCGTAGACGAGAGAGCCGATGGCCAAATCGACCTCGACGAGCTCGCGGACGCGATCGAAGAATTCTCGGATCGCTGCCCACGAACCTGTACAGTCGCCGATACGGACAGCACGGCCTTCGTAGTGATCCGTGCCGACCCCGACCGTCAGCAGCCGCCAGCGCGTCGCCTGCTTGAGGTCGGTCGCCGTCCACGGGAACGCCTCTCCCTCCAGGAGGGCCCCCGCTACTCCACTCTTGAAGAGGGCAGCTGCCACATAGGACTGGTCCCACAAGGTTACCTCGTTGTTCGGCAGTCGAGTCTCGGCGACGGTGGAGGAGAACGCAGCACGGAGGAGACTATTGGGGCCGATGGCCGAGTCGCGCCACCTGCGCCACTCGCTAACATCCGCCGTGTTCGCCTCGCCGAGTTCTTTGAGCTCCTTGAGGATGCGTCGGACCTCTTCGACCAGCCTGCGCCAGCCGGCTTTCGTGAGCACCTCGGGCGGCTCGGCCAACAGGTTGCGGCGCGGCTTGCCGAACGCCGAGGAGAGCCACATGTGCGTCGTGTCCTGCTTAAGGTACCCCGCGGTCCTCAATGGGAGGTTCCTCTCGATGCCCGAGACTACCCCGTGCGCGGCCTGGAGCAGGCCGAGCAACCCAATGCCGTCACGCTCCCGGTGCCTTTTAACGAACACCGTCTCGGTCTGGGGCCACGGTATCGAGGCGCCGCTCACAGAAAGGAAACCCGACCGCACCCAGCTGAGCAGCTCGTCCCACGGGAAGGGCGGGCTCTCCTGCTCGTACCAGCGAAGGTCGTCGTAGCGCGTGTGCTGCCCGCCTTGAGCCTGGAGGAACTCAAGGCGTGCCTTGCCCGTCATGTGAAGCCAGCCCACGGCTTCCATGGCCAGGAGGAGTGGTCGATGCGCGCGGAGCGTCTGGGCCGGGCCGAAGTTAGCCATTCCCCAACTCCTCCGGTTCGCTCGAGGCATTCAGGGCTCTCTTGAGCGCGACCAGGCTACTCTTTTGCAACGGCGGGCGGCCCTTCCGGTACGCCCTGCACACGTCCACCCGTGCCGCGCCCCAGCCCCCGGTGCGCTTCGCGGAGATCCCGTACCGCGTGAGCAGCGCCTCGACCGCATCGAGCAGCAGACCGATAGCCTCCTTGGGCTGAACCCGATCTCGCGCAGCAGTGCCTGGCAGGGGCGCGTAGAGCAGGTGCAATGTGCCCCGAGTGCCCGCAGGCACGACCTCGTACAGGATGGGCTGCGTCCCGGCTCGGGTCCTGCGGCTGTGGGGATTGATGACCTCGAAGCCGATCTTCGAGAACCAGGTGGGGAAGAAGGCGAGCGCCCCGCGCTGGAAGTCTTCTCCCTCGCCCTTCTCGTTTCCGAACAGGTGGAGGATCCACGCCGGATCGTCCCAGTCGTCAATCGTGCCCCCGCGTTCGAGATGGCGAAGCAACCCTTCTTCCATCCGGCACGACCAGCGGAGCAGTCCCTTCCAGCTGGCGGCACTCATGTAGGGCACCCCGAAGACCCGCTCCTTGCGCACCGGGTTGTCCAAGACGTGGAACGGGCGGTCGTCCTTCGAGTACCAGGGACTTTCCAGGGTGAAATCGAGCTCGAGGCCCAGCCAGTCGTTGTGGGGGAGGCTTTCGAACGAGGGCTCCAGTCGGATCCAGTCCGGGAGGGCAAGCGACGCGGAGGCTGCAAGCTGGCGGTAGCGGTCACGAGCCTCGTGGCGCCGCTGGGGCCCTCCAGCGGACCACGATGTGCACCCGTCGACGAAGCCGGAGGCTAGCGTGACCGGCAGCGGGCCGTCTGTCGGACAGGACGTCTGACCTGCAAGCTCGGCGTAGAGGTCGAACCTCATGTGCCGCCGTCCCCCTCTCGCACTAATTCTTCGAGGACCTCCTGCGCGGTCATGAACTCGCCGGGCTTCAGGGCGTCCCAGACTTGTTCCAGGCGCTCTCGCATCTGCGCGAAGCTGATGCGGTTCGGATCGACAAAGCCGAATGTCCGCGGCGGATCCTTGAAGCTGAACACCTTCTTGCTCTCCTGCCGCCCTCCCGCCAGCCAAGCGTTGAGGGCAGCATCCGCTGCCTCAAGCTGCTGCGCCCGACTTTTCGGCTCTTTTCGCCCTAGTACCCTGTTGAAGGTGCTCTGTTCGGCTGACTGCCGTGCTAGGTACCTGCCGTTCACGCACCAGAAGTTGCTGAGTGATGCCCAAGCGAACTCATCCTCCTGGGGTCTTCGCCAGCGCTGCTGGCCAAGGTGGGAGGCAAGCTGGCTGTGCCGAACAGGCTCGATCACCGGCCGGCGCTCGATCTCTACGAGGCCATAGTCTTGATGATATGGCCGGCTCGCCCGGGCCGTTTCATCGGACGGCTTGAGGACGGTCTTGCCCCCCATAGCCCCGTATCCGGCGATGAGCCGAAGCGTGAGATCGAGCAAGGCCCACTCTTCCGGTCCGATGGGGCGGAGCGGCGTGAAGCGCAGGACGAAGTGCTTGTCCTTCGTGATCTTCTGGCCCAGTACCTTGCCCTCAGCATCTCTTACCTCAAAGCGAAACTTCCGTGCCCAGCCGGTGCAGCCAAAGAGCTCGCAGACCGGGCAGCGACCATTGCCGTCCGGGCAGCGGCTTTCCCTGTCGGTGGGGTCGCAGGCCGCTCCACCGAACCCTCGCACGAGCACCTCGCACCACCAGCGGATGGAACCAAGCAGACCGGTGGGGACCACCCGTTCCCCTCTTCTGTCCGCGTCACCGGTCCAGAGGTCCGTTTGCGCCACCAGGCGCCACTCCCTGACGTCTGCGGCGGGGCTCATGAGTCCACCCCGCGGGGTCGACGCGTTAGGACGGCCTCGCGGACGGGTGCCGCGTGGGCCCGTTGCGCCACCCGGAGCGCTTCCCGGGTACCTCCGCTATGGCCGCGAAAGATCGGTCCAGCGTCAGCACCCTCCGCCATCACACCCCCCACGTCTCACCCCGCATCCATCGGCCTGCACACCCCATACCCGCGGTACCGCCCGGCTCCGATGAGCACCGGGCCGATTACTGGCTCGTCGAACACCAGGATGGCGTGGGCGTGGCGGCGGTCGCCGCCGTCCTTGCGCCGGAGTCTCGGAAACACATGGGCCGGCGGGACACCCAGGTGGGCAGACACCTGGGTTACGACGACTTCACGTGGGCGAGGGAGCCCGACCGCCGTGCACGCCCCCGCGATCATCTCCGCCGCCTCCCGCTGGTAAGCGGGTCGGTCCTTCTCCTTCGGGTGTCGGTCGAAGGCGACCGGCGTCACGGTGGACCAGTGCGTCGCACCAGATGGATGGGCCGTCCACGCCTCCGCCCGGAGGTTCCAGGGCGGCCGGTCTCCCAGCTCCCGGACCAACCCCCAGACCCCGAGATCGCCGAGCCGGAGCTCGTGTACACGCCCTAGGACCCGGAGGACCTGGCGCCGCTCCTCGGCATCGAGACCCGCAGGCAGCGCCGCCGCCAGCCCCAGGAGGTGGCCGTCCGCGTGCGGGTGCCCCACGAAGGCCAAGGGCACGAGGGCAAGGTGCGGCCCTTGCAGGGGGCCGCCTGCCCGATCGTGGCCGCTCACGACCTCCCGGACGCGCTCGGGCAAGTCGTCGACCTGGCTCACCAGCGCCTCTCGCCAGCGCTGGACCACCGCGAGCGCCGCCGGCAACCCGAGGGCAGCAAAGGGCCCGCTCCGCCGCTCCAGGCCGAAGACCACGAGGTGCGGGCTGAAAACCGTGCCCGGAGCGCTCGCTCGATGCTCTCCCTGCCCCGGCCGCGCGTAGCCCTGGTAGAGGGGGACCTGCGGACGGAGTTGCTGCAGCGGCGCTCCGCCGAACTCCTCCTTGAGGCGCTTCCTGGCAGCTCGCTGTGCCCTGCGATCGCGGTCGTCCTCGGCGGCGAGCACGAGCGACGTCCAGGCCTCGACCGCCTCCGCGTTGTAGCGGCGCTCGAGGTCCTCGAGCGTCCCCGGCCCCGGCACTCGGAGCTGCAGCTCGGCCCGCTCGTCGTCGGGGACCCAGGTGAGCTCGCTCACCTCGTCGGGGCGCGCGACCCACATCTGGACGAGGGAGGTCGAGTGCCCGATGCGGGTGACCTTGGCGCAAAGGGACTGAAGCGCCGCGGCCACAGGGGGCTCGGCGATGGCGTCCGGCCAGACCAGATATACGGGCTCGTCATCGAGCCAGGCGCGTGCAAAGGTGCGTTCCTGCCGGACCCGCATGATCCCAGGGCCGGACTGCAGGGAGGGTGGCGGCTTCTGCTGCGGCTTTGCCGGGTCTTTCTTCCACACGGGCTTGTCGTTGACGGGCACGTAGTGCGTGACCACCGCGCGGGGAATCTTGCCGGGCACCCGGAGCCCCGGCGGAGGCAGCGACTCCAGCCAGAGCAGCGCCTCGCGCTCGCCGGGATCGGATCCGGTCACGAAGTGTGCCGCCGCCATCGCCATGAACACCCGCGCCGGATGCGGCGGCCATTCGGGACGCTCGCTCCCGGGCTGGCGCGCGTGGGTCTCGCACGCCGCGGCGAATCCATTCAGATACCGGATTCCGAGGGCGAGCATCTCAAGAAACCCCCACCGTCTCCTTGGCCGCCTCCAACTGGCTCAGTCGCACCAGCTTGACAAGCTCCGCAGCGGGCTTGAGAACGACCGGCTCCTCTGGCCACGGGAGTCCCAACTTCCGAGCGTTCTCCACCGTGCCGTTCAGGAGCGCGACCGCGGCGTCGCCCGTCAGAGAGAACTGCTTCGGATCCTCGCCCGGCCGGTCCAGGAGCTCCCACACCATGGGCCCGTCCGGCCAGAGCAGGCACCGGGACCGCAGGTCCGTCCCGGCTTCGAAGGCCAGCGTGGCCGCTGTCAGTCCCAGGGCTGCCAGGGTGGTCCGGGCGGCGACGTCGACGTCGGGATCGACCTTCCCCTCGAGCGGAAACCGGAGCCGTCGAAGGCAGATGAGCGAGAGTGTGGTCGTCTGCTCAGCGTACTCAATGGTCACACCGTTGTAGTAGTTGGCCTCGGTCTTCCGGTCCCGCTGCTCTGGGAACGGCACGCTGGAGTGATTGATCTCGGATGGACGCACAGCGCCATTCTCCCGACCCTCCGCGACCCGGAGAAGCGACTTGTCCTTGTCCCGGAAAACGAGGACGTCCTTACTGATCTCGAGCGGGTCCCGCCGGACCCCGCGTCGCAAGTCGCCAACCTCAACGCCGATCCCGACGATCTCTGATACGATGGCCCGCTCGAACTTCGGACCCAGACCCCCCTTGGGCCCGGTCGAGTCCCACATCCCGAACACCAGGGCTGTGGGGCAGAGTTCGAAGAGCGGTGTCGCGTTACCGAGGCTCACCGTATTGAGCGCCTTGCCCCGCTCGGACCTGCGGAACTTCACCCCGCCGATCTCGCTGTCCCGGAGGATCGCGTCCGCCAGGCGGTGCGGCACCTGCAGGCTCGTGATCCGTCCCACCTTCTCGATGAGCCGCCCGGCGGCCTCGTCCGCCTCGATGTCTCCGGTGGGGTCGAACTCGGAGAAGTCCACCACTACGAGCGGCAGCTTGAGCCGTCCGGCGTCCACCGCTTCCTGCAGCGCCAGCTCCATGCGGTTCGCCTGGCTTTGCACGCTGTCCAGCAGCACGCAGGGAACCGGTTCGGCCCGGCCGGGGATCCGCCGTTTCTCGACGGCGTACACCGCTCCCGCAAACGTCGGCGGGAACACCTTGTCCCCAGGCCCCCCTGCCGGCTGCAGGCGCCGCCTGCACCGGAACGCAGCCGCGGTTCCTTTGACCGCTTCGCGGATTATTTCCAACGTCAGCTCTTGCACGCTGACTCAGACATCACCTCCCGTCTCGTCCGCGACTTCCTCCTCGAGTCCGTGCAGAAGCTCCGAGGCAGTGAGGGGCCTTGGGAGGGCCTCCACCGGTCGGAGCTCCGGGAGCGCCTGGCCGTCGGGCACGGCCCGCAGGGCCTCGAAGCGGCGGGCGGAGACCAGCACCCGGGTCTCCAAAGTCGCCACGGAAGCGTTGTAGGCCTCCACGGCGCGTCCCAGGCGCCGGCCCACCGCTGCCCAATGCCCGGCCAGGTCTGCGATGCGCTTGTACAGCTCCTTCCCCAGCTCCGCCACGCGGCAGGCGTTCTCCGCCAGCGCCTCCTGCCGCCAGCCGTACGCCACGGCCTTGAGAAGGGCGATCAGGATCGTGGGGCTCGCGGGGATGACCCGTCGCCCGATACCGAACTCGATTAACCCGGGGTCCACCTCCAGGGCCGCGCTGAAGAACGCCTCGCCGGGCACGAACATGACCACGAAGTCCGGCACGACGTCGAACTGCTCGAAGTACGACTTCCTCCCGAGCTGGGCCATGTGGGCCCGAACCTGGCTCGCGTGCTGGACCAGGAAGCGGCGCCGGCTCTCCTCGTCCGGAGCCTCCACGGCGCTCAGGTAGGCGTCCACGGGCGCCTTCGCGTCCACCACCAGGCGCCGGCCTCCCGGCAGCTGCACGACGAGGTCCGGCCGCAGGCGCCCGTCGTCTCCCTGGCCCGTGGCCTGCTCCACGAAGTCGCAGTGGGGCTGCATGCCCGCCATCTCGACCACGCGGCGCAGCTGCAGCTCGCCCCACCGGCCCCGCGCCGTGGGCTGGCGCAGCGCCCTTACAAGGTTCGCGGTCTCCTGGTGGAGCCGGGGCAGGTGGGACTCCGCGAGCTCCCGGAGCTGTTGGCTCAGCGCGCCGTACGCCTCCGCCCGCTGCTTCTCGACTTCCGTCAGGTACGTCCGGATGCGGTCCACCTGTTCGTGGAGAGGCCGGACGAGCTCCTCCACAGCCCTCTGACGGGCGTCCAGGTCGGTCCGGGCCGCCTGTTGGAACCTCTCGAGGTTCTCCCGGGCGAGCTGCAGGAAGGCCTGGTTGTTGTGGCTGAGGGCTTCTGCGGACAGCGCCCGGAAGGTGTCGGCCAGCTTGACCTGCGCCTGCTCAATCAGGGCGAGTTTCTCCTCGGCCGCGCGGCGCTCGTGCTCGAGTTGGGTCTCGAGGGCGGCCACGCGGGCTTCTAGTTCCCGGACGCGCTGCTCGCGTGCCACAAGCTCCCGCTCCAGGTCCGGGACCCGGGCAGCTTCCGCTTCGGCCGCGGCCCGGCGCTCGGCCTCCTGCTGCAGGAGGCGGGCGTGTTCGGCCTCGCTGCGCCGGTGCCGCGCCTCGGCCCACGCGCGCACCGCGGCTACCGCCACCGCTGCGCCCACCAGGGCTCCTATGGCGAACTCAACCCACGCACTCACAGCGGCCTCCGCGGGAACCAGGGTCAGTCCGCCAGGATTCGACCCCGAACGACGTCAGGCACCAAGCCACCTCCACAGACTCAACGCGGCGGGTGCGCGCTTTCGCACCTGAACGGTGTCGTCTGGTGGGCTGTCTCGTGGGTCCGAGCGAGCTGGGCAGGCCTCCGGGACCTTGCCCCCGAAGAGCCCTCGAGCGCAGGGGACCGGGGTCGCCAAGAGTCACTGCGCGGTTCTTAGGGTGGTCCAGCCAGGGCTGCGGACCCTCCCCACCGACTGCGGTGCCGGGCCTCAGCACCCCGGGGACTGGTCCGTGCCAGAACCCGTGGCGGCTCAGCCCCCGTTCGGAGCGGAAAGACTGACCCGCGGCCCTCGAGAGCCTTGATTTGAGCGTTGCAGCGGTCCCCACCCCAGTACGCCTACCCATCCGTCCCTGACCCCACAGGCCTGCCTGCCGGGCTCGGGCCGAGCTCCTTGAACCTATGCCCAGCGGCAGGCCTTCCTAGCCCTCCGCGAGCGGCGATATTCGCACAGTACGCCAGTCGGCGAACTTTGTCAACTCCATCGAGGAACGCCTCTGCGGTCGATCGCGGGCCTGCCAGTCCCGGCCGACCTCGCTCTACAAGGGGGGTTCCGCGTAAAGGCTCCGCTGCCCGGGGGTAGCCACCAAGCCGAGCTCCACGAGGCGGATCTGGGCGGCTTGGCGGGAGACGTCGAACCAGCGGGCCAGCCTACGCACGACTCCGTCCAGCTCCTCCGCCCGCAGCGCTTCTTCGGGGAACACACCGACTTCGGCCTTGGCTCGCGTGACCGCCTGCAGGAACACCGACCGCGGCATGAGCAAGGCGGCCATACACCGGTTCGCCTGGACCTCCCGCCAGTCGCTCCCCCCGCCGAACGCCACCTCCCGCTTGAAGCACCGGAACAGCCGCTGGTGCGGGACTGCCACGTCCGGGCGTGGGAGTTCCAGGAGGGAGGTCTGTGAAGGGTCGGGTTCGGCCAGGATCCGGTGCAGCAGAACGTGTGCCGCCTCGTGCGCCACGGTAACCCGCCAGCGGCCGCGGGCCCCAGGTGCGGGATTCGGGGCGTCGAAGGCGGACTCCGTCAACTCCCGGTTGATCAGGACCTGTGGGGGGAGTCCGGCACGGAATTCCGTGACGCCCAGGACGTCAGCAGGCAGAGGCGCATACTGGTCGAGATCCGCGCAGAGGTAGTCCTCTACGAACCGCTCCACGTCCACCACCGGCGCCTGGAGCGTGGGCATCAGGCCCGCTCGGCGCAGCTCGTCTTCGGCAGTGGACTCGATCTCCCCGCGCTCGAACCAGACCCGCGTAGAGCCGTCGGCTGCCCGGTACCACTTCATTTCTTGCGCTGCCCGAGGCGCTCCGCCCGCTGCTCCAGGTCCTTAAGGTCGGCCTCGTCCAGGTGGTGCTCCGCGATCCTCCGGAACAGCCGGACGGCTGCGGGGGACCGTCTCAGGTACCGCTCCGTATCCGGGTCCAAGCGGCCGGCCCTGGCGAGCAACTCGTCGAGGTCCAGGTGTAACCGGCGGGCGATCCCCTCCAGGACCTCCTGGGAGGGCACCCTCCGGTCGTTCTCGATGTCGCTGAGGTAGGAAGGCGTGATGCCGAGTTCCTCCGCCAACTCCCGCAGGCGGAGGTTGGCCCGCTGCCGTGCATCACGAACGTAGTCGCCGAGTGTCTCGGACGGTCTCGGTCTTCGCATGTCCGCTCACGAGCTTACGCGCAGCCTGCCAGCCGCGCAACGGGCGCTTCACGGCGGGAAGGTCACTCCGTCCAGGACCCGCCACACGCTCCTGGCACGGGCCTCCACGTCTGCCTCGGGGTCCACCCGCTCGCCCGCCACCGCCGCCAGGGTCGGGGTTCCGGTAGCGCGCTGCAGAAGCTCGGCCCGTCGGGCCGCCCGCTTCACGTCGTACACCCGCACTTCCCCTGACACCTCCACAAGGAGGTAGGTCTCCTCGCCGTCCCGGCGGCCGACGACGATCACGTCGGCCAGGAGGACGTCCTGCAGCTCCTCCTCGGTGATGCGGCCTGCTTTGACCGCCTCGTCCAAAAGCTGCTGCAGGCTGGTGGGCGGAACAGGGCGGATCCCCTTGAGGATTCGCTGGAAGAAGGCGTGAGCGCGCTCGCGGTAGCGGCGCTCCAGCTCGCTGCCGACGAGGTCGCCCACGCGCCTCTCCAGCCTGTCCAGCCGCCCCTCGGTCCGCCTCTGCGCCGCAGCGAGCTCACCCACCTGCTGCTCCGTGCGCCGCTGCGCCTCCGCCAGCTCCTCCACCCGCTGCTCCGTGCGCCGCTGCGCCTCCGCTAGCTCCTCCACCCGCTGCTCCGTGCGCCGCTGCGCCTCCGCCAGCTCCTCCACCCGCTGCTCCGTGCGCCGCTGCGCCTCCGCCAGCTCCTCCACCCGCTGCTCCGTGCGCCGCTGCGCCTCCGCTAGCTCCTCCACCCGCTGCTCCGTGCGCCGCTGCGCCTCCGCCAGCTCCTCCACCCGCTGCTCCGTGCGCCGCTGCGCCTCCGCCAGAGCCCTGACCTCGGCGGCGATCTCCCTCACCAGCTCAGGCAGACGCAGCAACTCCTCGCCCAGCAGGGACGCGCGCAGGACGCCCTTCCACTCGGGGTGGCGCTCGAGCAGCTCCAGCAGGTCCTTGAGGTCCTGGACGGTGAACGCCATCGTTTGGATTCTACCGCCCCTTCCCCTCCAGCGCACGGGCGCCGGGTGCGGTCCTACCCAGCAGACGCCGCAAGGCCAGGGCGTTGCGCACCGCGTGCCCGGCCACGTCGTTGTTGAAGAAGACGAACCCGTCGTGGCCGGAAGCCAGGAGCTGCCGCGTCCACCGCGCGTCCGCCTGCAGGCTCGCCGTGGGGTACAACCCCGCGTACGGTTCTCCCGGTCCGTGCCGACGCAGGTACCACCACCCCGCGGTCTGAGGGGCCCGGACCACCGGCCGGTCCATCCGCCGCCGCCGCATGCCCGGGGCCAGCACCTGGAAGGGCCAGTCGGCGTACACGACCGCCGCGTCGTAGTCCGCCAGCAGCTCGTAGACCGCGTCACAGAACCACGAGGGGTCGCGGAACTCGAAGGCGTGTCGGAGACTGCGCGGCAAGCTGGCCAGGAAGCCCTGCAGGCGGAGCGGGTCGGCCCCTAGCCGCGGCGGGAGCTGCCACAACACGCACCGCAGCCGGTCGCCCAGGGGCCGGCAGGCGTCCAGGAGAGCCCGCACGGGCTCCTGGGGCTCCCGCAGCCGCAGGACGTGGGTGATGTAGCGGCTGCCCTTCACCACGAAGGCGAAGTCCCGCGGCGCCCGGCGGGCCCAGCTTTCGAAGGTGCGGCTCGCGGGCAGGCGATAGAATGTAACGTTCAGCTCGACGGCGTCGAAAACCTGCACGTACCGGTCGAACCACTGCTGCGGCGGGAGACCCTCGGGGTAGAGGACGCCTACCCAGTGTTTGTACGTGTACCCGGAGGTCCCGATCCAGGCCCGCGCCACACCGACCCCACGCGGCTCAGTCGACCCGCACGCGCGCGAACCGCCGCCTGCCGACTCGGACCACGGTCCCGGTGCGGACCGACACCCGCGCCTCGGCGTCGGTCACCCGCTGGCCGTCCACGCTCACGCCCCCCTGGGCCACCAGGCGCCGGGCTTCGCTGTTGGAGGCCACAAGCCCCAGTCGCCGCAGCAGCGGCACCACCCCCACCCGGCCCTGCGCGTCCAGCTCGGCCGCGGGCAGGTGCACTTCCGGCACCTCCGACGGCAGCTCCTCCCGGGCGAAGACCCGGTCGAACTCCTCCTCTGCCCTCCGCGCGGCCTCCTGCCCGTGCCAGACGGCCACGATCTCGCGGGCCAGGCGCCGCTTGACGTCCCGCGGGTGCAGGCGACCCGACCGCAGCCCCTCTTCGACGGCGCGGACCTCCTCCATGGGGACGTCCGTGCACAGCTCGAAGTACGTGGGCATGAGGGAGTCGGGGATGGACATCACCTTTCCGTACATCTCCTCCGGCGGCTCGCCGATCCCGATGTAGTTGCCGAGCGACTTGCTCATCTTCTCGACGCCGTCCAGGCCGGGGAGGATGGGGGTCAGCAGCACCACCTGCGGCGGTTGTCCGAACTCCCGCTGCAGCTCCCGGCCCATGAGGTTGTTGAACTTCTGGTCCGTCCCGCCCAGCTCCACGTCTGCCTGCAGCGCCACGGAGTCGTAGGCCTGGCAGAGAGGGTAGAGGAGCTCGTGAAGCCCGATGGGGTTCCCTTCCCGCCAGCGGGCGGCGAAGTCTTCCCGCTCCAAGATCCGCGCCACCGTAGTCTTGCTGCACAGGCGCACCACGTCGGCGAACCGAAGGGGCGACAGCCACTGGCTGTTGAACACCACCCGGGTGCGCTCAGGGTCCAGGATCCGCGAGTACTGCTCGCGGTAGGTGGCCGCGTTGCGCTCCACCTCCTCCGGGGTGAGCATGGGTCGGGTCTGCTTCTTGCCCGTGGGGTCGCCGATCAGCGCGGTGAAGTCGCCGATCACCAGGATGGCCTCGTGCCCGAGGTCCTGGAACTGCCGCAGCTTCCGCAGGACCACGGCGAACCCGATGTGGATGTCGGGGGCCGTGGGGTCCAGGCCCAGCTTCACCCGCAGGGGGCGGCCCTCCCGCAGCTTGTCCAGCAGCTCCTCCTCCCGGATGATCTCCGCCGCGCCCCGCCGCAGCAGCTCCAGCTGGCGTTCCGGTTCCAGGAACGACGTCATCCTCCCTCCCCTACGGCGAACAGCGGCTCGAGCTGCGCCCGGTCCACCTCCACGCCCAGGCCTGGGCGGGTGGGGACGGTTCCGACGCCGCCGAGGCTCCGCGGCTCGCCGCCTGCTACGTGTTCTCGGTTCCAGTCGCTCATGAAGGACGCGGCCAGCAGGTGCCGGGCGGGGGTGCTGGCCGCGAGGTGTGCTGTGGCGGCGGTCACCAGGTCCCCGCCCCACGTGTCCTCCACCACCAGCCGCAGGCCCAACGCCACCGCCAGGTCCCGCAACAGGCGGGCGGGCGTCAGGCCACCCACGCGGCTCACCTTCAGGTTGACGGCACTCGCCCCACCCTCTCCTGCGGCGCGCACGAGCGCTGCTGCGTCCGTCACCACCTCGTCGTACACCATGGGGAGAGACGTGCACCGGCGGACCGTCAGGCACTCCTCCAGCGTCGCGCACGGCTGCTCCAACAGCACGTGGGGGTAGCGCTCCAGCTCACGAGCGGCGGTCGTGGCTTCGTGCACGGTGTAGCCACCGTTCGCGTCCGCCAGCAGCCCCACCGGCGCGCGCAGGGCCTCCGCCACGGCGCCAACCCGCTGGGCGTCCTCGCGGGGGTCGGCACCCAGCTTGAGCTGGAACGTGCGCACGCCCTCCGCGTAAGCCCGCGCGGCGAACTCCGCCATGGCTTCCGCAGGGCCCAGAGGGACGGCCACGTACAGCGGGAAGCGCTCCTGGTGGACGCCCCCGAGCAGGGTGGCCACGGGCAGGCCCGCGGCCTTGCCGAGCAAGTCCCAACACGCCACGTCCACCGGGCTCTTGGCGTAGGCGTGGCCGGCCAGGGCCGCGTCCATGCGCGCCCGCACCTCGGCCAGGTTGCGCGGATCCGCACCCACCACCGCGGGCAACAGCTCCCGCAGAGCCGCCCGCGCGCCTGCGGCGGACGCGGGCAGGTACGTGCTTCCGAGCGGGCACACCTCGGCCCAGCCGTCCAGCCCGTCATCTGCCACCACGCGCACCACGGTGCTCGGAAGGCGCTCCACCACCCGGCCGCCGGACATCACGTACCGGCCGTGCGCGTAGGTGAGCTGGTATCCGTAGACCTCTACCCGCCGGATCCGCACGCCTACCTCCTACACCACCCAGAGAGCTGCAAAGGTCTCTCGGACAAACCCCTAGCCGGGGTGCGCCACCACGGGGTTGCGCAAGACCCCCACCCCTTCCACCTCCACCTCCACCACGTCGCCCGGCCGCAGCGGCCCCACACCGGCCGGGGTGCCGGTCGCGATCACGTCCCCGGGCTCCAGCGACATGTACCGGCTCACGTACTCGACCACCCGGGCGACGGACAGGATCATCTCGGAGGTGGAGGCGTCCTGGCGGACCTCGCCATTGAGGCGCAGGGTCACCCGAAGCCGGTCGGGGTCGGGGACCGCGCGGGGGGTGGCGACCACAGGCCCGAGGGGGCAGAAGGTGTCGAAGCTCTTCGCGCGGTCGAAGGGCCGGCGGCGTTCCACGTCCTCCCGCTGCAGGTCTCTGGCGGTGACGTCGTTCAGCGCGGTGTAGCCGCCCACGATCTCCAGCGCGTGCCGGGCCGGGACCCGGACGCCCCGGCGCGCGATCACCACCGCGAGCTCCGCCTCGTAGTGCACCTCGCGGCTCTCCGGCGGCAGCACGATCGCCTCCCCGGGTCCCACCACCGAACTTGGGGGCTTGAAGAAGATGGGCGGGTCCGGCGCGACTTCGTTCCCCAGCTCCCGGGCGTGGTCGGCGTAGTTGCGGCCCAGGGCCACGATCTTCGGCGGCCGGGCAATGGGCGCCAGGAACGTCACGTCGGACAAAGGACGCACCTGCCCGCCCACCGACGCGTCTTCGGGTACCGGCTGTGCCTCCAGCCGCGCCACCAGGTCCTCCATGCGCTCGACCACCTCCGGCTGGGACAGGAGCTGGGGGATGCTCCTCACGCCTTCCAGCAATACGGCGTGGTGGGCCAGCACCACCGCCACCGCCTCCCGACCCTCGTAGCGCACGCGCGCGAGCCGCATCCTCCCCTCCTCACTCGGTGAACTCGACGACCGTGGCACCCTCCCCACCCTCGTCCGGGCCCGCGAGGGAGAACCGCACACCCGGTTGTGCGCGCAGCGCGTCGTGCACCGCGCGCCGCAACGCGCCCGTGCCCTTGCCGTGCACCACCAGGACCCGGGCGGCACCTGCGAGCAGCGCTTCGTCCAGGTACTTCTCCAGCCGGGCCACCGCCTCGTCTGCGGTGAGACCCCGGAGGTCCAGCTTGGTGGGGAAGGCCAAGGAAAGCGTACGCGTGCGGACCGGGCCCGGCGCAGCGCGGACCCCCACCTGCGCCTCGCGCAGCTCCGCCCGCGGCACGCGCACCTTCGCCGAGCCCACCAGCACCTCGGCCGCGTCGGCGCTGAGGCCGACCACCACGCCCTCTGCACCCAAAGACGCGACCCGCACGGGCTGGCCCACCTCCACGTGGGCCAGGGGCTGGCCTCTATCCTGCGGGGCGGTCAGCGCCTCGCTGAGTTCCCGCAGCCTGAGACGCGCTTGTTCGGCGGCCTGCTCCCGCCGCTCGGTGCGCAGGGCGCGCAACAGCGCCTCCACCTCCTCGCGGGCGCGCGCCACCACCTGTCGAGCCTCCTCCCGCGCCTGTTCCAGCCGGCGCGCGCGGTCGCGTTCCAGCTCGGCGAGCCGCGCTTCGTACTCCCGCCGCAGCCTGTCCAGCTCGCCGCGCAGCCGCTGGGCCTGCCTGCGGTCCTCCTCCGCAGCCCGGCGGTCGCGCTCCACGCCCTCCAGCACCGCGTCCGCCGCCAACACGTCCTCCGCCAGGTAGGACCGCGCCCGCGCCACCACTTCCTCCTCCAGGCCCAGACGCTGCGCGATCCAGAAAGCATGACTGCGGCCGGGTGTGCCGATGCGCAGGTGGTACGTGGGCTGCAGGGTCTGCGGGTCGAACTCCACCGACGCGTTCTCCACACCGTCCAGCTGGTACGCCAGCGCCTTGAGCTCCCCGTAGTGGGTGGTGACCACGGTGCACGCACCGCGCTCGTGCAACGTCTCCACCACGGCCCGGGCCAGCGCACAGCCCTCCGTGGGGTCGGTGCCCGCGCCCACCTCGTCCAGGAGCACAAGGCAACCAGGCCCGGCTTCCCGGAGGATCTCCACCACCGCCCGCATGTGGGACGAGAAGGTGGACAGGTTCTGCTCGATGCTCTGCTCGTCCCCGATGTCCGCGAGCACCGCACGGAACATGCCCGCCCGGCTGTGGGGGTCCGCGGGGATGGCGAGGCCGGCCTGCGCCATCAGGGTCAGCAGCCCCACGGTCTTGAGGGTCACGGTCTTGCCGCCCGTGTTGGGGCCGGTGATCACCAGCGTCCGGAACTCCTCGCCAAGCCGCACGTCCACGGGGACCACGCGGCTCCCGTCGCGGCGCGCGCGCTCCACGAGCAGCGGGTGGCGCGCGGCCCGGAAGTCCAAGAGGGGTTGCGGCACCAGCCGGGGTTGGGAGGCGTCGAGGTCCTCGGCCAGCGACGCCTTCGCGAGCACGAGGTCCAGCCGGCCCAAGACCGCCGCGGCGCGCTCGAAGTCCGCGGCGCGGGCTCCCACTTCGCTCGAAAGCTCCGCCAGGACCCGCTCCACCTCTTGCGCTTCCTGGGCCTGCAGCTGGCGCAGGCGGTTCCCCAGCTGCAGAACCGCGAGGGGCTCCATGAAGAGGGTGGCGCCGGTGGCCGACTGGTCGTGCACCACGCCCGGGAACTGGGACGCGTACGCCTGTTTCACCGGCACCACGTAGCGGTCCCCGCGCACGGTGACGATAGGATCCTGCAGCATCCGCGCCCAGCGCCCAGACCGCACGATCTCCTCGAGGGTCGCGCGGATGCGGTCCTGGGTCGTCCGCACCTCCCGCCGCACCCGCGCCAGGCTCGGGCTCGCGGCGTCTAGGACCTGACCGTCCTCGCCGAGGCACCGCTCCAACCGCACTTCCAGGGGCTCGAGGGCCGGCAGATCCTTTATGAGGGAAGCCAGGACAGGCAGCTGGTCCGCCCGCTGCGCCACCGCGGTCCTCGCCGCCCGCACGGCCCGGCATGCGGCCAGGACGTCCAACAGGCTGCGCGGGTCCAGCACGCCGCCCCGGGCGGCACGCTGGACCGCGGGCCGGAAGTCCACCACGCCCCGGAGGTTGAGCCCGCCCTCCCGCAACAGGACCCTGCCCTCTGCGGTCTGTTGCTGCAGCTCCTCGACGCGCGCGACGTCCACCTCGGGAACGATGGAGCGCGCGAGGGCCTCGCCCAGGGGCGTGGCGCAGAGCCCCGCGAGCCGCTCCCGGACGCGGTCGAACTCGAGAACGCGCAAAGTCCTTGGGTCCACCCTTCCAGGATACAGGACGCTGCCGTCCGAAGCGGGCTATGCCCCTGTCAAGGCAGCCTCCAGCGCGGGGGCCACGTCCACAAGGCTGTGACACTCGGCGACCACCGCATCCCGCGCGTCGCCCACCGCGACCAGGGGGACCGGGTTTGCGGTGTGCGCACCCCCTGGGGCTTCCGCGCCGCCGTGGTCGCTGGTGAGCACGAGCGTCGTCGTACGCGGGTCCAGGCCGTCCAGCGCGGCGCCGAGGGCCCGGTCCAGCTGCTCGAGGACCACCGCCACGGGGCGCGGGGAGCGGCCGTGCGAAGCCAGGTCGAGGGCGAAGAACTCGAACACCGTGAGGCCATACCGAGACGCCAGGCGGACGAGCCGGCGGCCGGCCTCTTCCGGTGCCACCGCCTGCACAGGGTAGCCACGCAGGACGAGCCCTTCACCCGTGAGGTCTCCGGCCACGGCCTCCCCGCGGCCGAGCGCCACCAGGTCGCGCACCGCCACGCCGGCCGCGCGTGCCGCCTCCAAGAAGGCGCCGTGGCGGGCGCGCGGGTCGCGCAGGAAGGGCTCGGGGTATGCGTTGGCCAGCGCCACCGAAACCCCTCTTCTGCGTAGGCGCGCAAAGAGGCTGTGCTCCCGGAGCACCGCCCGCAGCCGCTTCGTGGGGAACCCGGGCACGTGCCGGCCCTCCGCCGCGGCGGCGTTGTGGCCCGTGAGGAGCGCCACCTGTCCTGTGCCGCTCTGAGGCCGTCCCGGCACGCCCAGGGTGGCGTCCAGGGCCACGGCCGAGCACCACCCGTTGCGGGTGGGGAAGGAGGCCGCGCACAGGGGCCCGCCCAGCAGGGACCGCAGCGTGGGGACCTGCGCCACGAGCAGTGGGTTGTCGGTGGCCGTGCACGGACCCAGCCCGAAGCCGTCCACGAACCACAGCAGGAGGTGCCTCACCGGTTCTGCAACCGGTCGATCTCCGCGCTCGCCTCCGCCCGCGACAGACCCGCAAGCCACTGCTCGTCCACGGGCTGGCCGCGGCGCTGGAGGAGCTGGCGGAGGTAGTCCAGTTGTTTTGGAGTCGCGGGTTCCTGCAGCCCGAAGGGCAGCAGGGCCCGGACCCGGAGGAACAGCTCTGCGGTGAGCCGGGCGTCCCGCTCGCACCGCCGCCGCACGCCCTCTGCGTCGCCTTCCCGCACCAGGGACTCGATGTCGCGGCCAGCCGGCGCCGGGGCCACCTCCACCCCCAGCAGGTGCGCAGCCAGCTCCTGGGGGATCCACCGGAACTCCGCGAGCCCGGGCGCGAACAGCTCCATCAGGTCTACGAGGTTCGTGTCCTGCAGGGACCGGTTGCCTCGCAGGTCCAGCTCCACCTTCCACCGCACCCCGCGCACCAAGGACCTCACCTGCACGAAGGGCACGTCGAACCGCCGGCCGTTCCACGTGACGAGCTTCGCCCTGCCGGCCGCCTCCAGGCGGCCCCAGAAGAACTCCAGCAGGTCCCGTTCGTCCTCCGGACCGAGTGCCGTGCGGCTTTCCACCGCGCCCGCGGGGTCGCAGAAGGCCACGCACACCACCCGGCCGAAGGCAGGGTGCAGGGCCGTGAGGGAAGACCGGCCACCCAGCAGGTAGTCCACCACCGCGCGAGGCGCCTCCTCCGCGCGAAGCGCCACGGTCTCCACGTCCACCGCCAGGAAGGGGATCTCGGGCTCCACGGTCACCGGGACACGAACGGACTCCGCGGGTCGAAGAACCGCCACGGCCGGTCCGCTGCCCTGCGGATGCCGACCCGCGGGGAAGTTGCCACCTGCGCAGGCGGCTGTCCTCGCGCCAGGTAGAGGGGGCCGGGCCGCGTGAGGTCCCAGCCGTTGAAGCGCCGGTCCACCGCCAGGGCCTGCGTCAGCCGACCTGGCCCCCGCAGGAGGTCCCGGACGACCGCCCCGCGGCGCAGCCGCTGCATGACCTCCACCCCTCCCAGCGGCTCTGCGGCCCGCAGCAGCACCGCGCCTGCTGTGCCCTCCGGCTCGGTGACCACGTTCATGCAGTGGTGGTTGCCGTACGAGAAGTACACGTACGCCCTCCCGGGAGGCCCCCACATGATGGCGCTGCGGGGCGTGCGGCGGTAAGCGTGGCTCGCAGGGTCTTGCGGACCCAGGTACGCTTCCACCTCCACGAGCCGCGCCACCAGCACCGCCGCCTCCCGCCCCTCAGGCACTTCGGCGGGTTCCAGGGCGCGCACCACGAGGGCGCCCACCAGCTCCCGGGCCACCTCCAGGGTGGGCCGGGCGAAGAAGTCGGCCGCGAGGGGCGGGGCGAGCCGGGCGGCGCCTGCTCCCCTCATCCGCGCCGCTTCCGCCGCAGCCGGCTCAACAGCTTGTTCAAGGGCAAGGTGTTCACCACGTCCTGCGGCTCCAGCCAGCCCCGCCGCGCGGTCCCCACGCCAAACTCCATGAAGCGCAGCTCCGCGGGGCTGTGCGCGTCGGTGCCGATGGCCACCTGCACCCCGTGCTCCTTCGCCAGCCGTACGTGGGCGTCCTTCAGGTCCAGCCGGTCCGGCTGCGCGTTGAGCTCGAGGACGGTCCCGGTCTCCCGCGCGCCCGCCACGAGCCGCTCCACGTCCACGGAGTACGGGTCCCGCTGGCCCAGCAGCCGGCCGGTGGGGTGGCCGATCATGGTCACGTAGGGGTTTCGCATGGCGCGCAGGATGCGGTCCGTCATGGCCCGCGTGTCCATGCGGAACCGGCTGTGCACCGAGGCGATCACCACGTCCAGCTCCCGCAGCACGTCGTCGGGGTAGTCCAGGCTCCCGTCCGCGAGGATGTCCACCTCTGAACCGATCAACACCGTGATGCCTTCCAGGCGCTCGGACAGCCGGCGCACCTCCCGTACGTGCTCCCGCAGGTCTTCCACGCTGACCCCGCCCGCGAACTTCAGGGACTGGGAGTGGTCGGTGATGCAAACGTACTCGTAGCCCAGCTGTCGGGCCGCGCGGGCCATCTCCTCCGCGGTGGCCTGCCCGTCGCTCCACTTGGTGTGCATGTGCAGGTCGCCGCGGATGTCCTCCCGGGTCACCAGGCGGGGGAGCTTCCCGCGCTCCGCGGCTTCGATCTCCCCCTGGTCCTCCCGGAGCTCCGGCGGGATCCACGGCAGCCGCACCGCGGCGTAGACCTCCTCCTCCGTACGGCCCCCCACCCGCCGGTCGTCTTCCACGCGGAACACCCCGTACTCGTTCACCTTGAGCCCCATGCGCACCGCCCGCTCCCGCAGCTTCACGTTGTGGTCCTTGGAGCCGGTGAAGTACTGCAGGGCCGCGCCGAAGCTCGCGGGCTCCACCACCCGCAGGTCCGCCTGCACTCCGTTCCGCAGGACCACGCTGCTGCGGGTGGTGCCCTGGGACAGCACCTGCGCCACCAGCGGGTGGGTGACGAAGGCCTCCATCACGGGCTCGGGGACCTTGGCGGTAGCCAGCACGTCCACGTCCCCGATGGTGTCGCGCATGCGGCGCAGGCTGCCCGCGACGCTCACCTCGCCCACCCTCTTCGCCTTGCGCAGCGCCGCCACCACCTCCTGCGCCAGCGGGAGCACCGCCCCCAGCGGCAGCCGTGTGGACTGCCGGCGGACCTGCTCGATCCCCCGCAGGATGTTCTCCTCGGTCTTCTTGCCCATGCGGGGGAGGTCCCGCAGACGCCCCTCCCGCGCCGCGCGCTCCAGTTGGTCCAGGGTGGTGATCCCCAGACGTTCGTACAACAGGACCGCGGTCTTGGGGCCCAACCCCGGCACCCGCATCAGGGTGGTGATGCCGTGCGGCAGCTCCCGCAACAGCTCCTGGTGGTAGGTGATCTTACCGGTGCGCAGGTACTCGGAGATCTTCTCCGCGAGGCTCTTGCCGATCCCGGGGATCTGGTCCAGCTCGCCCCGGTCCGCCACCGCCTCCACGTCCTCCGCCAGGTTCTCCAAAGACCGGGCCGCGCGGCGGTAGGCGTTCACCCGGAACGTGGACTCGCCCTTGATCTCCAGGAGGTCCGCGATCTCGTTGAACAGGGCCGCGATCTCGAGGTTCTTCATCCCGGCCCTCCTGCGGGAGGGCTCAGAACTTCTCGCCCCCGGGGCCCAGGGCGGGCAGCCGGACGGGCAGGAGCGGGCTCACCGCCCGGTGCACCGCCAGCTGCCACCCCACCAGGTACGGCCCCGAAGCCGACCGGTCCACGTCCTGGCGCACTTGCGGCGCGAACGGCGCGGACAGCAGGAAGGTAACCAGGACCACCCCGAGCACCGCGGCCTTCACCACGCCGACAAGCCCGCCCAGCAGGATGGCCACGCCAGTGGCCGCCCGCCGCCCTGCGATCCAGGCGGTGAGGAAGTTGCCGACCACGAGGAAGATGAGGAACAGGACGGCGAACGCCACCGTGGCGGCCCAGTCCGGCCACGGGAAGGTGGTGCCGAAGAAGGTCTCCGCGGCCTGCCGGAACAGCACGGCCGCGCCGAGGTAGCTGGCCAGCACGAAGGCGCTCTCCACCAGCGTGCGCACGGGTCCCCGTTGCAGCCCGAGGAGCACGCTCAGCAGCAGCAAGGCCAGCATCACCCAGTCCAACCACGTCACGGTCATCGGGGACCTCCGGCCGGACTGCTTCCGCACACGGCGCCCCACCTCCTGCCCGGCGGCTACCGGAACTGCGCGCCCAGCTCTTCCCGCAGCCTCTGGCGTAGGTGGTCGAGGATGCCGTCCACCTCCTCAGAGGTCAGGGTCCGGGAGGGGTCTCGGAACACCAGGCGCAGCGCGAGGCTCCTGTGGCCTGCGGGGACCTGCGGCCCGGTGTACACGTCGAACGGCTCGCACCGCTCCAGCACCGGCCCTGCCGCCTTTCGGATGGCCCGGACCACGTCCGCGGCCGCCACCCCCTCGGCCACCACCACGGCCAGGTCCCGCTCGGTGGCCGGCGTGCGCGGGAGGGGCCGGTACTGCGGTGTCGTGCGGGCGGCGCGCGCCAGGGGTTCGAGCTCGAGCTCCGCCACGTACGCGCGGCCGTGCAGGTCGAACCGCTCGCACACGTCCGGGTGCAACTCGCCCACCCAGCCCACCGGCCCGGTGCCCAGCCACAGGGAGGCCGCGCGGTAGGGGTGAAGCCACGGCTGGCCTTCCGGCCGGAGGTCCCAGCCCGGGACGTGCAACGCCTCCAGCACCGCCTCCACCGTCCCCTTCAGGTGGTAGAAGGACGTCTCGACCGCCTCCGGCGGCAGGTTCCAGCCGCCCTCTAGGGCCCGGCCGATGCGGGCGATCCCGACCACCTTCCGCTCCTCCCAGCCGGCGGAGGAGTTCCGGAACACCCTGCCGATCTCGAAGACGTGCACGTCGAGGTTGCCCCGCACCCGGTTCGTCCGCAGGACTTCCACGAGGGAGGGCAGCAGGGTGGTCCGCAGGTGCGTGTGGTCGCGGGTGAGGGGGTTGCGCAACGGGATGGCGTCCCGCAAGGGGTGGCCTTCGGGGATCCCGACGGCTTCCAGCTCGCCCGGGTGCAGCAGGGTGAGGGTGAGGACCTCGGTGAGCCCGGCCCGCAGCAGCGCTTCCCGCACGCGCCGTTCCGCCACAAGGTCCGGGGAGACCGCCCCCGCGGCCATGACGTCCACCGGCAGCGTCTGTGGGATGCGGTCGTAGCCCCAGATGCGGGCCACCTCCTCGATCAGGTCTTCCTCCCGCTCCACGTCCCGGCGGTGGCTTGGGACCGCCACCACCCACCGAGTGCCGTCCCCGCGCGGCGCGAAACCCAGACGCCGCAAGACGTCCTCGACCTCAGGCTCGGGGATCTCCACGCCCAGCACGTGCCGCAGGCGCTGTGGCCTCAGGGTCACCTGCCGAGCTGGTTCTGGGTCTGGGTAGACGTCCAGCTCGCCGCGCAGCACACGGCCGCCTGCGAGCTGCTGGACCAGCTGCGCGGCGCGCGCGGCCGCAGAGCGTGCGCGTTCTGGGTCGCCGCCGCGTTCGTGCCGCGTGCTGCCCTCGGTCCGGATCCCCAGGGCGCGGGCGGTCCGCCGGACCGCCACGGGGTGGAACCACGCAGACTCGAGCAGCACCCGCCGCGTCTGCGGCCGGATTTCCGTGTCCTGGCCGCCCAGGATGCCGCCGAGGGCCACCACCCGCTCGCGGTCCGCGATCACCAGCGCTCCCTGGGGCAGCGCCCGCTCCTGGCCGTCCAGGGTCACCAGCCGCTCCCCCGCCCGCGCCCGCCGGACCACCACCCCACCGCCCGCCAGGCGGTCGAGGTCGAAGGCGTGCAGGGGCTGTCCGGTCTCCAGCATCACGTAGTTGGTGACGTCCACCACGTTGTTCACGCTGCGCAGCCCGCACCGCTCGAGCCGGTCCACCATCCACGCGGGCGAGGGGCCCACCTGCACGTCCACCACCACGCGGCCCACGTACCGGTGACACAGGCCCGGCTGGAGGACCTCGACCCAGGCCACCTCCCGCGCCGGCGGGTCGCTCTCCAAGAGCTCCACTGCCGGCAGGCGCAGCCGGCCCCCGCACGCCGCGGCCACCTCCCGCGCCACACCCACCACGCCCAGCCAGTCGGGCCGGTTGGTGGTGGTCTCCAGCTCGAAGACCCAGTCGTCCCCCGTGCGGTCCACAGACTCCACGCCGAGGCCGAGCATGGGGAACCGCTCCTCCCACGCCGCGGGGTCTTGTGGGGTGGGGAACTCCACCAGCTCGGCGATCCAGCTCCACGGAACCCGCATCCCGCCTCCCGGACTAGAACTGCGACAGGAACCGCACGTCGTTCTCCCAGAACAGCCGGATGTCGTCGACGCCGTACCGCACCATGGCGGGCCGGTCCACCCCGCACCCGAAGGCGAAGGCCGTGTACCGCTCGGGGTCGATCCCCGCCATCTCCAGGACCCGGGGGTGGAACATCCCGCAGCCGCCGATCTCCAGCCACCGGCCCCGGAACCACACCGCGATCTCCGCGCTGGGCTCCGTGAACGGGAAGTAGGACGGCTGGAACCGCACCCGCGCCTCCGGGCCCCAGAGCTTGCGGGCGAACTCCGCGAGCACGCCCTTCAGGTCCGAGAACCGCACACCCTCCCCCACCATGAACCCGTCCACCTGGTGGAAGACCGGCATGTGGGTGCTGTCCACCACGTCCCTCCGGTAGCAACGGCCCACGGTGACCACCCGCATGGGCGGGGTGCGCTCCCGCATCACCCGCACGTCCACCGCGGTGCACTGGGTGCGCAGCAACCGCTCGTCGTCCAGGTAGAAGGAGTCCTGCGCGTCCCGGGCGGGGTGGTCGTCGGGGATGTTCAGGCGGCGGAAGTTGAACTCCTCGGTCTCCAGTTCGGGGCCGTCCACCACCTCGAACCCCATGGCGCGGAAGATGTCGCGGATCTCCTCGATCGTGCGGCCCAGCACGTGCTCCCGGCCCACAGGCGGCCGCCGCCCGGGCAGGGTCACGTCCACCGCCTCCTGCCGAAGCCGCTGGTCCCGCTCCCGGGCCCGCAGGGCTTCCAGCCGGGTTCGGATCGAATCTTCTAACTCGTCCCGGAGGGCGTTGAGCGCTGAGCCCGCCGCCGCCCGCTCCGACGGCGCAAGTCCCGCCACAGACCGCAGCAGGGCGGTGACCTCGCCCTTGCGGCCCAGGTACCTGCGGCGGAGGGCCTCGACCTCCTCCGCGGTGCTAGCCGCCTGTAGCTCCTGCAAAGCGCGGCGCCGGACTTCCTCCACCCGCTCGTACATCCGTACAACCCCTCCACACGTCAAGGCGCGCCGCCGCCACAAGGGCGGAGGCGCGCCTCCGCGGTACCACCTTGCTTCCGGAAGCCGAAAAGCACTCCCGGCGCTCTCAGCGGCTGTATCGGGCTCCCCGGCGGGCATTACCCGCGGCCCGCACGGACCGCGCTCCTCCCGCAGCTCGGGAGCGAACGGCGCAGGCGCCACCGCCGGGGACTCCCACCCCGCCCCCTCTCTGCGGGCGTGGAGCCGCGCGCTCTCCCTCCTCGCCTAGTTCCAGATGAACCGGGCGTGCGCGTGCGCCCGGCGCAGCCGCCGGTACACCACGTACGCCCAGACCGCGCCGGTCCTCTGGAACACGCTCCAGAAGAACTCCGACGTCCAGAACATCCGGCCCTCAGAGCGCCCGCTGGGGCGCTCGGCGGCAGTATAGCAACGGTGCGCTAGGGAGTCCACGCGCGGCGGGCTTCGTAGCACAGCACGGCCGCCGCGGCGTTCACGTTCAGGGACTCCGCACCGGCCACGGGGATCCGCACCGTCCGCGCTCCCGGCCAGACGTGCCGTGCTCCCGCGGCCTCGCTGCCGAACACCAGCGCGACCGGCGGGCGGTAGTCCGCCTCCCGGTAGTCCACCTCGCCGGAGGGATCCGCCAACCACACCCGCCCGCGCGCGAGCACATCCTGCGGCCGGGCGGAAGCGATCCGGAGCGCGAAGCACGAGCCCGCGCTGGCCCGCACCGCTGCGGGGTGGAAGGGGTCGGCGGTGTTGGGGAGCACCGCGAGGGCGTCGAACCCCGCCGCGTGGGCCGTGCGGACCAGAGCGCCCACGTTGCGGGGGTCCTGCAGGCCGTCGGCCACCACCAGACGCTGCCACCCAACGGTCTCCAGGGGCACCACCGGCGGCAGCACCACCACCGCGGCCACGGGTTGCGGGGTCTTCACGTCCGCGAGCGACTCCAACACGCGCCCGGACACCCAGCGCACGGGGATGCCACGGCGGTGGGCTTCCTCCACCACCGCACGGCCCGGCCCCGGGTCCGCTAGCGCCAGGACCTCCTCCACCCCGGCCCCATACCGCAGCACGGCGTCCACCAGCCGCACGCCCGTGACCACCGCGCGGCCCTGTTCGGTGCGGTCCTTCCGCCGGGCGAGCGCCCGCAGGCTCTGGATGTGTGGGTTGCGGGGACTTGTGATCACCGCCGGGGATGGCCCCGGACCTGCCGCCTACTCGGTCCCGGTGGCGCGGCGTACGATCTCCGCGAACGCCTCCCGGTCACGGACCGCGAGGTCCGCCAGCACCTTGCGGTTGATGGCGATCCCGTTGCGGCGCAGCCCGTGGATGAGCCGGCTGTACGACAGGCCGTGCTGTCGGGCCGCGGCGTTGATCCGCGCGATCCACAGCCGGCGGAAGTCCCGCTTGCGCTGCCGCCGGTGGCGGTAGGCGGCCGCCAAGGCGCGGATGACGTACTGGTTCGCCAGCTTGAACCACCGGCTCTTCTTACCCCAGAAGCCCTTCGCTAGCTTGAGGATCTTCTTGTGGCGCGCCCGGGTCGTCTTGCCGCGCTTGACCCTCGCCATGGCCGACCTCCTCAGTCGTAGGGCAACAGGCGCCGCAGCCGCGCCACGTCCTGCGGTGCCACCGGCACCCGACGGTCCAGGTCCCGCCGCCGCCGGGGCCTCTTCTTCTGCTTGAGGTGGCCGCCGCCCTGGCGGCCGCGCAGCAGCTTGCCGCCGCCCGTCACCCGGATGCGCTTGCGCGTCCCTTGGTGCGTCTTCACCTTCGGCATGACCCGCCTCCTACCGCCGCGCGGGGCTCAGCACCATGACCATGTTGCGGCCCTCCATGGCCGGGGGCCGCTCCACGTGTGCGATCTCCGACACGTACTCCGCCAACCGGTCCAGGATCTGCCGTCCCAGCTCCGGGTGCGCCATCTCCCTGCCCCGGAACCACATCTCCACCTTCACCTTGTGCCCTTCCTGCAGGAACCCGTAGATGAGCTTCGCCTTCGTCTGGAAGTCGTGGTCGCCGATCTTGGGCGTCATCCGCATGCGCTTGACGTCCGAGCCGCGCTGCTTGCGGTGGGCCTCGCGGTCCCGCTTGCTCTGCTCGTACTTGTACCGCCCGTAGTCCATGATCTTCGCCACGGGCGGGCTCGCGGTGGGTGCTACCTCCACCAGATCCAGTCCCAGCTCCCGCGCCCTCCGCAGGGCCTCGGGGACGGGCACGATCCCCAGCTGTTCCCCGTTCGGCCCGATGAGACGCACCTCGCGGATGCGGATGCGCTCGTTCACCCTCGGCTCGCGCTCTATGCTATCCCTCCTCCGGCGCCCCGCCGCGCCAGGAAAATGAAGGCGGGCGCAGAAGCCATCCTCCACGCCCGCGGACCGTCGACCCAGGACCCGGCTGGCGGAGCCGCCGGGTGAGAAGCGTGGCGCTTCTGCTTTGGCGCCTGTCACCATAACACGGTGGGGGATGTCCGTCAACGCGACGCTGGAACGGGTGGGGTCCTGGACCCTGAGCCGCCTGGAGGAGGCCGGGGCCGCGGCACGCCTTCTGGCCCGCGTGGGACGCAGCCTGGCGCGGCTGCGGTGGGAGGCGCGGGAGACCGTGCTGCAGATGAGCCGCGCCGGCGCCGACTCGGTGCCCATCGTGCTGCTCACCGGCCTGTTCTCCGGGATGGTGCTGGCCTACCAGACCTCCAGCCAGCTGCTGCGCCTGGGCGGGGAGGGGTTCGTGGGCGGGCTGATCGCGGTGTCCATGGCCCGGGAGGCCGCACCGGTGTTCACCGCGGTGACCGTGGCGGGCCGCGTGGGCGCGGGGTTTGCCGCGGAGCTCGGAACCATGGTGGTGACCGAGCAGGTGGACGCCCTGACCGTGATGGGGGTAGACCCCGTGGAGTTCCTCGTGGTGCCCCGCACCCTGGCGCTGGTGTCCATGCTGCCCGCCCTCGTGCTCCTCGCGAACGCGGTGGGGTCGGTGGGCGGGTACGCGGTCAGCGTGCTCGCCGGGGTGCCGGGGACGACCTACCTGCAGTCCGTGCGGCAGTTCCTGGACCTGCACGACGTGCTGGGCGGGCTTGTGAAGGCCGCGGCCTTCGGGTTCCTGGTGGCGCTCGTGGCGTGCCACAAGGGCCTGCGCGCCTCCGGCGGTGCTGCGGGCGTGGGCCGCGCCACCACGGGGGCCGTGGTGGGCGCCATCGCGTGGGTCCTGGCGGCCAACTACTTCCTGGACGTGCTCCTCTTCTGAGGCCGTGGAGCTCGAGGGCCGGATCGAGGTGGACGACCTGCACGCCCGGCTCGGCGGCCGGGAGGTGCTGCACGGGGTGTCCCTGCGAGTCGAGCCCGGGGAGGCCCTGGCGATCCTGGGACCGAGCGGCTGCGGAAAGACGGTGTTCCTCAAGCACGTGGTCGGCCTGCTCGTGCCGCACCGCGGGGAGGTGCGGCTGGACGGCGTCGCCGTGCACCGCATGGACCCTGCCACCCTGCGGTCCGTGCGGTCCCAGATGGGTGTGGTGTTTCAGGGCGGCGCGCTGTTCGACTCCCTCACCGTGGGCGAGAACGTGGCCTTCCCGCTGCGGCGCCACCGGCGGCTAGCCGAAGAACGCGTCCAGGAGATCGTGGCCGAGATGCTGAACCTGGTGGACATGGGGGGGACACAGGACCTGCTGCCGGGCGAGTTGAGCGGCGGGATGCGCAAGCGGGTGGGCATCGCGCGGGCCCTGGTCTTGGGTCCCAAGGTGGTGTTGTACGACGAGCCCACCGCGGGGCTGGACCCGGTCACCGCGCGCGCCGTGGACCGCCTGATGGCCTTCCTGCGGGAGCGGACGCGCACCACCACGGTGCTCGTCACCCACGACCTGCTCACCGCGTTCGCCGTGGCCGACCGGATCGCGGTCATGGAAGCGGGCCGGATCGTGGCCGCGGGGTCTCGCGAGGAAATCCGGTCCTCCCGGCACCCTCTGGTGCGGGCGTTCCTGGAGAGCTCCGCGGTGTCCGAGGCGCAGGGAGGAGGGCGGTCGTGAGGCCGGAAGCGCGCGTGGGCCTGCTGGTGGTGGTCGCGGCGGCGGTGCTGGTCGCCCTGCTGGTCTTCCTGGGGTACGGGGTCTTCCGGCCGCCCGGCTACGAGCTGCGGGTGGTGTTCACGGACGCGGAGGGCCTCGCCCCAGGGACTGCGGTCCGCATGGCGGGCGTGGAGGTGGGGACCGTCCAGTCCCTGGAGCTCACCGCGGACCAGCGGGCGGAGGCGCGGGTGCGCATCCGGCCGGAGGTGCGCATCCCCCGGGGATCGACCTTTCGCGTGGCGTCCGCCACCTTGCTGGGCAACCGGTTCCTCGCGGTGGTCCCCGGGCCCGGGCCGGACGCCCTCCAGCCCGGTGAGGTAGTCGCCGGGGAGCCACCTGCCTCCGTGGACCTGGCCTTCCGCCGGCTGGACCAGGTGGCCCAAGAGCTGCGCTCCGCTTTGCAGGACGTCCGCCGCGCGGTGCGGGCCGTGGAAGGACTCGTGGCCAACCTGGACGCAACGGTGACCGGCGTACGCCGGGTGGTCACCGACCCGCGCCTCCGTGAGTCCCTGGCGGCCGCGGCGGCGCACGTCGAAGCGGCGGCAGCCGAGGTAGAGGTCGTGGCGACCTTTGCGGGTCGGGACGTGCGGCAGACCGCGCGCACCCTGGCCGCGTTGTCGGCGGAGCTTCTCGAGACCTCTAGCACCGTCCGGCGCTTCGTGGAGGAGGCCACCGGAGAGGGCGAACTCGCGGGCCGTGTGCGGAGGACGGCCGCTTCGGTGGAGCGGGTGGCGGCTCGACTGGACGCCATGGCCCGTACCCTCCAGGAAGGGCTGGTGCGCGAGGACCAGCTCCGGGAGGTGCGGGGTCTCGTGCAAGACGCGCGCCGCGCGGTCCAGCAGGCGGAGGTGGCCGCACGGGAGGTGGGCGGGGCAGCCCGGCGGGTGGGCGAGGTGGCCGAACGGGCAGGTGCAGGAATCGAGCGCATCGGCGCGGTGCTGCGGGGGCCCGAGGGCGTTCCCCTGCTCCCGAGCCTGCGGCTGGTGTACGAGCTCGGCTACGACACCCGCACACGGTTTCGGCACGACCTGGACCTCTGGGTCCTGCCAGACGACGCGCGCTATTACCGCCTGGGGCTGCACGACGTGGGGCAGTCGAACCACGTGAACCTGCAGGTGGGATTCCGGCTGTCCGACCAGCTGGGGTGGCGGGCGGGGATCCTCCAGTCCCAGGTGGGCGTAGGACTCGACTACCGCTTCGCGCAGGACGGCTCGTTGCGGCTGGACCTGTACGACCTCAACCGCCCTACCCTGGACGTCTCCGCCCACTACGGCTGGGCTCCCAACTGGGCTCTCGGTCTGCACGTGCGGGGGTTGCTGCAGGTGCCGTCCTACGGGCTTGGGGTGCAGTACCGCTTCTGACGAAAACGTCGGGGGCGCCGGAGTTCGGCGCCCCCGAGACCTCGACGCCGCCCGCGGTTACTTCTTCTTGCGGGCGGTCTTCTTCGCCGTCTTCTTGGCGGAGGTCTTCTTGGCGGTGGCCTTCTTGGCCGCCTTCTTTGCCGCCATGGCTCGGTACCTCCTTTCCTCGAGTTTGAGTAGGTTATACGCGAACCGCGGTCGAACTCCTGCTGCCCCCGAGGGTTTTTCAGCCTGCCCGGCTGCCCGGGGATCTCACCACCGCAGCGAAGGCGGCCACCGCCCGCTGGACGCCGCGGTCGTCCACGTGCCGGTGGGTGACCAGGCGGATGGTCCGCGGGCCCAGGGCCAGGGCGAGCACGCCCTTCGGGCGCAGCGCCTCCACCACCGCCTGCGCCCCGTCCACCTCCACCAGCACGATGTTGGTGTGCACGCGCCGGGGGTCGACAGACACCCCAGGCAACTCCGCTAGGCCTTCCGCCAGCGCCCGCGCGCGGCGGTGGTCCTCCGCCAGCCGGTCCACCATCTCCTGCAGCGCCACGAGCCCCGCGGCGGCCAGCACACCCACCTGACGCATCCCGCCGCCCACGGCCTTGCGCCACCGGCGCGCCTCCTCCACGAACGCCCGCGAACCGCACAGCACGCTGCCCACGGGCGCGCTGAGCCCCTTGGACAGGGACACCATCACGCTGTCCGCCCTCGCCCCGAGGTCTGCGGCCGCCACGCCCAACGCCACCGCGGCGTTGAACAGGCGCGCGCCGTCCACGTGCACTCGCAGTCCCAACCGCCGTGCCGCCTGTGCGGTCTCTGCGGTCCGCTCTGGCGGGTAGGCTATCCCGCCACGGCGGTTGTGGGTGTTCTCCAGCCACACCAGGCGCGGCCGCGGGCGGTGTGGGTCCTCCGGCCACACCACCGCCTCCAGCTCGTCCGGCCCCAGGTGCCCGTCGCGGCTTGCCACCGGCCACAGGACTGCGCCCGCCAGGGTGCTGGCACCGCCGGCCTCGTAGTGCACCACGTGGGCTTCGCTGTCGACGAACACCGCGTCCCCGCGCTGGCAGTGGGTGAGGGTGGCCACGAGGTTGGCCATGGTTCCGCTCGCGCAGAACAGCCCGGCCTCGTGACCGAGCATCCGCGCCGCGACCGCCTCCAGCTCCGCCACCGTGGGGTCTTCCCCGAGGACGTCGTCCCCCACCTCGGCCCGGGCCATGGCCTGTCGCATCCGCTCGGTCGGCTGGGTGACGGTGTCGCTGCGCAGGTCAACGGGCCCTTCCACGCGCTTCACTCCACGGGCTCCCCGGACCGGGAGGCCTGGTACAGGCCGATGCCCCGTCCCGCCACGCCAGAGGCCAGGTACCCGAGCAGGAACAGGAAGATGGCCTTGAGCACGAGCACCAGGGCCACGCCCAGGTCCGGCCCGCTCTGGCCGGGCCGCGCCACCAGCTGGTTCAGGGCGTTGCCGGTGAGCTCGGCGTACGCCACGTAGAACACGAAGAGCAACATCAGCACGCCCACCCCGAACACCCCGAGCCCGATCGCGCGCCCGGAGGCGTCCGGTCCTCGGCTTCCCGGTCCCGCCATCCCGTCACCTCGCCTGTTTGGGAGTTCACCCCACACGGGCCCGGTCCAGGGCCCGGGGGCAGAGAGGACAGTCGTTGGTCTGGGGCAAGCGCTGGATCGCGTCCAGGATCAACTCGCGCAGCTTTGCGTTGTTGGCCGCGAACTGTTCCACCACCTCCTGCGCGGTCACCGGCGCACGGGGGGGGTCGCCTTCCACGCCCACGTCGTAGTCCGTCACCAGGGAGATGTTCACGTAGCAGATGCCCAGCTCCCGCGCCAGGTGCGCTTCCGGGTACTGGGTCATGTTGATCACCTCCCAGCCCTGGGAGCGGAACCAGCGGCTCTCCGCCCGGGTGGAGAACCGCGGGCCCTGAATCACCACCACCGTCCCCCGCTCGTGCAGGGGGAGATCCCGCGCGCGCGCCACCTGCGCCACCAGCGTCCGCAGGGTGGGGCAGTAAGGGTCCGCGGCGCTCACGTGGGTGGTCACCGGGCCGTCGTAGAAGGTGTCGGGCCTGCCCCACGTGCGGTCCACAAACTGGTCGCACAGGACGAAGTCCCCGGGCCGCACGTGTGGCTGCAGGCTTCCCACCGCGCACGGCCCGAACAGCCAGCGCACACCCAGCTGCTTCATCGCCCACACGTTGGCGCGGTAGTTGATCCGGTGGGGAGGGAGGGTGTGGCGCCGACCGTGCCGGGGCAGGAACGCCACCCGCTTATCGCCCACCCGGCCCACGGCCACGTCGTCGCTGGGCGGGCCGTAGGGGGTCTCCACCCGGTGCTCCTGGACATCGTCCAGCAACCGATAGAACCCCGAACCGCCGAACACGCCCACGTCCGCCTGCATGTACCACCTCCTGCGCGTCGAAGCAGTTCGACGCGCGCACCGCCGAGCCCTTGCGCCTAGGAGCCGCGTTTGAGCCGCGCGATGTACAGGCGCGCCCGCTCCTCCAGGTCGGCGTCGGGGGGAGGGCCTGCCAGGGCCTTCCAGCGATCCGCCTCCTGGTACCACCGATCCGCCTCGGACGGCTGGGCGGGCCCGCTCGCCCACCGGCGTACCCACGCGGCGACTACGGGCACGCGCCGGCCCACGAGCTCGAGGAGGAATAGGCCCACAGCGCCCGCGGTCGCGAGTGGCCAGGCGTCCCGGTAGTCGCGGCCGTCCCGGGGTGGGGCGAGGGATTCCTGCGGGCTGCGCAGCATCCGTCCGCCTCCGGCTTCCGCGACCCGGGCCAGCAAGGTGGGATCTGGCTCCAGGTCGCGCAGCTCCGGCGGATAGGGCATCACCACGGGTCGCACGGCCTGCCCCACTGCCCGCCCCCCGTCGTACGCGCTCAGGCCCACCGTGTACGTCCCGCTCTCGTCGAGCACCGCCTCCCCCTCGTACCACCCCGGCGCAGTCTGGCGCAGCTGCACCTCCTGCACGCGCCGGAAGCCCACCACGCGGGCGTGCACGTCCAGCCCGTCCAGCTCCTCTCCTGCAGGGCCGCGGGCGTCCAGCGCGATCCGGAGACGGGAACCCACCACCTCCGCGTGGAGCTGCAGGCCGTTCGCGTCCTCCCGCATGGCCCACCGCACCACCTGCGACCAGAACCGCGCGAACGGAGACCAGGACTGCCACTCCAGTGCCCACCGCGGCACCGCGTCTGACGTGAAGGCCACCGCGCGGCCGAGGCCGTACCGCCACGCGGCCAAGATGGGGTCGCGCTGGCCCGAGGACAGCTCCACCACCGCCCCGGGCTTCGGCGAGGTGGCCACGTAGCCGCGCAGCGGGGGTACCCCAGGGATCCCCCGCAGCAGGTCACCCGGCACCTGCCGCGGGGTGAACCGGCCCTCCACCAGGTACGACCGGCTGGACACGAACGCCTCGGTCACCAGGATCTGCGGCAGCGTGGAGGGGTCGCGCGCCAGGTAGTGGCGGCCGCCGCCCCACCGGGCCAGGCTGCGCATGAACGGTACGTCTGCGTCCTTGCCCACGGACACCGCGGTGAGGGTGATGTGCTCGGCCCGCATCCGCCCCACCCACCGCTCGAACTCCCCGGGGTCGGTCTGCCCGTCGGACAGCACGATGACGTGCTTCACCCGGGCCTGGACGCTCCGCAGCGCCTCGTAGGCAGCCCGGAGGGCCGGCAGCATGTCCGTGCCCCCGCCCGCCCGCAGCCGGCCCACCTGTGCCACGATGCGCTCGCGCTCCCGCGCGGGCACGAGCGGCACCAGCCAGCGGTAGTCCTGGTCGAACTGGATCACGCCGATGCGGTCGTGGTCGCCGAGGAGCTCCACCACCGACCGCGCGACTTCCTTGGCGAGCTCGACTTTGGCGGTCTCCGTGCCCGCTCCACCCATGCTGCCCGAGGTGTCGAGCACGAGCACCAGGGCCATGCTCGGCAGCGCCACCCGGTGGCGGACCTCCATGAACACCGGCAGCGCTTCCTCGAGGGCGGTACGGGCGTAGCCGCCCACCCCGAAGGCGTGGGGGCCACCCACCACCACCAGTCCGCCGCCCAGGTCTCGCACGTAGTCCCGCAGGGCCTCCATCTGGGACCGGGACAGTGCCAGGGCCGGCAGGTCTTCCAGCACCACCACGTGGTAGGGGGCCAGGCGCCCGGCGGCGGTGGGCAGGGCGTTCCCCTGGACGCGTTCGACCCGCAAGCCCTGCGCGCGCAGGAGTTCCGGCAGCCGGCCGCTACCCGCGTACAGCACCGCAGGAGGCCCTTCGACCCGCACCACCGCCGCGCCCACGTTGTTGGCCGCGACTCCGTCCCGGGCCGCTTGCACCCGCGCCTGCACCTCAGCCCACCCGGGCCGTGCAGCACGCCACGCAAACCGCACCACGGACCGCCCGCCCGCCACGAACACCCGGCGCTCGTCCACCAGCAGGCCGTCCACGGTCAGCTCCACCGCGAGCTCCTGCGGCGTGGTGGACGCCACTTGCACGCGAACCGGGACGCGTTCCCCTGCCGGAACCGAGGCCGGCGCCTGGATGGCTTCCACGGACGCTTCTGGGGAGGGCGGCCGCAGGAGCGGGACGGTGTCCACCTGCACGCCCGCGGCGCGCGCCACCCGCGCGGCCTCCACCGCGGTCCCGCCGTGGTCCTGCCCGTCGCTCAGCACCACCACCCGCCGCAGGCCTGAGGGGGGCAGCAACGAGGCGCTCACGCGGATGGCCTCGCCCAGGTCGGTGTGGTGCGGGCTCGGCCGCTGGGTGGGCGTGAGGTCCGCGACCGCCGCGGGCGCCACCTCCGGCACGGCCTGCCCACCGAAGGTCACGAGCCCCACGCGGTCCTGCGGGCGCCGGTGCCGCAGGGCCTCCCGGAGGAACTGCTCGGCGGCGCGCGCCTGCTCCGGCCCCACGCTTGCGGAGCGGTCGAGCGCGAACACCACGTGCACCGGTGCCGTGCGGTCCAGCACCTGCATCCCGCTCAGGGCCAGCACGACGAGCGCCACCGCGGCGCTGCGCAGGGTGGCGAGGCCGGGCTGGCCCGCGCGACGGCCTACCCTGAGCACCCAAGGCACCGACGCGAGGAGCAGCAGGGCCCACGGCCAGCCGAACCGGATCACCGCGCACCCCCGGCCGGGCCGCGCCTGCGGGTGAACAGCCACCACTCGGCTCCCAGCAGCGCCGCGAGGCAGCCGAGCAAAAGCGGCGTCCACTCCGCCGTCTCGTCCACCCCCCTGAGGGCACCCACTCCTGCCCCCGCCGGACCGCGGACCTCTGCAGGGCCCGGGTGCACGGCCCACCAGCGCCGCAGCGGCCCGGACTCAAGCCGGTACACGCCGGTCCGGTCGAAGGCCGGCAGCAGGAAGCGGCCCCCCTGGGCCTGGAGTGTCACGGCGCCTCCGGGACCGACGAGTCGCGCCACCCGCTGCGCGCCGGACGGCACGGACAGCGCGGTCCCCGCCTCCACGGTGCGCACGGCCGGGCCGGCCAGCCAGTCCAGGGCGTTGGCGAGGAAGATGGGGAACGCGGGCCGCAGGCCGAAGTCGCTGTCGCGCAGGTCGAAGGCCACCAACACCACGCGCACGCCCTCGTCCTCATACGCCCAAACCAGAGGTGCTGCAGCCTCCACCAGCACCTCCCCGCCCCGCACCTCCAGGTCCCACGCGCGGCGCACGTGAACGGACGAGAGGTCCACGAACCGCAAAAGCGGGTGGGTCTGGGCCTGCCGGACGACCTCCGGGGCGGAGACCGTACCGCGCACGCGCAGGGGGAGGTCTAGAGCCGAAGCGCGGACCAGCAGGTAGCTCCCAGGCGGTAGGGACCCGAGCGCGACCCGGTGTGCGACCACCACCTCGGAACCTGACCAGGTCTGCGGCTGCGGGACCTCCTGGCGGTCCACGCGGCCGGCCAGCACGCGCAGGCCGTGCTCCAAAAACGGGTCCCCCGGCCCCACCAGCAGGACAGACGGGCGCGGGGCAGAGGCGCCGGCGGCCAGGAAGCGGTCGTTGGTGGGTAGCAGGTCTTGGCTGGGCACTGTGGCTTCCACCAGCTGACCTGCACGGACCACAGCCCGCGCCGTCCCTTCGCCTCCGGGCGGGAGCCACAGGGGCAGGCGCGCGGCCGGCTGCCCGTCCACCTGCACGGAGACCTCGAGGCGCCGGGGCCGCGGGCTGTCGTTGCGCACGCGGACCGCCACCCGCTGCCGGCCCTGCCCGAACGGACTTGCGACTACACCGACTACGCTCACGTCGTCCAGGCGGCCGCCGAAGACGTGGCTGTGCGCTCCCTGCACCGGGCGGTCCGAGAACACGTGCACCTGTGCGCTGCGACCCAGAGGGCTCAGCGAGGCGGCAAGCCGCAGCGCGGCTTCGAGGTCCGACGGCCCGTCGGTGGGAGAGGCCGCCCGCAGGGCACCCACTGCGGCGGAGCGGCTTGCGGTGAGCGGCTGCAGGACCCGCGGGTGGCGCGCCGCCACGACCACCGCCACGCGGCCGAACTCTCCGGTCGCCACCAGGTCGAGGGCCGCGCGGCGCGCGGCCTCAAACCGGCTCGGGGAGATGTCTTGGGCCTGCATGCGGATCCCGGCGTCCAGCACCACCACCAGGTCCTGCGCGCCCGGGGGGAGAGGCCGCAGCGGCCGCGCCAACGCCAGCGCCCCCACACACGCCGTCAAGACCTGCAACCACAACAACACGTCGCGTTGCAAGCGGCGCAGAAGCGCACGGGGCGACCGCTCCCCGAGGCTGCGGCGCCAAAGCAGCAGGCTTGAAACCACCACGTCCCGGCGTTGGGGCCTGAGCCAGTACAGGAGGACCACCAGGGGCACGGCCGCCAGCCACCACAGCCCGGACGGGTTTGCAAAGTTCATGGTCTGCCCCTACACCACCCCAAGGAACCGCTGCGGGACTCCTCAGGACCCCGGTCACCCCTGCCAGGATCCTTCCGGGACATGCTCCTACCGCACGAGGCCCGCCTCCCTGAGGTACCGCAGCACGAGCTCCTCCACCGGCACCGCGGTGGTGGCGCGCACGTAGGCCACGCCGAGTCGGGCGCAGAGGGACTGGCAGGCAGCGAGGAACTCGTCCCGCGCGCGCAGGAAGGCGCCGACGACCGCAGTGTCCAGGTCCACCTCCACTCGCTCCCCGGTCTCCGCATCCACCAGCCGCAGCTCACCAAGAATCGGGGGGCTCAGGTCCTCCTCCGCCAGCACGTGCACCACGAACGTCTCAAAGCCCGCGTGCCGCAGCCTCTGGACGAAGCCCTCCACCCCCCGAGGGTCCAGCAGGTCCCCGATGGCCACCGCCACACCCCGCCGGTGGGGCGCGTACGCCCGCGCGGCCGCCTCGAGGTCTGTGCCGCCCTGGGCCTGCTCCGACTCCAGGAACTGGAACAGGTGGCGGGCGTGCGCGCGGCCGCGGCGCGGCGGCAGGGCCCGCACCCGGCCGCCGCGCAGGATCGCGCAACCTACACGGTCGCCGCCCGCCAGGGCCACGTAGCCGAGGGCTGCCGCCAGCCGCTTCGCGTACTCCAACTTGGGCGGGTTCCCGAACCCCATGGAGCCGCTCGCGTCCACCAGCAGGTGCACGTCGGCCTCCTCGTCCTCCTGGAAGAGCTTCACAAACAGCCGGTCCAGGCGGGAGTAGATGTTCCAGTCCACGTAGCGCCAGTCGTCGCCCACCTGGTAAGCGCGGTGGTCGGCGAACTCCACCCCGCGGCCCAGCGTACGGCTGCGCCGCTCGCCCACCGCGCCGCGAATGCGCCGGCGTGCCGACAGCCGCAGCCGCTCGAGCCGTTCCAGGAAGGCGGGTTCCAGCAGCACGGCTAGCCGGAGCCCGACGCGCGTGGGGCGGGCACCAGCTCCGGCGTCTCCTCCAGGACCCCCCGCACCACGTCGTCCGGGTCCACACCCTCCGCTTCCGCCTCGAAGTTCAGCAGGATGCGGTGCCGCAGGGCGGGGAGCGCCACCGCCCGCACGTCCTCCGCGCTCACGTGCGCCCGGCCGTGCACGAGCGCCCGGACCTTAGCCGCGAGCAAGAGGGCCTGCGCCCCCCGCGGGCTCGCGCCGTACCGCACCCACCGCTGGGCCACGCGCGCGGCGTGCGGGCCGCCAGGGTGCGTGGCCTCCACCAGCCGGGCCACGTAGGCCCGCACGTGCGGCGCTGCCACCACCTCCCGGGCCAGGGCCTGCATGGCCAGCACCGTCTGCGCGTCCACAGCGGGCTCTGCCTCAGGCACCTGGGCACCCGTGGTACGGTCCAAGATCTCGACCACGGACTGCGCGTCAGGGTAGGGGACGCGCAGTTTGAACAGGAACCGGTCCAGCTGGGCTTCCGGCAGCGGGTAGGTGCCCTCCATCTCGATGGGGTTCTGGGTGGCGAGCACGAAGAAGGGCCGATCCAGCGGGTAGGACACCCCGGCCACGGTCACCGCGTACTCCTGCATGGCCTCCAGCAGGGCGGACTGGGTCTTGGGCGTGGCGCGGTTGATCTCGTCGGCGAGCACGATCTGGGAGAAGATGGGTCCGCGCTGGAAGGCGAACGTCCGCCGACCCACCTCGTCCTGCACCAGCACGTTCGTCCCCACCACGTCCGCGGGCATCAGGTCGGGTGTGAACTGGATCCGGGAGAAGCGCAGATCCAGCGCCCGCGCCAGCGCCTTCACGAGGAGGGTCTTGCCGACCCCGGGTACGCCCTCCAGGAGGACATGCCCGCCCGCTAGGACCGCGAGCAGGACGCCTTCCACCACGTCCTGGTGGCCCACCACCACCCGGCCCACCTGGGAGCGGATCGCGCGGTAGCGGTCCTGGAACTCCGCGACGTCCACGGCGTCACGGGCTCCCGAGGCCCAAGAAGTACCGGCGCACCCAGTCTCGGTAGCGGGCAGGCACGCGGTCCCGCACCAGGGCTTCGTCCACCTGCCGCACCGCCCGCACGGGCACACGCGCCAGGGGCGTCTGCGGCCGCGTCGTCGCGGCCGGCGCCACCACCTGCGTGGTGTACACCCGACCTTCTCCCACCTGGCCCCGCAGCACCTCGGGCCTGCGCTGGCCCGGAAGCCTCGGGCTTGGGGGCCCCAGCTGGTCGCGCACGCTTCCGGAGCCGGGCTGGAGCCCCTGGTCCGGTCCGAGCCAAGCCTGCGCCTCGGGGTCCTCCCGGACCCCGGAAGAGGACCGCGTGGTGTCGCGCGGCCCCGTCGGGTACGTGTGCGGCCGCTCCACCGCTGCCTCAGGGTCTGTCCCGGTCCGCAGCGCGGTGGCGATGTGCGCGCTCGAAGCCTCCGCCTCCCGCTGCTGCGCTGCGAGGGCACCCTCTGCCTCTAGCATCCGCTGCAGCTCCCGCAGGGCTTCCTCGGCCTGCCGCACAGCCTCCCTGGCGCCGGCGGCGTCCCCGGACCCCACGCGCCGTGCGGCCTCCTGAAGGGCCCGCCGGGCTGGTGCGTCAGAGCGTAACGGTGCGGTGGTGTCGAGGGTCCGCAGCGCGCGGCGGATGGCCTCCGCCCGCTGCGGCGACAGCTCCGCCTCTTCGACCGCCGAAGCGATCCTGCGCAACTCACGGTCCACCGTCCCCACCCACGGCCGCAACGCCGGAGGGCCGAGCCCGTCGGCGAGGCCAGCCCGCTCCAGCGCGGACCGGAACGGACGGCGCTCGGCCTCGATCCCCTGCTGCACGGCCGCGAGATCCCGCAGGGCACCGGCTGCGCTGGCCCGCGGCCCGGCGAGGCGTTGGCCGGCCGCGGCCAACGCCTGCGCGGTGCGCTCGGCTTCCAGGAGGCCCCGCGCCCGCGACCGCTCTTCCCAGGCCTGCCCGACCGCCTCCAGCCGCCGCCCTTCCCGCCGCACCACCTCGGCCACCCGGCGCGCGGGAGTCCCGGGCAGCGTGACCCCGCTCAGCAGTACCTCCCACAGCACCGACGCGAGCGCCAGCGCCGCCACCGCCCGCAACCGAGGCCGACCTATGGCCACGGCTTCCTTCACGCGCACCCGCGCAGCCGTAGATTCCACGTCCCGCAGGAAGTGGTCCACCAGTGCGCCCGTAGCCTGGCCGCGGACCACGGCGAGCCAGGTGGCCAGCCGATCCTCCAGGCCACAGGCGCGGTCCAGCGACGAAGCCGCCTCGTCCCACGGCGGACGGCGCACGAGCGCGGAAACCAGGAGGAGGGCGAGGAAAGCCAGAAGCCCGCCGGAGAGCACCCACTCCGCCCGCACGCCGTACGGGAAGACCGAGGTCCCGAGCTGCGCCGCCAGCCCGAGTGCGAGCGCCACGGTCGCTGCGCGCTCGGCGTCGCGCAAAGCCCGCTGCCAGCGCATCCGCCTGCGGCCTGCCCTGAGAAGGCGGCCGGGTGGCGTGCTCAGCGCGGCTGGCGCGACCTGGCCACGTGCCGCTGGACCAGCCACAGCCCCACCACCCCCAGAAGGCCGAAGGAAGCCGCGCACACCGCTCGCGCCCAGCCGTCGGCGGACGGCAGGACGGCGTGCGCAGGGTGCCACGCCCAAGACCCTACCAGTGGTGCGCCAGCCAGCACCACGACCACAAGGCCCCAGAGGAGCACTGACCGGCTCACCTCCGAGTCCACGGCCGCAGCGATCCACGTGGCCACGCCCCCAAACCCCCAGCTCACCGCGAGGAGGACCGCGGCCTGGGACGCCGCTCCCTCCCACGACCCTCCGCGCAAGGCGTGCACGAACCAGAGCAGCGGCCAACAGGCCGCGGTACACAGCAGCGCGAACCCTGCGGTGCTGAGCCCCTTGCCCAGGGCCACCTGCCACGCGGAGAACGGAGAGTCCACCAGGTCCGCCACAGCCTTCTCCCCGGGGAACGCGATCTCGCCGGCTGCGGACGCGGTGACGAGGTAAGCGACCACCACGAGAAGCCCCACGGACACCGGCGCGAGCGGGGACTCGCCTTCCCGGTCGGGCGCTACCCCCAGCAGGGCCACGAGCCACACCGCACCGGCAAACGCCAGCTGGACCACCCGCCCCTTGCGGGTCCCGAGCCGCGCCCGCAGGTCACCGCGCGCGATCGCCACCGCGTTCACGGCGCAGGCCCCACGATGAACCGCCACCCCCCGGAAGACGGGTCCGGAAACGCAGCCACCGGCCGGACCTCCATTATAGTATCCGCGTCCGCGCGTACCCACCGGAGGGCTTCCACGGCCTCCAGGCTGGCCGGAAGCGCGGCCCACCGGCGCCCCACCAGCTCCGCGCCGGCTGGCTCCAAGTTGCTCACACGGCCTCGGAACACCACCAGGCCCTCGGCCCGAACCCCCGCGTCCCGCACCAAAACCGCCTCCTGCTCCCACCGAACCGTAGGGGCAGGGTCCAAGCGCTCCATCCGCTCCCAGGACACCCGCAGCCGGGCGCCCGCTTCCTGCCAGACCCGCAGGACGGTGCGGTCTGGCTGGAAGGTGACCGTAGCCTCCTCGAACTGCCCGGAGACCCAGACGGCCGAAGCAGCCGGCAGCGTGTACGTGTACGGACCGCGGTAGGGTGCGACCGCAAACCCCCACCCACGGGCCCAGCCGCGGCCGTCCACCACCACCCGTCCGCCGCGCACGTCCAGGACGGTCGCGGCCTGGCGAACCTGGTCCGCCACCGCCGGTATGCCCGCCGCCGCGACCAAGAGGACCGGCGCCGCCACGAGCCACCGGGACAGCCGGCCGTCCGCGAAGCTCGTGGCCAAGAACCACAGGAGCGCATAAGCACCCAGCCAAGCTGCCGCGGTGCCAAGGGGTGCCTTGGCGCGCGGTTGCGGCTCGGGCGGCCCCTGCTGTGGCTGCGGGCGCGGCAGGACCAGCAGCCACAGGGGCGAGGTCGGTGGAACCCTCGCCGCGGGCACGGCCCAACGCGCCACCTGCCCAAGCCCGTGGGCGCCCACCACTGCCACAATGCGGCCGCGTTCCAGCACGGGCCGCCTTCCCGGTTCCGGGACCAAGCGCTGCACAGCGTCCGCGCGCACCGACACGAGGTCTGTGGCGGGCACGGCGGCTGTAGCCTCTCGGCCTATGCGCATCCACGGGAAGGCCTCGGGATCCAGCGGCCCGGAGGCCACCACCCGACCGCCGTGCAGCACCCAGGTCTCCAGAGCATCCCGCTGGTCCGCGTTCACCCTCGTCGGGTCGAGGCGCTCGAGGACCAGCAGGTCCAACGAGGCGTACGCGCTGGGGCGGTGCGGCAGGTCCTCCTCGGAGAGCCGCGCCACCACGCGACTCCCTCCGCCTTCGGCCTGCCGCGGAGGGACCGGAGGCTCGTCGCCCAGGTAGCCCACCAAGCTGGCCGCGGCGCGCTCCGGGGACAGCCCAACCTCAGTCTCGCCGACCACCCGGCCGGCTGGGTCCACCGCGCGCACCCTCACCGGCCTCCGGGCGTCTGAGAGCCAGGCCGCGAACTGCCACCTGCGACGCCCTCCTGCGGGCAACTGGAGGGGTGCGCGCAGCTGCACCCGCTGTGTGCCGAACTCCTGGGTGACCTCCACCTCGAGCCAGCCCTGGAACTCCTCGGCCGCGGACACGTCTACGACCACGGGATTCCACGTCCCGTACTTTACCCAACCGTCCCAGCCGACCCGGGCCTGTAGCCCCACCTGCACGGCCCACGCCGAACTGGGGGACAGGACGACCAGCGCGGCCGCGAAGCCCCAGGCTAGCCCGGGCCGCGGCTTGCGCCTCACTTCGGGCACCCCGTCAGGCGGAGGCGGGTTTGGACTCCTTCTTGGGTTCGGCCTTGGACTCGGTGCGGTCGCCCTCCGACCGGGAGGCTCCGTCTCCGGACCGGCGGTAGTCGGTGGTGTAGAAGCCTGAACCCCGGAACACCAGGCCCACGGACCCCAACAGCCGACGTGTGGCACCGCCGCACCGAGGGCAAGCCTCCGGAGGGCTGCCCACTGGCTGCAGCCGCTCGAACCGGTGGTCGCACCGGGTGCATCGGTACTCGTAGATCGGCATGTGCGCTCCCTCCTCGCCGGGTGCGCCCAACAGCTCCACGGGCGCGGGACGTCCAGTACTCCAGCGACACGGACTCCGCGGGACGTAAGCGACTTTTGACCTGGGGCCAGTTTACCACGCTGCGAGGGCCCACCTCAGCGCCGCACGAGCCGCGCGACCCACACCGGCCCCGCACGGTGCAGGAAGCTCGCGCCGAAGGCCAGCGCCCGGCCGTCCGGGGACCACTCCGTACCCACCCCGGCCCCAGGGTCCGGGAACTCCAAAGTGTAGTCTGCCACCCGCAGCCGCCTGCCGCCGTCCGCGTCCACCACCCAGAGGACTGCGCGCTCGCCGCCGTGTACCTCCGCGTAGCTCAGCTTATCGCCCTGGGGAGACCAGGCCAGGCCAGAGAGCCGCTCCGCTCGGGCCAGGGGAGGCCGGGGGCGGTGGCCGAGCTCTTGTACCTGCACCGTGGCCTCCTCCGGTCCCTCCAGGAGGTAGGCCACCGCGCGGCCGTGAGGTGACAGGTGTGCTTCCAGGATGCGGGGGAAGGGCACGGGGACCGCCTGCCGGTCCGGGCCCGCCACGCGCACGCGCCACTGTCCGGTCGTGCGGCCTGAGCGGTCCTCGGCCCGCACGAACACGTACAGGCCGTCGGGATACCATGCCGGGTCTACGAGCGCGCTGTCTTCCGGCGCTGCGAACACCCGGCGTCGCAGGTTTCCCTGTGCGGACACCAGCCACAGGGAACTGCCGCGTTCCTCCACCAGCGCCGCGAGGCGGTCGCCCGCAGGGCTCCAGCGCACCGCGCGCACCACACCCGGAAGCGGCACCGGCTGGGGCCTGCCTCCCGAAGCGGAAAGCCTCCACAGCCGGCCTCCGCTGAGCACCGCGAGCCAGGCGCCAGCAGGGGACCACGCCACCGCGGTGGCGTGGGGTAGGTCGGCAAGCCGGCGTTCCTCGCCCCGCAAGTCGGTGGCCACCACGCCCCCGTCGGTCCCGTAGGCGAGCCAGCGGCCATCCGGCGACCAGGTGGCGTTGCTCGTGGCCACGTGGTCGCTGGCCCTGCGCACCTCCCCGACCGCCAGGGAGGCCACGGGCTCGGGCTTGGGGACGCGGCGGAAGGCCGGCTGGCAGGCGACCAGACTCAGGGCCGCGGCGCACGCCGCCGCGGCCCTCAGCCAGGGCGCGGGGCGGGCGACCCCGAGGGCGTTCACACCACCGAGTACTTGCCCGCGGCGAGGTCCTGAATGAGCGTCCGCACGTCCCCGAGCTCGCGGTCCAGCACTTCCCGCACCTGCCGGAGCACGCGGCTGCGGCGGGCACCGCGGTCCAGGATCACCTGCGCCGCGGCCACCTTGGGGCGGTCGATGGGCTCCCCGATCTGGCTGCACAGCCAGATGTAGCACTCCCGCACGCCCCGGACCTCTTCGTAGACCCGCTGGGCGACGCGGTGGGTAAGCACGGTGTAGATCTTCCCCACGTGGGAGACGGGGTTCTTGCCCGCGGCGGCCTCGGTGCCCATGGGCCGGTTCAGGGCGATGACGCCGTTCACCTTGTTGCCCCGGCCCACCTGCCCGCTGTCCCCGCTCTCGGCGGACGTACCCGTCACGGACAGGTACATGCCGCCCAGGCCCCGGCCCGGTGCGTCCGCGTTGTTCAGGTACACGTGGACGTCCGGGAGGGTGCAGCGGGACCGCACGTACTCCCGGACCGCCTCCAGCATCTGCTCCTTGCGGCGGAAGTACGTGGCCTCGCTGTCCACGAACCGGTCCACGAAGGCTACGGCCACCGTCAGGTGGAGGGTGCGTCCCGTGCGGATGCCCATCACCTTCACGTCCTCCCCGGACTCCGGGAAGTCCCGTTTGAAGGCCGGGGAATTGATGTACCGCTCGGTCTCCAGGACCACCCGTTCCGTCTCCGTGAGGGGCCAGTAGCCCACCGCGGCGGAGGTGTCGTTGGCGCCCACCTCCTGCCGGTGGAAGATGTCCACCAGCTCCGGAGACCCCGGCTTGATCTGCACGTCGTAGTCCACGTGCTGGTCCGGGTCCACGAACCGCAGGTGCTCGCGGATCCACCGCTTGGCGGTGCGGGTGGCGAGCTCCGGGATCGGGATCTCCACGTCGCCCACCCGGTACGTGGCGCGGTCTCCGAAGATGAGCCGCATGGGCTGCAGGATCCGCCCGCCCCCAAACCGGACCTCCGCCTCCCCCGCCACCAGGAAGGCCTTGTCGATGTTGTGGTGGAGGATGGTGCCCACCCGCTCCAGGTACGCCTTGCTGAGCTCCACGGACACCTGCTCCATGATGGCGTCGCAGATGGAGTCCGGGTGGCCTACGCCCTTGCGCTCCACGAGCTCCACCTGGTGCTCGGCCACCGGCAGGCCCGGCAGGGCCTCCACGAGGATGTTCCGCACTTTGGGACCTCCTCCGGCCGCGGCGGTCGCTCCGCCGCAGGGGTCGGTGCGTGCCCGGCCTGCGGCCGAGCACGCAACCATGGTATCGTCGCCCGGCGCCGCTTCCAAGGTCACCACGCCCGGGGCCGCGGCCGGGAGCGCGCGAAGATCCGTACCAGCAGCACCCCCGCCACGAAGCCGCCCACGTGTGCCCAGAAGGCCACGCCCCCACCCACCTGCGTTTCGACCCCCAAGGAAGCGATGCCGTACAGCAGCTGCAACAGGAACCACAGCGGCAGGAACAGCACCGCAGGAACTTCCGCCAGCTGGGTGAAGAAGCCGAGAGGCACGAGGGCCAGGATGCGGGCGTGGGGGTAGAGGACCAGGTAGGCACCCAGCACCCCCGCGATGGCCCCGCTCGCCCCCACCATGGGGACGGTGGACGCCGGCTGCAGGGCGACCTGGGCCAGGGCGGCCGCGGCTCCGCACAGCAGGTAGAACGCCAAGAAGCCCAGGTGACCCATGGCGTCTTCCACGTTGTTGCCGAAGATCCACAGGTACAACATGTTGCCGCCCAGGTGCAGCCAGCCACCGTGTAGGAACGCGCTGGTGACCAGTGTGTAGTACGGCGGGTCCGGGCCCACCAGGCGCGCGGGGACCACCCCGAAGGTCTGGAACAATTCCACCAGCGCCCACGCGGGCAGGCTCGCCTCGTACAGGAAGACGAGGAGGCAGGTCACGAGCACCGCCAGCATCACCACCGGCGGCCTGCGGGCGGGGACGCTGTCCCGCAGGGGGATCACGGCGCGAAGGCTCCTAGGAGGCCCACGAGGCGCCCTCTACCCCGTCCAGCGCGGCCACCGCCAGCAGGATGTCCTCCCGGTTCGCGTGCGGGGGCAACCGCAGGGCGAGCTGCAGGTTCACGCGGCCGTCGAGCCCGCCTTCCATGTCCACCCGCTCGATGTTCGCCCGGTGCTTGCCGAGCAGGGTGCCGATGGCACCCAGCTGCCCCGGCCGGTCCAGCATGGTCACCGACAGCACGCCGATCCCGGTGGGCCCGCGGCGCGGCAGCCACCGCTCCACCCGGGGGAACAGGTGCAGCACCGCCCACGCCAGGGCCGTGCACAGCAGCGCCACCAGGTAGAAGCCGCTGCCCGCGGCGGTGCCGATGGCCGCCACCGTCCACAGGCTGGCGGCGGTGGTGAGCCCGCCCACGCCCGCGCCGTGCCGCCAGATGGTGCCCGCACCGATGAAGCCGATGCCCACCACGATGTTGGACGCGATCCGGGCGGGGTCCGCGCCGCTCCCGAAGAACCCGTACAGGCTGATGAGGGTGAAGGACGCCGCGCCCAGCGCCACCAGGATGTGCGTGCGGAAGCCCGCGGGTTTCTCCAGCGCTTCCCGCTCCAGGCCGATGACCCCGCTGAGCACCACGGCCAGCACCAGGCGCAGGGCCACCTCCAGGGGGTGGATTCCGTTGGTCACCGACGGGCTCCTAGAAGTTCCGTTCGCCCACCCATCGTAGGACGTCGCGATACGTGAGGGCAAGGATGAGGAGCAGCAGCAGGGCGAAGCCCACCAGGTGCACGTAGCCCTCGCGGCGCGGGTCCACGGCGCGGCGGCGCACCGCCTCCACCAGGAGGAAGGCGAGCCGGCCGCCGTCCAGGGCGGGGATGGGCAGTAGGTTGAACAGGCCGATCATCACGCTCAGGAACGCGGTCATGAACAGGTAGGAGTCGAACCCGACTTCTGCGGCGTCGCCCAGCAAGCGCACGGCGCCCACGGGCCCCGCGAGCTCCTCCAGCACGTCGCCGGAGCCCACGAGCCGCGCCACCCCGCGCACCACCTCCCGCATGGACCGCACCGTCTGCACCACCCCCCAAGCCAGCGCCTCGTGGGGCGCGAACCGGCGGCGCTGCACGGCAGGGGTGATGCCCGTGATCCCCACGCCGAGCTGCGGGTCGAGCCGAGGGGTCACCACCACCTGGAAGCGTTCGTCCCCGCGTTGCACCGTCAGGCGCAGGGGCCGGCCCGCGCTGCGGTGGATGGTCCGCACCATGGTCTCGCCGTCCGCGGTCGGGGTGCCGTCGATGGCCACGATGCGGTCGCCCGGCCGCAGCCCCGCCTCCGCCGCGGGCCACCCGGGACGGACGGAGCCGATGGCGTTCGTCACCCGCTGCGGGACTCCGTACGCCCACGCCGCCGTGGCGATGAGGAGCACCGACAGCACCACGTTCATCAGCGGACCCGCCGCCACCACCGCGATCCGCGTCCACACGCTCTTCGCGCGGAACGATCCGGGGCCTAACTCGTCCTCGAACTCCTCGCCCTCCAGGCGCACGTAGCCGCCCAGGGGCAGGGCGTTCAAGCGGTACTCCGTGTCCCCACGCCGGGTCCGCACGACGGGTGGCCCGAAGCCCACCGCGAACGCCCGCACCCGCACCCCCGCGGCCTTGGCCACCAGGAAGTGGCCGAGCTCGTGGGCGAGGATCATGAGCCCGAAGGCCACCAAGGCGAGCAGGAAGGGCATCTACAGGCTCCTGGCCACGGCCCGGGCCCAGCGGTCTGCCTCCAGCACCTGCTCCAACGTGGGCTCCGGGATCGGGTCGTGCAGGTCCATGGCCGCCCGCACGAGCTGCGGGATGCGGCCGAAGGAGACCTCGCCGCGCAGGAAGCGTTCCACCGCCACCTCGTTGGCCGCGTTCAGCACCGCAGGCATCGTACCACCTGCGGCCAAGGCTTCGTAGGCGTAGCCCAGGCACGGGAACCTGCGCAGGTCGGGCGGCTCGAAGGTGAGGGTGTGGGGCACAGTCCAGTCCAGGTGGCCGAACCCGGGAGGCAGGCGGTCGGGCTCGGTGAGGGCATACTGCAAGAACAGGCGCATGTCCGGCCGGCTGAGGTGCGCGAGGGTGGACCCGTCGCAGAACTCCACCATGCCGTGCACCACGCTCTGCGGGTGGATCACCACCTGGATCCGGTCTGGCGGCAGGTCGAACAGCCACCGGGCCTCGATCACCTCCAGCCCCTTGTTCATCAGGGTGGCGGAATCCACGGTGATCTTCGGGCCCATGCGCCAGGTGGGGTGCTGCAGGGCTTCCTCAGGCGTCGCCCGCTCCAAGGACTCGAGAGAACGCCGCAAGAACGGCCCTCCGGAGGCGGTCAGCACCACCCGGGCCACCCGGTCCCGCGGCTCGCCCCGCAGGCACTGGTAGATGGCGCTGTGCTCGCCGTCCACGGGCACGACCCGGCCCCCGCGCGCCGCCGCCACCCGCCGCACGATGGGCCCGCCGGCCACCAAGGTCTCCTTGTTGGCCAGCGCGAGCTCCTTGCCGGCCTTGAGCGCCGCGAGGCTCGGGTGCAGACCCGCCACCCCGACCACCGCCACCAGCACCACGTCCGCGGACGGCCACGCGGCCAGGTGCGCCAGCGCTTCCAGTCCCACGAGCAGCTCGCCCCTCCAGCCTTCTGCCCGGGCCCGGAACTCCTCCTCCGCCCACGGGTCCGCAAGGGCCACGGCCTCCGGTTGCCACCGGCGGGCCTGACTGGCCAGGGCCACCGCGTCCCGCCGGGCTCCCAGGCCCACCACCCGCACCCGTCCCTCAAGCCCCTCTGCCACCTCCAGGGCCTGCCGGCCGATCGAGCCGGTACTTCCCAGCACCACGAGCCCGCGCACGCGGTCGGTCACAGCGACCCCGTCCACCAGCCGAAGACGTAGTAGGCCACCGCACCCGAGAACAGCAGGCCGTCGAAGCGGTCCAGGACCCCGCCGTGGCCCGGGAGCAGGTTCCCGGAGTCCTTGGCCCGCGCCTCCCGCTTCAGCCGTGACTCCCACAGGTCGCCGAGCTGCCCGCAGACCGCGCACAAAAGCCCGCCTGCCAACGCCCAGGTCCAGGAGAGCCCGAACCACGCGGCCACGACCAACGCGCCCACAATCCCCCCGGCCATGGCGCCGAACGCACCCTCCACCGTCTTGTTCGGGCTCACCTCCGGCGCGAGCTTGCGCCGGCCGAGGCTGCGCCCGACGAAGTAGGCGGCGCCGTCCGCACACCACGTACCCGCCAGCACGAGCAGGGTCAGCGCCACTCCCTCCGGCAGGGAACGCAGCAGCACCCAGTGCGAGCCCAACAGCCCCACGTACAGCGCTCCCAGCGCAGTGCCGGCCGCGTTGGCCAGGGCCCGCTCTCGCCGCGACACGAGCTCTGCGCTCAACGCGGCGAGCACGAGCCCGGCCAACAGCCCCACCGTCCAGCGCGCGGTCCCGACCCACGCGGCCACGGGCAGGAGGGTGGTGGCCACAAGGCCCACCGCCGAGGTGGGCGCGTAGCCAGCCTGGCCGGCCAGCCGGTAGAACTCCCACGCGCCCACCGCCACCACCGCGGCCACCACCGCGGTCATCACCCACCCGCCTAGCCACACCGTGGCCACGGCCACCGGAATGCCGACCGCCGCGGTCGCAAGGCGCCTAGCCAGCATCCAGGCCCCCGAACCGCCGCACCCGGGCCTGGTAGTCCCGCAGGGCCGCGACCAGCGTGGCCCGGTCGAACTCCGGCCACAGCACGTCGGTGAAGTACAGCTCCGCGTACGCGGACTGCCACACGAGGAAGTTGCTGAGCCGCCGCTCGCCCGCGGTCCGGATCACGAGGTCCGGGTCCGGGAGCGGGTGGGTCTGCAGGAACCGCGCCAGCTCCGCCTCGCCCAGCACTTCCGGCCGCAGCTCGCCCCGCGCCGCCGCCGCGGCCACCGCCCGCGCCGCGGCCACGATCTCCGCCCGCCCGCCGTAGTTCAACGCGCCCACCAGCTCCAGACGGTCGCCTGCGGCGGTCACTTCCTCCGCGTAGCGGATGGCCTTCTGCAGGCTCGGAGGGAACTCCGACCGGTCCCCGATGATCCGCACCCGCACTCCGCGCTCGGCCAACTCCGGGGCCTCCTCCCGCAGGACCTGTTCGTACAGCGCGCACAGCGCCTCCACTTCGTCCGCAGGGCGGCGCCAGTTCTCGGTGCTGAAGGCGAACAGGGTGAGCACCCGGATTCCGAGCTCCACCGCCGCCTCCACCGTCCGGCGGATGGCCTCCCGACCGGCCCGGTGGCCCTCCACTCGCGGGAGCCCCTGGCGGGTGGCCCAACGGCCGTTGCCGTCCATGATGATGGCGACGTGCGCGGGCAACCGCGCGGGATCCAGCCCGAGGGCGCGGAGTGCCTCTGAGTCGAGCGGCTGCGGCAGGCGTGCGGGTCTCACAGGCCTCCCGCGGCCCCCTCGCCGCAGGCCGGGCCGGGGGAGCCGGAGCGTGCGGGCGTCCTCATGCGACGGGTCCTCAGGCCGGCTCGGAGGGCTCCCGAGTGCGGAAAGGCCGGCGCAGCAACGTGTAGCGCTCCCAGGCCGCCACGAGCTCCAATTGGCCGGGGCTTGTGGCCCGCTGCCGCACCACCCGCTGCAGGCCCCCTGCGGGTGTGCTCCGCGGAGGAGCGGTGGTCCGCACCGTGACCTGCCACCCGGCGGCTTCCACGACCCGCAGCGCCTCCTCCAGGGGATACCCGACCACATCCGGGGGCGGCGTCCCGACCTCGGAACGCGCCGCCCCAGCGGGCGGTTGGGCTCTGTCGGACACCCCTAGACCTCCAGGATCTCCGCTTCCTTCTTCTGGAGGAGGGCGTCGATCTCCCCGATGAACCGGTCCGTCAGCTTCTGCAGCTCCTCCTGGGCCCTACGGGCCTGGTCCTCGGAGATCTCGTGCGCGTCCTCGAGCTCCTCCAGCGTCTCCTTGGCCTCCCGGCGCACGTTGCGCACCGCCACCCGCCCCTCCTCCGCGTGCTTGCGCGCCACCCGCACGAGCTCCCTGCGCCGCTCCTCCGTGAGGGGCGGGATGGGGATCCGCAGGACCACGCCGTCCGAGCTGGGCACGAGCCCGAGCTCGCTCTGCAGGATGGCCTTCTCGATGGCCCGTGTCGCCCCCCGGTCCCACGGCTGCACCACCAGCAGCCGCGGCTCCGGGACCGAGATGCTGGCCAGCTGGTTCAGCGGGACGGTGGTGCCGTAGTACTCGACCTTGATGTGCTCGAGGAGGGCAGGGCTCGCCCGCCCCGTGCGCAGGGTGGCCAGCTCGCGAGCGGTGGCCTCGACCGCCTTCTGCATCCGCACCCGGGCGTCCTTGAGGACTTCGTCGATCACAGTGCGCCTCCGATCAAGGTGCCCACGTGCTCCCCCCGGACGATCCGCTCCAGGTTCCCCGGCTCCTGGAGGTTGAACACCCAGATGTCGAGGCCGTTGTCCATGCACAGGGACACCGTGGTGGTGTCCATGACCTGCAGCCCCCGGTTGATGTACTCCAGGTACGTCAGCCGGTCGAACATGATGGCGTCTCGGTGCACCCGGGGGTCCTTGTCGAACACGCCGGGCACCCGGTTCTTGGCCATGAGGACCGCGCCCGCCTCGATCTCGATGGCCCGCAGGGCCGCGGTGGTGTCGGTGGTGAAGTACGGGCTTCCGGTCCCGGCCGCGAACAGCACCACCCGACCCTTCTCCAGGTGCCGGATGGCGCGGCGTCGGATGAAGGGCTCCGCGATCTGGTGCATGGCGATGGCGCTCTGCACCCGGGTCTCCAGTCCGTGGCCCTCCAGCACCTCCTGCAGGGCCAGGGCGTTGATCACCGTGGCCAGCATGCCCATGTAGTCCGCGGTGACCTTGTCGATCCCGAGGAGCCGGCTCATGTCCGCGCCCCGGACCAGGTTGCCCCCGCCCACCACCAGGGCCACCTGCACGCCCAGCTCGTGCACCGCCCGGACCTCCCGCGCCACCACCCGCAGGACCTCCGGGTCCAGGCCCACGCGCCCGTCCCCGCTCAGCTCCTCGCCGCTGAGCTTGAGGACGATCCGTCCGTACCGCAGCCCGGGCACGCGCCCTCCCGCCCCTGGGCCTAGCCGGCTTCTCCGAGCTTGAACCGCGCGAACCGGCGGACCACGATGTTCTCCCCCGTCTGGGCCACCACCTCCGCGATCCGGTCGCGGACGCGCTTGCCCTCGTCCCGGATGAAGGGCTGCTCCAGCAGTACGACCTCCTCCAGCCACTTGTTCAGCTTGCCCTCCACGGCGCGCTCCACGGCCGCGGCGGGCTTGCCAGCCAAGGACGCCGCTAGCTGCGCCCGGGCGATCTCCCGCTCCCGCGCCAGCACGTCCTCCGGCACGTCCTCCCGCTGTACGTAGCGCGGGTCGCGGGCGGCGATCTGCAGGGCCAGGTCCCGCACGAGCTGGCGGAACTCGTCCGTGCGGGCCACGAAGTCCGTCTCGCAGTTCACCTCCACCAGCACCCCCAGGGTCCCTCCACCGTGGATGTAGGCGTCCACCAGCCCCTGGGTGGCGGCCCGTCCCGCCCGCTTGGCGGCCTGCGCCAGGCCCTTGCGCCGCAGCAGCTCCACGGCCTTCTCGAGATCCCCGCCCGCCTCCTCCAGCGCCCCCTTGCAGTCCATCATGCCGGCGCCCGTGCGGGCGCGCAGCTCCTTCACCAGCTCCAGGTCCACCGCCATCCCTAGACCTCCACGTCCTCCTCTTCGTACTCCTCCAGGGCGGGCTCGACTTCCAGCTCCGCTTCCTCCAGGGGCTCCGCCTCCGCCTCGCCGGCCGCCACCGGCACGGGCTCTGCGGCCACCTCCTCTCCGAGCCGCTTGCGCCGCTCTTCCAGCCCCTCCACGCACGCGTCCGCAATCCGGCTGGTGATCAGGCGCACCGCGCGGATGGCGTCGTCGTTGCCGGGGATGGGGTAGTCGATCTCGTCCGGGTCGCAGTTGGTGTCCACGATGGCCACCAGCGGGATCCGGAGCTTGCGGGCCTCCAGCACCGCGATGCGCTCCTTGCGGGTGTCCACCACGTACACCGCCGCGGGCAGGGTCTTGAGGGTCTTGATCCCACCCAGGTACTTCTCCAGGCGCGCCAGCTCGTCCAGCACCCGGGCCTGCTCCTTCTTCGGCAGCATCTCCAGCTGGCCCGCGTCGCGCAGCTGTTCGATCTCCCGCAGCCGCTCCACCCGCTTGCGGATCGTCTGGAAGTTCGTCAGCATGCCGCCCAGCCACCGCTGGTTGACGTACGGCATGCCCGCCCGCTGCGCTTCCTCCCGGATGGCGTCCTGCGCCTGCTTCTTGGTTCCCACGAAGAGCACCGAACCCCCCTCCGCGACCGTCTCGCGCACGAACCGGTACGCCTCCTCAAACAGGGGCACGGACTTCTGCAGGTCGATGATGTGGATGCCGTTCCGCTCGGTGAAGATGAAGCGGGCCATCTTGGGGTTCCACCGGCGGGTCTGGTGGCCGAAGTGGACCCCGGCCTCCAGCAGCTGCTTCATGGTGACGACCGGCACGCCTGCCTCCCGGTTTCCTGCCGCCCGCCCTCCCCACGCGGGGACCGGAACGCCGGCGGGCGTGCAAAAGTACGCGGGCCAAGCGGCCCGCGCCCGCCGTAGTATACCACAGGGCCTTGCGGCGGGAGCGCCTTTACAGGATGTAGCGGCTCAGGTCCTGGTCCCGCAGCAGCGACTCCAGGCGGCGGTACACGTAGGGGGCGTCGATGACCACCCGCCGCGGGCCGTCTGGTGCCTCGAAACTGACCTCCTCGGTGACCCGCTCCAGCACCGTGTGCAGCCGGCGGGCGCCGATGTCCTCGGTCCGCTCGTTGACCTCGTGGGCCACCCGGGCGATGGCCTCGATGCCGTCCGGGGTGAACACCACCTCCACCCCCTCCGTGGCCAGCAGGGCCTGCACCTGCTTGGTGAGGGCGTTCTCGGGCTCGGTGAGGATCCGGACGAAGTCCCGGTGGGTGAGGCGCTCCAGCTCGACCCGGATGGGCAGCCGGCCCTGCAGCTCGGGGATCAGGTCCGAGGGCTTGGCGCCGTGGAAGGCCCCGGCGCAGAGGAACAGGATGTGGTCGGTCCGCACGGGCCCGTACCGGGTGGTCACCGTGGAGCCCTCCACGATCGGCAGGAGGTCGCGCTGGACGCCCTCCCGAGACACGTCGGGGCCCGTGGTGGAACCCGTGCCCGCGATCTTGTCGATCTCGTCCAAGAACACGATCCCCATCTCCTCGGCCCGACGCACGCCTTCCCGCTGCGCCTCTTCGTGGTCGATGAGCTTGCCCGCCTCCTCCTGGGCCAGCACCCGCAGGCCCTCCGCCACCGTCACCCGGCGGCGCTTGCGCCGCCGGGGCAGCAGGCCGCCCAGCAGGTCCTGCAAGTTCACGCCCATCTCCTCCACACCCTGAGCGCCGATGACCTCGATGGTGGGGAGGCTCTGTTCCTCCACCTCGATCTCCACCACCTCCCGGTCCAGCTCGCCCGCCTCCAGGCGGGGCCGCAGCAGCCGGCGCCGCTCTTCCACCTCCTGCTGCTCCCGGGCCGCCGCTCCCTCCGGCACCGCCGGTCCGCGCCCCAGCAGCGCCTCCAGCGGGTTCTGGAAGGAGGGCCGGGGCGGGTCCGGCACCAGCACCCGCAGCATGCGTTCCCGCGCCAGCCGTTCCGCCTCCGCCTGGACGGCCCGCATGCGCTCCTGCTTGACCATCTGCACGGAGACCTCCACCAGGTCGCGGATCATGGAGTCCACGTCGCGCCCCACGTAGCCGACCTCGGTGAACTTCGTGGCCTCTACCTTCACGAAGGGCGCGTCCACCAGCCGCGCCACCCGCCGGGCGATCTCGGTCTTGCCCACCCCCGTGGGCCCGATCATGAGGATGTTCTTGGGCAGCACCTCGCGCCGCAGCGCTTCGGGGAGCTGGCTGCGGCGGTACCGGTTGCGCAGCGCCACCGCCACCGCCCGCTTGGCCGCCTGCTGCCCCACGATGTGCTTGTCCAGCTCCTCGACGATCCGCCGCGGAGTCAGCTCCTCCACCCGGTAGGGCATCAGAGGGTCTCCACCACGATGCGGTCGTTGGTGTAGATGCAGATCTCCGCGGCGATGCGCAGGGCCTCCCGCACCACCGCCTCCACCGGTAGGTCTGTGTGCCGCAGCAGCGACCGCGCGGCCGCCAGGGCGTAGGGCCCGCCGGAGCCGACCCCTGCCACGCCGTCGTCGGGTTCCACCACGTCCCCGCTGCCCGAGAGCAGCAACAGGTGCTCCCGGTCGCAGACCACCAGCATCGCCTCCAGCCGGCGCAGAATGCGGTCGGTCCGCCAGTCCTTGGCCAGGGCCACCGCCGCCCGGGGCAGGTTGCCCCGGTGCTCGGAGAGCTTCGCCTCGAACCGCTCGAACAGGGTGAGCCCGTCCGCGGCGCTGCCCGCAAACCCCGCCAACACCCCGTCTCCGATGCGGCGCAGCTTGTTCGCTCCGTGCTTCAGCACGGTCTGACCCGCGGTGACCTGACCGTCGGCTCCCATCGCCGCCCGGCCGTCCCGGAGCACCGCCAGCACCGTGGTGTGAACCACCCTGCGCACCTCCACCAGGAGTCTACCGCGCGGGGCAGGGGGCCACTAGCAGCCCACTTACGCCCGCGGGTGAGCGCGGTCGTAGACCTCCTTGAGGCGCGCGCGCGTGGTGTGGGTGTACACCTGGGTGGTCTGCAGGCTCCGGTGTCCCAGCAGCTCCTGCACCACCCGCAGGTCCGCGCCGCCATCGAGCAGGTGGGTGGCGAAGGTGTGGCGCAGGGTGTGCGGGGTGGCGCGCAGCCCGCCCAGTACGCGCTGCGCGTACTCCCGCAGCCGCCGCTGGACGCTGCGGGCCCCCAGGGGCCCGCCCCGGCCGTTCACGAACAGGGCGTCCACCCCCGGGCGCGCCAGCGCGGGCCGGCCCCGCCGCAGATAGTCGTCCAGCGCCGCACGCGCGGCCCGGGTGAGGAGCACCACCCGCTCCCGGCGGCCCTTCCCGACCACCCGGAGCTCACGGCCTGGCCCCACGTCCGAGCACCGCAGGGAGACCAGCTCGCCCACGCGCAACCCCGTGCCGTACAGCAGCTCCAGGATGGCACGGTCCCTGCACCCCACGGGCGTGTTGGGGTCCGGGGCGCTCAGCAGCGCCCGGACCTGCGCGAGGCTGAGGAACCCGGGTAGCCGCCGGCCCCGGCGCGGCGCCCGCAGGCCGCGGAAGGGGTCGTGGTCCGCCCGGCCGGTCCGCACCAGGAACCGAAAGAGCTGCCGCAGGGCGCTCAGGCGCCGGGCCACCGTGGCCCGCGCCCGCCTCCGGGCGAGCTCCGCCACGTACCGGCGCGCGTGCCTGACTTCCACGTCCCTCCACCGGCGGACCCCCTCAGTGTGCAGGAAGGCCAGGAAGTCCTCCACGTCGTGCGCGTACGCCTGCAGGGTATGGGAGGACGCCCGCCGTTCGCCCTCCAGCGCCAGGAGGAAGCGGCGCAGGTCGGCCCGCAGCGGATCTAGCGGGCCGCCACGGGCTCCGGCTTGGCCTGCGGTTCGGTGGCCTTGCACGCTGGGTTCACGCACCGGTAGTACGCCTCGCCCCGCCGCGATCGGCGCAGCGCCATGGGGTAGCCACAGGTGCCGCACCGCCGCTCCGTGGGACGGTCCCACGCGGTGAAGTCGCACGTGGGGTAGTTGGCGCACCCGTAGAAGATCCGGCCCCGCCGAGACCGGCGCTCCACCACCTCGCCCCCGCACTTGGGGCACGGGACGCCGATCCCCACGGGCCGGGTGTACGTGCACTCGGGGTAACCGCTGCACGCGATGAACTCGCCGAACCGCCCCTGCTTGCGCACCAGCTCCCGCCCGCAGGCAGGGCAGGCCTCGCCCGTGGGCTCGGGCTTCATCTCCAGCTCCTCGATGAGGGCCTCCGCCCGCCGCAGGTCGCGCTCGAACGGCTCGTAGAACTCCCGCACCACGTCCACCCAGTCCGCCTGCCCCTCCTCCACACGGTCCAGGTCCTCTTCCAGGTGGGCGGTGAACCGCACGTCCACGATCTCCGGGAAGTGCTCGGTCAGCAGGTCGTTCACCAGCCGCCCGAGCTCCGTGGGCACGAGCCGGCGGTCCACCGACCGCACGTAGCCGCGCTTCTTGATGGTCTCCAGAGTCGGCGCGTACGTGGACGGACGGCCGATCCCCTTCTCCTCCAGCGCCCGCACCAGGGTCGCCTCCGTGTACCGGGGCGGCGGCTGGGTGAAGTGCTGCTGGGGCAGAAGGGCCACGAGGCGCAGGGGCTCGCCCACGGCGAGCTCGGGCAGCCACCCTTCGGCCGTCTCCTCGCCGTCCGCCACCTCCCGGTACACCACGAAGAAGCCCGGGAACTTGACCCGCTGGCCTGTGGCCCGCAGCCGGTACTCGCCCGCCTCCACGTCCACGGAGAGGGTGTCGAGCACCGCGGAGCTCATCTGGCTGGCCACGAACCGCTCCCAGATGAGCCGGTACAGCTTGTACTGGTCGGGCCGCAGGTACGGCTTGACCTTCTCCGGAGTCCGGTACACGGAGGTGGGGCGGATGGCCTCGTGGGCGTCCTGAGCCCCGCGCCGTGAGGCGTAGCGGCGCGGCTGGGCCGGCACGTACGCCTCACCCCACCGCTCCCGCACGAAGGCCCGCGCCTCCTCCTGGGCGGAGGCCGCCACCCGCACGGAGTCGGTGCGCATGTAGGTGATCAGACCCACGGTCCCCTCGTCGCCCACGTCCAGCCCCTCGTACAGCTGCTGGGCCAGGGACATGGTGCGGGAGGCGGAGTAACCGAGCCTGCGGTTCGCCTCCTGCTGCAGGGTGCTGGTGATGAAGGGAGGGGCCGGGTGGCGCTGCTGGTCGCGGCGGCGCACCTCCGCCACCCGGTACGCCGCAGCCTCGAGCTCCTGCACCACGCGCCGTGCCGTTGCCCCGTCCGGGATCTCCACCTTCGCGTCCCCCCGGCTCACCAGCCGCGCTTCGAAGGGCGCGTCGTGGTCCACGGGGGTGAGCCGGGCGGTGACGGTCCAGTACTCCTGCGGGGTGAACGCCTCGATCTCCCGCTCCCGGTCACACACCAGGCGGAGCGCGACGGACTGCACGCGGCCCGCGCTGAGCCCGCCCCGCACCTTGCGCCACAGCAGCGGGCTCAGCTTGTACCCCACCAACCGGTCCAGCACCCGCCGCGCCTGTTGCGCGGCCACCCGGTGCTGGTCGATGTCCCGCGGGTGCTGCAGGGCCCGCCGCACCGCGTCGCGGGTCACCTCGTGGAACTCGATGCGCCGGATGTTGGGGTTCACGCCGTTCAGCAGCGTCGCCAGGTGCCAGGAGATGGCCTCGCCCTCCCGGTCCGGGTCGGGGGCCAGGTACACGGTGTGGGCGTCCTTGGCGGCCTCGCGGAGCTCCTTCAGGATGGGACCCTTGCCCTTGATGACGATGTAGTGCGGAGCGAACCCGTTGTCCACGTCCACGCCGAGCTTGGACTTCGGCAGGTCGCGCACGTGCCCCATGGACGCCAGCACGCGGAAGCGCCGGTCCAGCAGCTTCTTCAGCGTGCGCGCCTTGGTCGGCGACTCGACGATGACCAGGTTCCTCTGCGACACGCTCTGCCCCACGACACCCAAAGCCCGCTCGGTCGGCCCCATGGTAGCACAAGGGGTCAACCGGACCCGCGCACCGGCAACCCTCAGCGGAACAGGTCGCGTTCCGGCGGGCGTACCAGGTCCCCCGCCGAGCCGTCTCCTCGAGCGCGAAGGCCCCGCACGAGCACGAGCGGCCGACCTTCGTCCGCCTGGCCCATGAGCAGGGTGGCCGCGGCCGCCACCTCGTCCGCGACGGCCTCCACGGAGCTCGTGAGCACGTATCCGTACAGGTCGCTGCGTCCGCGGTGGTCGCGGAGCGCGTCCATGCCCGCGAGCCCCACGCAGACCCCCACGGCACCCTCGCGGTGGGCGCGGCCGTGGGTGTCCGCCACCAGCACGGCCACCGCGCACCCGAACCGCCCGCGCACGGCCTCCCGGAGCCGGCGCGCGGAGGCGTCGGGGTCTACAGGCAAGAGCACCGCGCAGCCGGGCCCGGCGTTGGAGCGGTCCACGCCGCCGTTGGCGCACACGAAACCCAGCCGGTGGCGCGTGATGACCAGTCCGGGCCTCGCGCGCACGACCTCCACGGATTCCTGCAGCACGAGCTCCAGGAGCCGCGGGTCCCTTCCCACCTCGGCCGCCAGACGCAGAGCTCGTTCCGACGGTCGCACGTGGTCGAGGCGCACCACGCGGCCCTCGGCCACCGAGACCACCTTGTGCGCCACCACCAACACGTCGCCCTCCTGGGGAGGAAGCCCCGCATCCCCGAGGGCCGCGCACGCCCACGCGCCCAGGTCGTCCCCCGGGCGGACTCGAGGGGTGGGGACGGCGCGTATCCAGATCTCCAAGGGACGGCCTCCTGGCGTGGTATCCTGCGCAACGCAGGGTTCCTACGGCGCTCCCGCGCCCCTTCCCTGCCGGGGTGCCATGCGGCTGTGCTTCCTGGGCGACGTGATGCTGGGCCGGCTCGTCAACCGCGTGCTGGAGCGAGAGCCGCCGGAGTTCCCGTGGGGCGAAGCGCTGGAGGTGCTGCGGGGTGCGGGCTGCGTGCTGTGCAACCTGGAGTGCGTGCTGGCCGACCGCGGCTCGCCCTGGCCCGGCAAGCTGTTCACCTTCCGGTCGGACGCCCGGAACGTGCGCGTCCTTCAAGCCGCGGGCGTCAAGGCCGTGAGCCTAGCCAACAACCACGTGCTGGACTTCGGGGACGCCGCGCTCCTGGAGTGCCTTTCCGTGTTGGACCGGGCGGGGATCGCACGGGCGGGCGCAGGCCGCGACGCGGCGGAGGCGCAGCGGCCGGTCCGATGGACGTCCGCGGGCGTGCGGGTGGGGCTGGTGGCCTTCACGGACAACGAGCCGGAGTGGGAAGCGGGGCCGGACCGTCCGGGCGTGTTCTACGCGCCCGTGGACCCGGAAGACGTGCGCTTCCAAACGGTGCTGGAGGTCACCCGCGCCCTCGCCGGTCAGGTGGACCGCGTGGTGGTGTCCGCCCACTGGGGCCCCAACTGGGGGCGGCGGCCTCCCCCCGAGCACCGGGCCGCGGCGCGACTGCTGGCGGAGGCCGGCGCGGACGTGGTGTGGGGGCACAGCCCCCACGTGGTCCGGGGCGTGGAGTTCGTGGGTGGGTGCGTGGTGCTGTACAGCTGCGGGGACTTCGTCGACGACTACGCGGTGGACGAGGTGGAGCGCAACGATTGGTCCTTCGCCTTCCTCTTGGACTCCCCGTCGCGCACGTTGACCCTGGTCCCCACCGTGATCCGCAACTTCCGGGTGGAGCTGGCGCGGGGCGAGGAGCGCCGGGCGCTGTGCGCGCGCATGCGCGGGTTGTGCGAGGAGCTCGGCACCCGCGTGGAAGAGACCCGTGAGGGGCTGCGACTGCAGCCCGGATAGAACCCACGGGCGGGTCAGCGGTCGAGCTCGCAGGACCCGGACCGCACCAGCCGGCCCAAGAGACCCCGGTGGCGGGCCACCCAGCAGTACAGCGCGTCCACAAGACCCGGGCACGCCTCCGCGACGGCCGCCAAGGGCCTCCCGCCCGGCAGCACGCGCAGGAGGGGCGCGACCGCCCGACCTGCGGAGTGCACGCGGCCCTCCGGGTCCACCAGGTGCCAGGAGGCCATCCGGTCCGGCTCGGGAATCACCTGCAGCCACCGCGCGGCCTGTGGGTCCTGAAGAGCACAGGGGCGGACCCTCCGACCTCGGTCCCACCGCAGGACTTTCTGCACGGCCCACCGGCAGAAGCCGCAGTCCGCGTCGTACAACAGCACGAAAGCGCCCTCGTGCACGCCAGCCTCCCTGCGGCAGGCACCACCCGCGGCTTCATCGTAGTACCCTGCTGGCGGAGGCGACCATGCGCGTGGCCGTGGTGGGAGCAGGAGGGGTCGGCGGCTTCTTCGGCGGCCTGCTGGCTAGAGCTGGGGAGGACGTCACCTTCGTCGCGCGGGGCGCACACCTGGAAGCACTGCGCACCCGGGGTCTCACGGTCCGGTCCCGCCGGGCAGGCGTGTTCACCGTCCCGGTCCGGGCCACGGACCGCACGGAGTCCGTAGGGCCTGTGGACCTGGTGCTGGTGTGTGTGAAGACCTACGACACCGAGTCCGTCCTGCCGCAGCTCCCGCCCCTGGTGGGTCCAGACACCGCGGTGCTGTCGCTGCAGAACGGGGTGGACAACGCGGAGCGGATCGCGCGCGTCATGGGCGGCGGGCACGTGCTGGGCGCGGTGGCGTACGTGAGCTCCGTGCTCGAAGCCCCCGGAGTCGTCCAACAGGTGGCGGGCGCGGGCCGCATCGTGTTCGGGGAGTTCCAGGGCAAGGCCAGCGAGCGTGCGCGCCGGCTCCTGGACGTCTTCCGGCGCGCCGGGATCGACGCCGAGCTCAGCCCGGACGTGCGGAGGGAGATCTGGCAAAAGTTCCTGTTCATCTGCGGCTTCAGCGGCGTAACCGCCCTCACCCGGCTGCCCATCGGGACGGTCCTCGCCTGCCCGGAGACCCGCCAGTTCTTCTGCGGCGTGCTGGAAGAAGTTCGGGAGGTCGCGCGGGCAGGGGGCGTTGGCCTTGCGGACGACTGTGTGGAGCGGGCCGTGGCCACCGCCGAGGGTTTCGAGCCGTGGGCCCGCGGCTCCCTGTACGCGGACTTGGTGGCGGGAAGGCGCCTGGAGCTGGAAGCGCTCAACGCCACAGTGGTGCGCCTGGGCCGCGAGCGGGGTGTGCCGACCCCGCTGAACTTCGCGGTGTACGCAGCCCTCAAGCCGTACGCAGGCGGCCCGGTGGTGCCAGACCCCGCGGCCTCGGGCTAGCGGGCGTAGCGGCCGTCCTGGAGCCGGCGCACGAGCCCCCGCACTTCCAGGGCCACCAGCAGGGCGTTCACCGCCGCAGCGCTTCCCAGCCGGGCGGCCACGAGTTCGTCTGGGTAACGCGGCTCCCCCAGGGCCTCCAGCAGCTGGCGCTCCGCCGGCCCGAGCTCTGGAACTCGGCCCGAGGCGTGTGGGATCTCCAGGGCTCGCAGCACGTCACAGGCCGACTCCGCCCACCCGGCACCCTCGCGCAGGAGCCGGTGCGGCCCCGCGGACCGCGGGTTCAGCACGCTGCCGGGCACCGCGAACACCTCCCGGCCCTGTTCCAGGGCCAGGTCCGCGGTGATGAGGGCGCCGCTTCGCAGGGTGGCCTCGACCACCACCACGGCCCGCGAAAGCCCGCTGATGATCCGGTTGCGCAGGGGGAAGTGGTGCTTCGCAGCTCGGGTCCCGGGCGGGTACTCGCTCACCAGGGCGCCGTGCGCCGCCACCTGGTCGGCCAAGGCCTCGTGGCCCGCGGGGTAGTGGACGTCCACCCCGCAGCCCAGGACCGCCACCGTGGGCCCTCCGGGCTCCAAGCTACCCCTGTGGGCCGCGGCGTCCACTCCGCGGGCCAGCCCGCTCACCACGCAAACCCCCGCCGCACTGAGCTCTGCGCCCATGCGCCGCGCCACGTACTCGCCGTCCGCAGACGGGTTGCGTGTACCCACGACCGCCACGCAGACCTCACGGGGCAGCTGGCCACGAACGTACAGGGCGAGCGGTGGGTCGGCGATGGCGCGCAGGAGCTGGGGGTAGTGCGCGTCCGCCAGCGTCACCACCTCGGCCTGGCACCGCTTGGCGTCCTCGATCAGCCGCTGCGGGTCGGCCCGGGCGAGGAAGTCCTGCAGGCGGCGGGCGCCGCGCTCGCCTAGGAGGTCCCGGAGGGCGCTCGGGCGCAGCGCCACCGCCTCCCGTACACCGCCCGCGGCCTCGACCAGGCGGTGCTTCGTGCGCACTGAGATCCCGGGCGCCGCGTTCAGGATGACCCACGCTTCCCGCTCGTTCATCGGCTGCGGTCCAGGGACCGGTACTGGACGGCTTCCGCCACGTGCGCGGCGGACACCCCCTCCGAGCCCTCGAGGTCCGCGATCGTCCGCGCCACCCGCAGCACCCGGTCGTAGGCCCGAGCCGACAGCCCGAGCCGCTCGATGGCTGTCCGCAGCAACTCCCGCCCCGCAGGGTCCGGCGTTGCGACCCTGCGCAGCACCCGGACGGGGACGTGCGCGTTGCACCGGTAAGGCCTACCGGCGTAGCGCTCCGCCTGCCTCTGGCGCGCCCGAAGCACCCGGTCCCGCACCGCGGAGGAGGGTTCGGCGGTCCCTCCGTCCATCAGGCTGTGGCTCTCCAGGCGCGGGACCTCCACGTGCAGGTCGATGCGGTCCAGCAGCGGCCCGGACACCTTGGCCTGGTAGCGGCGGACCTGCGAGGGCGTGCACGAACACTCCCGCAGCCGGTCTCCGCGGCTTCCGCAGGGGCAGGGATTCATGGCCGCCACCAGGGTGAAGCGGGCGGGGAACGTCACGGTGGCCGCAGCCCGCGCCAGCGTCACCCGCCCCTCCTCCACGGGCTGGCGCAGGGCCTCCAGCGCGTCGCGGTGGAACTCAGGCAGCTCGTCCAGGAACAGGACGCCGTGGTGGGCGAGGCTCACTTCCCCAGGCCGCGGCACGTTCCCGCCGCCGAGCAGCGCCGCGTAGCTCGCGGTGTGGTGCGGGGCCCGGAACGGCCTGCGCCGCAGGAGCGCGCCCCGAGACGGCAGCGCCCCTGCCGCGCTGTAGATGCGGGTGACCTCCACCGCCTCCTCCCACGTCATGGGCGGAAGAATGGTCGGTAGCCTCCGGGCCAGCATGGTCTTGCCCGAGCCGGGAGGGCCGACCAACAGTACGTTGTGGCCGCCCGCGGCTGCGATCTCCAGGGCCCGCTTGGCGTGCTCCTGCCCGCGGACCTCCGCCAGGTCCACCTCGTCCTCCGGCTCCGGCTCGTGCGCGCCGTTGGCGACCACCGGCTTAAGCCGCAGCTCGCCCAGGAGGAACCGCGCCGCCTCCAGCAGGTGCGACACCCCGTACACTTCCACCCCCGGTACGATGGCGGCCTCCTGCGCGTTGTCGGCAGGCAGCACCACCCGGCGCAGTCCGCACTGGGCCGCGTGCAGGGCTGCGGAGAGCACCCCGTGTACCGGCCGCACGGCGCCGTCCAGGCTCAGCTCCCCCAGAAACAGCGTGCCGTGGCACGCCTCCGCCGGCACCTGCCCGGTGGCAGCCAGTACCGCGACTGCCATGGGCAGGTCGAAGCTCGGTCCTTCCTTCCGGACGTCCGCGGGCGCCAGGTTCACCGTGATGCGGCGGGTCGGCACCTCGAAGTTCGCGTTCTTGATGGCCGCCCGCACCCGCTCCTTGGCCTCCTGCACCGCGGTATCGGGCAGGCCGACGATGGAGAACCCCGGCAGCCCCGTGGCCACGTCCACCTCGACCTCCACGGGGTAGGCCTCCAGCCCCAGCACCGAGCTCGACCGCACCTTGGCCAGCATCTCGATCGCCTCCAACCGATTGAACGCGGGAGGGCGTGGATTTGGACGCCCGGACTTCTCCCCAAGGGGGCTTCGTCCCGTACCATAGAAGGGCCGTGGAACGCAGCGCGGACTGGATGGACCAAGCGCGCGGGGACCTGGACCACGCCCGGGCAGACCTAGCGGGCGGCTTCTACGAGTGGGCGTGCTTTTCCGCCCAGCAAGCGGCGGAGAAGGCTGTGAAAGCCGTGTTCCAGAAGCTCGGACACGAGGCCTGGGGACATTCGGTGGCAGGGCTCCTGCAAGAGCTGGCACAGCGCTGGGAGGTTCCTGAGGAGCTCCAGGAGTTGGCCCTGGAGCTGGACAAGGCCTACATCCCGACCCGGTACCCCAACGCGCACCAGCGCGGCGCTCCCCGGCACCTGTACACCCGGCAGGAGGCGGAACGGCTCATCGCGTATGCGGCCCGCATCCTCGCGTTCTGTGAAGGTCTTCTCGCCGCGCCTTAGCCGCGAGCAGGTCCTGGACGTGCTCCGGAGCGCCGTGGGCCGGCTCCGGGCGCGTCTACCTGTCCGGCGGGTGGTCCTCTTCGGGTCGTACGCCCGCGGGGACTTCACCGCGGCCAGCGACGTGGACCTCCTGGTGGTGTACGCGGACCCCGTCCGACAGGATGCCTTCGCGGTGGTCAAAAAGGTGGTGGGTCTGCCCCACCTGGAGCCCCACGTCTTTTCCGAGAGCCAGTTCGTGGCGGTAGAGCAGGGTTGGAAGCGGCCGCTGGCAGAAGGTGTCGTGATCTACGAGGAGACGCCCGCTCCGTAGCCCCCTGTCCTGGAACCCCCTCCCGCACAGCTGTCGTGACTCCCGCAAGACTCACGGCAGCTGAGCCCGCCCCTGAGGATCCTCGGAAGCGTGTCCGCGCGGTTCCTTGGGTGGTCTAGGCTGCGCCCTCGGTGGACGCCACCACACGGTTGCGGCCGGTCTGCTTGGCTTCGTACAGGGCTCGGTCTGCCCTCCGGACCAGCGTTCCCAGGTTGTCGGTCTCGGAGAACGCAGCGACCCCAAAGCTCGCGCTCAGGGGTCCCGCCTCGGACCGTATCCCCGAAATCAGGTAGCGCAACCGCTCTGCCACGTCCACGGCCGGGCCGAGTTCCGTCTCGGGCAGGAGGATCAAGAACTCCTCCCCGCCCCACCGCCCCATGAGGTCCGTGGGACGCAGCGTCCTGCGGATCTCCTCTCCCACCGTCCGCAGCACACGGTCCCCGGAGGCGTGTCCGAAGCGGTCGTTGACCTGTTTGAAGTGGTCCAGGTCGAAGAGGATGAGCGCCATGGGGTGGCCGTAGCGACGGGCTCGCTCCGCTTCGACGTCGAAGGCGCGGAACAACCCCCTCCGGTTCAGCAGCCCCGTGAGGGCGTCGGTGCCGGAAGCCACCCGCTCCTCCGCGAGGTGGTCTTTCACCAGCGCGATGGCGTACAGCCACGAGGCCAGGGCCACCACGAACGCTTCCATCCGCAAGAAGCCCAGCAGGACGAACTGTGCCTGCGGGTTGCGGAGGGCAGACGCGGCCATGGGGAGCGCCACCACCGTGGCGGTGCCGATGAGGAGCGCGCACAGCCGACCGGCGGGCTTCGGGTCGAAGAAGATGTGGGAGAGCACGCACAAGGCCGCCAGGACCGGGAAGGCCCCCTCCGACACCTCCTGGCGGGCCAGCGCGGGGTCGGGGATCCCGTATAGGGCGTAGACGAGGTAGACGAGCCCCCAGGCGGACGTGAACAGGAAGAGCGACCGCTCGAGCCTACGCAGGGAGACGCGGCCGGACAGCAGGCCGTAGAACGTCCAGACCAGGAACGCGGCGAAGGCAGGGTACCCCCAGCGCACGAAGGCGTCCGCGTCCGCCCGGGCTGCCCAAACGGCGGCCAGGGTGGGGAGCGTCACCACGTGGGCGACCACGTACGCGCGCCGCTTGGCCTGACCGAGGAGTTCTGACATGGCACCGCGGGGTATCCGAGCAAGACCCGTGCCGTCCGGGTCCCTGTCCGAGCCGGTTGACCTCGTCCCGCACGCGGCGCACGCGGTCCCCGAGCCCCGGGTGCGTGCGCAGGAGGACCTCCACCGCCCCGGGGTCCCGGGCCTCCCGGGCGCGCAGCCGCTCCAGGAACCGCACCGCAGCCTGCGGGTTCCAGCCGGCCCGGTGCATGAGCCGGACCGCCAAGCGGTCCGCCTCGTGTTCGAACTCGCGGCTGAACCCGCGGGTGACCAGGTTGCGCACCAAGTGCCCGGCCGCGGCTCCGGTGCCGTCCCTGCCCAGCAGCAGGTCCACCACCAGGCTCAAGAACAGGTCGCGCTCCAACAGCTGCACGTGGTGGCGGGCCTGCACGTGGGCCACCTCGTGCGCGAGGACGAACGCCAGCTCGGCGTCGTCCGCAACGAATCCCAGCAACCCGCGGGTCACGTAGACGTACCCGCCCGGCAGCGATACCGCGTTCACCTCCCGGGCAGCCAGCACGCGGAACGTCCACGGCAGGCGCGGCCTCCCTGACAGCCGCGCGAGGGGCAACCCGACGCCCTTCACGCGGGCCACGAGTCTGGGGTCGTGCACCACCCCGACCTCGCGTTCCAGCTGTGAGGCCGCGCGCTGGCCCAGCGCCACCTCCTGGGCCTCGCTGATCAGGGCCGCGTGCGCCGGGGTGGCCGGGACCACGGCCAGCACAAGCCCTACGATCCAACGCTTCACGTCCGTACAACGTCGTCCGACCCTTACGGGTTCGCCCCGCTCACCGCCTCGCACGGAAGGTCCGCGCCGCGGCCTCGATCCGCCGGAGGGCTTCCTCGAGGTTCTCCAGGCTCGTGGCGTACGAGATGCGCAGGTAGCCCCGGCCTGCCTGGCCGAAGGCGGTCCCGGCCAGCACGGCCACCCCCGCTTCCTCCAGAAGGTAGTCGGCGAACGCCCGGCCATCGGGGTCCAGCTCGCTCACGTTCGGGAACGCGTAGAAAGCCCCCTGGGGGAGGACACAGCGCAGGCCTGGGATGGCGTTGAGCCCGGCCACCACCCGGTCGCGCCGTCGGCGAAACTCCGCCACCATAGCCTCCACGCTCTCCTGCGGCCCTTCCAGGGCTGCGATCCCTGCCACCTGGGCGAAGGCTGCCGGGCACGAGTACACGTTCACCGCAAACCGCGTCACCGCCTCGGCCACGGGGCGCGGCATCACGCCGTACCCGAGCCGCCAGCCGGTCATGGCGTACGTCTTGCTGAATCCGTCGAGAATCACCGTCCGCTCCCGCATCCCGGGGAGGGACGCGATGCTGTGGTGCTCGGCGTCGTACAGGATCCGGCTGTAGATCTCGTCGGACAGCACCCAGGTCCCGTGCCGCAGGCAGGCCGCCGCCACGACCTCCAGGTCCTCCCGGGACAGGACCGACCCGCACGGGTTGTGGGGCGAGTTCAGGATCACCAGCTTCGTGCGAGGGCCGACCAGCGAGGCCAGTTCCTCGGGGTCAGGGCGGAACGCGCGGTCCTCCCGAAGCCGCACGGGCTTGGGCACGGCACCCACCCACCGCACGAGGGACTCGTAGATGGGGAATCCAGGGTCCGGGTAGACCACTTCGTCGCCGGGGTCCACCAGCGCCAGCACGGTGAACGCCATGACCGGTTTGCCCCCGGGCGTGACCACCACCTCCGAAGGGTCTACCGGGATGCCCCGGGTCCGGGATACGGCGCGCGCCACCGCCTCCCTCAGCTCCGGGATCCCCGGCGCGGGCGTGTAGTGGGTGAGGCCGCGGCGCAGGGCGTCCACGGCGGCGTCCACCACGTGCTGCGGCGTGTCGAAGTCCGGCTCCCCGATCTCCAGGTGCACCACGGACCGGCCCGCGCGCTCCAGCGCGCGGGCACGGCTGAGAACCTCGAACGCCGTCTCCGTGCCCAGACGCGAAGCCACCGCGGACAGTACGCGTTCCATGGCCTGACCTCCTCGGCTCGCGTAATTCAGGGCGTCACCTGGGTGCCGGCCTCACCGCGGGCTGCGGCCACCAGCACGTGCGGTGCGGCGATGGCCGCGCGCTTGCCACCCGCTCGCAGGTAACCCAGCACCGCCTCGACCTTCGGTCCCATGCTCCCCGGTGGGAAGTGTCCCTCGTGCAGGTAGGCTTCCAGCTCGTGGGCCCGAACACGGTCGAGCCACCTCTGCTCCGGCGTCCCGAAGTGCACGGCCACCCGTTCCACGTCCGTGGAGATGAGGAACAGGTCCGCGCCGAACGCCTCCGCCAGTAGCGCGGAGGCCAGGTCCTTGTCCACCACCGCCTCCACCCCGATGAAGCTCCCATCCGGCTGGCGGACCACGGGGATCCCCCCACCTCCCGCCGCGACCACCACGTATCCCTCCTGGACCAGCGCGCGCGCAGCCCCCACCTCGATCACCTCCAGCGGCCGCGGAGAAGGCACCACGCGCCGCCACCCCCGCGCCTGGCGGACCATCCGCCAGCCCATCTCGGCCTGCAAGCGCTTTGCCTCGTCCTCCGTGTAGTAGGGGCCGATGGGCTTGGTGGGCTCCGCGAAGGCCGGGTCGTGCGGGTCGACCACGACGCGCGTGACCAGCACGGCCACGGGCCTGCGGACCCCGGGGCGGGAGAACGCCCGCTCCAGACTCTCCAGGATCAGGTAGCCGATGCTGCCCTGCGTCTGCGCGTCCAGCACGTCCAACGGCAGGCGGGGCAGCAGCCCTGCTTTGGCCGCCACCTCCGCCCGCAGGAGGTTGAAGCCCACCTGCGGGCCGTTGCCGTGGGTGACAACCAGGCGCCATCCGTCCGCTACCATTTCCGCGAGTTGCGATGCGGTCTCCTGGAGGGCTTCGCGCTCGGCGGCCACGGAGACGTCCTGCTCGCTGCGCAGCAGCGAGTTCCCGCCGATGGCCACCACCGCCAGCCCGCGCACGCGGTACCCTTCGCCGCCGGCCGCGCGGTTCCCTCGCTGCGCGGGGAAGTGCTCTCCGCTATACTGGCGCGAGGGAACGTGTCTGGAGGTGAGCGTCATCGAGGTCCTGCGGGTGGTGCACTACGGGCTCGGGCCCATCGGGCTTGGCGTGGCGCGGGTGCTGCTCGAGCGCCCCAGAGTGCGGGTGGTGGGTGCGGTGGACGCCTCCCCGGACCTGCAAGGCCGCGACCTGGGCGAGCTGCTGGACCGCGAGCCCGTCGGGGTGACCGTGGTAGGGACTTTAGAGGCGGTGCCGAGGGCGGAGGTGGTGGTGCACGCCACCCAGTCGCGCCTGGTGCAGGTGGAATCGCAGATCCTGGAACTGGTGTCCCGCGGCGCCCACGTGGTGTCCACCTGTGAGGAGCTCAGCTACCCCTGGTTCCACCACAAGGCAGCCGCGGAGCGGATCCACGAGGCTGCCCAGGCGGCGGGCGTGGCGGTGACCGCGCTGGGGGTGAACCCGGGGTTCGTCATGGACCTGTTGCCGGTCATCCTGAGCGCGCCGTGCCGGACCGTCCGGCGGGTGTCGGTGGAGCGCAGGGTGGACGTGCGGGCGCGGAGGCTCCCCCTTCAGCGGAAGGTGGGCGTGGGCATGACCGAGGAGGAGTTCCAGGCCGGCGTGCAGGCGGGTGTGGTCGGCCACGTGGGCCTCGGTGAGTCCGTGGCCATGATCGCCGCAGGGCTGGGCTGGACGCTGGAGGCCATCGTAGACCAGGTCCGCCCCGTGGTCCGGGACGGACGGGTCGAAGGGCTGCGTCAGTCCGCGAGCGGCATCGTGGACGGCCAGGAGCGCGTGCGGCTGGACCTGACGATGGCTCTGGACCTGGAGGACCCCACGGACCGCGTGCGGATCGAGGGCGACCCTTCGTTCGTGTCCGAGATCCCGGGCGGGCTGCACGGCGACGTGGCGACGTGCGCCCTCGTGGCCAACGCGTTGCCCCTGGTGCGCGCCGCACCCCCGGGGCTACGCACGGTGCTGGAGCTACCTCCCCTGCGTTTCTCCGGCTGAGCCCGTCTCCGTAGACTCCCATGGGCAGGCCGGTCCTGGGTCTGCCGTGGTGTTCTGCCGACAACGCGGAGACGCCGAGGGCCGTACCGACCGTATCTGGCCGACACTCCGTTAGCCAACGGCCGCGGAGCGAAACAGCGCTAGTGCCGCGCGTTGCTCTTCCGAAAGCTCCAGGACAGCATTCCGTTGCACCGGGTAGATCTCTGCCCTTGCCCACAACTCCTCACGGACGCTGCTGAATACACCAGTTTTCACACGCCTGCGCCTCAGCTCGTCAACGAGCAGCTGAGCCTCAGATAGGAAAACGCTCTCGATCACCCACGGCCGGCCTGTGGCCTCGCGATGTCATAGAAGTTGCCTTCGGCCCCGTGAACACGAGATAGTAGTCTGGAAGCGCATTAGCAGTAATGTCCAATCCCCATTCCCGCAGGGGGTACCACTTGATATTGACCGTGCGACCTGTCAAGGGCCCAGCGCTGAAGCGCCCGTCAACGCCCCTTTGAGAAGCTGATTCCTCGAGCACGATCGGAAAGATTCTGGATGCGATGTACTCACCAAGATGGTCGATCTGAGCAGGCCGACCGACGAGATCGGTAATCTCCCGTTCGAGGATATTCCTCCTTCTGATTAGATCCGAGAGTCGCGTTAGGTCCTCCATCTCGAGCCTCCCCCCAGCCTTCCAGCAGGCCCCTGACACGGCAAATGTACTTCGGGCGGCAGGAACGGCAAAGAGGGCAGGTGGGAGGGTCCCGTGCGGGTTGGAGGACCCGCACAGAAGGTCAAGAAATTCCGCGCCCCTGGTCCCGCAAACGCGGTGCCGTCAGGGGTCCGGCACCACCATGGCCACCGCCACCGCGCACACCTCTTGTGCCCCCGCCGCCCGCAGGGCCGCGGCGCACTCTTTCAGGGTGCTGCCGGTGGTGACCACGTCGTCCACCAGCAGCAGACGCAACCCACCTACGCGCCCGCGTACGGCGAACGCCTCCCGGACGTTCCGCCTGCGCTGGTCCTCGTCCAACTCCGTCTGCGAGGGCGTGTCCCGCACCCGCACCAGGAGCCTCCGAACGGGGCGGCCGAGATCTGCGGACACCACCCGCGCCAGCTCCTCCGCCTGGTTGAACCCCCTTTGCGCCTCGCGCCGGGGGTGGAGGGGCACGGGCACCACCGCGTCCACCCCGCACAGCCGGGGCTCCTGCGCCACCACCTCCGCCAGCCCCCGGCCCAGGGGCTCGACCAGGCCCAGCTTGCCCCGGTACTTCAGGGCGTGCACGGCCTCCCGCAGGGCCCCCTCGTAGCGCCCGAAGGCCCGGACTCGCAGCGGATCCCTCCGGTGGCGGCAGGGGACGCAGGTAAAGGCCAGGTCCGGAGGGCCCCGCAGGGGCCGGCCGCACATCTCGCACACCGGCCTTGCGATCCTCGGAAAGCGTGCCCAGCACGTCCCGCACAGAGGGAATGCGTCCGCCTGTCCACACACCTGGCACCGGGGTGGGAACAGGAGGTCCAGGACCGCCCGGCCCCAGGGGCGCAGGGCTTGCACCAGCGGCCGCAGGAGTTCCGCCATCCCACCCGGGTAAACGCACAAGCGGCGGGATTTTGCACGCGGAGGCTCTAGACCAGATGCCGGACCGCGTCCCGGAAGCGGCGGAGGGCCGCCACGTGCTGGTCCGGACTCTTCAGGCCGCTGCGCATGGTGTTCACCGCCAGGTGCGTGCCGCCCAGACGCCGCCACGTCTCCACCGCCTGCGGCCAGGACTCCTGTGGGGTGGTTCCCAGGTGCAGGCGCCCCTCGACCCCGAAGGCTGCGGGGTCGCGCCCCGCCTCGCGGACGTAGGTGCGTACCCGCTCCAGCACCTCCGCCGCCTGGGGGCCAGGAGCGAGCTGGGAGATCCAGCCGTCCGCGATGCGCGCCATCCGGCGGAGCGCGGGCTCCGCGCTCCCGCCCATCCAGACCGGGATCGGCCGCTGCACGGGCAATGGGTTGATCCCGGCCCCGCGCACGCGGTGGTAGCGCCCCTCGAAGTCCACGAGCTGCTGGGTCCACAACAGCCGCAGAAGCGTGACCTGCTCCTCGATGCGGCGGCCGCGGTTCCGGAAGTTCTCGCCCAGGGCCTCGTACTCCACGGGGTTCCAGCCGAGCCCCACCCCGAGCCGCAACCGGCCGCGGCTCAGGACGTCCACCTCCGCCGCCTGCTTCGCCACGAGGACGGTCTGGCGCTGCGGCAGGATGAGGACGCCGGTGGTGAGCCCGATCCGGGAGGTACAGGCCGCCAAGAAGCCGAACAGCACGAACGGTTCGTGGAAGGGGGACTCGTGGGTGTACGGGGGTTGGCGGCCCAGGTCCTTCAAGCGGTCGGGGTGAGCGCCCAGCACGTGCTCGTAGGCCAACAGGTAGTCGAACCCCAGCTCCTCCACGCCCTGCGCGTACGCCCGGATGGCGCCGGGGTCGTTCCCGATCTCGGTCTGGGGAAACACCACACCGAGCTGCACCGTCCTCACCTCCGGTCTCTCAGAGGCGTCTGCTTACCAGGATGCACCTCGGGCGAGGGAAACCGCCAGCAGTCCCAGGGTACCCGATGCCCTCCGTGCCCGTGCAACTCTACCGCCGCCCGATGCGCGATTCCCTTGCCTTACAATGGTCTGGTCTGGCTTGCCTGCGCGGGGGCTGCTCGCATGGGGACGGGGGTGCTTCCCATACTCCTCGCGGGATCGGTCGCCTGGTCGCTCGGGGCCACGGCCGATCCGCCCGGGGGCGCCACCGCCTTCCTGAAGCTCAACCGCTACTACGTGCTCTACACGCGGCCCCGGGGACCCTGGGTGGACGCGACCGGCTCGCTCCTGCTCCCAGTGTGGGCTGTGCGCGATTTGCTTGCAGTGGACGTGTGGTACGACTCGCGGACCGGGGTCTTTTCCGCGCGCCGCGGAGACCGGCTTGCCACCGTTGCGGCCCCACCACGGCTCGCTACACCCGTGGACGATACTCCGGTGGCCGTCGGCCGGCTGGTCCGAGAGCTCGGCATACGCTCCGCCTGGGACGCCGCCAGCCGCACCTGGATCCTCAACGACCCCAGCTCCACCCTAGACGGGTTCGCCGACATCTTCGAAGACTGGTTGGACGCCACGGGCACCGCGGATACAGTTCTCCTCGCACCACGAAGGTTTGCCTTGCGTCCAAGCGTAACGGCGTTCGGGCCCTCTCTCCAAGTGGACCTGGAACTCGTGCCGAGAGGGAGTTCGGTGCAAGACGGACAGCAAGCGCTGTACCTGTTCGCGGTCCACGCGAACGGCCACGTCTTCCCCTTGGGCTACCGATTCCCGTTCCCTCCAGACCAGCCCGCGCGAGAACAGCGAAAAGATCCCTGTGTGAAGCGGGACGACGTGTTCCACTGCCGCGCGGTCATCCCCGACGACCCACGCTCGCCGCTCAAGTACCTGGTGGCCCGGATTCGGCTCCGCAAGTAATGGGGGTCCAGCTTGAGCCGCGGGCCGGCGCGGGGCCCGGACCCTCCCTTCTCACGTCCCCTCCTCCCACGACTCCAAGTAGCGGCGCTGCTCCGGGGTGAGCTCGTCGATGCGCACCCCCATGGCCTCCAGCTTCAGCGCCGCCACCTGCCGGTCGATGGGCTCGGGGACGGGGTACACCTGCGGAACCAGCTCCCCCGCCGAACGCGCCAGCCACTCCACGCACAGGGCCTGGTTCGCGAAGGACATGTCCATCACCGCCGCGGGGTGCCCCTCCGCGGCAGCGAGGTTCACCAGCCGGCCCTCCGCGAGGAGGTAGAGGCGACGTCCGTCCCTCAGGGTGAACTCCTCCACGTGCTCCCGCACCTTCCGGTACCGGGTGCTCATCTCCCGCAGGGCGGCCACGTCGATCTCCACGTCGAAGTGGCCCGCGTTGGCCAGCACGGCGCCGTCCCGCATGACCTCGAAGTGCTCCCGCCGGACCACGTCCCGGTTGCCGGTGACGGTGACGAACACCTCGCCGCGGCGGGCTGCCTCCGCCATGGGGAGCACGGGGAAGCCGTCCATCACCGCCTCCAGGGCCGCGAGGGGGTCCACCTCTGTGACCACCACGTGGGCCCCCATGCCCCGGGCTCGGGCCGCCACCCCGCGGCCGCAGCTTCCGTACCCGCACACCACCACGGTGCGGCCTGCCAGCAGCAGGTTGGTGGCCCGCAGGATCCCGTCCACCGCGGACTGCCCGGTGCCGTAGCGGTTGTCGAACCAGTGCTTGGTCTTCGCGTCGTTCACCGCCACGATGGGGTAGCGGAGGGCGCCGGAACGGGCCATGGCCCGCAGGCGGACCACCCCGGTGGTGGTCTCCTCCGTCCCGCCGCGCACGCCCGGCAGCACGTCCGTCCGCTCCCGGTGCAGGGTGGTGACCAGGTCGGCGCCGTCGTCCAGGGTCAGGTGCGGACGGGTGTCCAGCACCTGCTGGATGTGGCGGTAGTACGTGTCGCGGTCCTCCCCCCGCACCGCGAAGGTGGGGATGCCGTACTCCGCCACCAGGGCCGCTGCCACGTCGTCCTGGGTGGACAGAGGGTTGCTGGCGCACAGGGCCACCTGCGCCCCGCCCGCGGCCAGGGTGCGGACCAGGTTTGCGGTCTCGGTGGTCACGTGCAGACACGCGGCCACCCGCAGGCCTTCCAGGGGCCGCTCCCGGCTGAAACGCTCGCGGATGCGGCGCAGGACGGGCATCTCCGCCTCCGCCCACTCCACCCGCAACACGCCTGCGGGCGCGAGACTCCTGTCTTTGACGTCTGCTTCCAAAGCGGTCCTCCGCGGGCCAGGTGGCCTACTCGATGAAATCCTTGAGCCGCTTGCTGCGGGAGGGGTGGCGCAGCTTGCGCAACGCCTTCGCCTCGATCTGGCGGATGCGCTCCCGGGTCACCCCGAACTCGCGGCCCACTTCCTCTAGGGTCCGGGGCCGGCCGTCCTCCAGGCCGAACCGCAGCTTGAGGACGTTGCGCTCCCGGGCCGTGAGGGTCTCCAGCACGCCCTCCAGCTGCTCCTTGAGCATGGTGTAGCTGGCCGCCTCCGCGGGCGCCAGGGCGTCCGCGTCCTCGATGAAGTCCCCGAGGTGACTGTCTTCCTCCTCGCCGATGGGGGTCTCCAGGGAGATAGGCTCCTGGGCGATCTTCATGATCTCCCGCACCCGCTCCACGGGCAGCTTCATCTCCTCCGCGATCTCCTCCGGCGTGGGCTCCCGCCCCTTCTGCTGCAGCAACTGCCGGGAGACCCGCACCAGCTTGTTGATGGTCTCCACCATGTGCACAGGGATGCGGATGGTCCGCGCCTGGTCCGCCAGCGCACGGGTGATGGCCTGCCGGATCCACCAGGTGGCGTAAGTGCTGAACTTGAAGCCCTTGCGCCAGTCGAACTTCTCCACCGCGCGGATGAGGCCCAAATTCCCCTCCTGGATGAGATCCAGGAAGAGCATCCCCCGGCCCACGTACTTCTTGGCGATGGCGACCACCAAGCGCAGGTTGGCCTCGATGAGCTTGCGCTTGGCCTCCTCGTCCCCGCGCTCCATACGCTTGGCGAGGTCCACCTCTTCCTGGGCCGTCAGCAGGGGCACCCGGCCGATCTCCTTCAGGTACATGCGGACCGGGTCGTCGATGGAGATCCCTTCCAGGGGCTCCAGCTCCGCGGTCTTCTCCTGCTCCTCCTCCTCCTCGCTGTCCTTGACGGCGATGTCCATCTCCTGGAGCAGGTTGAACACCCGCTCGCTCTCCTCCGTGTTCTGCTCCACCGCGGGGATCGCCTTGACGATCTCCTCGTAGAGCAGAAAGCCCTTCTTGCGCCCCAGCTCGATGAGCTCCCGCAGCTCGGGCGAGAGGTCGTCGCTGAGGGGCCGCACGTCTACCACGGCCTTCTTGCGCGTGGGCATGGGACGCTGCATCCTTTCCCGGCTCATGGCCGCCCCTCGATCCGGACCCGACGGTCCACCCCGGTTGAACGACCGGCCGGGCCGGTTTCCTCCCGCTACTCCACGAGCGCCTTCAACTCCTCCTGGATGGCCCTGACCCGCTCCAGGTCCCCGGCCCGCTCCGCGGCGGCGATCTCCGTCACCAGCTCCGCCCGCCGGCGGCGGCGCTGCTCGGCGCGGATCCGCCCCACCCAGCCCTCCACGTCGGGCCGGGGCGGCCGGGGTCCGAACAGCAGCTGGTGCAGCACGGCCCGCGCGCCGTCCGACAGCGCGTCCCGCACCGCGTGTACGTCCCCGGTCCACCGCAGCGCCGTGAAGATCTCCCGGTGGTGGGGGTCCGCGAAGTCCTCCTCCCGGAGGGCTGCGGCTCCCCACGCCCGGACCTCGTCCTCGTCTAGCATCCGCTGCAGCAGGTGCCGCTCTGCCGCCTGCTGCGCGTCCCCGGCCCGCGCGGCCATCCACACCGGGTCGGCATCCGGCGCCGCCCGCGCGGCGCCCCTGCGCAGCGCGCGCAGCCGTGCGCGCACCGCGTCCTCCGGGACTCCCAGGCGCTGGCTGAGCTGAGCGATGTGCTCGGACCGAGCGACGTCGTGGCGGACGCTGGCGATCAACGGGAGGAGTTCGTCGACCACCCGGGCCTTCCCTTCCGGTGTTGGGGGGTGCCGGCGAAGGCTGTGCTCGAGGACGAACCGTACGAGGGGCAGGGCGCCGTCCACCAGCCGGCGGAAGGCTTCGGGGCCGTGCTGGCGCAGGAAGCTGTCCGGGTCGTGGCCTTCGGGCAGGACCGCAGCGAAGGCCTCGACCCCTGCCTCTTCGAAGAGCGGGACGGCCCGCTCGGCGGCCCTGCGACCGGCGTCGTCGGAGTCGTAGACCAGCACCGCGGCCCCGGCGAACCGGCGGAGGAGGGCCACTTGGTCCTGGGTGAGCGAGGTGCCGAGGGTGGCCACCGCCTCCGAGATGCCGTACTGGTGGCAGGTCAGAGCGTCCATGTAACCCTCCACCACCAGGGCTCGGCCGGCAGTGCGGATGGCGTCCCGGGCCAGGTGCAGCCCGTACAGAGTGGAGCCCTTGCGGAACAGCGGGTTCTCCCGGGAGTTGAGGTACTTGGGTTGGTCTTCGTCGCGCAGTGCCCGGCCTCCGAAGGCCACCGGCCGGCCCTGCAGGTCGCAGATGGGGAACACGAGCCGGCCGCGGAACGCGTCGTACCAGCCGCCATCAGGCCGCAGGTTCACCAGGCCCAACCTCTCGAGGAAGGTGCCGTCGTACCCCTGCTCCCTCAGGTGGCTCAGGAGCCGGTCCCAGCTCTCCGGCGCGTAGCCGAGGCGGAAGCGCCGGCGGGTGGCGTCGTCCACGCCCCGCCGCTCCAGGTACTCCCGGCAGGCCCGGCCTGCTTCGGGGTGCTCGAGAACGCGCTCGTAGAACCGCGCCGCGGCGTCCACCGCCCGCAGCAGCCGCTCCCACTCCCCGCGCCGGGGTTCCGGCTCCTCGAGCGCCACACCCGCCCTCCGGGCCAGCTCCCGCAGCGCCTCGGGGAAGGAGAGCCCCTGCGCGCGCATGACGAACTCGAACACGTCCCCACCGGCCCCGCACCCGAAGCAGTAGAACAGCCCCCTTTCCCGGTCCACGGTGAAGCTCGGGGTCTTCTCGCTGTGGAACGGACAGAGTCCCACGTACCGCTTGCCCTGCTTGCGCAGGGTCACGTACGCGCCCACGAGCTCCACGATGTCCGTGCGGCTGCGGACGAGCTCCCGGGCCCCGGGTCCGATCATGGCGAATCTATGTTCGCACCCAAGGGGCTCTCAGACAACCGGGCCCCAGCCCAGGTTCAGCGGAACAGGGGAGCGAACACCAGCGCCACCACGGTCATCAGCTTGATTAGGATGTTGAGGGACGGGCCCGCGGTGTCCTTGTACGGGTCGCCCACGGTGTCGCCGATCACCGCGGCCTTGTGCGCGTCGGAGCCCTTGCCGCCGTGGTGGCCTTCCTCGATGAACTTCTTCGCGTTGTCCCACGCCCCGCCGCTGTTGGCCAGGTACAGGGCGAGCGGCACGCCCGTCACGATGGCCCCGCCGAGTAGCCCTCCCAGCGCTTCCTTGCCCAGCGCGAACCCCACCACCAGCGGCACGGCCACGGCCGAAAGCCCCGGCACCACCATCTCCCGCAGGGCACCCGCGGTGGCGATGTCCACGCACCGCGCGTACTCCGGCCTGGCCTTCCCCTCCAGAAGGCCCGGGATCTCCCGGAACTGCCGGCGCACCTCCGCCACCATGAGCTCCGCGGTACGGCCCACGGCCCGCATGGCCAGAGCCGCGAAGAGGAACGGCACGATGCCGCCGATGAACAGCCCCGCGGTCACGTCCGGGTCCATGATGTTGATCGACTCCAGCCCCGCCGCCTGCCGGTAGAAGAAGAACAGGGCGAGGGCCGTGAGCGCCGCGGACCCGATGGCGAACCCCTTCGCGATGGCCGCGGTGGTGTTCCCCGCGGCGTCGAGCTGGTCCGCGACGCCCCGCACGTCCTGGCCGAGGCCGGCCATCTCCGCGATCCCCGCGGAGTTGTCCGCGATGGGGCCGTAGGCGTCCACGGACACGGTCATGCCGGTGATGGACAGCATGCCGATGGCTGCCAGCGCGATCCCGTAGAAGTCCGCCAGCCGGAAGGCCGCGATGGTGGACAGGGCGATCACCACCAGCGGCACCACCGTGCTCAGCATCCCCAGCGCGGTGCCCGCGATGATCACCGTGGCCGGCCCGGTCCGGGCGGAGGCCGCGAGCCGCTGGACCTCCCGGCCCGAGGTGTAGTACTCCGCCACCAGGCCGATCACGATGCCGCTCGCGAGCCCCACCGCGGTGGCCCAGAAGGCGCGCACGTCGCCGAACAGCGCCCGGGTGACGAAGTACGAGCCCACCAGCATGAAGGCCGCGGCGGCGAAGGTCCCGGCCCGAAGCGCCGCCTGCGGGTTGCAGCCACCCCCGGCGCGCACGAAGAACGTCCCGAGGATGGCGGAGACCACGCCCACCGCCGCCAGGGTCAGCGCCAGGCCCGCCCCGCGCTCGCCGTGCTGGGCCAACCCGATGGCCAGCCCCGCGATCACGGACCCCACGTAGCTCTCGAACAAGTCGGCACCCATCCCTGCCACGTCGCCCACGTTGTCCCCCACAGCGTCCGCGATCACCGCGGGGTTGCGCGGGTCGTCTTCAGGGATCCCCGCCTCCACCTTGCCCACCAGGTCCGCGCCCACGTCCGCGCCCTTGGTGTAGATCCCTCCGCCCACGCGGGCGAACAGCGCGACAGACGAAGCGCCGAGGGAGAACCCGATGACCTGGTTGGGGTCCCGCAGCCACAGGTACAGCATGCCCACCCCCAGGATCCCCAACCCGACCACGGTCATGCCCATGACCGCGCCGCCGGGGAAGGCCACCCGCATGGCTTCCGCCAGCCCCTGCCGGGCGCCGTGCGCGGTGCGGGCGTTGACGCGGGTGGCGATCTGCATGCCGAAGAAGCCGGCCAGCACCGAGCACGCGGCGCCCAACACGAAGCACACCACGGTCTGCGGGGTGATCTGCGGCACCAGTCCGGGTGCGGCGAGCACCAAGGACAGCACCGCGACGAACACCGCGATGGCGCGGTACTCGCGCCGGAGGAAGGCCATGGCGCCCTCATGGATCGCCTCCATGAGGGCCTGCATCTGAGGCGTGCCCACCTCGCGCCGCGCCACGGACGCGGCCAGGTACCCCGCGTACGCGAGGCTCACCACACCGGCTGCAGGGGCCCACCACCACGTGTCCACGGCACTCACCTCCACGGCGACCTATGGGGTCCAGCTCTTGGGGAGGAACAGCACCTCGGCCCGGCGCACCGCGTACCGGTCCGTCATCCCGGCCAGGAAGTCGCAGACCACGCGGTGCAGGGGTTCGCCCCGCTCCACCAGCTCCCGGTACTCCTCCGGCACCTCCTCGGGGTGCTCCACGTAATAGTCGAACAGCATCCGCAGGAGACGCTTGGCCCGCGGTTCCTCGCCCTTCGCCTGCGGATTCAGATACACCCGATCGAACAGGAAATCCTTCAAACGGTTCAACGCCTCGCGCACCGGACCGCTCATGCGGACCTGCGGCTGGTCCTCGCTGTGGGTGACCACGTCGCGGACCAGGGTGTCGAGCCAGCGGCCCCGGGTGGGGCCGAGCACCTCCCGCACGTCCTTGGGGATCTCCTCCTCCCGCAGCAGGCCCGCCCGCACGGCGTCGTCCATGTCGTGGTGCACGTACGCGATGCGGTCCGCGAGCCGCGCCACCTGGCCTTCGAGGGTCTGCGGCAGCCCCAAGTCGTCCGGGCGCAGGTCCGCCTTGCCCTTGCTGTGGGCCCCGATCCCGTCCCGGACCTCCCACGTGAGGTTGAGACCCCACTCCACGGTGCCGTCCGACCGCCGGCGTCGCTCCAGCCGCTCGACCACCCGCAGGCTCTGCTCGTAGTGCCGGAACCCACCCCAGGGCGCCATGGCCTGGTCCAGCGCCTCCTCGCCCGCGTGGCCGAAGGGCGGGTGGCCCAGGTCGTGGGCCAGCACCACGGCTTCGGTGAGGTCTTCGTTGAGCCGCAGGGCTCGGGCGATGGTGCGGGCGATCTGCGCCACCTCCACCGTGTGGGTGAGGCGCGTGCGGTAGTGGTCGCCTTCCGGCGCCAGGAACACCTGGGTCTTGTGCTTGAGCCGTCGGAAGGCCTTGCTGTGCACGATGCGGTCCCGGTCGCGCTGGAAGCAGGTCCGCAGGTCGTCCTCGGGCTCGGGGCGCTCCCGGCCGCGGGAGTTCCTGGCCAAGGCCGCGAAGGGGCTGAGCCGCTGGGCTTCTTCCTCCTCGACGCGCAGCCGGATCCGGCTCAGGTCCACCTCAGGCCTCCCGGGTGACCACCAGCTGCTCGAAGTGGGCCACTTGCCAGAACAGGTCCACCACCTGCGCGAGCAACGCGTGGCGCCGCGCCCGGACTTGGGGGTCCGGGTCGTTCACCAGCACCTGCTCGAAGAGCCTGGCCACCGGGTCCCGCAGCTCAACCAGGCGGGTCAGGACCTCGAAGTACGACCGCGCCGCCACAAGCGCTCTCACCTCGTGCTGCACTGCCTCCACCGCTCCTTGCAAAGCCACCTCCGCCGGGTGGTCTGGAGGGCTCGGCAGGTGCCGGGTCTGCTTGTCCCAGATCCGGTAGGCCCGGTCGAAGGCCTCGTACGCTGCGGCGAACTCGGGCTTCGTGCGGAACTCCGAGAGCGCCTGCGCGCGGCTCGTAGCGTCCAGGAAGTCCGGCACCGCTCCCTCCCACGTCCGCAGGACCGCGTCCACCACGTCGCGGCTGAACCCGTGCTCAAGCGCCCAGGCCCGCACGCGGTCGTGCAGGAACTCCGAGACCCGCTCGGCCGCTCCTTGGAAGTCGGGCCGTTCGCCGTACTCCCTCAGCGCCTGGTCCGCGAGCGCCGGCAGGTCTACCCGGAGCCGCTCGCGGTGCTTGAACAGGGTGTCCAGCAGCCCTGCCGCGGCCCGGCGCAGCCCGTAGGGGTCCGCGGAGCCACTCGGCACGATGCCGACACCCACGAGCCCCACCACGGTGTCCACGCGGTCGGCAACCGCGAGCAGCGCCCCGAGCACGCTGTCCGGAGGTTCGTCCCCCGAGGCCCGGGGCCGGTAGTGTTCTTCGACGGCCTCACACACCTCCGGGGGCTCGCCGTCCAGGCGCGCGTAGATCGCTCCTACAGTACCCTGCAGCTCCGGGAACTCGCCCACCAGGTGCGTGGCCAGGTCCGCCTTGCACAGCCGTGCGGCTCGCTCAAGAGAGGACGCCTCGTCTGCGCTCAGGCTCACCTGCTGCGCGAGCCACTGGCACAGCCGTTCCAAGCGCTCGACCTTCTCCTGCAGGGAGCCCAGCCTCTCGTGGAAGGTCACGGACTCCAACCTCCGCGCCCACTCCTCCAGGGTGCGTTTGCGGTCCTCCTGGTAGAAGAACCGGGCGTCCACCAGGCGCGCCCGCAGGACCCACTCGTTGCCCTCCCGCACCGCGTCCAGCCCCACCCGGTCTCCGTTGCGAACGCCCACGAAGGCGTTCAGCAGGGAGCCGTCCCGGCGCACCGGGAAGTACCGCTGGTGGTGGCGCATGACCGTGACCAGCACGGGCTCCGGCAACTCCAGGAACTCGGGGTCGAACCAGCCCACGAACGCCGTCGGCCACTCCACCAGGTCGGTCACCTCGTCCACGAGGGCGTCCTCAAGGTCCGGTTCGCCGCCTGCCTGCGCCGCGCACCCCTTGACCTGCGCAGCGACCTCCGCCCTGCGAGCGTCGCGGTCCGCCAGCACGTACGCCCCTCGCGTGATCTCCTCGTAGTGCCGGGCGTCCGCCCGCCGCAGGGCGTGGGGGCCGGGGCTGAGCTGGCGGTGCCCGTAGGTGAGCCGTCCGGACCGCACGCCCGCGAGCTCGAAAGCGACCACGTCCTCGTCCACCAAGGCTACCACCCACCGGATCGGCCGCGCGAACCGAAAGTCGTAGCCGGCCCACCGCATGGTCTTGGGGAAGCTCAGGGACGTGACCACGCGGGGCAAGAGTTCCGCCAGGACCTCCGGCGCCGGACGGCCCGGCACGGACTTCCGCGCGAACACGTACTCCCCCGAAGGCGTGCTCCTGCGCTCGAGGGCATCCACGGGCACCCCCTGGCCGCGCGCGAAGCCCACGGCCGCCGCCGTGGGCCGGCCCGCGATGTCGAAGGCCACGTGAGCCGCAGGCCCCCGGACCTCGCGCTCCACGTCGGGCTGCCGAGCAGGCACCCCTTCGGCCAGCACGGCCAGGCGTCTTGGCGTGGCCCAACTGCGGACCGACGCGGCGGGAAGCCCCTCTGCGCGCAGCGCGTCCTGCAGGGCTTGCTCCAGCTGCAGCCGGGACGGCCGGACGAACCGCGCGGGCAGCTCCTCGGTCCCGACTTCCAGAAGCACGTTAGGCACGGGCAGCCTCCCGCAGCAACGGGAACCCCATCTCCTCCCGCTGGTGCACATACCCCTCCGCCACCTGTCGCGCGAGCCTCCGGCACCGGGCGATCAGCGACGCCCGCTCGCTCACGCTGAGCGCGCCCCGGGCGTCCAGGAGGTTGAACAGGTGCGAGCACTTGAGGACGTAGTCGTGGGCGGGCAGCACCAGACCGGCTTCGAGCGCCGCCCGCGCCTCCTGCTCACACACGTCGAACAGCGACCGCAGCCGGCCCACGTCCGCGACCTCGAACCCGTAGCGGGAGAACTCCACCTCTTCCCGGTGCCGCAGCTCCCCGTAGGTGACCCCCGGCGCCCACTCCAGGTCGAACACGCTGCTCTTCCGCTGCAGGTACATGCACAGCCGCTCGAGCCCGTACGTGATCTCCGCGCACACCGGCCGGCAGTCCAACCCTCCGCACTGCTGGAAGTAGGTGAACTGGGTGATCTCCATCCCGTCCAGCCAGACCTCCCAGCCCACGCCCCACGCCCCCAGGCTCGCGTCCTCCCAGTCGTCCTCCACGAACCGCACGTCGTGGCTGCGCAGGTCGATCCCCAGGTGCTCCAGGCTGCGCAGGTAGACCTCCTGCACGTCGTCCGGCGAGGGCTTGAGGATCACCTGGTACTGGTAGTAGGCGCCGAGGCGGTTCGGGTTGTCCCCGTAGCGGGCGTCCTGAGGACGCCGGGAGAACTGCACGTACGCCACCTTCCACGGCTCGGGGCCCAGCGCCCGGAGGAACGTGGCGGGGTGCTTGGTGCCCGCGCCCACCTCCACGTCGTAGGGCTGCGCCAGGACGCACCCGTACTCGGACCAGAACCGGTCCAACGCCAGCACCAGCTCCTGGAACAGCACGGCTCTGCCTCCAAAAGAAGAGATCCTCCGCCCAGGGACGGAGGATCTCCGCGGTCCCACCCTGGTTCCGGGCCGCTTCGGCCCGGCCCTCTACGCCCCGCTCACGGGGGGCATTCCGGGAGGCTCTACGCGCTTCGGCTTGAAGCCTCCGGCTCGGGTGCGCCACGCAGCAGCGAGCCGGCCCGGTCGCAGTGTCCCCGGGCTTCCTGTGCGGTCCCGCTCCCGCGCCTCACCGTCGTCGCCTTTGGGTTCCCAGCTTACACGGCCCGAGGACCGCGAGCAAACGGCAGGCGCGCTACCCGATCCCCAGAGGCTCCTCCTCCCGGGCCTTCCCCGCGGGCCAGCTGGCCAGCACCGACGCCACCGCGAAGGCCACCAGCCCCGCCGCGGCCCACAGCACGGGGAGCTCCACGGTCTTCTCCTCCGTGCGGATCCGCAGCATCCCGCTCCGGTCCTGCCGGATTACCCCGCGGCACTGGCTGAGCGCCTCCGCCACCACCGCGAGCGCCCGCTTGGCCTGCTCCAGGTCGACTTCCATACGGCACCTCCCGTTTCAACCTTCGATGCCCGACCCGTATCTCCTCGCCGCCTACGGCTCCAGGGTGCGCAACACCCGTGCCGCACGCAGGGGTGCTTCCACCCGCGCCTCCGCGTAGGACACCACCGCGGCCTCCAGCCGCGCGGCCGCTCGAGCCGAAAGCCGCAGGTGGGGGGCCTCTGAGGGGCCGGCCCGCAGGAGGAACCGCACCGCGGCCGCCGCTTCCCCACCCAGCCGTGCCGCTCGAGGATCGTCCCCCGCGCACCGGACGCACGCGAACCCGCCCCACCGCGGGCTCCAGGCCGCCCCCTCGGGAAGTGTGCTGCCACAGCTCGCACACCGGTCCGTGCTCGGCCGGTAGCCCAGCGCGTCGAACAGCCTGAGGGCGTACCAGCAGGCAGCCACCGCCGGGTCCGCTCCCGCCAGGAGGTCCAGGGCCTCCACGAGGCGCGCGAACACCTCGGGGTGCGGCTCGGCCTCGGGCAACAGCCGGTCGGTCATCTCCGCCACGAGCCACGCGTGTCCTACCCGGACCAGGTCCGTGCGGAGGTCCGCGTGGCCGGCCACCACCTCCACCTGCGCCACCACGTCCAGCGCGCGGCCGCGGGCCAGGAGGAAACGTGCGTGGGTGAAGGGCTCCAGGCGGCCCGCCAGGCGGCTGGTGGTGCGGCGCACCGCCTTGGCCTTCACCGAAAGCTTCCCGAACTCCCGGGTGAGCAGGGTGAGGACCCGGTCTGCCTCCCCCAGGTTGCGCCGGGCCAGCACCACTCCTTCCGCCTTGTAGACCGGCACAACGACTCCCTATTCAAGGAAGTGCAGCAGCTGGGAAGCCAGCCACAGGAACACCGCGAAGCCCACGACGTCCTGGAACGCAGTCTCGAAGGGCCCTGCGGTGGTCGCCGGGTCGAACCCCAGCCGCTTCGACACGAGGGGGAACAGGGTGCCCATCAACCCGGCCGTGAGCATGGCCGTCATCTGGGCAGCCCCGATCACCAGCCCGAAGGACGGCCGCCCCGACCACAGGACCCCGATGGTCCCGAGGATGGATCCCACCACCACCGCCAGCACCGCAGCCGTCAGCGCCTCCTTCCGCACCGCCGCCCACCAGCCCTTCAGCGTCACGTGGCCCGTATCCAGCCCCCGGACCACGATGGCCGCTGCCTGCAGCCCCACGTTGCCGGAGATGGCGGAGATGATTGGCATGAAGGAGGCCAGGAGGATCACCCGGGTCAGGACCTCGTCGAAGCGGGAGATCACGAACCCCGCGCACAGCTCCACCCCGAGGGTGACCAGCAGCCAGGGCAGCCGGAGGCGCGCGGCCTCGAGCGGGGACCGGCGCGCCATGGCTTCGGCGTCCGTCCCCACCAGACGCGCGTAGTCCTCCGTGAACTCCTCCCGGATCACGTCCAGGACGTCGTCTACGGTGATGATGCCGAGCAGCCGATCTTCTGCGTCCACCACGGGGAGCGAGACAAAGTCGTGACGCTGGACCAGCCGTGCCGCCTCCTCCTGCGGGGCGTCCGCCCGCACCTTCACCACGTCCCGGGTCATGAGGTCCCTGACCAGGGTGTCGGGCCGGCTGAAGACCAGCTTGTACAGCGACAGCACGCCCAGCAGACGCTGTGTGTCGGGGTCCGTCACGTAGACGTAGTGGACGGTCTCCGCGTCCTCCGCGGCCCTGCGGATCACCGCCAGGGCTTCCTGAGCGGTGAGGTCGGGCCGCACCACGATGCACTCCGGGGTCATGAGGCTCCCGGCTGTCCCCGGCGGGTATGCCAGGAGCCCCTTCAAGGCCCGGGCCCGGTCCTGCTCCATCTCGGTCAGCAGGGTCTCGGCCTGGTGCGGGGGAAGTTCCTCGAGGACGTCCGCGGCGTCGTCGGGAGGCATCTCCTCGAGGACATCCGCCGCCTGCGCCCGGCTGAGCTTGAGCAACAGTCGGGCTGCGTCCTGGGAGTCCAGCTCCGCCAGCAGCTCGGCGACCTCGTCCTGGCCGAACCGAGCCACCAGTTGGGCCAGGCTGTGCGCGTCCAGCCCCAGGAGGAGGTCCGCCAGCTCCTCCGGCGGGAGGCTCCGCAGGTGGTCGAGGGCGAGGGTCTGGGGGTTGAGAGTCGCCGCGCCCACGTCTGGCCTCCAGAAGCGCCCCTGGCCCGGGGGCGCCCGGAGGCCTACCGGTTAGGGGCCGCGGGCCGGCTCCCGGGCAGGCGCGGAATCGAGTTCTGCACGCCTACCTGAACTGCCGCTCATTGCGGTGGCATTATCCGCCATCGCGGGGTGCGCTTGTCAAGGATCCCGCGGCCGACCGGATGGTTCCCCGGGCCGCCCGCAGGGCCGCTCCTCCAGCTCCCTTTCCCCCCGGGGGCTCGTGAGCAGGGTCTCGGATCGGGATATGCGACCGTGAGCAGCACCACCACGCTCTGAACGTCTCCGGACCTGCTCCAGCCATCCGTCCACCGGCTCCGGGTCAACATCCTTGCTGGGATACCCTGGCCGGGACGACCGGACCACGGCGGCCTCGTACGGGCGTGGCTCCGCCGAAGCGAAGAGCACAAGGGCAGGAGCCAGGCAAGCGCGCCCTGCCCGCAGGTTGGGCCGGAGCAGCCGTACAGAATCAGCATCAGCGACCGCGGTACACCTCTCGCCGGTGCCCGATGCGAAGGACCAGGATCATACGATGTGCGTCCTGAATGTGGGAGACGATCCGGTAGTCTCCCACCCGATACCGCCAGAAGCGGCCCGGCTCCGGACCTCGTAGTGGTGTCCCCAGGGAGCGCGGATCTTCCGGCCGAGCCACCCTCTCCCGAAGAAAAGGACGATGCGCCGCGCCACCTCCCGGTCCAGCTTCGAAAGCTCCCGCTCCGGCCCCGGATGGAACTCAATCCTCCAACCCAAGGCGGCGCGCGACTTCCTCCAGCGGGATCCCGGGCAACTGCTCCTCCAGCCGCTTCAGCGCAAGGTGGTAGTCCTCCAGGTCCTCCAGGTACTGCAGGAGGGCCTCCCGGACGTAGTAGCTCTTGCTGCGGCCCGTGGTACGGGAAAGCCGCTCCAGCCTCCTCTCAAGGTCAGCGGGTAGACGCACGGTAAGCAACCGAGCACCTCCTTGCAGTACAAGTATTACACCCCGGATCGGCCTAGGAGCCTGTCTCGGAAATCCCCGCAGAGCAGGGATTTGAGCCAGGCTCCGCGAATGAAATGGTATGCGGAGCAAACAATACCGGCCTTACCATCCCCATCAGTTGCTGCTCCTCCCTC